>Ga0080064_1000561_pt1 | contig 94989 bp, 92 predicted proteins | sample Subgrocontami54m_FD_69260 | JGI IMG/M metagenome (GOLD analysis project Ga0080064, IMG submission 69260) | Subsurface groundwater microbial communities from S. Glens Falls, New York, USA - GMW46 contaminated, 5.4 m (SPADES assembly) (version 2) ...
CAGGGTCTCCGCGCCGGGGAAAGCGGCTCCGGGGACTGCGGCAGTTGAGCAAAGAAAAGATGAATCGTGTTTTTGCGCGGACGATGAAGCCATCCGCACAAAAACACGATTTCGAAGAAAAGCTATCAATCGGTTTTGCCTTTATTCAAGGATCAACAGGGTCTCCGCACCGGGGAAAGCGGCTCCGGGAACTGCGATGGTTGAGCAAAGAAAAACTTTGCGCGGACGATGAAGCCATCCGCACAAAAACACGATTTCGAAGAAAAGCTATCAGGGGCGTTCCATTTTGCAGGCGGCGTCCACGGGCACCATCGCCGTTTCGCTGGGCAGGGTCTTCACCGGCTTGAAGCCGCGATCGGTGTTGTCCACCTTGTATTTCACGTCGCGTGAAATTTCCGCCACCACCATCGGGAAGATACCCTGGTGATCAGCCTTGCGGATCGACCAGGTTCCCATGGGCGTTTCGACCCTGGCGTCTTCCAGTGCGAGGGCGAGCCGCTTGCCGTCGATGTTGCCGCCCTTGAAGTCGACCTTGCGCAGGCCCTCGCCGAACAACTGCGTGGCCCAGTAGGCCTGCGAGCGGAAATAGGTCGGGTATTCGCCGACCTTGGCCTTGTAGCCCTCGAGGTACTCGTTCTGGCCGCGGCCGGCCGTATCGAGGTTGTACATCGAGACGAAGTAGTAGCCCAGCGCCCCCGGGCCGGCGCTCCCCACCGCGCCCGGAATATCGAAGGCGGACAGGCCGAAGCGGATGTTCAGGCCGGCATCGTTTACCGCTCTCAGGAGCAGGATGATGTCGTTGGCCCAGTTCGAAGTGAGCGCGGTCTTGGCGCCGCTCGCCTTGATCCGGGCCACGTAAGGAGAGAAATCCTGGATCTTGTTCACGTCGTGCAAGGTCGAGCCCACCACTTTCGATCCGGCCTCGGCCACGTACTGCTTGATGGCGCGCTCGCTTTCCTGACCGAAGGAATAATTCTGGTTGATTGAATAGACACTGTCGCCGAGGACGCCCTTTTCCTTCATGGCGCCGACCAGCGCCTTCATGTTGATGACCGGATTGGAGGCCACGCGGAAAAACCAGAACTGGCACTTGTCCGCCGTCAGGTCATAGGCCTGCGAACCCATGTTCCAGATGAGCACTTCCTTGCCCGGATTGCGCGCGTTGTAGCGCTTCACGTCCTCCATCAGCTGGCCCGCGACCGCCGAAGACGCGGACTGGATGATGACCCGCGCGCCATCGGCCACCGCCACCTTGAACTTGTCCGAGGCGCCGCTCGGCGTTCCCTGGCTGTCGTACTCGGCAATCGCAATGGGCCGGCCGTTGAACCCGCCTTTCGCATTGATCTGCTCGAGGACCATCTTGATCGGCTCGGCGTACATCCGTCCGGTCTGCGCAGCCGGCCCCGACAGCGCCTCGACCAGGCCGATTTTCAACTGCTCGGCGCTTGCCGCGCAGGCGAAGGAAAGCGCGAGCGATGCCGCCGCCCTGCTGAGAATGTGTTTCATGTGGACTTCCTCCTTGGATTGGAATGCCGGACCGGCCTCAGGGCGCGTTCGGTGTTTCAGGGAAATTTTTGCTCGTCGTCGAGCATGCGGTTCTTGCCGCTGAAAAATGCGATGTGCAGCGATCCCGCCGGCAGGGCCTGCGCCTGGTGCACGCTGCCGGCGATGCGAACGGCATAGTTTCCGGCGGTGATGGTGCCGTCGTGGTCGGACAGTCCGCCCTCCAGCACGAAGGTCTGCTCCAGGGCGGTGTGCTCGTGCAGCGGGGTCTTGGCGCCGGGGGCGAACTTGAAAAGAATGGTCGAGGCGCCGCTCGCCTCGTCGTGCCACAGCATTTTCATCTGGATGCCGGGATAGGGGGTGTCCTGCCAGGGCATGTGGTTGACGTCCATGATGGCGGTCTGATTGGCGGTGGGCCGGGTGCGCTGGCCGGCTTCGCTGGCGGGCTTGCCTGCCTGTTCAGTTGCGGGTGTGCTGGTTTTCATCGCTGCCTCCTGGGTGTTGCCAAGGGTCATACAAAATTTGGTTTTGCAGAATGTCCTGCAGAATCCGGTCCCGCGGAAATGCCTGGCAGAATTGCGGCCTGCTGGCGTGCGGCCGCCGGCTGGGGAAGCAAGGTCTTCAACCGGTCGCTGTTGTCGGCGCGATGCCTGCTCAGTATGGGCATGCGACGCAGGGTGCGCGGCTCGCGGGGATCGAAATTCTCCCGCATATGCTGCAACTGCAGGTTGTCCCACAGAATGATGTCCCCGACGCGCCACTGGTGGCGATAGTAGAGCTTCGGGTCGTTGATGCGGGCGGACAGGTCCCGTATGATCTTTTTGCCTGCCTCGCGGCCAAGGCCGATGATGTGATCGACCGCGATGTGGTTCACCCACAGGCTCTTCCTGCCGGTGCGCGGATGGGTCCAGACGAGCGGCTGGATGCAACGCGGCGAGGAGGCCGGAATCTCGGCATCCTCCATGGGCGCATTCGGGTCGCGCCCGTAGTCGAATACGTGCAGCGCGGTCAGGCCTTCCAGGGTGGCGCGGTAGGCGGCGGGGAGGCTTTCGAACAGCGCTCCCGAATTGGCGAACAGGGTGTCGCCTCCCCTGGACGGGATTTCGATCGCATGGAGGGTGCAGGCAATCATGGGATCGGCGAAAAAAGTCTGGTCCTGATGGAACGAGAGTTCGCCGTTGGATAGGATGCCGTCGCCGCGGGTGTTCGACACGTATTGGGAGCGTGGATCGGTCCCCGCCGGCACCGCGTAGGCGGTGCGGTATTCGACCTGGCCGAACAGGCAGGAGTAGCGCTCCTGCTGCTCCTTGTCCAGCCGCTGGTCGCGGACCAGCAGGAAGAAATATTTCGCAAACGCATCGACCAGCTGCTGCCGCGTCGCCTCGTCAATGGGACGCCCGAGATCGATGCCCCGTACTTCGGCGCCGACCAGGGGATGCAAAGGAACTAAACTGATCGCCATGATCGTCCGCCTCCGAACCGCACGAGTCATCCGCTGAATGGATCCACTCCGTAATCCGAGTATTGCCAATCGGACCGGGGCTGTCAACGACACGCCCTTGCCGCCGATAGTGGCGTAATGTTGCGGTCAATGAAGTATTTTCGAGGAGACTCCATTGGACCAGAGCAAAATCGGCATCGGCTTCATCGGCCTGAGTGCGGAGGGCTGGGCGTCGCGCGCCCATTTCCCGGCGCTGCAAAATCTGACCGGCTACGAAATCCGCGCGGTGTGCACCACCAGCATCGATTCGGCGAAGCAGGCCGCAGAGAAGTATGGGGCGCCGCTGTACTTCACCGATCCGGCGGCGCTGGCGGCGCGCCCGGAGGTCGATCTGGTGGTGGTTGCGATCAGGATACACGAGCACCGGCGCGTGGTCGCGGCGGCCATCGAGGCCGGCAAGCACGTCTACTGTGAATGGCCCCTGGGCAACGGCCTCGCCGAGGCCGAGCAGATGGCCGCGCTGGCCAAGGCCCGCGGGGTGCGGGCGTTCGCCGGATTGCAGGCGCGCTCCTCGCCCGTCATTCGCTACATCCGCGATCTGGTCGCCGCCGGTTATCTGGGCGAGGTGCGGTCCACCACCATGGTCGCCGCGGCCGGGGCGTGGGGTGCGACCGTCGAGCCGCGCGCCCTCTACGCGCTGGATCACCGCAACGGCGCCTCGCTGCTCACCATACAGTTCAGTCACGCCGTCGATGCCCTGTGCTGGTGCCTGGGCGAATTTCGCGAACTGTCGGCAACACTGGCGATCCGCTCGCCGCAGGCGAAGCGCCTCGACAACGGCGAGATGGTGCCCAAGACCATCGCCGATCAGATCGTGGTGGGGGGCGTGCTGGAGAGCGGCGCGGTTGCCTCGGTGCATTACCGGGCAGACCTTTCCCGCGGAAAAAACTTCATCTGGGAAATCAACGGCACCCAGGGCGACATCGTCGTCAGCGGCAACCTCGGGCGACTGCAGTACGGGGAATTCCGCCTCGAAGGCGCCAACGGCGCACAGAAGGCGGTCGCCGAGCTTGCCGTGCCCGCCAAATATGCGTTGCTGCCGGGCTCGCCGAAGGACATTCCCTACACCCTGTCGCACGCCTATGTCCGTGTGCTGGACGACCTCAGGAACGGCACGCATGAAGTTCCCGGCTTCGCCGAGGCGGTGGTGCGCCACCGGATGATAGAGGCGATCGAGCGCGCCCATGCCGGCGGTACCCGGCAAAGCTACGACCGCAAGATTCCATAAGGCCGGGGCATGTCGCCGCGACGGTTTCTCGACAATGGCAAACCGGCTCGTTATGATCGATTGCGGATTGCCTGAGATATCGAACCGCTGATTCTCGCCTTACAGAGCAAGGGGACAGTCGATGCGCTTGCAGGGAAAGACCGCCGTCGTCACCGGCGGCGGATCGGGAATCGGGCGGGCCTGCAGCATGGCTCTGGCTGCCAACGGCGCCACGGTTGCCATCGGCGACTTGTTGCCCAGGACCGGCGAGGAGACAGCCGCGGCAATCGTCGCGGCCGGCGGCAAGGCCTGGCCGGGAAGCCTGGATGTGTCGAATGCGGCGAGCGCGGGGGCTTTCGTGCAGGAGGTGCTGTCACGGTTCGGCCAGATCGACATCCTCATCAACAACGCCGGGCTGATCGTCACCGAGACCTCGGTCGTCGATTGCAGCGAAGAAAACTGGGACAGAACCTTTGCCGTCAATGTGAGGGGCACCTATCTCCTCAGCCGCGCGGTGCTGCCGGGAATGATCCAGCGGCGCAAGGGGACCATCATCAATCTGGGTTCCTCGGCCGGCCTCGCGGCGAGAAAGCGCATGGCGGCCTATTCGGCCTCCAAGGGTGCAATCATTGCACTGACCCGCGCCATGGCCGCCGACCACGGACTGGATGGCATTCGGGTGAACTGCATCTGTCCCGGCCCCACCCGGACACCCGCATTCAGGCAATACCTGGAGGCGTCGGCCGACCCCGAGGCGCTGCGGCGGCGCCGCGAAGCCGAGCAACTGCTGGGGCGCCTCGGCGAACCGGAGGACATCGCGCAGGCCGCGGTTTTCCTCGCCTCCGACGAATCCTCGTGGATAAGCGGCGCCATCATGCCGGTCGATGGCGGCAACACCGCCTGAGCAGGGAGGCATCGCCGGAAAACAGAAGGAAAGGGCGCCCCGGGGTTCCTTCGTCGCAGGAGGAGAAGCTCAGATCGGCCCGCTTTCAATCGCTTTTCAGCAACCGCGCCAGCCACACCGAAATCACGGCCGGCTTGCCGTTGCGAATCTGCGCCAGCCCGCGCTTGAGCGCCGGCCCCAGTTCCGCCGGCTCGCGCACGTTCTCGCCGTACGCTCCGGCCGATTCCGCCTCCTTCGCAAAATCCATGGGCGGATCGAAGTAGCCGCCTTCGAAATCCGCCTGCTCGGCGTATCCGCCGGGGAAGATCGTCTTCAGCCGCACCGTCCCGGTGACGTAGCTGCGGTTCTGATAGACGATGATCATGAAGGGCGCCCGGTAGTGCGCCCCTGACCAGAGCGCCGCGGTGGGCGTGCCGAACATGTAGAAGCCGTCGCCGGTGAGGGCGATCACGTCGCGCTCCGGGGCGGCCAGCTTTGCGCCGAGGGCGGCGCCGGGCGCCCAGCCGCCGCTGCTGCCCGGGTTGCTGAAATACGAGCCGGGGCGGTTGCAGTGGAGCAACTCGTGAACGCGGTTATGCGGCACGGTGTCATCGAGGATGATGGCGCTGTCGTCGATGAGCTTGGCCAGTTCGCTGGCAACCAGCAGCGGGTCGATCGGCGTCTTCGCGGCGCGCGAGGCGACGTCCTCCGCCAGCGCCTGGCGGCGCGCCCGCCCGGTTGCAGCGACGCGCCCGGCGCGCCCGGCGTGGCGTTGCCGGTCTGCATCGGTGATCAGTCCGCGCGCCGCGGCGGTGATGGCGCGGATGGCGCGCAGCGCGTCCGACACGAGGCGCAGATCGGCCGGAAATTCGTAAGTGGGAATTTTCATCCTGATCGGATCCAGGCCGACCGCGGCGATCCAGGCGTTCTCGCCCGGCCCGCGCGCGCCGGGTATCCACGGAATATCCGATTCCAGCGCCAGCACCGCATCGGCGCCGGAGAGATCCGCCGCGCCCACGAGCAGGGGATGATCCATGGGAAAGCACAGATAGGTGAGCTGCGCCGAGTGCACCACCTGCAGTGCCAGCAGCTCGCACAGTTCCACCAGTGCGCCGACCGTTTCCGGATTGCGCCCCGAGCCGGAGACGATCACATAGGGGTTGTGCGCCCGCACCAGCCGCCCGGCGATCTCGAGCACGCCCTCGCTGTCGGGGGCCGGCGGGCGGTTGATGCCAAGCTGCGCGGCGGTCGGAAAGCTCGCGCCCTGGACCGGCGCGGCCGACACTTCCAGCGGCAGGCTGAGATAAACCGGCCCGCACGGCTCGCTCAGCGCTACCTGCAAGGCACGGCTGACCATCAGGCCGGCGTTGTCGTGGAGTTGCAAGGCGTGATCCCACTTCACGTACTGGCGCACGCTGCCGTGCTGGTCGTAGGTCTGCTGCAGCCACAACTGGCCGCCGGTGTTGCGCGCGGCCCGTGTCGAGCCGGTGTAGCTGGTCGGCGGAAATCCCGCGGTGAGCAGGATCGGCAGGTTGCCGTGCATTGCGCTGTGAATGGCGCCGCCCTGGTGCAGGGTGCCGACATCGACGTGCACCCCGGTGGCCGCGGGCCTGCCGCTCACCATCGCATAACCGAGCGCGGCGTTGAGCCCCGCGTGCTCGTGGGTGAGCATGATGATTTTCGGCGTGGGGCGGCCGAGTGCGCGCGCCTTGGCAATGCACTCCTGATAAAAGGAGATTTCCGACCCGGACGTGAAGAACAGATACTCGACGCCGGCCAGGGCCATCGCCGCGACGATCGCGTCGCCCGCCTGGTCGGCCGGAATGTGTGTCCATGCGGCAGGCGCGGCTGCCGGCGCCGCGCTTTGCTGCGGCGCCTTCGCGGCTTCAGCCACGACGGACGGGGATGGTTTGGCCATGGAATTCCTCCTGGGTGTGAAACAGTTGCTGCGGATGGCGCGATGCGTGGCGCTTGCCCCAACCTGAAATTCAGGCAATTGTTCAATCCCGATCCATACAGGACACGGCTTGACGGAATATTGATAATCAAAAAAAGTATAAATTCAGGAACAATGGCAGGTTGCGGCCGGTCGCTCGAACCCGACCCGTCCGCGACTCAAGCTTGCACCGTTTTACCAGACCGCGCACCCCTGTGTCTTCGCCCGGTGTCTTCAGCCGGTGTCTTCAGCCCGTGTCTTCCCGCTTGTCTTCCCGTTGCGCTCGGCTTTTCGCGCTGGCAGCCAGGATGTTTTGATACCATCCCTTGCTGCCGGATGACAAGCATCTGGTACATCGAGACTGGCCGCACAACGCTACGGAGACGACATGGAAGAAACTTCCACGAAGCAAATGGCGCGCGCACCGGCTGCCGGCAGGAATGCCGGCAAAGACGCCGGCGCAGACGGCAGGCGCCCGGCGCGGGATGTGCGCGACTGGCTGAAGCGCGTCGAGGCGGCCGGCGAACTGAAGCGCATCGATGCGAAAGTCGATCTGGACCAGGAGCTTTCGGCCATCGCCTGCATGGCGGCGCAGCGCGAAGACGCGCCGGCGCTGCTGTTCTCGAATTTCACCGAGCGCGCCGAAGGGCAGGTCCTCATCAACATGCTGGGGGCAAGCGCCAGCCGTTATGCGATTTCGGTGGGCCTCGAGCCGAAGCTCTCGACCACCGAACTGATTGTTGAAAGCCGCCGCCTCATGGGCCGCAAGATCGCGCCGGTGCACATTGCGCCGGACCAGGCGCCGGTGAACGAAATCGTTCATACCGGCGAGGACATCGACCTCACCAGCCTGCCGGTGCCGAAATTCTGGCCGGGCGACGGCGGGCGCTACATCGGCACCGGCGACGTCAGTTTCACCAAAGATCCGGACACCGGGCGAATTAACGTCGGCGTGTACCGGCAGATGCTGCACGGACCGCGCAGAGTCGGCATGTACACCTCGCCCGGCAAGCACGGCGGGCTCGACCGCGACGCCTGGTGGGCGAAGAACCAGCCCTGCCCGGTGGTGGTCGCCTACGGCATCGACCCGATCCTGTTCATGGTCGGCGCGCAGGTGTTCGGCTCGCAGGAATCGGAGCTCGAGGTGGCGGGCGGCCTGCTTGGCGAAGGCGTGCAACTGACCAAAGGCGCGGTGGTGGATCTGCCGATCCCGGCGCACGCCGAGATCGTGATCGAGGGCTATCTTCATCCGGAGGAGCGCCAGCTCGAAGGGCCGCTGGGGGAATTCACAGGCTACTACGGCAAGGAGCGCGCGCCGCAGCCGGTGATCGACGTGAAGGCGCTGCACATGCGCCGCAATCCCATCCTGACCGCCTCGCTGATGGCGCGCTATCCGGCCTGCGAGATCGGCGCCTACTACGCCATCATGCGTTCCGCGCGCATCTGGGACAACCTCGACCTGCTGGGCGTGCCCGGCATCCGCGGCGTGTATACGCACCCGGCGGCGGCCTCGGGCTGGGGCATGGCGGTGGTGTCGATCAAGCAGCAGTTCGCCGGCCACGTTGCGCAGGTGCTGGCGCTGACCGCGCAATGCCCGGCGGCGGCGTATTACACCAAGTGGATCATCGCGGTGGACGACGATGTCGATCCCACCGATTTCAACCAGGTGCTGTGGGCGCTGTCCTCGCGCTGCAATCCGATCGAGAACATCGACATCCTGCGCAATACCTGGTCGACCGGCCTCGATCCGAGCCAGGTGCCGCGCGAGTTGCGGCCCTACGGGTCGAAGGCGCTGATCGATGCATGCAAGCCGCATCGCTACCTGAAGGATTTCCCCAAATCGACGATGCTCGACAGGAAGGTCTATGAGCGCGTGGCGAGCCGCTGGCAGGAGTTCGGCCTGGATGGCGCGCCGCCGGTGATGAGCGCCTTCGACGACGGGGTGCCGCCGGGGGAAACCTGAGCCGGATTCTCCACCTGCAGGAACGTAGGGTCCGGCGGGACCCTAGGTTTGCAGAGCCGGTTTGCAGATCCGCCGTTCGCCATCGGCCAAAACGGCACCAACGGCCATGCGCCGATCAGGACACCTTGACCGATTCGCGCGTTTTCTTCGCCGCGTCTTCTCCGGGCGCCGGCCGGTATTTTGCGCACAGCGCCTGCCACTGGAGCGCCAGCTTTTTCGCCCGCTCATCCACCTCCGGCGGGATCTCGATGAAGGGATGGCGCAGCGGCCCCGGATCGCAGTATTGCGCGTGCCGTATCGCCACCTTGGCCGCCGTCTCGCGCCAACGCACATCGGGAGTCTCCGGACCCTCGTAGGTGCTGGTTGTTTCCTGGATGATCTTGAGGGCCGTCTTCACGTCGCCGGAGCGGACCGCATCGCGCAGCCGCAGCACCGGCCAGGGGCCCATCCAGCAGTGGTAGGACCACAAGCCGGCGGCGCCAAGATCGGCGTAGGGGTAGTACTGCCAGGTCCCGACGAAAACACTGATGCGGCCGGCGATGACTTCGGCAAGATCCATGAAGCCCCGCGTATCCCGGTGGCTGTCTTTCATGCCGACGACGTTCGGTATCGCCGCGATGCGCTTGAACGCCTCAATCGGCAATGCCGTTCTGAACAGCAGCGGATTGTGATAGACAAAAATGGGAACGGACGGGAAAAGTCTCGCCACGTCCTCGTAATAGCGGACCGCATTGTCAACCGTCTGGGGAAAGTAACCCGGGATGCCGAGCAGGATGCCGTCGGCTCCGGACTCGATCACGATGCGCGCGCGCCTGACGATGTGGCGGGTGGTGAGCCCCAGGCAGCCGACAAACACCGGAACGCGCCCCGCCGCTGCTTCCACGGTGGCGCGGGCAAGGTCGCGCAGGTCCTCATCGAGCATGGCGTAACCTTCGCCGAAACTGCCGCCGGCCGCGATGACGTCGATGCCGTCGTTGACGATGCGCTTGACCCCGGCGTGAAGGCGTTGCACGTCAACGGTCCGTTCCACCTCCAACCCCGTCGCATCATCGGTCGCGAATCCGGGCATCATTGCAAGCACTCCGCGTAAATCGCCGGGCGTGACTTTCATGTTTCATTCCTCCAGTATCACCGGGGGAGCCGGTGGGTTTGAGTTGAAATCGCCGGTTACCTCTTTGCGCAGCCGGGGATTCGGGGAGCACGGATCGCGCGACCTTTTCCATTCCGCGCTGGTTCAACAATGCTTTCGGCAGCCGGATCGCGATGGCGGGCACAAAGAAAACCAGGGCAGGCATGATGAGACGGATCACGATACAGGAAATCACGGCACGGAAAATATGGCAAGGTCTTTGACAAGCCTTTGACAAAACGTGCCCGGCATCCTGTCACCGTGCTGCGCCTGCGGAGAACACGATACACGTATACTGGCCTGCAGCATCGCGCCCGAACCGGAGACACGCGCATGAAGATTCTCCTCATCGGTGCCAGCGGCACCATCGGAAAAGCCGTGGTCGCGTCACTGTCGGCGCGGCATGAAATTGTTCAGGCGACCCGCTCGCACACCCCCCTCGCGGTGGACATCGCCGACAAGGCGTCCATTGCCCGCCTGTTCGATATCGTGGGCAAGCTCGACGCCGTCGTCTGCGCCGGCGGATCGGCGCGTTCGCGCCCGCTGCTCGAACTGAGCGACGAAGACTTCCAGTTCAGCTTCGGCAACAAGCTGATGGGGCAGCTCAATCTGATGCGCCTGGGCGTCGACACGCTCGGCGACGGCGGGTCGTTCACCTTCACCACCGGCATTTTCAGCCGCAAGCCGGTTCCGAAAACCGCGGCCATCGCCCTGGTGAACGGCGCGATCGAGGCCTTCGTTCGCGCCGCCGCGCTGGAACTGCCGCGCGGCATACGCATCAACGCCGTGAGTCCCGGCTGGGTGCGGGAATCGCTGGAGGCGCGCGGCGCCGACGCGACCCACGGCATCCCGGCTGACCGGGTCGCGGCGCGCTACGTCGAGGCGATTGAGGGGAAGATGAACGGCGAGACCCTGGTTGCGGACGAATGAAGGTTTAATGGCGGTTTCGCTCGGGGGCACTTCGGGCGGCGTAACCTGTTGACGGAGCGCAACGAGTTTCGACCGATGTTAAAGATGGGTCAGTGCAACGGCCGCGGCTGACTATTCTTCAGTCCCGGCAGCAACCCGCTCAGCCGCCCCTCCGTGCTATCGATTTTCTGGAATTGAACCTCACCAAACGTCCGTTTCTTCTTGGAATAGTCCTTCGGCTTGATGAATCTCTCCTCAGGCCGGTTGTCTGGATCGCCGCGCGGGGATTCCACTCAGCATGCCGACTGCGCTGATGTCTTCATCGAGGTCTGGCCAGTGCACGCCCTGGCCAGAACCGATGATTTCGCAGCGTTGACGCTGTGCCGGCGAGGCTTCTGAAAGCCGCCACGACCACGTCAGGGGAACGCTGATGATGCGGCCATCCGCAAGTCGTGCAGTGATGGATTCTTCATCTACCGTGACGGACGTGATTCGAGGATCGCTAATCGCCGCAGTGTCCATTCCATGCCTCCGAATTCAACTCCAGATGTCCAACGATCATCGAGCGGATCCTGTTCAACTCGCTCGCGGCAAACCGTCATTGCCGCCAAGGACGACCGGACGGAGCCAGAACTTGCAAACCATTCGCTCGCGCTGCACATGAACGTGCATTGGCTCGCTGCAACATGGCACATCGGCGCCATCACGGTGACGCGGGTCGAGGAGCAGCTCGGCAATCCGAACTACCCGCCCGGGCAGTATTTCACCGGCTTCGAGCGCGGGGTGCTGGAACGCCACCGGTCCTGGCTGGCGCCGAATCACTACTCGCTCGAATCCGACCGGCTGGTCACCAGTGTGCATTCGTGGCTGATACGCACGCCGCGCCATACGATCCTGCTCGACTGCTGCGGCGGCAACCACAAGCACCGGCCCTGGCTGCCGCGCTTCCACCAGCAGGACCGGCCATTTCTCGCGAGTCTGCAAAAGGCGGGCGCAGTACCCGAGGACATCGATATCGTGCTGTGCACGCACTTGCACGAGGACCACAGCGGCTGGAACACGCGTCTGAGGGACGGCGTGTGGGTGCCGACGTTTCCGAACGCGAAATACCTGTTCTCGAAGCGGGAAAACGATTATTGGGATCCGGCGCAGCATCCGGGCAGCGAGCATCCCATGCGAAACGTGGTCTACCGCGACAGTGTACTGCCGGTGATCGAATCCGGGCAGGCCACCCTGGTGGAGGGCGATCACGCCATCGACGACAGCCTGCTCGTCGAGCCGGCGCCCGGGCACACGCCGGGTCACGTGCTGCTGAAATTGTCGCAGGGCGCACAGCGCGCGGTATTCAGCGGGGACATCATGCACCATGTGCTGCAGGTGTATGCGCCGCACTGGAACTCGCGCTTCTGCGAGTTGCCGCAGGCGGCGCGCGCCACCCGCAAGCGGGTGCTGGAGCATTGCGCGGAGGAGCGGGCGCTATTGTTTCCGGCGCATTTCGGCGCGCCGTTCGTGGCGGCGATCGGCGCTTCGGCGAATGGATTCGAGGCGAGGCTGGTGTGCCAGAGCGCCAGCACGTCAACTTGGCCGCCGCGGAGACCATAGGACCATAGTAAAGGTAGCAATGAACTCGCGCGAGATGCACGCGCTTTACCCCTTTCGGTCTGCCATCAGGGCAAAGCCGATGTCGCGATGCTCAGAACCCTCAAGATGGCTAAGTCTTTACTCCTTCCACAGCACCCATCATTCTCGATCGTGGAAACCGCGTGTGAACATGCTTCCAGCCCGCCCTTTCCAGAAGAGCCGCATACTCCTCCTCCGTACGTTCTCGCCCGGTTCCCCAGCACATCATGTGAATGTCGAACAGCTTGGCAAAGTGTGGTGTGTTCGCGCCTGGAATGACGTGCTCTACGATGAAGACGCGACCGCCCGGGGATGCGGCCTTCAAAATGTTGCTAAGGATTCGGACGCACTCCTCGTCGTTCCAGTCATGAACAATCATCTTCATCATGTAGGTGTCTGCAGCTGGTACTGCGACAAACATGTCCCCGGTGGCATACGTGCAACGATCTCTCACGTCGAGTTTGTCAGCCCATAGGAGAGCCTTGTTCTCGATCACGCTGGCCAGTTCAAGCACCGTTCCCCTCAGGTGACGGTACTTTGCGAGGAAACTGCAGAGCATGTGGCCGTGGCCGCCGCCGATGTCGCAGAGGTGTGTGATCGGGGAAAAATCGTACGCGTCCAGCGCTTCCAGCACCCACGCCGTTTGGGCGCTGGAATAACTGCTCATGGCTTCGTTAAAAACCTCACCGTACCCGGGCTCGTGAGCAGCATGTTCGAACGCCATCCGCCCGAACTCACGGACGAACGCATTCTGCTTGCCGTCGCGAATCATCGCCGGCAGGTGCTTCCACAAAGCGTAGTGCTCTTGACCCTCCTCCAGCAAAGCAACGCCGCGCAACGTCTGGGGGTGGTCCTTGCGGAGTAGATCGCCGCCGTCGGTGAGAGAGAAACTCCGTTTAGCGTCTTCCTGTACGAGTTCGAGCGAACCAAGAGCTCGCAACAGCCGGTAAGAGAGGGCTGGATTGAGGCCCAGTTGCGCAGCAATTGCCGGAGCTGCCTTGGGTCCGTCGGCGAGGGCATCGAAGATGCCCAGCTTCACGCCGGCATGGAGGATTTGGCTGCGCCATCTGCCGAAAATAATGTCCAGGGCTCTCGTTTGTGGATCGGGCATGTGCGACCTCCCAACAGGCTGTCAACAAACGTTTTGATCGATGCTTGAATCGAAATCGGCTTCTCAGAATCGCCCGAATTCAATGTTCTTGCCCTTGGGAAGGGCGCGGCCACCCTGAAAAACGTTTTTCGAGGCAGTCATAACGCGTTTTTCAATACTCTGCAAACTCATCCCGGCTATTTTACCCTGATGCCGCCCAACGCGCGGTTAGCCGTTATCGGTGAGTGCCGGCATTTTGTGCCTTCTGCTACAGCCTTGGCTGACGTTCGCCGAGCCGCTGATTCGAAAGTCGCCGCGTCGCGGCGGTGGTTTTTCCGAGGCAATTGCCGTCGATGATGGCGGCGGCGTAGTCCTCCCGCGACCCGCCTTCGGCGACTGCATCGAGCGTTGCACCGAGTGCAGCAAACATCATGGTTCGGCTGGTGTGCGTGCCTTTCGCACCGAACCGAAAACCAATCTGTTGGGCGCGCTCGGAAATCCCCGAAGAGGGATATAGAGGAAACATCGTGCAAATATCCAATATTATTCGCCGGCAAACTTGCCAGCGAATAATATTACAACGGATCCAATTCCTGTATCGGCGAGATTAACGGTACCCATGGCTTGCCAGTTGGTCACAAAGTGGGTCAGCTGATCGCCAGCCGCTTCCGGATATGCTATTCCCATATGGTTTAGGGAGCGCGATTCGGAGACGCACATGAGCACGTGGCATATCGGCGCCATCACGGTGACGCGGGTCGAGGAGCAGTTCGGCAATCCGAACTACCCGCCCGAACAGTATTTCACCGGCTTCGAGCGCGAAGTCCTGGAACGTCACCGGCACTGGCTGGCGCCCAACCACTACGCACCCGAAACCGACCGGCTGGTCACCAGCGTGCATTCCTGGCTGATAAGGACGCCCCGCCACACCATCCTGCTCGACTGCTGCGGCGGCAACCACAAGCACCGGCCCTGGCTGCCGCGCTTCCACCAGCAGGACCGGCCGTTCCTCTCCCGGCTGCGTGAGGCGGGCGCGGCGCCCGAGGACATCGACATGGTGCTGTGCACCCATCTGCACGAGGATCACAGCGGCTGGAACACGCACTTGAAGGACGGCCGCTGGGTGCCGACCTTTCCCAATGCGAAGTACCTGTTTTCGAAAAAAGAGAACGACTACTGGGATCCGGCGCAGCATCCGGGCGACGAGCATCCGGTGCGCAACGTGGTCTACCGCGACAGTGTGCTCCCGGTGATCGAATCCGGTCAGGCCACCCTGCTGGAAGGCGCTCACGCCATCGACGACAGCATGCTGATCGAACCGGCGTCCGGGCACACGCCGGGGCACGTGCTGCTGAAAATGTCGCAGGGCGGCGAACGCGCGGTGTTCAGCGGCGACATCATGCACCACGTGCTGCAGGTGTATGCGCCGCACTGGAACTCGCGCTTCTGCGAGCTGCCGCAGGAGGCGCGCGCCACCCGCAAGCGGGTGCTGGAGCATTGCGCGGAACAGGGTGCGCTGCTGTTTCCGGCGCATTTCGGCGCGCCGTTCGTTGCGGCGATCAGTGTATCGGCAAGCGGATTCGAGGCGCGATTCGTCGAGGCGGGTTGAAGAAGCGCCGGGCGATGCTGCGCTGCGCTTGCGCCGCAGCCGAGCGGGTGCATCGAGGCTGCTCTGTCCCCGCCCCGTCCTCACATGGTGTTGCACGCGCTGTTACACCGATAGGAAGTTCAGGACCGGGCGTCGAGTCGTTTCCAATCCCGAACCCAACCCAGATAGGCGCCGGCCTGCATCGGCCTGGCGATGAAATAGCCCTGCGCGACATCGCAGCCGAGCCCGCGCAGCAAGTTCCAGTCCGCCTGCGTTTCGACCCCTTCGGCCACCGCGGTGATGTTGAGCTTCTTCGCCATGTCGAGGCTGGATTCGAGAATCACCCGGGCTGAATTCTGCTTCAGCGCGTTCATGACGAAGGATTGATCGATCTTGAGCTCGGTGAAGGCGACGCGCGTGAGTTGCTGCATCGAGGAGTAGCCGGTGCCGTAGTCGTCGATGGACAAGCCGAAGCCCTTCATGCGCAGGCGCGCCAGGTTCTCCAGTGCATGGCCGATGTCGGTCGCCGCCGCCGATTCGGTCACCTCCAGGATTATGTGGCGCGGCTCAAGGTCGTGGCTGCGCACCAGCGCCGTGACGCGCTCGGCGATGGCCACATTGGCAAGCGACTTGAGGGACAGGTTGACCGACACGGTGGCATCCACCCCGGTTGCGCGCCAGGTGCGGCAGGATGCCGCCGCCTTGCCCAGCATCACCCAGGTGAGTTCATCGATGAGACCGTTGTCCTCGATCAGCTTGATGAATGCGTAGGGCGCGATAGTGCCATGCTGCGGATGGCGCCAGCGCGCCAGCGCTTCGGCGCCTTTGACCTGCCTCGTGGCCAGGTCGATCTTGGGTTGGAAGAAGGGCTCGAACTGGTCGCGCTTCAATCCGGCCATAATCTGCTCCAGGGTGAAGCCCGGCCCTGCCGCACCGGGGGCCGGTCGTGCCTGCGCTGCATGATGCAGATCGATCAGCGGCCCCAGCTTTGCCAGCGTGAGCGGTTTTTCGACCACGCCCAGCAGATTGATGCCGTAGGCTTCCGACATGGTCGCAACTGAAGCGAGCAGCTTGGGTTCAAGGGAGCTGGCGAGAATGATCGATATGCGAACTCCGGTCTCGCCCAGGTGGCGAACGAATTCCAAGCCGTCCATGCCGGGCATCTCCAGGTCGCTGATGACGATATCGACCGGCCGGGCTGGGTCATCGAGTATCGTCAACGCGGCGTGGCCGTCGGCAGCCTCGTGAATGATCTTGGCGCCGAGGCGCGTGAGGATTCTCACCAGGCCGCTGCGCTGGAACTCATGATCCTCGGCAATCAAAAACTTCATGTCGGCGATCTGCATTCGCATTCCTCTTTTCGTGATCCTGCCGGTACGCTTTCCGCGCTCCGTCCTCAAGCGGAGTCAAAATAGACATTCAGGCGCCTCCATTCCTGCCGGAACGCATCCATGCTGGCCGCGATCGTCGTCCAGTCATTGGCGGCTGGCCTGCTCGATACCCTCGCACACCGGCCAGCCCGCTGGCGCCCCCCAACGGCTGGCGCCCCCAACGGGCGGCCCGATGATGAGAGTTGTCGATAAACTGAAAGGATGTCTGTCAGGAAAGCTTGACAGATGAAGAGTATTTTTCGCGCTGTATGTGGACTATTTCACAGACTTACCCGCGAACTATGTTCGTGCAATCAGGCACAGTGTGCCCTTCGGCAGACATCGATCGGGTCGCAAGCCTACGCGAACAAGGCTGGCTTTCTGTGGCCGCGCGTACCAGGGCGGCTTGGCCGCGCTGCGTATCAGGCTGCGGCGATCAGACGCATCAATTCGCGCACCGAACCCAGGCGCTCCATCGACTTTACTGCTGCTACGGCCGCCGCGCGGCGCTCACCGGAGAGCACCGCTCCGGCATAGCGGTGGAATTTCGCTTCGATCCCCGGCCATCCCAGCGGATTTTTCGCATTCCCGGGCGGGTAGGGCATGGTCACGCTGATAACTCGCCCGTCGTTCAGGGTCGCTTCCAGCGCGCAGGGGAAGGCGCCCGGGGTGTAGCCGTTCAGCGCCGCATCGGTGGATATCCGGGTGCGTTCCATCAGCGCGCGAACCGGCGGATCGAACCAGCGCCCTTCGTGGAACTGCGCCGGTGTCAATTCCCCATCCAGCAGCGCCACCGCCACGAGGTAAAGGAAACTGTGGTCGGCGGTTTCGCGGGATCGCGGATTGTCGCGCTCCCGGTCATTCACCTGGGCGCGGACGAACGCCGTGTCCGCCATGCGCGCGTGGATGTGTTTGATCTGCGCCAGAGGGTCGTTCAGGCCGGAGCGAACCTCGAGCGCCGCCGCCACTGCCGCCTGGCCCGAGGCAAGGCAGGGATAGGCCTTGAAGCCCACTTCCATGATGCGCAGACGGTGTGGGGCGGGCGGCGCGGTGAGTGCCCGGTCCCCGCTCTTGCCGCGATTGTCGCCACCCTTGTCGCGGCCCTTGTCGCCGCCCTTGTCGCCATCCTTGTCGCCACCCTTGTCGAGTGCGGCCTGGAACATGCCGCGCGGGCCTTCAAAGACCGTTTCCGGCCCGGTCGCGCCCTGCGCGGCGAGCAAGGTCGCCAGCACCGCCGCATGCGCCACCATGGCGTCGGCGAGACCCTTGGCTGCCGAGAGTTGTCCCAGGCGCACCACGCCCAGGGTATGGCTGTGCGACATGGCAAGGGCCAGGGCGTGCGCCAGCTGCTCCGGCGCCAGCCGCAGCAGGCGGCCCGCCATGGCCGCGGCGACGGGCGAAGAACCGGTGACGTTGTCCCAGGGACAGTCAAGCCGCATCAGATCGTGAATGCGGCCATACAGTTCATAGCCCATGACGATGGCGGCGAGCACGTCCCGCCCGCTCGCGTCCTGGCGCTCGCCGAGCGACAGCGCCACCGGAATATTGTCGCTGGGATGGCAGGCGCCCGAGGCGCCCAGGCCGACGTCGTTCAGGTCGAGCGCGCGCACCAGCACGCCATTGGCGAGCACCGCCAGCGCCGCGGAGGTGCGAATGTCCGTGCCGATGACGGTGCAGTCCGGATGGCCGCCGAGTTCGCGTACCGCCGCCAGGGCCGAGCGCGGCGTCTCCTCCTCCAGCGCGCCCAGGGCGCAGCCCAGTGAATCGAGGACCAGCTGCTTGGCCTTGTCGAACGCTGTCTCCGGGATCGCGCTGGCATCGAAGCCGGCCACCCAGCGGCCCAGGTCCTGAACCAGGGTCACGCGATCGGCTGCTGCAGGCGGCTGGCCGCGGCGCGCCGCTTCATTCGGGCTTGATGCCCGCCTGCTTGATGACCTTGGCCCAGCGGTCGGCCTCGGCGCGGATGAAGCTGCCGAATTCCGCCGGGGTGTTGCCGGCGGGGATGAGGCCGATGTTGGCCAGTTTTTCCTTCACGTCGGGCAGTGCCAGGATACGCACCGTCTCCTGCTGCAGTTTGTTGACGATCTCCGGCGGCGTGCCCGCGGGCGCGACCAGGCCCAGCCACACCGAGACGTCGAAGCCGGGAAACTCGGGCTCACTGGCCAGCGCGGGCAGTCCCGGCAGGGCATCGACCGGATAGGAGCTGAGGCTCGCCAGCACCCGGAACTTGCCGCTGCGAATATGCGAAATCCCCGCGGTGACGCCGTCGAGAATGAAAGTCACGTCTTTCGACAGCAGTCCCTGCACCACCCCGGCGCTGGCCTTGAAGGGCACGTTCAGCATGTCCACATTGGCCATGCTCTTGATCATTTCACCGGCCAGCCGGGTCGATGGGGTGCCGGTGCCGAACGCCAGCTTGCCCGGATTGGCGCGCGCCTGCTGGATCAACTCCCTGATGGACTTCGGCCCGGTGGCGGCATCGACGATGAGGATGATGGGCGAAAAGGCGGTGCGCGTGATGGGCGCGAAATCCTTCTGCGGATCGTAGGGCAGCTTGGCGTACAGGCTGGGATTGAGCGCCAGGGTGGAGTCGATGGCCATCAGCAGGGTGTAGCCGTCGTTCGGCGATTTGGCCGCCGCCTGCGCGCCGATGATGGAGGCGGCGCCGGGGCGGTTGTCGGGGATGATCTGCTGCCCCAGACTTTCGCTCATTTTCTGCGCGATGACGCGGGTGAGCACGTCCGTGGGACCGCCCGCCGGCGAGGGAATGATGATGCGCACCGGTTTGTTGGGGTAGGGCTGTGCCGCGCTCTGCGGCACCCAGCCAAGGCATGTCCAGAGCAGGCAGACCGGGAGCAGGGCCGATGGCAGCAGGCGTGTGAGTGGATTCATTGCAGTTCCTCCTTGGGAATTTTTCGATTTTCCTGTCCCGCCGGGTCAGGATTCTTTCTACCTTCCCGCTGCGGACGGGCAAAGGGAAGGATAAGGGGCTATCCCCCGGCGGGTACCCGTCAGTTCCTGTACGAGGTGTCGATCGCGTCGATGAGACGCAGGTAGGCGCGCCAGTCTTCCTCTTCATTGATTTTCTGGAAGTGGTCCCATTGCCTGGCGGTGCGCTCGCATACTTCCGGCGGCGGCATCTGCAGCTCGGTGCCGCTTGCCTCCAGCATCAACTGGATTTCGCTGGCCTGCACCAGATAGCGCATCAGGGTGATCGCTTCGGAGGCGCTGCCGCCCGCGGTGAGCGGGCCGTGGTTGCGCAGCAGCACCGCTTTGTTGGTCGGGCCGATGTCGCGCGCCAGCCGCGCCGCCTCGTCGAGGCTGTCGGCGATGCCCTCGTAATCGTGCCAGGACAGGCGTTTGTAAAACCGCATGGCGCCCTGGTTCAACGGCAGAATGCCGCGCTGGTGCGCGCACATGGCGATGGCGTGATTCGGGTGGACGTGAACCGTGCAATTGATGTCGGGGCGCGCCTTGAGGACCGCGGTATGGATGGTGAACGCGGCCGCGTTGATGTTGTCCGCTTCGTTGACCGGTGCGCCGTCCAGACGCAGCTTGACCAGTTGCGAAGCGCGTACCTCCGAGAACATCACGTTGTGCGGCTTCACCATGAAGGAGGAGGGCTCCTGCGGCACGCGCAGCGCGATGTGGTTGTAGATCAGGTTGCCCCAGCCGTAATAGGCGGCGATCCGGTAGGCCGCAGCCAGATCGACGCGGGCGCGCTGCTCCGATTCGGATATGCCGGCCGCAGACGAGCCGCCTGACTTGCCGCTTTCCATGCGCAGTGCCTGTGCCATTTCCCCGCTCCTGAGTTGGTCGAAGCCGCAAATTATGCGTCCTCGGCGAGGCGGCCGGCAAGTTGATTGTCAGTCAGCCCGGCAAGCGGCGGGCGGGCTGCCCGCGGCACGCTGTCCCGTTCCCTTCACCCGCCCGCGTCCAGGCCGGCGGCCTTGGCTGTCTTGACCGCGAGTTCGCGCTCCGCGCGGGTGTAGGTTCCGGCAGCGAACGCGTCCATCAGGGTGAGCACCAGGGCGAATGTCTGTGCGTCAAGGGCGGTAATCTCGGCGCGCCGGAATTCGCCCCTCTGGTGGGTGAGCGCATCCAGGATCCGGGTGAGCAGGCGCGATTGCGAAAATGCCGGATTCTGCGCAATCTGTTTCGCCGCCGCCGCCAGCGGATTTTCGACAGGAAGCTGGGGGCGAAATCGAATGACCTGGCGCAGCGCTTCCTGAAACTGGAGCGCAGTCAGCAATTCGGCGCCGCCGCCCACCGGACCCGATTCGGAAGAGTGCATGCTCATGCGGAATTGAAACCCATGAGGCGCCACCGACCCACGGTTCGTCCTCGCGATTCGCAGGGGTGCATGCTCATGCGGAATTGAAACCCATGGCGGCGCCAACCAGTTTGGGTGAAGTCAGTCACCCTGACCGAGCTCGTATTTTGCCCCGCCGTGGTAACCGCAGTCTGTGCGTCAGCACACACACGGCGGCCTCCATGCCGGAGATGGAACGGAAAACGTCACCGGCCCGGCGGAGACGGCCTGTTCCGATGAGACGGAACAGGCTTACCGGTCCACCTTGATCTTCGCTGCCGCCGCCACCTGGGTCCAGCGGGCGCGACCGGCGCGGACGCGCGCGGCGAGTGCCTCGGGACCGTGCGCCGGCCGCAATGCCGACTTCTGCGAACAGCCCTGATAATTCAGTAAATCATATCGAGTAACCCGCCATTTGGCGCTATTCGGCGGGCAGTTGATATTTCAAAAAAAGAATAATCGTCAGCGCCCTCCCGGGTCAGGCCAGGCCCTCCATCACCAGCACCTCGACCAGTTCGCCGGGCTGCACGCCGCCCTGCTCGTGGCCGAGAACGATGAAGCAGTTGGCCTCGGCCATCGAGCGCAGGATACCCGAGCCCTGCGCGCCGGTCGGGCGCACCGTCCATTCGCCGTCGCGATTTTCCAGGATGCCGCGCTGGTATTCGGTGCGGCCGGGTTTCTTGCGGATCGCGGCCTGCGAGCGGGCGCGGGTCAGCGGCAGTTCGCCGTCGCGGCGGCCCATCATGGCGAGCAGCGCGCCGCGCACCAATTCGTAGAACGTCACCATCACCGCAACCGGATTGCCGGGCAGGCCGAACAGATAGGCGTTGCCGACCTTGCCGAACGCCATCGGGCGGCCGGGGCGCATGGCGATTTTCCAGAAGGCGACTTCGCCCAGACGCGCCATCATCCGCCTGATGAAATCGGCTTCGCCGACCGACACGCCGCCCGAGGTGATGATCGCATCGGCGCAGGCGGCGGCATCGCGAAACGCCGTCTCCAGTTTCCCCTCATCGTCCGGCACCACGCCCATGTCGAGCGCCTCGCAGCCGAGGCGGGTCAGCATGCCCCAGAGGGTGTAACGGTTGGAGTCATAGACCTGACCCGCGTCCAGCGGCTCGCCGATCGAGCGCAATTCGTCGCCGGTGGAAAAGAACGCGACGCGCAGGCGCCGCCGCACGCTCACTTCGGCCATGCCCAGCGAGGCCACGAGGCCCAGTTCGGCGGGGCGCAGCCAGGCGCCCGCGACGAGCGCCGGCTTGCCGCGCGCCAGGTCCTCACCGGCGCGGCGCCGGTTCTGCCCGGGCTGCTGTCCGGGCGGAATGAACACGCGGTCCCCTTCGAGCTTCACCGACTCCTGGATCACCACCGTATCGGTGCCCGCCGGCATCACCGCTCCGGTCATCACCCGCACGCACTGTCCGGAGAGGACTCCGCCCTCGAATTCGCGGCCGGCGAACGCGGTGCCGATCTCGGTGAGCCCGACTTCGGCTTCCTGATCGAGGTCGGCGCTGCTCACGGCAAAGCCGTCCATCGCGGAGTTGTCATGCGCCGGCACGTCGATCGGCGAGACGATGTCGCAGGCGAGCACCCGGCCCAGCGCCGCACGCACCGCCACTTTCTCGGTTCCGGCCACGGGGCGCACGAAGGCGCGGATCACTTCCCGGGCACGAGCTACCGGCAGCGCCTCCGGATCGTAGCCGCTGACGCAACTGATCGCTTGTTCGAGGGAAGCCTGTTCGAGTGTACCGATGGCGGCGGCGGGCAAGGGCGGAAGGGGCTGGATCGAAGGCCGGGTTGGCGCAGGCGGCGTGGCAGTCGCATCAGCCGTGCCTTCGAAGCTTGCCAGCTCGTCGCGCGTATTGATGTTGGAGAACGCTTGCGCTTGGTCGTCGAAGGCGACTTCGACCACCGTGAGCGTGGCATACCAGGCGTCGATCTTGCGACCGCCGCCCTTGAGGAAATCGGCCAGATGATCGATCACCCCGCGCCGCACCAGGCAGAACACCGGATGCGGCTGCGCGCCGGTCCTCGCCACCGCCAGTTCTGCGCCGCTGTCGTTCAACCGGGTGAACAGGCGTTCCACCAGGTCCTCCGGGAAGAACGGCGAGTCGCAGGGCGCAGTCGCGAGGTACGGCCGGCGCGAAACCGACAATCCGGCATGCAGTCCGGCGAGGGGACCGGCAAAGCCGCCGTCCGGTTCCTTCAGCGCGTCGCTGACCACGCGCACGCCGAAGCTGCGATAGTCATCATGGTTCTGGTTGGCGTTGACAATGATGCCGCCGACCTGCGGGAGGAGCCGCTCATAGACGTGATCGACCAGACGCTTGCCGCGAAACGGCTGCAGGCCCTTGTCCACGCCTCCCATGCGCCGCCCCTGTCCGCCGGCCAGGATGAGTCCGGTGACTAGGCGCATCTCAGGCCACGCATCTCAGGCCACGCATCTCAGGCCACGCATCTCAGGCCACGCATCTCAGGCCACGCATCTCAGGCCACGCATTTCGGGCGGCGCATCTCAGGCCAGCATCGTCGGCGACGTGGTCTTGATGAAGCGCTGCTTGCCGGTGAACAGCAGGTAGTGCTTGTTGACCGCGCGCCCGAACATCGTAATGCCGGTCCGGCTGGCGATCTGATGGCCCATCTGCGTCAGTCCGGAGCGCGATACCAGGAACGGGATGCGCATCTGCGCCGCCTTGATCACCATTTCGGAAGTCAATCGCCCGGTGGTGTAGAAAATCTTGTCCGAGCCGTCTATGTCGTCCAGCCACATGCGGCCGGCGATCGCGTCCACGGCATTATGGCGGCCGACGTCTTCGATGAAGGTGATGATCCGGCTTGCCTGCCCGTCGTGGCTCGCCAGCGCGCAGCCGTGCACCGCGCCCGCGGTCTTGTAGATGGTCTCATGCATGCGCACCGCGTCGAGCAGGCTGTAGAGCGCCTCCTCGGTGAGCTGCACGTCGCCGCGCAGCCGGATCGAATCGATTTCCTCCATCAGGTCGCCGAACACGGTGCCCTGGCCGCAGCCGGTGGTGACGGTGCGCTTTTGCATTCTGGCATCGAGGCCCGCGACGCCACGGTGCGTGGTCACGGCCACCGAATCGGTTTCCCAATCGACCTGCACCGCGGCGATGTCCCCGAGTGCATTGACCAGCCGCTGGTTGCGCAGGTAGCCCAGCGCCAGCGCCTCAGGCGCCTGTCCCAGGGTCATCAGGGTGACGATCTCGCGGCGGTCGATATACAAGGTCAGCGGATGTTCCCCTGCAATCGGCGTGAGCTGCGCTTCGCCGCGTTCGTTGAGCGACTCGACCTCGAAGGTCAGGGGGCGCGAGGCGTGGCTGAGGGCGGGGCGCATTTTTTCTCACCCGCCGATATACGACATTTCGATCTTGCGCTCCCTGGCCGTCTCGGCGGTGCGGATCTCGGAATAGCGGTCCGAGCGCACCCGCCAGATGCGTTCGATGGCGTTGGAGATTTCGCTGTCGCTGGCGGCCGAGCGCAGCAGCTGGCGCAGGTCGTAGCCCTGCTGGGCGAACAGGCAGGTGTACAGCATGCCTTCGGTGGACAGGCGCGCGCGGGTGCAATCGCGGCAAAACGCCTGCGTCACCGAGGAAATCACGCCGATCTCTCCCGGCCCGCGGCCGTCGGCGCCGGTGTAACGCCAGCGCTGCGCCACCTCGCCGGCATAGTGGGGTTGCACCGGTTCCAGGGGCATGTCCGCGTCGATGATGCCGACCAGTTCGGCGGAGGGCACCACGTCGTCCATGCGCCAGCCGTTGGTGGCGCCCACGTCCATGTATTCGATGAAACGCAGAATGTGGCCACTGGCGCGGAAATGACGCGCCATCGGCAGGATGGCGTGCTCGTTCGCGCCGCGTTTCACCACCATGTTGATCTTGATCGGCGCCAGGCCCGCCGCTGCCGCCGCGGCTATCCCGTCGAGCACCCTGGCCACCGGAAAATCGACGTCGTTCATGGCGCGGAAGGTCGGGTCATCAAGCGCATCCAGGCTCACCGTGATCCGGTTCAGTCCGGCGCGCTTCAGCGCCGCGGCTTTCTTCGTCAGCAACGTGCCATTGGTGGTGAGCGTCAGGTCGAGGCCGCCGATGCCGGCCAGCATTTCGATCAGGCGCTCGAGGTTCTTGCGCAGCAGGGGTTCACCGCCGGTCAGCCGGATTTTTTCGATGCCGTGGGCCTTGAACAGGCGCGCCAGGCGTTCGATTTCTTCGAACGACAGCAATTGGCTGCGCTCGAGGAACGCATAGTCCGGGCCGAACACGTCCTTGGGCATGCAGTAGATGCAGCGGAAATTGCAGCGGTCCGTGACCGAGATGCGCAGGTCGCGCAGCCCCCGGCCGAGGGTGTCGGTCAGAACCCCGCCCGTTGCCAAAGCTCCCGACTGCGGCAGGGGTTTGGCGCGCCGCGCGTCGGCAATCGGAATGACCCGTTCGACCATTGTTTTCCGCACTGTATGTTTAATTGCGTAAGCGGTGCTGCGCTGTACTTGTGTTTAACGGCGCCGCGCCGCATCATGGGCGCATATTTGCACTGCTGTCCCGCCGCCTGGATTACATAGCCAAGTATACCCGGAAATATGCCCCATCCGACCCTCGCGCTGGCGGTAATCATGCAGCGCACCTTGCTTGACAGCCGCTGGCAATCCGAACAATGGCAGCCGGTGGGCGTGGTGCCGGACGCGGCTCCGCCGGGTACGCCGGCGCGCCTGTTGCGCGATGCCAACGGCGTTGCCCAATGGCTGCATCCGGGATTCCGGCTGGAACTGTTTCGCGATGAAGCAGAGGGCTACTATCTGAACGTCGCATCGCCGGGCACCATGGTGTTCGTCAACTGGCGCGACGAAGACGGCCCCGGCGTGCCTTTCAGCGTGACCGCCAGCTACAACGAGGCGGCGCGGATGATGGACGGCGGCGCTCGAGTGGATGGCGTACCCATGCCGGCGGAATGGGTACCGTGGCTGGCCGAATTCGTCGGGCAGCACTACCGTCCCGAACGAAAGCGCAGCCGTCCGCCCTCGTTCAAAGGCGCGCGCAGGCAGGATCCGTGAACCCGGACCGCTTCGACGCATTCGTCTCACGCTGGTCGCGGCGCAAGCTCGGTGCGGCCAAGGCGGCGAACGTGCCGGCGACCGCGGCCGCGTCGGCGCCATTTGCCGAACAGCCGTTGGTCGCGGGTGCGCAACAACCGTCCGCCGCGCAACTGGCAGCGAGCGCCGCCCCTGCCGAGCCTGCCGAGTCGAGCCCAGCGGAAAGCACCCTGCCCTCCATCGATTCGCTGCAGGGACTTGGTTCCGACTACGAGGGCTTTCTCAAGCCCGGCGTGGACGAGCACCTGCGCCGCACCGCGCTGAAGAAACTGTTCGGTGACCCGCATTTCAATGTCCAGGATGGTCTGGACATCTACATCGACGACTACACCAGGGAAGATCCGATCCCCGAAGCGATGCTGAAGACCCTGGTGCAGGCGCGCGGTCTGCTGTTTCCCATCGAAGAGAAGCGGGCGTCGCCGGCTGATGCTCCGGAAAATGTGGTCGTGCCGGCGGCCGACGCGACGCCGCAGGCTGAACACACCATATACGAGCAAATATACGAGCAACACAACATCAACGGGCAGCGCGACCAGCCCGCGTACGAGCAACACAACATCAACGAGCAGCGCGACCAGCCCGCGGCACCGGCTGCACCGCTCGCGAGCGAGCAGGGCGAGCGTTCAACCGGGGGACCCGCGTAATGGCGCCGCAACCGAAGCTGCCGCTGTTGTCGAAAACACTGAAGCTGTGCAACTGCAACCGCACCATGGCGCTGGACGTGGCGGCGCTGGGCAGCGCCTTGAACCTGGCGCAGCCCATCGCGCTGCACACCGAACTGTGCCGGCGCGAGATCGGCAGTTTCAGGGAAGGGCTCAAAGACGAAGCCTGCGTTGTCGCCTGCACCCAGGAGGCGCCGTTGTTCAGCGAACTGGCCAGGGACGACAGGACCTCAGCCGCCCTCGCCTTCGTCAACATCCGCGAGCACGCCGGCTGGTCGGCGGAGGGGGCGCAGGCGACGCCGAAAATCGCCGCGCTGCTGGCGCTCGCGGAATTGCCGCCGCCCGCACCCGTTCCCGGTGTGTCGTACGCCGCCACTGGCCAGACCCTGGTAATCGGGCCCGCCGCAGCCGCGCTCGCCTGGGCGGAGCGGCTCAGCCAGCAGCTGGAGGTCAGTGTGCTCCTCACCGGCGGCAACGCTGAATTGCCCGCCGAGCGCCGCTATCCGGTGTGGTCGGGAAAGGTGTGCGCCATCAGGGGCTGGCTGGGCGCGTTCGAGGTCGAATGGGAGCAGGAGAATCCGATCGACCTGGAGGTGTGCACGCGCTGTAACGCCTGCGTCAAGGCCTGTCCCGAGCAGGCGATCGATTTTTCATATCAGATCGATCTCGACAAATGCAAATCGCACCGCGCCTGCGTGGCGGCCTGCGGCGCCATCGGCGCGATCGATTTCGAGCGCACCGGAGGGCGTCGCAGCGAGCGCTTCGACATGGTGTTCGACCTGTCGGCCGAGCCGCTGCTGAAAACGCCGCAGTTGCCGCAAGGCTATGTCGCGCCGGGCCGCGACCCGCTGGCTCAGGCGCTGGCCGCGCCGCGACTGGCGCAATGGGTCGGTGAATTCGACAAACCGCGTTTTTTTCAATACAACGCGCGTATCTGCGCCCACAGCCGCGCCGGCAAGACCGGCTGCAACAAATGCATCGACGTCTGCTCCACCGGCGCCATCACCCACGACGGCGACCGGGTCAAGGTGGAGCCGCACCTGTGCATGGGCTGCGGCGGCTGCGCCTCGGTGTGTCCCAGCGGCGCCATGACCCATGCCTACCCGGCGGTACCCGACACCGGCGTACGCCTGAAAAAACTGCTGTCGGTGTATGCGGCCGCGGGCGGGCGCGATGCCTGCATCCTGTTTCACAACGGCGGCGAAGGACGCGACCTGCTGGCCGGCCTGGGGCGGCGCGGCCGCGGCCTGCCGGCGCGGGTATTGCCGCAGGAAGTGCTGCACAGCGCGTCGGTCGGCATGGATGTGCTGCTCGGTGCGCTCGCCTACGGGGCATCGCAGGTGGTGGTGCTCGCCTCGGTGAGCGAGGACGCCGAATATGGCGCTGCGCTGCGGCGCGAAATGGCGATCGCCCAGTCGCTGTTGTCGGCGCTGGGCTATGCCGGCAGCCAATTGCATTTCATCGCGCCGCAGGACGTCGCGGCGCTGGAGCGCGGTGTCTGGGGACTCACGCCGGCGGCGACGGTGTCGAAGCCGGCGACGTTTCACCTCTCCGCTGAAAAGCGCACCAGCCTCGAACTGGCGCTGGAACACCTGGCCGCGCTCGCGCCGGCGCCGCGGGAGGAGATTCCGCTCGCCAAGGGTGCGCCGTGGGGAACGGTCCGGATCGACCGGGACACCTGCACCCTGTGCATGGCCTGCGTCGGCGCCTGTCCTGCGTCGGCGCTGGTCGATGGGCGCGAGGAGCCGATGCTGAAATTCATCGAGCGCAACTGCGTGCAGTGCGGTTTGTGCGCCAACACCTGTCCCGAGGACGCGATTACACTCGAGCCGCGACTGCTGTTCACCGCGCAGGCCAAGCAGGAAGTGATGCTCAACCGGGCCGAGCCGTTCCATTGCGTCAAATGCGCCAAGCCGTTCGGCACGCGGCCGATGGTGGACAGCATGCTGGGCCGGCTCACCGGGCATTCGATGTTCGGCAGCGATGCAAAGCTTCGCCGGCTGCAGATGTGCGCCGATTGCCGGGTCATCGACATGATGGAAAACAAGGACGAGGTATCGATCACGGGCGCGGCACGATGAGCAGCGTGGCCATGGCCTCCCAGCCGGCGCTGCTGCCGGAGGACCGGGCCCGCGCCGACCAGTACGCGCTGTTGGCGAGGCTGTTCTACCGCGGACCCGATGAGGCCTTGCTTGGCGCCATTGCCGCGCCGGCAATCGAACACATTGCCGCGCCGGCGATCGAACACATTGCCGCGTCGGCAATCGAACACATTGCCGCGCCGGCAATCGAAAAACATGCTGCGTCCGTCGCCGGGGAACATGCCGATTCGAGCGCCGCGGCGGGGGACCTGAGGCAGGCCTGGGCGGCGCTCGCGTCGGCCGCGTCCCAGGCCGATTGCGTTGCGCTGCAGCAGGAATACGACCGGGTATTTGTCGGCACCGGCAAGGCGCCGGTGACACCGTATGCGTCGTTCTATCTCAGCGAAACCGGACGCGAGAAAGTGCTGGTCAGGCTGCGCGACGATCTGTCTGCATTCGGCCTGGCAAGGGCGCAATCCGCAGCCGAACCCGAGGATCACTTTGCGGCCCTGTTCGAGGTGATGCGGCATCTGGCGCTGGCCGGTTCGGACGGTGGGTCGCTGGCGTTGCAACAACAGTTTTTCAAGCGCTACATCGAAGGCGCGTACCCGTTATTTTGCGATGCAACAATGGGCTGCGAGTCGGCCGTGTTTTATTCCCACGTCGCACGCTACGCGAAAACATTTTTATCCGTTGATGGCGAGGCGATGTTGATGGTGTAATGACAGCAGGTGAATCGCGGACAGGTCAGCGCTCATCCGGAACGTGCCGGACATGGCGCAAAACAGGGAAACAAGGGGGAGGGAAGATGAGCGAGAAAGCGACCCGGCTCGGCCGGCGGAATTTTCTGCTTGCAGTGGGCGCAGGCAGCGCCGCGACCGCCGCGGCCATCGCGGTGAAGACCGTCCCCCCGGCCGGTGCGCCGAACGCGTCCGACGACAAAAAGCACGGCAAGGGCTATCAGGAAACGGCCCACGTGCGCAATTACTATCGCACCACGCAGATCTGAGGAGGCGCCATGCTGCTTACCCGTAAGACCTTCGCGTCCACGGACGCGCGCGCTTCGTCCGGCAAGCTGCAGCGCAGCCTTTCGAATACCCGGCCTGCCACCCTGGACCGGCGGGCATTCCTCAAGCGCTCCGGCGTGGCGGCCATCGGCACGGGTGCTGTGGCAAGCCAGTTACCCTTTTCCATGATCGGCAAGGCCGAGGCGGCGGAGGAGAAAAGCGCCGGCGGCAAGCTTGAAGTGAAGCGCACCGTCTGCACCCATTGCTCGGTCGGCTGCGCCATCGATGCGGTGGTGCACAACGGCGTCTGGGTGCGCCAGGAACCGGTATTCGATTCGCCGCTCAACCTCGGCGCGCACTGCGCCAAGGGCGCCTCGGTGCGCGAGCACGGCATGACCGACCACTCGCATCGCCTCAAGTACCCGATGAAGCTGGTGAACGGCAAATACACCCGTCTCACCTGGGACCAGGCGATCAACGAAATCGGCGACAGGATGCTTGTGCTGCGCAAGGAATCCGGCCCCGACGCGCTGTATTTCGTCGGCTCCTCCAAGCATTCCAACGAGCAGGCGCAACTGTTGCGCAAATGGGTGTCGCTGTGGGGCACCAACAATTGCGATCACCAGGCGCGCATCTGCCACTCGACCACGGTCGCGGGGGTGGCGAACACCTGGGGCTACGGCGCCATGACCAATTCCTACAACGACATGCAGAACACCAGGTGCATGCTGTACATCGGCTCGAACGCCGCCGAAGCGCACCCGGTGTCGATGCTGCATTCGCTGCACGCCAAGGAAACCGGGGCGAAGATGATCGTGGTCGATCCGCGCTTCACCCGCACCGCCGCCAAGGCCGACGAATACGTCCGCATTCGCTCGGGCACCGATATTGCGTTCCTGTTCGGCCTGTTGCACATCATTTTCAAGAACGGCTGGGAGGACAAGGAGTACATCCGCAGCCGCGTTCACGGCATGGACAAGATCCGGGAAGAGGTGCTGAAGAAGTGGGCGCCGGAAGAGGTGGAGAACGTCACCGGGGTGCCGGCTGCGCAGTTGCACAAGGTGGCCGAGATGTTCGCGAAGAACCGTCCCTCGACCATCGTCTGGTGCATGGGCCAGACCCAGCATACGATAGGCAACGCCATGGTGCGCGCTTCGTGCATCGTGCAGCTTGCCCTCGGCAATATCGGCGTATCGGGCGGCGGCGCCAACATCTTCCGCGGCCATGACAACGTGCAGGGCGCGACCGACGTCGGTCCGAATCCCGACTCGCTGCCCGGTTACTACGGCATTATTCCCGGCGCCTGGGCGCACTGGGCCAAGGTGTGGAACGTCGATCTCGCCTGGCTGAAACAGCAGTTCGCCTCCGAAGCGATGATGACCAAGCCCGGCATGACCGTATCGCGCTGGATCGACGGGGTGATGGAGAAGAACGAGAACATCGACCAGGATTCGAACCTCCGCGGCATGTTTTTCTGGGGCCATGCACCGAACAGCCAGACGCGCGGACTGGAGATGAAGAAGGCGCTGGACCTGCTCGACCTGCTGGTCGTAGTCGATCCTTACCCGTCGGCCACCGCGGCGATGGCCGCCATGCCCGCCGAAGGCTATGAGCCGAACAAGAATCGCGCGGTGTATCTGTTGCCGGCGGCGACGCAGTTCGAAACCTCCGGTTCCGTCACGGCGTCGAACCGCTCCATCCAGTGGCGCGAAAAGGTGATCGAGCCGCTGTTCGAGTCGCGCAGCGACCAGGCCATCATGTACGCCTTCGCCAGGAAGCTCGGATTCGGCGATCAACTGCTTGGCAAGAAGGACGGCAGGCAGAACATCGGCGTGGTCAAGGCCGCGGGCGGCTATGACGACCTGGTGCCCGAGGACATCCTGAAGAACGAGATCAACCGCGGCACCTGGACCATCGGCTACACCGGCCAGTCGCCGGAGCGGCTGAAGGCCCACATGCGCAACATGCACGTGTTCGACGTCAAGACCTTGCGCGCCAAGGGCGGCATCGACAAGCAAACCGGCTACAAACTGGATGGCGATTACTTCGGCCTGCCGTGGCCCTGCTACGGCACCGCGGAGATGAAACACCCGGGCTCGCCGAATCTGTACGACACCTCCAGGCACGTCATGGACGGCGGCGGGAATTTCCGCGCCAACTTCGGCGTCGAGCGCGAGGGGGTTTCGTTGCTGGCCGAGGACGGGTCGCATTCCAGGGGTGCGGATATCACCACCGGCTACCCCGAATTCGATCACGTCCTGCTGAAAAAACTCGGCTGGTGGGACGAACTCAACGACAACGAAAAGAAGGAAGCCGAAGGCAAGAACTGGAAGACCGACCTGTCCGGGGCGATCCAGCGGGTGGTGATGAAAAACCATGGCTGCCATCCATTCGGCAATGCCAAGGCGCGGGCCGTGGTGTGGAACTTCCCCGACGGCGTGCCGCAGCATCGCGAACCGCTCTATGGCATTCGCGCCGACCTGGTGGACAAGTATCCGACCCACGACGACGTCAAGACCCTGTGGCGGCTGCCGACCTTGTTCAAGTCGGTGCAGCAAAAGTACAAGGACGTCGGCAAGAGTTTCCCGATCATCCTCAGCAGCGGCCGGCTGGTCGAGTATGAAGGCGGCGGGGAGGAGACGCGCTCCAATCCGTGGCTGGCCGAACTGATGCAGGACAATTTCGTCGAGATCAATCCGAAGGCGGCGAACGACCGCGGCATCCGCAACGGCGAATATGTCTGGGTGAAGACCCCGACCGGCGCCAGGATCAAGGTCAAGGCCATGGTGACCGAGCGCGTCGGCGCCGACCACGCCTGGATACCGTTCCATTTTTCGGGCTGGTGGCAGGGCAGGGATATGCTGCCGTTTTATCCCGACGGGGCGGCGCCCATCGTGCGCGGCGAGGCGGTCAACACCGCCACCACCTATGGGTATGACCGGGTGACGATGATGCAGGAGACCAAGACGACCGTCTGCCAGATCGAACGGGTGGCCTAAGCAAAGAGTCAGGGGAGATAAAGATGGCACGCATGAAATTTCTCTGCGACGCGGAGCGCTGCATCGAATGCAACGGCTGCGTCACCGCCTGCAAGAACGAGAACGAGGTGCCGTGGGGCGTCAACCGCCGCCGCGTCGTGACCATCAACGACGGTGTCCCCGGCGAGCGCTCGATATCGGTCGCCTGCATGCATTGCTCCGACGCGCCGTGCATGGCGGTCTGCCCGGTGGATTGCTTCTACCGCACCGATGAGGGCGTGGTGCTGCACGACAAGGACCTGTGCATCGGCTGCGGCTACTGCTTCTATGCCTGCCCGTTCGGTGCGCCGCAGTTCCCGCAGGCCGGCGCATTCGGCCTGCGCGGCAAGATGGACAAGTGCACTTTCTGCGCCGGCGGTCCGGAGAAGGATCAGTCCAAGGAAGAGTTCGCCAAGTACGGCTCCAACCGGCTGGCGCAGGGCAAATTGCCCGCTTGCGCCGAAATGTGTTCGACCAAGGCTTTGCTGGCCGGCGACTCGGATGTGATCTCCGACATCTACCGCCAGCGCGTCACCAAGCGCGGCAAGGGTTCCGAGGTATGGGGCTGGGGGACGGCGTACGGCAAGCCGGACAACCCGCAGGCGCAGCCGCCGGCGGGGAAGTCGTGAAGCTGCGCCGGGTTGCGATCGCCGCAGCGGCCGTTTTCGGCGCTGTGCTGCTGCCAGGCTGCGGCGAAAAGGATCAGGTGATCGTGTACAAACAGGGCAAGTATCAGGGCAAGCCCGACGACAAGCCCTGGGCCGGTACGCAGTGGAGCAGCAACAAGGGCCAGTGGGAAACCGCGCTCAGGACGCGCAACCTGAATCAGAACGAGTACACCCGGACTGAGTGAAAGGTCATGGCCGGACCCGCGTTCGCCGGCTTTTTTTCCGGATCTCCCTTGCCGATCACCCTACCGAGACGAGGCCCCGAAATGATCCCCATCCTGTTCAATTCGTTGCGCCGGATTGGCCTGTTGGCCGCGACCGTCCTGCTGGTCTGGCTGCCGCCGGCCGGCGCGCTGGGGCAGTCGGCCGGCGCTGGCGATACCCAGGCGCAGCGCCAGCAGGTCCAGCCCTACAACAATGCGCCGGTGTGGCGCGACGTGCGCTCGGAGAAGGAGCACTACACGACGGTGAGAGGGCGCGAGACCGGCATTCTCATCCAGTCCGAGGGCGAAACCTGGCGCCGGTTGCGCAATGGCCCGCTCACCCAGATCGGCGGCTGGGCGCTGGCGCTGATGGTGCTGGTGATCGCCGCCTACTACAAGGTGAAGGGAACGATACGGCTGAGCGCGCCGCCCACCGGCAGGAAGCTGCAGCGCTTTTCCACCTGGGAGCGCATCATCCACTGGAGCAACGCCATCAGTTTTTGCGTGCTGGCGATTTCCGGGCTGATCATCCTGTTCGGCAAGCACCTCTTGCTGCCGATCATCGGCTACACGCTGTTCAGCTGGCTGACGCAACTCGCCAAGGCGCTGCACAACTTCATCGGGCCGCTGTTCATCGTCTGTGCCGTGTGCCTGTTCCTCACCTTCGTCCGCGACAACATTCCGCGCGCCCACGATTTTCTCTGGGTGCGCAAGTTCGGCGGATTGTTCTCCGGCGAACACGTCCCCGCGCATCGCTTCAATGCCGGCGAGAAGCTGTGGTTCTGGGGCGGCCTGTCGCTGCTCGGCCTCGTTGTCGGCGCATCGGGGCTGGTCCTGGATTTTCCCAACTTCGACCAGTCGCGCGGCGCCATGCAGATCGCCAATGTCATACATCTCACCGGCGCGGTGCTGTTCATGCTCGGTGCGCTGGGTCATATCTACATGGGCACCCTGGGCGTGGAAGGCGCCTACGATGCGATGCGAAACGGCCACGCCGACGAGGCCTGGCTCAAGGAACATCATCCGCTCTGGTACGAGGACTACAAAGCCGGAAAAATCGCGGCGCCGCCCGTTGACGCGGGCGTTACGGCCGGTGACGCGCCGGCTGCGGCTGCACCCCCGCACTGAACTCCAGGAGAAGCGCATGCGCCCGAATCAGTTGCTCATCGCCGTTGCCTTTTTCATCGCCAGCGGTGCTGCATGGGCGAAGCTCCCGGCGGCACCGGCCGCCGACCCGATGAAGGCCGAAGAGGCGAAAAAGAAGGCCGCCGAAACAGCCAAGATCGAGGCCGAGCTGCTGGCCAAGTATCAGGACAGGGCGGTTGCCCACTACAAGAAGACGCAGGGCAAACCGGCGCCAAAAGCCACCGCGAAGAAGTAGGCCGAGGGACCTTCAGGGGACGCGATTCAGGGCGCTCGCCGTGCGGACAAATCCAGCGCACTTCGCATGTCGGAAAGACCAGATGGAGTCGCTGGATCGCGATGATAAAGCTGCTGCGCCTGACCCTGGTGTTCGCCGCGTTGCTCACGCCCTTGCTCGCCCCCTCGAGTTGCAAGGCGGCAAACACCCTGGTATTCGCCGCCGCGAGCCTGCAAGACGCGCTCGATGCCCAGATACGGCTGTTCCGGTCTGCCGCGGGCCACAAGGTTGTTGTTTCGTATGCGGCGACCCCGGCGCTGGCGCGACAGCTCGATAACGGGGCGCCCGCCGATGTATTCATCTCGGCTGATTCGGACTGGATGGACTATGTCGCGGCGCGCCGGCTGATCGTTGCCGGATCGCGGATCAACCTGCTGTCCAATTCGCTGGTTCTCGTTGCGCCCCGGTCCGGCGTTGCAAGCACCCGCATCGCGCCGGGCTTCCCGCTGGCCAACCTGCTGGGCGAGGGTCGGCTCGCCATGGCGGATACGGACAGCGTCCCGGCGGGCAAATACGCCAAGGCGGCGCTGCAATCGCTCGGTGTCTGGCCGAGCGTCGCCGGCAGGCTCGCCAGAACCGAGAATGTGCGGGTGGCGCTGGCGCTGGTGGCGCGCGGCGAAGCGCCGCTCGGCATTGTCTATCGCAGCGACGCCGTGGCCGAGCCCAGGGTGCGCGTGGCCGGCGAATTCCCGGCAACATCGCATCCGCGCATCGTCTATCCGGCGGCGCTGTGCGCGGCCAGCCGATCGCCGGCGGCGCCGGCCTTGCTCGCCTATCTGAAATCGCCGGCGGCGCGCGCCGTGTGGGAGCGGCATGGTTTTTCCGCAGCCGACTGAAGCGCGCGGGACGCAATGGCCCTGACTGCCGAAGACTGGGAAATCCTGCTTCTCAGCCTGAAGGTCGCCGCATGGAGCGTGGTCCTCAGTCTGCCGTTCGCCGTGGCGGTGGCGTACTTGCTGGCGCGGCGCGATTTTCCGGGGAAGACGCTGTTCGACGCGGTGGTGCATCTGCCGCTGGTATTGCCGCCGGTGGTGGTGGGATTCTTCCTGCTGCTCGCCTTGGGCAGGAACGGACCGGTCGGGTCGCTGCTGCACGACTGGTTCGGCGTTGTCATCGCCTTTCGCTGGACCGGTGCGGCGCTGGCGGCCGGCATCATGGGTTTTCCGCTGATGGTGCGCGCCATCCGCCTGTCGTTCGAATCGGTGGACCGCAAGCTCGAGGCGGCGGCGAGCACGCTGGGCGCCGGTCGGCTTGCGGTGTTCGCCACCATCACCCTGCCGCTCGCCCTGCCCGGGGTGATCACCGGTGCGCTGCTGTCATTCGCGCGCGGCCTGGGGGAATTCGGCGCAACCATCACCTTCGTCTCCAACATTCCGGGCGAGACGCGCACCCTGCCGCTGGCGATCTACACCTACACCCAGACGCCGGCGGGCGATGCGGCGGCGATACGGCTGAGCCTCATCGCGGTATTGCTGTCGCTCGCTGCACTGTTTGTCTCGGAGTGGCTGGTGCGGCGTGCCACGCGCAGAATGCTGGGCCAGGATGCTGAATCTCGACATTGAACACCGGCTCGGCGGGTTCCGCCTGAAAACGGCGTTCGCGTCGGCGGGCGGCGTGACGGTCTTGTTCGGCCGGTCGGGGTCGGGCAAGACCTCCATCGTCAACGCCATCGCCGGACTGCTGCGGCCGGATTTGGGCCGCATCGCGATCGGCGGGGAGGTGGTCTTCGACTCGGCGCGCGCCATCGACGTGCCGACTCCACGGCGCCGCGTCGGTTATGTGTTCCAGGAAGGGCGGCTGTTCCCGCACCTGGACGTGCGCCAGAACCTGCGCTATGCGCGGCTGTTTCTGCCCGCCGGGTCAGACGATCGCTTCGATCACATTGTCGAGTTGCTGGGACTGCGCGATCTGCTCCGGCGCCGCCCGGGGAATCTCTCGGGCGGCGAAAAGCAGCGTGTCGCCATCGGCCGCGCGCTGCTGTCGAACCCGCGCATCCTGCTGCTGGACGAACCGCTGGCCTCGCTGGATGCGCATCGCCGGGCCGAGGTCCTGCGTTACCTCGAACTGTTGCGCGACGAATTGCGCATCCCCATCGTCTATGTGAGCCATGCGGTGGAGGAGGTGGTGCGGCTGGCCGACACGGTGGTGCTGATGGCGGCGGGAGCAGCACTGGCCGTGGGCAGTGTCGAACAGGTGATGGGGCGGCCGGACCTGCGCGCGGCGGCCGGCACTTTCGAAGGCGGCGCCGTGATCGAGGCGCGGGTCGCCGCGCAGGACATGGAGTACGACCTCGCGACGGTGACATTTGCCGGCGGCACGCTCACCGTCACCGATCTCGATGCGCTGGTGGGCGAACCGGTGCGGGTGCGAATCCGGGCGCGCGATGTGTCCGTGGCGCTGACCCGTCCCGACCGGATCAGCGTGCAGAACGTTCTCCCGGCCACGATTACGCAGATCGGCGCGCCGCGCGGCGGCGTGATCGACGTCACCCTGGATGTGGGCGGCGCGACTCTGCTGCGGGCGCGCATCACGCGCCGCGCCGCCGAACAACTGCGGCTTGCCCCGGGCCTGGCGGTTTTTGCGCTGATTAAAGCGGTATCGCTCGATCGGCATGGCGCGGCGAGTTAGAACCGATGGGCGCTGTTTGCGCTTCGCCGCTGCCTCGCCCTCCTATAGCGCGTCCAGGCTCACCACCTCGCCCGCGCCGCGCACGTCGTAACCGGTGAGCCGCTTTGCCAGCCGCGTCAAGGTTGCCCCGTGCAATGCCGCCAGCAGCCGTCGCGTGCGCGGGTCCTCGAGCGTGCGCAGCTTTACCGCCAGCCAGTAACGTTCGTCGCGCAGGGGAACGAACGCCAGACCGAATCGCAGCGCCGCCGCGCGCACGCCCACGGCCGCGTCGGCGCGCCCGGCAGCCACGGTGGCGGCTACCGCCACGTGGGTGAATTCCTCCTCCTCGTAGCCGCGCAGGTGTGAGGCATCGACGCCGGATTGGTGCAGCAACCGGTCGATCAGTTGCCGGGTGCCCGAACCGCGCTGCCGGTTGATGAAGCGCAGGCGCCGGCGCGCCAGGTCGGCCAGGGCGCCGATGCGCCGCGGATTGCCGGGCGCGACCATCAGTCCCTGCTCGCGGCCGGCAAAGCGGATGAGCCGGTCGCGCTTCGCGTTGAGCAGGCTGCGGTAAGGGGCCAAAGCCGCAGCGGGCGATTCGGACATGACATGGAATCCGGCCAACGCCGCTTCGCCCTGCGCGAATGCCGTCACGCTTTCGAGACTGCCGCGGAAAACGATATCAAGGTGCAGTTTCGCTCTGGCGCTGAACTCCGCCAGCAGCAGGTCGTGGCTTGCCGCGACACGCAGCCGGTTCGCCGGACCGGCACGCGCTGTGGCAGTGCTCAGGTTCAGCGGCCGGCGCGATGAGCGCAGCAGGGCACGCGCGGCATCGTCGGCGGCCAGCAGGCGCTCTGAAAAGGGCGCGAGACGTGCCCCCCGACCGCGAACCATGGTCACCAGCGCGGCCTCGAGCGCGCGCGCCTGGGCGCCGAGCAGGTCCCAGGCGGCGCGGTAGGACATGCCGCGGGCGCTGGCCGCGGCGCGCAGGGTGCCGCTGCCGCGGATTTCCCGCAGCAGCGGCAGCAACCGCGCATCGATATCGAGGGGATCGCTGCCGGCGCTGCGCCACGCGATGTCGGGCACCAGTTTCATCTATATGCGGATGTTCGCATATTGGGGCCGATCGTGGAGAGATTTACCATAGCGGCGCCTGCGGCAGGGATATGCAGCTTGGCTCATATACGTCGCTGCGGCGCCTGTCGTCATAACCGGGGGAAGCGTCTGGAAACCTTGCATGAAGCCCTGCGCGGCGCGTTCGCGCTGGTCCTGGCCGGCGACGCAAAACTGCTGGAGATCGTCGCACTCAGCCTCGAAGTGAGCCTGAGCGCGGTCGCCCTGGCCTGCGTGCTGGCGCTGCCGCTGGGCGCCGCCCTGGCGGTGACCCGTTTCCCCGGCAGACAGTCGCTGATCGTGCTGCTCAACGCCTTCATGGGCCTGCCGCCGGTGGTGGTCGGGCTCGCGGTGTATCTGCTGCTGTCGCGGGCCGGTCCGCTGGGGCCGCTCGGGTTGCTGTTTACGCCCGGGGCAATGGTGATTGCGCAAACGCTGCTGATCGTGCCCATCATCGCCGCGCTGGTTCGCCAGGCGGTGGAGGACGCCTGGATCGAATATCAGGAGCAACTGCGCTCGCTCGGGGTCAACGGCGTCGCCGCGGCGCTGACCTTGCTCTGGGACATCCGCACTTCGCTTCTCACCGCGGTCCTTGCCGGATTCGGGCGCGCCGCCGCCGAAGTGGGAGCGGTCATCATGGTCGGCGGCAACATCGATGGCGTGACCCGAGTCATGACCACCACCATTGCCCTGGAAACCTCGAAAGGCGATCTGCCGCTCGCGCTCAGCCTCGGCATCCTGCTGGTGCTGCTGGTGCTGCTGCTGAACACCGCTGCCTTTGTCGTGCGGGAAGCGGCGCAGCGCCGCTACGGCTGAGTCACTCGATGAAGACGGCGCTGCCGCTGCGGCTCGAACAGGTCGGCTTCGCCGCCGGCGGGCGCATCATTCTCGAGAAAATCTCGGCCCAAATCGGCCCCGGGCCTCGGACCATCCTATTAGGCGCCAACGGCGCCGGAAAAAGCGTGCTGATGCGCATCTGCCACGGCCTGCTGGCGCCGAGCGCGGGCACGGTGCAATGGAACGTACCGGATATTGCCGGTGCGCCGCGCCGGCAGGCGATGGTGTTCCAGCGTCCGGTGATGCTGCGGCGCTCGGCGCTCGACAACGTCAGCTACGCGCTCAAGGCCGCCGGGGTGGCGAGGAAAGAGCGTGCCGGACGCGCCCGCCGGGCCATCGAACAGGTGGGGCTGACACAGCTCGCAGCGCATTCGGCCCGGGTGCTTTCAGGCGGCGAGCAGCAGCGGCTCGCGCTGGCGCGCGCCTGGGCGCTGCGCCCCGAGGTGTTGTTCCTCGATGAACCGACCGCCAATCTCGACCCATCCGCCACCCGGGAGGTAGAGGCGATCATCGAGGCCATCCGGCAGGCCGGCACCAAGATCGTGATGAGCACCCATAACCTCGGCCAGGCGCGCCGTCTCGGTGACGAAGTGCTGTTCCTGCATCAGGGCCGGCTGGCCGAGCACAGTCCGACCGATCGTTTTTTCGCCAGTCCGGCTTCGCCCGAGGCCGCCGCTTTCATCAAAGGAGAACTGCCGTGGGCATGATATTCAAGCTGGTTGCCGCAGCTGCCGTTTGTCTGGTCGCCCTCGCCATCACGGCGCCGGCGTTGGCGCAGCAGCGGTTCATCACGGTGGCTTCGACGACGTCGACCGAGCAATCGGGATTGTTCGGGTACCTGCTGCCGGTTTTCGAAAAGAAAACGGGCATCCGCGTGCGCGTGGTCGCGGTGGGCACCGGTCAGGCGCTCGACATCGGCCGCAGAGGCGATGCCGACGTGGTGTTCGTGCACGCCAGGCCACTGGAGGAGAAATTCGTCGCCGAGGGATTTGGCGTGCGGCGGTTCGAGGTGATGTACAACGACTTCGTGCTCATCGGTCCGCGCGCCGATGCGGCGAAGGTGCGCGACACGCGCGACATCGCCGCGGCCCTGGCGGCAATCAAGTCCGCCCAGGCGCCGTTCGTGTCGCGCGGCGACAAAAGCGGCACCCATTTCGCCGAGCTGGCGCTATGGAAAGCGGCGGGCATCGACATCGTGAAGGACAAAGGGCTGTGGTATCGCGACACCGGCCAGGGCATGGGTCCGGCGCTCAACAGCGCCGCCGCCATGAACGCCTACATACTTTCCGATCGCGCCACCTGGCTGTCGTTCAGGAACCGCGCCGGGCTCGTCATTGCGGTGGAGGGCGATTCGCGCCTGTTCAACCAGTACGGGATCATGCTGGTAAACCCGCAAAAGCACCCGAGCGTCAAGAGGGAACTCGGCCAGCAATTCATCGACTGGGTGATTTCACCCGAGGGGCAAAAGTCGATCGCCGCATACAGGATTGGAGGTGAGCAACTGTTCTTCCCGAACTACCGCCGGTGATGTCGCCGGCTCCTGAGTGTGGCAGTCAGGCCGGCGGAGACGCCCTGCTAGAATGGCCCCTTTTTATTCGGTCGGGGCGCGATGCAGTCGCAGGGTGAGGATCGATCCGCAGCATGAAAATATTCGGCTTCGCCGGCTGGTCCGGCAGCGGCAAGACCACGCTCATCGAGCAGCTCATTCCGCGTTTCGTCGCACACGGCCTGAAGGTCTCGCTGCTCAAGCACGCGCATCATGACTTCGATGTCGATCTTCCGGGCAAGGATTCGTACCGGCACCGGCATGCCGGCTGCCAGGAGGTGCTGATCACCTCGCGCCTTCGCTGGGCCCTGATGCACGAATTGCGCGGCGGCGATGAGTTGTCGCTCGACGAATGCGTCGCGCGGCTGTCGCCGTGCGACCTGCTGCTGGTGGAGGGGTACAAGCGCCATCCGCTGCCGAAGCTGGAAATCTGGCGCGCGGGCAACGGCAAGCCGCTGTTGCATCCCCAAGACCCGCACATCGTGGCGCTCGCGACAGACAGCGAACTTGAGACATCCGACGGCAAGCTGGCGACACCCGACGGCAAGCTGGCGACACCCTTGCCGCGTTATCATTTGAGCGACTTCGGCCCGATCGCCGATTTCATTCTCGAATACAACGGACTCAAATGAACAAGGGCTTGCTCTCGGTTGACGAAGCGCTGGCGCAATTGCTGGCCGCCGCCGCGCCGCTCGGCGATATTGAAACGTTGCCTACACTGGCTGCGACGGGCCGGGTGCTGGCGCGCGCGCAGACAGCGGTGATGAACGTGCCGCCGATGGACAACAGCGCCATGGACGGCTACGCGCTGCGCGTGGCCGACCTGCAGGCGGGCACGCCGCTCAAGGTCGCACAGAAAATCATGGCCGGTTCGGTGGGCCAGCCCCTGCTGCCGGGGACGGCGGCGCGGATTTTTACCGGCAGCCCGGTGCCGCCTGGCGCCGACGCGGTGGTGATGCAGGAAATATGCATCCAGGAAGGCGACCGGCTTACCGTGAGCAAAGCGCCTAATGCGGGTGAATGGATTCGCCGCACCGGCAGCGACATCCGCACCGGTCAGGAAATTCTCGCGGCCGGATTGCGCCTGCGGCCTCAGGACACCGGCCTCGCCGCTTCGGTCGGCATCGCGGCGCTGCCAGTCTATCGGCGGGTGCGGCTGGGATTGTTCTTCACCGGCGACGAACTGGTGATGCCGGGCGACCCGCTGCCGCCCGGACGCATCTACAACTCGAACCGCTTCACCCTCAATGGCCTCGCCGCGGCGCTCGGCTGCGAGGTGCGCGATTACGGCATCGTTCCCGACTCGCTCGAGGCGACGCGCGAGGTGCTGCGCCGCGCTGCCGCGGCGTGCGACATCATTGTCACCAGTGGCGGTGTGTCGGTGGGCGACGCCGATTTCGTCAAGCCGGCGGTCCAAGCCGAAGGCGATCTGCTGATGTGGCGCATCGCGATGAAGCCCGGCCGGCCGCTGGCGTTCGGCCGCGTGCGTCGCGGTTCCGCGGCTGGCGGAACGGCGAGCTTCATCGGATTGCCCGGCAACCCGGTATCGAGTTTCGTCACCTTCCTGATGTTCGTCCGGCCATTCGTGCTGCGCACCCAGGGGATGGCCCGGGTTGAACCGCGAGCCTTGCCGGCTCGAGCGGATTTTGACTGGACCGCGCCGGACAGCCGGCGGGAATTTCTGCGCGCCAGATGGAACGACCGGAGTGGGCTGGAACTCTATCCAAGCCAGGACTCCGCGGTGCTGACCTCCACGGCCTGGGCCGACGGGTTGATTGACAATCCGGCCGGTCAGGTGATCCGCTCGGGCGATATGGTGCGCTTCCTGCCGTTTTGCGAGCTGCTGTCGTGATGTAATGCGCCCAGGTCAGGCGCACCAGGACCAGGCAAGTACCGCATCCTCCTCAAGGTGATCGACACCTTCGGCAACGATACATCCCAAGCGTTCGACGTGGAGGTGAAATGAAGCGACCCAAGTTGACCCGGGACGAGCGCACCTGGTTGCGCGAATGCTGTAAGGCGCTCGGCGAGCAGTACCCCGGCGCGGTTCGGAGGTTGCTGATCTACGGTTCGAAGGCGCGCGGCGATGCCGCACCGGAGAGCGATCTTGACGTCCTGCTCGTCATTCGCAACGAAGACGCGAAGCGGAAGGGAGAGGTGGGATGGACGGGTCACATGCTGGCTGTGACCTCAGACGTCGTGCCTTCAATCACGCTCTACACTGAAGACGAGTGGAAGCACCGCCGGCAGATTCGATCACCTTTCCGCGCCAACGTCGAGCGCGACGCCGTGCAAGTGCGATGAACCGTGACAAAGAAATAGCGATACCTGATCCCCCCAAACGATTACCGCTGCTCGTGCGCATGGCATGAAGCTGGAAAACATTCAAAACAACGCTGCCATTCGCGGCATCGTTCCCGATTCGTTGGCGACGGTTCGACCCGGTGCTGGCGGTACACACCTCCGTCGTCGATCTGCTCCCGCACCAGATCACCGCAGTCTATGAGTCCACGCTGCCGCGCCAGCCGCTGCGCTTCCTGCTCGCCGATGACCCGGGCGCGGGCAAGACCATCATGGCCGGGCTCCTTATCAAGGAATTGATCGCCCGCGGGACCTGCAACGCTGCCTCGTCTGCCCCGGTAGCCTGGCCGAGCAGTGGCAGGATGAGCTTTACAGACGGTTCCATCTGCCCTTCGAGATCCTCCCAACGACAAGCTGGAAGCGGCCCGAACGGACAATTGGTTCCTGGAAACCAACCTGGTGATTGCCCGTCTCGACAAGCTCTCGCGCAACGAAGACGTGCAGCAGAAGCTGCAGGCGCCCGATTGCCGCTGGGACCTGGTGGCATGCGACGAAGCGCACAGGATGTCAGCCACCGTTTTCGGCGGTGAAACCAAGTACACGAAACGCTACCGGCTCGGGCAGTTGCTTTCGACCTTGACCCGACACTTCCTGCTCATGACGGCCACTCCTCACAACGGCAAGGAGGCCGACTGCCAGCTCTTCACGGCGCTGCTAGACGCAATACTGTTCATTTAATTATTTTGATTGCCTTGTTGATATCGATTGGTTTGAGAGGCTTGGCGTGACGGGGTCGGAGGTTGAAGTTGCGCATCTTTCGCTTGACGCCGCGGGGATTGCGACGGCCGCGCTGAGGGCAGACCCGTTCCTGCAGAATTCCCTCCAAGACGCACTCATGGAAGCGTTTGCGCAGCCGGGGAGGGAATAGCGTGGACGGCGGTGAGTTTGCGCCGGATCACGCGCACGGCATGCAGGAACGAGAGGTGGTCGGGATCGACGTCGGCTTTGAGGGCGGCCTCGTGCATCAAGCCGCGTACCGCGAAATGCGCCATCATCAGGCCGTAGAATTCCTGGCGCACCAAATCCGGGGTTTTGCTGCGCAGGACGAACTTGGCGCCACGCAGGTGGGTCTTGAGTTCCGCCATCGCGGTTTCGATCTGCCAGCGCTCGTGATAAAGCGCGGCCAGTTCGGCCGCTGGCGCCTGCGCAGGATCGAGCAGGGTCGTCACCAGGCGATAGATCGGCTCGGCGTCGCTCACGCCTTGCAGGCGGTATTCGATCACACGCACCCGCAGACCGTTGCGCTGGTGCCGGCGATCCGTATCCGAGGCATACGTGCGGCTCAAGTACGAGCCATCAGGCAGCGACTGTTCGGCCGGCAAGCGGGCCTTGGCCTTGATCCGCCACAGCAGGTCGGCCCCGGTGCTGCTGGCCTGCGCCCAGAGCGGGAAGCCAAAGAAATTGCGATCACCCAGACACAGCATGCCCTTGCGCAAGGCACCGACCACGGCCTTGGCCAGGGTGATCTCGCCGGTCGCATAGGGCCCTTGTTGGGTACCAAACAGAACGTGCGTGCCGTTCTCGACCAGCGACACAAAGCGCAGCTGTGGAAAAGCGCTCTCCCCGCGACTGGCGCCCGGGCGACCGAACGCCTGGTCGTTGGCCGCTTCGTCGGCAACTTCCATAGTGCTGCCATCGATGCTCACCAAGCGCAGGCCGCGGTACCACGCCCCTTTGGTCGCGGCCACCGCAATCGGCTGCACCACCGCGTCGTGCAGTTGCCGCAGCGGCTCCCATCCCAGGCGCGTCCGGGCCTGCGAAATCCCCGAGTTGCCAGCTACCTTGAGGGTCACCGCCGGGTCCAGCAACCACTGCACACCTTCAAGCAGGCAGCGCAACACCTCACGGTACGACGCCTGCATATACAGCCCCAAGGCAATCGTGTAGTACACCACCACGTGGGCCGGCAAGTCCCGCTCGCGCCGACTGGCCTTGCCGGTGGCCGCCAGCACCTCGCGTACGCGTTGCAAAGGAAAGGTCTTGCTAATGACTCCGAGACTGATGTAGTCAGTGATCCGACTGCCCTCGGGCAGTGCCGCCAGCGTGCGCGCCATCGCCTGTCCTCCTGTCATGGAAAACAGCAGTTTAGCGCGAATATTTAATTAAGTGAACAGTATTTCGCCTAACCAGGAGAACACGTCGCGCTCCAGACGCCGGATGATCTTGGCGGAATGGCTCTCGACCCAGCCCTGCGAGAACTTCGCAAACCACTCACGCGCGATCGTCTCGAAGCTGTTGGCGGCGTGCTCGACCAACGCGCTCTTGCCTGCCTGCCGCTGCGCGCTCGGATCGATGTCGTTGGCGAGCAGGCGCCGCGCGTCATCGCGCTTCGCCCGGGTTTCCTTGAGACTGACTCCGGATATACGCCCAACGAGAGGCGCTTTTCCTTTTCGGCGAAGCGGTACTTGAGCCGCCACCATTTGCCGCCGCTGGGAGCGACTTCGAGGTAAAGGCCGCCGGCGTCGAACAGACGCGCGGGCTTCGGGCCGGGCTTGGCCTTGCGAATAACGGTGTCGGTGAGCGGCATTTTGGGGGCAACTCCATTGCGGCTTGGGTGAGTTGCCCCCAAAGTTGCCCCCAGACGGGTCTGGCTGTCAAGAGACCGGCCGAGACCCGGCTGGACTACTTCTACAGGTGAATCATGCTCTTGGAGGACATCCGAGGACTTCCTGGGACTTCCTCGGACAGTCGAATGGTGGAGGCGGCGGGAATCGAACCCGCGTCCGCAAGCAGTCCACAGACAGTTCTACATACTTAGCCTGGTCGTTTGATTTTACCGCGTGCCCGGCGACCGGCAGTCTGACAAGCGGCGAGTCACCTTGGATTTTGCGAGTTGCAAAGTGACCCTGCAACACGCGAGCTCATGTGAATGACTCTGCTGCCGCCCGCATTGCTGCGGTTCCGAAAGCTTGCGCCCCGGTCAGACCCGGCCCATGAACAAGCCGGTGCAGAGCTCGCCGGTTTTAGGCGGCGAGAGCGAAACGTTCGTCGTTCGCAGTTATTGCGTTTCCAGATGGATTTACGAGGTGACTGGCCCTCGGTATGCCCTGCGCTGCTTCATAACCCACGTCGAAACCAGGTCGCCCCCGATTTCTCGTTGCTGCAATTTCATTATCCCATATGTAGGGGCGGTTCAGAGATAGTTCAATACCTCGAGCGGGTGCCGTATGACTGCATCCGCATGCCAGTCCGCGGGGTCGCCCTGGGTCCCCAGATAGCCGTACGCCGCAGCCAGTACACCCATGCCCGCGGCCCGGGCGGCCTGCACGTCACGCAGGTCGTCGCCGACATAGAGACAGCTCGAGGGCTGCCGGCCGATGAGGCTGGCGGCATGCAGGAGCGGGGCGGGGTGGGGCTTGGCATGGGGCGTGGTATCGCCGCTGACGACGCAAGCGGCGCGGTGCGCGAGATTCAGCAGGCCTAGCAGCGGCCCGGTGAAACGCCCCGCCTTGTTGGTGACAATGCCCCACGGCATTCCCCGTGCTTCCAGGCCGGCAACCAGTTCGGACATCCCTTCAAATAGGCGGGTATGACGGCAGACATCCTCGGCGTAAAACATCAGGAATCGCGCATTCAAGTCTTCGTAGCGGTCATCCTCCGGCCCGATGTCAAACCCTATCCGGAGCAGTCCCCGGGCGCCATTGGATGTGTGAGGCCGTATCGCATCCAGAGGCAAAGCAGGCAATTCAGCCGCCAGTCGCAGGCGATTGAGGGCTGCACCGAGGTCGGGCGCCGTGTCTGCCAGCGTGCCATCGAGGTCAAAAAGAACCGCCTCAACCGCCATTGAATGGCTCGCGGATGGCCCGAACGAGGTAATTGACGTCGGTGTCTTCACCGAGGGCGTAGATGCCGCTAAGCGGGTTGTAGGTCATGCCGGTGATTTCCACTACGGACAAGCCGGCGCTGCGGCAGGCGCGGGAAAGCTCGGAGGGTTTGATGAACCGGGCGTAGTCATGCGTTCCAGGGGGTAACAATTTCAACAGATACTCTGCACCGATCACCGCCAACGCATAGGACTTGAGATTGCGGTTGATGGTTGAAAAGAAAACATGCCCGCCCGGCCTGACCAGTCCCGCGCAGGCTGCGACGGTGCTTGCAGGGTCGGGAACGTGTTCAAGCAGCTCCATGCAGGTTACAACGTCGTAACTGCCCGGCTCCCGGCGGCAGAGATCTTCGGCCGAGAGACACTCATATTCGACTTCCAGGGGCGATTCCAGCAAGTGAAGACGTGCCACCTTCAATGCTTTTTCCGAGAGATCTATGCCTTTTACCCTGGCACCGAGGGCCGCCATTGCCTCGGTCAGGAGGCCCCCGCCGCAACCGACGTCAACCGCCCGCATGCGGTCCAGCTTTATTCGTTCGTCAATCCATCGCAACCGCAGTGGATTGATGGCGTGCAGAGGTCCAAATTCACTCTTGGGGTCCCACCAGCGATGAGCCAGCGCGCTGAATTTCGCGACTTCGCGCAGGTCAGCGTTCTCGGGGAGTTCCGCACGGTCTTTTGCAACGCTCATGATCCCAGTCTACTGGGTCAAACCGGAAAAGAAAAAGCCCTGCCGAAGCAGGGCTTTCAGTGAGAGCGCCGGGAATCAGCGGCGGCGGGTGCCGACCACTTCGATTTCCACGCGCCGGTTCTTCTGACGGCCTTCCTTGGTCTTGTTGTCGGCTACAGGCTGCTTCTCGCCCTTGCCTTCGGTGTAGATGCGGTTGGCCGCGATTCCCTTGCTGACCAGGTAGGCTTTCACCGATTCCGCCCGGCGAATAGACAGCTTCTGGTTGTAGCGGTCGCTGCCAATGCTGTCCGTATGGCCGATGGCGATGATCACCTCCAGATTGACCGCCTTCAGTTTGCCCACCAGCTCGTCCAGTTTGGCGCGCCCTTCCGGCTTGATGACTGACTTGTCGAAGTCAAACAGGACATCGGCGGCCATGGTGACCTTCTCCGTGACCGGAACCACGGCTGGCGCCGGCTTCGGCGGCGGCGGCGGGGCGGCCGGTGCCGGTGCGCGGGGCGCAGGCTTCACAGAGGCAGGAGGAGCAGGGGTAAACGGCTTGGGCGCCGGCGGCTCGCAGGCTGCCTTCGGCATCACGTCCTTGTCGCATTCGCAGACGGCGAGGGCGGGTGTCCAGTACCCGGTGCGCCAGCACAGGCCGAACGGGTTTTTTACAATCAGGCCCCGGGTGTCGGTCACATAACCCGAAGTGTTGGGGGTTTGCGCAGCGACATTGGTCGCTGTTGCGGAAAACACGATCGCAGATGCCGCGATAAACACTGCCGAATTAAGCGTTGAGTTCTTTTTCATGCCTGCCCCTTTCAAGTTTGTTTCTCCCCTGCGGGCTCTCGGCCGTTACGCCAACCTCGCAGTCCACCGGTTATTAGAAGCCACTAAGCTTTTGTTAAGCTTTTGTTTCTGACAATTTATTCTGCCATAAAAGACCCAGCTTGTCCAAATCGCCGGCATCGGCTCGGGTCGGACACCCTTCCTCCAGCAGAAGTTCTCCTGCCACCCAAACGTGGGACACATTTTCCCGGCCGGCGGCATATACCAGGTGTGATACAACGTCGTAGCAAGGCGTCAGTCCGGGCCCCTCCAACAATACGGCACAAAGGTCGGCCTGTTTGCCTGGCGCCAATGAGCCGATTGACTCATCCAGTCCCAAGGCTTTTGCGCCGCCCAGCGTTGCCGCATGCAGGGCAGCCGGCGCCGGCATGGCACTGGCGTCGCCCGATGCCCCCTTCGCCAACAGGGCGGCGAGCCTCATTTCCTGAAATATGTCGAGCCGGTTGTTGCTGGCGGCGCCATCCGTGCCCAGCCCCACGTTCATACCTTCTTTCAGCATCGTGGCTACCGGGGCAAAGCCGCTGGCCAGTTTGAGGTTCGAGGACGGGCAATGCGCCACCGAGCAGCCTGATCTGGCGAGTTCGTCGATTTCCGACGGCAGAAGGTGAACTGCATGGACGGCTATGAGTCTGGGTCCCAGCAACCCGAGCGCACGCAGGCGTTCCAACGGACGAGCCTTGTGGCGCAACATGCTTTGCTCGATTTCGTGCAATGTCTCGTGGATGTGGATGTGAATCGGTAAATCGAGTTCTTCGGCAATGGTGACGATCCGCGAGAGCGTATCGTCCCCAACCGTGTAGGGAGCGTGCGGCGCCATGCAGAAACTGATTTTCGGCTCGTCCCGCAGTTGGTCTCGCAGCGACAGTCCCTTGGAAAGGTAGTCGTCCGGATCGCTGGCGTACTGCGTCGGGAAATCGATTGCTATCAATCCTATCGAGGCACGTAACCCCGCATTTATTGCGGCTCGGGCGGCCGCTTCGGGAAAAAAATACATCTCGTTAAAGCAGGTGACGCCTCCCCGCAGCATTTCGGCGCAGGCAAGAGTCGTTCCGTCGTAGACGAATTCGGGCGACACAAACGCCCGTTCGGCAGGCCAGATGTGATCCTGTAGCCATGACATCAGCGGCAGGTCATCAGCCAGTCCGCGCATCAGCGACATGGAAGCGTGGGTATGCGAGTTGACCAGGCCCGGTATGAGCACGTGCTTTGGCAGGTGAATTTGCTTTCCGGCGTGAAATTTCACGGCCGCTTCATGCCGGGGCAGCACGGCCACGATCTTGCCCCTGTTCACGACAACGCTGTAATCGGAGAGCACCGTGCCGGATGGCTCTATGGGGACGACCCAGCGCGCGTTGACGATGCCTTCGACGTGTTCCATTGGCTAAAGCAGTTCGACGGGAACTGACTGCGGAAAGCCAGAGGCCACTCCGCTCGGGTCGGGCGTGGTATCGCGCCCCTGCTGTTTGTTTCCCCGGGTTTGCGTCTTCAGAGATTGTGCCGCCGTTGGGGCGCCGGACGGGTTACCCCGTTTTTTTGTGCGCCGAGTTTGGACGAGACGTTCTTTTTGCCTGTAAATAATACACCAAGCTCGCAGCAGGCCCGTACCCTGCAGATACGATGGTGAGCGCTGGAAGGTATGGTTCTGCCACTCGCAAAATGCTAAAATTCCATGTTTTTCAATCGGCTCGCTCGTCGCCCCTCTACAGGCTCTTAATGGACTCATTTGCCAAAGAAACGCTCCCGGTCAGCTTAGAGGAGGAAATGCGGCGCTCGTACCTGGATTACGCCATGAGCGTGATTGTCGGGCGAGCGCTGCCGGATGTTCGCGATGGTTTGAAACCCGTTCACCGGCGCGTTCTGTTTGCCATGCACGAATCGAACAACGTCTGGAACCGTCCGTACGTGAAATGCGCCAGGGTCGTCGGCGAAGTCCTCGGCAAATATCATCCCCACGGGGATTCAGCGACGTACGAGGCGCTGGTGCGCATGGCACAGGATTTTTCCATGCGCTACACGCTCATTGACGGGCAGGGAAACTTCGGCTCCATAGACGGGGACGCCGCCGCCGCGTACCGATACACGGAATGTCGGCTGGAACGCATCGCCTCCGAGCTCCTTGCGGATATCGACAAAGAAACCGTTGATTTTACAGCGAATTACGACGGAAAAGAGCAGGAACCCACAGCACTTCCTACCAAAATCCCGAATTTGCTCATCAACGGATCTTCCGGCATTGCGGTGGGCATGGCGACGAATATTCCACCTCACAATCTGCGGGAGGTGGTTGATGCCTGCCATGCGCTCCTGAAGTCGCCCGGGATCAGCGTGGACGATCTCATCGAATTGATGCCGGCCCCCGATTTTCCGACTGCCGGGATCATCTATGGGGTTCAGGGTGTGCGGCAGGGATATCGTACCGGCCGCGGCCGGATCGTGATCCGGGCCCGCACGCATTTCGAGGATATTGAGAGAGGCAACCGGCAGGCGGTCATCGTCGATGAATTGCCCTACCAGGTAAACAAGAAGAATCTGCTTGAGAAAATAGCCGAGCTTGTCAACGACAAACGGATCGACGGAATTGCCCATGTTCAGGACGAATCGGACAAATCCGGCATGCGGGTAGTAATCGAACTGAAGCGGGGCGAGCTTCCCGATGTAGTTCTCAATAATCTGTTCAAGCAGACGCAGCTTCAGGACAGCTTCGGGGTCAACATGGTGGCGCTGGTGGACGGCCAGCCGCGACTTCTGAACCTGAAGGAAATGCTGGATGCGTTCCTCGCCCACCGTCGCGAAGTCATCACGCGGCGAACCTTGTACGACCTTCGCAAAGCGCGCGAGCGGGCGCATATCCAGGAGGGTCTCGCAGTCGCGCTGTCCAACGTGGATGCCATCATTGCCCTCATCAAGCAATCGCAGACGCCTGCTGAAGCGAAAACGGCGCTCATGGCGCGTGCATGGCGGTCGGCGCTGGTCGAGGACATGCTCAGCCGGGCGCTGTCCGAGGTGTCGCGACCGGAAGGCTTGCACGTGACCGTCGGACTCACCGACAGCGGCTACGTGCTATCCGACGCTCAGGCGCAGGCGATTCTCGATATGAGGCTGCAGCGGCTCACCGGCCTCGAGCAGGGCAAGATCATCAGCGAGTACAAAGAGCTTCTGGAGAAAATCGCGGATTTTCTGGACATTCTGGCCAAACCGGCCCGGATCACCGGGATCATCGGCGACGAACTAGGGCAGATCAGGGAGCAATACGGCGACAACAGAAAAAGCGAAATCGTATTGAATACCCAGGATCTGGCGATGGAGGACCTGATCGCGCCCGAGGATGTCGTGGTCACGTTTTCCCATTCCGGATACATCAAATCCCAACCCCTGGCTGATTACCGCGCGCAGCGCCGGGGAGGCCGCGGCAAGCAGGCGGCGACCACGAAAGAAGACGATTTTATCGATCGGCTGTTCATCGCGAATACTCATGACACCATGCTGTGTTTTTCCTCGAAAGGAAAGATTTACTGGTTGAAGGTGTATCAGGTTCCGCAGGGGACGCGGACCAGCCGGGGCAGGCCCATCGTCAACCTGTTCCCGCTGGCTGACGGCGAAAAGATCAGCGCGGTCCTGCCGGTCAAGGACTATGACGACGCACATTACGTGTTCATGGCGACCGCAATGGGGACCGTCAAGAAAACACCCTTGTCTGCTTTTTCCAATCCCCGGGAAAAGGGCATCATCGCGGTGGAGCTCGATGAGGGCGATCGCCTGATCGGAACCGCAATAACGGATGGAAAGCACGACGTAATGCTGTTCTCCGATGCGGGAAAAGCGGTTCGATTCGAAGAGGACGACGTGCGGCCGATGGGACGATCTGCGCGGGGCGTGCGCGGCATGATGCTGGATGGTGGTCAGCAGGTTATCTCGATGCTGGTCGCGAAGAATGAACGGCAGACCGTGCTTACCGCGACCGAGAATGGGTTCGGAAAACGCACGCCGATTGCCGAATACACCAGACATGGCCGCGGAACCAAGGGAATGATTGCGATTCAGCATAGCGAACGAAATGGCAAACTGGTCGGAGCGGTGCTGGTGGACGACAAAGACGAAGTCATGCTCATCTCGACGGGTGGCGTGCTGATACGCACGCAGGTGAGCCAGATTCGCGAAATGGGTCGCTCCACTCAGGGCGTGACGCTGATAAACCTTGATGCCGGGACCCGGCTGGCGGGAATCGAGAAGATCGTCGAAGCCGAGGAAGTAAGCGGAAACGATGATGGCGCCGCTCATATGGCCGATGGAAATAGCGGCAATGGAAGCGATCCGGATATCGGCCTCGCCGGCGGCGAATCCTTCGGCAACGGGGACGAGCCGCAAGATGACAGCGGGGATTCCCGCGGCAACGGTGGCGACGACCTCCCGCCGACCACGCATTAGAAAAGGGAGGCTCATGACTCGGGTTACGAACTTCAGTGCGGGGCCGGCGGTATTGCCGGAAGACGTACTGGCGCAGGCGGCGGCGGAAATGCGGGATTGGCACGGCTCCGGGATGTCCGTGATGGAAATGAGCCACCGGGGCAAGGAATTTATTTCCATCGCGGAGGAGGCGGAGCGGGACCTTCGCGAACTGCTCGGCGTGCCAGGCAACTACAAGGTGCTTTTTCTGCAAGGAGGCGCGACGCTGCAATTCGGCATGGTGCCCATGAATCTTCTCCGCGGAAAAAAAACCGCCGACTACGTAAACACCGGAGAATGGTCGAAAAAAGCAATCAATGAAGCGCAGCGATTCTGCAAAGTAAACGTGGCGGCATCATCCCAGCCCACCAATTTCGATCGCGTTCCGGACTTCAATACCTGGATGCTCGACAAGGATGCTGCCTATGTCCACCTCACGTCGAATGAGACAATCGGGGGTGTCGAATTTCACTGGATTCCCCAATCCGGGGCCGTGCCGCTGGTCGCAGACATGTCCTCGGACATCCTTTCCCGTCCGGTGGATATTTCGCGCTATGGGCTGATTTACGCCGGCGCTCAGAAAAACATCGGGCCCGCGGGGCTGACTATCGTGATAGTCAGGGAGGACCTGCTGGCCGGGGCCGGACCCGGGACCCCTTCCATGCTGGATTACAAAGTTCACGCTGACGCAGGTTCGATGTCCAATACGCCCCCCACCTTTGCCCTCTATGTGGCAGGGCTGGTATTTCAATGGCTCAAACGCAATGGCGGGCTGGTCGAGATGGAAAGACTCAATGTGGCGAAAGCAAAACTGCTGTACGACTTTCTCGATCAAAGCAGCTTTTTCAAGAATCCGGTGCGCGTTGCGGATCGATCCCGCATGAATATTCCGTTTACGCTGGCGGACGAGAAACTGGATGCCGAATTCCTGCGCGGCGCGGAAGCGCACGCAATGGTGCAACTCAAAGGACACAGGTCGGTTGGCGGAATGCGCGCTTCGCTGTACAACGCGATGCCGCTCGAAGGTGTGCGTAAACTGACCGAGTACATGCGAGAGTTCGAGGCCGGGCATGCATAGGGTTTATGAGGTTCTGATACTGAATCAGATATCACAGCTGGGGTTACGCCGGTTCCCGGAGGATCGGTACCGTGTGAGCAAGGATGCGGGGAAGCCGGACGCAATACTGCTGCGCTCCCATGATATGCATGGCATGTCCGTTCCGGATTCGGTTCAGGCCGTGGGTCGGGCCGGCGCGGGCACCAACAACATCCCCGTAAAAGAATTCAGCGAGCGTGGCGTACCGGTTTTCAATGCACCTGGCGCCAATGCCAATGCGGTCAAGGAACTGGTCCTGGCAGGCATGCTCATGGCGGCGCGCAATCTCGTTCCCGCGATGCGCTTTGTCGACAGCCTGTCCGGGCCATTCGAAGTTCTGCAGAAAAAGGTGGAGGACGGCAAAAAGCAGTTTGCCGGCATTGAACTTCCCAATCACACGCTAGGCGTCATCGGCCTTGGCAAGATCGGGAGTCTGGTGGCAGACGCGGCCATCAAACTGGGCATGAACGTGCTGGGCTATGATCCCGAGATCACGGTGGACGCGGCCTGGAGCCTTCCTGCGCAAGTGCGCAAGGCGAACTCGATTGACGAAATCCTGAAAGTCAGTCATTTCGTCACGTTGCATGTGCCGCTTCTGGATCACACGAAGCACCTGATCAACGCACGTAATTTGGAACAACTGCGTTCCGGTGCAATCGTCCTGAATTTCTCCCGGGAGGGGATTGTCGACGTGAATGCCGTTTCAGCTGCGCTTGCCGCCCACCGCATGAAGTACTACGTCACCGACTTTCCCGCCCCGGAACTGATGGGCACTCCGGGCGTGATCGCGCTGCCTCACCTGGGGGCCTCCACGCGCGAGGCAGAGGACAACAGCGCAGTGATGGTCGTCGAGCAGGTGCGCGATTACCTCGAGCACGGCAACGTCCAGAACGCCGTAAATTTCCCCGATGTGGTGATGCCGCGCGAAGCGCCGTTCCGGCTGGGCATCGCCAACGCGAATGTACCGAACATGGTGGGCCAGATTTCCGGTGCGCTGGCCAAAGACGGCCTGAATATTCACAACATGATGAATCGCTCCAAGCGCGATATGGCTTACACGCTGGTGGACACCGACAGCCCGGCATCGGCGTCATTAATTTCTGGATTGTCCGACATCAAGGGTGTGCTCGCGGTCCGGTATCTGCCCCTTGAGACATGACCCGGACCATGGCTGACGAAATTGCGCACCTGAGACAGGCGATAGATTCGCTGGATCAGCGGATTGTCGAACTTCTCAATGAGCGGGCGGGCTGTGCCCAGGAAATAGGGCGCCTCAAAGGAAATTCCGCGGTCTACCGGCCGGAACGGGAGGCCGAAGTCCTGCAGAACGCCATCCGCGGCAGCAGGGGACCTCTTCGGGCGGAAAGCCTGGCCCACGTCTTCACGGCCATCATGTCGGCGTGCCGGGCGCTGGAGCGCCCCTTGTCGGTCGCATTTCTGGGACCGGCGGGGACCTTCAGCGAAATGGCGCTTTTCCGGCATTTCGGGAGAGAGGTCCGGACCGTATCGTGTTCATCCATCGATGAGGTATTTCGCCAGGCGGAAACCAATGCAGTCAACTATGCGATCGTCCCGGTGGAGAACTCCACCGAAGGTTCGATCGGACGAACCCTCGATCTTTTGCTTCAGACACCGCTGAAAATCTGTGCCGAGGTGATGCAGCGCGTGCGCCAGCACCTCATGGGCAGGGAGGACGATCTTTCGAGGATCGTCCGGGTTTACTCGCACGCCCAGTCCCTTGGCCAATGTCAAGGCTGGCTCGCCGGACACTTGCCGTCCGCGGAGCGACTGCCCGTATTCAGCAACGCCGAAGCCGCCCGGCTCGCGTCGGTGGAAACAGGGGCAGCGGCCATCGCCGGGGAGCTGGCGGCGGAACGCTATGGCTTGCGCATCCTCGCCGCGAATATCGAAGACGACCAGAACAACACGACCCGATTCTTCGTGCTCGGAAATCAGGACACGCGTCCTTCGGGCAAGGACCGGACGTCGCTGGTGATGTCCGCGCCCAATCGGCCGGGGGCGGTACACGCTCTTGTCGCGCCCTTCGCAAAAGCCGGGATCAGCATGAGAAAAATCGAATCAAGACCCGCCCGAACCGGAACCTGGGAGTATCTTTTTTACGTTGATCTTGAAGGCCATCAGGAAGAAGCGGCAATAGCCGCATCCCTGGACGAACTCAGAACGCTTGCTCCGTTCCTGAAAGTGTTCGGCAGCTATCCTGCCGCGATTGGTTGACCCCGTATGGATATTTGCGAACAGTCCCCGTCGTACATTCGTGCCATTGCCCCCTACCAGCCAGGCAAACCCATATCCGAACTTGCGCGGGAGATGCGCCTAGATGAAGCCTCGATCATAAAATTGGCCTCGAATGAGAATCCGCTTGGCCTTGCGCCTCGTGCGAAGGCTGCAATCGAGCGCGAACTCGTTGAATTGGCCCGCTATCCCGATGGCAACGGGTTCGAACTCAAGGCCGCCCTGTCGAGGCGTTACGGTCGGGACGCCGACTCCATCGTCGTGGGCAATGGTTCCAACGACATTCTCGAGATGGTCGGGATGGCATTTCTGTCACCCGGGAAAAGCAGCGTCTACTCTCAGCATACGTTTGCCGTCTATCCGCTTGCGACCCAGGCGCGAGGCGCAAGGGGCATAGTCGTTCCCGCCCGGAATTTCGGGCATGACCTGCCGGCAATGCAAGCGGCGGTCTGTTCCGACACCGCCGTGATGTTTCTCGCAAATCCGAACAATCCGACCGGAACATTTGCCAGCGGGCCGGAGCTTGAAGCCTTGATGCGCGGGGTACCGGCTCACGTGGTGGTGGTGCTAGATGAGGCCTACAACGAATACTTGCCGGTGAACAAGCGCTACGACAGTGTGCGATGGCTCGAAAATCATCGAAATCTTGTCATTGTGCGGACTTTTTCAAAGGCTTATGGTCTTGCCGGTCTTCGCGTCGGTTATGGGCTGTGCAGCCCTGAAGTCGCCGACCTGCTGAATCGGGTCCGTCAGCCGTTCAACGTGAACAGTCTCGCACTGGTCGCGGCGGTTGCGGCTCTGGAAGATGTCGAATTCGTTGAGCGAAGTTATCAGGTAAACCTCGCCGGTCTGGATCAGCTGGAAAAGGGATTCAAGGCGCTCGGCCTCGACTGGATTCCATCGAGCGGAAATTTTGTGAGCGTACGTCTTCCGCGCGTGAACAATGCAAGCCAGGCAGGTCCGGTATTTGAAAAACTGCTGCGACTGGGGGTGATCGTTCGTCCCGTTGCGGCTTATGAGATGCCGGACCATTTGCGGATAACGGTAGGTTTGCCGGCGGAGAACGAGCGCTTTTTGAAAGCGCTTGCAATCGCACTCGCCTCCTGATGGCCTTTTTCGTTGACAAGCTCGTCGTGATCGGGGTTGGCCTGATAGGTGGTTCCTTTGCCTTGGCGTTAAAGCAGGCGGGAGTGGTGCGCCGCGTGGTCGGCATCGGGCGACAGCCCGGCAACATAGCGCGAGCGCTGGAACTCAACGTGATCGACGAAGCCGGGTCGCTCGACGAACCCACGTTGCGAGACGCCCGGCTCGTCATGCTGGCGATGCCGGTGGGTCAGATGTTGCCGGTCATGCGCGCAATTTCGCCTTTGCTTGCGGATGGCTCGGTCGTGTCCGATGCCGGAAGCACCAAGCAGGACGTCGTTCGCTACGCCCGGGGGGCATTCGGCGATGCCATCGGTCAATTTGTGCCCGGACATCCCATTGCCGGAACGGAGAACAGCGGCGCGGCAGCTGCTTTCGCGGATCTGTATCGAGAGCGCAAGGTGGTACTGACGCCCGTCCCGGAAAATTCTGCCGATACGGTCGGATTCATGGAGGCAGCATGGGCAGCTTGTGGGGCCCAGCTGCATTTAATGCATCCGGAGGAACACGACAGCATCTTCGCAACGGTCAGTCATCTTCCTCATCTGCTGGCCTATGCGCTGGTCGATCAGGTGGCTGCGCAGAGTAACGCCGATCAACTCTTTTCCTATGCCGCCGGAGGATTCCGGGACTTCACCCGCATCGCAAGCAGTCATCCGGAGATGTGGCGTGATATCTGCATTGCCAACCGGGCTGCATTGTCCTCGGAACTCGATCTTTACCGCAGGAAGCTCGCCGAGTTGCAGGCCATGCTCGCTCGCGCCGACGCGGCGAAACTGGAAGGCGTATTTTCCAGGGCTCGCGAAGCCCGGGAAAAATGGCTGAAAGGCGGGGCGAAGTGACCACTGTGGGCGTAGCGCGGAGAAGCTCGACTGCAGACTTTCTTGACCTTCAGCCGATGCTATCGGCGGGTGGATCCGTTCGCATGCCCGGCTCCAAGAGTATTTCAAACCGCGTATTGCTGCTTTCCGCTCTTGCGTCGGGATCCACCGAAGTCTGCGATTTCCTCGAATCGGATGACACCACGGTCATGCTCGATGCGTTGACCAAGCTGGGCGTGAAGCTGCGCCGGAACGAAAACAGTGTCGAGGTTACCGGCACGAACGGCCGGTTTCCGTCGAAATCCGCGGATCTGTTTCTCGGCAACGCGGGCACGGCCTTCAGGCCCCTTGCCGCGGTGCTCGCATTTGCCGGCGGCAATTTCCGGCTGTTTGGGGTGCCGAGAATGCACCAGCGCCCCATCGCGGATCTGGTCGATGCCTTGCGCTGCCTGGGCGCCGAAATTCGTTACCTCGGGCAGGAGGGATTTCCACCCCTGTCGATTCACCCCGCGCAGGCGACTGATGTCAATACCTCCCGTGTTCGAGGCGATGTCTCGTCCCAATTTTTATCGGCGTTGCTGATGGCCTTGCCGCTCCTGGGCCGGGACGTCGAAGTGATTGTGGAAGGCGAGTTGATTTCCAAGCCTTACGTCACGATCACCCTCACTCTGATGCGTCAATTCGGCGTTCCTGTCGAGCAGAAAGACTGGAGCCGCTTTGTGGTAGCCGCGGGCGGCGGTTATACAGGCCCGGGCAGGATAAATATCGAGGGCGACGCGTCATCGGCCTCCTATTTTCTGGCAGCCGGGGCGATCAGCGGCCTCCGGGGAGGCGGGCCGGTTCGGGTGGAAGGCGTGGGTCGTCTCAGCATTCAGGGCGATGTGCGTTTCGTGGATATGCTGAAGAAAATGGGCGGGAGCATCGCAATCGGTGAAAACTGGATCGAGGCAGGCGCGGGCGCTTCGGCCGCGGCAGCGGGCAAGCTCTTCGCATTTGACGGGGACTGCAATGCAATTCCGGATGCGGCAATGACGCTTGCCGTGGCGGCTTTGTTCGCAGATGGCAGGAGCATCATCCGCAATGTGGCCAGTTGGCGGATGAAAGAGACTGATCGTCTTGCCGCCATGGCGGCGGAACTCCGCAAATTTGGCGCGATGGTGGATGAAGGCGGCGACTACATCGCAATCACCCCGCCGAAACGGTTGCCGTCGCAGCAGCCGGTTGTGGTTGACACGTATGACGATCATCGCATGGCAATGTGTTTTTCGCTGGTGGCTTTTGGCGGGGTGCCTGTCCGTATCAATGATCCGGGCTGTGTGGGGAAAACCTTTCCCGCATTTTTCGACGCGTTGAAAAAAATTTCAATTCCAGGCCCGGCCTCATGACCGTTCCGGTCATCGCGATCGATGGACCATCGGCTTCGGGAAAAGGCACTGTGGCTCAGCAAGTGGCGCTTGCCGCGGGCTTTCACTATCTTGACAGCGGCGCCCTCTATCGCCTGGTCGCGCTGGAAGCCATCAACACGGGTGTCTCACTTTCAGACGAGAAACTTCTGGGCCGCCTCGCCGAAACGCTGAACGCCCGTTTTGAAGGCGATGAAATATGGCTGTCGGAGACGCCGGTCACGGAGGATATCCGCAGCGAGATCTGTTCCCTTGCAGCGTCCCGGGTTGCCGCATTGCCGGCAGTCCGATCCGTGCTGCTGGCGCGCCAGCGCGCCTTCCGGAAAATACCCGGATTGGTAGCCGATGGGCGGGATATGGGAAGCGTGGTTTTCCCCGACGCCACCCTCAAAGTTTATCTGACGGCCACGCCGGAGGCCCGAGCCGAGCGGCGCTATAAACAGTTGAAAGGTAAAGGAATAGCTGCTAGACTTTCCGTCCTCTTGCAGGACTTGCGCGAGCGTGACGCCCGAGATGCAAGCCGCAGCGTCGCTCCGCTCAGGCAAGGCCCGGATGCGCGTCTGCTGGATACCACGGCGTTGACTGCGGAACAGGCGGCACGGCAAGTGCTGGAATGGTATCGCGCGCCTGGATAGCGCATTGTTGCAGGGCCCGGTGTCCTGTTTTATTAACCAGCCCCGCCGGCAACGGCGGATGAAATCAGGTGTATCTCTCAATGTCCAATATCGCCCCCGCAATTGCATCTCAGGAAAGTTTCGCCGCCTTATTCGAGGAAAGTCTGTCGCGCAAGGAAATGCGCATTGGTGAGGTCATTACCGCGGAAGTCGTGCGTATCGACATGAATTTCGTCGTTGTCAATGCGGGCCTGAAGTCAGAAAGCTTCATACAGATTGACGAGTTCAAAAACGATCAGGGCGAAGTCGAGGCCAAGCCCGGCGACTTCGTCAGCGTGGCGATCGAATCCCTGGAGGATGGCTACGGAGAAACCCGGCTGTCACGGGACAAGGCAAAGCGCCTCGCTGCGTGGATGGATCTGGAAAAGGCACTCGAGGCAGGTTCCATCGTTACCGGGGTGATCACCGGCAAGGTCAAGGGCGGCTTGACCGTCATGATGAACGCGATTCGGGCATTTCTTCCCGGGTCGCTGGTGGATATCCGGCCGGTCAAGGACACGACTCCATACGAAGGCAAGCAAATGGAGTTCAAGGTAATCAAGCTTGATCGCAAACGCAATAACGTGGTGGTGTCGCGCCGGGCTGTACTGGAAGCCTCCCAGGGCGAGGAGCGTCAGAAACTGCTTCAGAGTCTGCAGGAGGGCGCAGTCGTCAAGGGTATCGTGAAGAACATCACCGACTATGGCGCGTTTGTGGATCTGGGCGGGATTGACGGGTTGCTTCACATTACCGATCTGGCCTGGCGCAGGGTGAAACACCCTTCCGAAGTGCTTGCGGTGGGCGACGAAGTGACCGCCAAGATTCTTAAGTTCGACACCGAGAAGAACCGCGTGTCATTGGGCCTCAAGCAACTGGGAGAAGACCCCTGGGTGGGCCTCGGACGCCGCTACCCGACTGGAACGAGATTGTTCGGAAAGGTCACCAATCTGACTGATTACGGTGCCTTTGTAGAAGTTGAGCAGGGCATCGAAGGTCTCGTCCACGTATCCGAAATGGATTGGACCAACAAGAATATTCATCCGTCCAAGGTTGTCCAGTTGGGCGATGAAGTGGAAGTCATGATTCTCGAAATCGACGAAGATCGGCGGCGAATTTCCCTGGGGATGAAGCAGTGCATGCCGAATCCTTGGGAAGAGTTCTCCACGAACTTCAAGAAAGGCGACAAGGTAAAGGGCCAGATCAAGTCCATAACCGATTTCGGCGTGTTCATTGGCCTTCCGGGTGGAATCGATGGATTGGTGCATTTATCCGATCTTGCCTGGACCGCGCCCGGCGAAGAAGCCGTCCGAAACTTCAAGAAGGGCGAAGAAACCGAAGCCATGGTTCTGTCCATCGATGTCGAACGGGAGCGTATTTCGCTCGGGGTCAAACAGCTTGAAGGCGACCCGTTCAATAATTTTGTTGCCGGCCATGACAAGGGCAAGGTGGTCGCGGGCACAGTCAAGAGCATCGATGCAAAGGGGGCCGTGATTGCCCTCTCCTCAGAGGTCGAAGGCTACCTGCGGGCGTCCGAAATCGCGCGCGATCGTGTTGAAGATGCCCGGACTCACCTCAAGGAAGGCGATACCGTCACGACCATGATCATTAACGTCGATCGCAAGAATCGTACGATTAATCTTTCGATTAAAGCCAAGGATGCGGCGGAGGAAACCGAAGCTATGGCGAAATTGCAGAGCGAATCCGCGGCGAGTACCGGCAGTACCAATCTTGGCGCATTGCTGAAAGCGAAGCTCGACAACAAGAACACGCAGCAGTAGCGGACCGGGGTATGACCAAATCCGAACTTATCGCACGGCTGGCGACACGATATCCGCAACTGGTTTCGAAGGATGCGGAGTTCGCGGTCAAAATGATTCTGGACGCGATGACGCAAAGCCTGGTAAAGGGCCAGCGTATCGAAATACGGGGTTTCGGTAGTTTCGGTCTGAATCATCGACCGGCACGGGTTGGTCGCAATCCAAAATCCGGCGAGAAGGTTCACGTGCCGGAAAAATACGTTCCCCATTTCAAGGCAGGCAAGGAGTTGCGCGAGCGGGTCGACCAGCAACAGTAGGGATTGAAGAGAGACAATCCAACGGCGACATTTAACAGATGTCGCCGTTTTTGCGTCGGTGACATCTGAAAAATCGTGGGTTTGTATCACAAGCCGGCCGCTGCTTCGCAAAATGCGCGGACGAGCGGGAACCCTGGCGATCAGGAACCTGTGACGCCTGATTCCCGCGATGCCGATCGTGGTTTGAGTTAAGAGCTTCCTTAGATTGAGCTGAGTTATGAATATTGTGCGATATTTGTCCTGGTTGCTGCGTGCCTTCATATTCTTGGCGCTGTTCATTCTCGCGATTAAAAATACCGAGCCAGTCACCCTCCATGCTTATTTTGAGCAGTCCTGGCGCCTCCCGCTGGTGCTGCTGCTGCTGCTCTTCTTTGTCGCCGGCGCCTCTTTCGGGATTGTTGCGTGCCTTGCAAAGATCTTCGTCCAGCGTCGTGAAATACAGAGATTGAAACGAAAAATTGGTGCGGACGGCGATATGGCGTCCACCGGGCAAGAACCGCGGCCTGCTATCCATTAGATATGGAGTTTGAATACTGGTGGCTACTCGGGTTCCCGCTCTTCTTCGGCCTGGGGTGGCTTGCCGCCCGTATTGACATAAAGCACCTGCTCGACGAATCGCGTTCGTTGCCACGCTCTTATTTCAAAGGACTCAATTTTCTGCTCAACGAACAGCCAGACAAAGCCATCGAGGCCTTCAGCGAGGTAGTCAAAATTGATTCGGAAACGATTGAATTGCACTTCGCACTCGGTAGTCTTTTTCGCCGGAGGGGGGAAACGGAACGTGCGATAAAAATGCACCGTAATTTGCTCGAGCGAAGCGATCTGAGGCAGGAGGAACGCCTGGAGGCCATGTCGGAACTTGGCCAGGATTACCTGAAGTCGGGCCTCCTTGACCGGGCGGAGGCGGTCTTTCTGAAACTCAAGGACAGTCCGTTGCGCGGTCAGGCTCTCAAGAGCCTCGTGGAAATCTACCAGCAGGAGAAGGACTGGCTCAAGGCGATCGGAATAGCCATGGAACTGGAGCGCGATACCGGGGAATCCTGGCAAAAGGAGATTGCCAATTACTTCTGCGAGCGTGGCGCGCACGAAGCAACCCACTCGATGCCCGATGAAGCAAGACGATGCCTGGAGCAGGCTCTCTCTGCCAACCGCAAGTGCGTCCGAGCCAATGTCGTCCTGGGCGATATACTCGCGGCAGCCGGCGACCATGACGGGGCGATCGCCGCGTGGAAACGGATAGAACAGCAACAACCGGTGTACCTCGCCCTGGTCGCTCAGCGTCTCCTGGATAGTCATCGCGCGGTAGGCCGGGTCGAGGAGGGCCTGACGCTTCTGCGCGGATATCTTGCGAATTCGCCTTCCTTGGACCTCCTGGACGTGGCATTCCAGTCCACGCTTGACGTCCATGGCGCGGAAGCGGCTTACCGTCTGGTCAAGAATGAATTGAGACGAAATCCCACCTTGCTTGGTCTCGATAAACTACTGGAGGCGCAAATACTGGCGGCGCCTCCGGAACGGCGGCAGGACCTGGAGTTGGTCCGCAACCTGGTTCACGGTCATACCCGACGGCTGGCGCGTTATCGTTGTGACAACTGCGGGTTCAAGGCGCGCCAGTTCCACTGGCACTGTCCGGCTTGTGGCGGTTGGGAAACCTATCCACCGCGGCGGAGCGAAGAATTCGATTTGACGCCCTGAAATTCAACATGGGCGCCACCTTCCGCTGCGGCAAGCTTCGGCGGAGCGCCCCGGTTACATAGGGAGATATATTGAAAATAACAGTTATTGGCACCGGTTACGTGGGTCTTGTGACGGGCACGTGCTTTGCCGAGGTGGGCAATGAAGTCCTGTGTATCGACGTGGACTCCGGAAAAATCGACACCCTCAACGCAGGCGGTCTTCCGATTCACGAACCGGGCTTGATGGATATGGTCAATCGCAACCGCGCAGCCGGTCGGTTGCATTTTACAACTGACCAAGCCGGAGGCGTTGCGTTTGGCGAGGTTCAGATCATCGCGGTAGGAACGCCTCCAGACGAAGACGGTTCTGCGGACCTCCAGTACGTTATTGCAGCGGCGCGCAACATCGCCCGGAATATGCAGTGCTACAAGCTCGTCGTGGACAAATCGACGGTTCCGGTGGGTACGGCAGATCGTGTTCGCCAGGCCATCTCCGAGGAGCAGGCTATCCGGGGATCCGATTTTCCCTTCAGCGTAGTATCCAATCCGGAGTTTCTCAAAGAAGGCGCAGCCGTCGAAGATTTCATGAGGCCCGACCGCATCATCATAGGCAGTGATGATGAGCGTGCCGCTAAGTTGATGCGTTCTTTGTACCAGCCGTTTCAGCGCAATCACGAGCGGCTGATAATGATGGACGTGCGTTCCGCAGAACTCACCAAATACGCTGCTAATGCAATGCTGGCGACGCGCATTTCCTTCATGAACGAGCTGGCAAACCTCGCAGAGCTTGTGGAGGCGGATATTGAACAGGTGAGGCGGGGCATCGGCGCCGATCCGCGCATTGGGTATCACTATCTGTATGCGGGAATTGGTTATGGGGGTTCTTGCTTTCCAAAGGATGTGCGGGCATTGATCTCCACTGCTTCCCATGCAGGTCTCGCGCTCCGGATTTTGGAGGCCGTCGAAGCGGTCAATGAATCGCAGAAGGGCATTCTTGCCAGGAAGATCGTCGCACGATTCGGAGAGCGGCTGGCGGGTGTGCACCTGGCAGTATGGGGCCTGGCGTTCAAGCCCAACACGGACGATATGCGGGAAGCTCCCAGCCAGGCATTGATCAAGGAACTGCTCGGGCGGGGCGCAAGCGTGTGCGTCTACGACCCCGTTGCAATGCCCGAGGCTCAGCGTATTTTTGGGAATATTCCCGGGCTCCAATTTGCAAATTCCCCCCTGGAGACGCTAAACGCCGCCGATGCACTGACGATCGTCACCGAGTGGAAGGAATTCAGAAGCCCCGATTTTGCCGCCATACGCGACAAGCTGAAGACGCCGGTAATTTTCGATGGACGCAACCTGTATGATCCCGAAGAAGTGAAGCGCAGTGGTTTGGAGTATTACTCCATAGGCCGGCGCGCGTGAGCGTCGAATCGTTCAGGTTTAAAACCCTGGATATATCGCGGTTCGCGAAGGCACGCATGCTCGTTGTCGGCGACGTAATGCTGGATCGGTACTGGTTTGGCGCAGTCGAGCGGATTTCGCCCGAGGCGCCGGTGCCGATTGTCAAGATCGAGCGGACTGAAGAGCGACCTGGAGGGGCGGCAAACGTGGCTCGCAACGCAGCCGCGCTCCGGGCTAATGTGGCGCTACTGTCGGTAGTTGGCGCGGACGATGCCGGAAAGCGCCTCCAGAAGCTGCTCGCCGAAGACGGTATTTCAGCGAACCTTCACCTGGACGAATCGATAGAGACAACCGTGAAGCTCCGGGTCATTGGACGACACCAGCAGTTGTTGCGCATCGATTTTGAAACGGCGCCAAGCCATGAGGTCTTGCTGGGTAAACTCTCGGACTACGAGCGGGCTCTCGAAAATTGTGATGTCGTCGTGTTGTCCGACTATGGAAAGGGCGGATTAACCCATATTTTCCGGATGATTTCGATGGCGCGCGATGCCGGCATACCCGTGCTGGTCGACCCGAAGGGCGATGATTATTCCAAGTATCAGGGCGCTACAATTGTCACGCCAAACCGGCCGGAGCTGCGCGAGGTAATCGGTCGCTGGACTTCCGAGGCGGACCTGGCCGTTCGGGCGCAGGCATTGCGCGAGCGGCTCGATCTGTCAGCGTTGTTGCTGACGAGAAGCGAGGAAGGGATGACGCTTTTCGAAAAAGACGGCGTGGTGCACGAACCCGCCAATGCGCGTGAAGTTTATGACGTTAGCGGAGCAGGCGATACGGTCATTTCGACACTCGGCGTCATGCTGGGCGCCGGTTTTTCACTGCATGAGGCGGTGCGCATCGCGAATTATGCAGCTGGCATTGTGGTCGGCAAGCTGGGGACGGCGGTGGTGCGTCCGGAGGAGTTGCTGTCGGTTCTGCATGGTCCTATCTGATCTGGGTGAACGTTCATGTACTACGTGGTTACCGGCGCGGCTGGATTCATCGGCTCGAATATTGTTCGCGCGCTCAATGATCGCGGCGAAGATCGCGTAATAGCGGTGGACAATCTCGAACGAGGAGACAAATTCCGCAATCTGGCAAGTTGTGAGATCGCGGATTTCGTGGATAAACAAGAATTTCTGATAAAAATCCAGTCGGGTGCCCTGGACGGCGCCATCGCATGCATTTTCCATCAGGGAGCCTGTTCCGACACCATGGAGCAAAATGGCCGCTACATGATGGAAAACAATTATCGCTATTCCGTCAATCTGCTCGATTTCTGCTCCGATCAGGCAGTGCCTTTGATTTACGCCTCCTCTGCCGCCGTCTATGGCGCCGGATCGATATTTGTCGAAGAGCGCAGGCATGAAGCGCCGCTGAATATTTACGGCTATTCAAAATTCCTGTTTGACCAGGTCGTGAGACGCCGTGCAGCTGACTCGGACGCTCAAATCGCAGGCTTCCGCTATTTCAACGTTTACGGGCCAAATGAATGGCACAAGGGCCGAATGGCATCGGTCGCCTGGCATTTCTTCCAGCAGTATCGGGCCGAGGGACGCGTGAGGCCCTTCGCCGGGGCGCAAGGATATGGTGATGGAGAGCAACGCCGCGACTTTGTCTCGGTTGAGGACGTGGTCAAGGTCAACATGTTTTTTCTCGACCATCCCGGCATTTCCGGGATATTCAATGTGGGAACCGGACGGGCGCAATCCTTCAACGAAGTTGCCCTTGCCATTGTCAATGCCTGCCGCAGAGCACACGGCGAGCAATCGCTGGATCTTGCCTCGATGTTACGGCTCGGCATCATCGATTACGCGCCTTTTCCCAAGGACTTGACCGGGAGGTATCAGAGTTTCACGCAAGCCGACCTGGCCGCTTTGCGAGGCGCCGGGTACGCCTCGCCAATGCTCCCGGTGGAACAAGGTGTCGGCCAATACGTCTCGAAACTACTGTCGGAGCAGGTGCTCAAATGAACGACTACCTAACCATCGAGGATACGGTCGGCAATACGCCGCTGGTGGCATTGAAACGCATTGCCGGTGCCACCAGTAACCGGGTGCTTTGCAAACTTGAGGGGAACAATCCGGCGGGATCGGTAAAAGATCGCCCGGCGCTGTCAATGATCGTGCGGGCCGAGAAGCGCGGCGACATCCGGCCTGGAGACACGCTTATCGAAGCTACCAGCGGAAATACCGGGATTGCGCTGGCGATGGCCGCCGCGATGCGCGGGTATCGTATGGTGCTGATCATGCCGGAGCACTTGTCCATGGAGCGCCGCCAGACGATGCGGGCATTCGGCGCGGAGATCATTCTCACGCCGAAAGCCGGGGGGATGGAAGCGGCCCGCGATCTGGCTGGGAAAATGAAGGCGGAGAGCAAGGGCATCATTCTCGACCAGTTTTCGAATCCGGACAATCCGTTGTCTCATTACGAGACTACCGGTCCCGAAATCTGGCGGGATACCAGGGGAAAAATTACGCACTTCATTTCCAGCATGGGTACTACCGGTACGATCATGGGCGTATCGCGGTTTCTCAAGGAAAAAAACCGGGATATCGTTATCGTTGGGGCGCAGCCTACCGAAGGTTCCCAGATACCGGGAATACGCAAATGGCCGGATGCGTATTTACCGGCGATCTATGACAAGAAAGGCGTGGACCGGCTGGAATATGTGACGCAAGCTGATGCGGAAGAAATGACCAGGCGCATGGCGCGTGAAGAAGGCATTTTTGCGGGAATTTCATCGGGGGGGGCGCTGTGCGTCGCGCTGCGCGTATGCGCCGAAGTGAAGGACGCCACAATCGTGTCGATCGTTTGCGATCGCGGGGATCGGTACCTTTCGACCGGCGTGTTTCCGGATTGATGCAGGCGGGGGCCGCAAGATGAGGACAGGTTGCAGCGGCAGGGTCCGAATTTACCCGGCGTCGGGCCGTTGAGCGTAGTTTTGGCGTTCGATATCGAGACCGTGCCAGACATTGGCGGCCTGAGATTGTTGCACGCCATCGACTCGACGCTGACCGACACCGAGGTTGCAAGCTTCGCAATGCAGGCCAGGCGCGCGAAGACCGGACATGACTTTCTGCCTCTCCATCTTCAGCGGATTGTCGCTATTTCGTGCGCGATGCGCGAAGGTGAGAGTTTCCGGGTCTGGTCCCTGGGGAGTCCTGCAGAAACCGAAGGGGATCTGGTGCGGCGCTTCTTTGAGGGAGTCGAGCGCTATACGCCGCAGCTGGTTTCATGGAACGGAAGCGGTTTCGATCTTCCCGTGCTTCATTATCGAAGTCTGGTGCATGGGCTTTCCGCGCCAAGGTATTGGGATCAGGGGGAGGATGATCGCGATTTCCGGTTTAACAACTATTTAAGCCGCTACCACGCGCGTCATCTGGACTTGATGGATCTGTTGGCGCTCTATCAGAGTCGCGCAGCCGTGCCGCTTGATGAGTTGGCGAAGTTGCTGGGGTTTCCGGGAAAGATGGGAATGGACGGATCCAGGGTCTGGGACGCATATCAGGCCGGCCAGATCGAGCAGATCCGCAATTACTGCGAGACCGACGCAGCGAATACCTACCTGGTGTATCTGAAGTTTCAGCTCCTGCGCGGCGCGTACGATGAAAGCCGTTTTCGCCGGGAATGCGATTTGGTGAGGACAACGCTCTCCAGATCCGAGGCGCCGCATTGGCAGGAGTTCCTGGGCCGTTGGCCGGCGGTGCCCGAAAAGTGAGACGCCGCGCCGGATGTCATCCTGCCCTATCCCGTACCGCGGGAATGCCGGCTTGAAACCATCGATCAGCCCGGTGCTTGCAGAAATCGAGTCGCTCGATGGTGAAGGCCGCGGCGTGGCCCACGTTGATGGAAAGGCGGTATTCATCGACGGCGCCCTGCCCGGCGAGGTGGTGTCGTATGCGGTGTTTCGACGCAAGCCATCCTATGAACTGGCTGAGACGGTCCAAGTAGTTGCATCAAGCGCGTCCCGGACCGCGCCACGGTGCCGTTATTTTGGCTTGTGCGGCGGCTGCTCAATGCAACATCTTGAATCCCGCGCCCAGGTGGCGGTGAAACAGCGGGTGCTTGAGGATGCTCTTTGGCACATCGCCCGGGTCCGGCCGGAAATTGTTTTACCTGCCATACATGGTTCAGCCTGGCGATATCGGAATCGCGCCAGGCTCTCGGTGCGCCACGTGGTCAAAAAAGGCGGAGTGCTGGTCGGATTCCACGAGAGACGCTCCAGCTTTGTCGCCGATATGGAAAGCTGTGAAGTGGTGCCCTCAGGCATGTCAGAGGCCATTGCCGAACTACGCGTCCTTATCGGCCGCCTTTCCATACGGAACCGGCTTCCGCAAATTGAAGTCTCCGTTGGCGATACCGAATCCGCTCTGGTACTGCGCGTCCTCGAGCAGCCCGGTGCAGACGACGAATCCCTGCTGAAGGAGTTCGCGCAACGCAAGCGCATTCAGCTCTGGCTGCAATCCGGCGGGCCCGGGAGTGCACGGCCGTTCTGGCCCGAAGACGCCAGGCCACTTGAGTATCGACTTCCTGAATTCGACGTTCGTATCGTTTTTTCCCCCACCGGGTTTACTCAGATAAATTTCGGGATCAATCGGGTGTTGGTGCGCAGGGCGCTGATGTTGCTGGATCCTCAACCAGGCGAACGCATCGCCGACTTGTTTTGCGGCTTGGGCAACTTCACCCTGCCCATCGCCAGGACAGGCGCCCGCGTGCTTGGCGTGGACGGAAGTGACGAACTGATCGAGCGGGCCCGGGCGAATGCGGAAATGAACGGACTGGGGCGCGTCTGCGAATTTGAGTGTGCCAATCTGTTTCAAAGCAGGAGCGGAGAGCGGCTGGGCCAATTCGACCGGCTGCTCATCGACCCCCCTCGGGAGGGGGCCATTGAATTCGTAAAATCAATAGCTGGCCATCCGGTCCGTATCGTCTACGTGTCGTGCGATCCGGCCACCCTTGCCAGGGATGCAGGCGTGCTGGTCAACCTGAAGAATTACCGGCTGGATGCCGCCGGGGTGGTAAACATGTTTCCGCACACCTCTCACGTGGAATCGATTGCGGTATTCACGCGGAGTTGAACGCACCAGTAAAAAAGGCGGCTGCCGCCGCCCTTCGATACAGCGGATATTACAAGGTCAATCGCGGTCGCCGCCGGAGATGCCGAGAAGCTGCAGCAGAGCGGAAAAAAGGTTGTAGATCGCGATGTAAAGCGTGAGGGTCGCCGAGACGTAGCTGGTTTCGCCGCCTCGTACGATGGAATTGATTTGCCAGAGGATGAGCAGAGATGACAGCAGAATAAAGCCGCATAACAGCACCAGGTGCAGCACCGGGCTGGCGATAAAGGCGTTTGCAATCACCGCCAGCATGATCACAATCGCGCCGACTGTCAGGAAGTTTCCCATGACGCTGAAGTCGCGCGTGGTCGAAGAGGCGATCCCGGCCATCGCGAAAAATACTATCGCTGTTCCGCCTGCCGCCATCATTACCAACTGCACGCCATTCTGAAGTCCCAGTACGCGTTGCAGCAGGGGGCCCAGCAGCACCCCGAGGAATAGCGTGAATCCCAGCAACAACATTACGCCGGTTGAACTGTTGCGATTGCGCTCAATCGCCCAGATCCAGCCATAGAAGACGGCAAGGATGGCGAACAGCGAAATGATCGGACTGGAGCGGAGAAACGAAAGATCGATATTTGTTCCAACGGCTGCGCCGATCACCGTCGGAATGAGGCTGACGGCGAGCAGCCAATAGGTGTTTCGCAGCACCCGGTGCTGTTGCCAAACCACATCGCGCGTCTGGCCGGCAGAAGATCCAGGTTGAACGGGTTGCAGTTCCGGTTGCATTTATGGTTCCTTCGGGTAGGTTACTCGATACGGTTTTGACACAGTCAATGCGGCAAAAGTTTCCGGCCCGGGATCGGTCCGACAAGTCAATAATGTAACGACTTGGATGTTACAATTCAAGTGGCGACAAGCACTTACCTTGAAGGAAGGTTGGCCGAGCGGTTGAAGGCACCGGTCTTGAAAACCGGCGAGGGTGCAAACCCTTCGTGAGTTCGAATCTCACACCTTCCGCCAGAAATAGAAAGGGCGGCGTGCAACGCACCCCGCCCTGAATTTGTAACAATCTCCCGGCGGCCCGCGCCCTCCGCGTTTCCGCATCTCATGATCTGCTCAATTCTGGCTGCGCTGCGCCGGCTCCACCGCGCTGGCTCCACCGCGCCGGCTTCACTGCGCCTCTGGCGTCGGCCCGCCGCGAACGGCTCTGCGAAGGCTTCGATACAAGTCTGGATCGGCGGTCTTGAGGTGTTCGATTGCATCGAAGTACTGTTTGCTGACCTTCGTCAGATCGATCCGTTCTACGTGAACCAGTCGTAACAACTCGCGCACTGGCTGGGGCATGCTCCGACCGCTTTCGTAGCGCGAGCCACTCCGGCCTCGACCCGCCGCCGTCATTCCCATTCCTTGAAAAATTCTATAAAATTCAATGTTTTCCGCAGGGGGCAGGATGGCTTTGATTGTTCAAAAGTATGGTGGAACCTCGGTTGGGGATGCCCCCCGAATCAAGCATGTCGCCCAGAGGGTGGCCCGGTGGAAAGCCATGGGCCATGACATCGTCGTCGTCGTTTCGGCAATGAGTGGAGAGACCAACAGGCTTCTTGCGCTTGCCAGGACCGTCCAGGCCGACCCGGATCCCCGCGAACTCGATGTGGTTGCTTCAACCGGCGAGCAAGTCACGATCGGGCTTACGGCGATGGCTCTGCTCGATATAGGCGTCGAGGCACGCAGTTACACAGGGGCTCAGGTTCGCATACTCACTGACGACGCCTATACGAAAGCGCGCATCGAGAAAATCGACGAAGAACGCATCCGGGCAGATTTGGCGGAGGGGCGGGTTGTGGTTGTGGCAGGATTTCAGGGAGTTGACGCGAAAGGCAATATCACCACACTCGGGCGCGGCGGTTCCGATACGTCGGCGGTCGCCCTGGCCGCCGCGCTCAAAGCAGATGAATGCCACATCTATACCGACGTCGACGGCGTCTATACCACTGACCCCCGCATCGTTCCGGAGGCGAGACGGCTGAAATCCGTCACGTTCGAGGAAATGCTGGAAATGGCCAGCCTCGGATCCAAGATCCTGCAGATAAGATCCGTGGAATTTGCCGGAAAATACAAAGTGCGATTGCGGGTGCTCTCCAGCTTCGAGGATGCGGGGGAAGGCACACTGATTACGTTCGAGGAAGACGAGAAGATGGAACAGGCAATCATTTCGGGCATCGCATTCAATCGCGACGAAGCAAAAATCACCGTCGTCGGGGTGCCCGACAGGCCCGGCATCGCCTATGCGATATTGGGGCCGATCGGCGAGGCGAACATCGACATCGACATGATTATTCAGAATGCCAGTGTGAACGGCATGAGCGATCTGTCCTTTACGGTGCACCGCAACGAGTACCAGAAGGCGCTCGATGTTCTGAACAGCAAGGTGAAGGGCCTGATCAATGCGGCCGACATTCGCGGCGACAGCAAGATTTGCAAGGTTTCAATGGTCGGAGTCGGGATGCGGACTCACGCAGGCATCGCCAGTCAGATGTTCCGTACGCTGGCGGAGGAGGGCATCAATATCCAGATGATCTCGACTTCCGAGATCAAGATTTCAGTAGTCATTGACGAGAAATACATGGAATTGGCGGTCCGGGCGCTGCATAAGGCTTTCGGGCTGGATCAGCCGGGCTGATTGCCGCATCGGCTCCGCTCGGGCGGTGTGATCGATATGATATAGTTTCGCCGAGACTGGAGAGATGGCCGAGTGGTCGAAGGCGCTCCCCTGCTAAGGGAGTATATGCTCATAAGGTGTATCGAGGGTTCGAATCCCTCTCTCTCCGCCAGCTTTATTTAAATTTAATCAATCAGTTAAGCCGCTACTCTAAAAGTTACAGGGCTGTGCTTTCAGGTTTTCCGGGGCGCTGGGCTCAGAGGGTCGTCCTTGACTGTGCTACCCATGATGGGTATTCTGCTACCCATGGTGGGTAGTGAAACTGTCTCATCTGCCGGGTCGCGGTCGCTTTTCAGCAAGACGCGCCAGGCGCTGCTCGGGCTGCTATACGCCCGCGCGGACGAAGAACACCTGCAGGAGAGCCTGATCCAGCTTGCCGGCCTCGGGCGGGGCACGGTCCAGCGCGAACTGGAATTCCTCGCACGGGCAGGGGTAGTGCGGCGCACCGTGCGCGGCCGGCAAGTGTACTTTCAGGCGAATTCAGAGTCGCCTATCTATGCGGAGCTGCGCGGCCTGGTGGCGAAGACCGGCGGCGTCGCCGATACCCTGCGAGCAGCGCTTGCGCGACTGGCTGAGCGGATTCAGGTGGCATTCATCTATGGCTCGGTCGCCAGGGGACAGGAGCGCCGCGCCAGCGACGTGGACGTCATGGTGATCGGCGAAGTTTCGTTTGCGGAGGCATCCGAAGCACTGGGAGGAGCGCAGAAATCAATCGGGCGCGAGGTCAACCCTTCAGTCTATGCGCCTGAGGACTTTCGCGCGAAACTCGCCGCCAAGCACCATTTCCTGTCGAGCGTGCTGAAAAGCGAAAGAATCTTCCTGATCGGAAGCGATCGTGAGCTTGCGAGATTGGCAAAAAAGTAGCTGGCTCGTCGAGCACAAAAGCAGCCCCGAGGAAATCGCGGCGCTGCTCGCCATCGTCGAGCGCGATCTTGCCAACGCCAAAGTGGCAGGGCTTGCCGACGACTGGCGGCTCAGCATCGGCTACAACGCGGCGCTCCAGGCGGCGACCGCCGCGCTCGCCGCGTCCGGCTTTCGCGCGGCGCGAGAGCAGCACCACTATCGGACCATTCAGAGCCTTACGCTCACGGTCGGCTGGCCGGTCGCCAAGGTTGAGCACTTCGACCGCTTCCGCAAGAAACGCAACATGATCGGCTACGAGACCGCCGGCGTTGCCTCTGAACAGGAGGCCCGTGAAATGCACGCGCTTGCCGTTGGATTGCGCGATGATGTTCTTGCTTGGCTGCGGAAGCATCATCCCAAGCTGGTAGGGCGGTGAAGACGCGAATCGCGCCTGCCTTACTTACTTGTGACTGGTTCTCCGCCAGCTCCCGCAAGTTTGATATAATTTGTCCCCGCAAGACCGCCCGCGGCCGGGTTGAATGGACCACTGGCTACGGCAGGGAGCTTGGTAGCACCCCTCGAAATTTCCGTCTCGGCGGGTTCACGGAATCACGCGGCCGTAGCTCATCTGGATAGAGTACTTGGCTACGAACCAAGGGGTAGGGGGTTCGAATCCCTCCGGCCGCGCCAGAATTCACGAAGCTGGGCACTTCCCCCAGCTTCTTTCTCTGTACCACGGTTCCAAACTGTGAGCGGTGCTAACAGTCCGCGCTGTCAACTTTCCCGGGCAATCGCCCCCCAAAGCGTCCGGAATTTTGCTCATGGTTGCAGGCTATACGCGTGCCGCGTATAGTTAAAAACATGGTCTTTGTCGAGCTCACGCCGTTCATCGCTTTTCGCACCGAGCAGTGGAGTGACGAAGAGTTGCGCGGCCTGCAAACTTTCTTGCTTGCCACGCCGGACGCAGGCGACGTCATCCCAGGCGGTTCTGGATTGCGCAAGCTGCGCTGGGCTGTAAGAGGACGCGGCAAGCGGGGTGGCGCGAGGGTGATCTACTACCGGCATGTGCCGATGGAACGCATCTACCTGATTTACGCTTACGTCAAGAGCGCGCAAGCGGACCTGACGCACAAACAGATCAAGACGCTGGCACAATTGATGAATGACATCGAAAATGGATAAGCAGCATTTCGACCAACTGGTCAAAGGCGTGCGCGAAATGAAGCGCCATATGGCGGGCAAGAGCGTGCGGGGCGCAAGGACGACCGAACTGCCGGCGCCGGACGTGCGCACCATCCGCGAAGCGGCTCAGATCAGCCAGAGCCAGTTCGCGAAATTAATTGGCGTGAACCTGCGCACGTTGCAAAACTGGGAGCAGCACCGCACGCAACCCACCGGGCCCGCCAGGGCGCTGCTTAAGATCGTTGCTTCGAATCCGAAAGCGATCGAGGCGTTGCATGGATAAATCTGGTCTATTCCCGGCAGGGCAAAATCGTATCAAGGAAAACCACCCGTATGCCCGTTTGCCGTACCTCATCGCTGAAGAGTCCTTTGTTACAACGGAGGCACTCCGGCGCGCTGCCGCAATCCTCGCAGCCACACCTGATCGCCAGATATCTGTAGCCCCCGTGTTACGTCGACGGGGTCGCCCAAAGGGAGATTTTCGGCCTGTACCAATGAAGTTCATTCATTGCTCGGATCTGCATTTTGATTGTGCTCGGTACGGCGTCAGTCAATATGTTGTCCACGCTGCCAGCTTGGGCTATGTTGTCCCGACGCGGAGATTCCGGGGAAAACCCATGGCCAGGTTCGATCAAATCACGCAACCTGCATTCCGACTATCCTCAACGGGCAGCCGACCATTCGCGGCATGCGCCTGTCGGTGCGGCGTGTCATCGAGGCGCTCGCGCTCTATTCCAACTGGGACGACCTGCGCCGCGAGTATCCTGAGCTGGAACCGGAGGATATCCGCCAGGCGCTGGAATTCGCCGCGCAAAACCTTGACGACAGCGTGCAGCCGTTCGAAGCGGCGTGAGGCGGCTGTTGCTCGACCAGGGCTTGCCGCGGTCAACCGCCGCCTTGCTCGCACAGGCCGGCTGGGTATTCAGGCGGCAGTCAATTTGCGCTGTTCCAGTTCGGATTTGACCGAGTCTCCACGCGCGCCCGCCACCATCTCGGTCAGCCAGCCGATGAGAATGGCGGTGTACGCCTGCTGGCATAATTTGTCCGACAAACCATGGTCCGCGCCGGCGATCACCCGGGACGTAAGCGAACGCGCCTTCGCCAGGGCGGTCACGTAGTTCTCGACCACGGCATGAGGGATGGTGTCGTCGTGCTCCGATTCGACGATCAGGGCATCGCCGGAAAATGCGGCAAGCGCGGCCAGCGCGCGGTTGTCGTTCGGGGTGACGCGCTTGCGGCGGTAAGCCGGCAGGTCCGGGTCACGGTGCAACTGACGCTTGGGCAACTCCCAGCCCTCATCCTTGTAGAGCGCCGGCGCGCGCAGCGCCAGCCACCGCACCGGGCGCATCGCCGTGAGCAATGCCGCCAGGTAGCCGCCATAGCTGATGCCGACCACCGCGATGGCAGATGCATCCACGTGCGGCTGGCCGATGAACCAGTCGTACGCGGCGAGGAGGTCGCGCAGGTTCTGTGCCCGGCTCACGGTTTCCCACTGCTGCGCGGTGTGTTCGTGGCCGCGCAGGTCGAAGGTCAGGCAGACGCAACCCAATCCTGCCGCGTCTTGCGCCCGCGCCAGGTCCTGCTCCTGGCTGCCGCCCCAGCCATGCACGAACAGCACTCCCGGCAACGCCGTCGCCGGGGACAGCAGTGTGCCGCAGATTTCTTCGCCATCGACTGCGATTTCGACGGTTTCAAGCGTGGTCTTCATGGGAGTCACTGACGGTTTCGGGGCCGGCTCCGACGCTGGCATGGCCGGTGCCGGACATCGCGCAATTCGCACCGCCTGTGTGTTCGTTTATCAGGCTGTATTTGGTCAGCCGGCCAACGCGCGGATCGTCGCCGTTGAAACAGACTGTGGCGTGGGGAGGCGGGACGCATTCGCCATAGACCTCATAGCAGGACGCGCGCACGCTATGTCGTTGCGGTTCGGCCCGGAATGCCTCCAAAGCGGCGATCTCGGCGGGCGAGGCGCCGCCGATGCGCCAGGATTGCTCCAGCACCCCGGAACGGCTCAGTCCTTCGCGGTCCAGGCCATGAACGACGTCGTAGTTGCGGCGCGAGGCCATGAAGCCGGGGAACGCACGCATCGCCGCGGCGTCATAGCGGCGCGCCTCCGAGATCGCCTGCCGCGCCGCCTCGTCGAGTTGCAACTCGAGCAAGCTGTCGAACCGTTCCCGCACCACCACCAGGTCCGACCCGCCATACACGTCGGCGCCTCGATGATTCGGCGTGAGGCGCTGCGTACCGTAGTAGGCGATGCGCGCTCCCGCCACATGGACCTCGCCGACGCTGTAGGTCGTGACCTGTTCGAGATTCTGCTCGATGACGACCCCGTGGCGCCGCAACTCATCGCCATCCATGGCATCGAGAAGGGCGTCCAGTTCATCCAGACTGGCGATGACGCTCTGGCCGGCGCCGCCGATTCCGAGCGCCTTTTTCAAGCGGGCCCGACCCAGTTGCAGCAGGCTTGCGGCCGCGCGCCGCGCATCGGCCGTCGCGAACACGGAGAAGCCTGGCAGAACTTCTTCGGGCAGCAGTTTGGCCATTTCTTGCGACCAGCCTTCGGGAGCCGCCGCATCCAAGGTCACCAGCGGGTGGGTGATGACCTTGGTCGCGATGAAGGGCTGGGGCACGACGCCGCCAAACAAGTCCCCCTCACTGCTTATGCCCAGTTCCCGCGCTTCAGCCGTGGTGAGAGTGTCGCCCGGCACGAAATACAGGCGACCCGCATAGCTGTGCGCCGGGTCGTAGTGGCCGGCGAACTCGCTACCCCGGAGCGCAGCCAGCCGCGCAGCAATCGCCAGCCGCGTCTGCGTTTCATGGGATCCGGCGTCCTGCGGGTCTTTGCCCGAGTACAGGACGACGGTGCCGGAAAGCTGCGGGGAATGAACCATCGCATCCACGATACACCAGGCGGAGCCGTGGAAAAATCGCCGAGCCGCCACAGCGTTGTCATTGGACGGCGACATGGGCGATTGCCGGAGCGGGCCGATATTTATTTCGTCACGGCTCGACAAGCCTTTCGCCCCGCGGCCGGATTCACACGACAACCCAGACCGTCCGCCTTCGGTTAACCTTGGACAGCACGCTGTCGCAGTCATTATCTTGATTAAGACCCGTGCCTGAACGCCGGCCGTGCGCCCCGCATATTCAAAAAACACGAGGATTCAGTCATGATGGCGCATTCGATCGAAGTTGGCGAAGCGGACTTTGAAGGGCAAGTACTCCAGGCTTCGCAACGCGTTCCGGTCGTTGTCGATTTCTGGGCTCCATGGTGCGCGCCGTGCCGCGCGCTGAAACCCATACTTGAAAAGCTTGCCCTGGAGTACGGCGGGCAGTTCGTGCTCGCCAAGCTGAACACCGACGAGAACCCCGGAATTTCCGCCCGCTACGGCATCCGAGGCATACCGAACGTCAAGGGTTTTCGGGACGGCGCGGTCGCCGCGGAGTTTTCGGGAGCCGTTCCCGAGGCCGCTGTCCGGACTTTTCTCCAGAAGTTGATTCCGAGTGCGTCGCAACGACTGCGTACCGCCGCAGCAGGCGCATTTCAGAGCGGCGATCTTGCCTCGGCAGAAGAGCATTTGCGCGAAGCACTGCGGCTGGATCCGGCCTCTTCAGACGTTCGTCTGGATCTGGGCGAACTTTTGATTGCACGGGGAGACTGGCCCGGCGCCGAAACCCTGCTTGTCGCAATTCCCTTACGGGAGCGCGAGGCTCGAGCCGGCAAATTAGCGAGTCAGATTGAATTCTGGAAAAAAGGCCAATCGCTCCCGTCAACTGAGGAACTAATGGCAAAGATTGAACGATTCCCGCAAGACCTTGCGATCCGGCAGATGCTGGCTGAAAGGCTCATTGCAGACGGTGCATTTGAGCAGGCATTGCATCACCTGATGGAAATGGTGCAGCGGGACCGGGCAGGGCATCGGGAGGCGGCCCGCAAGCTTATGCTGGAGGTGTTCAGTTTCGCGTCCGATCAGCCTGAACTCGTCAGCCGCTATCGCCGCTTGCTCGCGTCAGCGCTTAATTAAGCGCCTGAAGTTATATGGCGAAACGGGCCAATTTCCGGCACAATCCCGCAGGTATTTGTTTGGCTGACACTTTTTACCGGTTCCGGAGCGCACCGGGTAACGCCTGAAGGGTTATGGCGGACGCCGCGGGCTCCCGGGTTGTGCGAAAGGCTCAAGATGGCGGGTGAAGTACCGCTGATTCTGACATTGGACAACCATGGTGTGCCGCACCGATGGGTGACCTGGCAGCAGGCCTGCTTCTATTACGCCAAGAATCTGGTTGCATGGACAATCGGCGACCGGGCATTCACGTTCTACGGCGGCATTTCTCGCGCGACCGGCGCGCGCTCCAGCATCACCGCCCACTCGATCATAGCCATCAAGGGCAAGGCGATGGCGATGAAAGGATTCAGCCAGGTCCCCCCGCTCAATAATCGCGAACTGTTCCGGCGTGACCGCCATGTCTGCGCCTACTGCGGGGGCGAATACAACTTCCTGCGTCTTACGCGGGATCACATCAAGCCGGTTTCGCGTGGTGGCGGCGACCACTGGATGAATGTGGTTACCTCGTGCCGCCACTGTAACGGCGTCAAGCGTAATCGCATGCCGGAGGAAGCAGGTCTGGAACTTCTTTATGCACCGTACGTCCCGAACAAGGCCGAATACCTGATTCTCACCAATCGAAAGATCCTTTCGGATCAGATGGAATTTCTGGTGCAGCACGTCTCATCGCATAGCCGCATCCTGAATCTTGCCGCCGCCGCGGCGTGACCGCGGGGCCGGTTCGGCGAACCTCATTGACAGACTTTTGGCGTAATTCCGGTTTCCATTTGCTGGAGCGCAGTATCGAGCGCCGGCTCAAGGTCACCGACGATTTCCTACGTGCTTATTTCCTTCGTCCCGAGATCAGACCCATCGACGAGTCGTGTGACAACGAGCGAGCGCTGCACGAGTCGCTGCTTGATGAGCCGACGCGTCCGGTGGCGGAAAGCGAATTGGAAGCGCTCGCCGATCCGGATGCGCGCGACAACTACCGGATCGTGTTGAAATTTCGCGCTCGATTGCTGGCTGCCGGGACTTTGGAAGCATGTTATGTGGCGCTGTTTGACGAAGAAAGCGTGAACGTGCCGCCACTCTTCGTGAACCAGCTAAGCCAGATCATTCTGAGGAACATTCTTGACAACTGCGACGATCCGCTCGAGATTCGCGCCTCCGAGCTTTTGTTTCGCGAGCAGAAAGCAAGTATTGCGGACGGTGCGATCATGCTGGCCGACCTTGAAACGGTGAACGCACACGCCAGTGGAGGCAACTACGGCAGTCTTGGCAGACTCATCGTAGAGGCTAACACGCCGATCCGGGCGGTCAGTCTGGACGTGCTCGATATCGATAACGCGCAAAATTACTGGGGCCGAGACCGGAAGCACGACTTCGTCATAAGTTTGAACTTTGGACGGGCAGCGACCTTGGCGCTGTGCCGCGTCCTGGAGAAGTGGATCAGCCATTTCCGGAACGTGCGGGTTTCAGTGACACCGGTCAGGTCCATCGATGACCCGCGCTGGGCCTGGCATGTCGGTCTGGATGCCGAAGCGACCTCGGTGCTCAATGACCTTTGGCGCGGGGTGCAGATTGAGCAAGACAGGCTGCGTCGTCTGCTGTGTCTTTTCAAACTTGAATTCCACGATCCGGCCGACATGCGCAGCGATATCGCCGGTCGCCCGGTTTACCTCGCCCTCGCCATGGACGAAGAAGACGTTGTGAGGGTGAAGCCGCAAAATCTTCTGCTCAACCTGCCTTTGGCGAGCGCCTCGTGAACGAGCCGAGTGCATCGAGCACCGGGAGCAAGGTCCGGTCCGCGGCGGCAGTGATGGTGCAGCCGACGGATGCAGGTTTGCCGGTCAGAGCCGAATACTGGGACACCGCGTGCCGCAGCCTGTCCCGGCGCGATCCGGTGATGCGCCGGATTATTCGCGCGCATCCCGGAATTGCGTTGCGGCGGCGCGGCGAACCTTTCATGACGCTTGCCCGGGCGGTCGTCGGACAGCAGATTTCGGTCAAGGCAGCTGACAGTGTCTGGAGCAAGGTCGTGATCGCCGCGCCGGACATCACACCGTCCCAGGTACTGGCGGCCGGACGCGACCGATTGTTGTTGTGCGGGCTGTCCGGGCGAAAAGCGGAATATATTCTCGATCTTGCTGACCGGTTCAATACGGGCGCCATCCTCCCGGACGGCTGGAGCGCGATGGACGATGAGGCCGTAATCAAGGATCTCGTGCAACTGCGCGGCATCGGCCGCTGGACCGCGGAGATGTTCCTGATATTCAATTTGCTCAGGCCGGACGTGCTGCCGCTGGATGACTTGGGGCTGCAAAAGGCGATGCGCGCCAATTATTTCCGTCGCGCCCCGACAATGAAGGCCATGACCGCCCTGGCAGAGAACTGGCGCCCGTGGCGTTCTGCGGCGACCTGGTACCTGTGGCGCAGCCTGGAACCCGTCCCGGTAGAATACTGACCCGTCAGCCGTATCCCTGCGGCACTGCGGCATGATCAGACCACACGCCGTTCACGCATGATGCCTAAAACCCTCCGGTGAACGCTCAAAAAAATGAAAACAACGTTTCTGGAATTCGAGAAGCCGATTGCCGAACTCGAAGGGAAAATCGACGAACTGCGATTCGCCCAGGACGACTCTGCGGTAGATATTTCCGATGAGATTCAGCGACTCCAGAAGAAAAGCCAGACGCTGACCAAGGATATTTACGCCAAACTCACGCCGTGGCAAGTGGCCCAGGTGGCCAGGCATCCACAACGACCTTATACGCTGGACTACGTAAAGCTTCTTTTCTCCGATTTCGAGGAGCTCCATGGCGATCGCAGTTTTGCGGACGACCTTTCCATAGTGGGTGGACTGGCCCGTTTCAACGGCCAGTCGGTGATGGTAATAGGCCATCAGAAAGGCCGGGATACGAAGGAGAAGATTTCCCGGAATTTCGGCATGCCCCGGCCCGAGGGTTATCGCAAAGCCATGCGCATGATGCGGCTCGCGGAGAAATTTGGCATTCCCGTGGTGACGCTCGTCGATACGCCGGGCGCCTATCCGGGGATAGGCGCCGAAGAGCGTGGTCAGGCCGAGGCGATAGGCCGGTGTTTGTATGTCATGGCGGAACTGAGAGTCCCCGTAATATGCACCATCATCGGCGAGGGCGGATCAGGAGGGGCCTTGGCCGTCGCGGTGGGTGATGTGATGATGATGCTGCAGTACGCCACGTATTCTGTAATCTCGCCCGAAGGCTGTGCCTCGATATTATGGAAAAGTGCCGAGAAGGCTCCCGAGGCCGCGGAAACCCTTGGTATCACGGCTAGTCGCCTCAAGTCCCTGGGACTCATCGACAAGATCGTCAACGAGCCGCTGGGTGGTGCACATCGCGAGCCGTCGATCGCGGCACAGAATCTGAAGAAAGCACTTCAGGACGCGCTGAGGATGGTGGGGGACAAGGGCCCTGCAGAGCTCGTTGAGGAGCGTTTCGAGCGCTTGATGAGCTATGGCAAATTCAGGGAAGTTGAGCCCGGTTAATCCGGAAGCAATAGCGCGGGAAGCGCTGCGCCGGTGCGTGGCGCCGGGGTCCGACGTGCTCGTCGGTCTGTCAGGCGGTGTCGATTCGGTGGTATTGCTGACGGTGCTCTCGGGGATGGCCAGGGAATTTCGCTTCTTCCTGAGGGCGATCCATGTCAATCATGGCCTCAGCCGCAATGCCGGAGATTGGGCCCGATTCTGCGGGGTCTTATGCGCCCGTCTGGGCGTGCCATTGACAGTAGAAACCGTTGACGTACAGCCTTATCGATCGTCGGGTCTGGAGGCGGCAGCCCGCCGGGCGCGCTACGAAGCTTATGCGCGTCACGCCGTGCACATTGTAGTTCTCGGACAACATCGGGACGACCAGGCAGAAACGCTGATTCTGCAATTGCTCCGAGGAGCGGGCATCTCGGGAATGGCAGCAATGCCGGAGCGACGTGCCGTCCCTGGCACCCATATCGAGATTCTGCGCCCTTTCCTGTCTTTGTCTCGAACCGACATCGAAGCGCATGCCAGGGGACACGATCTGACCTGGGTGGAAGACGAAAGCAATAAAGATATCGGCCTGCCGCGCAATTTCGTTCGCCGGCGGCTCATGCCCATGCTGGAACGGAGATTTGGCGGTGTTGGCATAACTCTGGCGCGTGCCGCTGCCCATCTTGCGGACGCAGACGAATTGCTCCGACAACTGGGCCGCGAAGACGTCGAGCGTTGTTCAGCCGGCGGCCTGATCAATGTGGAGGCGCTGCGCCGCCTGGGTGTTCCGCGCACGGCAAATCTCCTGCGCTACCTGTGCTGGGAGCGTGATATTGCGCGCCCGTCCCGTGCCCGGCTAGGGGAGTTGGCCAGGCAACTCGTCGATGGTCGCAGCGATGCCCACCCAAGGCACGTCCTGGCCGGCTGGGTGTTTCGCCGCTACGCCGGAAAATTGCTGCTGGAACCCTCCGCGGGGACAGACCCCGGTATCGGCGGCTGCAAACTGCAACGCACCTGGCATGGCGAGGAGTCCATCGAGCTCACGCAATTCAATGGCACACTCAGATTCAAGCAGGCCGAAGGTAAGGGGCTGAATGCCGACAAGCTGAGAAATGCGGACGTGACCATCCGCATGCGGCAAGGAGGCGAGAGATTCCGGCCCGATGCGAAGCGGCCCCGGCGGACGTTGAAGAATCTGTTTCAGGAATACAAGGTGCCGCCATGGCGTCGTAATCGCCTGCCCTTGATTTTTTGCGGCCCGACGCTGGTGTCGGTGCCGGGAATCGGTGACGACTGCGAGTGGCGGGCGGCAAAGGGGCAGCCCGGCATCCTGGTGTGCTGGGAGAATACCGGCTGATGCAGCTTTGAGATCTACAGCGCTTTCCTGTCAGGCGGGGCCGGCTTCGGCCAGGCGGGGACTTGCTGCAATAATTTCGGAAGGCGAACACGTATTACCGTTCCTTTCCCCTGCGCCGGCGCGGCTATGTCCACACTGCCGCCATGCTGCCCGGCTATTTCCGCCACGATTGCCAGACCGAGACCGCACCCATCCCCCGGAGTAGAGGCGGCTCGGTAAAAACGCTCGAACACTTTTCCACGTTCCGAGGGGGCGATCCCGGGCCCGTTGTCCTCGACCTCCAGGATGGCATGCCCGCAGTCGGCCATCGTGCGCACCGTGATCGTTCCGCCGGCCTGCGTATAGCTGATTGCGTTGTCCAGCAGATTCGCCAGCAGCTCTCGTAGCAGAAATGATTCTCCAATGGTCCATGCGTTGACCAGTTCGAAACCCAGGTCGATATCCTTTGTAACAGCGCGCGGCACCCAATCCTGTACGACCCGGCTGACCACATCATGTAAATTCGCCGGTCCCCGGTCACGCAAGCCTCCTGCTCCGGGCTCGGTGCGGGCAAGCGTGAGCAATTGATTGACCAGGTGGCTGGTGCGCTCGGTTTCGCCTGCGATCATGTCCAGCAGGGAGCGCATTTCCAGCGTGTTCGGCTGGCGTCGCGCGAGCTCGGCGTGGGTTTTCAGCCCAGCAAGCGGCGTGCGCAACTGGTGCGCGGCGTTGGCGATGAAGCGCTGCTGTGCTTCGATGGCGTCATTGAGCCGGCCGAGAAGCTGATTGAGCGCGTGTACCAAAGGGGCAATTTCGCGGGGTTTGCCCTCTTCCACCACCGGGCCAAGATCTCTCGGTGAACGTTCGGCAATTTCTTCGCGCAACCGTTCAAGGGGCTCCAGGCCTTTGCCTATGCCGAACCAGAACAGGGCGATTGCGGCCCCCGAAATGAGCAGTGACGGCAGGGCCGAGGCGAGCAGGATTTCGGATACGAGCCTTTCGCGCTTTACCAGCGTTTCTGCGACCTCGACGAGGACCGTTCCCGCCGGGAGCATGAGGGTCAGCGCTACCACCCGCATGCGCTCGCCGTCGACCCGCGTATCGAAAAAATACCGTTCGACCCCGGGATCGGGCACAACCGGTCGCGGAATGTTGCCGCTGCCCGCGATCAGCGTCTGCTTCGGACCGATGACCTGGAACAGCATCTTGTCTTCGCTGTCGGTTCGCAACGCGTCGAGAGCGATCGCCGGCAGGTCGAGTTCGAACTTGCCGCCGTCGTGACGGATGTGATTGCCGATCGCGATTGCGGAATCCAGCAGGGCTTTGTCGTAGGCATCGTTGGCGGCGTAAAGAGCGATGAAGTACGAAGCCCCCACGCTTACGATGATGACGGCTACCAGAGGACCGACAAGCCACCTGGTGAGGAGCTGTCTCAGGCTACCGCTGTCCGTCATCCGTTTCTTCGACCATGTAGCCAAACCCGCGCACGGTCCGGATACGGATGCTCGCGGTTTGCAGCTTGGCGCGCAGTCTCGATACGTATACTTCGATGGCATTGTGGGTAAGGGAATCATCCCAACTGCACAACGCCTGCAGCATCTGTTCCTTGCTGACCACCTGGCCGGTATGCATCAGCAGGTATTCGAGCACGGCCCACTCACGGGGTGTCAGATCGAGATCTTCGTCGCCAAGCTGGGCGCGTCTGGCGACGACGTCCACGGTAAGGGCGCCCAAGGTGATTATCGGACTTTTCACCGCCTGGCTGCGGCGGATCAAAGCCCGTACTCGAGCCTCCAGTTCGGGCAGCGAAAATGGCTTGGTCACGTAGTCATCCGCGCCGAGGTCCAAGCCCTTTACGCGATCTGTTTCGCTGTCGTGCGCCGTCAGTATCATGATGCTGCCGCTTTGCTTGCTGCGGCGCAATTGGCGCAGGACTTCGAAACCATCCATCTGCGGCAGGGTGATATCGAGGACGGTCAGGTCGTAGTGCTCTTCGCCGCAGGCGCGCACCGCCAGTTCGCCCGATTCGGCGTGGTCCACCGCATAGCCGGACTGCCTCAGGGTTCGCAGCAGGCCGTCGGCCAGTGCCTTGTCGTCTTCAACGATGAGGATGCGCATCGCAGGGAGGTGAGCAGCCAGGGGCGGCAAGGATATCATGGGGGTACGGGCCGCTCGTTGGGCGGGAACGCCGTGCGGCCCGGGCCAAAACGGCGGCGGAAGGATTCTGTTCCTTTACGGCGGCTCGGAACGGGCAATGAGATCATACAAACCAGTGTAGGTCTGCGACCTTTCAAGAACCTGAGCACAGACTTACGAAATCTCTTGGCGGGGTTTTTCCGCGTCCCGACCGGACTGCGGCTGGAATTCGCGACAGTGACGCAAATGCCTGATAAAATATCGAGTTACCTGCGCTTTCCGGTCACTTTCAGCGCCTCGTTTCAAAAAACTAACGGAGATCTTGCATGGCTGTCGAAAGAACACTGTCCATCATCAAACCCGACGCTGTGGCGAAGAACGTCATTGGACAGATTTATACGCGTTTTGAGCGCGCTGGCCTGAGCATTGTTGCAGCGCGAATGACGCATCTTTCGCAACGGCAGGCTGAAGGGTTTTACGCGGTGCATCGGGACCGTCCATTCTTCGGCGATCTGGTGAAATTCATGATCTCCGGACCCATCGTGGTGCAGGTGCTGGAAGGCGAGGGTGCGATCGCAAAGAACCGTGAACTCATGGGCGCGACCGATCCGAAGAAGGCTCTGAAGGGAACGATTCGCGCCGATTTTGCGGACAGTATTGATGCCAATGCCGTACATGGGTCCGATTCGCCGGACACGGCATCCGCCGAAATAGCATTTTTTTTCCCGAGCCTAGCCATCCACTCCCGATGACCGTGAATCTTCTCGATCTGGATGCTGACAAGCTGGCCGCGTTCGTCGCCGGGCTCGGGGAGAAGCCGTTTCGTGCGCGCCAGTTGCTGCGCTGGATTCACCGGTCAGGTACGGCGGATTTCGCCGCGATGAGCGATCTGGCGGGATCCTTTCGCGCAACACTCGGTGCAACGGCCGAAATCGCGCTGCCGCGCGTCATCAGTGACCGGACGTCCGCGGACGGCACGCGCAAGTGGCTGCTCGATGTGGGGTCAAGTGCGGTTGAGACGGTATTTATTCCCGAGGCTGCGCGCGGCACGCTGTGTGTTTCTTCGCAGGCGGGATGCGCGCTCGATTGCCGTTTTTGCTCGACCGGCAAGCAGGGATTCAATCGCAATCTGACCACCGCTGAAATCATCGGGCAACTGTGGATTGCCGAGCACGCCTGGGGACCGGTACCGGAACATCCGGCCGGACAGCGATCTGTACCAGGCGACAGGCAGCGAATTGTCAGCAATGTCGTGATGATGGGCATGGGCGAACCCTTGCTCAATTACGACAATCTGGTGCCGGCGTTGCGCCTGATGCTCGACGACAACGCCTATGGATTGTCGCGGCGCCGCGTCACGGTTTCGACAGCGGGCCTGGTCCCGATGATCGACCGGTTACGGGACGACTGCCCGGTGGCGCTTGCCGTGTCGTTGCATGCGTCCAACGACGCCTTGCGCGACGAACTTATGCCGATCAACCGGAAATATCCGCTGAAATATCTGCTGGGCGCATGCATGCGCTACCTGGACCGTGCGCCTCGCGATTTCATCACCTTCGAATACGTGATGCTCGATGGCATCAATGACGGCGACACGCATGCGCGCGAATTGATCGGGCTGCTGGCGGATGTGCCATGCAAGATCAATCTGATCCCTTTCAATCCCTTTGCGGGTTCCGGTTACACCTGTTCGCCGCGGGACAGAATCCGGCATTTCAGCGAAAAGCTGAACGGCGCCGATATCCTGACCACCACCCGCAAGACCCGCGGCGATGACATCGATGCAGCGTGCGGTCAACTTGCCGGACAGATCCAGGACCGCACCCGCAGAACCATCCGGCTGGAGCGTGCCGCGTGGGCACATTGAGCTTGCACTGGAAACAAAGCGCATTGGCTGCGCTGGCCTTTTCCCTGGCCCTCATTGCCGGATGCGGCACGCAGCCTGCGGCGGTGGATTTCCCGCTCAACCGGCAGGCGGATCCTGCCGAGGACAGCGCGGTGATCGGCGAGCTGGGCCCGCCCCGGGAGCGCGCCCGGATACATACGGAACTCGCCGCGGCCTATTTCGAACGCGGCAATATGGGCGTCGCTCTCGAAGAGCTGAGAGTCGCGATCGCCGCGGATGCCACCTATGCGCCCGCATACAACGTCCTTGGGCTGGTGCACATGGACTTGCAGGAGAATCCGCAGGCGCAGCAGAGTTTCGAACGCGCACTGCGTCTCAATCCCACCGACCCGGACAGTAACCACAACTACGGCTGGTTTCTCTGCCAGACGGATCGGGAAGAGCAGTCGTTTCGCTATTTTTTGACCGCCATCAAGAACCCGCTTTATTCGACGCCGTTCAAGTCCTACACCCTTGCAGGGGTGTGCGCGCTGCGCAAGAACCGCGATAAGGAAGCACTCGATTACTTCGATCGCGCCTTGCGACTTGACCGGGACTACCTGCCGGCTTTGATCAACATGGCCCGGCTGAGATACCGGCGCGGAGAGCTTGCCGAGGCCCGCGATGTGATCGGCCGCTACAACAAGCTGGTCGAAGCGACCCCGGAATCGCTGTGGCTCGCTTTGCGGATAGAGCGCCGGCTGGGCGACAAGAATGCCGAAAGCGGCCTGGCCAGTCAGCTTCGCCGTCGTTTCCCCGGAACCCGCGAATACCAGGACCTGCAGCGCGGACAGTTTGAATGAGCGAAGCAGCGCCCGCGGAGCAACCCCCCGGCGAACCCGGTCCGGGCGCGCTGCTGAAAAGCGCACGCTCCAGGCGCGGACTTACACTTGCAGATGTTGCTCAGCGCCTGAAATACGGCGAGCGCCAGATCGAAGCGCTGGAAGCGGACGCGTTCAGCCGGCTGCCCGGAACGACCATTGTGCGGGGGATGGTGCGGGGCTATTGCAAGTTGCTCGGCATCGATGCAGCACCCGTGCTCGAATCGCTCGAGCGCAGGCGCGTGCCATTGGCGGCACCGGTCCACCCGGCGGCGATGGAAATTCCGTTTCCGGACGCAAACCGTCGTTCGACGCGACTTTTAATGGGTCTTTCGGGGTTGGTTGCGCTTGCTGTGGCGGCTATAGCCGGCGAGTGGCGGTTTGGCGATCTTTTCCCGCTTGCATCAGATCCTGCTCCGTCGCAACAAGTCGCCGCGCCATCGGCTCCTGTCGCTGCGCCGGCGCCGGCGCAGTCCCAATCATCGCCAGGGGCGGCGCCGGCTCCCGAGGTTCCAATTCCGGAGGTTCCAATTGCAAGTGCCAACCGCCCCGCGGCGTTGCCCGAGACGGCGACGCCCGCAGGGGCGGATGGCCAGAAACGCATTCTGCTCGAGTTTCAAAGCGAAGCCTGGGTGGAAATCAGGGACAGGCAGGGTAAAAAGCTTATTTCGCAGATGAACCCGGGAGGCACTCAAAAGCTGGTGGAAGGCGAGCCACCCTTCGAGATAGTGATCGGAAACGCACCCAACGTCCGGCTGCGTTACAACGATGAACCGGTCGATCTGCGTCCGCATTTCAAGGTGGACGTGGCGCGGCTGACCCTGGAGTAGGCGAGCTGATGAATTCTCCCTGCAGGCGCCGGAACACCCGGCAGGTCCGCGTGGCGCGCATCGCGATCGGCGGCAACGCGCCCGTCGTGGTGCAGTCCATGACCAATACCGACACCGCGGATGCCGGGAGCACCGCCACACAGGTGCTTGAACTGGCGCGGGCCGGATCGGAACTGGTTCGCGTAACCGTCAATACGGCCGAGGCGGCCGCGCAGGTAGCGCGCATCCGCGAGCGCCTCGATGCCGAAGGCTGCGACGTACCGCTGGTCGGCGACTTCCATTTCAACGGGCACAAGCTGCTTGCCGAATATCCGGAGTGTGCCCGGGCGCTTGCCAAATATCGGATCAATCCGGGCAACGTGGGCAAGGGATCGAAGCATGACGAGCAGTTCTCCACGATGATCGAAATGGCCTGCCGTCACGAAAAACCGGTGCGCATCGGCGTCAACTGGGGCAGCCTGGACCAGGAGGTTCTGTCCAGGATGATGGATCGCAATGCGCTCGCCGCGGAGCCGTTGCCAGCCGACGCCGTGATGCGCGAGGCGCTGATCGTCTCCGCTCTGGAGAGCGCGCACCGGGCAGAGGAGATCGGTTTGCCCGGCAACCGGATCATTCTGTCGTGCAAGGTGAGCGGGGTGCAGGACCTGATCGCCGTCTATCGCGAACTTGCGCAGCGCGCCGATTATCCGCTGCATCTCGGCCTCACCGAAGCAGGCATGGGAAGCAAAGGCATCGTCGCCTCGAGCGCCGCCCTGGCCGTGCTGCTGCAGGAGGGAATCGGCGACACCATCAGGATTTCACTGACGCCCGAACCCGGCGGGGATCGTACCCGCGAAGTGATCGTGGCCCAGGAGATCCTGCAAACCATGGGGCTGCGCTCGTTCGCCCCCATGGTCATTGCCTGCCCCGGGTGCGGGCGGACCACCAGCACCGTATTCCAGGTACTGGCGGCGAAGATCCAGGCCTACCTCCGCGCGCAAATGCCGGGGTGGAAAGTTCGTTATCCCGGCGTGGAGGAGATGCATGTTGCAGTGATGGGCTGCGTGGTGAACGGACCCGGCGAATCCAAGCACGCCAATATCGGCATCAGCCTGCCAGGGTCCGGAGAACGTCCCGTGGCGCCCGTCTATGTCGAGGGCGAGAAAACGGTCACCTTGAAAGGCGAGTCGATTGCCGAAGACTTCCAGAAAATAGTCGAAGACTACGTCAGCGTTCGCTATGGCAGCGGCGGCGCCGGGCGGCGGCCCGCCGAGCCGGGATCCCGTATTCCCCGAACGATTCCCGTCAATAGCGCGCCGGCCCACGATCCGCACACCCGCAATCCGGTGTAGCGCCGCACAGGACACCTCACCACGATGAGCAATACCATACAGGCGGTACGCGGGATGAACGACATCCTGCCCGACGAGGCGGAGCGCTGGGAACAGCTTGAAGACCTGCTGCGCAGCGCGCTGCGCAGCTACGGGTATCGCAACATCCGCACCCCCATACTGGAACAGACGGCCTTGTTCAGGCGGGCGATCGGTGAGGCCACCGACATCGTTGAAAAGGAGATGTATACCTTCGTCGATGAACTGAACGGCGAGCAGTTGACGTTGCGCCCCGAAGCGACGGCCTCCACCGTCCGCGCCGCGATCCAGCACAATCTGCTCTACGGCAGTCCACAACGGTTGTACTACATGGGGCCGATGTACCGTCATGAGCGCCCGCAGAGGGGACGCTACCGTCAGTTCCATCAGGTGGGCGCGGAAGCGCTTGGCTATCCGGGCCCGGACGTTGATGCCGAGCTGCTGCTCATGTGCGCTCGACTCTGGGACGACCTTGGCCTTACGGGCATCCGGCTGCAATTGAATTCGCTGGGCTCGGCCGAGGAACGTGCCGATTACCGCAGCGCCCTGGTCGGTTATCTCGAATCAAGGGCGGCAGACCTCGACGAGGATTCGCGCCGGCGTCTCGGCGGCAACCCGCTGCGTGTGCTGGACAGCAAGAATCCGGGGATGCAGGAACTGATCGCCGGCGCACCCCGGCTGCTGGATACGCTGGGAGAGGTCTCCCTGAAGCATTTCGAAGGCGTGCAGGCGATCCTGAAGGAAGCCGCCGTGCCGTATGAGATAAACACGCGGCTGGTCAGAGGTCTGGATTATTACAACCTTACTGTTTTCGAGTGGGTCACCGATCGTCTCGGTGCGCAAGGAACCGTATGCGCTGGGGGGCGCTATGACGGCCTGTTTCCTCAGATCGGAGGCAAGCCTCAGCCGGCGTGCGGATGGGCGATGGGCATGGAGCGGCTGCTGGCGTTGCTGGAAGACTCTGGCGCCGCGGCCGAGCTATCGGTTCCGGACGTCTATCTGGTGAATCAAGGCGAGCAGGCAGCGCGCTTTGCTTTCCGGGTGGCCGAAACGCTGCGCAGCGCCGGGCTGGCGGTAATCCATCATTGCGGCGGCGGCGGTTTCAAGGCGCAGATGAAAAAAGCCGACGCGAGCGGCGCGCCTCTCGCCGTTATCATCGGTGACGACGAAGCAGGTTCGCGCGAAGCCACCGTCAAGCCGCTGCGCGATGAACGTCCACAGTTCCGGGTAAGCCTCGACCTGCTGGCCGAGGCGGTGAGCGATGCGCTGTTCGCCGACCCGGGACCCTCTGTTGCGCAGGACCCGATCACAGGATAGGCAATGGCGACGTACGACCTCGAAGAACAGGAACAACTGGCTGAGCTGAAGGCATGGTGGAAGCAATACGGCAACCTGGTCTTCATGCTGATCCTTGCCGCGCTGCTGGTGCTGGCTGCATGGAACGGCTGGCGATGGTACCAGCGCTCGCAGACGGCTGAAGCCGGAACGTACTACGACACGCTGCAGAAGGCCGCCCGCGCCAATGACCTCAAGGCGGTAAGGGATGCCACCGGCACCATCCTGGAAAAGTATTCCGATACGGCCTACGCGCCGCTGGCCGCCCTGGTTTCGGGAAAAGTACATTTCCAGTCGGGGGACCTGAAGACCGCACGGGCGCAGCTGCAGTGGGCGGTTGAGCATGCCAGGCATGAGGAAGTTCGCTGGATAGCCCGCTTGAGGCTGGCGAGCGCGTCGCTTGACGACGGCGCTTTCGATGACGCACTGAAGGTTTTGGAGCCGGCGCCGCCAAAGGGGTTCGAGAGCCTCGTGCCGGCGATGCGTGGCGATATCTATGCTGCGTTGAAAAAGCCGGCAGAAGCCGCTGTGGCCTACAGGATTGCCCTGGAGAAAGCCGGAACGACTGACGCGGCGCTGCGCGAATCAATCAAGTTCAAGCTCGACGCGCTCGGGGGCGTTTGATGAGGCGGGCGTGGGTCCTGGCCACCGTTCTGGTGGCGGGCTGTTCCAACATGTCGCTCAACCCCGTGGAGTGGTTCCGCTCGGCGCCCAAGGTGAAGATGGCCGAGCTGGGCGAACTGAAAAACACGCTTCCGGTGCGAACGCTCTGGCGACTGGACGTGGGTGCGGCGGGCACCGCCACATTCACCCCGGCAGTGGTCGGGCGCAGCGTTTACGCCGCCGCGGCCGATGGCACGGTGATGCGGATCGATGCCGCCTCAGGCAAGGCTCTGTGGCGCGTCAATGCCAGCGGTCCGCTCAGCGGCGGTGTCGGCGCGGATTCGGCATTGGTCGCAGTCGGTACCGGTGAAGGCGAGGTGATAGCGCTGGATGCCGACAGCGGGGCGCTGCGCTGGCGTGCGCGCGTCTCCAGCGAAGTCCTGGCCGCACCCGCCATAACCGGCGATCTGGTGCTGGTGCGCAGTGTGGACAGCAGGATTTTCGCTCTTGACGCCAGGGACGGAAGACGCCGCTGGGTTTATCAGAGGGCGGGCACGCCGCTTGCCATTCGCAGCCCGGTGGGGGTGACGGTCGGGCGCGGCCTGGCGATTGCCGGTTTTCCGGGCGGCAAGCTGGTCGCACTGTCTCTTGCAAACGGCGGGGCGAGATGGGAAGCCACGGTGGCGTTGCCGCGCGGAGCCAATGAGCTCGAGCGGGTCACCGACGTCGTCGGCCAGGCTGTGCTGGGTGAACGCGAGGTCTGCGCGGCCGCGTATCAGGGCCGTGTCGCGTGCTTTGACATCGCCAGCGGTAATCCCGTCTGGGCGCGTGACCTGTCGACTACGTCGGGCCTGGCGATGGATGCCCGTTACGTGTTCGTCAGCGATGACGCCGGGTCGGTCCATGCACTGGACCGCGCCGGGGGTACCAGCGTCTGGAAGCAGGACAGATTGCTCCGGCGCAGCCTCGGCACGCCCCTGCCCCTCGGATCCGCTCTGGCTGTGGCGGATATTCAGGGCTTCGTCCATTTTTTATCGCGCGACAACGGCCAGTTCGTCGCCCGTGCCGCGACCGACGGCAGTCCGGTCGGCGCCTATCTCACGCCTCTGGAAAACGGCTTCGTGGTCCAGACGCGCAAAGGCGGGCTGTACGCGATCAGCACCAACTAGAAAGAAAGCGCTGCCGCGTTTTCCCCGATTTCGGGGTGGGCGAGGGGGCTTGCCCCCTCGCGTCGTGGACGGCCAGGAAGAAAACGCCCGGCGTTTTCCCCGATTTCGGGGTGGGCGAGGGGGCTTGCCCCCTCGCGTCGTGGACGGCCAGGAAGAAAACGCCCGGCGTTTTCCCCGATTTCGGGGGGGGCGGGGGGG
>Ga0080064_1000564_pt1 | contig 94798 bp, 91 predicted proteins | sample Subgrocontami54m_FD_69260 | JGI IMG/M metagenome (GOLD analysis project Ga0080064, IMG submission 69260) | Subsurface groundwater microbial communities from S. Glens Falls, New York, USA - GMW46 contaminated, 5.4 m (SPADES assembly) (version 2) ...
GGACCCTCGCTGCGGCCGCGGTGGGCGGGCTGTTGGTGGGACGGGCCGCCCTCGATCCGCGGGCGTTCGCGCGGATCGCCGGGATCGCCGCCGCCCGCGCCGGCGCGGAGAGCGGCCGCTCGACGACCTGAGCTCCGATCGCGATCAGAAGATCGCGATCGGGTTCCAGGGCGAGCCGGTCCCGCCCGGCATGCGCAAGGGCAGTCCGACGACCATGAACTCGAACCGGTCCTCCTCCTGGCACGCCCGGGCCAGGTCCTCGAACTGGAGGCTGTCGGCGGTGAGCATCCCCATCGCCACGATCTGCAGGGGATGGATCGGATAGATCATCCCGTCCACGCAGCTCGGGATGGCCTCCCCGTCGCCGTCTGGCAGGAAGGCGGCGATCCGTCGCTCGTGCATCCAGGGGATCGTGTCGACGTGGAGACCCGCCTTGCCCTCGCCGTCGGGCCCGTTGTCCCAGGCGCCGAGCTCCAGGCGACGGCGATGGTGGCCGGTCCGGTAGACGAAGAAATCGCCCTCGCCGAGATGGACCCCCTCGGCCTTCTCGCAGGCCTCGAGCTCCGCCCGGGTCACCGCCTCGCCCGGCTCGAGCCACTTCACCCCACGGAAGCGGGGCAGGTCGAGGAGCACGCCGCGGCCGACCACGCCGTCGCCGTAGTTGGCGATATCGAGCGTGGTCGCACCCATGCTCGTGAGCACGTCCTGGGCGGGCTTGCCGTTGTAGGTCTGGCCGTTGTACGAGATGTGACAGAGGGCGTCGATATGGGTGTGGCAGTCGCCATGGCAGGCCATGCCAAAGAAGTCGAGCCCGAACCGGAGGCCGCCCGATCCGATGTCGATGTCGTGGCCCTGGCTGACGAAGTGGATCGCCGGGTTGGGGTTGTCGGGACCGGCCTTCGTGTTGATCGGGATCTCCATCGACACGCGTCGGCCGGAGCGGACCAGTCCGGCGGCAGCGCGGACCGTGGCCGGGGTGACGAAGTTCATCGTCCCGAGTTGGTCGTCGGGGCCCCACCGTCCCCAGTTCTTGACCGACTCGAAGATCCGCTCGAATTCGGCCAGGCCGACCTTTTCGCTCGACCCGCTCGCCGTCGCCATCGCTAGCTTCTCCTCATCGCACCGGTGGCTCGCCGGTCTCACCCCAGGCGGCCAGCGCGGCCGCCAGCTCAGGATGCTCCTTCGCGGCGTCGGCCAGGGGTTCGCCCCGAACCGCCGCGTCGATCGCCTGGCGGAGCGCCCGAGCGCCCGCCGCCGCGCCCATCGGATGCCCGTGGATGGCGCCGCCGGCACCGATCGCGCAATCGATCCCGAGATCGTCGATCAGGCGCGCCACCAGGCCTGGGTGCAGTCCGCCGCCGAGCGTGGGCAGCGTCCGGCGGAGCCCGTAGAACGGATCGGTCATCGTCCGGGCCAGCCGGAGGTGCTTCGAACGGGCGTACTGGAGCGTGCCAAAAGGGCTTGGATACATGATCGCGTCCGCGCCGGCGAGGCGGGGCAACTTGCCCAGGACGAGATGCGAGCTCACGCCCGACCAGGGTGACGCGTAGATAGCCCCGGCGAACGCGAGATGACCCAGGATCGGCACCGGGATCGCCGGGTCGTCTGCGAGCATCGACAGGGCCGACGTGCCGACGGTCACGAAGTCCACCATGAGGGCCGAGGCACCGGCTTCGATCGCCCGGTAGGCATTCGAGACGAGCCGGTCGGGTCGATCGGTGATGTTGACGAAGTAGAGCGTCCGGTGGCCGGTCTCGTCGAACGCCTGCTGGGCGGCGCGCTCGTGTTCGCGGACCCGGTCGACGAACTGACTCCACGGGTGGGACACCAGGAGCTCGTCATCCTTGACTGCGTCCGAGCCCCCGACCGCCGCCTGGTAGAAGACCTCGGCGCTCTCCTTGGGGGTCAGGCCGAGGGCCGGTTTCATGATCGTGATCAGGAGCGGCCGGTCGGTGGCGCCGACCAGTTCCCGGATCCCTTCGACGCCGAATTTCGGGCCCTTGAAGGCACCGACGAACGGTTCGGGCAGGTGCAGGTCGAGGAGCCTGAGCTGGCCCGACGAGGCGCTCTCCCCGTAGACGGTTGCCAGGAGGAGCGGGATCTGGGCCCCGATGTTGTGGCTCGGGTAGGCGATCTGGAGGACCCAATCGCGGGTCTCGCGGTCGGCCGGAGCGTCGATCTCGTGGTCCGGCACCTCCCAGATGGCGATCACCTGGGCGGCATGGCGCTGGCGGACGGCCTGGGTCTCGCGCCCGAGGGTCACCCATGTTCCGGTCGATTGGAGCTCGGCGAGGGCCCGGGCGGCGCGATGGATGTCGACGCCGGACGCCGTCCGGTAGAGGTAAGTCGCGATCACGAAGTCGCGCTGATCGATGCTCTCCGGCAGGGCGAACCCGTATTGATCGTTGAGCGGCGTCATCGTCCGCCCTCCAGCATCGCCAGCAACCCGCCATGGAGCGGGCCGCGCGGCAGGATCGGCCAGATATCGACGACGCTGTCGTCCTCCACGACGTGGTAGGCGTCGAAGTAGTTGACCGCAAAGGGCGTGTAGCCCAGGTGGAAGGCGACCACGTCGCCGACCTTGAGCGGACAGCTGTCGTCCGCCTCGTAGGTGGCGTGCTCCTCGTCGAACCGGTAGGGCTTGAGCTCCTCGTGGCCGACGATCCGGGGATAGGCCGGGATGTTGCCAACATCGGCTGCCCCGAAGGTCTTCTTGCCAAGGTCGAGCACGACCCGATCCTTGCGCCGGCTGATGACGGTCACGACCGCCGTGGTCGCCTTCTTGAACCGGGGCTCCATGAGGAAGTGATAGTCGTCCATGGCGGCGTACGACCCGAGTTGGAGCTCCGTGATCCGCGGGTTGGCGCCGGTCCAGAAGGCCGTCGCGGTCCCGGCCGCCGACAGGATGGGACACGGGATCCCGTTGGCCTCGAGGAGATCCGCGACCTCGACGAAGTAGGCCATGGCGGCGGCCTGCTTCAGGTGGCGCGCGTCATGATCCAGCTCGATCGAGCAATGCCCCTCGTAGCCAGACAGGCCATCCATCCGCAGCCCGGGCAGTGCCTGGACACGCCGGGCGACGCGAAGGGCCTCGTCCGGCGAGTCTGCTCCGGCCCGGTGCATCCCCGTGTCGACCTCGACCAGGACGCCCAGGCTGACGCCCGCCTCGACCGCGGCTGCGGAGAGTGCCTCGGCGTCAGTGACATCGTCGACGTTGACGATGATGTTCGCCTCGCGGGCCAGGAGCGCCGCGGCCCGCCGCTTCTCGGGGTTCACCAGCTCGTTGGCGATCAGGACATCGTCGGCCCCGGCGCGGACCATGACGATCGCCTCCCAGATCGTCGCCGCGCAGATCCCGAATGCGCCGTGCTCGAGCTGGAGCCGCGCGACGTGCGGGCTCTTGTGGTTCTTGACGTGCCCGCGCAGCCGCGCGTGAAGCGTCGACAGCTGCGACTCCATGTAGGTGAGGTTCGCCAGCAGCACGTCCCGATCGAGGATCAGGGCCGGCGTGATGACGTCGTACTTGGTGCGCCCGATCGCCGACCCGTACAGCTCGCGGACGCGGTCGTGCGCCTCTGTGATCAGCGGCGCTGCGTCCCGCATCCAGGGTTCCTCCTCATCGTGTGCGGCGGCCCAATGCGCCGAGGCCTGGCTACTCGCCTCGCTCGAGCATGTCGAGCAGCCAGCGCGACTCCGGTCCGCGGGGCATGACCGGCCAGATGTCCACCACCTGCCCGGCCTGCATGACGTGGTAGGCCTCGAAGTAGCTGACCGCAAAGGGCGTGTAGTTGCACAGCATCTCGACCTTGTCTCCGATCGCCAGGGGACACCGATCGTCGGCCAGGAAGATGGCGTGCTCCTCGTCGAAGCGATACATCTCGAGGTCCCAGTCCTTGAGCAGGCCGTGCGACGCTCCGACGGTCTTGCTCCCGGCGTCCAGGACGATCCGGTCCGAACGGCGACTGATCACCGACGCCAGGGCCGTCGTCGCCCAGCCGAAGCGAGGATCGAGGCCGTGGTGGTGGCCGTCCATCGTGGCGTACGAGCCCGGCTGGATCTCGGTCACCCCCGGGTAGCGCGAGGTGACCTCCCAGGTCCCCGTGCCGGCGGCGGACACGATCGCGCAGGGGAGCCCGTGTGCGGTCAGGTATTCGGCGACGCCGGTCAGGACGGCCATGGCCTGGCCGGCCATGGCATGGCGCTTGGTCGGGTCGAACTCGAGCGAGCAGTGGCCCTCGTACCCGGTCAGGCCCATGAAGGTGAGCCCCGGCGCGTCGGCGATCCGCCGAGCGAGGGGCAGGGCCTCCTCACCCGAGGTCACACCGCACCGATGCATGCCCTCGTCGACATCGATCAGGACGCCGATCGTGCTGCCGGCGGCAACGGCCGCCTGCGAGAGGGCATCGATCTGGACCAGGTCGTCAACGGCGGTCTTCACCTGCGCCTCGCGGGCGAGAAGAGCCAGCGCCCGGGTCTTGTCCGGGCCGACGACCTCGTTGATCACGAACAGGTCGTCGATCCCGGCCCGGGCCATGACCACGGCCTCCCAGACGGTCGCGCAACCGACTCCGATCGCGCCATGCTCGACCTCGAGGCGGGCGATGTGGGGGCTCTTGTGGACCTTGACGTGGGCACGCAGCGTCGTGGGCACATCGCGCATGCCCCTGGCCATCAGCTCGAGGTTGGCCCGCAGCACATCCAGGTCGAGGAGGAGGGCCGGGGTGGTCAGCTCGTCCCGTGGCCGGCCGATCTCAGGAGCGTAGAGCGACCGCACGCGATCGTGAGCCTCGGTGATCAGCGGCGCCGGGTCTCGCATCTTGCGGCCTCCGTGGAACCTGGGATCCGGGTCGGGCGGTATCGGGTCATCGGGAACTTCCGCGGGCGCTGATCGGCCAGCGATCGACGAGCCGACCGCCCTGACTGATCCACACGTCATCGTGCAGGTTGAAGGTCGTCCGGATCTGACCTGGCGCGAGGTCGAGCCGACTGCCGAGGGCCGGCAGGGGATCCGCCATTTCGATCGTCGCATGCTCGTCGCTGATGGCGATCCGGGTGGCAATGAACCCGACCGGCACCGGCGGCCCGTATTCCATGCCCACGACGCGCCGGCCAAGGTCGAGCACGATCCGGCCCGGATGGCGGCTGATCACCGTTCCCCGGATCGAGGCGGCACATCGGAACGGCAGGTCCATGCTCAGGAGCTCTGGCTCCATCAGCGCGTAGACCCCGGCCTGGATCTCGGTGATGGTGGGATCGGCCAGGGCCTCGCGAATGGTCGATGTGCCCGCGGCGGACACGACCTCGACCGGGAAGCCGGCCAGACGCAGGGCGTCGCGAACGTCGGCGAGCATTGCGTACGCTCGAACGATCTTGCCGGTTCGATCATCGGCGCTGATCCGGAGCCGTCCTTCGTAGCCCATGATCCCCCGGAACCGCAGCCCCGGTGATCGTTCGATCGCCTGGGCCAGGGTGACGGCCTCGTGTGCGGATGCCACCCCGCATCGGTGGAGCAGGACATCGACGTCGATAAGGACATCGACGATGGCGCCGGCTCGGACGGCTTCGCGGGAGAGCGCCGCGACCGGCTCGGGATCGTCGACCGCGAGGGCGATCCGGGCACGCCGCCCAAGGGCCACCAGTCGAGCGATCTTTCGCGGGTCGACGACTTCGTTGGCGACCAGGACGTCGTCGATCCCGGCCTCGACCATCGCCTCGGCCTCGCCGACCGTGGCCGTGGTGATGCCGACCGCCTTGTCTCCCAGCTGACGTCGGGCGAGCTCGGGCGTCCGATGCGTCTTGACGTGGGGACGGAGCGTCTTGCCGCTGTCCCGGAACAGGGCGGCCATCGCCGCGACGTTGGCCTCGAAGACGTCGAGATCGACGACCAGGGCGGGGGTCGAGAGGTCGGTCACGGGCGCCGGGCGGGCGGCCGCGGCGATCCTTCCCATCACCCTCCCCTCGTCAACCGGCGCTCAGGCGCTGGCGGACATCGGCATAGGCCGCTCCGCGCGCAGCATCTGGCTCGAAGCGCCTGGCGACCGTGACCAGCTCGGCGATGGCGGTCGACACAGATTCGTACACACCCGCTCCAACGCCCGCCAGGATCGCGGCGCCGAAGGCCCCCGGCTCGTCCTGGGCGACCACCTCGACCGGGATGCCAGACAGGTCCGCCATGAGCTGAAGCCACCATCCGTTCTTCGACCCGCCGCCGGTCGCCCGGATCAGGCGCGGCTCGATGCCCCGGCTGCGCAGTCGATCGAGGGTCAGCGAGAAGTCGCAGGCGATCCCTTCGAGCAGAGCCCGCACGATGTCCACCGGGGTCGCCGCGAGGGTCACGCCGGTGAATGTCCCCCCGAACCCGGGCGTCGTCGGGAGATGTGGGAGCGGGGTGAACGCCGCGTCGGCGAAGATGTGACCGGGTCCCGGACCGGCCTTGGCCAGGCCAGCCTCCAACTCCGGGATCGAGAGATGGACCAGGTTGCGCGCCCAGTCGATGACGCTCATCCCGTTGGGGTTCGTGACCAGGATTCCGAACCCGGTCGGGCCCGGGTGGGGAAAGACGCTCATCCCGTCGTGGACGAGCTCCACCGGCCAGCCGGGCAGGACCGGCATGTTGAAGGACTGCCAGGTCCCGCAGGCCAGCGAGACGACCCCGGGGTCCACGGCCGCCGATCCGACCGATGCGGCATACGTGTCGAACGCGCCGGTGACGATCAGGGCGTCCGGTGGCAGGTCGAAGTCCGCCGCCGCTCCGGGCAGGATCCGGCCGATCGGGGTGCCATTCGGTTGAACCTCGGGCAACCAGGTCGGGTCGATCCCGGTCTCGACGATCCGCTCGGCCGACCAGTCGCCGGTCGCCACGTCATAGGTGGCCCAGGTTCCCGCGTCGCTCCAGTCGACGACCGGCCGAGCGCTCAGCAGCAGCGCGTAGTACTCGTGCCAATTCATGAACCAGCGCGTCCGGGCGACCGTGGCCGGGTCCGTCCTGCGCCACCACAGGGCTCGATTGACGGGGTCCATCCGGCGCGGCACGTGGCCGGTCAGGCGAAACCACTCCTCGGCCGACCGGCGGGATGCCGTCTCGGCGGCCACCTCGTCACCGCGCATGTCGGCGGTCATCAGGCAGGGGCCCAACGGCGACCCGTCGGCGGCCACCGGGAAGACCTCCCGACCCGAGGAGCTGAACGAGATCGCGACCGGAGGATCGCTCTTCAGGTTGGGGTGGCCGGCGACGGCTCGCAGGGCGGCCCGAAATGCCTCCCTAGACTCGAGCACGTCGACTTCGCACTGACCCGGCTCCGGACGGTAAACCTTGATCGCCCGGCTGGCCTCCGCCAGTGCCGTCCCGTCGACCGCGTACGCCCCGACCTTGATGGCCGTGCTCCCGAGGTCGATCCCGATGAGGCTCATCCTTGCCGCTCCTTTGACGCCCCGGGCTGCTTGAGCCTTCGCCCCCGAAGACGTCGATGCTCGGGCCGGAACCGGTGTCCGACCCGCGATCAGCCGATACCCGAAATGTCCTCACCCGGTTGGCCGATGATCCCGATCGTCGAGAAGATGGCCGTCTCGGTCTCGTCCGGCACGAGGATCCGGAGGAGGACCCCGGCTGCCGGGGCCTCGACCTCGAGGTTGACCTTCTCCGTCTCGATCTGGACGATCGGCTCACCCTTCGCGACCGGGTCACCCTCGGCCTTGAGCCACTGCTTGACCAACCCGGTCTCGAGATCCTGCCCGGCCTGCGGCATGATCACCTTGACGGACATGTTCGATCCTCCTGCCGCGCGCCGGGTCTAGAGCTCCGCGTTGACGATGAACCCGGCATCGACGAGGAGCGTCGCCGAGGTGACATAGCTCGCATCGTCGGAGAGCAGGAAGGCGATCGTCGCCGCGAGCTCCTCCGGTTCGCCGTGCCGTCCCAGGGCGATGCGTTCCTGGTAGTACTTGATCGCTGCGGGGTCGTCGAACATTGGCGCGGCCATGTTCGTGTTGACCCAGCCCGGCTCGACCGCGTTGACCCTGATCCCGTGCTTGCCGACGACGGCCCCGAACGCCTTGGCCCACATCGAGATGCCGCCCTTCGTGGCGCAATAGGCGGTCTGGAACGGGGAGCCGACGTGAGCCGAGATGGAGCTGGTGCAGACGATCGCGCCACCGTGGCCTTCCTTGATCATCTGCTTGGCCCCTTCGGTGGTGACCACCCAGGTCCCCCGCAGGTTCGTCTCGCTCAGGTTGTTCCAGTCCTCGATCGTGATCTTGTCCCAGGGCAGGAACGGGTTGATCCCCGCGTTCGACACGACGTAGTCGAGGCGACCGCCGCGCCGGGCGACCTCCTGGACCATCTCGACGACCTGGGCCGGATCGCGCATGTCGGCGACGACCGGAAACCCCTCGCCGCCGGCCTCCTTGATCAGTCGCAGGGTGACGCTGGGGTCGCCGGTGGGTTTCTGATTGACCCCGACCAGGGCGCCCTCGGAAGCGAGCCGCACGGCCGTCGCCCGACCGATCCCATTGGTAGCCCCCGTGACGAGCGCGACCTTGCCAACGAACCGCTTCTCCATGGTGTCGACTCCTTGAGTCTCCCGGACGCGATGGATGGGGTGGGACTTGACGGCTTGCGGATCGAGACGAGCGACGCTTCGAGCGACGGCGTGGGTCTCGGTCGCGCTGACGAGCGCGCCGATCTCGAACTCTTGGACACGCCGCTCACCCGGAGCGAGCGCGATCGGCAACGTCCGTTTGCGCTGGACAGCGTCGTCTTCAGCTCTCCGAACGCCGCCAGCGGCAGGCGGGCCGTGGTGGCCACGGCATCAGCCGCGGCCACCAGGTGGATCGTTTCGGTCAGCTCAGGTCAGACCGAGTCGCCGATCGATTGACCGGCCTTCGTGAGCCAGTCCTCGTTCCCTCGTGCGCGCAGTGCGAACAGGAGGACGACCCCGATCACGAGCCAGGCGCCGTCAACCAGCGGTGCAAGGTCATACGGAGTGGTCAGCGGGAACGACGCGTAGATCGCGTAGAGCAGGACGAGCGAAGAGGCGATTGGGAACACGAGGTGGAGGATCCAGTTGAACTCACTTCGGTGTTCCGTCCAATAGAAGCGGAAGACGGCAGCGTTCGCGAGCAGGTAGGCGACCGACACGGCCAGGACCAGGATCAAGCCGGTGACCAGGTAGAAGCCCGTTGGAGGGCCGAACACGAAGCCGACGTACAGGCCGGCCACGATGTTGAGGGCCATCTGGACGAGGATCGCGTTGGTCGGCGTCTTGTGCGTCGGGTGCACCGCAGCAAGGGCCTTGGGGAACGAGCCGCTTCTCGCCATGCTGTACCACATTCGGGTTCCCACGTTCGCGCAGGCGATGCTCACGGCCGCCACGCTATTGAGGAACGCGAACAGGATGATGATGTAGCCGCCGCCCCAGACACGGTGAGCGAGGGTAAGGGCGGGCACACCGCTGGGGTCGGTGGCGACCGCATTGGCGTCGTTGCCAAAGCCGGTGATGACTCCCCAGAACACAAAGACCAGGAACGACCCGATCAGGACGATCGAGAGCATCACCGAGAGCGGCACGTTTCGCTTCGGATTCTTCGTCTCCTCGGCCAGGGGCGCGGAAGCTTCCCACCCGGTTAGACCCTGGACCGTGAAGACGACCGCCAGCGAGAAACCGGCGCCGGCCGGGATCAGGGCCGGATTGAAGACATCCAGCGAGATGCCAGGAGACCCTGCCGGCGGGATGAGGAACCCGAACAGAGCGAGGCCGAACACGATCAGCATCTCGAGGCCACCGGTGATCACCATGAACCGAGTCGACGGCTTGATCCCCTCCCACTGCAGGTAGGCGGTCAGCGGAGCGAAGACGAGGACCGACACCCACCACAGCCACGGAGCGTCGATATTCCAATTGCTCTTCAGCTCGCCGGCGACGATGAAACCGAAGAAGCCGGCCAGCGGTCCGCCGACCATCGGTGAGTAGAGGATGTACATCCACGAAGTGATGAAGCCCGCCCTGGGATGCAGCCCGCGGCTCACGTACGTGTAGTAGCCGCCGGCGGACGGCATGTGCTTCGCCAGCTGGGCGAGTGTGCTGCCCAGCATGAGGACGATGAGGAACCCGATGAAGTAGGCAAGTGGGGCGGTGATGCCCGCCTTGCTGACGATGAACGCCGTGAAGAAGAACCCGGCGATCGCCGGTGCGATGTGGGTGATCGCCTGAAAGGTCGCACCAAGCAATCCGATCGCATCGGCTTCGAGATCGCTCTTCATCGGCGCCGAGGCTCCGGACGGCATTGCAGGGTCGTTGCTCAGCATCTCCACTCCTTCAGCAAGTCGACGTTCTCCCCCATCTCTGCCCCCGAGGATCGGTCACCAGGGCGTGATGACGGATCCCGCACCAAGTGCTGGCGATGGTTGCCTCAGATGGCCCTCCTCCAGCTCGACGTCGTCAGCCCTCGGCATTGGGGCTGAGCGCACCTGTCAGGTCTGCGATCTGCGACGCCAAGATCGGGCCTCGTCCGGTCCGCAGCGCACCCTCCGTGCGTGCGGTCGGATCACGCGGGCCCGAATGTAGAACGTTTGCGAACAGAGAACAAACGGATGATACGGCCGGCTGTCAAGCGATCGGCGGCTCGTCCACGAGGGCCGGCGGTCCCGGAACCGGCCGCGATCGAGTCCCCGTCAGTACTCGGGAACGACCCGACCGGCCATCACGTCGAGCTGGATCCGGGCGACTTCGGCACTCAGGATCGGCGCCGTCACGGCCCGCAGGGTCGCCGCATCGACGGCGCGCCCGACGAGAACCGCTCGGGTCATCCGGTCGCCGATCTGCTCGCGGACAGCCGGCGCCAGCGGGCGATCGAGGATCCCGGCCGGCCGGATGACCTGCATCTCGTCGTTCGTCCAGACCGCGGCATCGGCCTGGCCGCTGGTCAGCAGGCGAGCGATCTGGGCGGGCATCGCTGGCACCAACGTCACGTCCGGTCCCGTGAACTCGAGGGCGGTCAGCAGCTGCTGGTCGGCGGAGTGGCGGTCGACGATGACCCGGATCGGGTGCGGGTCCGGGTTGGCCGCCGAATAGAACACCCGGTGCCCGGTGTTGTACGACAGCGGCGCGAGCTCCAGGACCACGCCGTCCTCGGGCCCGCACAGCTCCGATGCGGCGAAGCTCGACATCGCGGCCAGGTGGCAGCGCCCATCGCGGACCGCCTGCAGGCGCTGGCGAGAGCCCCGCACGAAGATGAGGAACACCTCGAGCCCGGCGGCGGTCAGGAGCTGCTTGATGGCCGTCGCCAGCGCCTCGTAGCGCGGCGAGGAAGCCAGGGGCAGACTGATCACCAGCGGTCCGTTCTCCGCGGTGGCCCACAACCGGCCCACGGATCTGGCCACCAGAAAGGCGCCCAGCCGTCCGCGCGTCTCGAGCTTGATCGTCCCCGCCTCCTCCAGGCGCCCCATCGCGGCATGGATCGAGGCAAGACTGGAGCCGTGGTCGAGGGCGAGTTCCCGGACGGTTGGCAGGCGCGAGGGCGGTTCCGGCGCGGTCAGGAATCGACGAGCGAGCTCCGGCACGATGTCGGCGATCGGACGAGCGGGCGTGCGGGCGCGATCGGTGCTCACGCCAGCAGAATAGCGCCGCGGGGCGGGCCCGAGGCTCCACCAACCTCGGGCTCCGAAGCCTTCCGGCTAGCCGTGCAGGCAGGCCTCCAGGTCGGCCAGGGTCACCCATTCGCCCGGTCGGGCGGCGCTCCGGTTGGCCAGGACGCGGGTGGCCTCTCCGCCGGGGTCGCCGAGCGACGAGACGACCAGGACCGCCTCGCTGAAGTCTTCACCCTCGGTGTAGCCGTTGACCGTCACGAGGCAGCGCAGACCGGCCCCGACCGCGGCCAGCAGCCCGTTGCGCGAGTCTTCGATCACGAGGACGTCTGCGCGTGGCACGGAAAGTCGTTCAATGGCGAGCTCGTAGATGTCGGGGGCCGGCTTCTTCTTGGCGACCACATCGCCGGCCAGGACGAGATCGAACCTCGCGGCACGGTCTGGGCCGGCAGCCTGGTCGAGGACGGCGCGCACGGAGGCCTCGGCCGACGTCGAGGCGACCGCCAGGGTCCAACCGGCGTCCTGGGCCGCTCCGATGAGCCGCCCGATCCCCGGCCTCGCGGGCAGCTTTCCGCCGGCCACCATGTCGGTGTAGATGGCGGTCTTGCGGCCGTGCCAGCGGGCCACCTCGACCGCCTGGGCGGCGGGGTCGGTCGGCAGACCCGCCGCGTGGATGAAGGCCGGCGTGAGGAGCTGGGACATCCGCTCCTTGCCGCCACCGATCCGGAGCAGCCGGCCGTATTCCTGGGCCGACCACTGGACCGGCAGGCCGAACTCGCGAAAGGTCGCATTGAACGCGGGCAGATGGCCGAAGCGCTCCGTATCGGCGAGCACGCCATCGCAGTCGAAGATGAGCGCGGTCAATGGCCCTTGCCCGCGCTCCCGAACATCCGGATGTGACTCTTGGCCAGCTCGATCACGGCAGCGCGCTGGGCCCGGAACACGGCCGGTGGGTCGTACTCGCCGGGGTGCGCCGCGAGGTACTCGTAGCCTGACTTCAGGAAGCCGATCTTGAGGGCGGTCGAGATGTTGACCTTGGCGCAGCCCCGGGCGATGAGATCGCTGAACTGCTCCGGCTTCATCCCGGTGCCACCGTGGAGGGCGATCGGGATGGGCTCCGCGGCGACGATGTCGCTGACCCGCTGGTTGTCGAGGGTTGGGGTCGTCCGGTACATCCCGTGGGCATTGCCGATGGCCGGCGCAAAGCAGTCGATGCCGGTCGAGCGGATGAAGTCGAGGGCGACGTCGAGCGACTGGATCGTGCTCGCCGCATCGGATCCGACGCCGTCCTCGACGCCCTGGATGCCCTCGATCTCACCCTCGACCGCGGCGCCATAGCGGCGCGCTTCGGCGACCACTTCGATGCACTGCCGGCGGTTCTCCTCGACGCTCAGCTTGGAGGCGTCGAACAGCACAGAGTTCCAGCCCATCGCCAGGCAGGTCGAGATCACCTCCCGGTCGGGACAGTGGTCCAGGTGGAGGGCGACCGGCACACTGATCTGGCGGGTCATCTCGATCCACATCGCGTAGAGCACGGACGGGCCGCTCATCTTGACCGTCTTGACCGACGTCTGGACGATGATCGGAGCGTCAAGCTCCTCGGCTGCGCTCAGGACGGCCTCCAGGGTGAGGTCGTTGACGATGTTGATGGCGGCCACCCCATACCGCCCGCGAAAGGCCCGCTGCAGGATCTCCTGGGTCGGGACGATCGGCATCGCGTGGCCTCCTCAGGTGCTTGGCGACGTGATGGTCGCGATCGATGGCCGTTTCGAGACCGAGGCGCTGTCCTGGGCGGCCTTGAGCTCCTCCGGCTCGACGATGATGAGATCGATGCCGAGGTCGCGGATCGCGGCCGCTTCGTCGAGATCGATCCCGGGGGTCGTCACGATCCGCTGGACGGCCGTGATCGGGGCGACCCGGACGAGGGCCTGACGGCCGAACTTCGAGTGATCGGCCAGGAGGATCACCTCGGCGGCCGCCTCGATCATCGCCTTCTTGGCGTCGACCTCCTCGAACAACGGATAGGTCAGGCCGCCCTTGACCGAGACGCTGTGGATGGCCAGGAATGTCTGGTCGACGTGGAGCCCGCGAAGCGTCGCGGCGGCGAGCTGCCCGCTCGCCCCGAAGGTCGTTGGCCGGACCACCCCGCCGGTCATGATCACGGTGGTCCCCGGATTGCCGACGAGCTCGAGGGCATTCGTGACCGCCGTGGTGACGACGACGAGATCCTGCTTGCCGTGCAGGACCCGGGCGAGGCACAGGGTCGTGGTGCCCGAGTCGAGGATGATCGAGCTGCCGTCCGCGACCAGCTCGGCGGCCCGTCGGCCGATCGCGATCTTCTCGTCGGCGTGTTCGCGGAGCCGAAACGAGGTGTCCGTTTCGTCGCTCGGACGAAGGGCCACGGCGCCACCGTGGGCCCGCCGGACGAGTCCCTGTTCGGTCAGCCGGGCGAGGTCCCGTCGGATCGTCTCATCGGTGACCCCGAGGACATCGGCGAGGTCCCGTCCCCGAACGCTGCCTCGCTCGCGGATGAGATCTGCGATCACCTGAAGGCGGTCTGCCGGCAGCCGGTGCTGGCGCAACGTCATCGCTCCTGGTCTCGTTGACGACCGATCCGGCGGCCTCGACGGTCCTCCGGCCATTCACAGAATATCCCACAGAATACCACACGATTGACTTGACAGCTTCGCTGCTCGACCGCCATCATGTGCGCAAACGGGCCGCGTATTTCCCACACAAACCCTCGGCCGATCCGAGTTCTCCCGAGCGCCGCATGGGGCGAATGGAGCCGGCCTGGGAACCAACGGAGAAAGCCCGACGATGAGCGAGATCGGCGCGCCGCTCCTGCTGTCGATGTACGAGACCGCGGCAACGATCCGGCGCTTCGAGCAGCGCGCGATCGAGCAATACCGCCTTGGCAACATCCGGGGCTACCTCCACCCCTACCTCGGCGAAGAGGGGATCGCGGTCGGCTCGATCGCCGCCCTCGAGCCGGACGACTACATCGTCAGCACCCATCGCGGGCACGGGCACGCGATCGCCAAGGGTCATGACCCGGCCCGGATGATGGCCGAGCTGTTCGGCAAGGAGACAGGTTACTGTCGTGGGCGGGGCGGGTCGATGCATGTCGCCAGCCGGTCGGTTCGGAACCTGGGCGCCAACGGCATCGTCGCGGGCGGCCTCGGGATCGCGGCCGGGGCGGCCCTGGCGATCAAGCAGCGTGGCGGCACCGAGGTCGTCGTGGCGTTCTGCAGCGACGGATCGTCGGCCAATGGGATGTGGCACGAATCGCTCAACCTGGCGGCGATCTGGGACCTGCCGGTCATCTTCGTGCTCGAGAACAACCAGTACGCGGTCTCGACGCCGATCCGCGACAGCGCCCGGGTGGATCGGCTGTCGACCCGGGCCCTCGGCTACGGGATGCCCGGACTGACCGTCGACGGAAACGATGCCGCCATCGTGTACGGGGCGATGCAGGAGCCGATCCGGCGGGCCCGCGCCGGCCAGGGACCCTCGCTCGTCGAGTGCATGACGTTCCGCCACGGAGGCCACCACGTCAACGATCCGGGCCTGTACCTGCCGGCCGAGGAGCTCGAGCGCTGGAAGGCCCGCGACCCGTTGATCCTCCTCCGCCAGCGCCTCGCTCGGACGGGTGTCGACGAGACCGCGATCGCGGCCATCGACGAACGGGTCGAGCAACGCATCGAAGAAGCGGTTGAGTTCGCCACCGCGAGTGCCGAACCTTCGGTCGCGGAGTTCCTCGCCGAGCTCCAGGCGGTCTAGACACAGCGCCCCGCCGGCGCAGCGCATCGGAGAACCGGCCATGGTCAAGATGAAATACCGCGAAGCCCTCCGGGCCGCGCTGTTCGAGGAGATGGAGCGCGACGAATCCGTCTTCTGCATGGGCGAGGGCATCGGCGAGCGCGGCGGTTCCTACAAGGTCACCGAAGGACTCATTGCCCGATTCGGTGCGGGACGGGTGATCGATACGCCGCTGGCGGAGGCCGGATTCGTCGGGCTGGGCGTCGGCGCGGCCATCGCCGGCCAGCGGCCGGTCGTGGAGATGCTGTTCATCGACTTCCTGCTGCTGGCGATGGATCAGGTCGTCAACCAGGCCGCCAAGTACCGCTTCATGTCCGGCGGCGAGGGCCGCGTTCCGCTGGTCATCCGGACCCAGGGTGGGGCGGGCAACTCGCTGGCCGGGCAGCACTCGCAGAGCCTCGAGGCGATCTACTACCACGTGCCGGGGCTCAAGGTGGTCATGCCATCGACACCAAGAGACGCCAAGGGGCTCCTGATCGCGGCGATCCGTGACGACGATCCGGTCATCTTCATCGAGCACAAGCTGCTGTACATGACCGAGGGCGAGGTGCCCGAGGAGCCGTATGTCATCCCGCTCGGCCAGGCCGATATCAAGCGCGCGGGATCGGACGTCACGCTGGTGGCCTGGTCGCACATGGTGCTCAAGAGCCTGCAGGCGGCCGAGGAGCTGGCCGGCGATGGGATCTCCGTCGAGGTGATCGACCTTCGGACCCTGGTCCCGATGGACGTCGCGTGCGTGCTCGAGTCGGTCCGCCGGACCGGCCGCCTGGTGATCGCCCAGGAGGCGGTCAAGCGCGGTGGCGTGGGCAGCGATGTTGCGGCGATCGTGGCCGAACAGGCCTTCGAGACCCTTCGGGCGCCAATCGTTCGGGTCGCCGGGATGACCACGGTCATCCCGTTCAATCTCGCCCTGGAGAAGGCCGTCGTGCCCCAGGTCGCCGATATCGTGATCGCCGTGCGATCCGTGATCGGCGGATCGCTCGAAGATCGCAGCCCGGCGGGCGCCGTCGCGAACTAGTGGGCGCAGGCCGCGGCGCGACCTAGTGCATGCCCCGCCCGCCGGCGACGATGAGCAGCTCGCCGGTGATGAATGAGGCTTCCGAGGACGCCAGGAAGACCGCCGACGAGGCGATGTCGTCCGGGGTGCCCCAGCGGCCGAGCGCCGTCTCATCGAGGATCCGCTGCTGGACGGCGGGTTCGATCTCCTCGACCATGTCGGTCCGGATCCAGCCCGGGCAGATGGCATTGACCGTGACATGCGGGCCAAGGGCGAGGGCCAGGGCCTTGGTCAATCCGTTCATGCCCGCCTTCGAGACGACGTACTCGGTGAAGCGCATCGCTGACGGGTGGTACAGGCCGGAGTTCGAGGACATGTTGATGATCGTGCCGCCCTGCTGGCGAATCATGATCGGGGCGACGGCCTTGGAGCACAGATAGGCGCCCTTGAGATTGATGTCGATCGTCCGGTCCCAGTCGTCCTCGGTCGTCTCGAAGACGCTCTTGGTGACCATGATCCCGGCGTCGTTGACCAGGATGTCGACCCGCCCGTAGCGGTCCAGGGTCTCCTGCACGAGCCGGTTTACGTCGCTGCTGCTCGAGACGTCGGCCGCGACGGCGAAGGCATCGCCGCCGGATTGGCGGATCTCGTCGACGACCGCCTTCGCCTCGGCCGTCTTGGCAAGGTAGTTGACGACGACCCTAGCTCCCTCGTCGGCGAAGCGCTTGGCGATGGTCCGGCCGATGCCCCGGGACGCCCCGGTGACGATCGCGACCTTGCCTTCGAGCCGGTTGTGGGACATCACGATCCACTCCTTGCGGGCACGCGGCGGGCGCGGCCTTCCAGACTGCTGCGGTCGAGCCCAAACGTCAACGGAGGGCGTCGTGCCGAGACCGAGCATGGGTGTCCGCCAGAACGATCGTGCGGGCTGCCGCACGTCCATGCCAAGGGTCGCACAGGTGGCCCGGGTCAGGCGAGGATGGCCGCGGCCGTCGCCTCGTCGGTGATCAGCACGTCGATCGATCCGCTCCAGCTCGCCGCCCGGATCGCGGCTGCCTTGGTCGACCCGGCTGCGATTGCGATCACCTGCGGGATGGCCGCCAGGGTGACCCACTCGATGGCGACCGTCCGTCGATCCAGGTGCCCGACCGGCTGTCCGTCGGCGTCGAAGAAGCGCGAGTTCATGCTCCCGACCGCGCCCTTGGCGATGAGCGCGTCGCGGTCGGCGCTCAGGATGTGGCTGGCGGTCAGGAGGGTGGCGTCGCGATCCATGTTCCCGATCCCGACCAGCGCGATCTCGCACTGCGCCGCGGTGGCCAGGGCGGCCTGGACCGATCGATCGGCCAGCAGCGCATCGCACAGTGCCTGGGAGTCGACGATCGACGGGGCGTGCAGGTAGGTCGCCCGGCTGTCGGGATAGATCTCGGTCAGTCGGCGGGCCAGCTCGTGGCCCTGGATCCCCGGTGCCGCATCGGCCAGTCCACCGGCCAGCTGGGCGACCTGGAGCTCACTGACCACCCCCGGATCGAGGTTGCGCACGACGGCCGCGATCGTCTCGCCCCAGCCGATGCCCACCCGGCTGCCCCTCCGAAGCTGGTCGGAGACGAACTCGGCGGCCACCCTGGCGACGATCTCGACCGGCTCGACCTCCTCGTCGGCCGGAACGGCGGCGACGATCGCCCGGCCGAGGCCAAAACGGCTCGCCAGCTGGCGGCCAAGCTCGACGTTCGGTCGGGGCGGGGTGACAATGTCGATCTTGACGACACCCTCGTCACGGGCGCGCTTGAGATAGCGTGAGATGGTCGACGGATCGAGCCCGAGGTCCCGGGCGATCTCGATCTGGCTGCTGCCATGGAGGTAATGGCGGGTCGCGACATCGATCAGCAGATCGAGCGATTGAGCGTCGACCGGCGGCCGGTCCAGTCTGGCTCGCAAGGTCCTGCTCCCGTCGGATCGCGTCTGCCCAGGCACGGCCCATCGTACAGGATGGACCTCGCGGTCGAACCTGAAACCTTGACCCGTCAGCACGTTCTTGTCGTATCCTGCATATCCTTGGAGGCGGCCACGTGTCCGCTGCGGTCACCGGGTCGGGGTGGGTGATGGACGTGCCACGGAGCGCAACGGAACGGGATCTCGGACCGCGGGACGACCCCTGATGCGGATCCTCGTGCTCGGCGACAGCTACTGTCCGGCGTCGGTCCTGCGGGCTGCGTTCGGCCAACTCGCGGTCGACCACACGATCGATTTCGCGGACGTGGTGGATGAACCGAGCTGGCAACCACGGACGGATTCGGACCGTGGGCTGCGCGAATACCTGGGCAGCCCGGACCAGGTCATCGCTCGGCTTGACGGGCACGAGGTCCTGGTCGTCCAGGGCGCCCCGATCTCGGCTGCGGTCCTCGACGCCGCTCCGCTCCGCCTGATCGGCGTCGCCCGGGGCGGCCCGGTCAACGTGGATGTCGCGGCCGCCACCGTTCGGGGCATCCCGGTCATCACGACACCCGGCAAGAACGCCGATGCCGTGGCCGAACTGACCATCGCGCTGGTGGTGATCCTCGCCCGCCGTCTGGCCGACGCCTTCCGGCACATCGACCGTGGCGGCGAATTCGGCCACGACAACTACGAAGGCTCGGCCTGGTTCGGGCACAATCTGGCCGGGCGGACGCTGGGCCTTCTCGGCTTCGGCCAGATCGGCCGACGCGTGGCCCGGCGAGCCCGCGCTTTCGAGATGGAGGTCGTGGCCCACGATCCCTTCGTTGCGGCCCGAGAGCTCGAGGAGCATGGGGTCCGTCCGGTGACCCTCGACGAGCTCCTCGCCACGGCCGACCACGTGTCGCTCCACGCCCGACTCAACGACGACAACCGGGGCCTGTTCGACCAGCGAAGGTTCGCCGCCATGCGTCCGGGGGCAACCTTCATCAACACCGCGCGGGCCGAGCTGGTCGACGAGTCGGCCCTCGTGGCGGCGTTGCAATCGGGGCATCTCGGCGGAGCGGCTCTCGACATCGCCACGCCGTCCCCGGCGACGGGCCTCCACCCACTGCTGTCGTGCCCGAACGTCGTCGTCCTGCCCCACATCGGCGGGGCGACGGTCGAGACGCTGATCCGCGGCGGGGAGATGGCCGCCGCCGAGGTTGGACGGCTGGCCGCCGGCCTGCCCCTGCTCAACGTGGTCAACCCGGCAGCGCTCGAGGCGCGGATCCAGCCGCGATGAGCCTGACCCTGGCCATCGATCTGGGGACCGGCAGCTGTCGGGCCGTGTTGTTCGATCTGGACGGGATCGTGGTCGCCACCGGCCAGCGCGAGTGGTCCCACCCGGAGCTCCCGGGCGTGCCCGGATCCCAGGTCTTCGACACGACTGCGAACTGGCGCCTGATCTGCGATTGCATCCACGAGGCGATCGCCGCCAGCGGCCAGCCAGCCGGCGCGATCCGCGCGGTCGCCGCCACGAGCATGCGCGAAGGGATGGTCCTCTACGACCGGGCCGGTCGCGAGATCTGGGCCTGCCCGAACGTCGACTCGCGGGCCGGCGCCGAGGCGCGCGAGCTGGTCGACAGCGGGCTTGCCCGACGGATCTTCGAGCAGGCCGGCGACTGGGTCGCGATCACCTCGCCGGCCCGTTTTCGCTGGCTGCGTGAGCACGAGCCGGACATCTTCGCCGCGATTGCCCACGTCGGGATGCTCTCGGACTGGGTCCTCTATCGCCTGACCGGGCGGTTCGTGACCGATCCGTCGTCCGGATCGAGCTCGAACCTGTTCGATCTGCGGGCCCGAACCTGGTCGACCGACATCCTGGGCTGGCTCGACCTGTCGGCCGAGATCGTGCCCGAGGTCCTCGAGCCGGGCACGGTCGTCGGACCGGTCGACGGCCGGGCCGCCGACGAGACGGGCCTGGCGGCCGGGACGCCCGTGGTCGTTGGCGGCGCAGACACCCAGCTCGGCCTGGTCGGGATCGGGGTGACCCGGCCCGGTCAGGTCACCCTGGTCGGGGGCAGCTTCTGGCAGACGACGATCGTGACCGACCAACCGCTGATCGATCCCCAGGCCCGGGTCCGGACGCTCTGCCACGCGGTCCCCGGCCGATGGATGACCGAGGGGATCGGCTTCTATTGCGGGATCGTGATGCGCTGGTTCCGGGACGCCTTCTGCGACCCCGAGCGGGCCGAGGCCGCCCGACGCGGGGTCGACCCCTATGTCGTGATGGAGGAGGTCGCCGCCGCGATCGCGCCGGGCTCGAACGGACTCCTGGCGGTCTTCTCCAACGTGATGGACGCCAAGCGATGGGTCCAGGCGCCGCCGGCCTTCCTCGGGTTTGACGTCGACCATCCGGAGCGGACGGGCCGATCGGCGGCGATCCGGGCGATCGAGGAGCAGGCGGCGTACGCGACCCGCGGCCACCTGGCGATCATCGAGGAGCTGACCGGTGACCGGGCGGACCAGATCATCTTCACCGGCGGGGCGGCCAAGGGTCAGCTGTGGCCGACGATCGTGGCCGATGTGACCGGACGGTCGGTCCGCATCCCCGCGGTCAAGGAATCGACCGCCCTCGGCGCGGCCATGCTGGCCGGGGTTGGCGTCGGCCTGTACGCGGACCTGGCCGATGCCGCCGAGCGGGTCGTTCGGTTCGAGCGGACGATCGATCCCGATCCCGTCGCCGGGGTCGTCTACGACGAGCAGTTCGCTCGCTGGTCGGCCGTCTATCCCCGGATCCTGGGCCTGGCCGAGGACCGGCTGTTGCGACCGATGTGGTGGCCCGCGGGGGCCTGACCCGTACCCTCCGGAGGATCCACATGCCCGAGGCCGATCAGACCGAGACCAAGGACTTCCAGACCGACGTTCCCCAACCCAACTCGGCATTCTTCCTCAAGGGCGCCGGTGCCTACGACTGGGGGATGCAGAACCGGCTCAGCCGGGTGTTCGATCCGGGCTCCGGCCGGACGGTCATGCTGGCCATCGATCACGGCTACTTCCAGGGCCCGACGACGGGTCTCGAGCGGATCGATCTTGGGATCGTGCCCCTCCTGCCGTACGTCGATGCGCTGTTCTGCACCCGGGGCATCCTTCGCTCGGTCGTCCCGGCCAGCACGCGTGCACCGGTGGTCCTGCGCGCCTCCGGCGGGCCGTCGATCCTCAAGGAGCTGTCGGACGAGCAGATCGCGATGAGCCTCGAAGACGCCGTCCGGCTGAACGCCGCGGGGATCGGCGTCCAGGTCTTCATCGGGGGTCCGATGGAGACCCAGACGGTTCACAACATGACCCGCCTGGTGGACGAGAGCTACCGCTACGGGGTGCCCGTCCTCGGCGTGACCGCCGTGGGCCGCGAGCTCACCCGCGACGCCCGCTACCTCGGTCTGGCAACCCGGATCTGCGCCGAGCTCGGCGCCCAGGTCGTCAAGACCTACTACTGCGAGACGGGCTTCGAGAAGGTCACCGCGGGCTGCCCGGTTCCGATCGTCATGGCCGGCGGCAAGAAGCTGCCCGAGCTCGACGCACTGACGATGGCCTACAACGCCGTCCAGCAGGGCGCCGCGGGGGTCGACATGGGGCGCAACATCTTCCAGAGCGACGCGCCAGCGGCGATGCTCCAGGCGATCCGCAAGGTGGTCCACGAGGACATCCGTCCGGCCGAGGCGTTCGAGCTGTTCCGCGACCTGCGTCGGGATGGCGCGGCGGCCAGCCCGGCCAAGCGCTGAATCCCGGCTCCCCGATGCCGACGCCGACGCCGACGATCGCAATGCTCGCGGCCTCCAGCCCCCGGGCCTCGATCGGGATCCTGACCGCCGACCTCGGACGGTTGGCCGAAGAGGTGGCCCTGCTCGAGGCGGCCGGTGCCGGGCTGGTCCACATCGACGTCATGGACGGCGTGTTCTGCCCGCTGCTGACCGTGGGTCCGCCGTTCATCCGGGCGATCCGGACGCCGCTCCTCAAGGATGTCCACCTGATGGTCCGCGACCCGCTGGCCCAGATCGACGCGGTCGTGGCCGCCGGAGCCGACCTGATCACGATCCATATCGAGAGCGCGACCCAGGTCCATCGGGCGCTGGCCGTCCTGGGCAGGGCGGTCAACGTCAACGAACCCGAGCGCGGGATCGTCCGGGCCATCGGGGTCAACCCGAGCAGCCCGATCGAGGCGATCGAGCCATTTCTCGAGGACGTGGAGATGGTCCTCGTTCTGGCCGTCGATCCGGGCTGGAGCGGTCAGCCGTTCGCCGCGTCGACGGAGCGTCGGCTGGACCGGGCGCGAAGGCTGATCGCGGAATCCGGTCGGCCGATTCAGCTCGGCGTGGATGGAGGGGTGACCCGCGCGAACGCGGCCTGGGTCACCAGCCTCGGAGTGGATCTCGTGGTCACCGGCAGCGCGGTCTTCGACGGTCGCGATGTCGCCGCGAACGCCCGCCAGATGCTCGATTTGATCGAGCGTCGTCCGACACCGAAGCAGTAGCCTGTCGGTGCGCGTCCCACACAGCGCCACCGGCGACCAGATCGGCCCCGGGTGGCGCCAGGGAGGTCGATCGTGCGCCGATTTGCGACCGTATCCATCGGGCTACTTGCCTTCCTCATCGGCGCGGCACCCGTCGCCGCCGCGTCCTGGAGCCACCCGGCGACGATCACCACCAGCCACGACGCATTCCCGTCGTACGCGCGTTCCCTGGCGGTCGCCGGCGGGGTCGATCATCTCGTTGATAGCCGATTGACCGGACAGATCGAGTACCGACGATCGACCAACGACGGAGCCAGCTGGTCGGCTCCCACCGTTCTCGCCCAGCCGGACGCCACGTTCACCTCCGTCCTCGGAGACCCAGCCATCGCCGCCCGTGGCTCGCTCGTGGTGGTTGCCTATCGAGCCCACGATGCGACCGCCGCGTACCTGTTCATCCGGCGCAGCCTCGACCGCGGACGAACCTGGGGTGCGCCGGAGCAGGTGGCGCGGGTGGTCACGGATCGGCGGATCGGCGAACAATCCGTGGCGATCAGCGCCGCCGGGGTGTTCCTGACCTGGACGGACCGCTCGAACGGCGAGATCGAACTTCGTCGGAGCGTCGATGCGGGGGCCCATTTCGCCCCGGTTCAGCACATCGGCGTCACCAGCTACACGTTCTTCCCCGACAACCCGACCTATACCGACGGGCTGATCGGCCTGGCGGCGAGCGGACGGGCGGTGTATCTGGCCTGGTCTCCGAGCGGCAACGGGTACGCCGACTCGATCGTCCTCAGTCGATCGGTCGACGGCGGCTCGACCTTCCTCCCGGCCCGAACGATCTTCGTCGGCCCGAGCTTCGGTTGGGCCTCGCTGGCCGCGGCCAGCGGATACCTGGTCGGCCAGTTCCAGACCCCCGACGGCAACCTGTGGATGTTCCACTCGTCCGATCGTGGGCGCCACGTGGCGACCCATCGGTTTGCCGGACCGGGCGTCACCTCGACGGTCTTCGAGGGCTCTGTCGCCGTCGATCACGAGGGCAATGCCCTGATCACCTATAACCGGACCAAGCCTGGCGTCGGAGACGCCGCCCCGATCGGCAACATCCTCGTCCGGCGCAGCCACGATGGCGGTCGCCACTGGTCCGGACCGGCCATCGCGGCCGGGAAGGTCTCCGGGCCCGGCAACATCGCCACCGCGTTCGTCGGCGACGACCGGACCCTGCTGGTCTTCGCCACCTGTCAGGACAGCAGCTTCAGCGTGTGCGACGTCGCCGAGGTGCGCGGGCACTGACCGGCGCCGCGCCCTGGGCGCGGCCCAGAATCGACAACCGCGGGCATCGGCGTGTGGTGCCGGTGCCCGCGGTCTTGCTGAAGCGACCGTCGGATCGCGTCCAGCGGCGCTTGGCTAGGCCGTCCTGACCATCCAGCCGGCCTGGGCCGGTACCTTGCTGACCAGGAAGTCCCGGGACGCCTCGACGGCCTTGCGCGGCCCATCGAGACTGGCCACGAGCTTCCCGTTGGCCTTGACGATCTTGCCGTCGACGATGACCGTCTGGACGTTCGAGACGTCGGCCGCGCAGACGACCGCGGCGACCGGGTCGATGACCGGCGCCACATTCACGGCCGCGCCGTCGATGATCACGATGTCGGCCTTCTTGCCGGGCGTGATCGAGCCGGTCCGATCGGCCACTCCGGCCACCTTGGCTCCGTCGAGGGTGGCCCAGCGGAGCACCTGGCGAACGGTGATGAGGTCCGAGGTCGGGATGTTCCCGTCGAGGTTCTCGTCCCACGACATCTGGTGGCGCAGGCCACGCTCCGAGGCGAAGATCGCGTGCATCTGGGTGAACTGATCGGAGGACGCCGTGGTCGCGACATCCGAGCTGAGCCCAACCGGGATGCCCAGTCCGTCAGCCTTCTGGGCGGGCGCCCAGCCGTGGCCCATCTGGAGCTCGATCTGCGGCGCCAGCGAGACGTTGCCGCCCGAGTCGCGGACGAGGCCCCATTCCTCGTCGGTCAAGTGCGACGCGTGGATGTAGGTCGTGTTCGGGTAGAGCAGGTCCATGTCGCGCAGCGCGATCAGCTGGCCCTTGGTGTAGCCGAACCGGTCCATCGCGACGTGGACGGTGATGTTGACGCCCAGCTCCTTGGCCAGCCCCCACTCATAGCGGACGACGTCGGGCTTGCAGAAGTTCGTACCGCGGGTGGCCAGGGCCATCGTGATCAGGCCCTTGTCGCTGCTGAAATACTGGCTGCGGACGCGGCGCGCGCATTCGCCGTCGATCCGCTCGACGCTCCCGCCGTAGTCGAGCCCGAACCACCAGGCCTGGATCGACGTGTTGGGAAAGCCGAAGGCGAAGACCGACCGGATGCCGGCGTCCTGGAGGCCCTTGATCGCCGCGTCGGCGTGGGCCGGCGTGTTCATGATGTGCGACCAGTCGACCAGCGTCGTAATGCCCGCGTTGGCGCACTCGAGGGCGCCCCACTGGTTGGCGGCGTAGACGTCATCCGGGCGGTAGTTCGGGGCGAACTGGTCGAGGATCGCGCCAAAGTACGCCCCGAGCGTGTAGTCCGGAGCACACGTCCGGATCGACGTTTCCCAGGTGTGACGATGGCTGTCGACGAAGCCCGGGATGACGATGTCGCCTTTGGCCTCGATGACCTTCGCGTCGGCCGCCGCAATGTTCTGGCCGACCTCGGCGATCTTGTCGTCCTCGATGAGGATGTCAGCGCTCGGCAGCTCGCCCAGGGCATCGTCCTGGGTCAGCACGATGCCGCCGCGGATGAGGATCCGATCGGTCACGGTTGGCTCCCTTTCTCACGCTTCGATGGGTGACGGTCCAGCCCTCGGGCACGCCCGTTCGCGGCGCGCGATCCGGTCCGTTGCGCTCTTGCCAGGGTCGTGTCCTCCTCCTGTCGTTTCTCTTCAGTCGGTCGGTCGTGGGCTCGTCCGCCGTTGGCGGAGATGGACCGCGATGGCCGAGAAGTCGGCTTCGGGTCCAAGGTCATGCTGGGCGGCCCGGATGACGTCGAGATTGGTGCTGGCCTGGGGCATCGGGATGCCGGTCTCGGCCGCCAACCCCGCGATCAGGCGCAGGTCCTTGTCGGCCAGCTCCAGTCCGAAGGCCGTCGGGGTCGTGCTGGGCTCGAGAAAGGCGGCCCGCTTGTAGCTGACAAAGGGCGCTCCGGCGGCGCTCGCGGCGATCACGTCGTAGGCCAGCTCGCGCTCGACGCCGGAGGCCTCGGCCAGGACGAGCCCTTCGGCGAGGGCGCCATTGAGGCCGAAGATCACGGTGTTCACGGCCAGTTTCATGGCCGCCCCTGACCCGAGCGGACCGAGGTGGAAGATCGTCCTGGCCAGTGGCTCGAGCGCCCCGCGGGCGGCCGCCAGGTCCTCGTCCGTGCCGCCGACCATGAGGGTCAGCTGGCCGGCCTCGGCGAGCCCGACGCTGCCCGACACGGGGGCGTCGAGCAACCCGCTGCCCGTCTCCCGGGCCCGACGCTCGAGCGACCGGATCGCATCAGGCGTGACGGTGCTCAGATCTACCAGCACGCCGCCGCGGTGGGCCCCGGCCAGGATCCCCTCCGACCCACCGTAGACCGCCGCCACGGCCGCGTCGTCGGCGACCATCGTCAGGCACACGTCGGAAGCGGCGGCGACCTCGGCCGCGCTGGCGGCAACCCGCGCCCCGAGCTCGGTCGCCAGTGCCTCGGCCCGCTCGCGGCTCCGATTGAACAGGATGAGCGGCCGACCCGCCCGAGCAAGTGCGCGGGCCATCGCCGCGCCCATCCGCCCGATACCGACCACGCCGACGGTTGGAATCGGTGCCCCGGAGCTCACCTGGCCGCCTCGAGCCGGCGACGGATCGTGTCGACGATCCGATCCACGGTCGGTACGGCCAGATCTTCCAGCGCTGCCGCGGAAGGCAGCGGGATGTGCGGAGTGGTGATCCGGACGAGCGGCGCGTCGAGGCTGTAGAACCCGTCGTCGGCGACCAGCGACACGATCTCGGCGCCCCAACCGCACAGCCGCGGGTTCTCCTCGACGGTGAACAGCCGGCTCGTCTTCTCGACCGAGGCCAGGATCGTCCGGGCGTCGAGCGGCACGAGGGTCCGCAGGTCGATCACCTCGACCGAGATCCCGTGCTCGGCCTTGAGCCGGTCCGCGGCCTCGGCCGCCCGGGGGACCATCGCGGCCAGGGCCACGACGGTGCAGTCGGTCCCCTCGCGAACGAGCGCGGCCTGCCCCAGCGGGATCAGGTGGTTGCCATCCGGGACCTCGCCCTTCGACGCGAACAGGGCCTTGTGCTCGCAGAAGATCACCGGATCGGGATCGCGGATCGCGGCGGCCATCAGGCCGACGACATCGCCTGGCGTCGACGGCGCGACGACCTTCAGGCCGGGGATCGCCATGGCCCAGTTCTCGACGCTCTGGCTGTGCTGGGCGCCAAACCGGAGACCGGCCCCGTTGGCGGTCCGCAGGACGAGCGGGATCGAGACCTGGCCGTCGGTCATGTAGCGCGTCTTGGCGATCTGGTTGGCGACCATGTCCCAGGCCACGGCGAAGAAGTCCGAGAACATCAGCTCGGCGACCGGACGAAGCCCGGTCATCGCGGCGCCCATGGCCGCGCCGACGATCGCCTGCTCGCTGATCGGCGTGTCGCGGACCCGTTCGGGGCCAAACCGATCGAACAGCCCCTCGGTGAGCTTGAACACGCCGCCGGCGGCCCCGACGTCCTCACCGATCAGAACCACGGTGGGATCCCGGTCCATCTCTCGCGCGATCCCCTCTGCAACAGCGGCCCGATAGGTCAGTTCCGCCATGCCGAGCCCCCGTCGGCCCACAGCTGGGTCTCGAGAACGTCGGGTGACGGCTCGGGACCGGCCCGGGCAATCGCTTCCGCGTCGGCGACCATGGCCCGGGCGGCTGCGTCGATCTCGTCGAGGGTCGCCGGGTCCACGCCGCCCTCGATCAGCCGGGCTCGCTCCATCGGGATCGGGTCGCGGGCCAGCCAGGCCTTGACCTCGTCGTCCGGTCGGTACTTGCCGGGATCCGCCCGGGAGTGGCCACCGTGGCGGTAGGTGAGCGCCTCGATCAGCGACGGTCCGTCGCCCGCTCTGGCGCGGTCGATCGTCCGGCGGGCAACCGCATAGACCGCCTCGACGTCGTTGCCGTCGACCACGATCGGTTCCAGGCCGTAGGCGCTCGCCCGGTCGGCCGCCGGGCGCGGCACCGCCGTGACCGAGGCGATCGGGGTGTATTCCATGTACTGGTTGTTCTCACACACGAAGACGACCGGGGCCTTCCAGACCGCCGCCATGTTGAGCGCCTCGTGGAAGGCGCCGATGTTGGTTGTCCCGTCACCGAAGAAGCAGACCGCGACCTGGCCCGACTTGCGGTACTGGGCCGACCAGGCCGCCCCGAGCGCAATCGGAAGGTGCGCGCCGACGATCGCGTAGGAGCCCATGACCCCGTGCTCGACGCTGGTCAGATGCATCGAGCCGCCCTTGCCCCCGAGCAGCCCGGTCGCCCGGCCAAACAGCTCGGCGAACATCGGGGCCATGGGCACCCCCCGGGCGAGGGTGTGGTTGTGGCCGCGGTAGGTACAGAACGTGTAGTCATCGGCCCGCATCGCGGTCGCGAAACCGGAGGCCACGGCCTCCTGGCCGATCCCGAGGTGGGTGGTCCCCCGGACCAGGCCCTCGAAGAACAGCTCCTGGGCGCGCTGCTCGAAGAGCCGGCACTCGACCATCGTCCGGTGAAGGGCGAGTCGGGTCGCCAGGTCGAGGGCCGGGGTGGCCGGAGCGGCCGCGGTCTTGGCCATCGTCAGACTCTCAGTACGGGTTGGCGACGAACAGCTCGTCGGACGGGAAGCGGGTGATGACCACGGGACCCTGCGCGGTGACGACGACCTCTTCCTCGATCCGGGCGGCTGACACGCCGTCCTTGGCCGGGCAGTAGGTCTCCAGCGCGATGACCATCCCCTCCTTCAACTCGACCGGGTGGTCGAGCGAGTTCAGACGGCTGATGATCGGGCGCTCATGGAGGAACAGGCCGACGCTGTGACCGAACTGGAGCCCGAAGCACTCCATCTCGTTGTCGAATCCGAACTCCTGCGCCTTCGGCCAGACCTTGGCGACCTGATCGGTCGTCACACCGGGGCGCATCAACTCGATCGAGCGGTCGATCCATTCGCGCGCCCGCTTGTAGGCGTCGCGCTGCGCATCCGTCGCCCGGCCGACGACGAACGTCCGGTAGTAGCAGGTCTTGTAGCCGATAAAGGTCTGGATGATGTCGAAGAAGGCCTGATCCCCCGGCCGGATGAGCCGGTCGCTGAAGACGTGGGGATGGGGGCTGCAGCGCTCGCCCGAGACGGCGTTGATGTTGTCGACGTGTTCGGACCCCATGTCGTACAGCAGCTTGGTGACATTCGCCACGAGCTGGCTCTCGCGGATGCCGGGTTTCAGCTGTTCGGCGATGAGCTGGTAGGCCCCGTCGACCATGGCGCAGGCCGTGTTCAGGAGCATGATCTCGTCGATCGATTTGACCTCGCGCGCATCGAGCATGACCTGTTGGCCGTCGAGGACCGTGATCCCCTCGTCCGCGAGGGCCGCCAGCATCGGCGGCTCGACGATGTCGACGCCGAGCGGCATGTCGACGACCCCCTCGGCCTTGAGGAGGTCACGGATCTCGCGGGCGGCGGCCCGGAAGAGGCCGGCATCCGGGGCCACGGCCCCGCGCAACCCGACCATCCCAGCGTGGACGTTTTCGGGTCGCAGCCAAGGGCAGTTCAGGCGATGGTGTTTGGCGGCCGAGCCGAAGTCCCAGATGTGCGGATCGCCGCCGCGCGTGAGCAGCGCGTAGCGGGTCATCTTGTCCCGGGCCCACTCGCCGATGTGGGTGCTCGTGACATAGCGGATGTTGTTGAAGTCGAACAGCAGGAGGGCGCCGACCTCGGACGCGCCCAGGGCGGTCCGCGCGCGCCCGATCCGGTAGGTCCGGAGCCGATCGACGTTCCACCGCTCCTCGAAGTCGACGTTCATCGAGCCGGGAGCGGCGATCGTCATCGGCATCGACGGAACCTCCACGGTCTGGTCGCGGACATGCATGGTAGACCGGGATCCCCCGCGGTCCATTTGTACACCCATGCTACACAGTGAACGAGTCCACGCAAGTCGCGTATCGCTCCTTGTACGATGAGGGCAATCGATCGCTGGAGGTGGCTGTGGTCCGAGGACGGCGAAGTGGATCCCCTGAGCCCGAGTACTCCACGATGGGGGATCGCTTGCGCCAGGCGCGCAAGGCGCGGGGCCTCAGCCTGCGCGGCCTTGCCGACGTACTCGGAGTTTCGCCAAGCCTGATCTCCCAGGTCGAGACGGGGCGGGCCAAGCCATCCGTCAGCACCCTGTACGCCCTGGCCAATGAACTCGGGATCTCCCTCGACGTGCTCCTGTTCATGGATGTCCCAGCGGTTGTCCGTGCCGGAACTCAGAACGCTTCCTCCCAGCCACCGGGCAGCCCTCTTCCGCACGATCCTGTGCAGCGCGCGGCCTCGAGAATGAGCATCCGATTGGGTTCCGGTGTTGTCTGGGAACGACTGACCACGGAGTCGATTCGGAATGTCGACTTCCTGTACGTGACCTATGAGGTGGGTGGTGCCTCAAGTCCCGAGGACTCGTTCCAGCGGCACCAGGGACAGGAGTGGGGCTACGTCCTGAGCGGTTCGCTCGGAGTGAATATCGGTTTCGACGAGTTTGTGCTCGGATCCGGTGATGCGATCTCGTTCGACTCCGCCAGACCGCATCGTCTGTTCAATGCCGGAGACAAGCCCGTACGTGCAGTCTGGTTTGTCCTTGGCCGAGGTTCGGCCGAATTGGCCGTCTCGACCGATGACTCCGGAAGACCGCAAGTCCGGCGGGGCTAGTTTTCCGGCCCATCAGTAGGCTTGTCTCTCTGCAATGTCACTTGACACGACTTCATTGGCTCTACACACTCGCGGGGTCGCCGGGAGGCGGTCAACCCTGGAGGAGGTCACATGCGCACATTCGAGATCAGGCCCTTGAGCCTGAGGCGCCTGGGCGGGCTGCTCGGAGCCGCGAGTCTCATCCTTGCGGCCTGTAGCGGTGGAGCCGCGTCTTCGGCACCTTCGCCCTCCACCGCCGCGCCCACCACTGGCGCAAGCCAGGCGGCGGCGACGCCAAGCGCGGCACCCAAGACCCTTCAGATCGCCTACCTTTCATTCGCCGTGGCCAACAGCTACGACGCGCCCATGCTCGCCGCGGCGCAGGCGGCTGCGGCCGCCGGAAACGCCAAGCTGACCGTGTTTGACGCGAACCTCGACCCGGCAGCCCAGACCAAGCAACTCCAGGATGCCGTCGCCTCCGGCAAGTACGACGCGATCCTCATCCAGCCGCTCTATGGAGCCGGACTCGTGGAGCCCGCGAAGGCCGCGATTGCGGCGGGGATCGCGGTCGGCAATGTCGATCAGGTCCTGGGCAGCGACATGACGACCCCGAATTCACAGGTCCCGGGTCTGATGTCCAACGTCGCCTTCGTTCCAAGCGAGCTTGGGCGGAAGATCGGCGAGTTGGTCGTCAAGGCGTGCGCGGAGAAGAATACGAACCCGTGCAAGGTCGGCTACATCTGGTCGGTCAAGGCGGCGGCCCTTGACGGCGCCCTCAAGGCGGCCTTTGACAAGGCGACCGCGGTGAACCCGGCGATCAAGATCGTCGCCGAAGGGGAGTCGTTCTACACCACCGCCCTTGGGCTGAAGGCATCGCAGGACATGCTCCAGGCTCATCCCGACCTGTCGGTGATCGTGAGCGCGGACCAGGCGATCACCGGCGCTGTCCAAGCCGTTTCAGATGCCGGTCTCAAGGGCAAGGTCCTGCTGGTCGGTTACGGCGGCGGCGCGATCGCTTTCCAGGGGATCGCCAGCGGCGACCGATACGGCACGGTCATGCAGATGCCGGCGACCGAGGGGCGCCTCGGCGTTGAACAGCTGATCCAGGCGATCCGATCGGGGACGCCACTTCCGGGCGTGGATCCGCTGGCGGCGCTGCCCGACGGCGGTGTCGTCACCAAGGACAACGTGTCAACATTCCTGCCTCTCGCGGAGTGGCCGGGCTGACGATCCCGCTGACCCGACCCTCGGCGTGGCCATGACGACGCAGGACAGCGTTCATCTGGACGTTCGTGGGCTCGGCAAGTCGTTCGGGGCGACCCGCGCCCTCGATGACGTATCGGTCGAGGTGCACAGCGGCTCGGTCCACGCGTTCGTCGGGGAGAACGGCGCCGGGAAATCTACGTTGGGCAAGATCATGGCCGGGGTACTCCCGCCTGACCAGGGCGACCTGGTCTTGCGGGGGACCCCGGTCTCGTTCCGGTCGCCGCGTGAGGCGCTGGAGCGCGGCATCGCGATCGTCGCCCAGGAGGTGGCCCTCGTCCCCCAGCTGACGGTTGCCGAAAATGTGTTCCTGGGTGCCGAACCTCGGCGTGCCGGGTTCGTCGACCGCCGGTCGTTGCTCGATCGGTTCGAGCGCCTCACGGTCGAATCCGGGTTCGATCTCAAGGCGGGGGCGAGGGTCGGCCAACTGTCCCTTGCCAAGCAGCAACAGGTCGAGATCCTGCGCTCGCTGGCCCGGCAGGCCGATCTGATCGTGCTCGACGAGCCATCCGCCAGCCTGTCCCCGAAGGAGGTCGAACGACTCCACGAGATCGTTCGCACGTTGACCGCATCCGGGCGGACGGTCGTGCTCGTTTCGCACCTTTTGGCCGAGGTGCTCGAGCTAGCCCATACGATCACGGTCCTTCGCGATGGAAAGGTTGTGAGCACAAACCCGACCGGGGAGGAGACGGAAGTCAGCCTGGTCGCCGCAATGCTCGGCCGGCCGATAAGCCGGGCCTATCCAGCCAAGCGATTCCCGCCAGCCGATGCCCCCCTTGGGCTGTCGATCCGAGGCCTGTCGGCACCCGGCGTGCATGATGCGACCCTCGATGTTCGAGCAGGGGAGATCGTGGGTCTGGCCGGTCTGGTCGGGGCGGGACGATCCGAGCTCGCCCGAGCGATCTATGGCGCGTCGCCGACGACGGCGGGCGACGTGAGCGCGGGCGCGATCCGGTTGGCTGGCACCCCGGTCGCCTCGCTTCGGGCCGGGGTTGCGATGATCCCCGAATCTCGCAAGGATGACGGCCTGCTGCTTCGTCGCCCGATCCGCGAGAACGTCAGCCTTGCGAGCCTGGCGACCCTTGGCCGGTTCGGCTTCGTCCGGCGTCACAAGGAGAAGGCGGAGGTGGTCGGCGCGCTCGAGCGCGTCAACGGGTCGTCCCTGCTCGAGGCGCCCGCCTCGGCACTTTCAGGAGGTAACCAGCAGAAGTTGCTGTTCGCACGCGCGCTTCTGGCCGAGCCAGCGGTCCTGATCGCGGATGAGCCGACGCGGGGTGTCGATGTCGGCGCGAAACGCGATCTTTATGAATTGCTGGTGAGCCTCGCGGCGAGTGGCGTGGCGGTCCTGCTGATCTCCAATGAGATCGAGGAGATCCTCGGGCTTGCCCATCGGGTGGTCGTCATGCGGGCGGGTCGCCTGGTAGCCGAGTTGTCCGGCGCGGCGTTGACCGAAGAAGCCATCCTGGGCGCTGCATTTGGAACGGCACCCTCGACTGCCGCATGAGCCAGATCGACCCCGTAGCCCGCGACAGTGACCGAGGGCGGCTCACGGCTCGTCTCAGTCATGCGATCGGACGCGCCGGGATCCTCATCCCGTTCGCCATCACGGTGGTTGCACTCGGCCTCACCAGCCCGTCGTTCCTCCGGTTCCAGAACCTGGCCAACATCCTCGATCAACAGGCGGGGATCATCATCGTGGCCTGCGCCGGGACCCTGGTCCTGATCGCCGGTGGCATCGATCTGTCGATCGGAGCGATCTACGGCCTTGCCGGCGCGACCGCTTTGATCACCGCCTCTTCGGTGTCGACCCCGATCGGGATCATCGCCGGGCTGGGAGTCGGCGTCGCGGTCGGTCTGGTCAACGGGCTGGTCGTGACCCGCCTGCGAGTGAATGCGCTGATTGGAACGCTGGCGATGTCATTCGTGGTCAGCGGCATCGCAGCCATCGTGACGAAAGGCAACCTGGTCGTCGCGTTCGATCATCCCGAGTTCAAGCAATTCGCCGCGACCAAGCTTGGCGGCGTGACCAGTGCAGGTTGGATGATGATCGGGATTGCGATCGTGGCGACGATCCTTCTCAGCAGAACGACCTTCGGGCGCTATGTCTACGCGACCGGAGGCAACGCCCAGGCAGCTCGGTTGGGCGGTGTCCGGGTCAATGGGATCCGAGTTGCGACGTTCGCCCTGAGTGGCGCCGGCGCCGCACTGGCCGGCGTGATCGACTCATCCCGGGTCCTGAGTGCACAGGCGTCGGGCGGCCAGTTCCTGACTTTCACCGTCTTGACCGGGATCATCGTCGGCGGCACGAGCATCCTGGGCGGCGAAGGTTCGATCCAGCGGACGGTCTTCGGCTGCCTGTTCGTCGCGCTCGTCGCCAACGGCTTCAATCTGCTCGGTCTCGATCCCTTCTACCAGCAGGTCACACTGGGCGTGATCCTCGTGCTTGCGGTCAGTGTGGATGCCTGGTCACGTCGGTTCGAGTAGGCGGTCACGGCTCGGTCCCTCGGGACCGGGTGGCGGGTTGCCGAGCCGCCACGCGCGTCGGCCTGCACGCGACCGACCAGCCGGTCATCTCTAGCCTGCGAGGTCGATAGATGCACTTCGTCGGACGCATCGATTGGTCGTTCTCCGAGGTCGCCGCACCGTCGACGGCCACCTCGTCCGGACTCTCGCGCCAGCGCCTGGTGGGCCCTGAGCAGGGAGCGATCCATACCGATCTGGCGATCGGCGCGTTGTCAGCCGGCGGCTGGATCGCGCCACACGTCCATGCCTTCGAAGAGGCGCTGTATGTCCTCGATGGCGAGCTCCTGCTCGACCTCGGCGGGCGAGTGCATCGTCTCGTGGCAGGCGACTACGGGCTGATTCCAACGGCTCTGCGCCACGCCCTCGGGAACACGGGACCTGGGCAGGTTCGCTTCATGTCGCTCAACTCACCGCAGCGGCTGGATCCCAGCGCCGGCCGGCAGGACACATTCTTTGATGTCGCCCAGGACCTCGGCGCGATGGACGGGGCCGCCGAGCGCCCGATGTTTGGCGACCCGACGCTCCGGCTGGTCGGTCACTACGACGGCACCCCGCCCCAGCTGGAGACCCTGAGGATCGCCGATGAGGCGCGCGGTCGGGCGCCGGCGGGCATGGATACCGCCCTCCTGGCCTACAGCGGCATTTCGGTGAAGATGCTGATCGATCGGGGGTTCGGCGCCGATCACGTCACGATGTTCACGGTCGACTACGAGCTCGGGGGTGCCGCCCAGGCGCACGATCACCCGTTCGAGGAGGCGTACTTCTTCCTCGCTGGTGAGATCGAGGCCGAACTTGACGGCCAGCACTACACGTTGCGGGCCGGCGATATCGTCTTCGCCGGCGTCGGATCGGTCCATGCGTTCTACAACGTTGGCGATCGGCGCGTCAGGTGGATCGAGACGCAGGCGCCCCAGCCGCCAGCAAGGCATTCGTACCGTTGGGTGCGGAGCTGGGAGCGATACGAAATGACCCGCGCGGACAAAGGGAGCTAAGCCCATGGCAGACGTCGGTTCGGTGGTCGTGGTCGGCGGAACCCGCGCGATCGGTCGGGAACTTGCTCGACACTACGCGGGGCGCGGCGACTCGGTCGTCCTCACCGGTCGTGATCCGGCCAACGTGGCCGCCGCGGTCGCTGACGTCGGTGGCCGGACGACGGGCGCGAGCTTCGATCTGTCCGACCCCGCGTCGATCCGGGACGCTCTGGCCAGCGTGGGACCCGTCCGCCACCTTGTCCTGGCGGCGATCGACCGCGACGCGAACAGCGTCGCCGCGTACGACGTGGCCCGCGCGATCCGGCTCGTGACCCTGAAGCTGGTCGGCTATACCGAAGTCGTCCACACCCTCCTGGGGCGGCTGACCGACGACGCCTCACTGGTCCTCTTTGGCGGGATGGCCAAAGAGCGGCCGTACCCCGGGTCAACCACCGTGTCGACGGTCAATGGCGGCATCGTCGGGCTGACCCGATCGCTGGTCGAGGAGCTCAAGCCGCGTCGGGTGAGCTCGATCCACCCCGGGATCGTCAGCGACAGCCCGTTCTGGGCGGAGAAGCCGGCGGCGGTCGAGAATTACCGCTTGCAGACCCCGACCGGCCGCCTGGCCACGATGACCGACATCGTCGGGGCGACGGTCTTCCTGCTCGAGAACCCGGCGGTCAACGGGGTCGAACTCATCGTCGACGGCGGCTGGCACTGCCGCTGACCCCGGTTGTGCCTCCCGTCCGCTGATCGGGGGTCCCGGTTCCCGTGGGCGGCCAGTCCGGGCATACTGTCCGCCAGAGCGAGCCGCGGCAGGCTCGACCAGCATGAGGTCTCCATGACGAAGCACTCGAAACGAGAACGCGAGCGACGGGCCGAGGAGTCCGAGCGGGTCCGCCAGATCGAGGCGGCCTGGGTGGGCAGCATTCCGCCGGCAACGGCCAAGGCGTTCGCCCTCGATGTCGAGGCGGCCCGAGCGCGTGGTCCTGAGCCACGCCGACCCGACATGGCCCCCGGCACCGCGCCCCGCCCACCGCGCCCCGGGCATGAGCCGAAACCACCCAAGGATGCCGAGCGGCCGCGTCGGGGCGGATAGGTGCCAGCCCGAAAACGGAAGGTGACGTACCCGCCACCTCGCTCGTCGAAGGGCCCACGGGCCGCCAGCGCGGGACCCGTCGTGCCGCGTACTTCTACCGCGATCGATGCCACGGCCGGGGCCGGCCGGTCGGGTCTGGTCGTCGGCGGCCGGGTTCGGATCGTCGGCACGGGTCTGTATGCCGGGGAAGCCGCCGTCATCGACCGCTTTGCCGGCAACGTGATCCCGGCCGCGCTGGTCCGGACCGAGTCGGGCCGGAGCCGTCAGGTCCGGACGATCGACCTGGAGCCGATCCCGCCCGAGGGTTGATCCTGCGCGCCCATCTCGTCATCGAGCCGTCATCGGCTCGTCATCCGGCGCTGTAAGGCTGCGCCCCTCACCCCCAGATGAGGAGCAGCCATGGATCACCTCTCGTCGGTCGATCGCGTCTCGGTCCGCCTCGCGGCCCTGGGTCTGGCGGCCGGGATCGTCCTCGCGGCCTGCTCGGGGAGCGCTGGCGCAGCGACGGCCTCGCCGAGCGACGCCATGGAACACAGCGCCCAACCCAGCGACGCGATGGTCCACAGCCCGTCGCCGAGCGCCTCGACGGCCGTCAACGCCCCGGTCAGCAGCGGGACCTTCCACCCGGTCGATGGCACGGCGAGCGGCACCGTCGCCCTGTTTCACAAGCCAGATGGCTCGTTCGCGGTGACCTTCGAGGACTTCGCGATCGCCAGCAACGCCCACACGGACGTCATCTTCGTGACCAACAAGGACGTCACCGGGGACGGCGACATCGACAAGACCGCGATCGTCGACCTCGGTCCGCTCAAGGGCACCGCGGGGATGCAGGACTTCGCGGTCCCGGCCTCGATCGACGCGATGACCTACCACACGATCGTGCTCTGGGACACCGCGATGGCTCACGCGATCGCCGCGGCGCCGCTTCACTGACGCAGAACCGGCGCGGTCGGCCGGGCCGTCGACCGCCGGCCACCGCCGGCCTCCGATCCGAGCCGTACCATGGCTGGTGATGGTGCCTGACCGGTCACGTCCGATCCTGGTCGTCGACGATGACGCGAAGATCGTCCGCCTCGTCCGAACCTATCTCGAACGCGAGGGCTATCGGGTCGTCGAGGCGTTCGACGGGGCCTCGGCGCTGGCGGCAATCGATGACCACCGACCGGTCCTGGTGATCCTCGACCTGATGCTGCCCGAGATCGATGGCCTGGCGGTCCTGCGCACGGTCCGCGACCGCGACAGCACTCCGATCATCGTCCTGTCGGCACGAGGCACGACCGCCGACCGGATCGCAGGTCTGGGTCTGGGCGCCGACGATTACCTGCCAAAGCCGTTCTCGCCGGCCGAGCTGGTCCTGCGGGTCGAGCGGGTGCTCGCGCGAACGGAGGCGTCGCGCCACCCGGGCCCCCGCCCGATCCTCGAACGTGGCGGTCTGGTCGTCGATCCCGATCGGCACTCGGTGGCCGTCGACGGCCGATCGGTCCCGGTGACGGCGGTCGAGTTCCGGCTGCTGATCGCCCTGCTCGAGGCCGACGGGCGAGTACTGACCCGGGACCAGCTGCTCGACGCCGCCTATGGCAGCGACGCGGACGCGATCCTCGATCGGACGATCGACGTCCATCTCGGCCGGCTGCGGAGCAAGCTGCGTGACACCGCGGAGGCACCCCGGTTCATTGCGACCGTCCGTGGGGTGGGGTATCGGGCGGCCGCGATCGCGCCGGCACCGCCGTCGGCAAGCGCCGGGACGCCCGACGGAGCGGCCCGATGACGCGGCTGACCCGTGGTCGGGGGGTCGGCTTCCGGATCGCGGTCGCGGCCCTGATCACCACCGCCGTGGGGGTGGGCATCGTGGGCCTCGGGATCGTCGTGGTCGGGGCCGACACGTTCGCCCGGCTGATGGTCGAGCACGGAGCGAGCGCGGCCAACGCCCACGCGATGTTCGACGAATCGATCTCGGTCGTCCTCGCGGTCGCGGTCATCGCCGCGATCCTGGCCGCCATCGTGCTGGCCATGGTCTTCGGTCAGCGTCTTGCCAGCCCGCTCCGGGACATCGGTCTCGCGGCTCGCCGGATCGCCGCCGGCGACTATGCCGCCCGGGTCCCCGGTGGCGGCCCCGAGGAGGTCGCCGACCTGGCCGAGTCGTTTAACCAGATGGCCGTCAGCCTCGAGGAGAACGAGCGGATCCGGCGCGAGCTGATCGCCAACGCCGCCCACGAGCTGCGAACCCCGTTGACCAACCTGAACGGCTATCTCGAGGCCCTCCGCGATGGGGTGATGGCTCCGGACGAGGCGATCTACGCCTCGCTCCGCGAGGAAGTCGAACGTCTGGTCCGACTCGCCGCCTCGCTCGACACCCTGGCCGAAGGTGACGCCGCGGCGAGCCCGCCCCGGATCGTCCCGGTCGATCTCGGCTCGGCGATCCACAACGCGGTGGATCTTGCGGCACCGAGCCTCGAGCGGACCGGGATCCACCTCGAGCTGGACCTCCCGGATCGACTCGAGGCCGACGCCGACCCCGACGGGCTGGCCCAGATCCTCGGCAACCTGCTTCAGAACGCGTCGCGCTACACGCCGCCGGGCGGCCGGGTCGACGTCCGGGCCGAGCGTCGGCCGGGCGACGTGCTCGTTAGCGTGGCCAATACCGGTCCGACGATCCCGGCCGCGGACCTGCCTCACCTGTTCGAGCGGTTCTACCGGGTCGACAAGTCGCGCGATCGGGCCCATGGCGGGGCGGGGATCGGCCTGGCCATCGTCCGCCAGCGGGTGGAGGCGGTTGGCGGCCGCGTTGGGGTCGAGTCGTCAGCCGGCCTGACCCGGTTCTGGTTCAGCCTGCCAGCGCTTGGCAACCGCTCGGCCTCGATCGGGAGCTCGGCGCCCCGGACCTAGAGCCCAGAAGCGCGGGTCAGCCCAGCCGCCGCTCGGCGACCGCCCGGCGCGCCGCGGCCGGGTCACGGAACCAGGTGGCGTCGATCCGGGCGAAGTCGGCCCAGCCGCCGGGCAGCTCGTCGGCCCGGAAGATTGCCTGGTTCGGACAGGCGGTCTCGCACGAGCCGCAGTCGATACATCCATCCGGGTCGATGTAGAACTTGCGGTCGATCGATGGGTCGGCGGAGATGCAATCGACCGGGCAGACCGAGACGCACGACTGGTCGTTGTGGTCGATGCACGGCTCGGCGATGACGTAGGCCATGGGGTACCTCCGGAGTTGGCAGCGATGCTCTCTTCGAGGGCGGTCGACGATCAGGGGTTTCGTCGTTCGGGCCGTACCATCGGCCCATCGGAGCCCGGCGATCTGGTCGACCGCGCGGCTGCCGGGGGAGTGCCTCCGCGCGGTCTGCAACGACCTTGGCGTCCGTCGATGTGAAGGTCGTGTGGCCCGGATGTGCGTTCGCCCATCCGGGCGCGGTCAGGCCGGAGTGGATCCCTCGGCGGTTGCGGGCAGGCTCACCACGAACCGAGCGCCGCCTCCCGGGGCGTCATCGACGGCGATCGTGCCGTCATGGGCGACCGCGATCCGGCGCGCGATCGCCAGCCCCAGCCCGGAGCCGCCGGCACGGTCGCGCTGGACTCCGGGCAGCCGGGTGAACGGCTCGAACACCCGGCTGCGCTCGGCGGCCGGGATCCCGGGCCCCTGGTCGGATACGGTCAGTTCGACCCGACGATCGGCTCGCCGAACGGCCACCTGGACGGTCGTCCCGGCGGGGGAATGGTCGAGCGCGTTGTTGATCAGGATCAGGACCAGTTGGGTCAACCGATCGTCGTCCCCGGCCACGACCGTCCGGCGCCCGTCCCCGACGGTCGGTGCGACGCGCAGCTCGACCCGGTGCTCGGCCGCGAGCGCCTGGGCCTGGCGGACCGTGTCGGCGGCCACGGCAGCCAGGTCGACCGGTCGTCGATCGATCGCCAGCCCGGTCGCGTCCGCCGAGGCAAGCTGGAGGAGATCGCCGACCAGGCGGGACAGTCGGTCGGTCTCGGCCACGATGTCGGCGACGAGCGGTCGGCCCTCCTCTGTCACCAGACCTTCGCGTTCCATGACCTCGGCGTTTGCCCGGATGATCGCCGGCGGCGTCTTGAGCTCGTGCGATGCATCGGCGACGAACCGACGCTGGGCGGCAAACGCCCGCCGGATCGGAACCAGGGCATCGCCGGTGACCAGCAGGGTGACAAGGGCGGCACCGAGCAGGCCGACCGCCCCGACCAACGCGATCGCGGCCACCAGGCTGTTCGACTCTCGATCGTGGAGGGTCAGCACGAAGCCGCCCTGGATGAAGCCGATCGGGGGCCCGCCCGGCGATGACACGATCGGGACGGTCAGCAGCCGGACGTCGATCCCGCCCGCGTCGATGGTTCGCAGATCGCTCCCGCTCGTCCGGGCCGCGGCGACGGCTGCCGCGATGGGGAGTCCGGTCAGGGCCACCCGCGACGGGTTGACGATCTCCGTACCGCCGGCGTCGAGATACAGGAGGAAGGTGTCGGCCGAGGCCGGTGCCGTCTCCTCGGATTCGGCCGATTCCTGGGCCTGGGGAAGCTCGCCACCAAGTCGGCCGCCGGCCGCGTCGACGCTGGCGATGAGCGCCCGGTCGACATCGGCATCGAGGGCCCGGAGACCGACGAACGCCGTCGCGGCCCCGATGCCCACCACCAGCAGCGCAATGAGCACGAGGGTGACGACGATCAACCGGCGCCGGGTGGCAGCCAGCAGCCGCGCGGTCGGGTCGGGCATCGGACCCGATCAGGCCTCGGCGCGGAGGGTGTAGCCGACACCCCGGACGGTCCGCAACCAGCCGGCCCGGCCGAGCTCGCCGAGCTTGCGGCGGAGATAGTGAACGTACAGGTCGACCACGTTCGAGTAGACGTCCGGCTCGGCTCCCCAGACGGCATCGAGGATCTGCTGCCGGGTCAGGACCTGGCCCGCGTGCCGGATCAGGTAGCCGAGAAGGGCGAATTCGCGGGCCGACAGGTCGACCGTGCGGTCGCCGACCTGGGCCACGTGACGGAGCTCGTCGAGACTGAGGTCGCCCGCGCGGAGGCGTCGTTCCGGCGGGCTCGACGCCCGACGCCCGAGGGCGCGGATCCGTGCGATGAGCTCGGCGAACGCGAACGGCTTGGCCAGGTAGTCGTCGGCACCGGCGTCCAGTCCGCCGACCCGGTCCTCGGTCGCGCCAAGCGCCGTCAGCATCAGGACCGGCGTCGCGACGCCCTTGGCCCTGAGCAGGCGGAGGAGCGTCAGCCCATCCAGGTCGGGGAGCATCCGGTCGAGCACGATCACGTCGTAGTCGTCGCGCTGCGCGAGCCCGGCGGCGGTCAACCCGTCGGGCGCGATGTCGACCACGTGCCGCTCGGCCGTCAGCACCCGGCGGATGAGGGCGGCCATCTTCGCTTCGTCTTCGACGATCAGGATCCGCATGGCCGGCATTGTGCGGCGGCCTCGATGGCACGTCGAGGTTCTTTCGGCCTGTCTTTGAAGCTTCTCATCCGAGCCACATGGCCCTCCCATTGCCAGGTCCGAGGCTGTCCTCATCCCAACCCACGCCGATGAGGTCTCCCCCGATGGTCCACAAGCTCGCGTTGCTCGTCGCCTCGCTGGCGGCTTCTCTTGTCCTGGCCGTCGCGCTCGGGGCGGCCGGCTTCGCCCCTGGGGCGACACCGACACCACGGGCCGCCACCACGACGACCACGACCACTGCCGCGGCCGATGTGGCACCGACACCGACGGTCCAGATCGACCCCGTCTACATCGCGCCAGCACCGCCGCGCAAGACGGTCACCGTCCACAAGGTCGTCAAGTCGGCAGGCGGGGGCGAATCCGAGGGTGCCGATGGCGCCGAGGGCGGTGACTGATGCCCGACCATCGGCCCCTCGCCGCGCGTCCCGTTCCGGCGGCAAAGCCCCGCCCAGACCCGCGACCGCTCCGGATCGCGTTCGGGATGGGCGCGTTGGCGACCGCCAGCGCATTGGCCACGGCCCTCACGGCACCGGCCGGTGGCAGCGCCGTGCCGCTCGCCCAGACCACGGTCAGCGTTCCGGTCGCCCCGGTGCCGTCGGTTCGACATGTGATCCAGTACATCAAGCTCAAGCCCGGCCAGACCGCGCCGCCGCAGGCGGTGGTCAAACAGGCACCGGCGCCGCCTCCGCGGGTCGTGGTCGTGACGACCCACCAGTCGGGCGCCAAGCCGTGACCGTCGTCGCGGTCTCGGCAACGCCTCCGGTCCGGCGACCGGTTCCGGCGACGCGAGGTGCCGCCGCGGGCGGAGGCACGGCTGCCTGGATCGACGCCGGGGCGGTCGTGTCGGTCGAGCGGCCCATGCTCGGTGGGTCGGTCGGAATCCATCTCCAGACCGGGAACGCGCCGGGGGACGAGGCCCGAGCTCGCCGCGAGGCGCTCCAACGGCTCGACCGGATCGCGGTCTGGGCGGCACGGCTCACCCGGTTCGCTCCGACGTCCGATCTGGTTCGCCTCAATGGCGCGCCGGGTTCTCGGGTGCCGGTCCGGCCGACGCTCGCGGCCGTCCTCGACTGGGGGCGGGCCGCCCAGGGCCTGAGCGACGGGATCGTGGATATCGCGCTTTTAGACGCCCGCCTCGCAGCCGAAGGGATCGGCTCCTGGCCGACCCAGTCGGCACGGCCGAGTGCCGCATCCCGGGGCTGGTCGATCGACCGAGGCTCGCGAGGCTCGGATATCCTTCGACCGGCCGGCCTGTCGTTCGATCTCGATGGCGTCGCCAAGGGTTGGCTGGCCGATCGCGCCCTGTCCCGTCTCGCCGCCCATCGATGGGTGGCGGTCGATGTCGACGGTGACATCGCGATCCGGGTCGAGCGAGACCGGAGGGTCCGATTCGGCGTGGCCGATCCGCGGACCTCCGGATGCGTCCTCGTCGAGCTCGAGCTGGCTGGCCCCGAGGCCGGGGGGCCGCGGGGGTTCGGTCTGGCGACCTCCGGGACCACGATCCACCACTGGACCGTCGATGACCAGCCATCGCATCACCTGATCGACCCCCGGACCGGACGGCCGGCCCGCACGGACGTCATTCAGGCAACCGTGCTCGCCGGTTCGGCGCGCGAAGCGGAGGCGATCGCGAAGTCGGCCGTGATTCTCGGGTCCGAGGCGTCCCTCGAGCGGCTGGATCGTGCCGGAGTCTACGCCGCCGTCCTGCTCACCGAAGGTGGGGACGTCCTGCTCACACCGTCAACGGCGCGTTGGCTGGGATGAGATTCCGGGGGCTCGATCCGCGGACCCAGGCGGTTCGCTGGGGGCTGTTCGCCGTGGCCGTTGGCATCGTCGTCGGGGCGACCGGCCCGGCGGCCCTGGGCGGGTTGGCGGTGGCCTGGGACGCGAACCGCTCGAGCCTGCCCTGGATCTTCGAACGCAGCTTCGCCGTTCTGGCCTACGGCGCCCTGGCCGGCTCGGTGATCTATGGGCTGCTGCTGTCGACCAGGATCCTGGACGCCATCGCCCATCGGCCGATCACCTTCACCCTTCACCAGGACCTCGCCTCGTTCGGGGTCGGTCTGGCGGCGATCCACGGGATGCTCCTGGCCCTCGACAAGAGCGTCCCGTTCAGCCTCGCCCAGATCGCCGTCCCCGGTCTCGCCCCGCACGCGCCGATCTGGGTGGCCGCCGGCCAGGTCGCGTTCTACCTGATGGCTGCCGTGATCGCCACCTTCTACCTCCGACGCCGGATCGGTCAGCGCGCCTGGCGGCTGTTCCACTATCTGACCTTCCTGGCCTTCGTCGGGGCGACCGCCCACGGGCTCGGTGCCGGCACCGACAGCGGAACGGTCTGGGCGTGGTGGCTGTACGTCGGGGCGTCGGTCGCGGTCGTCTTCCTGTTCGTCTACCGGGTCGCGCTGTCGGTGGCTGGACGGCGCTCCGGTCCGCTTCGCGCTGGATCGGCGGCCGGGGCGCCGTAGGCCACGGACGATCCGCCGGTCTGACCTGAGAAACGCCACCCGCGTTCGAGGCGAGTGGCGTTCTCGGTCCGAGGTCGGCCGGGGATCAGGGCTGCGTCTCGCCGGCCTCCGGGTTGGCGCTGGAACCGAGGCGGATCAGGAAGCGGGTGAACAGCCCAGCCGCGGTCAGCCCGAACAGGACGAGGCTGACCTCGAGGATCGGCCACGCCAGCGGGTTGATCGTCCCGTCCGCCTGCACGGCGCTCAGCGCGTCGGGGATCCAGCCCAGGCCGTAGACGTTGAGCCGATCGACCTGGTCCGCCGCCTCGAGACCGTAGACCTGCGGGACGATGTACAGGACCGACGAGATCACCAGCAGCAGGCTGACCAGCCGGAATGCCTGCGGATCGTCGTCGGCATCCCGGATGAGCTTGACGACCAGGGCCCAGAACAGGACGACCGTCGCCAGTGGCGCGGTGATCGGGAGACCCAGGCCGATGTACAGGTTTGGCATCAGGAAGGTCACCGCCAGGGTCAGGGTGAGCAGGAGCAGGACATCGCGCATCAGCACGTACGACAGCCACCACACATCGCCGCCGAAACGGAGGGTGAGCGAGCCCAGGAAGCGCAGCACGTACGGTCGTGCGAAGTGGGTGATCATCGCGAATGACCACAGGATCGGCAGGACCGCCGCGAGCGACAGGACCAGCCAGCCGGCACCGCCGGTCGTCAGCGCGGTCGCCAGATCGTCGGCACTCATCGGGTCTGCTCCTTGCGGCTGGACGTCGCCGCCGCTCGACCGGTCTGTCTGAAGTTGTAGATCACCGCGATGGCGGCGAGGATCCCGACGAGGAGAGCTGAGAGATAGCTCAGCCCAAGGGCCACGTCCGGGTTCTGGCTGCTGACCAGGACCGCCGCCAGCTGGTTCGAGGTGTCGGTCCCGATCTGGGTCACCTGGACGCCCAGGAAGTAGGGGATCGTGTAGAGCGCGGCGCCGAGCCCGAGCAGCACGATCTGGGCTTTGAACCAGCGCAGGTCGGCGTCGCCCTTGATCAGTCGGATCACGAGGACCGCGAACGCGCACACGGCGGCCAGTCCGCCGGTGATTGGCAGGTCCTTGCCGGTCACCACGTCCGGGTAGAAGAAGATGAAGCTGCCCAGGAAGACCTGGACGAGCAGCAGGTCGCGGATCGCGATGTAGATGATCCACCACAGGTCGGCGCCAAGCCGAAGGGTGAACTTGTGGAGCGTCCCGACCATGTACGGGCGGGCCAGATGGAGCCCCAGAACGAGCAGCCAGAGCGCGACGAGCGCCGCCGCGATCGTTCCTTCAAGGAAGCCTTCGCCTGCATCGAACAGGCCCGAAACCTGATCCGCGGTCATCGATCTCCTCCTGCTGTTGGGGGCATGCCTGGCGCCGCCGGTGCGGCCGGGGGTACGTTCAGGATCGTCGCCGGCGATGCCGTCGCCGGGCTGCCGGGGCCGCCCGGGATGCTGGCTCGGCCGGGTCCGTCGCCCGGGCCGCGGCCGGATGCGACCGCCACGCTGGGGCTGTCGTAGACGGCATCGCAGCGGAAGCAGCGGCCGGCCTCGCTGCGCGCCGTCTCCGCCGTGAAGCCAACCTGGCCGGCCCGGAACGAACCCGGGTCGATGATCGGCAGCGGCAGACGCGCCCGGGCCCGCGGCGCGAGGTCGAGCGCGAGGCTCGGTTCGGGCCGGGTCGGGTAGCGGACGGTGGCCATGATGTCGGCTTCACCGTCCCGCGAGCCGGACAGGTGCTGGTGGATCGCCCCGGCGGCACGACGGCCGGCGGCGACCGCATCGATGATCGTCTTGGGGCCAGACACGACGTCGCCACCAGCGAAGACGCCGGCGCGGCCGGTCGCCAGGGTCCGCGGGTCGGCGGCGATGCCGGCCCAGGCGCTGATCTCGATCCCCGCCCCCTCGGGCAGGATCGATGGGTCGGGTTCCTCGCCGATCGCCACGAGGATCGTGTCGGCGTCGAGGACCTCCTCGGAATCGGGCACCGCCGCCCAGACGGCCCGTTCGTCGTCGACGGCGCCGGTCGGCGCCTGCTCGACGATCCGGACTGCCCGGACCGCACCATCCGCCCCGAGGACCTCGGTGACGGTGATCCCGATCCGGAACTGGATGCCTTCGCGCTTGGCGGCCTCGACCTCCTCGGCCTGGGCCGGCATCTCCCGGAATCCGCGGCGGTAGAGGACCGTGACCGAGCCGGCCCCGCTGCGCAGCGCGGAGCGGGCGGCGTCCATGGCCGTGCTGCCACCGCCGACGACGACGACCCGGCCGGGCAGGCGCGGCCGTTCACCGAGGTTGACCTGCTTGAGGAAGAGCGTCGCGGGGATGACCCCGGTCAGGGTGTCGCCAGCCACGCCGAGCCGGCGACTCTTCGGCGCGCCGGTCGCGAGGAAGATCGCGTCGAACCCCTGGGTCTCTAGATCGTTGAGCGTGAAGTCGCGGCCCATCACCGCGTCAAGACGAAGCTCGACGCCAAGCCCGACGATCCGATCGATCTCAGCCCGCAGGACCTCGCGGGGGAGGCGGTATTCGGGGATGCCGATCGCCATCATCCCGCCCGGGATCGGCATCGCCTCGAGGACCGTCACGCCGTAGCCAAGGCGGATGAGGTAGTAGGCGGCCGACATGCCAGCCGGCCCGCCACCGACGATGGCCACCCGCTCGGGCCGGCGCACCTTCGGAGGCTCGACCTTGGGCAACGTGCCCTGCTCGACGGCGAAGCGCTTGAGGGTCCGGATCGCGATCGCCTCGTCGAGGACGCCGCGCCGGCAGGCCGTCTCGCACGGTGCGGTGCAGATCCAGCCGCAGACCGATGGGAAGGGGTTGACCTCGGCGGCGACCGCGTAGGCGTCGTCGAACCGTCCGTCGGCGATCGCGCCGACATAGCGGCCGGCGTCGGTCCCTGCCGGGCAGGCGGCCTGACACGGCGCGATCGGGTTCTGGGCGTCCGGTGCGACCATCGAGGTCCAGACCTGCCAGGGCTGCGGGCGCTGGTGGGTCCGCCAGGTGCCGAACTGGTCGAACGGTGAAACCTTGGTCGGCTTGAGCGACTCGCGGGTGACCGCCGAAAGGGGGATCCAACCGTCGCTCGGCTCTGGTCGATTGATCCGACCCTGGCGCGGCGCCAGCGGGGTCGGTCCAGGGACGGTCGCCAGGGACATCACCTCGACCGGGCATTCGCGGATGCAGATCGAGCAACCGATGCACTCACCGACCTGGGCCGGGTACTCCATCTGCCAGGGCAGGGGTCCGCCGGTCGGGCCGGCCTCGACGCCGGCGACCTCGGGGCGGGTCATGTCGAGCGCCTGCACGGGACAGACGTCCATGCAGACCCCGCAATTGATGCAGTTCCCGCGATCGATCTCGATCAGGTAACCCATGGCCTGCTCCGCTGCGGTCGACGCCCGATCGCCTGGTTCGGCGTGCGCCTGCTCATCCGCGAAGCCTGACCGCCCGATGGCCATCCACCGAGTGACGTGTGCCCTGTTTCCGGGGGGCCGACCGGCAGGGTCCGGGGTTGGTTCGAGCGACGCCCGAGGAGCCTACCATCTGCGCTACGCTCCCCGGCGATGGTCGAGGAGCTGCTCAGCGGGCACGGACGCTTCCGTGCCGAGTACGCCGCCGACGCGCACGACTTCCTCGAGCGGCTGGCGCGTGAAGGTCAGCGCCCGTCGACCCTGTTCATCGGCTGCTCCGACTCGCGGGTCATCCCCGAGCTGCTGACCGATGCGGCTCCCGGCGCGCTGTTCGTGGTGCGCAACGTGGCCAATCGGGTCCCCCTCCGCGAAGACGCCGATGCCAGCGTCGGTGCGGCGATCGAGTACGCCGTCGAGCAGCTCCGGGTCGGCGAGATCGTCGTTTGCGGTCATGACCTGTGCGGCGGCGTCAGCGCCGTGCTTGGCGATCTGCACGGGATCCCGCCCGGATCGGAGCTCGCGATCTGGTTGAGTGGCATCGCTCCGGCTGTCGGCCGAGCGAGGGACGTCGAGACCGATCCGGACCGGCGCCTTCATCTCGCTGTCCAGGAGAACGTGCTCGACGGTATGGCGAACCTGATGACGTACTCGAGCGTCGCCGAGGCGGTGGCCGCCGGACGGCTCCGACTCCATGGCTGGTTATACGACCCGGCGGCCGCGTCGCTCCTGGTCTACGACACCGCCAGCGACCGGTTCATCGCTCCAGGCTCCTGAGCCGGTCCTGGGTCGATGTCCAGCTCCGGGTTCGACCCACGGGATCTCGGCGAGATCAGGGCCGAACGACCGAGACCAGGACGAGCTCCTCGATCGGGCCCTGCACGGCCTTGGACGGGTAAGAAACGCTGACCCGACTCAGGTCAGGTGCGTACCTCCAGTTTCACGCGGGCGCCGTCCACGGTGTTCTCTGCCGTGGCCGAGCCGCCATGCGCTTCGGCGACGGCGCGAACGATCGAGAGGCCCAGTCCGGACCTGGTCGGGCTGGCCGTCTCGTCCTGGCCGCGGATGAACGGTTCGAAGGCGCTGGCGAGAAGATCCGGCGCAAACCCGGGGCCGCTGTCGGCGATCGCGAACCAGGCGATGCTGTCCTCACGACGGGCGGTGACGCGCACGATGTCCCCGTGGCGGCTGTAGCGGATCGCGTTCTCAAGCAGGTTCCGTAGCGCCTGCTCGATCCGCTCCGGGTCGACCTCGACGATCTCGTCAGAGACGTCAATGTCGATCGTCACGCCGGCGGCGAAAGCTTGGTTCTTGATCGACTCGACGCTGCGTTGGGTCAGCTCGGCGAGCGACGCCTCCACCCGGTGGACGGGGATCCGACCGCCCCGGGTTCGAGCCATGACCAGAAGATCCTCGGCGAGCCGCTGAAGGTGGGTGACGTCATCCTGCGCGCTGCGCAGGGCTGCCTCGAGCTCCGGGGCCTCGCGCCGGCGAGTGAGGGCAAGGTCGATCTCACCGCGGAGCGTGGCCAGCGGCGTCCGCAGCTCATGGCTGGCGTCGTCGACGAACCGTCGTTCGCGTTCCAGCGCTTCCTGCAGCCGGTCGAGCATCGAGTTCAGGGTGGTGGCCAGCCGCGCCAGCTCATCGCCGCTGGCAGGAACCGGTAAACGACGATCAGGCTCAGATGCGGAGATCGCCGCCGCCTGGCTCTGCATCTGCTCCACCGGCTTTAGAGCGGCCCCGGCGAGGAGCCATCCGGCGCCGGCCGTGATCAGCAGGGCAACCGGGCCAACCGTGCCCATCACAATCAGCAGCCGTTGCGTCGCCTCGATCACATCGCCCAAGGTCGCGCCGACGACGACGATACGGAAGGGGTTTTCGCTGACCGGCACGGCCAAGAGTCGAACGGGGTCGTCCTGCGGGTCGAGCTGGCGGGTGAAGAACATGACGCCCGCCACGGCGCTCACCTCCGAGGCGGCGATGAGGGGTCGATCCGAGACGGCTGAGCTCGCCTCCACGATCTGGCCGGACCCGTCAAGGATCTGGGCGAAGGCTTCATCGGGATCGATCAGCTTGCCGGGGGCTCCGACGACGCTGGGCGCCTGGGGGCTACCCGCCGCGTCAACCAGGACCTGCGCTCGGGAGCGCAGACCTGCATCGACCGAGGCCACCAAGTCAGCACTTACACGGAGGTAGGCGTAGGTCCCCAGCCCAAGGAGGACAACGGCCATCCCGGTGCCGAAGACCAGGGTCAGTCGAAGCTTAAGCGAGAGGTGCATCGGCGATCTCATTGCGCAGCCGGAAGCCGATGCCGCGGATGGTCTCGAGCGAGGAGCGTCCGAACGGACGGTCGATCTTCTGCCTTAGGTATCCGACATAGACATCGACGAGGTTCGGGTCGCCGTCCCATGCGAAATCCCAGACGTGCTCCAAGAGTCGAGTACGGCTCAGGGCCTCGCCGGGATGCTGCATGAAGTATTGGAGCAGGGCGAACTCCTTTGGCGTCAATTGGACCGGTTCGCTGCCGCGTCGGACCGAGTGCTCGGCCGGATCCAGTGCGAGATCGCCGACCTCCAACACCGGCGATCGCTCGTGTGGCCCGCGCCGGACAAGCGAGCGCACCCGAGCGAAGAGCTCCTCGAACGCGAATGGCTTGGTCAGGTAGTCATCCGCGCCCGCGTCAAGTCCGCGGACCCGATCCGAGATGTCGTCGCGGGCCGTGAGCATCAGGAGTGGAGCCCAGCGATCGGCGCGGCGCAGCCGGAGGCACACCTCGAAGCCATCGATATCGGGCAGGACAACATCCAGAACGATCGCATCGAACGACTCCTCCGTCGCCACCCAGACGGCGTCGACGCCATTGGAGACGATGTCGACGACGTAGCCCTGCTCTGTGAGCCCGCGGCGGAGCAGGCTTGCCATCTTGGGGGAGTCCTCGACAACCAACACTCGCATCTGTCCGACCTGCCTCGGTCTGATCGTACCGCCGTTGTCTGAGAGATCGCTAAGAGTCTGACGACACGGGTGCTCAGCTCAAGCGGCGCGCCCTCTTGGCGTTCGGGTCCGTCTTACCGGTTTCTCAGGATCGGTTTGCGAGAGTCCGCTCGCAAGATGACTCGCAGACTCAAGGAAGGAGATCGCAATGGCCGGCAGGCTTGTGCTCGCCGCAGCGCTCGTGGCCGTCGTTGCCGGCTGCAACGCGGGCGTTTCATCCACCACGTCGCCCACGGTTCCGCCCACGGTTCCTCCCCCGACCGCCGCGCCGACCCTGGCCAGCTCGCCGCCCGCCAATCCATCCGCCGCACCTTCGTCCGGGACCGCGAGCCTGCCGCCGTACCATCCCACGATCGATCCGGCGAAGTTCTCGGACCAGATCACGAATCCGTACTTTTCGCTCAAGCCTGGCACGACCTTGATCTATGACGGCAAACGCGATGACACGCCGCGGCGGACCGAGATGACGGTCACGACCGAGACGAAAACGATCATGGGCGTCAACTGCATCGTCGTTCGGGACGTCCTGACGTCGAACAATGCGCTCGTTGAGAAGACCGTCGACTGGTATGCCCAGGACATCGACGGCAACGTCTGGTACTTCGGTGAGGACACTGCCGAGTACATCAACGGCGCAGTGACCAGCACGGCCGGAACCTGGTTGGCGGGCGTCGACGGCGCCTGGCCAGGGATCGTCATGGAGGCATCACCCAAGATTGGCGATGCGTATCGTCAGGAGTATCGCCCCGGGGTCGCCGAGGACTACGCCAAGATCCAGAAGCTCGACGCAACGGTCACCGTTCCCCTGGGCAGCTATGACCGCGTCGTGGTCACCGAGGACACGGACTTGCTTGACACGACCAAGCTCGAGCACAAGTCCTACGCACCGGGCGTTGGGTTCGTCGGGAGCGAGGGCATGGTCAATGGCCACCACGAGGTGACGAGTCTCGTTTCGGTCCTCACTGCGCCCTGAGGCACGGCAGGTGAGCGTGATGAACAGTCCTGCCATCGAAGCTCGCGGCCTGTTCCACATCTACCGCGAAGGGCCGGTCCGAACGATCGCGCTACGCGGAGCGGATCTCGTTCTGGGGCAGGCCTCGTGGACCAGCTTGATGGGCCCATCGGGAAGCGGGAAGAGCACCCTTCTGCATATCCTCGCCGGACTCCTGGAACCCAGCGCTGGCTCGGTCGCCGTCGACGGCGAGGATGTGACCAGGCTCTCTCAGGCCGCACGTGTCGGCTGGCGTCGGCGCAGCGTTGGGGTCGTCCTCCAGCGGGACAACCTCCATCCCCATCTCAATGTCGGTGACAACATCGCCCTGCCCCTCCGACTCGATGGCGGCTCGGCTGGGACGATCCGGGCTCGGGTCGAGGAGTTGCTCGGCCAGATCGGTCTTCGTGACCGCATCGGGCAGCCCGTGGCCGAGCTCTCGGGCGGGGAAGCCCAACGAGTCGCCATCGCGGTTGCCATCGCGAACCGTCCGCGGGTGCTCCTCGCCGACGAACCGACGGGGGAGCTCGACGAAGCCACCGCTGCGGGTGTCCTCGATCTGCTCGAGGCATTGCGCACGGAGCAGGGCGCCGCGATCCTGACCGTCACCCACAACCCGCAGGTCGCCGAACGAGCGAGTCAGCGCTTGCAGATGCTCGATGGGCAGGTGGCCGATGCCGGGTGAGGGCGCTCCGGCGGTCGAAGCGATCGATGTCAGCCGGACGTATGGACGGCGAGGCCGGGCGCGACTCGCCATCGAGCGGGTGTCGCTCACGGTGGCCCGTGCGGAAATCGTTGCCGTCATGGGGCCGAGCGGGTCCGGCAAGAGCACCCTCCTGCACCTGCTCGGCGGGCTGGATCTGCCTGACGATGGAGTCGTGCGACTGAACGGGGTCGACTGGGGGACGTTGCGCGGCAGCGAACGGGCACGGTTCCTGCGGCGCACCTGCGGGATCATCGTCCAGGGCATGGCCCTCCTGCCCCAGGCGACGTCCGCGGAAAACGTGGAGGTACCGCTCCTCCTCGATCACATCGACAAGGAAGATCGCCGTCGCCGAGTTGCGGAAGCCCTCGAGCGTGTGGGTCTCACCGGTCGCGCCTCGCAACTGCCCGACGAGTTGTCTGGCGGTGAGCAGCAGCGGGTATCGATCGCGCGCTCCCTGGTCCTTGAGCCCGCCGTGGTCCTGGCCGACGAGCCGACCGGCAGCCTCGATTCGGCAACGGCGCAAGTCGTCGTGCGGCTGCTCGTCGAGGCGGCTCGAGAACGGAATGCGGCGGTCGTTCTGGTCACGCACGACCCCGCCGTGGCCAAGCACGCCGATCGGGTCGTGAGCCTGCATTCGGGACGTCTCGGATCCGACGCAGCCAGTGAGGACGGACTGCGGGTCGGGTCATGACTCGCTGGCTCCTACGTCGCAACGTTCGCGGCGCCCCGCGGCGCCTCCTGCTGGAGGCGATCGGCGTCGCGTTCCCGGTGGCGATGGTTGCCGCGACCTTGTTGTTCGTCGATGCGGCCATCCAGTCGATGACGCCGATCGCGCTTGACCCTGTTCAGGTCGAGATGCGAGCCGTGGCCAAGTCGCTCGATGCCGACATGCTGACCGTCAGTCAGAAACTCGCCGGGGTGCCGGGAGTCAGGCTCGTCGAGCCGTTCGGGGCGACCAATGTCGTGGTCGATCCGGGCACGGGTGCCCAGGTGACAGCCCGACTGTTCGCCGTCGATCCCACCTATCTTCAAGGGCACCCATGGGTCCGCGTCGTCAGCGGCGGGCTCGGCGCCGGCGTTCTTCTCGATCAATCGATCCGCGCCGCGCCCGGTTTCGAATCCCCCGAATCGGTGACGATCAGCCTACCGGGCGACGCGCCCCCGATGGCACTGTCGCTGCCCGTCGGCGGCACGGTCGATCTTCGGGGCGCGACGACCTGGTTCGCGATTCCCTATGGCGAGGTCCAGGGCGACATCGTGACGGTGCCCCGGGCCATCGTCATCGACTTCGCGACCTTCCAGCGCCAGGTGCTGCCCGTCCTGCGGACCTGGGCAGCCGCCGGCGGTCTACCGGCCTTCGATCCAGGCTCGGACGAGCTTCCGGCGGCGAGCCTCGAGGCTCATGTCACGGTCGACCACGCCGCGTATCCGGCCGATCCCGGTCAGGCCGCGATCTGGTCTGGCCAGCTCCAGCGGGTCCTCGGCCGTCGGACGGCGGTGCCGATCGTCGTGGCCGACAACGCCGCCGAGGCGCTGACGACGAGCCAGGAGGACGCCACCAACGCCAAGATTCTGTTCCTGCTGCTGGGCATCCCGGGCGCGCTGGTCGCCGGTGCTCTGGGCCTTGCTGGGGCGTCGACGCTGGTCGAGGCGCATCGACGCGAGGAGGCCCTGCTTCGGCTGCGTGGCGCCACGAGCGGACAGATCGCGCGGTTGGCTGTGGCTCACGCTGCGCTGGCTGGCGTCATCGGCTCGACGCTGGGGATCTTCGTGGCCGGCCTCGCGGTCAGCGCCGCGATCGGGCGGCCCGTCTGGCAAGGCGTTCCCGCGGCGGGACTGGGCCTGTCGACCGGGCTCGCCCTGTTCGCGGGCGGTCTGACGACCGTCGTTCGAGTCATCCGTCTCCGGCGCGCCGCCAAGCGATCGGAGATCTCGGCCGAGCGACGGATCCTCGAGCGAGGTTCGTCGCCGATCTGGCGCCGGGCCCGGCTCGACGTGCTGGCCGTCGCCGTTGGCGTCGCCATCCTGGTCATCGATTTCGTGAGCGGCGGCCTCCAGCAGGGGCCGATCGAAGGTCCCTCGCTCGCTCTGTCCTTCTACGTCCTCCTCGCGCCGATCGCGATCTGGATCGGTGCCACATTGCTCCTCATCCGCGGTCTGCTCGTGCTCCTGGGCTTCCTCGCCCGGCCCGACCGGGCGCGGCCGATGTCGTCCTGGGGCGGTGCCGGCCTGCGTTGGCTGGGCCGTCGACCGGCTCGGACGGCGATGAGTCTGGCGCTGGCGTCACTCGCCGTCGGCTTTGCGACGCTGGTCCTCACCTTTGGGGCTACCTATCAGACGGCCAAGGCGACGGATGGCGATGCCGCCATCGGAGCCGACCTCCGGCTGACTCCAGGAGATCCGCGATTCGTTCTGCCCGCGCTCGGTCAGGAGGTCAGCGCGATCAGCCCGGTTCGGCTCGTGCCGGCCCGGGTCGAGACCGACCGGAAGACGATCCTCGCGCTCGACCTCTCCTCGTACGAGAAGGCCGCGTCGATCGCGCCGCGGATGATCGCCGGGGCTGCCCTTGAGGGACTGCTGGCCGATCCGCATGGCGTGCTCATCGACAGTGACATCGCGCAGTCGTTCGATCTCAAACCGGGCGACATGCTGCCGCTGACGATCTTCCCCGACGACTTCGAGAACGCCAGCGATATTGAGCTTCGGGTTGTCGGCGTGTTCAGCTCGTTCCCACCGACGTCGGCGTCGGCCGAGGTCGTCACGTCGGTCGCGGCATTGCCTCGGGCGGAGACGGTCCCGGTCGATTTCTACCTCGCCCGCACGGATCACAGCCGCCCGCCGAGCGCGGTCGCAGCGTCCCTGCGTGGCGGCCCACTGGCCGGCACGTTCGCAGTCGCGACGGTTCTGCCCTCGACCGAGCGTGGTCTGACGGCCCTCAACCTGGCAGGTTTGAGTGGGATCGAGTCCGTCGCTGCCAGCCTCGTGGCAGCCGTAGGCATCGGCGTCCTCGGGGCGTTCCTCATCCTGGAGCGGCGTCGGGAATTCGCCATCCTCCAGACTGTGGGTGCCGACACCCGTCAGGTCCTGACCGGTCCCGCCCTCGAGGGCGCGGTGGCGGTCATCGGCAGTATCGCGATCGGGCTCCCGATCGGGTTGGGCCTCGGGATCCTCGCCGTGCGGGTGCTTGGGCTGTTCTTCAGGCTGTCACCGCCGCTGGTCACCGTTCCGGTGCCAGAGTTGTTGGGACTGGCCTTGTTCGTCGCGATCTCGTCGGCCGTCCCCTTCGTGGGTGCTCTCGTCGCCGTCAACCGAGTCCGGGCGGCATCGGTCCTCCGCGAACTCTGATGGCGCGAGCTCGCGACGGCGCGCTGGGTCGCGTCTTAGGCTTTTCTCAGGCTCCCGGTGGCAGGGTACCCGGGTGTCCTCCAGGAGATAGGCGAATGTCCAGGCGCCTGGCGGTCCTTGGCCTCGTGGTTCCGTTCCTCGTGTTCACTGGCTGCGTCCCTGTCGGAACGGGATCCGGCGATGTAGGTCCGACCATCGAGCCGTCGCTCGTCAGACCACCGTCGCCGTCACCTACCGATGGTCTCGAACCCACCGCGAGTACCGTTCCTTCGGTGTCGCCAGGGGCATCGGGCGCGATCGATCCCGCAAACTTCACGAGCACGGTCGACAATCCGTGGTTCCCGTTGCTCCCGGGGACGATGCTCACCTACCAGGGCACAAAGGACGCGAAGACGGCCGTCGAAACGTTCACGGTGACCCACGCGACGAAGGTGATCGCAGGTGTGACCTGCGTTGTCGTCGAGGACCGGGTATCGCTCGGCGGGGTACCCGCCGAAAAGCTCCTTGGCTACTACGCCCAAGATCGCGCTGGCAATGTGTGGTACTTCGGAGAGGACATGGAGGAGCTCGCTCCGAACGGCACGGTGGTCAGCACGGACGGCAGCTGGCACGCCGGCGTGGACAAAGCGTATGCGGCCTTCTTCCTTGAGGGCTCGCCGACGGTGGGGCATTCCTACGGTCACGACTACACCAAGAACAACTGGGCCGTCGTCCGCCTGTCCGACCAGGTGACCGTGCCGTACGGGACCTTCGCTGCGCTCGTCACCAAGGAATGGAGTCCCCTCGAACCCGACGTCGAGAGTCGCAAGTACTACGTGCGGGGGGTGGGCGTGGTCCGTGATGTCGTCGTCAAGGGCCCCACGGAGGAGTTTGTCCTGGTCAAGGTCGAGCATGTCTAGTCGACGGTCGGGAGAGGGCCCTGAAGAGCGCCGACGTCACACCGATCGTTAAACCAGAACCTGGCCCCGCCTCCGTCGCTGGCCAGAACGTCGACGATCAGTTCGACGGCGAGGAGCAACCCCGGATGAGCTGTCGTCGTGGCGGCGGGCGATCGCTCCGCCCGTGCCGACGACGATCGATCCCCAACGACGATCAGGGCCCGTATTCGAAGGTTCGCTCGATCCTGACCCGGAAGGTGACCCGGGCGATCCCCAGGAACTTCTCTGGATCCGAGCCGTAGCGACGAGCGAGGGCAGCGATGTCCTCGCTCGCTGCATTGCCGTCGCGGAGGCGCTCGGCCGTCCCGCGCAGGCTGATCCAATGCTCGGGGTCGGCGTCGTCATAGATCGCAATCCCGATCCGCGGGTCGCGTTCGAGGTTCTGCGGCCAGCGCCGGGCGGGCCGACTGTTGATCAGCAACCGGTCGCCATCGAGGGCGTACCAGACGACCGCTTGGTGCGGCGCACCGTCCGGGTTGATGGTCGAGATCGTGGCGAAGCGGGGCGGTTCGAGGAACCGACGGATGGCTTCGGGCAGGACTGGCGAGGGGGCGGGGATCTCCATCGGCTGATGGTAGCCTGCGTCGGACATGGACCGACCGAACAGCGAACGGCGGCGCTCGACCGTTGCCCTGGTGGCGGCCCTCATGCTCGCCACGTTGCTGAGCGTCCCGCTCCCCGTGAGCGGGACGACCCCGACCGCGGGCCCATCGACTCCACTGCCGCTCGCCGGTCTGGTCATCGCGATCGATCCGGGGCACAACGGCGGGAACGCCTCGCATAGCGCCCGGATCGCGCACCGGGTCTGGATCGGCAACGCCTGGAAGGCCTGTAACACGGTCGGGACCGCCACCCGGGGCGGCTATCCAGAGCATCGCTTCGCGTTCGCCGTCGCGCTCCGGGTGAAGGCCCGTCTCGAGGCGCTCGGGGCGACCGTCAAGCTGACCCGACCGAACGATCGCGGCGTCGGTCCGTGCATCGACGTCCGCGGCCGGTTCGGTGCCAGGGTCCACGCCGCGCTCACTGTGAGCATCCATGCCGACGGCTCGAGCCGCTCCCATCGCGGGTTCGTGGTGATGAAGCCCGGCCGGGTGCCCGGTTACACGGTGGACATCCAGGCCCGCTCGGCGACCCTGGCCCTGGCGATGCGACGCGGACTGCTCGCCGTCGGGCTCCCGATCGCCAACTACTACGCCCGCCACGGGATCGTCAGCCGGACCGACCTCGGCACGCTCAACCTGTCGGACGTCCCGGTGGTGATGGTCGAGCTCGGCAACATGAAGAACGCGACCGACGGCGCACGAATGACCAGCCCCAGCGGCCGCGACCGCTACGCCGCGGGTCTGGTCGCCGGGATCCGATCCTTCCTGGGACGCTAACGCCGAAGGCCCGGTTCGGTTACGCCGGCGCCGCTCCTCGGGCACCGGAGACCAGCCGCTCGATGGTTGCCAGGTGCTCGTCGTCGTGATCGATCGCGACCTGGAGCAGGCCCGCCACATCGAGCACACCGAGCGTGTCGTGGGTCCCCGACCGCTGCCAGCCCGCGGCGGGCAATCCGGTCACCGTGGCGACCAGGGCCCGACGGCGGGCCGCGAAGGTCTCGATCAGGACGCCCAGCGGCCGGTCCGCCGGCCCATCGTCGAAGCGCGGCTCGACCCACGACCAGCGCGGGTGATCCTGTTCGCGCAGATCGCGCAGCCGTCGCCCGAAGACCTCGTCATCGACCGCGATCAGGTGGCGCACGATCTCGCCGACGGACCACTCGCCATCCGGAACGGTCAGCGTCTCGACCGCGGCGGCGGCCTGGGCGGCGCGAGCCGGCGCCGAAGCGAGCCGGCCGACCAGCTCGGCCCGCCGCCGCGCCGTCACGACCGGGCTCACGAGGCCCGGGCCTCGAGATCGGTCAGGTAGCGCGTTCGCCAGACCTCGCAGGCCTCGACCGCGTTGAACGTGTAGATGTGGATCCCTTGGACGCTGGCGCTGGCGTCAGCCATGAGGGGGGCCAGCGACTCGAGCAGACCATCGGGCTTGTAGAACCCGCCGGAGCGGACCATCCGGGCCACGAACCGAGCGTTCTTGGTCATGAATCGGCGGGTGTCCGAGACGCCGATCCGGGTGGCGATCGAGAGCAGCTTGTGCGGCTCCGCCACCCCGGGCACGCCGATGACCGCCGGGAGGGCGATCCCATCGGCTCGGCGCGCACGGAGCCAGCTCGCGATCGCGTCCGCATCGAAGCACATCTGGGTGGTCATGTAGTCGGCCAGCGGCGCCTTGTCGGCCAGGGCCTGGAGCAGGACTGGATCGGGGATCGACGGATGGCCTTGCGGGTAGCAGGGCACGCCGATCTCGCGCAGCGGGTGATCCATCTCGCGGATCGCCCGGAGGAGCGACAGTCCATCGTGGAAGTCGCCCCGATCGTCGGCGTCGCCACCGACGACAAAGGCGCGATCGAGCCTGGCTTCGGCCATCCGCTTCATCAGCTCGGCGAGGTGTGCCCGGTCGCGGATCGTGTGCGCCGAGAGGTGGGGAACCACGGTCAGACCGCGCGCGCGAAGCCGGGCGCTCGCCTCGATCGTGGCCTCGATCCCCTTGGCTGGCGAGGCGGTCACCGAGACTAGCGCACCGGCCGGCAGGAACGCCGCCTGGTCATCGAGGTTCTTGAGCGGCACGACCTCGAACTTGGGCGCCCCGACGATCCGGCGCAGGGCGGCCAGCGCCCCCGGGTCGAGCCCGCTCCGCCGCCGCAGGAGCGCGAGCGCGGCCATCAGACGAAGGCGTCCGGCATCGATGCCTTCTTGCGGATCATGTATTCGAGCAGCGCTTCGTCGGTCGCCTGGTCCATCGGCGGCTCTTCATACTCGGCCAGCATCCGCTTCCAGATCGCATTGGCGCGCTGGGCCGCGTCGAGCGAGCCATCCTCCTGCCATTGCTCGAAGCTGTTGTTGTCGGCGGTCTCCGAGCGGTAGAACGCGGTCTCGAAATTGGCCAGGGTGTGGGCGCTGCCGAGATAGTGGGTGCCCGGCTCGTTGGCCCGGATGGCGTCCAGCGCCTGACCATTCTCGGACAGGTCGATCCCCTGGGCGAAGACCTGCATCATCCCGCACTGATCCGCGTCGAGGATGAACTTCTCATAGCCGATGGCCAGCCCGCCCTCGAGCCAGCCGGCCGCGTGGAGGACGAAGTTGACCCCGCCGAGGACGGTCGGCTGGAGGGTCGCAGCGGACTCATAGGCCGCCTGGGCGTCGGCGATCTTGGAGGCGCACAAGCTGCCCCCGGAGCGGAACGGCACCCCCAGCCGGCGGGCCAGGGCGGCCATCGCGTAGAGCACCAGGGCTGGCTCCGGGGTGCCAAAGGTCGGCGCGCCGGACAGCATCGACATCGAGCTGGCGAACGAGCCCAGGACCACCGGAGCCCCGGGCCGGACGAGCTGGACGAAGGTCATCCCGGCCAGCGCCTCGGACAGCGTCTGGGCGCACACCCCGGCGGCGGTCACCGGGGCCATTGCTCCGGCCAGGATGAACGGAGTCAGGAGGGTCGCCTGGTTCGCTTCGGCGTAGGCCCGGGCCGCCCCGAGCATGATCGAATCCCAGACCAGCGGCGAGTTGGCGTTGATCAGGCTGATGACCACGGCGTGGTCCTCGAGATACTCGGCGCCAAACAGGATGCGGGCCATGTCGACCGTGTCGCGCGCCCGCTCCGGGGCGGTCACCGAGCCCATGAACGCCTTGTCCGAGAAGCGCATATGGGCGTAGACCATGTCCAGATGGCGCTTGTTGACCGGCACGTCGACCGGCTCGCAGATCGTCCCGCCCGAATGGTGGAGGTGCGGGCTGGCGTAGGCCAGCTTCACGAAATTGCGGAAGTCCTCGATCGTCCCGTAGCGCCGGCCGTTGTCCAGGTCGCGCACGAAGGGCGAGCCGTAGTTCGGGGCAAAGACGGTGGCCTGCCCGCCGATCTGGACGTCGTTGAGGTGGTTTCGGGCGTACTGGGTGAACACCCTGGGCGCGCTCTTCTGGATGATCGAGCGGCACATGCCGCGGGGGAAGCGGACTCGCTCGCCCTGGACATCGGCCCCGGCTCCGGCGAGCATCACCAGCGCGTCGGGGTCGCCCCGGAAGACGACCCCGACCTCCTCGAGGATCGTGTCCGCGTTGTGTTCGATGAGCGACAGGCCCTCCTCGTCGAGGACCTCGAACGGGCTCAGCTTGCGGATGAGAAATGGGACCCGCTCAATGTGGGCGTGGAGTCGAGCGGCCTGCCGTCCGGCCCGTCCACCGGTTCGTCGCCGCGGGACGTCGTCGGTCATGACTCCTCCTTGGCGGCGGTCGTCGCGACCGCTCGTCGTCGTCGCTGCGGGCCGCGCGGGTCCGTGCCGCCGTCATTCGCCGGGCCCACGGCGGGCAGATCCACGACCCGGGCCAGGTGCTCGAAGCGGTCGGTCTTGTGGGGGAAGGCGAGGGCATTCACGAAATGCTCCTGGAAGCGCGGCTCGACCGCGGTTTCGATCTTCTCGACGCTGCGGACCACGGCCTCGATCTCGGTCCGGGCGGCACCCGAGAGGAGCGCGATCAGGGCCCCGGTCCCGGCCGCATTGCCCGCCGATCGGACGTGACCGAGATCGCAATCGGGGATCAGCCCGAGGATCATCGCGTGGGTGGTGTCGATCTGGCTGCCAAAGGCGCCGGCCAGCCGGATGTCGTCGACGGCGTCCACGCCTGCGTGATCCATCAGCAGGCGGACCCCGGCGTACAGGGCGGCCTTGGCCAGCTGGATCGCCCGGACGTCGTTCTGGGTGATCACGATCCGCGGCTGCCCCTCGTGGAGGACGTACGAGAAGGTCCGGCCCTCGGGAACGATCCGGGCGGTCCGTGCCGCGAGCTCGCCGTCAACGATCCCGTCGGTGGTGATCACCCCGGCCAGGAACAGCTCGGCGATGACCTCGACGATGCCCGAGCCACAGATCCCGGTCACCCCCAGCTCGGCGGCCGCCGAGCCAAACCCCGGCTCGTCCGACCACAGCTCGGAGCCGATGATCTTGAACCGTGGCTCGAGGCTGGCCCGATCGATCCGAACCCGTTCGATCGCGCCTGGCGCCGCACGCTGGCCGCCGCTGATCTGGGCACCTTCGAAGGCGGGCCCGGTCGGGCTCGAGGCGGCCAGCAGGCGATGCCGGTTGCCGAGCACGATCTCGGCGTTGGTGCCGACGTCGACGACGAGTTGGATCCGCTCCGCGAGGTGTGGCGTCTCGGCCAGGATCACCCCGGCGGTGTCCGCCCCGACGTGGCCGGCGATGCAGGGCAGGACGTAGACCCGGGCGCCGGGATGGGCCTTGATCCCGAGCTCGGCGGCGGTCGTCCGGACCGACCGATCGGTGGCCAGCGCGAATGGAGCGGAGCCGAGCGGGATCGGATCGATCCCCAGCAACAGGTGGTGCATGATCGGGTTGCCGACCACCGCGATCTCGAGGATCTCCCGGGACGGAACGTCGGCCTGGTCGGCCAGACCCGTCACCAGCTTGGCCAGCGCGCCGCGGACCGCCCGGGTCATCTCGCCGGCGCCCTCGGGATGCATCATCGCGTACGAAACCCGGCTCATGAGGTCCTCGCCGAAGCGGATCTGCGGGTTCATCACCCCGCTCGAGGCGAGGACCGAGCCGTCGGCCAGGTTGGCCAGGTGGCCCGCGATCGTGGTCGAGCCGACATCGATGGCGACCCCGAAGGCGCGATCGTGGAAGCCCGGCCAGACCGCACTCAGCCAGCGCCCTTCGTGGACCGCGACGGTGACCTTGTAGCCGCCCGCCTCGAGCGCCGGCTGGAGCGCGCGAAGGACCTGCAGATCGGTCTCCAACCCGGCCAAGCCCCACTCGGCGGCGAGCGCCTCCTGGAGGCGGGCCAGGTCGCCCGAGGGCGAGGCCAGCTCCGGCGGGGTGACCTCGACGTAGTGGAGCCGGACGACCGGATCGATCACGAAGTCGCGGACGTCGACGCCCTTGCGCACGACCTGACGATGGACCTGGCTCTCGGGCGGGACATCGATCAGGACGTCCCCCCGGAGCACCGCGGTGCAGCTCAACCGGCGGTCGTCGGCCAGGCCGTTGATCCGGCCGTACTCGGCCTCGACGGCACCGGACGGGCTGAGGTGGTCCGCCGCCGAGGTGATCCCGTGCTTTGCAAAGGCGCCGATCCCGGGCGTGATCTGGCAGCGGCCGCAGATCCCGCGCCCACCGCACACGGAGTCGATATCGACCCCCAGCGCGCGCGCCGCGTCGAGGACGGTCGTGCCCTCGGCGAACCGGCCACGCCGACCCGACGGGGTGAAGATGACCAGGGGTTCGGTGGTCCCGCTCACCGACGGTCGCTCAGCCGACGCGGGGGGGTTCGGCCACGGGTTCCCGGACGGCCCCGTCGCGGCGTCGATTGACCCGACGACCCTGCTCCCCCTCGGCCGGTGCCTGGCGGAAGGCCCGGATCCAGCGACCGCACTCAGGGTCGTTGCCCATCAGGACGTCGGCGGCCATGACCGAATTGCGGACCCCTTCGGCGATCGGATTGGTGATCGCCGAGGTGAGTCCGCTGGCGATCGCCATCGACAGGTAGGCGCCGTTGATGCCTTCACGGTTGGGCAGGCCGAAGCTGACGTTCGAGGCGCCGCAGGTGCTGTTGACCTTGAGCTCGTCGCGCAACCGACCGAGGATCCGGAAGACCTGCCGACCGGCCGTCCGCATTGCCCCAATCGGCATCAGGAGCGGATCGACCAGGACGTCCTCGCGGGGGATCCCGTGATCCGCCGCCCGCTCGACGATCCGCCTGGCAACGGCGAAGCGGACGTCGGGGTCCTCGGAGATCCCGGTCTCGTCGTTGGAGATCGCGACCACCGCCGCGCCGTACTTCTTGACCAGGGGCAGGACGCGCTCGAGGCGCTCGTTCTCGCCGGTCACCGAGTTGACCAGGGCCTTGCCCCGGTAGACCGCCAGCCCGGCCTCGAGCGCGGCCACGATCGACGAGTCGATCGACAGGGGCAGGTCGGTCAGCGACTGGACGAGCTGGATCGTCCGGGCCAGGATCGCCGGCTCATCGGCCAGCGGGATCCCGGCGTTGACATCGAGCATGTGGGCGCCGGCCTCGACCTGGGCGATCACGTCGCGCTCGACCCGGCTGAAGTCGCCGTTCTTCATCTCCTCGGCCAGCAGCTTCCGGCCGGTCGGGTTGATCCGCTCACCGATGATCACGAACGACTGGTCGAAGCCGATGACGACCTCGCGGCTGGCCGAGGAGATGACCGTCCGGGTCACGTCCCGGCCTCGGGTCCCCCATCCGGGGCGGCGCCACCGGCCGCCACGAGGACCGCCAGGGCGTGCCGGTCGTAGGCGTGCTCGAGGCGAGCCGCCTCCGTGCTCGCCTCGGTTTCGAGGTCGTCGCTGCACGGGCGCTGGGTCTTGCGCCACTCCGCGATGTAGTCGTCCATCGCCCGTCGACCGGCTTTGACCGCGGCCTTGTCGATGGCCACCTGGAACCGGGGATGGAGGACGACCTTGCTCGCTCGGCGACCGTCCTTGGCCACGACCTGGGCGGGGATGTCGCGCCACCAGATGACGGTCAGCAGCGCGCGCATTCAGGCGGCTCCCGGGTAACGGCGGGGCAGGTCGGCAGCGGGCCCGGTCGCGGCTGCCAGGGAGTTGAGGCTGGCGGCCAGCTCACCGAACCCGGTCAATCGGCGCTCAAAGGTCAGCCCGAGGCGATCGGCCCCCCGCCGGGCTCGCTCGGTGAGATCCGGGTCGTCCGTCTGAGCGAGATAGACCAGCCGACGGTAGTTGCCAAAATAGACCGCCAGCAGCTCCGGGTGCCGATCGAGGCCGAGGCCCTTGACCACGAGCGATTCGAAATGGCGGGCCAGGAAGTCGGTCAGATAAAAAGTGCCCGGCTCCTCCTCGGCGAGGCTGGCGAAGGCCGCCCGGCCGGCGTAGAACTCATAGCAGTGGGCGCCGGCGAGCCGCTCCACGCCTTCGAGCTCGAGGACCCGGTCGAGCAGCCCACCAGTGCCGCAGTCGGCGTAGGCCACGAAGATCGACCGATAGCGCGGTCGGGCGGCTCGGATCTTGCGGGCGACGGCCGCCGGGATCCGTTCCGGGCGGTTGTGCAGCGCGGCCGGCAGACAGGTGACGTCGAGGTGCTCGAGACCGGGACGCCGACTCAGTTCGACCAGCTCGCGCCCCAGCGCGCCGCACCCGATCACCAGGACGCGCGAGTCGCCGGGGTACTCGCGCTCCCTCTCAGGCGACGCTGGCACGGCGCTTGTCGATGAGCGCGCGGGCAGTCTCAGCGGCCACCCCCGCATCGCGACAGTAGGCGTCCGCCCCGACCGCCACTCCGAACTCCTCGTTGAGTGGGGCGCCGCCAACGAGCACGATGTAGTCGTCCCGAATCCCACGCTGCTTGAGCGTGTCGATGACGACCTTCATGTATGGCATCGTCGTCGTCAGCAGGGCCGACATCCCGAGGATGTCGGGCTTGTGCAGCTCGAGCGCGGCGATGAACTTCTCGGCGTCGGTGTTGATCCCGAGATCGACGACTTCGAAGCCGGCGCCCTCGAGCATCATCCCGACCAGGTTCTTGCCGATGTCATGGATGTCGCCCTTGACCGTCCCGATGACGACCTTGCCGACCGGTTCGGCGCCGGTCTCGGCGAGGAGCGGCCGAAGGATGGCCATCCCGGACTTCATCGCGTTGGCGGCAAGCAGGACCTCGGGCACGAACAGGATCCCATCCCGGAAGTCGATCCCGACGATCTTCATCCCGGCGACGAGGGCGTCATCGAGGACGCGGCTCGGCCCCCAGCCGCGCGAGAGCAGGAGGTTCGTCCCCTCGGCGATCTCGGCGGCCAGGCCGTCGTAGAGATCGTTGTGCATCTGCTCGGCAAGCTCGTCGTCCGACAACGACGAGAGATCGATGTCCTGGAAGTCCTCGGTCATCTGGATCTCCTGCGGCCCCTGCTCGTGGCGGGGGTTCCACAATGTGGAACGGTGCCGTATGATGGAACGCCAGCGCTGTGTGCAGGGTAGCCCACGAGGAGGCCGATGTCCAGAGTCCAGTCCATCGAGCGGGCCTTCGCCGTCCTCGAGGCGCTGGCTGACGGTCCACTCGGAGTGACCGAGGTGGCCGACCGGGTCGACCTGCCGAAGAGCACGGTCGCGCGACTTCTCGGGTCGCTCGTCCACGAAGGCGCCGTCGAGCACGTCGAGGACGGGACCGATTACCGGGTCGGTGGGCGGATCGTCACCCTGGCCGCTGGCGTCCGACCCACCCGGAGCCTGGTGGCGGTGGCCCGGCCGCACCTGGTCGAGCTGGCGGCTGGGGTCGGAGAGGCGGCCGGCCTGTCGATCCCGGACGGCTTCCTCGTCCACTATGTCGACCAGGTCGACAGCCCCCACCCGGTCGGAGTTCGCGACTGGACCGGGACGCGCCTGCCGATGCACGCCGTCTCGTCCGGGCTGGTCTTCCTGGCCCACATGCACCCGAACGACATCGATGCCTACCTGGCCTCCTCGCTGACGCGCTACACCCCGACCACGGTCATCGATCCGGACGAGATCCGGGACCGACTCCGCCAGACGCTCCTCGAGGGCTTCGCCTGGACGCGCGACGAGGTCGCCGACGGGATCAGCTCGGTCGCCGCCGCGCTGGCGGACGAGGACGGCGAGGTCATCGCGGCGATCCACGTCCACGGCCCCTCGTACCGCTTCCCGGCTCAGGGCGCGGCGGCCGCCATCGCCGAACGGGTCGTGGCCACGGCGGCCCGGATCTCGGCTGGGCTCCGCCAGGCGGGCTAGCGAGCCCCTTCGATCGCATCCAGCAGCCAGGCCGCCAGGTAGCCGGCAAACGAGGGTCGGACGAGCAGCCGATAGTCGGGCTCCGACGAAACCTGGAGCAGGATCGCCCCAGCCCGTCCGACCAGCGTCTGGGCGCACGAACCCGGCCCGAAGACCCGCGGGTGGAGGTCGATCGAGCAGCTCGTTTCGAGGACGCCGCGGGCCAGCGGTCCGGCCAGGCTCAGCATCGTCCGGTTCGCGGAGACGTCGACGACGCCTCCTCGCCCGGCGCCAACCGCGGCCCGCAGATCCTCCTCGGTCTGCGCCGCCGTCCCTGGCGCCCCGACGATCAGCCACTCGTCCGGACCGAGCCACAGGACGTGGCGAGCGCCGTCGGCCGACGAAACGGCCCGGTTCGGAATGGTCGGCAGGTCCACGCCGATGGCTGCACCGAGACGCCCGATGAGGTCCGCGTCCGCCGGATCGGCGCGCAGGTCGAGCTGGGCCTGGAATGGGATCTCCGCCAGCCGGACATCGGAGCCCGAGACGGCCGCCAGGCGGGCCTCCCAACGCTCGAGCGGGCTCTGGGCCTCGTTCGGGTGGCTCACGGGGCGGCCGCCTCGAGCTCGTCCGGGTCGCCGTCACGTCGGCGGTTGTCCGGGTCGAACACGACCGAGCCAACGATCGTCGCCGCGATTGTCCGATCGACCAGCGGTGCGTGGACCACCTGGCCGATCCGTTGCTGGCCGCCGCGGACGAGGGCGAGGGCCAAGGTTCGGCCGAGCGCCGCGCTCCGGTAGCTCGACGTCACGTGACCGACCATCGGTAGCGGGATCGGCCCGGTCGGGTCGTCGACGAGCTGGGCGCCTTCGGGCAGCAGTGCGTCGGGATCGATCGGCAGCAACCCGACCAGCTCCTTGCGGCCCGGCCGCTGGGTGTCCGACCGGTGCTGCGACCGGCGGCCGATGAAGTCCTTGCTGGCCGACACGATCCAGCTCATCCCGAGGTCCTGCGGGGTGACCGTTCCATCGGTCTCCTGGCCGACGATCGGATATCCCTTTTCGGCCCGCAGGACATGCATCGCCTCGGTGCCATACGGCGCGATCTCGTGGGCGGCGCCGGCCGCCATCACCGCCTCCCACAGCGCCAGCCCGTGCCAGCTCGCGACGTTGAGCTCGTAGGCCAGCTCGCCGCTGAAGCTGATCCGAAAGATCCGGCCGCGGATGCCCGCGATCGTCGCGTCGCGCCAGGTCATGAACGGGAACGCCGCGGCGCTGACATCGAGTTCCGGAGCCAGCGCTCGGACCACCTCTCGCGAGCGCGGCCCGACCACCGCCACGGTGACCCACTGCTCGGTAACCGAGGTGGCGTGGACGCGCAGGGTCGGCCACTCGGTCTGGAGCCATTCCTCAAGGTGATCGAGGACGGCCGCCGCATTGCCGGTGGTCGTGGTCATCTGGAACCGGTCCTCGGTCAGCCGGCTGGTCACCCCGTCGTCGAAGACCATTCCGTCGAGCAGGCACATGAGCCCGTAGCGGCACGAGCCGACCTTGAGCCGGGCGAAACCATTGGTGTAGACCCGGTCGAGAAAGACGCCGACGTCGGGACCCTGGAGGTCGATCTTGCCCAGGGTCGAGGCGTCCATCGCCCCGACCCGGGTCCGGGCTGTGGCGGACTCGCGGAGGACCGCATCGTCCATCGTCTCCCCGGGCTGGGGAAAGAACCGCGGCCGCTGCCACTGGCCGACGTTCTCGAACACCGCACCGTGGGCTTCATGCCATGGCTGGATCGAGGTGGTCCGGACCGGATCGGCGAGCGCGCCCCGGTGACGACCGGCGAGCTGGGCGAACGAGACCGGAACGTAGGGCGGGCGATAGGTCGGAACACCGATTGCGCCGACCTCCTGGCCGAGCAGCGAGGCGGCGATCGCCGAGGCGACGACGCCCGACGTCTTGCCCTGGTCGGCGGCCGTGCCGATCGTCGTGTAGCGCTTGACATGCTCGATCGAGGTCAGCCCGGCTCCCAGCGCTCGGCGCAGGTCGCGCACCGTCGCATCCCGCTGCAGGTCGACGTAGTGACGAGCCCAGGCCGCGTCGTCCGGCGGGCGATCGACCGGCAGCGGCGGCGGCACGACCCACAGCGGCGCCACCGAACCGAGACCGGCGATCTCGCCGGCGCAGGCGCCAACCGCCTCGACGGGGACCTGGCCATGACCAAACGCGACATCCGGGACGAAGGCCTGGATCCGCTCGTCGAAGCGGAGGGTCCCGCGCCCCTGGCTCCACAGCGCTACATTCGGGTTCCAGCCGCCGCTGACCAGCAGCAGGTCCGCGGTCACCGCACGGAGGCTGCCGGGATCGACGGCCCCGTCGGCGCCAAGACGGCCGATCCGGACTGCGGTCAGCCGCCCGTCGTCGTCGGCCACGGTCCCGACCACGACATCGCCCTGGCGGGCGTCGACGGTGTCCACGATCTGCATCCCGGCCGCGCCCAGGTCGGCGACGACCGAGTCGGTCGTCCCGTTGGTGGTGAACACCACCGCGCGCCGCCCGACCAGGACGCCAAAGCGGTGGAGATAGGCGCCGGCCGCCGAGGCCAGCATGATCCCCGGCCGATCGTCGTCGGCGAACGCGATCGGCCGCTCGATGGCCCCGCTGGCCAGCACGATCCGACCGGCCCGGATGTGCCACAACCGTCCCTCGGTCCGCGCGTTGGGCTGTCGCTCGAGCGCGGTGACGTAGCCATGGTCGTACAGACCGAGCGCCGTCGTCCGTGGCAACAGGGTGGTCTCCGGGCGCCCGGCGAGGGCCACGCCGGCGATCGTTGCGCCCTCATCGAGGACGATCAGGCGGGCGTCCGGCCCGATCGCGTTCGCGGCGGCCAGCCCGGCGTCGCCCGCGCCGATGACCAGCACATCGGTGTGCGCGGAGCGGTGGTCGAACCGCCCGCCGTCCGGCCCCGACCCGAGTCGACCCTTGCCGGCCAGCGGGTGAGCGACCAACCCGTCGACCAGCTCGACCTGGGTCGCCCGGAGCATCGGCTCGGAGATCCCGCTCGGCCAGGTCACCCCGACCAGCGCGTTCGGCTCCTCGGTGCCGGCACTGAAGACGCCCCGTGGCCGGCGGTCGTAGATGCTCGTGGCCACGATGTCGATCCCCGAGGCGAGCACGGCCGATGCCAGGGTGTCGCCGGCGAACCCGGTCAGCAGTCGGCCGTCGAAGGTGAACCCGATCGACCGGGTCCGATCGATCCGGTCGCCGCCGCTGGCCAGCCGTCGTCCCCGCCCGGGGCCGGTCATCCGAGGAACTCGTTGGTCAGGGTGTCGCGCCGGGCATCGAACCAGCGCCGGCAGCCCGCGACGTGGTACCAGCGCTCGTCGATCGGGCCCTTCGGGTTGGCGCGCACGAACAGGAAGGCCGCCCAGGCGGCGTCGTCGGCCGCGTCGGGATCGCTCGGATAGGCGATCGTCGCCGGTCCTCCGTACCGGAATTCGATCTCGTCGCGCGGCCCGCACCAGGGGCAGGGGACGCGGAGCATCAGTGCGCCACCCCGGCGGCGCCATGCTCGTCGATCAAGGCACCGCTGCTGAACCGCTCGAGGGCGAACGGCCGGTTCAGCTCGTGCGGCGCGTCGTTGGCCACGGTGTGGGCCAGGACCCAGCCGGATGCCGGGGTCGCCTTGAACCCGCCGGTCCCCCAGCCGCAGTCGAGGTACAGCCCGCCAACCGGGCTCAGCCCGACGATCGGCGAGGCGTCCGGAGACACGTCGACGATGCCACCCCAGGTCCGCAGGACGTGGGCCCGGGCGAAGATCGGGAAGAGCTCGATCGCGGCCGCCATCTGGTCTTCGATGATCTGGACCGAGCCGCGCTGGCTGTAGCCGTTCGGTGGGTCGATCCCGGCCCCCATCACCAGCTCGCCCTTGTGGGCCTGGCTGACGTAGACATGGACGGCGTTGGACATCACGACCGTCGGGTGGATCGGTTCGAGGAGCTCCGACACCAGGGCCTGGAGCGGATGGCTCTGGAGGGGCAGCCGGATGCCCGCCATCTCGGCCACGATCGAGGCGTGGCCGGCCGCCACGATCGCCACCTTCCCGGCCGCGATCCGGCCGCGCGAGGTGACCACCCCGGTGACCCGCCCGCCACGCTGCTCGATCGCGCTCACCTCGGCGCCCTCGATCAGGTCGACCCCGAGGGCATCGGCGGCGCGGGCGTAGCCCCAGGCCATGTGGTCGTGCTTGGCGATCCCGCCGCGCGGCTGGAAGGTTGCCCCGAGGACCGGGTAGCGGACGTCGGGCGAGAGGTCCACGATCGGGCAGATCCGGGCGATGTCGTCCACGGTCAGCCACTCGGCGTCGACCCCGTTGAGCCGATTGGCGTTGATCCTCCGCTGTGCCTCGCGGACGTCACCAACGCTGTGGCACAGACCCATGACGCCTCGCTGGCTGAACAGCAGGTCGTAGTCGAGCTCCTCCGAGAGGGTCTCCCACATCTTGAGAGCCTGCTCGTAGATCGCCGCGCTCTCGTCCCACAGGTAGTTGGACCGGATGACCGCGGTGTTCCGGGCGACGTTCCCGCCGGCCAGCCAGCCGCGCTCCACCACCGCGACATCGGTGATGCCGTGGTCCCTGGCCAGGTAGTACGCCGCCGCCAACCCGTGCCCGCCACCTCCGACGATGACCACGTCGTAGGACGACCTTGGCTCCGGGTGGCGCCACAGGTGAGCGGGGTGATCCGGGAGGTCGCGGGGCACGGCGGCGAGTGTAGAGGCAGCGCGGCCCGGTTGGCCCGGCTCAGCGACCGGCGACCCGACGAACCTCGGCCGAGATCGCCGGCAGCACGGTGTGGAGGTCGCCGATCACCGCGTACGAAGCGCGGGCCATGATCGGGGCGTCGCGGTCGGTGTTGATGACCAGGATCGCCTTGGCCGCCTTGCAGCCGACGATGTGCTGGATCGCGCCGCTGATCCCGCAGGCGATGTACAGGTCGGGTGCGATCCGAGTTCCCGTCTGGCCGACCTGCTGGGCGTGGGGCCGCCAACCCGCGCTGGTCACGACGCGCGACACACCGACGGCGCCACCGAGCAGCTCGGCCAGCTCCTCGAGCTGGGCGAACGCCTCGCTGCTGCCGACGCCGCGGCCGCCGCCGACGACGACCCGGGCGTCGGCGAGCGAGATCTTGCCGGCCTCCGGTGCCACCCGTGACACGACCCGCGACCGAAGGTCCGCCTCGGACACGCCGCCGCTGACCGGTTCGACCACGACATCGGCCGGCGCGCCCGCCTCCAGCGGTGCCACGACGTGCTCGGCCACGGTCAGGTAGCGGACGGGGCCATCGAGGGTCGCCTCCTCCAGCAGGCTGCCGCCCCAGCGCTGGCGGGTCACCGCGAATGGAGTCCCGGGCTCGATCTCGACGCAGTTCGCGGCCATTGGCCGGCCGGCCATCGCCGCGGCATGAGCGACGACCTCCTGGCCCCGATCGGTGCCGGCGGCCAGGATGACGGCGGCGTTGCCAGCCTCGGCCGCCTGCCCCAGGGCCCTGCCCCAGGCCGCGGGCGCGTAGGGGGCCAGTCGGTCGTCCTCGGCCACGGCCGCCCGCCCGATCCCGAAGCTGCCCAGTCCGGCGGCCACCGTGGCTGCCCCGGGGCCGACCAGGAACGCCTCGAGCGGAACGGCCAGCCGCTCGGCCAGCCCGGCACCGACGGCCACGGCCTCGAGCGAGGATCGGTCCGGCCGGCGGCCATCGTGCTCGACGAAGACGAGGATCATCCGCCAACCAGCCCCATCCGGACGAGCAGCTCCACGACCGCCGGGGCGGCCTCAGGGCCGGTGCCCAGGATCTCGGCGCTCCGCTCCTGCTCGGCCGGCAGGCGCAGGCGCACCTTCGTCGGACCGCCGGGTCGCGCGGTCGGGGTCATCCGGACGATCTCCTTCTTCTTCGCCCGGAGGCGGCCCGGCACCGACGGATAGCGCGGCAGGTTGATCCCCTCGCGAACCGCCACCACGGCGGGCAGGGGCAGCTCGAAGACCTCCCAGCCGCCGGCGGCCTCGCGTCGGCAGACGGCGACCCCGTCGCGGATCTCGAGCGACTTCACGCCGCCGACGAACGGAAGCTCGAGCGCGACCGCGACCCGGATGCCGACCTGGAAATCGCCGCTGTCGGCGGCCTCGTTGCCGAACAGCAGCAGGTCGTACTGGCTGCCGGCCGCCCGCTCGGCGCCGATGGCATCGACGATCGCTCCCGCGGTTGCCAGGGGGTCCCAGTCCTGGCCATCGGTCTCCAGCAGGATCGCCCGGTCGACTCCGATCGCCATCGCCTCCCGGAGCTGATCGGAGGCGACCTCGGGACCGAGGGTCAGGACGGTCGAGCGACCGCCATGGGCCTCGACGATCCGGACCGCCTCCTCGGCGGCGCACTCCTCGTGCGGGCTGACGGTGAAGCCCAGGAACCGGGTGTCGATGTCCCGCTGGTCCGCGGTCAGGTTGACCCGGCCGCCGGTCTCGGGCACCCGCTTGACGCACACCAGCACGTCCATCGGTCCGCTCAGGCTCGGATCCGGGCGTTGGTCGGATCGAAGGCCGGGGTGCTCCCGACGACGGCCACCGTCACCGGGTAGCGCTCGCCGAAGTACTCGACCAGCAGCCGGTTGCCCTCGACGGCCGCGGCGGGTGGCAGGTAGCTCATCAGCAGGTGCTTGCCGAGCGACGGCCCGGACCCCGCGCTCGTCACGTACGAGCGGCGACCCTTGCCATCGACCAGCGGCTGCCCGTCCGCGGACAGGATCGGCTCACGCCCCATCATGTAGCGCCGGGTTCCGTTGGCCGAGGTCGGATCGTCGACGGTCAGCGTGCACAGGATCGCGGCCGGCGGCTTGGCCCGCTGCTCGACATACGCGGCCCTGCCGACGAACTCGGCGTCCTTGACGCTCGGCCGGGCCATCCCGGCCTCGACCAGGTCGAACTCGAGCTCGAGCTCCGCACCGTGGGCCCGGTAGCCCTTCTCCAGCCGGCCGGTCGTGGCGTACACCCCGATCCCGGCGGCGATGACGCCGTGGGCCGCGCCGGCCTCCCACAGGGCATCCCACAGCCGGAGGCCCTGCTCCATCGGGCAGTAGATCTCCCAGCCGAGCTCGCCGACGTAGGAGATCCGGGACATCAGCGTGCGCACGCTCCCGAGATCGACGGTCCGCGCGGTCCCGAACGGGAAGGTGGCATTCGACAGGTCGTCCCGGGCGATCGCCTGGACGAGATCGCGGGCCCGCGGTCCCCAGACCCCCACCGTGTACAGGGCCGACGTGAGGTCGGTCAGCTGGGCCGATCCATCGGCCGGCAGGTGGTCGGTGAACCACTTCTTGTCGCGCATCCCCATCCCGCCGCCGGTGACCACCCGGTAGCGGTCGTGGGCCAGGCGGATGATCGTCAGGTCGGCGACGATCCCGCCGTTCGGGTTGAGCAGCGGGGTGTAGATGACCCGACCGATCGACACGTCGACCTGGCTGACGACGAGCCCCTGGAGGTAGGCCAGGGCACCGGGCCCGGTCACCTCGAAGATCGCAAACGCGGCGAGGTCGACCATCGCGACCCGCTCGCGCATCGCCAGGTGCTCGGCGTTGACGACCGGCGACCACCAGCGCGATTCCCATTCACCAGCTCGGGGCATGACCCGCTCGCCAAACTCGGCCAGCAACCGTTCGTTGGCGCCGTACCAGAACGGTCGCTCCCAGCCGGCTGCCTCGAAGAACTCCGCGCCGAGCTCGCGCTGGCGGACGTTGGCCGGGCTGAGCCGGACGTTCCGGTTCGAAGCCCACTGTTCCATGGGGTGGACGATCCCGTAGGTCTTGTTGAAGCCCTCGGCGCTGCGCGCCTCGATGTGGGTCGCCGTCCGGTGGTGGTCGTAGAAGCGGGCGATGTCCGAGCCGTGGGGATCGATCTCGGGGGCCCCGTGGACCATCCACTCGGCCACCATCCGGGCGATCCCGGGGGCCTCCTTGATCCAGATCGCCGCGGTCGACCAGAGCCCTTTGACCTCGGTCGTCTCGCCCAGGATGGGCATCCCGTCGGGCGTCAGCGACAGCAGACCGTTGATCGCGTAGCGGACGCCGACCCGCTCGTCGCCCAGGATGTCCGGGACGAGCTCTAGGGCCTGCTCCATCTGCGGGTCGAAGTCGTCGCTGGTGAACGGGAGCTCGGTCGGCGACATCGCCGCCGCCGCGATCGAGGGGATGTCATCGGGTGACATGAGGATCGGCCGGTGGGCGTACGAGCCGACCTCGAGGTCACCGCCGTGCTGGCGCTCGTACATGTTGGTGTCCATGTCGCGGACGATCGGGAACTCGATCTCGCCCTTCGTGTCGGCGAACAGGGGGACCGGGCCGACGCTGATCATCTGGTGGATCGCCGGCGTCAGCGGGATCGACGCCCCGGCCATCCGGGCGATCCGGGGGCTCCAGATCCCGCCCGCGATCACGACCGTTTCGGCCTGGATCGTGCCCCGCGTCGTCCGGACCGCGGCGACCCGCCCGTCGACGACATCGATGCCCAGTGTCTCGGTCATCGGGGCCAGGGTCAATGCGCCGAGGGCCTGGCCCGCCTCGCGCATGAGCGTGCCCGCGCGGAGCGAGTCGACGACCCCGACGCCGGGCTGGTAGAAGCCGCCAAGGATGATCGACTCGTTGATGTACGGAACGAGCTCGCGGACCCGGGCCGGGCTGATCAGCTCGGCCTCGATCCCCCACGACCTGGCCGAGGCCATCCGACGCTTGAGCTCCTCCATCCGCTCGCCCGTCCGGGCGACCTCGATCCCGCCGCTCTGGGTGAACACGCCGAGGTCCTGGTACTGGCGGACGCTGTCCAGGGTCAGCGCGGTCATCTCCTTGGAGTGATCGGTCAGGTAGATGAAATTCGAGGCATGACCGGTCGACCCGCCCGGGTTCGGCAGCGGTCCCTTCTCGATCTGGACGATGTCCCGCCAGCCAAGCCGGGCGAGGTGGTAGGCCATGCTGTTGCCGACGATGCCGGCACCGATGATCACGACCCTCGCCCGCTCGGGAAGCTCGCTCATCGACAGGGATCCTCCTCACCCCCGGGCCATCCGGCGCCGGTCGGGGACCGATAGTAGCGCTCCCGGGCGGAGCGGCGCGGACGCCGCCGGGGACCCGGCCCGACCCGCGGGACGGCCCGTGGGTCGCCTTGACGCCGGGCGGTCAGGGCCCAATCCTCGTCGGACCGCAGCAGAGGTGCCCGTGCCCAGCCTGTTCATCGACGGCCAGTGGCTGGCCTCGGCCGACGGGACCACCAGCCCCGTCGTCGACCCATCGGACGGCAGCGTCCTGACCGACGTGGATGTGGCGACCGACGGCCAGGTCCAGGCCGCAATTGCCGCCGCCCGGCGCGCCTTCGATACGACCGACTGGCCCCGGACGCCGACTGGCGATCGAGCCGCCTTGCTCGACCGGGTCGCCGCGCTGATCGACCGGGATCTCGAGGAAATGGCCCTGCTCGAGACCCGCAACACGGGCAAGGCGATGCGCGAGAGCCGCTGGGACATGGCCGACGTCGCCCGGGTCTTCCGCTACTACGCGGATCTGGCCGACAAGGAGGCCGGCCGGCTCGTCGACGCCAACGACCCGAACGTGGTCAGCCGGATCGTCCACGAGCCGGTCGGCGTGTGTGGGCTGATCGGCCCCTGGAACTACCCGCTCCTCCAGCTGAGCTGGAAGGTCGCCCCGGCCCTCGCCGCCGGCAACACCGTGGTCATGAAGCCGGCCCACTACACCCCGCTGACGGCGATCCACCTGACCCGTCTGCTGGCCGAAGCCGGCGTCCCGACAGGGGTCGTCAACCTCGTCCTCGGACCGGGAGGGCGGGTCGGCCAGGCGCTCGCCGACAGCCCGGATGTCGACCTCGTTTCGCTGACCGGCGGGATCGAGGCCGGTCGGGCGCTGCTGGTCGGGGCGGCGGTCAACGTCAAGCGGGTGGCCCTCGAACTCGGCGGCAAGAGCCCCAACATCATCTTCGCCGACGCGGACTTCGAGACCGTCGTGGACAACGCCCTGGCCGCCGCCTTCGTCCATTCCGGACAGGTCTGCTCGGCGGGCTGTCGGGCCATCGTGCAGGACGAGATCTACGACGCTTTCGTCGATGAGATCGGGCGCCGCGCGGATCTGATCCATCTCGGCCGGGGGATCGACGACACGACCGAGGCCGGCGCCCTGATCAGCGCCGAGCATCGGGCCAAGGTCGAGGAATTCGTCGCCTCGGCGATCGCGGAGGGTGCCCGCCTGGTGGCCGGCGGCCGCCGACCGACCGAGCCCGAGCTGCAGACCGGTTTCTTCTACCGGCCCACCGTATTCGCCGACGTGCGGCGCGACATGCGGGTCATCCGCGAGGAGATCTTTGGGCCGGTGCTGACCGTCGAACGGTTCTCGACCGAGGAAGAAGCGATTGCCCTCGGCAACGACACGACCTATGGTCTGGCCGGCGCCGTGTGGACCGCCGATGCCGGCCGTGCCCAGCGGGTCGCCGGTCGACTGCGCCACGGGACGATCTGGATCAACGACTACAACACCTACCTGCCGCAGGCCGAATGGGGCGGCTTCAAGCGATCGGGGATCGGCCGGGAGCTTGGCCCGAGCGGTCTGGACGAGTACCGTGAGGCCAAGCACATCTGGCACAACCTGGACCCCAAGCCGGGGGGCTGGTTCGGGGGCTGAGAGGAGCAACCCCGGACCGGGGGCGCGAGTACGATGCGCCAACCGAGGGACGCATTTCCGCCACGAGGACATCCCGGATGACGAACGGCAACGGGACGGGGACTCCGACGATCGCGGTCAACGGCCTGTGGAAGGTCTTTGGGCCGGCCGAGCACAAGATCGTGGGCACGCCGGACGCCGACCTGCCCCGAGATGAGCTGCGCGCCAAGACCGGCTCGATGATCGCGATCCGCGACGTCTCGTTCGACGTTCAGCCTGGCGAGATCTTCGTCGTCATGGGCTTGTCCGGAAGCGGCAAGTCGACCCTCGTACGCTGCCTGACGCGCCTGATCGAGCCGACCGCCGGCGAGGTGCTGCTCGACGGTGAGGACATCCGCAAGGCCGACGGCCAGCGTCTCCGAGAGCTGCGCCGGCGCCGATTCTCGATGGTCTTTCAGCACTTCGGCCTGCTCCCTCATCGCCGGGTGATCGACAACGTTGCGTATCCTCTCGAGATCCGGGGCGAGGACAAGGCGTCGCGCCACGCCAGGGCACGGGCGATGATCGACCTGGTGGGCCTCAAGGGTCATGCCAACAGCTATCCGGACCAGCTGTCCGGCGGGATGCAGCAGCGGGTCGGCCTCGCGCGGGCTCTTGCCGTCGACCCCGAGGTGATGTTCTTTGACGAGCCGTTCAGCGCGCTGGATCCATTGATCCGCCGGGATATGCAAACCGAGGTCCTGCGCCTCCACCAGGAGGTCGGCAAGACCATGGTGTTCATCACCCACGACCTCGCCGAGGCCCTCAAGCTGGGTGACCGGATCGTCATCATGCGCGACGGTCACATCGTTCAGGCTGGTCGTCCGGAGGACCTTGTCGGTGCCCCGGCCGATGACTATGTCGCGGATTTCGTGCGTGACGTTCCCAAGGCGAACGTCCTGACGCTTCGTTGGGTCATGCGCGATGCGACCCCGGAAGATGGGCTCGATGGTCCGTCGTTCCCTGCCGACACGGTCATTCGGTCGGCGGTCCACGTCGCGGCGGCGACGGACAAGCCAATCCGGGTCATGGATGGCGATCGGCTGATCGGGGTGGTCGATCGGCGCCAGATCCTGTCCGCGATCGCCGGTGCGGACGACGAAAGCGCGCCGTCGTGACGGCGATAAGCCTGCCGGCGGCCGGTCGCCTCGACCCGCTGGTCGCCCGACGGATCCTGGTCGTCGGCGTGCTGGCCGTGGTCGCCCTGCTGTACATCCTCTTCCACGGTCAGTGGACGCTGCCCCACGACAAGGACTTCCCACTGTTCAAGACGCTGAACGGTCTCAAGGAGACCGTCGACGAGAACCGGACCGTGCTCGATCCGATCAGGTTGGCGATCGCCACCCTGGTCGACGTTTTCAACACCGGGATCTCGATCCTGGGTTGGCCGGGTGTCCTCGCCGTGGCCGGCGGATTGGGACTCATCTTTGGCGGCCCGCGGCTGGCCTTCCTGTGCGTGACCGGCTTCGCCTCCCTGGGCGTGCTTGGGCTGTGGGATGCGAGCATGGCGACCCTCGGCCTGATGCTGGCCGCCGTCTTGATCTCGCTGCTCGTCGGCATTCCGCTGGGGATCGCGGTCGGCCGGAGCGATCGGCTGTCGGCCTTCATCACCCCGATCCTCGATGTGATGCAGATCATGCCGACGTTCGCCTACCTGGCGCCGATGACCTTGCTGTTCCTCATCGGGGCGCCCTCGTCGACGATCGCGACCCTCATCTACGCGATCCCGCCGGCCATCCGGATCACCTCGCTCGGCATCCGGTCCGTGGACAGAGAGACGGTCGAGGCGGCCACGTCCCTGGGCTCCACCCGCTGGCAGGTCCTGACCAAGGTCCAGTTGCCGCTGGCCCGCCGGACGATCGGGATCGGGGTCAACCAGACGATCATGATGGCGCTTTCGATGGTCGTCATCACCGGCCTGATCGGGGCCCCCGGCCTCGGCCGGAACATCCTTCAGGCGCTTTCCAAGGTCGACGTCGGCGCGTCCTTCGACGCGGGACTCGCGATCGTCATCCTGGCCATCGTCCTGGACCGGCTGACTGAGCGGGCTGGCGAGTGGATGGACCCGCGCTCCCGACGCGCTGACGATGACGATGTGCGCCGCCGCCGGATCCGCTACGGGCTGATCGTCGCCGGGGTCGCCGCGATCGTCGTAGCCGGGCGGGTGATGACGAATCCGGCCCTCTTCCCGAAGGCGTTGGCCGTCTCGTTCCGGGTCCCGGTCAACAACATCGTCCACTGGATCACCGGCACGTTCTCCGGTCTGACCCTGGCCATCAAGGACGCGTTCACGGTGGTCGTCCTGAACCCGCTCGAGACGGTCCTGACCGAGGCTCCCTGGTGGTTGGTCGTGGCCGTCGTGGTGGTCCTCGCCTGGTACATCTCCGGTCGACGAGCCTCGGTCACCGCCGGCGTCTGTCTTGGCCTGGTCGTCGTCCTGGGCCTGTGGAACCACTCCATGCAGACCTTGACGTCCGTGCTGGTGGCGACTCTGATCACGCTGGTGCTCGGAGTCTCGATCGGGATCCTGTCGGCCCGCAGCGATCGGCTCAGGACTGGGCTCCGCCCGTTCCTCGATGCTGCCCAGACGATGCCCGCCTTCGTGTACCTCATCCCAGCCATCGCGCTGTTCGCGCCGAGCCGCTTCACCGCCATCGTCGCCGCGGTCATCTACGCGGTGCCGCCCGTCATCCGGCTCGTGGATTCGGGCATCCGATCCGTCTCCGCGACGGCGGTCGAGGCGGCCACGGCGTGCGGCTCGACGGAACGCCAACTCCTGTGGAAGGTACGACTGCCCCTCTCGCGGCGCGCCCTGCTCGTCGCCTCGAACCAGGGGATCGTGCTCGTCCTGGCGATGGTGGTCATCGGCGGGCTGGTTGGGGCAGGAGCGCTAGGCTATGACGTCGTCACTGGCTTCGCCCAAGGGACCGACTTCGGCAAGGGGCTCGCGGCCGGGACGGCGATCGTGCTCATCGGGATCATGCTCGATCGAATCACGCAGGGCGCCGGAGGACGCCGCAAGACCAACGTCGCTGAGGCCGGCTGACCGGCATGACTGGAGGAGCGAACACGATGCAACGCAACGGCCTGGCCCGGCTCTTCGCCGGCGCCGTGATCATGTCTCTGATCCTTACCGCCTGTAGCGGACCCGGCGGAAGCGCCGCACCGTCAACCGCGGCGCCGGCATCGGTCCCACCGGCCACCGCCGGCCAGACCGCCGTCGCGAGCCCGAGCAGCGCCGCGGCAGTCACCTGCTCCGGAGCGGGCGACCAGGGCACCGTCAAGCTGATGATCAACCAGTGGGTGGGGGCCCAGGCGAACGTCGCCGTGGTCCAATGCCTGCTCCAGCAGATGGGCTACAAGGTCGAGACCAACACCCTCGCCGAGGAAGTCGCCTGGCAGGGCTTCGACACCGGTGAGGTCGACGTCATTCTCGAGAACTGGGGCCACCCCGTCCTCGAGACGAAGTACATCACCGACAAGAAGGTCGCCCAGGACGCGGGGCCGAACGGGGTCACCGGGATCATCGGCTGGTACGTCCCCGGCTGGATGGTCGACAAGTACCCCGACATCACCGACTGGAACAACCTCAACAAGTACGCCGACCTGTTCAAGACGACGGAGTCCGGCGACAAGGGCCAGTTCCTCGGCAGCGACCCGACCTTCGTCCAGTACGACGAGGCGTTGATCGCCAACCTCAAGCTGAACTACAAGGACGTCTTCTCCGGCAGCGAGGCGGCGACGATCACGGCCTTCCAGCAGGCCGACAAGAACAAGACGCCACTGATCGGCTACTTCTACGACCCGCAGTGGCTGCAGTCGGAGATCAAGTTGGTCCAGATCAAGCTGCCGGCCTACACCGCCGGCTGCGACAAGGACCTCAAGGCCGTCGCTTGTGACTACCCGCCGTACATCCTGAACAAGATTGTCGCGACGAAGTTCGCCACGACGGGCGGGAAGGCCTACACGCTGGTCAAGAACTTCCAATGGTCCAACCAGGACCAGAACCAGGTGGCTGATTACATCACCAACAAGAGCATGAGCCCCGAGGACGCCGCCAAGAAGTGGGTGACCGACAACCAGGCCAAGTGGTCGGCCTGGATGCCGTAGTCGAGCGTCCAACCTGAGCATCTTCGGAACCGCCCGGTCCTCGACGGCCCGGGCGGTTCCGCAATCCGGGCGGACGGTCGGTCCCTGCTATCGTGGCCCGGTGGAGACCCTGCTGGGGCCGGTCGACGTCACCCGCTCGACCCCCAGTTCGACCGTGCTCGACGTTCGCTGGCTTGGCCGGATCGACTACCGATCGGCCTGGGCGCTCCAGAAGCGCCTCGTCGATGAGCGCGTGGCGGACGTCATCCCGGACACGCTCCTTCTGCTCGAACACCCGCCGGTGCTGACCCTCGGCCGCCATGCCCACGATGGCCACGTCCGGGCGACGCCGGCCGAGCTGGCCAGCCGGGGGGTCGAGGTCCTCCGGGTCGAACGCGGTGGCGAGGTGACCTACCACGGACCGGGCCAAATGGTGGCCTACCCGATCGTGGCCCTGTCCCGGCGGGGGCTGCTCGTTCGCCCGCTCGTGCGCGCCCTCGAAGGCGCGATGGCCGACACGTGCCGGGCCCTGGGGGTCGATGCGGATCGCCGCGAGGGACACCCCGGCTGCTGGGTCGAGCCGGACGGCCAACGTCCAAGGAAGATCGGGGCGCTCGGTCTTCGGATCGAGCGTGGGGTCAGCTACCACGGCATCGCCCTCAATGTGACGGTCCATCTGGCCGATTTCGAGTGGATCGATCCGTGCGGCATGCCCGGGCTCGAGTCCACCTCGATCGCCTGCGAGCTGGGCAGCCCCGAGGCGCCGTCCACGGCAAGCGTCGAAGCCGCCGGGGTCCAGTTCGCGGCCGCCCTCGCCGTCCGCCTGGGCGGGGCCGGCTGACCGGATGGCCGCCGGACTGTTCGAGCTGCGCAAGGACGCGATCACCGGTTGGTGGGTGGCCTCGGTCGTCGACCGGACGTTCCACCGCGACCGTTTCCGGCTCGCCGCGGGCCGCGTCGACGATGGCGGCGATTGCCAGAACTGCCGCGAGCCAGTGGGCGAGGGAGTGCGCCTGCGAACCCTCAAGGACTTCGCCTTCCACGTCGTGGGGACCGAGGATGAGGCGCGCCGGATCGACCGGGACCTCGCCCAGGTCGCCCTCGAGCAGGCTCGGGCGTCGGGCAGCTGGCGAACGGTCGTCGCACCGCCCCGCGAGCACCGTCCGCTCCAGGCCGTCGGCGGTGCGATCGCCGGTGAGATGCTCCGAGTCTGCCGCGATGCCGTGGCAGGCGCCGCCAGGACCGGCCAGACGGCGTACGTCCAGGTCGTCCAGAACTGGGGCGTCCAGGCCGGCGCCCGGACCAACCACCTGTGTCTCGACCTGTACGACCTGCCCCAGGTCCCGCATCGCGTGGCCGAGGAGATCGGAGGCGCCGCCCGGTTCGTCATCCGGGAGGGCGAGTGCCCGTTCTGCCGCCTCGTGCGAGACGAACCGCGGACCGGCGACCGGCTTGTCTGGGAGGACGATCGGACGGTCGCCTTTGCCCCGTTTGCGTCGCGCTCCCCGTTCGAGGTCTGGGTCGTGCCACGGCGTCACGCGGCGGACTTCGGTGAGGCCAGCGACGCCGACCTCGATGCCAGCGCCGAGGCGCTCCGGCAGGTCCTCGGTCGGTTGGCCGGCCTGGACGGTCCGCCCCATAACCTGGTCTTGCACACCGCGCCGGTCGGTGAGCGGATCGACGCCACGTACCACTGGCACTGGGAGATCCATCCCCGTCTGCGCGAGATCGCCGGGCTCGAATTGGGCACCGGGTTGCCGGTCAACCCCGTGTCGCCCGAGGAAGCCGTCGAGGAGCTCCTGCGCAGCGCGGTCGACACGGCGCATCCCGACCGATGAGGGCGCGTCACACGCGAGTGACCGGCGTCGTCTCTCGGCCGTGCATCCCACCGGTCAGCTGGCCCTCGCCCCGGACCGCACGATGAGCGACGCTTCAGAGAGAACGGGAGCGGACGCCTTCATCGAAGACCTGTTCGCGCGCCACCAGTCGGAGATCTACGCCTACCTGTACCGAATGGTGCGCGACCCGGAGCTCGCTGCCGACATGACCCAGGACGCCTTCGTCAAGGCCTACCGCAACCACGCGTCGCTCGAGGATCCCAACCACGCCCGCGCCTGGCTGTACCAGATCGCCCACCGGGTGGCCCTCGACGAGTTCCGACGGCGCAAGATCGTGCGCTTCCTGCCGTGGACCGGCGAGTCGCACGGGTCGGCACCCTCAGCCGAGCACCTGGCCATGGAAGCTCGCCTGTCGGCACCGCTCCAACGGGCGCTCAGCCGGATCCCCGAGCGCCAGCGGGCCGCCCTGCTGATGGCCGAGCTGCATGACCTCACCGGGCTCGAGCTGGCCTCGGCGCTCGGCGTCAGCCACGTCGCGGCTCGGGCGCTCCTGACTCGCGCCCGGGAGAGTCTGCGCCAGGCGCTCGCCGCCGAGCGAGCCGCCGAGGCCGCGGCCGAGGCCGAAGCCGACCGAGTCGCCGGGGCGACCCGCCCGTCGGGACGATCCGGATGAACGATCGGCGTCACAACGATCCGCAGAGTCCTCACGAGCGAGCGCGGCTGCTCGCCTCGGACCGGCTCGACGGCCCCCTGGCACCGGAAGATGCGGCCTGGCTGACCGAGCACCTGGCGGGATGCGTCGCGTGCGACGAGATCGCCACCGCCTACGCCGCCGATCGCGAGCTGCTCCGCTCGATGCCGCTGCCGCAACCCCCACGAGACTTGTGGGCCCGGACGTCGGTCGCCATCGCCCGCGAACGGGCGGCCGGAACAGGCTCCTCAGCGGCCGCTCGCGCGCGTCGGCAAATTCGCTGGGACTCGCGGCTGCGCTGGGAGTCGATGGCCGGAGTGCTGGCCGTGCTCCTGGTCGGGGTCGTCGTCGGGCGGACGCTGCTCGGATCGGGCTCGCCGATCGTGACCCCAAATGCATCCGGCAACCTCCCGACCGTGGCCGGAGCCTCCTCTGGCGCCGAGGCCACCCCACTGGCGGTGAACGCCGGCGACGTGGCCTGGGCTGCTCCCCGTCCCGACGGCTCGTACGACCTCCAGGTCGCCAACGTGACCGCGGTCTGTGCCGACGATGCCGCGCCGTCGTCGGTCTGTGCGCCGATCGACACTGGGGCGCAGCAGATGGGCCGACTGACGTCCCGCCCCGGCTCGGTCGTCATCGCTCCGAAGGCCGCCCAGGCGGTGGTCGTCGAGTCGAGCGCTTCGACCACTGGCGGATCGATCATCGTCATCGCGATCCGGCGGGCGACCCCCGCGCCGACGCCAAGTCCGACGACCAGTCCGACCGCGTCTCCGATCGCGTCCGCGAGCGGCCACCAGACTCCTGGCCCGACCACCAAACCGACGACCAGCCCGACGGCGACGCCCAGCCCGACCACCAAGCCGACGGCCAGCCCGACGGCGACGCCCAGCCCGACCACCAAGCCGACGGCCAGCCCGACGGCGTCGGCGATCCCGAGTGGGGCGCCGTCCTCGACCGCCGCCGCGATGCTGGCGATCATCAACGACGTCATCGTCGTCGGCGGCGACGCGGCCTACTCGCCAGACGGAGAATGGCTGGCCTTCTCGGCTCGTCCGGCCGACGGCAGTCACGGTCCCGACGTCTACGTCTGGCACGCGGACGACTCCGGATCCGGGGCCCGACCGATCACCACCGATCACGCGTCGGTCTTCTCCGACTGGGTCGACGGGCGGATCCTGGCCAGCCGGGCCGTCCCGTCGCCGGTCCTGACCGACGCCGCGTCCGCGGCACCCGTCAGCGCCACGGCCGTCTCGATGCTGCTCGAGCCGAGCACGGGCAAGGTCCACGGCTCGACCACGATGCCGGGCGTCTGGCGGCCGGTCGTCGACCCGAACGGTCAGTGGGCCGCGTACTGGAAGGGATCGCTGATCTTCGATCCCGTCTCGGGAGCGTTCATCCCGGACCAGGGCAGCCTGGTGATCGCGAACTGGGCGGACCTGATCGCGGGCAACCCGGGTGGGGTCGATGGCAGCCATCCGCTGCTCGACCGACAGGCCGACGGTCCGATCCTCGACTGGGAGGTCCGCTGGGACCCGACCGGCCGGTACCTCGGGGTGTGGGTCGCCGATCCGCTCAACAGCAGTCTCGGCCGGCTTGGCCTGATCACGATCGACCCAACGTCGGGCATGGTCGACCCGGAGCCAAAGTCGCTCCTGCGCGACACCGCGGCGCTGCCCGGGTTCGCGGTTGGGGACGGACGGATCGTGTGGGCGACTCCACCCGGCCAGGACGGCGAGGGCAGCCGCCTGTTCCTCCTCGCCTGGAAGGGCAAGGATGCGGGACAGGTGAAGTCCCTCCCGGCGCCGTCCCAGGAGGACATGGTCGTCGCCCACTAGCCGTCGCTGCCGCCGACCCTTTGAGCGGGTCGTCCTCGCTCCACCCGGTGGTCGGTGCGCTGCGGTTCGGTGCACTTTTGCCCCACTCCGGTGTGGCGAGTTAGCGCCAGATCGGCTATGGTTGGCCTCTTGTGCGACCCAAGACGATCGTCGCGGGCGCGGTGCTCACCACCGCCCTCGCCCTGGTCGCCGCACCTGGCCTTGCGGGTTCTCGAACCCCGGCTCCATACGAGCCAGTGCCGGCAGCGGCGTTCCAGACACTCAGGACGGACGCGAACGCACGATCGACGGCTTCGATCGCCGGGCTGGACCCTGCCTACGACTCCGCCGGTCGGCTGACGCCAGGTACCGTGTTCGGCGAACCCGGCGCCGTGGGCGCCGCAAACGTGCCGGTCCTCGAGCGGGCTGTGGCCCAGCCGGACCCGGCTGCGACCAAGGTCTACAAGCCGGCCAAGTACCACCTCACCGGCAAGGCCACCTTCTATGACAACGGGACCACCGCGATGCGTCTGCCGCGCGGGACCGTCATCCGGGTGTGCGGCGCGGCGGGCTGCCTCGAGCGGGTGATCAGCGACTACGGGCCGGTGGCCGGAACCAACCGGATCATCGACCTGTACCGGCCCGACTTCTTCAAGATCTGCGGCTGCGGTTCGTGGTCCGGCGTGACCGACGTGACGGTCTACGTCTACGGGATCCCGTAGCTCGGATCACCGCCCCGGTCGGGCCTTCGGCCGGTGACGTGGGGTAGACTCAGCGCGACCCTTTAAGGACCGGTCCGAGAGGCCGGAAAGGAGTGGGCGTGCAGCGAGCCGACGGCGAGATCCGATGACCGGACGCCAGATCATGACGGCGGATGAGATCCGCCGGGCGACCATCCGGATCTCCCACGAGATCGTCGAGAAGCAGGCCGGGACGGCCGGTCTGGCGCTCGTCGGCATCCAGCGCCGGGGCGTACCCCTGGCGCGCCGGATCGCCGAGGCGATCGCCGAACACGAAGGCGTGACCCTGCCGGTCGGTGCCCTCGACATCACCTTCTACCGAGACGATCTGTCGCTGGTCGCCCAGCAGCCGCTGGTAAAGGGGACCGATCTGCCGTTCGACCTCAACGGTGCGACCGTGGTCCTGGTCGACGACGTGCTCTACACCGGCCGGACGATCCGGGCGGCGATGGACGCCCTGGTCGACTTCGGACGCCCACAGGCGATCCGCCTCGCGGTCCTGATCGATCGCGGCCACCGCGAGCTGCCGATCCGGGCGGACCATGTCGGCAAGAACGTTCCGACATCGCGCGAGGAGATCGTGCGGGTCCATCTGGCCGAGACGGACGGCGAGGATGGGGTGGACATCGAGCGGCTCGTTGGCGCGGTCGCGGAGCCCGTCGCGGGATGAGCCTGGCCGTGCCGGACGGGACGGGGATCGACCTTCCCCCGGTCGTCGCGTCGTCGGCCCCGGGCAACAGCGCCCCGGTTCGCTGGGGGCACCGCCATCTGCTCGATCTCGACGTGGTCTCGTGGCCCGAGATCGAGCTGGTGATGCAGACCACGGACGCGATGCGCGAGGTTCTCGCCCGACCGATTGCCAAGGTCCCGGTGCTGCGCGGGACGGGGGTCACGATCCTGTTTTACGAGGCCTCGACCCGGACCCGGGTGTCGTTCGAGGTCGCGGCCAAGAACCTGTCGGCGGATGTGGTCAACATCGCCGCGGCCACCTCGTCGGTGACCAAGGGCGAGTCGCTGGTGGACACCATCCGGACGGTCGAGGCGCTCGGCGCGGACATGATCGTGATCCGCCACGGAACCTCCGGCGCGCCGTACCTCGCGGCCGAGCATTTCGGCGGGTCGATCCTCAACGGCGGCGACGGCTGGCACGCCCATCCATCGCAGGCGCTGCTCGACCTGTACACGATCCGCGGCAACCTGCCGGGCGGTCCCGATCTCCACGGCCGCAAGGTCGTGATTTTGGGCGATGTGCTCCATTCGCGGGTGGCGCGCTCGAACATCTGGTCGTTGACCGCCGCCGGCGCGGACCTCTGGCTGTGCGGTCCGTCGACGCTCCTGCGCGGCTTCGAGCGCTGGGCCGCGAGCCTGGCCGAGGTGCCTGGCCACGGCCGGTTCACGGTGACCGCAGACCTCAACGCCGCCCTCCGCGACGCCGATGTCGTGATGGCCCTGCGGCTCCAGCGCGAGCGGATGAGCGGTGGCCTGCTTCCGTCGCTCCGCGAGTACGCGGCGCGGTTCGGGCTGACCCTCGACCGGCTGGCCCTGGCCCGGCCGGACGTGCTGGTGATGCACCCCGGGCCGATGAACGAGGGCGTCGAGATCGCGCCCGAGGTCGCCGTCGATCCGCGCTCGGTGATCACCGATCAGGTGACCAACGGTGTCGCCGTCCGGATGGCCCTGCTCTACCTGCTGGCCGGCGCCGCCGGCAAGGCGCCCGAGGCCAGTGGTGGCTGAGGCGATCGGGCGATCGCTCGTGGCGTCGGCCGATGCCGAGGCCGGCCGACCCGTCGGTGACCTCGAGATCAGCCGCGCCTGGCTGGTCGATCCGGCCAGCGGTCGCGAGGGCCCGGGGGACCTCGTGGTCGAGGACGGGATCGTGCGCAACCTGGTCTGGCTCGATGGCGCCGACGCCGCGGGCGTTGACCCAACCGGGGTGATCGTCGCGCCCGGGTTCATCGACCTGCACGCCCATTTCCGCGAGCCCGGGTTCGAGGACGCCGAGACGGTCGCCAGCGGGTCCGCCGCCGCGGCGCACGGCGGGTTCACGACCGTCTGTCTGATGCCGAACACCTCGCCCGCGATCGACGAGGCGAGCGTCCTCGCCCGGGTTCGGTCCGCCGCGGAGCGCTCGGGCTCGCCGATCGAGGTCCTTGCCTACGGTGCCGTCAGCGTCGGACGAGGCGGCGAGACGCTGGCCGCCCTGGGCGAGCTCGCCGATGGCGGGGCGATCGGGTTCAGCGACGACGGTGCGCCGATCCGGTCGGCGGCCATCCTGCGCAGCGCGCTCGTCTATGCCGGGATGCTCCGCCGGCCGATCGTCGATCACCCGGAGGACCCGATCCTGACCGACGGGGCCGAAGCGAACGAGGGCCTGGTCGCGACCGTCCTGGGGCTCAAGGGCTGGCCCGTCGCCGCCGAGGCGTCGGCCGTGGCCCGCGATCTGGCGATCCTCGCCGACGCGCTGGCCGACGAGCCGCGGGCACGGCTCCATCTGACCCACCTGTCGACCGCGGCCGCGCTGGATCTCGTCCGCCACGCCAAGGCCGCCCGTCTGCCCGTCACCTGCGACGTCACGCCGCACCACCTCGCCTTGACCGACGAGTGGATCGCCGGGGCACGTCGCTGGGCCTGGGAGGCGCTCGATGGCGACGGCGGGGCGCTCAGCCCGTGGGCCGACGGTGTCCTGACCGCGGCGCCATACGACCCTTCGCTGCGGGTCAATCCGCCGCTTCGTTCGGCGCCCGACGCCGCCGCGGTCCTGGCCGCCCTGGTCGACGGTACGGCGGACGCGATCGCCACCGACCACGCCCCGCACACCAAGGTCGACAAGGAATCCGAGTTCGGGCTGGCCGCGAACGGCATCTCGGGGATCGAGACCGCCCTCGGGCTGGTCCTCGCCGCGGTCGACGCGGGCCGGCTCCCGCTGGGCCGGGCGATCGCCGCCTTGACGAGCGGACCGGCGAGCGTCCTCGGCGCGTCGGGTTGGTCCGGATCGCGTGGCCTCGTCGAGGGCGCGACGGCGGATCTCGTCGTGTTCGATCGATCGGCCAGCTGGCGGGTCGAATCCACGTCGCTGTCCTCGCGCGGCAAGAACTCGCCGCTCCTTGGCCGCGAGCTCGCCGGACGGGTCCTGCTCACAGTGGCCGGCGGGCGGATCGCCTACGAGGCGGCGGATTGATCGACCCGTCCGACGAGCGCGGCTGGCTCGAGGGTCACCTGGTTGCGCTCGGTGTCCCGTTTGAGCTCTTCCCGTGCGATCCGGCGCTGGCCGATACGGCTGCCTTCTGCGCCGCCTACGGGTTCTCGCCGGGCGACTCGGCCAACACGATCGTCGTCATTGGCAAATCGGACCCGCCGGTCTACGCCGCGTGCGTGGTGCTGGCCACGACGCGCCTCGACGTCAACCGGACCGTCCGTGACCGGCTCGGGACGCGCAAGGCGTCATTCGCCGCCGCCGAGCAGACCCAGGCATTGACCGGGATGGCGATCGGCGGGGTGACCGTCTTCGGACTGCCACGGGACCTGCCGATCCTCGTCGACGCCCGGGTCATGACCCGCGAGCGGATCGTCCTCGGCGGTGGCAGTCGGTCCTGGAAGGTCCTTGCGGCGCCCGACATCCTGCGCGCCATGCCGACCGTCCAGGTGGTCGAGGGCCTCGCCAACGAGCCTGTCGCGCTGTCCGCCGACCCCGACTGATCAGGGGCCGTCGGTCCAGCTCGTCTTGAAGTTTCCCGTGGCGTCATCGACGACGATCGTGCCCCAGCCGTGCGGGCCACTGGTTGGGTCGAGGGGATTGTTCCCGGTCATCCGGATCACCCACGCAATCCCCGTCGTCCCCATCCTCGACGCCACGCCGATCGAGGCCAGGTGATCCGCCCGGACCGCCGAGATGGAGTACGTCCACGTTTGGCCGGTCTGGATCGGCCCGGCGATCGTGAGTACGGTCTCGGGGGTCAGGCGCGGCCTGATGCCCGGTTCGAGGTAGATCGCGCGGGGCTGATCCACGCCGTCGATCCAGGCAAACTGGTCGACCACGTAGCCGCTCGATGAGACCGGGTCGCCGGGCTGGATCCGATCGGCCCGAAGGTCCCCCCGGTGGAGGATGACGACGACGCGACGGGGCGAGCCATCGGCATTCGCCGGGGGCGGCGGCGGTCCACCGAGCAGCAGGACCGGAGCCATCCGTCCGGCGGGCAACCCCCCGGTCACCGACGGCTGGCTCGTCGACGCGTCACCCGGCGGTCCAACGTTCGTGTCCGACAAGCTCAATGACCACTGACCACAACGCAGGGCGACCGGGGCGCATTCGACCAGCGGGGGAGGGATCTGGCTCAGCCATCCGGCCACGGCCACCGGCCGATCGTCCACCGAATCCCGGGCGATCGCTTCGAACACACGCATCACGGGCAGGCCATCGACCGTTGCCGGGAACCCGGCGATGGGCGACGGCGGAACGGGTGCCGCCGGACCCGTCACGCCGTTGAGAAGCGTGCCCGAGACCAGGCCGGTCGCGTCGTCGATCGCCAGCCAACCGGCGACCGGGGTCCCCGTCGGGCGCGGGTCGACCGACCCAGGTGGGAGTCGCCAGTAGCCGCGAATGAACCACGTCCACGGCGGAAGGAAAAGCCCCTTCGTAGCTGGATCCTGAGGCGTGAACCATGGCGCATCGCCGCCCTGCTCGAGCCCGACGGCGAGCGCCTCGCCCGACGCGCCGAGACGATCGCGCGCGATCTGGATCGCCTCCTTGTCCGACAGGCGCAGCCTTGCCTCGCGCGGTGGCGTGGGCGCCTCGCTCAACGGCGTCCCGTCCTGGGCGAGCGAGGCGTCCACGACGAACGCCCGCTGGCATGCATCCATGTCCGCGGTCTCGCAGCGGACCGATCGCTCGTCGTGGAAATGCCCGATCAGCACGACCGGCAACGGCGTTGACACCATGGCATTCCGCGGTCCACCCGTGCCCGGGATCGGCGCTACGGGGTCGATGAATCGCAGGACGAGCGAGGCGCCGGGCGTCATGAGGCCTCGGTCGGAGCCGCTCAACCACGCCGCCACATCGACGCAGCGGAAGGCCACCGGCGACCTCGTGGGCTGGTACGGGCACGGGAGCGCCTGATCGCGCGCCGAGTACCAGCCGGCCACGGCCAGCTCGGTGTCAGCGGTGATCGGGTTCGCGAGGAGTGACTGCGCGTCGGCCACGGACCGGACGTCCAGCCCGATGACCGTCAGCGGGAACCCGGGCACCGCGGGACTCGGCGGGAACGACTGATAGGGCGAACTCGCGGGTTGGCTGGGCCCCCCAGCCGAGCCGGTCGCCGACGGCTGTGCGATGCCCGGACCCGGGGTGCTGGCCTTCGGCATCAGGAGAATCGCGAGGACCGCCACCACGGCGATCCCGGACACCAGCCGGGTGGCGCTCGGACGCTCGACCGAGGGCCACCAGCGGGGTCGCCGCGACGTGACCCGGATCTGCTCCATGGTCGCCGTGCCGTTGCACACGGCCTTTAGAAACGGATGTTTGATGCGGATCTTGGGAAACGCCTGGATGTCTTTCTTGAGCTGTGCGACAAACTCTGCGGATGTGGCCATTGTGTGATTCCTCCTAGGTTCGATTTTAGTTACAGGAGTGTCAGATGAGGACCATTACTACTCCATTTTGCTTTTCGTTTCGTTCAGCCGGCCGACGAAGTATTCCCAACCGCGCAGCGGGAAACGCTGGTCGGCGTTGTAGACTTCTAGTTCTTCGGCGCTCAAATATTTCGGCTGGCCGTGGAGCAGCGCCAAATGATTCCACTCGCCCAACATCGCCAGCCGAGTTGTGCGCTCGATCATCTGCTCGACGCTTTCACCGACCACGGCGTCGCCGTGGGCGCGCATCAGCACCGCCGGTCCGGCGCCCAACGCGGCGGCCAATTCGTTGCCCCGTTCGATGGTGCGCACCAAGCCGACGCCTTGATAAACCGGCGGCCCGTCGGCGGAAAGAAATTTCCCGTAATGATGCAGCGGCTTGAGCTTGATCGGCAGGACGCTGAAGATGGTGCTCCATTTGGAATGGGTATGGGCGACGCTGACGATTTCCGGCCGGGCTTTGAGAATGCATGCGTGGATCGGCCATTCGTTGGGCGGAGTCGCGGCACCGTCAAGGTGATTGCCGGCAAAATCTTGCATGATCAAGCGCTCGCGCGTTACCGCGCCTGGGCTGATATTGGCGATGGTGATAAACGCGTCGGCGCCAGGCACGCGCAGGCTGACATGGCCGTAGCCGTCGGTCACGCCTTCGTGATCGAGAATGTGGCAGGCAGTGATGAGCTTGTCCGTCAGTTCTTTTAGCTCCGCTGAATCAATTGTTGGAAGGTCTTTGCGGTCAGCTGCCATGAATACTCCCGAGCGCGAATCTATGCGTAGGTGACGAGCCTGTCAAACGCGCCGAGCGCCGAGGCGGGCGAGAAAATATTCCCATGGCCGTGCTGGAAACGAACGGTCGCCGGCAAAAGTCGCGAGTTCCGCTTCGGTCAAATAGTCGGGACCGCCGTGGACCGCGGCCAAGTGGGAAATCTCGCCTAAGAACGCCAGCTGCACCGTGCGCAGGATCGCTTGTTCGACACTGGCGCCGACCACCGCGTCGCCATGAGCGCGCAGCAAAGTCGCTGCGCCGTCTTTCAGCGATTCGGCCAGCGCCTGGCCCCGCTCAATCGAAGTGATCAGACCGGCGTGAGGATAGACCGGCGCACCATTCACCGGCAGAAAACGTCCATACATGTGTGCCGGCCGCAGACCTTTTTTTAGGACGCTGAAAAGCGCGCTCCACTTGGAGTGGGTATGACAAACGCTATGCACATCCGGCCGCGCTTTCATGATGCAGGCGTGGATCGGCCACTCGTAGGGCGCGGGCTTAGCGCCGCCGACATAGTTGCCATCGAAGTCCAGTAGAACCAGTTTGTCGATGGCCGCGCAGCCAGGGCTCACCTGCGCGATGGTGAGCAGAGCTGCTTGCTCCGGAATCCGCACGCTCACATGGCCGAAGCCGTCGGTAATGCCTTCGCGATCGAGGATCAGGCAGGCGTTGACGACTTTCGCTTTGAGTTCTTTTAGCTCACTGGAATCGAATGCTGGCCCTTTGTAGTCACTGGCTGCCATCGGTGCTCCTCGGGTATTCGCTTCTTGGTCTCATGGTTTTAATCGTGGGCGGTCGGGGTGTCAAGGAGAGTCGCTGCAGGCTGGCGTAATCTTTCGCAATCGGTTAATTTCGGTAACACACCCAGCAACGCTAGACGATGAATATCCTGACAACCTCCCTGACTGCTTTCGCTCAAGAGCATGACAATGTGGAAGCCATTCTGTCACGAGTAAGCTACGTTGAATCGAATCTGTTACGGATCAATTTTCTGGCGTACGGCGACATCGCTAGATTGCAGATCCCGGCACAGTCTTTACCCCGCCGGGCCGATTGTCTTTGGCAGCACACTTGTTTCGAAGCGTTCATTCGCGCCGATCGCGATCCATCTTATTGTGAGTTCAACTTTTCGCCGTCGGGCGAGTGGGCGGCGTATTGGTTTCGCGCGTATCGTGACGGTGGGCCGATCGATGATGAAGCTCTACTGCCGGAAATCGTCGTTCGTCGCATGCCAGATCGAATCGAGCTCGATGCCGTGTTGCCTTTGGATCGATTGCCGGCGATTCGAACAGGAACGCTGGTCCAGATTGGGCTGTCAGCAGTGATTGAAGGCAACGATGGCGCTCTGTCCTACTGGGCGCTGAAACATCCAGCGGCCAAGCCCGACTTTCATCATCCGCAATCTTTTGTTCTTGATCTGCCTTTTCCTAGTCAGAGCGCGTGAAAGCGCATAAAATAGATATCCATGAAATTTGGCATCGATCGACTGATAGAAGAGCCGGCGTTGCGAAGACCGCTTGCGGGGAAGCGTATCGCGTTGCTGGCGCATCCGGCGTCGGTGACGCGTGAGTTGGCGCATTCGCTCGACGCCTTGGCGGCGCTCAACGAGATTAAGCTTACCGCCGCGTTTGGCCCGCAGCATGGTCTGCGCGGCGACAAACAAGACAACATGGTCGAGTCGGCGGACTTTCACGATCCGGTGCATGGGATTCCAGTTTTTAGTCTCTACGGCGAAGTGCGTCGGCCGACGGCGGCGATGATGGATAGCTTCGATGTGTTGCTGGTCGACTTGCAGGATGTCGGCTGT
>Ga0080064_1000566_pt1 | contig 94651 bp, 86 predicted proteins | sample Subgrocontami54m_FD_69260 | JGI IMG/M metagenome (GOLD analysis project Ga0080064, IMG submission 69260) | Subsurface groundwater microbial communities from S. Glens Falls, New York, USA - GMW46 contaminated, 5.4 m (SPADES assembly) (version 2) ...
CCGCGCGCGCTGAATTCCAGCGCTTGCTCCGACTCCTCGAACACCGCAAGCTCGCCCGCGGCCAGCGCTCCCGACGTCTCGAGGTGCCCCGAGTAGGGGTATGCCCAGGCCACGGTGTGACCGGCAGGCGGCTCGTAGCGCCAGCGTTCGCCGTCCTTTAGCTTCACGTGCAGGTAGTTCATGGTCGCGGGTGCGCGAACCGGGCTGTGCAAGGCGCCGTAGCTGCCGAGCGCCACGCTGACCGGACCTTCCTGCGGCACCTCCTCCGGCGCGACGTACTGGCTTTCCGCCGGCGCGTTTTCCAGCTCCGGCGGCAGCGCCACCCACAGCTGCAGCCCGTGCAGGCGCGAGCGGTCCACCGGGCGCCCTTCGTGCCACACGCCCGCGCCGGCCCGCATCCATTCCAGGCCGCCCTCGGGCAGCACGCCGCTCTTCCCGGTGCTGTCCTCGTAGGCGGTGCGGCCCTCGAGCAGCAGCGTGAACGTCGCGATGCCCGAGTGGGGATGGATGCCGAACATCGGCCGTCCCGTCGGCTGCATCGCGAAATCGTCGAGGAACACGAACGGCTTGATCAGCTCGCCGACATCGGACGGGCTGACCAGCCGCGTGATCGGTCCGTGGCTGGAGCCGCGCGTGCGATGCACGATGCGGCGGGCCGCCACTTGCGGGGGCGGTTCTTCGACATTGCTGCGGGTAATGACGATACTCATTGGGTCTCCTGGGATCTCATTCCTACCGTAGCCGACGAACGCCACCGGCTTGCGGATGAACTCCTTGATCGCCTAGTCCGGTCCGTTTTTCAAAACCGCGCTCGCAGCATGATTGTAATCGGGCGTGACCAGGAGAGGCCATCGAGCCCCGCGAGCATCGCAGCCCACCTGCCGCGCCACGTCGTTGTCCAGCGCCTTATGAGCATCACGCAGCCGAAGCTCTCCGGCATTCTTCTTGCACATTTCCACGGCGTCTCGGAACGCAAGCTCATCGCCAGACGTCCTGCCGCTCAGCTTGCGTCGTTTCGAACCATGAGCCGACATGGCGGCGTGGGATAACCAGCGAATGCTCTGCTAACCGGATACCCGTCATGGATAGCTACGGCTGCTTGGGCTGCCTTTACAATCCGCCCCGAAGGCCGCGTGCATAACGGACAGTCTGGAGTCATGTCGAGCTACTGGCCACCATTGACATCGAGTTTTGCATCATCAGTGCGCTATTGGAGCAAGCCAAGGATGTAAAGCGGTGGCCAGTTCCGAAATTGATCGCTCGAATGGGATGGCCATCAGCAGCAAAGTGACGTCACGAGAGCCCGCTGGCACGCTTGCCTTATGGACCAAACGTCCACGATTTACTAGCGAATCCCAGGTCGCCGCTTTACATGGATAGATCAACGCGCAAACTAAGCGCCTTGCTTCTGAGGTGGCACCATAAGCGAGTACTTGGAGCAGATCAGCGCGATGGGCTTCGCGCAGCGTATCGCTAGTCCCGAACCAGCCTCGGTCATCTAGCTCTTCCCAATGAGACTTGTATTTCGCATCAAGAATCACGAGTTCACTTCCACGGACAATTTCAACGTCCGGCAGTAGCGTGCGCTGTGAACCGACATAAGGCGGATCCCACTGAAGCGGCCGCTGCGTTTGCCGTAGCCGGCCCGTTCTAACAATTCCACCTGATTGAATGGCAATCAAATGCGCTAGAGCCTCTACGCGTGCCTCAAACGCTTTCTCCATGGACAAGCGCCAAGGCAGTCCGGCCAACAAAGCACTGCCGGCCAAGCCCCGCTCCTCGTAGGTCCATTCCATCGCCTCGATCGCTTCGGCGAAAATGCCCGATCTCATGCGATTCGCCAGCCGGTCTAGTCCAGTCCAAGTCGGATGAAACTCCGAGACCTTCAACCGGAGCCTCTCGAACCTGGCGAGTAACCGACTGACGGCCAGCGCGTCATCCTTAACGCGCTCCAATGCGCGCAGCTGCGCTAGAACCGTCGCGTGCACCGCCGACATTAAGGAATCGTCCGCGGTCAGCGTTGAGAATTCACACGGTACTTTGTGCGGCTGACAAATGGCGACCCGGCTGACGTACTTGTTCCATTCAACCCTGCCTCGTGGTCTATCTAGGTCCTCATTCCGTTGAAGAAACTTGCGCTGTGGCTCAAGCAGCAGTGCTTCCAGGCGCGCACAGATGATGGAGGCCAGTACCCAACGCGGAACTTCGTGCTCGGACCGCGGCAATGCGGGTAAGCGGGGCAGTTCCGGGATTACTCTCGCCCCGGTCTCGCTCAAGATGGCGCCCAAACCGCGCCAACCGAAGCGCGGCCGAATGACAAGGCCAAGATCAGAACGCCCAGTTGACGGCGAGTAAAGCGGCAAGGCGCCGATTGTTTGGCCTGTTTGCATAACAACGTCTACTCCTTCCGGGGTGGGGGCCAATCGGACGCTTACATCAAAATGGGCAAAGGCTTGCCCATTCGCGCGGATAAATTGTTCGCCTAGCCGGACCTCTCTGGGGCCCGGATTTCGGCCGGCATCACCCAGAGCCATTTTTGAAAGGCTAATTCGAAGGCTGCTGGAGTCACTAACAGCCCAGACCTGCCCTAGTTCACTCGTGCGTCGAGCCATTGAAGATAGCCTTCGATGTCTTCAGAAAAGCCCGCGATCAATCCTTGGTGAAGATAGTCCTGCAAGAGAGGCATCAATTCCGTGCGTAAGCGTGCCTTAGCGTCGGCTTCGTCTCTAGCCAGGAAATAGGCGTGGCCGGGAAGCAATTCGAGTTGCTCGGTACTTGCTTGTGAGACGAATATCTTTCTAAGCGCCTGGAAAGCCTCCTTCGCGAGTGAATGTTGATCCGCGATCGCATTTTGTTCAGGCCAAAGGCTTACGAATGCGAAGCGTCGTCTGATAGCAAGGTCCAGAATCGCGATCGACCTATCCGCACTATTCATCGTGCCCAGAACACTCAAGTTGCTTGGAATGTTTAAGTGAGCGTGCCAAGGTGGGCCAAAGTCATACGGTAGTCCGATACTCCGATCGGAGTCGCGAGGTTCGAACAAGTTGATTGCCTCGCCAAGGACTTTTGCCAAGTCAGCGCGGTTGATTTCGTCGATCAACAGCAGGAAGGGCTTGCCGTTCGCTTTGCTAGCTGCGTTAGCGGCTTGCATTAGCCAACCTGCGCGAGGTTCAAATCCAAACGCACCGCCCTTCTCGGTAGGTGCCAATCCACCCACGAATTGTTCGTAGCTCACGGAAGGATGAAATTGAACAACCATGCCGTTGCCACCGAACTGATTTTTCAACAAGCGCAGCCCTAGTCTAGTTTTGCCCGTTCCCGGTGGCCCCTGCACGATCACAAATTTCCTAGTCCGCAGCAGCTGATCGATACCTCCCTCGTCTTCTCTAGAAAAAATCCTTTCTTCGTAACGCGACCGCAGGGATTGCGCTTCGGTCTTAAATGCAGTCAGTGCCGGCACGCCCCGCTCTTCCATATACAAATCTAGTAACGCTGTGAACGCTTGTGAAACCGCCGTATCACTGCAGGACGAAGGGTCAACCATCAGATATGCAACGCTTCCATACCGACTGAGAGCGCTCGAGTGCGATGAGAAATTTGAAGCAACTTCATTCGGAACCAGCACGTCAATTCGAGTGGGGTCTGACTTAGCCCACGCCTTCGGCATTTTTAAGTCGAGGCGCGCCCAACTTGCGAATGCGCGTGAAGTACGTGCATGGCCAGGGCGGGTAAGGATGTGCTCATCTGGGGCCAAGCCTTGAGTACCGACAACGAGCGAGATCAGAACCGAGTCGGTTTCCGACGGGAACATCACAAAGCTGGTTCCGCCATAGCCACCAGAACTAGGCGCGTCCTTGTGCAGGACAGCTGCAAACGCGCCGTCATCGAGACCGATTTTGGGACATCGCAGCGCGATGGCTTTGCGGCCCTGCTGGCCGTACCGTTTCCGTATGAAATCGTCCAGGAAATGCTCTGCGTGCTCGTGCCACGTATTGCTATGCGGTAATCGCAGAAACTCAACAGCGTCCAAGTGATCTCCTAGTCCTAACGCGCGCACAAAACTCGCGCTGTCGTACGGTCCCAGCTTCTTTAAGCATCGCCGGCGACGGTCCGCCCTTTTGAGCTCATCCGATTTTGACGCCAATGCCGTTGCCGCGCTGCGCCCAGTAGCCGGGAAAGAGCGTCGCCTCGCGCGAGCGCGGCTCGGCGGTGGTCTCGCCCTCGAAGCCGGAGAGCCGCTCCTTTATGTATGTGGAGAAGTCCACCTTGCCGAGCTCGCCGTCGTTGATGTCGTCGAGGCCGGGGTCGGCTTGCTGCCTGACGACTTCGGCGACGGCGGCGCGGACGCGGGCGCGGAATGGCGTCCGATCGCCGAGCTGGCCGGCTTCCCTGGCCTGGAGCATCGCAAGCAGTTCATCCGGCCGGGGCAGGCTGCCGGTGTGCGTGCAAAGGATGCGATCGCCGCTGCGCTTCAAGGCCCCTCCTCGGGGAACAACGTTAATGCGTGATGACGTATACGCCGTGGCCGATTGTGGAGCAGAACGCAGTGATCGGCAATGCGCAGAGCCGACGCAGAAGGTCTTCAGCGCCCTGTACGGAATTCTCAACGAGCACCGAGCGGAGAAGCCATCTTGATCCGCAAGATGAAGATTCCTTGGGATGCCTATCGCTACATTTATATTGTTTTTGTATGATAACTGCCCGCATACGCCCTCAGTATGGGCATCTAACTAATAAGATTGAGTGAAATGTTAATTGAGCAATCGGTGCATTTCGCGCGTGACGTCCCTGATGCGAATCATGCGCGCAAACCGCCGCCACATACCGATCCGGCCTCAACACAATAATGATGATCTCCGCCTTCGGCTGATGCCGAGCTGATCTTTCAGGGCGTGCTACTACGTGGCAATCTGCTCGGGCGCACCGATTTCCTTCGCTGCGTGGCCAGACCTTCGTCGCTCGGCAATCACAGATACGAGGTGGCGGACACCAAGCTCGCCGGTGAGCCCAGGGTCCAGATGGATCGAGGCGGGCTCCTGGTTCGGGGTTTCCGGCGGTTCCGTGCTTACGGGAGGGCGATAAAGCCCGCTTCGGGATCGTCAGCGAGTCGCGCCAGCTGGTCGATGCTTCTGACCAGAATGGCTTGAATGTCTTCGGTTGAACAGTTGCCCAGGCGAATCCAGACGACTTTCGGTGGGAAGCCCCTGATCAACCCCAATTCGTGGAAATCGGAGTCCTTGGTAACGATCGTGTAGCCGTCTCGCCGCGCGGTGCTCCAGATCGTCAAATCATCGGCCCGTTCAAGGCCGAGGTTTCGTACGTGGACGGTACCGGGAAAGTGCGTCGCAAGAACCTCGGCCAGCCTCTGCGAGAGGTTCTGGTCGAAGAGAAGCTTCAAGCGCTCGAAGTCAGGCGCCGCTCACGGTCAGCGGCGTATTCGAGGCAGGCCTTGATGTCGTCCGCGGTGAGGTCCGGGAAGTCGCGCAGGATTTCTTCCTGGCTCATGCCGGACGCGAGGTATTCCAGGACATCGTAGACCGTGATGCGAAGTCCACGAATGCAAGGTTTGCCTCCGCGCTTGCCGGGTTCGATTGTGATGATGTCCTTGTATGCCATATAGACCTCGCTTCCGCAGTATACGCCGCACACAGCCGTTGGACTTCGAAAGGCAAAGCCAATCCTATCCTTCAGCAGCCGGTCGATCTTGTAGTAGCGTTCGGTCTGGCTCATCGGGGCGGTTGTACCAGAACTGGACGGGAATGCTGTCCGCGACGGGTGGGGACTTCGGCGTTATATGATTTTTGTATGACGACCGCCCATGGAAAGGCGTACTACGGGCAAAGTGTCTTAACAATTCACTGAATTATCAATTCAACAACCCGCGCATCTCCCGGGTGACGCCAGCAATCCCACCCCGCCCGCAAACCGCCGCCACATACCGATCCGGCCTCAACACCACAACCTCCGCCCTTAGCCGATCCATCAGCCAATCCCGAAACGCCCCATCGAGATCGTCCAGCACCAGCGTCCCGCCATGCTGCGTCACCGCCAGACGCCGGCTGCGCGACTTCGCCACCAGCACCATCACCGCACCCAGCTTCTGCCAGAACGCCAGCGCCTCTTCGTCCATGTGCGCCGCGGGATCGACGTTGATGCCGATGACGGCAAACCGATTCCCGATCGCGTCGTCCAGCTTGAGTTGCCGCCCGTCCGCGGTCTCCACCATGGGCTGCATGAACATGCGCCCGACCGGCGAGCCTTTCGAAATTGTCTTGCCGTGGACCACGATGCCGGTGGTGTAGCGCGGAGCCGGCTTGAACTTGAGCTGCAGGATGTAATCGCGCAGGGCCGGGATCCACTGCGCGAAATCGAAGAACGCATCGCGCAGGGCTTCGGTGAGGCGGTTCTTCGGCCGGTAGAAATTGCCGAACCAGGTGGCGATCTCGACCATCGCGAGCGCGTGGTCGCGCCGCTCCTGGCCGTAGGTCTCGAGGATGCGCGGGTGGGCGCGGCCGGCTACCAACGCCAGCTTCCAGCCGAGGATGGTAGCGTCGCGCAATCCGGAATTCATGCCCTGGCCGAAGAACGGCGGCTGCAGGTGCGCGGCGTCGCCGGCGAGGAACACGCGGCCGACCTGGAATGTTGCGGCAATCCGCGAGTGGTGCAGGTAGATGCGGCTGCGCTTGATCGTCGGCAGCGGCGTGCCCTTCGGATAGTGCGGCGCGAGCAGGCCGAGGATGTGGGCCTCACTTTGCATCAGCGCTTCGTCGTCCTCGGGCAGCAGCATGAATTCGAAACGGCGGTGGTCGTAGGGCAGGTCGATGCACATGTGCGGGCGCTGCGGGTGGCACCAGGCGCCGGAGAAGGGTGCGTCTTGAACAGTTCCATCACCAGGTGCGGCGCGGTGCCGGCGCCGAAGGAGCCGTAATTGAGGCTGCCGGGCCTGGCCTTCGCCAGCGCCACCAGTTCCCGCAGGTTCTGCGCCGGCACCGTGGCGTTCACCACGATGCCGATGCCGAAGCGCACCAGCGTGGTCACGGGCGCGAAGTCGGCCTGCGGATCGTAGGGCAGCTTGCGGTAGAGCAGCGGATTGGTGGCCGCACCGGATCGGGCGCGAGCAGCAGGGTGTAGCCGTCCGCCGGCGCCCTGGCCACCGCTTCCGCGGCGATGATGTTGCCTGCGCCCGGACGGTTTTCCACCAGCACCGGCTGGCCCCAATCGTTCGAGAGAAACGTCCCCATGGCGCGCGCGAACACGTCGGCAGTGCCGCCGGCGGGGAAGGGCACGATGATGCGCACCGGTTTTGCAGGAAACGGCGCGGGTGCCTGGGCCCAGGCTTGTGATGCGGCGATGCCGAACAACAACAGAACGGCGCCGGACAGGGCCCGGGCCGCGATGCGAAACGCGCTCATTGAACTCCTCCTTGGTGCGGGGTGCGGGATGCAGCCGGCGGCGCGTTCAGCGGCCCAGCAGGAAATCGAGATTCAGCTTGTTGAACACCTCGGGATTTTCGAACTGCGGCCAATGCCCGACCTCGCGCATCTCGACGTAGCGCGCGTTGGGCATCAGCCTGGACACGATGCGCGCCGTATCGAGATACTCGTCCGGATCGTCGGCCGCGCCGATCAGCAGCGCGGGATTCTTGATGCTCTTCCACTCGGCTTCCGAAATCAGGTTGCGCGGGCGGATGTCCGGATCCTGGAGACACAGGATGTGCTGCATCGCCCGCGCCATCTGCGGCTGGCGATACGCCGCCTGGCGCACAGCGATGATGTCGGGGATGCGGCTCTCTTCCTTGTACAGCAGATGGTCGAAAATCGGCTTGATGTTCTCCCAGCGCGGATCCTCGACGGCCTTGGAGCGCCCGCCGCGGATGCGCTTCATGTTTTCCAGGTTGGCGAACATCCCGGCCGCGGACATCAGGCTGAGCTTGTCGGTCATGTCCGGATAGGTGAGCGCAAAGCGGCACGCCACCCAGGCGCCCAGCGATACGCCGATGATGGAGGCGCGTTTGACACCCATCACCTTGAGAAAACCGTGCGCGTGTGCCACGTAATCGGGGATCTGGTAATCGCGGTCCGGCTTGTCGGTGAAGCCCGAGCCGACCATGTCGATGGCGAGGCAGTTGAAGTGCTGCGCATGCGAGGCGATGTTGGGGGCGAAGCATTCAAAGCTGCCGGCGGTGCCGTGCAGCATCAGCACCGTGGGCGCGTCAGCGCGGCCGGCCTGCAGGTAGCGGGTGCGCACGCCGCCGACATCGACCCAGTCCTGGCGGAAGGGCGTGTCGATGAGATGCATCCAGATGCTGCGGTAGTCGCCGGGGGCGACGGGTGCGGCGGTGGTAGCGCTCATTGCGGGATCCCTTGAAGTAATGACGGTCTTACGATTTGAGCCTGGCCTTCATCTCGGCGGCCCAGTCCCCGACCGGCCGGCTGGTGGGATTGTCGCGCATCAGCGCCGCGGTCTCGGCGACAAGTTCCGCGGCAGTCCTGGAAATGTCGATGGGCGCGCGCCAGGGCTGGCTGACGTACCACTCGGTCGGCACGTAGAGCTCGATCCTGTTGCCCTCGGGGTCGAGGAAATACAGGCTCCAGGCGTTGCCGTGGTGGCGTGCGTTCAGGCCCTTGACGCCTTCTTTTTCGAGGATGGCGTAGTAGCGCTGCAGGTCCTCCAGAGAATCGAGGCGAAACGAGAGCTGATTCACCACCAGCATGTCCGGTTCGCCGGTGCGCCCCGTGGCGAGCACGAGTTGGTGATGCTCCCGCGGATTGCGGCTCATGAACGCGTAGCGCCGGCCGTTGGCTTCGCCCGAATCGGTGACCACCATGCCGAGCAGCCGGCCGTAGAAAGCTGTCATCGCCTCCAGGTCCCGGATATGGATGCCGACGTGGGACAGCTGCGCATTGGGGAGCCGGGGCCAGGGTGGTTCGCTCATCGCGTTTCCCTGTGAGTTCGGCAACGGTCAGGTGCCCGTGGTCTGCGCTTCCGCGGCCAGCAGGTTGTCCACCGTGCGACGCATCTGGATCCGGGTGCGGTCATTGGCCACGCCGATCAGGCCGGCCTCGCCGAATTCCGCCAGCCGCAACTGCTGCGCCTCGACCATCACCTTGTCCTCAAGGAAGGTCTCCGCCACCGCCTTGAACACCTGCGCGGTCGCCTCGGGATCGTCCTGGCGGTAGCCGTGCGCCACCGACCAGAAATAGAAGCAGCTGTGCTCGGTTTCCGGGGTCAGTACGTTGAGCGTGCGGATCGAAAATCCCCCCTCGCGGTTGCCGTTCTCGTAGGCGCCCTGGCCCACGTTCACCGCGCCGGCCCAGTGCAGCACGCTGCCCGGGGCGACGAAGTTGAATTCCGCCCAGCGATCGACCCTGCCCTTGAAACCCACCGCCTTCACGTAGGTGGGCGGGGGATCCACATCGAGCAGCCAGCGGGTCAGTTTCAGACCGTCGGGTCTGCTCGTCAGCTCCTCCTTCGCCTGGATGAAGGACATCGGATCGCCGCCGCCGACGGTGTTGCCGTGCACGTAGGCGGCATGGGTCATGTCGAGCAGGTTATCGAGCGACAGCAGGTAACTGGCCTTGATGTGCATCACGGTGTGCCGGTGCGGCCAGTTCGCGCGGTCGTCGTGATAGGGATAGTCGATGATTTTGGTGGCGTCCGCCCGGTCAGCCTCGCCCATCCAGATCCAGACGAGCTGGTCTTTCTCCACCACCGGGTAGCTGCGGATCCGCGCCCGGTCGGGAATCAGGACCTGGGCGGGTATCTCCACGCAGCGGCCGGTATGGTCGAACACCAGGCCGTGGTAGCCGCACTGCAGGCCCGCGTCCACGATCCGGCCCAGGTGCAACGGCGCGCTCCGATGACAGCAGCGGTCTTCCAGTGCCACGGCACCCTGCTGGCGGTCACGATACAGAACGACGGGCTGGTTGCAGATTCTGCGCGCCAGGGGCGCCGCACCGAGCTCGTCGCTCCACGCTGCCAGGTACCAGGCGTTGCGAATGAACATTATGGGTTCTCAAACAATGACGCATGGAAATGTCGGCCGGCCGGCGCAGGCGGCGACCGCTGAATTAATACTAGTCCACTTTTCTGGTGCTGGCGCCGCGGATGCGCCTCGCGAGCGGGATCGACTCGAGCGCAAAGATGGACCGGCGCTCAAAGCGGGCGTGCATGCCGTTCGCCGGTCTCGCTTGCTATCATTCATTCAGCATGGACGAAAAAATCCACCCCAAGCAACTGGAAGGATTCCGCCGCATGACCCCGGCGCAAAAGCTGCGCATGGTGGCCGATCTCTATGAGGCTGGCATTCAACTCAGGGTGGCCGGGTTACGTATGGCCCACCCGGATTGGCCGCCCGAACGCCTCGATCGCCACGCGCGCGAATCGTTGCGGCATGCCGGCACCTAGTCCGCTCGCCCCCTTCATCGGGCCGCTCGAACAACTCGGATTGCCTTACTGCATCACCGGATCCGTGGCCTCCAGCGTCTATGGCGAACCGCGGCTGACCGCCGGCATCGACGTGGTGTTGCTTCTACATCGCGCAGACATCGAAGCATTGACTTCGGCGTTTCCGGATGACGAATACCATGTCCCGCCGATGGAAACCATGATGCAGGAACTTGACCGGGACGCGCACGGCATGTTCAATTTGATTCATCACGGCACCCAGTTCAAGGCGGACATCTTCCTCGTGTCTGCCGATCCGCTGCATGCATGGGCGATAGAGAATCGCCGCCGCATCGATCTGGGTGGTGATGGCGCCTGGATAGCGCCGCCCGAGTACGTGATCGTACGCAAGCTCGAATACTTACGCGAAGGCGGTCAGGACAAGCATGTTCGCGATGTGCGCTTCATGCTGGCGGCGACAAGCGTCGATTTGCCCTTTATCGAGAATCAGCTATCGCGATTGCAATTGCAGGCCCAGTGGTTGCAATGCCAGCCATCGGGCCTGTAGCGCCCTCGTTCAGGCCGCTTTCGCCGCCAGCAACCCGGCGCGCTCCAGCACCCCGTCCAGGCGCTTCTCCAGTTCCGGCGTCGCCGGCACCATCGGCAGGCGGTGCTCGTTGCGCTCGATGATGCCGAGGCGCTTCATCATGTACTTCATCGGGATCGGATTGGTGTCGTAGAAAATCGCGCACATCAGCTCGAACATCTCGTAATGGAGCTTGCGCGCCGCGGCCATGTTGCCGGCCAGGGTTTCGTTGCACATCTGCGCCACTTTCGCCGGACAGATGTTGGCCACCGCGTTCATCGTGCCCAGGGCCCCCATCGCCATCATCGAGAAGGTGAACTCCTCCAGCCCGACGAACACCCGGAACTCCGGGCCGAAGCGCGCCAGCATCTGCGTGACGAAATTGTGGTCGTCGAAGGCATGCTTGATGCCGACAAAATGCGGCGTCTTCTCCATGATCCTTGACAGCGTATCGAGCTCCACCTTGAACGCCGAGCGTCCCGGAATGTGATACATCATGATCGGCAATGCAGTGCGGCGGCCAAGATCGATGTAATACTCCGCCACGCCGCGCTGCGGGGCGCGGATGAAGTAGGGCGTGAGGATCAGGAGTGCGTCGGCGCCGGCCTTGCTGGCGTACTCGGTGAGCTCCACGGCTTCGGCATGCGAATGCGAGCCGGTCTGCGCCACCACGGGCACGCGCTTCGCAACCGCGCCCACGGCAAACTTCACCAGTTCGTTGCGCTCCTCCAAGGTGAGGGTGGTCGGCTCGGAGGTGGTGCCGTTCACCAGGATGCCATGGGTGCCGTTCCTGATCTGGTGCTCGATCAGCTTGCCGTAGGCATCGAAATCGACCTTGCCATTCCTGAACGGCGTGATCAAGGGCGGCACCGAGCCGATGAGAAATTTCGGGTCGAGCTTGATCATGTCAGGCAGCCACTTTCGCGCGGTTGGTTTCGAATCCGGCTTCGCTGCCGAGCAGGGCGGCGGGTTTTTTCAGGTCTTCCTGCCACAACAGGGATTCCATGTAGATGTTGAGCGGCTGATCCTGGATGGTCAGCTCGTACACATAGTCGTCGTTGGAGGCGTGGTTGTGCACCACCCAGCCCGGCGCGGTCAGCATCAGGTCGCCCGACTTCCATTCGTAGCGATGGCCGCCCACCGATGAATAACCCGAGCCGCTGAAGAAATAGTTGATGGCGGCCGAACTGTGACGGTGCGGCCGGTCAACGATTTTCGGCGGCCGGATGGTGATGGTGGCAAAGAAATTCGGCGTCACCCCGTTCATGCGCCCGGTCATCGGGTTGTACATCATGTACAGCCGGCGGCCGACGTAGTCGCTGCCCAGTGCCTCCAGCTTGTCGAGCTCCGTCTTCACCGTCTGCCACGGGAAGTGCAGCGCCCTGGATTCGACCCGCTTGGGATTGATGAGGATTTCGTAGGGCATCAGGATGCCGCCGTCTGCGCCCATCGGCACCATGCCGAACGGGCTGTTGCGCTTCGGGTCGGCGGCGTGCGCCTTGTCCTCGGCGCTCTCCACCGGGTGCAGCGCCGCCTGGGGTTCGTCCTCGGGCAGATAAGTCTGCATGTGCTGCAGCAGCGGCGCGTTGGAATAGGTGAGGCGCACCTGCAGGTCCGTGCCGTCATTGGCGTGCGAATAGATGGCGTAGGAGGGGTGGTTCCAGACGTCATACTGGTTGAAGCTGATGCGCTTGCCGCCGACGACGGTGTGTCCCGAGCCGGCGATGCAGAAATTCACCTCGGTGGCGTTGTGGCGGAACGGCGTGGTTTTCTCGCCGGGTTTCAGCACCGACAGCTTGACCTGGATGCCGGGCGCCATGCCGGGCGAATTGGCTTCGGCCAGCGGATGCACGATCAGCGACTCGCGCCGGCCGTTGGCGGGCAGCGGCTGGCCGGCGAGGCGCGCGATCTCGGCGTCGATCTCTTCCTTGCTGACGATGATCGGATCCCAGTAACGGTTCTCATCGGCGATGGTCTTGCCGCTGCGATCGACGAAGCGGCCCTTGGTGGGGTGAAAATCCTTGCGGTATTCATTGCTCATGACCACCTCCTGCAGGTTGATCGGTTGACTATTTTCGCTCAATGCAACGCGTTCGCTCAATGCAACGCGTTCGTTCAATGCGCTGCGTTCGTTCAATGCAATGCGTTCGTTCAATCCCCTGCGTTACACGGCAGCCTTCCTGTTCGCCGAGGCCAGCCTTGGCTTCGTCTTCTTCGGTTGCGGGATCACCCGCCCCACGCCGCGTTCCCGGGCGCGCTTCGCCAGTTCGGTGCCCAGGGCGAGATCGGAAATGCCCATGCCCATCGCCTTGAAAAGGGAGATGTCGTCCCCCGGTTCGCGGCGCTTGCCGCCGGCGATGCGCTGCGACAACGGCTGCACCGAATCCCAGCCGGCCCTGCCGTAATGGCTCATGAATTCGCGCGACAACTGCTGCACCCCGGACAGGTTGTCCACGGCCACCGAGGTGACGCGGTTGAATACGTCCTGGGTGAATTCCTCCCGGTCCGGCGCGATCGCGCCGACCGCGTTGAGGTGCGCGCCGCGCTCCAGCATCGCGGCGGTGACGAACGGCTGCGTGGCGCGGGTCACCAGGGTGACGATCTGCGCGCCTTTGCAGGCCGCTTCGATGCTGGCGCAATCAACCGCTTCGATGCCGAATTCCTCGCGTACCTTGGCGATGAATGCCTGGCGCGACTCGGCCCGCGGCGAGAACACCTGCAGCCGCTCGATCGGCCGCACCGCCAGCATGGCGCCCACCTGCGACAGCGACTGCTTGCCGGTGCCGGCGATGGCCATGACTTTCGCGTCCCTGGCCGCCATCCAGTCTGCGGCCACGCCGGAGATGCCGCCGGTGCGCATGTTGCCCAGGGCGAAGGCTTCGATGACCGCCACCAGCGAACCGTTGGCCGCGTCCCAGAGCAACACCAGCGGACTGGTGCCGCCTTCGGTATGCGCCCAGGTCTTGGTGCCGACGATGGCGCCGAGCTTGCCGCCGACGGCATGCAGATTATTTTTGCCGAACTGCAGCAAGGTCTTGGTCATGTTGAGCGCTTCGCCGCGCGCTTCTTCGCGCAGCGCCGCCTCCAGCGCGGCGATGGCCTCCCTGAGGTCCAGCAACTGCACCACATCCTGTTCGGTCAGCCAGATCGCGTCAGCCATTGCCGTTCCCCGTCAGTTCGCGCCGCTCGATGAGCGCATTGCGCCGCCGTTCAACGCCGTTCAACGTTCAATTGGGCTTGATCCCGACTTCGCGGATCACCTTGCCGTATTTGCCGATGTCGTTGCGGATTAATTCGGCAAAGTGCTCCGGCGTGCCTCCCATCGGTTCATACAGCTGCGCCTTCAGTTTGTCCTTCAGATCGGGTTGCTGCAATGCCTTGTTCACCTCCGAATTGAGCCGCGCGATAATCGCCGGGGGCGTCCTCCCCGGGGCGAGCAGGCCGAACCATACATCGACTACGTAGCCGGGAAAGGTCTCGCCCACGGTCGGATACTCGGGCGCGAACGGCGTGCGCTGGGCCGTCAGGACCGCCAGCGCGCGCATCTTCCCCGCCTTCACCTGCGGCAGAATGTGCGCCACGGTGCTGATGAATACCGGTACCGTGCCCGATAGCACGTCGGCGATCGCCGCGCCGCACCCCTTGTAGGGAATATGCGCCCACTTGAACGCACCCTGGGCGCCGAGCATTTCCCCGGCCAGGTGCTGCGGCGAAGCCGGGCCGCAGGTGGTGAAGTTGACCTTGCCCTCATTGGCTCGGGCGTAGGCCACCAGCTCCGGCAGCGACTTCGGCGGAAAACTCGAATGCACCCCGATCATGATCGGGGAATTGCTCACCAGCGCGACGGGCGCGAGGTCCTTGAGCGTGTCGTAGGGCACCTGGGCGTACAGCGACGGGATGATGGGCAGGTTGTTCGGCGCCATTGCCAGGGTATGGCCGTCGGGTTCGGCCTTCGCCACCTGGTCGAAGCCGATCATGCCGCCTGCGCCCGGTTTGTTCTCGACCACGCACGGCTGACCCATCGACTGGGTGAATTTCTCGCACAAATAGCGCGCCATCAGGTCAACGGCGCCGCCGGCCGCATACGGGGCGATGATGCGGATTGGCTTCGAGGGATACGCCTGCGCCGCGGCATTGCCCGCACCGGCCAGCGCCAGCGCGACCAGCGTCATGCCCAACGTTGCGCCAATTTTCATACTGTTTCTCCTCCGACTGCCGTGAACCTGGATGAATCTCCGCCAGCCCCGGGTTAACCGCGTTAACCCCAAGTCTCAACCCTAGACCTTGTGGACGCTCAATACCTGCTTGGGAAACAATTCTTCCGGCGACAGTTTGCGGTGGCATACGCCCTGCTCGAAGCCGAACTGCAGGAATGCCTCCAGGGTGGTGCGGTTTTTCTCCACGCCGTACGGCCAGATGTCATCGCCGAACAGTTTGTGCATGCGCTCGACGTACGGCCCAAGCCAGGCCATCGGCGCGTGCGATGCGGTGATGTCGGCCATGCGTTCCACCGAGCGGCGCTTGGCTTCCTCAAAGGCCTTGTACAGGTTCATCGCCAGCCACGGATGTCGCTCGAGCACCTCGGTCCTGATGACGATGACATGCATGATCGGAAAAATCCCCGTCTTGCGAAAGTAGGCTTCCTCGGCCGGCTCGTGATCTTCGAACAGGCGCACGATGCCCCCGGGTGCCGCGTTGGCGCCGCTGCCCCCGGCATGACCGGCAACGCCGTAGGCTCGTGGCGGACGCGCCGACAACGCCGCATCAATCCTGCCCTCCAGCAGCATATCATTGAGCGACTGCTTCGGCTCGGAGCGATAGTTCACATCCTGAGGCAGTTTCAGCTTCACTTTCTCGACTCGTCCCGCCTCGTTCACGCCGGCCTGAATCCATTCGACCGACGCGAGCGGCACACCGGCTTCGTGCGCGAGGTAGCCACGCGAATAAATGGTCGCGGTCTGTGCCCATTCGGGAATGCCGATGCGCTTGCCCTTCAACTGCTCGGGCCGGGTGATCCTGCCGTCACCGCGCACATAGATCATGGAATGGCGAAATACGCGCGACGGGAACACCGGGATGGCGCTGATGCTGGTGTCGTTCTGCGAGCGCAGCGAAATGTACTTGCCCATGGACAGCTCGGAAATATCCCAATCGCGGTGCACGGTGAAGCGATAGTGCACTTCTTCCGGCGGCAGGTTCTGCACGATCAGACTGGCGCCCTCGATCGGCACGCGCCCGCTGGTCACATCGCGGGTATGGTCGTGATCGCCGATCGCCACCGACAGTTGCACTTTGTCTGTCATACGGGCTTTTCACCAAGCACCACGCAGCGGCGCAGCAGGCGGCGTTCGCTGGCGTCGAAATCGGTACGGGCGTGCAGGCAACAGCGGTTATCCCAGATCAGCAGGTCGCCCACTTTCCAGGTGTGCTCGTAAATCCAGGCCGGGTTTTCCTGGTGGTCGAACAGCTGCCAGAGCAGGCGCTCGCTCTCCTCCGGGGGCAGGCCGACGATGGATTCAGTCATCAGCCGGTTGACGTACAGGGCCTTCTTGCCGGTCTCCGGATGGGTGCGGAAAATCGGATGCGCGTAGCGCGGCGCCACTTCGCTGGCCGCGCCGCGCCGGGTCGCGGCGTTGGCGTAGTCATAGACATTGACCGCTTTCATGCCGTCGAGCCTGCGCTTCAGGTCCTCCGGGAGGGTCTCGTAGGCGCGGTACATGTTGGCGAACAGGGTGTTGCCGCCCTTCGACGGAATTTCCATGGCGAACAGCATCGCTGCGGCGCTCGGCCGTTCGGTGTAGCACTGGTCGGAGTGAAAGTTCATTTCGCCGTCGGGCAGCGCGCCGATCAGTTCGCCGTTCTCCCTGATGTTCGAAATGAACATGACGCTGTGGTGGTGTTTCGACGTCCAGGATTCGATACCGGGGTGTTGCTTGTTCACCCGGCCGAGTTCGCCGAAGCCGGCGGCAAACCGGACCTGGTCTTCTTCCTTGTCCAGCTTCTGCCCGCGCAACAGCACGATGCAATTGCGGAACCAGGCCTGGCGAATCTGCTCGAACACTTCCGGCGGGCAGGGTTGCGACAGATCGACCCCGATGATTTCCGCGCCGATCTGCGGCGCAAGCGGGCGAATCTGAATATCGGAGAGTACGGCTGCCATTGATTTTTCTCCTATCCTTTAATGAATACCGAGCCTTCTTCGACTTTGACCTCGAAGATGCGGACGTCAATCTTGCAGGGCACGCCCACCGCTTTGCCGGTGGGGATGTGAAACAGGCCCTGATGCAGCGGGCATTCGATGTTCTCGCCGTCGACGAAACCGTCGGCGAGGCTCGCCTGCCCATGCGTGCAGGTGTCATGGGTTGCGTAGATCCTGCCGCCCAGGTTGTACAGGCATACCGGGGCGGCGCCCAGGTCAACCAGCAGGGTGCCCTCTTCCGGCACGTCGCCGGCTGCGGCAACTTTGGTCCAGTTCTCGCTCATTCAAATCCTTGCTGCGGTGAGTAAGGGGCGGACCGAAGGCGGTCCACGGCGGGCGTGCGGGAAATTCAAAAGGGATGGATTCAAAAGGGATAGATTCAAAGGGGATAGATAAGTGTATTCGGAATCAGCATGCTGTCGAACACGCACAGCTTTTCCGCGAATTTCAGCCTGCCCTCCTCGACGACGATTCGATCGTGATATTGCCCGGTGTTGAACACCCGCGTCAGTTCGTCGATCAGAGTCTCCAGCGCCAGATAATTGGCCCGCACTTCGAGTCGGCCGTCTTGCCAGCCCATCACGCGTATGCCGGTGATCATGCGGCGGATGTAACGCGGGCCGTAAATGGCGGTTTTGCGAATGGCGACCACGCGGTCGGCCAGATACCCTTTGCTTTCGCACGACCAGGTGGCAAGCGGCAGTCCGCGTTCGAAGTTTTCGCGGGGAATGATCTTGTAAATCGATTTCTCCGTGAAAAACTCCGGCCACTCCTCGAAGCGTTCTTCGTCGAGGCAACCGGCGTAGGCGGCATACAACTCCTCCAGTTCCAGCCGGAGGTCACGGGCATTCATGGTGAGATAGCGTTCAGCGGCGCTCATGGCGACATTCTTCGAAGTTGAGGGAGGACAAATCTGCTCCGCGGCCAGATTTCATCGTCTGGCGATAATAGTCGCAGCAGGCCCGGATCGCCGACTCTGTCACCACGCACGCCCCGCAGGAGTCGATCTTAGTGGGGCCAGGACGCTGGATCAATCTCGACTATATAATCGACATTCAATGCCTGCCCGACGCCTTGCCCATAAAAATGTCCGCCAGCGACAAAATGCAGCGCGAAAAGCCCTCCCGCTCGGATTACCTTTCCGCCGCCGAAGCGGCGCGCCTGCTGAAGGTCAAGGCGCAGACGCTGTACACCTATGTGAGCCGCGGCCTGATCCGCTCGGTAGCGCAGCCCGATCGCAAGGCGCGTCTTTACTATCGGGAAGATATCGAAAAGGTGCGGGCGCGCAGCGAAGCCCGGCAGGGGCAGGGCGCCATGGCGGAATCGGCCATGCGCTGGGGCCAACCCGTCATCAACACGGCGATTACTGAAATCACACCCGACGGTCCGCGCTACCGCGGTTATGCCGCCATCGACTTGGCGCGCGCGGGCCATACCTTTGAATCGGTTGCCGAATTGCTCTGGACGGGCGTCCTTCATCGCGATCCCATAGCGTGGGAGCAGGACGGCATGCCGGCCGGTTTCGACCGGGTGATCGATACGCTGGCGCAACAGCAGCCATCATTGCCCATCCTGCGTATTTACGCGCTTGCGACCACCATGCTGGGGGTGGCGGAGTCGGCCAGCGAGATCCGTCGCGGTACCACCGTGCCCGCCGCCCGGCAGATCATCCTGACCCTGACCGGTTGCATCGGCTATCTGGCTAAAGCCAGCCACTTCGCTTATCCGGCACCGGGCGCCGGTGTGGCGGCAAGCGTCGCCCACAGTCTGTTGGGCCGGTCCGACCCCAAAACCGTGGAAGCCCTGAATACCGCGCTGGTGCTCTGCGCCGACCATGAACTGTCCTCATCCACGTTCGCCGCCCGGGTGGCCGCGTCCACCGGCGCCGAACTGCGCGCCTGCGTGCTGGCCGCCATCGGCGCGCACTCAGGGGCGTTGCTGGGCGCCGGCTGCGACCGCGCCGAGGACTTGCTTCGCGGCGCACACTCGAACGGTGAAGTGCACGAGCGGGTGGCTGCCGCGGAGCGAGCCGGAATGCGGGTTCCCGGATTCAACCTGGTGGTGTATCCGAAGGGCGATCCGCGGGCACGCCACCTGTTGCAACTGGCGCATCAGCTGGCGCCGCGATCCAGTCAGGCACAATTGATCTACGACTTCATCAAGGACGCGGAGCAGCGCCTGCACCTGCGCCCCAGTATCGAGGTCGGGATGGTGGCATTGTGCGCGGCGCTGGAGTTGCCGCAACGCAGCGCCGGCGCACTGTGGGCGCTCGGACGCACCGCGGGCTGGATTGCGCACGTGATGGAACAACGCCTGGCCGGCTTCGTATTGCGGCCCCGGGCACGCTATGTCAGCACCATTTAGGGTGCCGGCACCCTCCGAATCACCGTGTCGGATCGATGCCACGCCGCCGCGACTTCACTCCCCATTGCAACAGACAACCATTTGCCGGCACCTCGCCATCATCGCGCCATTATTCATTGCTTCGCCCCCAGCTCTTCCCAGCGCGCCAGCACCCGCATCAGTTCCTTCTCGATGGCGCCATGGCGCTGCTGCAAGCTGGCCGCCTGCGCGGGTTGCCCGCGATATAGCGCCGGGTCGGCGAGCGCGCGGGTGATGTCGGCCTGTTCTTTTTCCAGCGCTGCGATTTTTTCCGGGATGGCGGCGAGTTCGCGGCTTTCCTTGTAGCTCAGCTTCACCTTGGCGGGGGCACGGGACTGCGTGCGTTGTATCGAGGTATCGGCTTTCTTTGCCTCGCGCCCGGCCGCCGCGGCTTCGCTCTTCGACGGCGAGCGCACACGCACCCAGTCGCTGTAGCCGCCGGCGTATTCCCGCCACAGGCCATCGTGGTCGTTCGCGGTTTCCTTGGCGATGGTCTGGGTCACCACGTTGTCGAGAAATGCGCGGTCGTGGCTGACCAGGAACAGCGTGCCGGTGTAGTCCTGCAGCAAATCCTCCAGCAGTTCCAGGGTCTCGATGTCCAGATCGTTGGTCGGCTCGTCCAGCACCAGCACGTTGGCGGGACGGGCGAACAGCCGCGCCAGCAGCAGCCGGTTGCGCTCGCCGCCCGACAGCGATTTGACCGGCGCCCGGGCGCGTTCCGGCGGGAACAGAAAATCGCCCAGGTAGCTCATCACGTGCTTGCGCGCGCCGTTGATCTCGACGAAATCGGCGCCGGGGTTGATGGTGTCGATCAGGCTCGCTTCCTCGTCCAGCACCGCCCGGAACTGATCGAAATAAGCCACGGCAAGCCTGGTGCCAAGCCGCACCGTGCCCGCGTCCGGCTGCTCCTCGCCGAGAATGAGCCGCAACAAAGTGGTTTTGCCGCTGCCGTTGGGGCCGATCAGGCCGACTTTGTCGCCGCGCAGGATGCGGCAGGAAAACCCCTTGACCACCTGGTTGTCGCCATAGGCTTTGTCCACGCCCTCGAGTTCAGCCACCAGCCGGCCGGAGCGTTCGCCTTGCGACAGGCCGAGTTCCACTGACCCGATGCGCTCGCGCCGCGCCGCGCGTTCGCTACGCAGCGCGCCCAGGCGCCGCACCCGGCCTTCATTGCGGGTGCGGCGCGCCTCGATGCCTTTGCGTATCCACGCTTCTTCCTGCGCCAGGACCTTGTCGAACTTGCGGTTGTGGACAGCCTCGGATTCGAGCGCTTCGAGCTTCTGTTGCTGGAACGAGGTGAAATTGCCCGGGTAGCTGCTGAGCCGGCCGCGATCGAGCTCGATGATGTCGGTCGCCACCTGATCGAGAAAACGCCGGTCGTGGGTGATGAACAGCACGCTTCCCGGCAAGGTGCGCACCGTCTCCTCCAGCCACTCGATGGCCGTGACATCGAGATGGTTGGTCGGCTCGTCCAACAACAACAGATCGGGCTCCAGCACCAGCGCGCGCGCCAGCGCGACACGCTTTTTCAGCCCCCCGGACAAGGCCGAGACCCGGTCCTCCTCGGATAACTGCAAGCGGGAAAGAACCGCTTCGATCCGATGCTGTACCGTCCAGCCGTCGCTGGCATCGAGTGCTTCCTGTGCCTGGTGCAACTGCTCGAACAACGCCGGATCATCGTGCGCGTCGGCCAGTTTGTGCGTGATCGCGCGATAGTCGAGCAGCAACCGGGTCGCCTTGCCGAGGCCCTCGGCCACCGCTTCGAACACCGTGTGCCCCGGCGTGAACCCGGGCTCCTGCGCGACGAGCGCGAGCTTCAGGCCGGGCGATCCCCATACTTTGCCGTCGTCGGCGACGGCCAGACCGGCAATGATTTTCAGAAGACTGGTCTTGCCGGTGCCGTTGCGGCCGATGAGACCGATGCGCTGGCCGGATTCGATGACCAGATTGACGTGATCAAGCAGCGGCACATGGCCATACGCGAGCGAGACTTCGGAGAGCTGGACAAGGGGCATCGGCAAGGTCTGAAGAACTGCGAAGTGTGTCGCGAGGCGGCCGGACGCGCTGGTCCGCGCAGTGGTCGCTTGTTAATCCAGTACGATCATTTGAAACGCGCCAGCAGATCATCGAGATGCTCTGCGCTGGCGTAGCTGATGACGAGCTTGCCGGCGCCTTTCTTGCCGGGCTTGACGGCGATGGTCGTGCCAAAGCGTTCGGAAAGATCCTCGGCGAAGCGTTGCACATCGCGGCTGGTGCGCAACGGCCGTTTGACTTTGGGATTGAGCGCTTCCTGAACCAGGCGCTCGGTCTGGCGCACCGACAAGCCCTTCTCTGCCACCTGCCGCGCCAGCATTTCCTGACGGCCGGGGTCCAGTGCCAGCAACGCGCGGGCATGGCCCATCTCGATCCTGCCCTCGGACAGCAGCTTTCGCACGGCGTTCGCCAGGTTCAGCAATCGCAGCAGATTGGTGGTCGCGGTACGCGAGCGTCCCACCGCCTGCGCAGCTTCCTCATGGGTCAGCTTGAATTCCGCCACCAGCCGCTGGATGCCCGCGGCTTCTTCCAGCGGATTGAGGTCTTCCCGCTGGATGTTTTCGATGAGCGCCATCGCCAGCGCACTCGAATCGGGAACTTCGCGCACCAGCACCGGCACTTCTGTCAGACCGGCAATCTTCGCCGCATGCCAGCGGCGCTCCCCGGCGATGATCTCGTAGCGCGCCGTCCCGCCGGATGCGGCGATGGGCCGTACCAGGATGGGTTGTATCAACCCCTGGCGCTTGATCGAAGCGGCGAGTTCGGCAATGGAGGCTTCATCCATTTTTGTCCGCGGCTGGTATTTGCCGCGCTGCAGCTCATCCAGCCGCAATGTCGCCAGTGATTCTTTCGGTGTTTCGCCGCCGCCGCTGTCCAGCAGCGCCGCCAGTCCGCGCCCCAGACCTTTTGCCTTCATGCCCGCTCTCCTGCTATTGCCGGCGCATTGGGTTGCCGCCCGAGGATTTCCGATACGAGAGCGAGATACGCCACCGAGCCTCTGCAGGTGCTGTCGAACCTCACACCCGGCTCGCCGAAGCTCGGTGCTTCGGCGAGCCGCACGTTGCGCGGTATGACCGTGGCATAAACCTTGTCGCCAAAATGATCCATCAATTGGCCCGACACCTGCTGCGCCAGGGTGTTGCGCGGGTCGAACATGGTGCGCAGCAAGCCTTCGATTTCCAGGGTGGGATTCAGTTGCTGGCGCACCTGCTTGATGGTGTTGACCAGGTCGGACAAACCTTCCAGCGCGTAGTATTCGCACTGCATCGGAATCATCACCGCATGCGCCGCCGCCAGGCCGTTGAGTGTGAGCATGCTCAGCGACGGCGGGCAGTCGAGCAGGATGAAATCGTAATTCGGCACAAGAGGCAGCAGCGCAGCCTTGAGCCGCATTTCGCGGTGCTCGAGATCGACCATCTCGACTTCGGCGCCGGCAAGATCCCGATTCGCGGGCAGCATATCGTAGCCGCCGGATTCCGAGCGGCACCGAACCGATTCGGCGGCAGTGAGGCCAAGCAGGACCTGATAGACGGTCTGCTTGAGTGCTCGCTTGTCGATCCCGGAGCCCATGGTCGCGTTGCCCTGAGGATCCAGGTCCACCAGCAATACCCGCTTTCCGGATTGGGCCAGTCCGGCTGCCAGATTGACGCTGGTGGTGGTTTTTCCGACGCCGCCCTTCTGGTTGGTGATTGCCAGTATCCGTGTCATGGCGCACGCTCTATCAGTACCAGATGCCGCTCGGCAGCCAGATACGGGACGTGCAGCGGGACCACCGAGCGGACCCGGAAACCCGGCGGCAGCCGTGCGATTTCGCCGGCCGGATAGACGCCCTTCATCGCGGCAAATACACCACATGGCGACAACAGGTGGCCGCTCCAATCCAGCAGCGCTCCGATCTCGCTCAGGGCACGGGCGGTAATCACATCGAATGTGTGCCCCGGCCGCCAACGCTCAGCGCGCTCATTCACCACTGCCACGTTACGCAAACCGACCTCTGCGACGGCCTGGCGAAGAAACGCGGTCTTTTTCTGGCCGCTATCGAGCAAGGTGACGGGCCGCTCGGGAGCGCAGATCGCCAACGGAATACCAGGCAGCCCTCCTCCTGAGCCCACATCCAACAGGGCTCCTTCAGGGAGGTGAGCAAACACTGACAAACTATCCAGCAGATGTCCCGCGACCATTGCGTCCGGGGTTCGGATGGCCGTGAGGTTGTGAATCTTGTTCCACTTTTGCAACAGCGCGAGATAGGTGAGCAGTCGTTGCTGGCACGCAGGCGGCACGTCCATCCCCAGTTCGGCGATGCCCTGCGCAAGCTGCGCCACGGCGTCGAGCTGTGCCGCCTCCATCACGCAGCAGTGCGAACGCCGGCTCGCTGCTTGATGCCGCGCTTCAGATGAACCAGCAACAGCGAAATGGCCGCCGGGGTGATCCCGGAAAGCCGGGATGCCTGTCCCAAAGTCGCAGGCTTGTGCTGATTCAACTTTTGCTGAACCTCAAAGGACAATCCGCGCACCGTGCGGTAGTCCAGGTCTGGCGGCAAAGCGGTCGATTCCGCATGCGCGTTGCGCGCCACTTCGTCCTGCTGGCGCGTGATATAGCCCTCGTACCTGGCCTGGATTTCTACCTGCTCGGTGACTTCGGGCTCAACCCGCCCCGGGCCCGTGCCCGGCAGACTCATGAGCGCGCCATAACTGACGTTCGGTCGCCGCAACAAGTCCAGCAACGTGTATTCGCGCTCAATGACCTGCCCCAAAACCCGCCTGGCATCCGCTTCGGGCACGGTCCGCGGATTCACCCAGGTGGATTTCAGGCGCTGCATTTCGGCAGCAATCCGGTCACGCTTGCGATTGAACGCGTCCCAGCGAGCGTCGCTGATGAGGCCCAGGCCGCGCCCGATTTCCGTCAGTCTCAGATCGGCGTTGTCTTCGCGCAACATCAGCCGGTACTCCGCCCGGCTGGTAAACATGCGGTACGGCTCGGACACGCCGCGGGTCGTGAGGTCGTCCACTAATACGCCGATATAGGCTTCATTGCGGCGCGGGTACCAGCCCGGCCTGCCACGAACCTGAAGCGAGGCATTCAGACCCGCCAGCAGGCCTTGCGCCGCAGCTTCCTCGTAGCCGGTGGTGCCATTGATCTGCCCGGCGAAAAACAGTCCTTCTATCGCCTTGGTTTCCAAGGTCGGTTTCAGCGCCCTCGGATCGAAATAATCGTACTCGATGGCGTAACCGGGGCGAAGAATGTGCGCACGCTCCAAGCCTTTGATTGAACGTACCAATTCGACTTGAATATCGAATGGAAGGCTGGTCGAAATGCCGTTCGGATAGAACTCGGTGGTGGTCAATCCTTCCGGTTCGAGAAAGATCGGATGGCTGGCCTTGCCGGCAAAGCGATGAATCTTGTCTTCGATGGACGGGCAATACCGCGGGCCGATACCTTCAATCACCCCGGTGAACATCGGGGACCGGTCGAGGCCACTGCGTATGATGTCATGCGTTCGCGCGTTGGTCTGGGTCAGCCAGCACGGCAGCTGGGCCGGATGCATCTCGCGCCGCCCCATGAAGGAGAACACGGGAACCGGCTCGTCGCCGGGCTGTTCCGTCATGACGGAAAAATCGACGGACCGCCCGTCGATCCGCGGTGGCGTGCCCGTCTTGAGCCTTCCCGCCGGCAAGGCAAGCGCACGCAGGCGACTCGCCAGCGCATTGGCCGGTGGATCACCCGCCCGGCCCGCCTGATAATTTGACAGGCCGACGTGGATAAGCCCTGACAGGAACGTTCCGGTGGTCAGCACCACCGTCCGTCCGCAGATGCGAATACCGAGCTGCGTAACCACGCCGGCTACCCGGCCCGATTCGATGATCAGGTCGTCCACCGGTTGCTGGAACAAGGTCAGGTTTGGCTGATTCTCCAGCAGCGTGCGAATGGCCTTGCGGTACAACAGCCGGTCAGCCTGGGCGCGCGTGGCGCGCACCGCCGGGCCTTTGCTCCCGTTGAGGATACGAAACTGGATACCCGCTTCGTCCGTCGCAAGTGCCATTGCGCCGCCCAAGGCGTCCACTTCCCGGACCAGGTGTCCCTTGCCGATACCGCCTATTGACGGGTTACAGGACATTTGTCCGAGCGTTTCGAGACTGTGCGTCAACAGCAGGGTGCGCTGGCCGGCGCGGGACGCGGCCAAGGCAGCCTCCGTCCCGGCATGGCCGCCGCCAACTACGATCACGTCAAAGCGTTCGGAAATCGACATGGCGCCGCAGAACACCGCTTTTTAAAAGAGGCTGAATTCTACCGCAACCGACTCCTCCGCGAGGACGCACGGCCAGCAGTCGCCGCGAGGCCGGCCATCGCCGAGGTTTCACGTGGAACAAAACTCCTTGGTTCCACGTGAAACAAGGGCAATCAGGCGAAAGAAATTTCCAGCGCCTCCCGGCGCAACGCCAGCTCCCTTGGCAGGCGATCCCCCACGGATTTCAGCAGTTCATCGTGAGAGGCCAATTCTTTTTTCCAGGCGGAATAGTCGAATGATGTGACTTGCGCGAAGCGCTCATTGCCAAAACTTTCCAGGCCCTTCCAGTCCATATCCGCAAACTCCGGAATCCAGCCGATCGGCGTTTCCAGGGCGTGCGCCCTGCCCTGGCACCGCTCGACGATCCATTTCAATACGCGCATGTTTTCACCAAAGCCCGGCCAGATGAATTTTCCGCTGGCGTCGGTGCGGAACCAGTTGACGCAGAACATGTGGGGACGCTTCTGCACACTGCGTCCGAGCTTCAGCCAGTGGGCGAAGTAATCGCCGATGTTGTAGCCGCAGAAGGGAATCATGGCCATGGGATCGCGCCGTACCACGCCGACTTTCCCGGTCGCCGCGGCCGTGGTCTCGGATCCCATGGTCGCCGCCATATAAACACCAGCCTCCCAGTTGAACGCCTCCACAACTAATGGCACCGTATCGGAACGTCGCCCCCCCACGATAAAAGCCGAAATAGGAACACCATTCGGATTCTCCCATTCCGGGTCTATCGAGGGGCACTGGGAAGCAGGCACGGTGAAGCGGGAATTGGGATGGGCCGCCTTGCGCCCGCTCGCTTTCGCGATCTCTGGGGTCCATTCCTTGCCTTGCCAGTCGATCAGTTTCGCCGGTGGCGTGTCCGTCATGCCTTCCCACCACACGTCACCCTCGGGCGTTTTGGCTACGTTCGTAAATATCACATTGCGCTGCAACATAGACATACAGTTGGCATTAGTTTTGCTCGAAGTACCGGGCGCGACACCAAAAAACCCCGCTTCCGGGTTGATCGCGTAAAGCCGCCCGTCGTCGCCGGGCTTGATCCAGGCGATGTCTTCGCCGATCGTCGATATTTTCCAGTCGCGGAACGCCGGTGGCGGCATCAGCATGGCGAAATTGGTCTTGCCGCAGGCAGAGGGAAACGCAGCGCTGACATAGGTCTTTTCACCGGTCGGCGATGTCAGGCCGAGAATCAGCATGTGTTCCGCCAGCCAGCCCTGCTCGCGCCCCATGACCGATGCGATGCGCAAGCTGAAACACTTCTTGCCGAGCAAGGCATTGCCGCCATAACCCGAACCGAACGACCAGATCTCCTTGGTGTCGGGGAAATGCACGATGTATTTGTGCTCCTTGTTGCATGGCCACGGCACGTCCTTCCCACCCGCGACAAGCGGCGCCCCGACCGAATGCACGCAGGGCACGAAATTGCCGTCTTCTCCAAGAATGTCCCAGACCTTTTCCGTCATGCGCGTCATGATGCGCATCGACACGACCACATAGGGGGAATCGGAGATTTCGATGCCGATGTGCGCGATGTGCGAGCCGAGCGGCCCCATGGAGAACGGGACGACATACAGGGTGCGGCCACGCATGCAGCCGTCAAACAGCCGGTCCAGGGTGCCGCGCATTTCCGCCGGATCCAACCAGTTGTTGGTGGGGCCGGCGTCTTCCCTCTTGTTCGAACAGATGAAGGTGCGGTCCTCCATGCGCGCCACGTCGCTCGGATCGGACAGTGCGAGAAAACTGTTGGGCCGCAGTTTCGGGTTCAGGCGCTCGAGCGTGCTGCTCTCGACCATTTCTTCGCACAGGCGCTCGTACTCCTGCTGCGACCCATCGCACCACACCACCCGGCTCGGCTTGGTGAGCGCGGCAATGCGCGTGACCCACTCGATGGCGCCTGGATGTCTGACGCAGGCAGGCGGATTGCCGTTGATTTGCGGAGAAATGTCTCGATTCATGGCGTTCGGTCTCTGTTCATGGGAATGGCGAGCTGGGCGTCAGCGACGCAGGCAGCCGTTCGATGGCAGCAGGGTGAATCCACAAATTTACCATGACTCTGTCCCGGACTGCTTCCAGCCGCCACCGCGATCCCCTGTCGCGCACAGAAATCGTATCGAAGTCCATCGCGTATAACGCATCGGCAACGTAACAACGCGTTGCAACGTCAGCGCGCGGCGGGATCAGACGCGCGGTCCCTGTTTCCCGGACAACAGGCCGGGCTTCAACCCCGTCGCCACGGTCGCGTTTTCCAGTCGCAGGAAGGATGCATAGCCTTCGGCGACGATGGCAAAGCCAAACACGAGCCGCCCTTTCAGTCGTACTGCCTGCGCGCCGAACAGTCCGCCACCCGGCGCGAACCCGGGTAGGTGCACGCAGGGAACCGGCGTATCGGCGCAGTCCGGACAAACCCCGGCTTCGCCGGCAAGCACGATCTGGCGTGGATCATTGTGCATCGCGGCAAGAAACCCAAGCATCTCCACCTCCCCTCCCGAAAGAGCCTCTGCGCGTTTGCTGAATTTCATGCGCTTGTCGCCGATATGGTCGAACAGGTCGCGAAAGGTGATGAGATGCATGTCGTTTCCCAGAAAAGCGGTCTGAAATAGCGTACTACTTGCCGATGCAGAACCGGGAAAAAATCTCTCCCAGCAGATCATCGGCGGTGAATTCGCCGCTGATGGAGCTCAATTCCCGCTGCGCCAATCGTAATTCTTCGGCAAACAGCTCGCTTTGCGCCATGCGTTCCCCGGCAGCGGCCAGATAGCCTGCGGTTGCGCGCAATGCTTCGAGATGCCGCTCGCGCGCCATGAACGATTCCTCCACGCCGCTTTGCCAACCCGCCAGTCGCAGCAGCTCGGCGCGCAGCGCGTCCACACCCGCGCCCGTCTTTGCCGAAAGAAACACGGTCGTTTCGCCGCGATGGGAGCCCGCTCGCGGCGCCTTGCCGGACAAGTCGATCTTGTTGTGCACAATGAGGCGCGGCAAATCCCGGGGCGCCCGGGTCATCACCTCGCGGTCGGCGGGACCGATTCCCTGCGCGTCGTCGATCACCAGCAGTAATGCGTCCGCCCGGCCGATTTCGAGCCAGCTGCGCGCCACGCCCAGCCTTTCCACTTCGTCTCCGGGATCGCGCAGACCGGCGGTGTCGATAATATTGATCGGCACGCCCTCGATCTGGATTGTCTGTCGCAGACTGTCCCGGGTGGTGCCGGGAATCGGCGTCACGATCGCCAGTTCCTCACCCGCCAGGAGGTTCATCAGGCTTGACTTGCCTACGTTCGGCTGACCGGCCAGAACCACCTGCAGGCCGCAACGCAGAATGCTTCCCTGACGGGCGCCCGCCAGCGCGTTCTCCAGATTCTCCCGCAGCCGGGCGAGGCGCTGTTCCGCTTCCTTCGCATCCACCGCCTCGATGTCTTCTTCGGGAAAATCCAGTGACGACTCAATCAACATCCGCAGATCGATCGTCTGCTGAACCAGTCCATCCACCAGTCGGGAAAATTCCCCGCTCAGCGAGCGGCGGGCGCACCGGGCCGCCGCCTCGGTGGCCGCTTCGATGAGGTCGGCCACACCTTCGGCCTGAGCCAGATCGAGCTTGTCGTTGAGAAACGCGCGGCGCGTGAACTCACCCGGTTCCGCCAACCGCGCGCCAAGTTCCACGCAGCGTTTCAGCAGCATCTGCATGACGACCGTCCCGCCATGCCCCTGCAGTTCCAGCACCTCCTCGCCAGTGTAGGAGGCCGGCGCGGGAAAATACAAGGCGATCCCGTCATCTATCGTCCGCCCAGCCGCATCATGGAATTCAGCCCGCGTCGCGCGTCGCGCGGAGGGGAGACCACCTATCAATCCTTGGGCGAGCGAATTGACGTCCCTCCCCGATACGCGTACCACCCCGATTCCGCCCCGTCCCTGGGGCGTGGCGATCGCAGCAATGATGTCGTTGCCGGCGTTCAAGGAGAGACCGGCGCGGCCAACCGCGAGTCAGCGTCGGGCGGCCGAAACCGCCCTTTCCCCCTCGATCATGCGCGTGATCTGCCATTGCTGCGCGATCGAGAGAATATTGTTGACCAGCCAGTACAGGACCAGCCCGGAGGGAAAGAAAAAGAACATCACGCCGAACACGAACGGCATGATCATCATGACCTTGGCCTGCACCGGATCGGGCGGCGTTGGATTCATCCTGGTCTGCAGCACCATCGACGCCATCATCAGCGCCGGCAGCACGTAGTACGGATCGGCGGCCGAGAGGTCATGAATCCACAGGTAGAAGGGTGCGTGGCGCAACTCCACGCTGGCAAGCAACGCCCAGTACAGCGCGATGAACACGGGGATCTGCACCACGATCGGCAGGCAACCTCCCAGCGGATTGATCTTCTCCTGCTTGTACAGGTCCATCATCGCCTGGTTCATTTTCATCCGGTCGTCCCCGTACTGCTCGCGCAGTTTGGTGAGGCGTGGGGTGACCAGCTTCATTTTGGCCATGGAGCGATAGCTCGCCGCCGACAGCGGGAAGAAGATCCCTTTGATGACCACCGTCAGCAGGATGATGGCAAGCCCCCAGTTGCCGGTCCAGTTGTGGAACAGTTGCAGCAGCCAGAAAAGCGGGGCGGCGATGACCGTCAGCCAGCCATAGTCGACGACCAGATCAAGCCCCGGGGCGACCGCCTGCAGCAAGTCCTGATCCTGCGGACCCACGAACATCCTGACCGAGGATTGCGCCGACGCCCCGGGCGCGATCGAGGGCAGCGGCAGGATGACGCCGGCGGCGTAAAAATTTTCCGCGAGCCTGCGCGTATAAAACTCGCGCTGCGTTTTTTCGGGCGGCAGGATGGCCGCGACGAAATACTGCTGCAACAGGGCGATCCAGCCGTTGTCTGCGGTCTTGGGGTACGCGGCCTTGTTCTTGTCGATGTCGCCAAAGGCTACTTTCAGGAATTTTTCCTGATCGGTGTAGACGGCGCCGCCGGTGTACGTCTGCAGCATCGCCGTCTCACCCGCCGGCGACTTGCCATCGCGCGTGATCTGGTAATAGGCGTGCGCTGCGATCGGGCCGGGGCCGCCATTGGCGATGTGGTGACGCACGTCGATGACATAACTGCCGCGATGGAACGTGATGACTTTGGTCACCTTGCTCCCTTCCGGACCCGCCGCTTCCAGTTTGATCTCCAGCGAGTCTTTCCCGGGCGCCAGCGCCGCTTCCTTTTCGACGACCTTATAAGGTGTCCGGTGGTTCGGCAGGCCGGTGCCGATCAGTCCGCTTTGAGCAAAATACTGATGCTCCGGGCCGAGCAGGACAAAATTCTTGTTCTGGTCCAGGGTATCGCGGTGATTCAGCAATTCCACGTAGACGATATCGCCCCCCAGACTGTCGATCTCGACTGCCAGGGTGTCTGTCCGCGTCCGGATGCGCTCACGCGGCAACGCCTGCGCTCCGGCAACCGGCGCTGCCGGAGCCGGGACTGCCGACGAAGGAACTGTTACTGCCGGCACGTCGCCGGGCTTGGACTGCGGCACCGCGGGCGGGTGTACCGCCGCCGGGGCTGTGGCAGCGGGCGCCGGTATGCCGCTCTGTGACTGTTGGGCCGGCTTCACCTCCGGCGGATGTTGCGTCTTCTGCCATGCGTCCCACAACATCAGTATGGAAAATGCGAAAACAAAAAACAGGACCAGTCGTTGGGTATCCATCGCTTCTCGAGTGCGCTTTCTTCTAGTTCTAGGGAACCGGGTCGTAGCCGCCCGGGTGCCAGGGATGACAACGGCACACGCGCCGCACCGATAACCACGAACCTCGCGCGGTACCGTGCCGCTCCAGCGCTTCGAGCGCGTACGTCGAACACGAAGGATGGAAGCGGCAACGGGGTCCGAGGAACGGGCTTACGAGATACCGATAGGCAACAATCGCAAACCCCAGCAACCGCCTCATGATTGACATTGACGGTCGGGGAACAATGACCTCAGATCGAGCTGAACTTCCGTCGATGCGGCAGGCGCCATGAGCCGGACCAGCACATCAACAGCACCCAGTTGCTCCTGCCCGGTCCGGAACCATTCCCGGATGAGTCGCTTGATGCGATTGCGCCGCACCGCCAACGGAACATGCCGCTTGGACGTAGTGAGGCCAAGGCGCGCATAACCGAGCGTGTTGGTCCTGATCTGTACCAGAACGCGGCGACCACGCATTTTGCGTCCGTTCAGAAGCAGCGCCGCAATGTCGTGCTTACCGAGCCGCTGGGCCCGGGTATAGCGCCTGCTTCCGTTCAAACAGCGAGCCGCGCCCGGCCCTTGGCGCGACGCGCGCGTATTACCGCCCGTCCACCACGCGTACGCATCCGAACCAGAAACCCATGCGTGCGTTTTCTTTTGATGACTGAAGGTTGGAAGGTTCTTTTCATTGCCGATTCCCGAGCGCTGAGATAACCGTCTATTAGACGGCGTTTTGCGACGAGCTGTCAATGGTTCGGGTAGTGCAAACCTGTGGATAACTCTCCGGAGAAGGAGTAAAATCGTGGCCTTCTGATTGTCTAAAAAAGCTCCCTATCCCCAATGCAAGGCTTCTGGCTTTCGTGCCTGGGAAGGCTCGAAAAAGAGCTTCCTGCTCAACAGTTTAACACTTGGATTCGTCCCCTCAGCATCGACGCTGAAAAGGTAATGGAGGGCGAGCTGTGCCTGGTCGCCCCAAACCGCTTTGTGCTGCAATGGGTCAAAGACCGCTTTGTACCCCGGATTGAGGCTCTCGCCAGCGAATTTTTTTCCGCGCCGGTGCGCGTATCGCTTAGTTTGAAGGAAGCCGCCCCCGTCGTAACCGTCCCGCCTCGGCAGGCGGTACAAGCCGAACCGGCACTGACCCGAGAGCCCGCGTCAAAGGCGAGAGCCGCCGGGGCGGAACGTTCCAGTCTGATCACCGATTTCACATTCGACAATTTCGTCGCCGGAAAAGCCAATCAACTGGCCCGAGCTGCGGCGCTGCAAGTGTCGGATCGTCCGGGTGTTTCGTACAACCCCTTGTTTGTGTACGGCGGTGTGGGACTGGGGAAAACGCATTTGATCCATGCCATCGGCAACAACGTGCTGGGACTGCACCCGGGGATGCGTGTTCGTTACCTGCATGCGGCTCAATACATCTCGGATGTCGTCCGCGCTTATCAGCAGAAGTCGTTCGACGAATTCAAACGCTATTACCACTCCCTGGACCTGCTCCTCATCGACGACATCCAGTTCTTCACTGCGAAGGACCGCACGCAGGAAGAGTTTTTCTATGCATTCAATGCGCTCATCGAAGCCCACAAGCAGGTCATCATCACCTGCGACACTTACCCGAAAGATCTCAGCGGCATTGATGAGCGCCTGAAATCCCGTTTCAGCTGGGGACTGACAGTCGCGATTGAACCTCCTGAGCAGGAAATGCGGGTCGCTATCATATTGAAAAAAGCGGAGGCCCTGGCGTTCAGCATCAGCGAGGACGTTGCCTTTTTTGTGGCGAAGCACATCCGTTCCAACGTCCGCGAACTGGAAGGCGCCCTGAAAAGCGTTATTGCCTATTCGCGCTTCAATGGCAAGGAAATCACCCTGGAGACGGCGAAAGATGCGTTGCGCGACTTGCTCTCGGCGCAGAATCGGCAGATCACCATCGAAAACATACAAAAGACTGTGGCGGACTTCTACAAGATAAAGGTTTCGGACATGCATTCGAAAAAGCGGACCAGGAACGTCGCCAGGCCGCGACAGGTAGCGATGACCCTCGCCAAAGATCTGACGCAGATGAGCCTGCCCGACATCGGAGATGCATTCGGCAAACGCGATCACACCACCGTCCTGCACGCCTGCCGCACGATTGCAGCGTTGCGCGAGAAAGACCACGTCATCAATCGGGATTACCACGTCCTGGAACAGGTATTGAAAGGATGAGTCGCTTGATCCGCGCCATTCCTGGGGATGGATTATGAGCAACAGATATTTTCCCGCCATGCACGAAAATTGTTCACGCATGGCACAGGACTATCCTGAGGATAGTCCACAGCCGTATTGCCCTGCGAAGCCTTGCCAGCGCGTGATCCGGGCGCTTATCCACAGAAAAGCCCGACGTCATCATCATCATCAAGGATAAACAAAATGAATCTAATAAAAACCAGCCGGGAATCTCTGCTCAGGCCGCTGCAGGCGGTGACCGGCATTATCGAGCGGCGGCATACGCTCCCCATTTTGTCCAATGTCCTGCTTTCCCGGAGTCCTGGCCGGATTGAATTCGTGGCTACCGACATAGAAATAGAAATAACGGCAGGCACTGCCACGGAACCGGCGGGTGAATCGAAAACAACGACTGTCGGCGCACGCAAGTTGTTCGACATCCTGCGCGCCTTGCCCGATGGCAGTGAGGTCAGTCTTGCCCTGCAGGAAAAGAAACTGCAGGTCAAATCGGGCAAGAGCCGCTTCAATCTCCAGACCCTATCCGCCGAGGACTTCCCCAGGCTCGCGGCGGCAGAAGGCGCCGCCAGCAGTTTCACCATGCCGCAAAAGGCACTTAAAGAACTGCTCGGACTCGTCCAATACGCCATGGCACAGCAGGACATCCGCTATTACCTTAACGGGCTGCTGATGGTTCTGGACGGGGGCGAATTGCGGCTGGTGGCAACCGATGGCCATCGTCTTGCTTTCGCAAGCAAGAATCTGGAAGCGAAAGAACTTGCCGGGCAGGAAGTCATCTTGCCGCGGAAAACGATCATTGAATTGTCGAAGCTGCTCGAGGACAGCGATAACCCGGTCTCCATCGAACTGTCCGTAAACCAGGCGCGATTCCGTTTCGGTGAGGTATTGCTGGTGTCCAAACTGGTGGACGGAAAATTTCCGGACTACACCCGCGTCATCCCGCAGGAACAGCCGAAAAAGCTGCGGCTCAACCGGGTCATACTGCTGCAGGCCCTGCAGCGGGCGGCCATCCTGACCAGCGATAAATTCCGTGGCGTGCGCTGGGTGCTTTCCGACGGAACATTGAAAATCATTTGCAGCAATACCGAACAGGAAGAAGCGCAGGAAGAACTCGACGTTGACTACAAGGGAGAAACGCTCGACATAGGTTTCAACGTCGGCTATCTGCTTGATGTACTCAATCACATAGATGTGCCAGAGATCGAGTGCGGTCTGGGGGAATCGAGTTCCAGTGCGTTGATCACCGTACCAGATCGTGGCGACTTCAAGTACGTCGTCATGCCGATGCGGATTTAGGAAGAAAACGCCTTGGCGTTTTCCCCGATACCGGGGTGCGCGAGGGGGCTTGCCCCCTCGCGTCGTGAACGACTAAAGGGAAGATATGACTGAACCGTTGAACCGCGAGTCCTCCGTACCAATGCCGAGGCCGACATCCGAGGCAGCGGCTGGCGCGCCGCAGGTGCCGGCTGGCGGATTTCCGCCGGGAGCCGCGGCAGAGCCGGGATTCGAACCAGGCAATGGTTCCGTTAGCGGCGGGGGAACAGCGGTGCATCAGTACAATTCCGACAGCATCAGGATACTGAAAGGGCTCGATGCGGTTCGCAAGCGCCCCGGCATGTACATAGGCGACACCTCCGATGGAACCGGGCTGCATCACATGGTTTTCGAGGTTGTCGATAACGCAATCGACGAAGCCCTCGCCGGCATGTGCGACGAGATTCTGGTGACTATCCATATAGACAATTCGGTGAGCGTTCTGGACAACGGCCGCGGCATTCCCACCGGCATCAAGGAGGATGACGAAGAGAAACGCTCTGCGGCTGAAATCGTGATGACCGAACTGCATGCTGGCGGAAAGTTCGATGACAACGCCTATAAAGTGTCCGGTGGCCTTCACGGCGTCGGTGTATCCGTGGTGAATGCGTTGTCGCAGTGGCTGCGGCTGACGATTCGCCGCGATGGGTGCACGCATTTCATGGAGTTCGCAGCGGGTGTTCCCGTAGCTCCGCTCGCAATCACTGGGAATACCGAACGGTGCGGCACCGAGGTTCATTTTCTTGCGAACCCGGAAACCTTCGGTGTGGTGGAATACCACTACGACATTCTGGCAAAGCGGCTGCGCGAGCTGTCGTTCCTGAACAATGGCGTCAGGATACAACTGGTGGACCAGCGCTCCGGCAAGGAAGAAACGTTCGCCTTTTCCGGCGGCGTAAAGGGGTTCGTCGAGTTCATCAATCGCAACAAGATGGTCCTGCACAACAACGTTTTCCATGCCGTGGGACAGCGCGATGGCCTCATCGTCGAGGTAGCGATGCAGTGGAACGATTCCTACCAGGAGTCGGTACTGTGTTTCACCAACAATATTCCGCAACGCGACGGAGGTAGCCATCTTACCGGCTTGCGCGCCGCCATGACGCGGACACTGAATCAGTACATCGACAAACAGGAAATTGCCAAGCGCGCCAAGGTCGAGACCACCGGCGATGACATGCGCGAGGGCCTGACTTGCGTGCTCTCCGTGAAGGTGCCTGAGCCGAAATTTTCATCGCAGACGAAGGATAAGCTGGTTTCGTCGGAAGTTCGCCCGGTGGTGGAAGATATCGTCAGTGAGAAACTGATGAGCTTTCTGCTGGAACGGCCGAACGATGCGAGAGTGGTATGCACCAAGATCGTCGACGCCGCGCGCGCCAGGGAGGCGGCACGCAAGGCACGCGAACTGACGCGCCGCAAAGGTGTGCTCGATTCCTTCGGCCTGTCCGCGAAACTTGCCGACTGCCAGGAGAAGGATCCGTCCAAGTGCGAGCTCTACATCGTCGAGGGCGATTCGGCGGGCGGATCGGCAAAACAGGGCCGCGACCGCAAGTTTCAGGCGATCCTGCCGCTCAAGGGCAAGATACTCAATGTCGAACGGGCGCGCTTCGACAAACTGATTTCCTCGCAGGAAATCGTAACCCTGATCCAGACGCTCGGGACGGGCATCGGCAAGGACGAGTACGATCTGGCGAAACTGCGCTACCACCGCATCATCATCATGACCGATGCCGACGTGGATGGTGCGCACATCCGCACGCTGCTGCTGACTTTTTTCTACCGGCAGATGCCCGACCTGGTCGAACACGGACACATCTATATCGCGCAGCCGCCTTTGTACCGGGTGAAGATCGGCAAATCGGAGCGTTATCTCAAGGACAATCTGGAGCGCGACCAGTACATGCTTAGCCAGGCCCTCATAGGAGCTTCCCTGACGCCTCGCAAGGACGCGCCCTTTATCCGGGGGGAACCGCTCGCGCAGCTGGCGAAAGTCTATCTTCTTGCCGAAGCGGTGATTGGCCGTTTATCGAAAATCATCGATCCGGAAGCCCTGTACGCGCTGATGCGGGGTGTCAAGATGGATCTGTCCAGCGCGCAGGCAGCCGGTGCAAGCGCTCTTCGGCTGAAGCAGGCGATGAACGGCAACGGCGTCGAAGTGCGGGCCCGGGTCGACGACAAGACCGAACGCTTCCACCTGTTGATCGAGCGCAATCATCATGGCAATACCCGCACCAGTGTGCTCGACGAAGAATTTTTCCTGTCGGGCGACTTTCGCCAGATCGAAAGCACCGCCCAATTGCTGGATGGGTTGACCGGCCCGGGTGCGGAAGTACAGCGCGAAGAAAGGTCGCAACCGGTCACACATTTCGGCGAAGCCATCACCTGGCTGCTGGCCGAAGCGGAGCGCAGCGCCTCGATCCAGCGCTACAAGGGATTGGGCGAGATGAACCCCGAGCAACTCTGGGAAACGACCATGGATCCTGCACTGCGCCGCTTGCTCAAGGTACAGATCGAAGATGGCATCGCGGCGGACGAGATCTTCACCAAACTGATGGGTGACGATGTAGAACCGCGGCGGATCTTCATCGAGCAGAACGCGCTCGGCGCGCAACTCGACGTTTGAGCTGTTGCCTGGACCGCAAGCGCTAACCCCGTCAGATCATGCGCGCTTTTTCTTTGCGGCGACGCGCTTGCGGGCTGGCACGGCTGTCTTGATGGGCTCAGCGGCTTTCTTCGCCGGCTTCCTGGCGACCTTGACCTTTGCTGAGGCCACACCGGACGGCGGTTCTTCGTCGTTCTCGGCGCGTTTGGCGGCAACTTTGGCGGCAACGCCGGGCTTGGCCACGCGGGGCGCAAATTCGAAGCCCACCTTGCCGGTGCCGTCTCTTACCAGAAAAGCGGAAAAGGGGCGTCCCTTTTTGGAAATGAACCGGTGCAACAGGTCCGTTTTGCCTGTCGCAAGCAATTTGTGCATCTGTTCGCGTTCTATGGGACGCTGCAAAATAATGCGTCCGGAGCGGAAATCGCATGCCTTGTTGGGCCCGACACTCTTCTCGCACACATAGGCCATCGGTTGCTCGAACACGCGCGCGCCGCATTTGAGGCAGTTCCCGAGAGGCGTCTGTCCCGAAAAATCGACCTCTTCATCGGTACCATCGCCTGACTGGCCGAAGTCGAATTCGGCGCGGAACTCGGGAGAAAGGCGCACCACTGCGGCGAATGGCCGGCCCATCCTGCTGCGAAACCCGGTTAGTGGACCGATCGAGCCATTTTCCAGCAGCACTTCGATTTCCTCCGGTGCGAACTCCCGGCTGGAGACTACTTTCCAGATCGCAAAATCGCAGTTCTGGCATTGGAATTTGCGATAATTTTCCTGGACCTTTCCCTTGCATTTGGGGCACGGCGTCTTCAGCGTGAGGAAGGCCGTGTCGGGAATATCGCCGTCCTTGATGCGCGAAACCATTTCCCGCGTTACCTCGACGATGTGGTCCATGAACACTGCGCGAGGCAGTTTTCCCTGTTCCATCTGCTTCAGCTGGAATTCCCAATTGCCCGTCAGCTCGGGGGAGGTGAGCTCGCTGATGCCGAAGTGACGCAATGCAAAAAACAGTGAAAAGGCCTTTGGCGTGGGGATCAGCTCGCGATTGTTTCTATGAATATATTCCTCGAACAGCAGACCCTCGATCACCGCGGCTCGAGTGGCGGGCGTGCCCAGCCCTTTTTCGCTCATGGCCTCGCGCAGCTCTTCATCCTCGACGAGCTTGCCCGCCCCTTCCATCGCTGACAGCAGCGTCGCTTCGCTAAATCTCGCCGGGGGTCTCGTTTGATGGGGGCGCGATTCGATGGCGCGGGTCCGGACCGTTTCGCCCTCCGCGACGGCCGCGAGCGTTCCGCCTTCGGCAGCCTCCGTCTCCCGGCCCTGTACCTGAAGCCATCCCGGTTCGGTCAACACGCGGCCCTCGGTCCGGAAGGGCTCGCCCTCGACACGGGTGATGCGCGTGGTCACCAGATATTCGGCGGGCGGAAAGAAGATTCCCAGAAAACGTTTCACAACCAGGTCGTAAAGCTTCGCCTCGGCGTCGCCCAGACTTCTGGGCTGCTGCAACGTGGGGATGATTGCGAAGTGATCCGAGATCTTGCTGTTGTCGAAAATGCGCCGGTTCGGCTTGACCCATTTTTTCTTCAGAATTTGCGAGGCGTGCCTGGCATACGCGCTTTTCGCCTCGACGAAAGAGGACAGGGTATTGTTGACCGTGTCGATGTAGTCTTCGGGCAGCGCGCGGGCATCCGTACGGGGGTAGGTCAGAACCTTGTGCTTTTCGTACAGCGCCTGAGCCAGGCCGAGCGTGGTCTTCGCCGAAAAGCCGAAGCGGCCGTTGGCTTCGCGCTGCAGGCTGGTCAGATCATAAAGCAGCGGTGATGTTTGCGAAGACGGCTTTGCTTCCTCGGTCGCGACGCCGGGTTTGCCTTCGCATTTTTTCCGGATCGCTTCGGCGCGTTCGGCGTTCCAGAGACGCTCGGCGCGCAGTTCCGCATCGTCGCCCTTCCTGTCCTTGGAATAGGATTCGTCGAACCAGCGCCCTGCATATTCGCCGGCTTTCGCGTCAAAGGTGGCGTGCACTTCCCAGTAATCCCGGGGTATGAAAGCGCGGATTCGCTCCTCGCGCTCTACCAGTATCGCCAGAGTGGGCGTTTGCACGCGCCCGACCGTTGTCTTGTAGAACCCGCCTTCCTTGGAATTGAAGGCAGTCATGGCCCGGGTGCCGTTGATGCCGACCAGCCAATCGGACTCCGACCGGCATACGGCAGCGTCGGCAAGCGGCAGCAGCGCCGAGTCTTTGCGCAAATGGGCAAAACCCTCTCTGATGGCGTTCTGCGTCATCGACTGGAGCCACAAGCGCTGCATGGGCTTTTTGGTGTTGGCGTGGCGGACGATGTAGCGGAAAATCAGTTCGCCTTCGCGGCCCGCGTCGCAGGCATTGACGATGCCGGTGACGTCCTTGCGCTTGAGCAGCCTGACCAGCAGCTTCAGCCTGTCGTGGCTCCGCTCAATCGGTTGCAGGTCGAAGTGCGGCGGTATTACCGGTAAATTTGCGAAAGACCACTTCCCGCGTTTCACCTCGACGCCTTCCGGAGCGACCAGTTCCAGAAGATGACCTATCGCCGAGGACAATACGTAGTCGTTGTTTTCGTAGTAATCCCCGTGACGCGTGAATCCGCCCAATGCGCTTGCAATATCGTTGGCCACGGAGGGCTTTTCGGCAATGATCAGTTTTTTGGTCATGGTCTATCGGCCAGGTCGCCCGGGTTTCGCAAACCCGGCGCAGTGCAAAGGCGTGGGCATCACAGAGCTGTTCGAGGACAGAATCGTCTTGGCCACCGGCAAGGAAACAGAGAGGGAGCGAACGGGTGCGCAACGGAGGCGGCACACGGGATGCGGGAAATGATAAGTGCAATCCGGCCAGTGAAGCAAGGCAATGTTGCCGCATGCCTGAAATACAAAGTGAAACCACGCGCTTACGCGCGTCAGCTTCAATGAATCTGGCGCATCCGGCCGTCTGGAAGCAACTCGTCGAGAATCAGGGTATCGACACTTCCCCTGCGGGTCCACAACACCATCAGCGTGATCACTTTCAACTTCTCCAGACCGACAACGTTGTCGGCCAGCGCCATGGCGCGTTCGACAAGCAGTTCCCGCAGCAGCGGCGTGAGCACTCGCGCGCTTTCAAGAAAGGCAATGAACCCGCGCGCCTCGGTGGATAGCTTCGCCGCTTCATCGGCGGTATAGCCGCGGAAAGAGAATCGCTGGTTGAGTGATTCGGGGAGGCCGTCATCCTGCCGGGTAGCCAGGCCGTTCAGCCAATCGAGCGCTTCGTGAATGTCATCGTTCTCAAAACCCGCGGCGTGCAACTTGCGGCTCAGCGTGTCGTGGTCCGGATAATTCTCGGTGTGGTAGTAATTTTCGAACAGGTACACGAGGACGTCGATCATCGCGGTGGTATAGCCCTCAGCAAAATGACAAGCTGTGTCCGGATCAGGTTTTGCCCATGCGCTGGTACAGGCCGCCAGGCAGGGCTGCTACCTTTCCTTCCAGTTCCAGTTCCAGCAGCATGGCCGATACGGTGTCCGCAGTCAAGCCGGAGCGCGCCACAACTTCGTCTATATTGCAGGGGTCGAACCCCATATGTTGTATCAATGTAGGATCCGCTACCGATGGATGGGGGATCGAGCGGGTGAAATATCCGCCAAGTTCTTCAAGCACATCGGCCGCCGACTCCACCAGTTTCGCGCCTTGTTTGATGAGTGCGTGACAGCCTCGGGAGACCGGCGAATGTATGGATCCGGGTATGGCAAACACTTCCCGCCCCTGTTCCGATGCCAGGCGAGCTGTAATCAATGATCCTGAAGCGGTTGCGGCCTCGACGACGAGGCACCCGCACGCCAGGCCGCTGATGATGCGATTGCGTCGAGGAAAATTTTCGGCGAGCGGGGGCGTGCCGAGCGGGAACTCGCTGACCACCGCGCCCCTGGCGGCGATCGCCTCAGTCAGCGCAACATTGCGTTTCGGATAGATAACATCGGCGCCGGTACCGATGACGGCGATGGTCGAGCCCGATCCTTCAAGTCCCCCGCGGTGCGCCGCGGTATCGATTCCCAGCGCCAACCCGCTGACAATGGTGATGCCCGACTGACTGAATGCCCGGGCGAATTGCTCGGCATTCGCTACGCCTTGTGGTGTGGCGTTGCGGCTGCCGACCATCGCGAGTGAGCGGGCGGACAGCAGCGCAGCGTTGCCGCGCACATACAACAATGCGGGTGGATCGGGAATTTCCAGCAGTTGTCTTGGATATCCGTCATCCGCCAGCGTGACAATGCTGTTGCCCGGGAAATCTGCCCACACGAGCGCTCTGTGTACCGCAGCGTCACGATCGCGCCCGAGAATGCGATCGGCCAGTTCCGGTGCGGTGCACTGCCCGAGCTGGCTGCGGTTCGCGCGAAAAACTGCCCCGGGAAGGCCGAACCGGGTGAGCAGGTTGCGTAATGTCTGGCCGCCAAGACCGGGCACCAGACTTAAATCAATCCACGCGGCAAGGTGTTCTTTGTCGGTCATTCCACCCGCCCGGCGCCGCCTGTCAGGGCGTCTGAACAATGTCCGCGGGGATGACGGGCCGCGAACTTTCCATTACCAAGGCGTAAGAAACTGAATCGAACACGCGGAAAACGAAAATCAGGCCGTAACGCTCGTCAGGCATCTCGATCTTCGGCGCGCCATCGCGGGATTTGGGGGATTCCGGATCGGGAATCGCGACGCCGGCGCGATGTATCGCGAGCACATGCCCCAGTTCAAGCCCGTCGCGCCGGCCCTTGTTGATCGCCACCACCGAATTCCTGCCCGCCTCTCCGGTGGCTATTCCGCTGTAGATCGACACGATCCGGCCCTTCACCACGGTGCGCGGCGGGTGCGGAATGTACTGGGTGGCAACGGGCAGCGGCGCCGGCACCAACCGATCGCCGCGGGAAATTTCCTGGGTCGACGTGATGATCTGTATGGTTGCCGGCTCGCCCTCGCGGGTGACGCGCGCGGTGCCAAGATACACCGCTTCATATCCCAGGGTGCGCTTGGTGTCCGGATCCACCAGGGCCCGCCCTGGCCGGAAAAGCTGCCATAAGCTGGCAGCCGTCTTGCCCATGCCGGTGACATACGCGATGTTGCCGGCGCCCAGATTGACACGGTTTTCTTCACCTGCAACGATGCGCGGCGCGTTGTCCAGACCACCTTGTTCCACCACCAGCGGCCGGACCAGGAAAGGTTCAATGGCACTCGGGGCAATCGGGGTGATGGCATCCTCGGCAAGCGGCAGCGACAGCGCCTTGGGGCCGAGCTTGACCGTTTCGCCCAGCGTAAGTTGCGGCGGCCGTTTGGTGCGATCCAGAACGATGACATTGCCCGGGTAAATGCGGTGGGGATTTTTGATCTGTTCCTGATTCAGACGCCAGATTTCAGGCCAGCGCCAGGGCTCCTTGAGAAACTTCGCGGCGATGCTCCACAGGGTGTCACCCCTTTCGACCACGTAGCGCTCGGGCGCGTTCTCCTGCAGCCGGATGTCTGCCTGCCCGAGCGCCGGTGCCACCTGCATAGCCAGGGCAAGTAGAAAACAGCCCATGATAAAATTACGCATATCCACCTCGTCTGGAAATGTCCGCTCTGGACGCCGATATGATCGCCATGGCACGAATCTTATAGTCTTCATTAAATTTTGCACTTAAATTACTAAATTCGCAAGCTTTTATGGCGACGTTGAGCATACTGAAATATCCCGATCAGAGGCTTTATCGAAAAGCCGAACCGGTGCGTGAAGTGAACGCCGAAATCCGGGAACTGGTCGCCAACATGGCAGAAACAATGTACGCGGCACCGGGGGTGGGACTCGCGGCAACCCAGGTTGACGTCCACAGGCGGGTGATAATCATCGATGTATCAGAAACACGCGACCGGTTGCTGGTTTTCATCAATCCGGAAATCGTCGCGCGCGCCGGTTCGCAGTATTGTGACGAGGGTTGTCTGTCGCTTCCGGGCATATACGAGCCGGTCGAGCGTGCCGAATCCATTACGGTGAAGGCGCTTTCGCTGGAGGGCGAGTCGTTCACCCTGGATGCCGATAAATTGCTGGCGATATGCATACAACATGAAATCGACCATCTCGAGGGCAAAGTCTTTGTGGAGTATCTGTCGCAGTTGAAACAGAGCCGGATACGCGCCAGGCTGCAAAAGCAGTTGAAGAAGACCGCGTAGCGAACAACGGCGTACGAATAAGCCAAAGCGCGTATATCGGAAAGGGAGAATGTCTCCTTTTCCGGACGGCCGCCCGGCCGTGATCTTCTTGCCGAATCGCCCATCGGCAGTCCGTTGCCGCCGCCGCAGGACGCATTCGAGGATGCTTTGGTGAAAGTCATATTTGCCGGTACCCCGGAGTTCGCCGCGGCAGCATTGCGGGCGCTTCTTGCCAGCTCGCATGAGGTGGTCCTGGCCCTGACGCAACCGGATCGCCCGGCCGGCCGCGGCTTGAAGCCGGCGCCCTCGCCGGTCAAGCGTCTTGCCCAGGCGCACGGAGTGCGCCTGCTGCAGCCGGCTACATTAAAGGACGACACCAGCCAGTCCGACATCGCTCTGGCGGGTGCTGATGTCATGGCAGTCGCAGCCTATGGACTGATCCTGCCGCAGCGGATGCTTGCCGCGCCACCTCGGGGTGCCCTCAACATCCATGCATCGTTGCTGCCGCGCTGGCGGGGAGCGGCACCGATACAGCGCGCCATCCTTGCCGGGGACCGCGAGACGGGCGTCTGCATCATGCAGATGGAGGCTGGCCTTGACACGGGCCCGGTGCTGCTGCGGCAGGCGACGCCGATTGTTGCGTCCGACACGGCGCAAACACTGCACGACCGGCTGGCCTCTCTGGGGGCGGCGCTGTTGCTCGACGCCCTCGCGGGGATGGAGCGAGGTGATTTGGCGCCGCAAATTCAGTCCGTCGCAGGCGTTACCTATGCGCATAAGATCGAAAAACGCGAAGCGCCGATCGACTGGAGCGCTCCGGCGGAGTGGATATCGAGGCAAATCCGGGCATTCAATCCGTATCCCGGAGCAATCAGCCGTTTAGCCGGGGCCGAGGTGAAGATATGGCGGGCTGCCGTCGGGCAAGAAGCGGGTGAGCCGGGCGTGGTGCTTGCCGTCTCGGAGGAGGGAATCGTCGTCGGCTGCGGCCAGTCGTCGCTGCGATTGACCGAGTTGCAGCGGGCGGGGGGGAAGAAGCTTGAGGCGGCTGCTTTTCTGCGCGGTTTTCCCATTGCCGTTGGCGCGCGGTTCAATTGAATCGGGCAAGTTGCCCGATTCAATCGGAAACGCGCGCCAGTCGAGCCGGGGCAACCCGGTGTCACCGCTATAATCTGCAGCCCGCATGGATCCCGCGCTATTTCCGAAATTTTCCGATTCGCTCGCCAGCGCGGCCGGGGTGCTGTCCGGCGTCCTGGCGGGGGCCAGTCTGAGCGCGCTCCTCCATGGCAGGAACGCTCCGCCAGCCGCGCTGCGCCCCGCCGTACAGGACCTCACCTACAGCGCGCTTCGCCAGTACGGGGTTGTCGACGCACTGCTCGGGCGACTCCTTGATCACCCGCTGCAGAATGAGCGGCTGCGTGGTTTGCTGATGGCTGCGCTGGCCGACCTCATGGAGCGGCCGGCTTCGGCGCATACGCTGGTGAACCAGGCGGTGGAAGCCGCGCACGCGATCGGCGAGACGCGCGCGAAAGGTCTGGTGAACGCCGTTTTGCGCGCATTCCTGCGCCAACGGACAGAGTTGCTCTCTACCATTCAAGCCGGCGAGACCGGTCGTTATCGTCATCCGCAGTGGTGGATAGACGAACTCAAACAGGCGTGGCCGGATCGCTGGGAGGAATTGCTCGCCGCAGCCAATTCGCGCGGTCCGATGACCCTTCGGGTGAATGTCAGGCGCTCCAGCGTCGAGCGCACGCTGGAGCGCCTCGCGGGTGCCGGACTGGGAGCGATTGCGCTCGGCGATGAAGCCATACAGTTGGAGCGGCCTTTGCGGGTGCAACTGCTCCCGGGATTCGAAGAGGGGGAAATATCGATACAGGACGCGGGCGCGCAACGCGCGGCGCACCTGCTCGACCTGCTTCCCGGGCAGCGGGTGCTGGACGCCTGCGCCGCGCCCGGGGGCAAGACCTGCCACATGCTCGAGTTGGCCGATTGCGATCTGGTCGCCGTGGACAATGATCCGGTCCGCGTCCGTTCCATTCGCGACAATCTGGCGCGGCTGCGCCTCGCCGCGGAGATCAGGGTCGCCGATGCCGGCAACCCGGAGACCTTCCGGGACGCCGGGCCGTTTGATCGCATTCTGGCGGACGTGCCTTGTTCGGCCTCGGGCGTATCACGGCGCCACCCGGACATCCGCTGGCTGCGGCGCCATGAAGACATTGCATCTTTCGCGCGCCGCCAAGCGGGTCTGCTGGACGGTTTATGGCAGCTGCTCACCCCGGGTGGTAAATTGCTGTACGCCACGTGTTCGTTGTTTCCCACGGAGAATGGCGAGCAGGTGCGCGCTTTCCTGTCGCGTCAGCGCTCGGCGTCGCAGCTGCCACTACCGGGACTGGAGGGAGGCCAGATTTTTCCAGGCGCCCGAAGCGACGGATTTTTTTACGCCTTGCTGCAGAAGACGCCCTGAAAACGAATGGTTTTCGCCCGCCTGATGATCGTCATGGTGCTGTGGCTTGGTCTCCAGCACAATACGCGTGCCGACATCATCGAGGTGCCGGTCTTCGTGCTCGACGCACGAGATGACGGCTATGCCGTCAGCGCCGATTTCGAGTTCGAACTCAATGTGCGGCTGGAGGAGGCGCTTAACAACGGCATTCCGTTGTACTTCCTGATCGAATTCGAACTGATCCGCCCGCGCTGGTACTGGTTCGACGCGCGAGTGGCGAGCCGCCAGCTGCGCCTGCGCTTTTCCTACAATTCGCTGCTGCGTCAGTACCGCATCTCGGTCGGATCGCTGCACCAGAATTTCTCCGCGCTGGGCGACGCATTGAGGGTGCTGTCGCGGATTCGCAGCTGGCTGGTGATGGAGCGGGAGCAGGTCCGCGCCGGTGAAAACTACATCGCCGGGCTGCGCATGCGGCTTGACACCGCGCAATTGCCGAAGCCGTTCCAGTTGTCGGCCTTGACCAATCGTGACCTGACGCTCTCATCGGAGTGGAAACGCATACCTTTCATCCCGCTCGAAGCGGAGCCCGCACCGCAATGACCTACGTGCTTATATTCAGCGCGGCGCTGGGCGCCATTCTGCTGGTGCTGCTGGCGCTTGCTAGCGCCAATACAGCGCTGTTCGGGCAACATTATCCGTTGCTGCTGGGCTTGAATGGCGCGCTCGCCACAGCGCTCGCCGCGATGGTGATCTATCAGCTGGCGGTGCTGGCGCGGCAGCGCCGCCAGAAGGTGTTCGGATCCCTGCTCACGTTCCGCGTGCTGGTGATGTTCGCGCTGGTGACAGTCGGCCCGGGGGCGCTGGTATACACCGTTTCGGTGCAATTTCTCGCCAAGAGCATCGACTCGTGGTTCGACCTGCGCATCGACCGGGCGCTGGAAGGAGGGCTGAACCTGGGCCGCGCCGCGCTGGACGCCGCGCTGGCGGACGTGCAGGTAAAGGCCGGGCTGATGGCTGCCGATCTGGCGGAAATGTCGCCTCCGCAGCAGGTGGCGCTGATCGGGCACATGCGCGAGCAAGTGGGCGCTGACGAGGCGTTGCTCCTGGATGCGTCCGCCGGGGTGGTGGCCAGCGCGGGGCGGGATCAAACCAGGCTGGGCTTGCGCATCCCTTCGGTGTTGCTGCTGCGCCAGGCGCGCGAAAACAGGCGTTACGCAGCCACCGAATCGCACCCTGATTCGGCCGACAAAGGTCTGCTGATGCGCGTCATCGTCCCCCTCCCGGCGGCACGCGGCGCTGCCCGATTCCTGCAGCTGACTCACGCGGTTCCGCAGGAACTGACCGACGCGGGCGACAATGTGCAAAGCGCGTATCACGCCTACAAGGAACTTTCGATGTCGCGCCAGGGCCTGAAGGAAATTTACATCCTGACGCTCACCCTTGCGCTGCTGCTGGCGCTATTTGCCGCCATCGCACTTGCGTTGTTGCTGTCTCGCCGGCTCAGCCAGCCGCTGGCGGTGCTGGCTGAGGGCACGCAAGCGGTGGCCCGCGGCGATTTCTCGCGCCGCGCCCCGGTCACCAGTCGCGACGAACTGGGCATTCTCACCCAGTCGTTCAACAGCATGACCGGGCAGCTTGACGAGGCGCGCAGCGCCGCGGAACGCAATCGGGCCCAGCTCGAGACGGCCAAGTCCTACCTGGAGAGTATCCTCGCCAACCTTTCCGCCGGGGTACTGGTGTTCGATCGCGCGCTCGCATTGCGCGTGGCCAATCCCGGCGCGAGCGCCATCCTGCGCCACGACCTTGCTGCGCTTTCCGGCTTAACCCTCGCCGATTGGCCGCAGATGCGTGACCTGGCGCAAACCATCAAGGAACAATTCCAGGCGCACGGCGATAAACCCTGGCAGCACCAGATTCAGCTTTCTCACGGGGTTATCGAACGGGTCATTCTTCTGCGGGGTTCGGCCCTGCCCGATGCGAGCGGCGGCGGTTACGTGGCGGTGTTTGACGACATCACCGAACTGATCGCTGCACAGCGCGCCACGGCCTGGGGAGAAGTGGCACGCCGGCTGGCACACGAGATCAAGAATCCGCTCACGCCTATCCAGCTTTCCGCCGAACGGTTGCAGGGAAAACTCGCCGGGCGCCTGTCGAAACCCGATGCAGCGGCGCTCAATCGCGCCACCGAAACCATTGTCGCGCAGGTGACGGCGATGAAGAACATGGTGGACGATTTTCGCGATTATGCGCGCACCCCGCCGCCGGTTCTGCAGCCGCTCGATCTCAATGCCCTGCTATCGGAGGTGCTGGCTCTTTACGAACATGCCGGTTCGCATGTCAGCGCCGGACTGGGCGACGCGCTGCCACCGGTGCTGGCCGATCGGACGCAACTGCGGCAGGTCATTCATAACCTCCTGCAGAACGCCCAGGATGCCATGTCCGGCAATACCGCGCCGCGCATCGAGGTGGTGACCGAGCAGGCCGGGGGGCAGGTGCTGCTTCGCATCAGCGATAACGGCTGCGGCTTTCCGGCGGCGATCCTGGAGCGGGCATTCGAGCCTTACGTGACGACCAAACCGAAGGGCACCGGCCTCGGACTGGCCATCGTCAAACGCATCATTGACGAGCATCACGGCACCATCGCGATTGAAAACGATGCGGGGAAAGGTGCCGCGGTGAAAATCGCGCTGCCGCTCGCCCGGGCCGCCTGAAACGCCCCATTTCCTGAAGACGCCCCCATGGCTCAAATACTGGTTGTCGACGACGAGATCGGGATACGCGAGTTGCTGTCGGAAATTCTTTCCGACGAAGGGCACAGCGTGAGGCTTGCTGAAAACGCCACACGCGCGCGCGCCGAGCGCGCCCGCGAGCGCCCGGACCTGGTGTTGCTCGACATCTGGATGCCGGACGCCGATGGGATAACCCTGCTCAAGGAATGGGCCGCAGGCGGCCAACTCACCATGCCGGTGATCATGATGTCCGGACACGGCACCATCGAAACTGCTGTCGAAGCGACGCGCATCGGCGCCATGGATTTTCTGGAAAAACCGATCGGTTTGCAGAAACTCCTCTCCACAGTGAAGCGCGCGTTGCGAAATCAGGAAACGCGGCCGGTAGCCGCCCTGACCCTGGTTAACTTCGGTAGATCACAAACCCTGGCCGACCTGAAAAAGCGGCTTGCCCAGATCGCCGGATTCGGCCATGCAGTGCTGTTTCATGGCGAACGCGGGGTAATGCCGGAACTGTACGCACGCTTTCTGCAACAGCCCAATTCGCCGTGGGTCAACGCGGGGCCCGCACTGGCCGACGGCTCGCACGATGTGCTGCAACAGGCGGCCGGCGGCATCGTCTACGTCGACGAACTCGCGGGGTTGTCGAAAAACCAGCAAAAACACCTGGCGTTCCTTGCGGCGCGCGCCGAAAAGAGCAAAACCCGGCTGGTGTCATGGACCGCAGAAGATCCGCGTTCGCTGGTTGAAAGAGGTTTTGATGCCGCCCTGCTCACTCAGTTATCCGGGCTGACGATCGTTTTGCCGCCGTTGCGGGAGCATGCCGAGGACATTCCGGATTTTGCCAATGTGATGCTGACGCAGCTGATCGAAACGCGGGTTTGCCCGCCCCGTCATTTATCCACCGCAGCGCTCAACCTGCTGCGCAATTTCTCCTGGCCGGGAAATCTGGACGATCTGCAGGCGGCGGTGCGCAACCTCGCCCTGACCGCTCTCGACGAGGAAATCGGCGCGGCAGACGTGGAGCGGGTGCTGCGGCCGCTGTCGGTGCGTCCGGCCGAGACGACCCTCGCGCTCGAAATGCCGTTGCGCGAAGCCCGCGAGGCATTCGAGCGCGCTTACTTCGAATACCATCTGGAGCGCGAAAGCGGTTCGATCGCGCGCCTCGCCGAGAAGAGCGGCCTGGAGCGCACGCACCTGTACCGCAAGCTCAAATCACTTGGAATAGGTGTCGGACGCCGCGACGAGCGCGACAGCGACTGAGGCATACCAGCGTCAGCCTGGCGTGCCAAGCGCCTGGCCGGCGCTTAGGACTACAATCTCAGCCCTTTTCCCGGAGCCGTTTCTTGAAAATCGTCATACTCGGCGCAGGGCAGGTTGGTTCCACCGTGGCGGAAAGCCTCGTGTCGGAACACAACGACATCACCGTGGTCGACCTGGACGGCGGGCGGCTGCGCAATCTGCAGGACCGGCTGGACGTGCGCACCGTCCTGGGCAGTGCGGCGCACCCCTCGGTGCTGCTCGCCGCCGGCATCGAGGACGCGGACATGGTGATTGCGGTAACGCAAAGCGACGAGACCAATCTGGTTGCCTGCAAGCTCGCGCAAAAGCTGTTCAATGTGCCGACACGCATTGCGCGGGTCCGCGCGCCCGATTACCTGGTCAACGAAGCGATACTGGGGCCCGACTGCTTCTCGGTGGACCTGGCCATTTGTCCGGAGCAGATCCTCACCGACTACATCGTCAAGCTGGTGCAGTTTCCCGAGGCGCTGCAGGTCCTGGAATTCGCCGGCGGCAGGGTGAGTCTGGTGGCGGTACGCGCATTTCAGGGCGGGCCGCTGGTCGGGCATCCGCTGGCCGACATCCGCCGGCACATTCCCAATGTCGATGCGCGCGTCGCCGCCATATTCCGCGGCAACCAGACGATCGTGCCGCAGGGGGACACGGTGGTGGAGGCGGGCGACGAAGTGTTCTGTCTCGCCGCGACGCGCGATATTCGCCAAGTCATGCGCGAGCTGCGGCGCATGGACCAGCCGGTGCGGCGGGTGATGATCGCGGGCGGCGGCAACATCGGACTGCGGCTGGCGCGCTCGCTCGAATCGCGCTACTCGGTGAAGATCATCGAACACGATAAGCGCCGCTGCGAAATCCTGTCCTCGCGCCTGGACCGTGCGCTGGTGCTGCAAGGTGATGTCACCGACGAGTCGTTGCTGGAATCGGAGAACATCGAGGACATGGACATTTTCATCGCCGTCACCAATGACGACGAGAACAACATCATGTCGAGCCTGCTCGCCAAACGCCGCGGCGGGCGCCGGGTGGTGGCGCTGATCAACCGCCGTTCGTATGTGGATCTGCTCCAGGCCGGCGAAATCGACATCGCGATCTCGCCTGCCCAGGCGACCATCGGATCGCTGCTGGCGCATGTGCGCCGCGGCGACGTGACACGCGTCCACAGCCTGCGGCGCGGCGCGGCCGAGGCGATCGAAGCGGTGGTGCACGGCGACGCCGATTCCTGCCGATTGGTCAACCGCCGCATCGAGGACATCGAGCTGCCGGGCGCCACCATCGGCGCCATCGTGCGCGGTAATGAAGTCATCATGCCGCACCATGACACCGAGGTGCATGCCGAAGACCATGTCATCGTTTTCGTCACCGACAAGAAGATGCTTTCCAAGATCGAGAAGCTGTTCCAGGTTGGCGTCGGTTTCGTCTGACACCGGCAGGAGGCGCGATGCGGCTATTCCCGGTGCTGAACGTGCTGTCCGTCATACTGGGCCTGTTCGGCACGGCGATGCTGGCGCCGCTCGGGGTATCGGTCGCCTACGGCGATGGCGCCGGGCATGCTTACGGCGGATCGGTCCTGGTCACCCTCGCCGCCGGCGCAGTCCTGTGGCTGGCGACGCGTGGACACGCGCGCGAGTTGCAGCCGCGGGACGGGTTCCTGCTGGTGTCGCTCGTATGGACGGTGCTGCCGGCGTTCGCCACCCTGCCGTTATTGATTTTTCTGCCGGAGTTGTCTTTCACCGACGCCTATTTCGAGACGGTTTCCGGGCTCACCACCACCGGGGCAACGGTCCTGACCGGGCTTGACAACCTGCCTCGCTCGATCAACTTCTGGCGCATGCTCCTGGTATGGCTGGGCGGCATGGGAGTGGTGGTGCTGGCGGTGGCGATACTGCCCCTTTTGGGGGTGGGCGGCAGCCAGATCATGCGCGCCGAAACACCGGGCCCGATGAAGGATACGAAGCTGACGCCGCGCATCACCGAAACCGCCAAGGGATTGTGGCTGGTGTACGGCGGGCTCACCCTGGCGTGCATCGCGTGTCTCAGGGTGGCGGGCATGAGCTGGTTCGATGCCGTAGTCCATGCCTTCTCGACCATGGGTCTGGGCGGGTTTTCGACCCGCGACGCCAGCATCGGTTTTTTCAACTCCCCGGCCATCGAAGCGGTAATGATCTTTTTCATGGTTCTGGCCGGAATCAATTTCGGCACGCATTTTCTAGCCTATCGCAGGTTGAGTTTCGCCCCGTATCGCAGCGATCCCGAGGCCGGCATGTACATCCTGGTGCTGGTGCTGTCGGTGTTCGGCATCGCCTACTTCCTTGTCGCCAACCAGTTTTATCCGGACATCGGGACGGCGTTCCGGTTCGCCGCGTTCAACGTCGTATCGATCGCAACCACGACCGGTTTCTCGAACACCGATTACAACCAGTGGCCCATCTTCGCCCCGATGGGGATGCTGATCCTGTGCTGCTTTGCGACGTGTTCCGGCTCAACCGGCGGCGGCATCAAGATGGTCCGCGCCGAACTGATGGTGCGGCAGGCGTTCCGCGAACTCACCCGCATCGTCCACCCACGCGCCTATGTGCCGGTCAAGCTCTCCGGCCAGGCAGTGGAAAACCAGATTATCTTTGCCGTGCTCGCCTTCATGCTGATGTACGGCGGGTCGGTGATCGTCATGACCATGTTGTTGTCGGGCTCCGGGCTGGAGATCGTCACCGCGTTCAGTGCGGTCATTGCCTGCATCAACAACACCGGTCCCGGCCTGAATCTGGTGGGTCCGGCCGGCACCTATGCGGCACTGAACGATTTTCAGACGTGGGTCTGCACCGCGGCCATGCTGCTGGGACGGCTCGAACTGTTCACCCTGCTGGTGGTGTTCACGCCGGCGTTCTGGCGCAAGTGACAGTGGCAAGTGACAGTAGTATGCAAGCGCCCGGAGACGCGGCTCTGGCTCGCATGGCGGGCGAACCGCGAGCAAAGGAACTTATACTTGGGGCACGGCAATGCGGGAGCAACAACGACGCGGGGCGCCTGAGCCCCCTGTCATCAGGAAGAAAACGCCCTGGCGTTTTCTCCGGTTTCGGGGTGTGCGAGGGGGATTGCCACCTCGCGTCGTGGATGATTGGAGAGCGAAAATGAATGTCGACGTGATCGTGCGCGAAGTAGGGCTGCGTGACGGACTGCAGATGGAATCCACGTTTTTCCCGACCGGGCAGAAGCTGGCCTGGATCGCGGCCGAAGCCGCCGCCGGCGTGTCGGAGATCGAGGTGACGTCCTATGTGCCGCCGAAGCTCATCCCGCAATTCATCGATGCCGAAGAGGTGACCCGGCGATCGATGGAGATAGCCGGGCTGACGGTGGCTGCGCTGATTCCCAATTCGAAGGGCGCCGAGCGCGGCCTTGCGCTCGGCGTGCACAAACTGAATTTCGTCATGTCGGTGAGCCGCACCCACAATCTCAAGAACGTGCGGCGCGAGCGCGAGGAATCGATGGCCGATTTTCGGCGCATCGTGGAACTTCGCAATGCCATGCCCGAAAGCCGGCGCCCGGTGGTGGTGGGCGGATTGTCCACGGCCCTGGGCTGCTCGTTTGAAGGACGCATCCCCGTGGACGACGTGCGCCGCTATGCGGCCCAATATGTCGAGGCCGGCGCCGACGAGATATCCGTGGCCGACACGGTCGGCTACGGTGACCCGGCGCTGGTGCGCAAGGTTTTCACGGCGGTGCTCGCGGAGGTGGGAAGGATTCCGGTCGCCGCGCATTTTCACGACACGCGCGCCACCGGGCTCGCCAATGTGGCTGCCGCGCTGGATTGCGGCGTGCGCCGCTTCGACGCTTCGCTCGCGGGACTGGGCGGTTGCCCGTTCGCGCCCGGCGCCACCGGCAATATCGTCATGGATGACCTTTGCTTTATGCTCGATTCGATGGGCCTGAAGACAGGCGTCGATCTGGCGCGGCTGCTGGCGGTGCGAGACATTGTCCGAGGCAGTCTGCCCGACGCCCCGCTGCACGGCGCGCTCGCCCGTGCCGGCCTGCCGAAGAACTACATCCCGGCCTCGCAAGCCGAACGGCGCGTGGCCTGAATGTGCTGCAAGACCGCGCAAGCCATGGCGCCCGGGCGCCGCGCTTTACAGCAGCAAGACCGGATGCGGCAGCAATTTGAAGGAAGTAAAGAACGTGTCGAGGTCCTCGGCCGACACGTCGTCGCGCTTGCCGAGCACAATAACCTGGTAGAGCCTGCCGCCGCGCCGGTATTCGCGAAGCCGCAAGCGTGCCGGCGTGCCGCCGATCAATCCGTCGGCGGCCGTCTCGCGCGCACCTTCTTCGAGATCCCGCTCCGCCGTGATGATGCCGTTGATATTGCGCAGCAGCGCCTCGCGCAGGCCGCTGGCAACCGCTCCGTCAAGCTGCGGAAAATCCATGAAATTGACGGCGAACAAGGTGTCCCGGACTTTGGCTGACGATTGCTGCATGAGCACGCCGGCATGCTCGCCGCCAAGCGTCCGCGCCTCGGCCCGGGGCTTGGCAGGAAACAGCACCACGTACGCGCCGTCGTCTGCTCGGACCTCGCGCCAGTCGAGATCGGGATAGCAGCCGCCCAGCAATGCCGACAGCATCAACGCGGCGAGGGCCGCAGTCAGCCGCATCGCCCGAAGGTCTAGGAAGAAAACGCCTTGGCGTTTTCCCCGATATCGGGGTGTGCGGGGGGGCTTGCCCCCTCGCATCGTAAATGACTGCTCAGGGTTCGTAGGCGAGCGCCGGCGCAAGCCAGCGCTCGGCGTGCCGCAGTTCCAGCGCCTTGCGGCGCGCGTAGTCCTTGGCCTGGTCCTCGCCGATCTTGCCGACGGCAAAGTAGCGGGCTTGCGGATGGGACAGATAAAATCCGCTGACGCTCGCCGCGGGCAGCATGGCGAAGTTCTCCGTCAGGCTCATGCCGATATGCCCGGCGTCGAGGAGCTTGAACAAGCCTTCCTTCTCGGTATGGTCCGGGCAAGCCGGATAGCCGGGCGCCGGCCGGATGCCGCGATACTTTTCCGCGATCAATTCCTCGGTCGACAAGGCTTCATCGGCCGCGTATCCCCAGAATTCCCGCCGTACCCGCAGGTGCATCAGTTCCGCCAGGCCCTCCGCGAGGCGGTCCGCCAGCGCCTTCAGCATGATCGCGTTGTAGTCGTCGTGAGCCGCTTCGAATTCGAGTACCCGCGCATCCGCGCCGAGTCCAGTGGTCACGGCAAAGGCACCGATATAGTCCGGGACGCCGGAAGCCTTGGGCGCCACGAAATCAGCCAGGCAGTAGTTGGCGCGATCCGCCGCCTTCTCATTCTGCTGGCGCAGGTTGTGCCAGACCATGCGCACCGCGGTGCGCGATTCGTCGCTGTAGATCTCGATGTCATCGCCGACGCTGGCTGCGGGAAACAGGCCGACCACGGCGCTGGCGGTGAGCCAGTTTTCCGCGATAAGCCTGGCGAGCATGGCCCTGCCGTCGCGCAGCACACCACGCGCCGACTCGCCCACGATCGGATCGTCGAGAATTTTCGGGTAGCTGCCCGCGAGATCCCAGGTCTGGAAAAAAGGAGCCCAGTCGATGCGCGCGGCGATTTCCGCAAGTGGCACGCGCGGGAACACCTGCAGGCCGGGAGCGCGCGGCCGCGGCGGTACGTATCCCGACCAGTCAAGCCGCGGCGCATTGGCCCGGGCCGCGGCCAGGCTGGCGAGCGGCTGGCCTTTTTTGCCCAGGTGCTGCGCCCGCACCTTGTCGTAGTCGGCGCGCACCGATCGAATATAGCTGTCGCGCTGCTCGCCTGCGATGACGTTCTGGCACACCGATACCGAACGCGAGGCGTCCGGCACATACACGGTCGGGCCGCTGTAGTGCGGGGCAATTTTCACGGCGGTATGCACCCGCGAGGTGGTCGCCCCGCCGATAAGCAGCGGGATGGTGAAGCCCTGACGCTCCATCTCGCGCGCGACGTGCGCCATTTCCTCGAGCGAGGGCGTGATCAGTCCCGACAGTCCGATGACGTCGGCGTTCTCGCGCCGCGCCGTGTCGAGGATGGTCTGCGCCGGCACCATCACGCCGAGGTTGATCACCTCGAAGTTGTTGCACTGAAGGACCACCGAGACGATGTTCTTGCCGATGTCATGGACGTCGCCCTTGACGGTGGCGATGACGATCTTGCCGCGTGCCCGGAGATCGCCGCTGCGCGCTTTTTCGGCCTCGATGTACGGCACCAGATGCGCCACGGCCTGCTTCATGACGCGCGCCGATTTGACCACCTGGGGCAGGAACATCTTGCCGGCGCCGAACAGATCGCCGACCACATTCATGCCCTCCATCAACGGGCCCTCGATCACCTGGATCGGCCGCTCGCAGGCGAGGCGCGCCTCTTCGGTGTCTTCCACCACCCATTGCGAGATGCCGTGCACCAGCGCATGCGCGAGCCGCGCTTCGACGGGTTCCTTGCGCCACGCCAGTTCCTCGGCCGCGGTGCGGGGCGAGCCCTTCACCGTGGTGGCGAACTCCACCAGCCGCTCGCCCGCGTCGGGACGCCGGTTGAGCACCACGTCCTCGACGCGCTCGCGCAGTTCGGCCGGAATCTCCTCGTAGACGCCGAGTTGCCCGGCGTTGACGATACCCATGCTCATGCCGGCGCGAATGGCGTGATAGAGAAACACCGTATGGATGGCTTCGCGCACCGGGTCGTTGCCGCGGAACGAGAAAGACACGTTCGATACGCCGCCCGACACGTTGGCGAGCGGCATTCTCTGGCGCAACTCGCGGGTTGCTTCGATGAAATCGCGGCCGTAGTCGCTGTGCTCCTCGATGCCGGTGGCGATGGCGAAAATGTTCGGATCGAAGATGATGTCCTCAGGCGGCAACTTCGCCTCTTCGGTCAGAAGGCGGTAACAGCGGGTGAGCACCTCGATGCGCCGCGCCCGGCTGTCGGCCTGGCCGTTCTCGTCGAATGCCATCACGATGACGGCGGCGCCGTAGCGGCGCGCCAGCTTCGCCTGCCGGAGGAACTCCGCTTCGCCTTCCTTGAGCGAAATGGAGTTCACCACCGCACGGCCCTGGACGCACTTCAGGCCGGCTTCGATTACGCTCCACTTCGAGGAATCGATGACCACCGGCACGCGGGAGATATCCGGCTCGGCCGCGATCAGGCTGAGGAAGCGCACCATTGCCGCTTCCGAATCGAGCATCGCCTCGTCCATGTTCACGTCGATCATCTGCGCGCCGTTTTCCACCTGCTGGCGCGCCACCGAGACGCCCTCGGTGAAATCACCCGCGAGCACCAGCTTGGCGAAGGCGCGCGATCCGGTCACATTGGTGCGCTCGCCGATGTTGACGAACAGCGATCCTGGCCCGATGTTGAGCGGCTCCAGGCCCGACAGGCGCAGGCGCGGTTCGGATTGCGGGGGCTTGCGCGGCGCCGCCTCGCGGACAGCCTCGGCGATTTCCTGAATGTGTTCAGGCGTGGTCCCGCAGCAGCCGCCGACGATGTTGACGAAGCCCGAGTGCGCGTAGTCGCGCATGTGGCACGCGGTGTGCGCCGGCAGTTCGTCGTAGCCAGTATCGGACAGCGGATTGGGCAATCCGGCGTTCGGATAGGCGCAAATGTAGGTGTCGGCGATGCGCGCCAGTTCCTCGATGTGAGGACGCATCAGTTCTCCGCCCAGGGCGCAGTTCAGGCCCACGGTGAGCGGCCGCGCATGGCGCACCGAATTCCAGAACGCCTCCGGCGTCTGCCCGGTGAGGGTGCGGCCCGAAGCGTCGGTGATCGTCCCTGAAATCATCACCGGCAGGCGCGCCCCTTGCTGTTCGAACAGCATATCGATCGTAAACAAGGCGGCCTTCGCATTGAGCGTGTCGAAGATCGTTTCGAGCAGGATGATATCGGCGCCGCCGTCCATCAGTCCGCGCAGCGCATCGCTGTAAGCGGCCACCAGCGCATCGAAGCTGATATTGCGGAAACCCGGATCGTTCACGTCCGGGGAGATGGATGCCGTCTTGCTGGTGGGTCCGAGCACGCCGGCGACGAAGCGGGGCCGGCCGGGCGTTTTGCGATTGCTCGCGTCGGCCGCGGCGCGCGCCAGGCGCACCGCCTCGACATTCAATTCGTAGACGAGCTTCTCCAGCCCATAGTCCGCCTGGGAGGGCGCGTTCGAGTTGAAGGTGTTGCTGGCGATGATGTCCGCCCCGGCGGCGAGATAGCGATCATGGATCTCGCGGATGATCGCCGGCTGGGTAAGGGACAACAGGTCGTTGTTGCCCTTCAGATCGCCAGGGTGGTCGGCGAAGCGCTCGCCGCGAAAATCCTCCTCGGACAGCCGGTACCCCTGAATCATGGTGCCCATGGCGCCATCCAGCACAAGAATGCGCTGGTCCAGCAGGGCGCGCAGTTCTTCGGTCCGGTCTGGTTGCACTATGAAGGCGCCTTAAAACAAAAACCCGTCCAGCCAAGGATGGCTAAAAACGGGTTTCCCTCGCTTTAGCCGTATTTGTTTTTCATCCGAGCGGGTACGTGACGGCGAACATCCCCGCACACGTCCGGATGGCGCCCGCAAGCTAAGCTTCAAATCGGCGCTATGGCGCGCACCATACCGGCGAGGGTGTCTGCTGTCAACTACTACTCTACTGCTGTTCGGGCGATGTCAGAGGTTCTGGTCGCGGTGTTCGATTCATCTTTGCAAGCGCCGGCGCGACCGCCCGGCCTGCGCAACCGGAAAAACGGCGATACTATCGCTGTGAGATCCGGACCGAGGTTCGTCCGCGAAACTTGAAAAGGCCAGGAAAAGGAGCCGCACCATGTCCCTCAGCAGCAATCTCAGGAAGCTCATCGATGTCAACGCGCCGCTCTGGGCTGGTGAGGCGGAAATCGTCCGCACCTACTGGACCTCGCCGGTGCGCACGCGCGAAACCGACAAGCTATGGCTGCGGCGCCAGTGCTGGAAGGAGTACGCCGGAATCGGCGATTCGGAGGGGGAGACGATGGGCATGGTCAGCGACCTCGGCGTGAAGCTCAAAGCCATGGTGCCGCGGCTCGATGTCAGCCTTGACCGCCATGAGCTTCGGGGTTTGCTCGAAATGGTGTACACCGAATATACCCACTACTGCCTGTTCGCCGACATCCACGACAGCCTTATCGGGCCGGACGAGCCCAAGCTCAACGCCAACAAGCTGACGCCGTGGCCGGAGGAGGAGGCGCTGGGGAGCCGCCGCCGCGAGATCCGCAAGACCCGCGGCAGGATTGGCTGGCGCTCCACCGACTTCACCGAAGGCGGGTACTGCACCATGTACTCGGAAGGGGGCAAGCTCAGGGGGCGGCCGGGCCTGGACGGGCGCATCGGCATCGCCTGCCAGAAGGTGTTCGACGACGAATTCGGCCACATGATGCGCGGCGTGGTCGGGATCGACGAAGAGGCCTTGAACGAAGGCGACTGGGCCGAGCTCACCGAGCTCACGATGGAGCAGTTGCGGCTGAGGATATATATGCGCAATGCGCAGTTCAGCCAGCCGCTGTCCGAGGCGCGCATCAGGGAAATTCTGGCGGGCAAGATCGAGCCGATCCAGTTTGACTTCAACAAAGCCCAGACCTACATGACGCCCGAGCATGCCGCGATGGCCTGAATTTCGCGGATCGGGCGCTGCCCGTTTGAGGGTGGGTTGCCCCCTACCCTCGTTCAGGACGCCGTCGCTCTTGCCGGTAAGCCGATTCCCGGGACGCGAACCGCGAAGCAAGACGGCTTATGTCCGAGGCGGCGGTGGGTTTGCTTTAGCGCGAAGACCGGGCTCGATGGACAGGGCGGAAAAAAGAAGGATCCCGTCCTTCCTTTCTCCTCAAGCGCCCTTGTCCAACGGCACGAAGATCTGCGCGACTCAGTCCTTGAAGTGCGGCATGACGCGCGTGCCCAGCAGCTCCAGGGTGCGGAACGCCTCGGCATCGCTCGAACCGCCGAAATTGATCTGCATCGACGGCTCGATCGCCCCGAAGGCGTCGCGGCACTGGCGCACCTGGGCCACCACATCGTCGGGCGTGCCGACGAACGCGGCATTCTGCTCGATGATCTTGTCCGGGGTCGTCGCGAGGATGGTGGCCACCATCTTGTCGTAACCCGGGTACTGGTCTGAGGACGTGCCCTGCCAGGACTGGACTGCATCGGCGAATGTGTCCAGGTATTTCCGGGCGATGCGCTCGAAACCGGCGCGCGCCTCCTTGCGGTCTTCGGCGACGTAGCAGAACTGCGCCACCTGTATCTTCTCGCGGCCGGCGCCGTGGCCGGACTCCGCCCAGGTCTTGCGGTACAACTTGACGAAATCGGGCAACTGTCCGGGCTTGCCCGCGTAAGGCACGATCATCACATTGAAGCCGTTCTTTGCCGCGTACAGGAACGATTCCTCGGACGAGATCGCCGCGATCCAGACGGGCGGGTGCGGTTTCTGCACCACCCGCGGCATCAGGCGCACGTCCTCGATATTCCAGAACTTGCCCTTGTAGGTCACGCTCTCTTCGGTCCACAGCCTGCGGATGATGGCGATCGCCTCTTCGAACCGCGGGCGGCTCTCCGCCATCGGCACGCCATACACCTCGAACTCCTTGGGCAGAAAGGCGCGGCCGAAGCCCGCATCGAGACGGCCCTTGCTCATGTTGTCGAGCATCGCCAGGTCGCCCCCCAGGTGTGCCGGGTGATGAAACGCCGGAATCACCGCGCCGGTGATGAGGCGGATGCGCTTGGTGCGCGCGGCGATCGCCGACAGGAACACGCACGGATTGGGCGAATGTCCGCCGTAATCGTAGAACGAGTGTTCAACCGTCTTGATGGTGTTGAATCCGAGCGCGTCGGCGCGCTCGGCGAGCCGCAGGCACTGGTCGAAGTAATCCGCGGTAGTGCTGTCCGAGGGCCGGAATGATGGAAAGAAATTTAAGCCGAACTTCATTACCTTCGCCTCCAATCTGTTTAGTCTGTCGCCAGTCCCGCAAGCGGGATGCTATCAATTTTCGTAGTCAACTTGCCCCGATAACGCCGCGCATCGGGCATGTTTCCTGACTAAAGTCGTGAAATTCTCCTCTGCATCGCATCCCTTGCCTCTCGGTCGCAGTGCCATTCGCGCAATTCATCGCGTTGCGGGAATTGCTATGTTGCCGCCGGTGCGCACGGTAACGCCGACTCCATCCGTTTGTCGGCGTTCGTCGGCCCGCCCCTCATGATATAGAAATCCTCCGGCCGGCGACTGTCCACGCAACCGCTGTTGCCCGGGGGCGAATTATCGGGCGGGGAGAATCTTCACCTTCAATTCGCCCAGGCCCGCGATGCCCGCCACCAGTTCATCGCCGACCCTGGCCGCGCCGACACCAGCCGGGGTGCCGGTCATGATCAGATCGCCTGCTTCCAGGGTGTAGTACTGGCTGAGGAAAGCGATCTGCTCCGGGATGTTCCAGATCATCTGGTTGATGTCCGATTCCTGCTTGGTGGCCCCATTCACCTTGAGCCACAGCTCGCCCCTGGTGGGATGGCCGATTTTCGCTGACGGCGTGATCGGGCCGATGGGCGCCGACTGGTCGAAGTCCTTGCCGAAGGTCCAGGGGCGGCCCTTGTCCTTGCCGGCCTGCTGCAGGTCGCGCCGGGTCATGTCCAAGCCCACGGCATAGCCCCAGAGGTGATCGTTGGCTTTTGCGGCGGCGATTCTGGAGCCGCCGCTGCCGATCACCGCCACCATTTCGGCTTCCCAGTGGTAATTGGCGGTCATGGGGGGATAGGGAATGCCGGCGACGTCGTTTTGGTTCACCGCCACCATGTCGTGCGCCGCCTTGCAGAAAAAGAACGGCTGCTCGCGGCCATCGCCCCCCATTTCCTTCTGGTGCTCGACATAATTGCGGCCGACACAAAAAATCCGGCGAACGGGGAAACGCGCGTTCGAACCGAGGATGGGCAGCGAGGGAATGTCCCAGCTTGAAATCACGAATTCCATTTTCACCTTCGTTCTCCTGATGTCCTGAGTGGCAGAGTCAAAAAATCGCGCAATGTTTGCCGTGCGCCGACAGCGTTCGCCATGCGCCGAGGCGGTCGGCGCCGGTCGCGTAAAAGGGGTATTTTCGCACGAAGGGGTGCGCCGACGCCCGGCGGCGCATGTTCGCGGATGGGACGCGGCGTGGGCGCAACCTGCCCCCGCCGGCGTTTTCCGGCTACGCCGCCGCGATATGCGGTGTTTCCAGGCCGATGCCGCTCAGCACGTTCTTCACCCGGTTCATGTAATCGGCGCGCATGTCTTCATTGGTGCGCTGCTTCAAGGCGTATCTGCGGTACATCTCGTTGTTTTTCGAGCCGGTGGCGCCGAAGAAACCGGGCAGGATGGGAAAATAGCGATTCAGTGCGTCCTGCACCTTCGCTTTTCCGTCGGCGGTCTGGATCAGTTCGGTGCAGAAATCCAGGCCGAATTTTGCATGAAATTTTTCCTCCGGCATGGTGCTGCGGGCGACGTTCCGCAGCGGCACGTACGAGCAATGCAGCAGATCCTCGACCTGCAGGATTTCGGCCAGGTCGGCGACCATCTTGATCACGCAGAACTCCTCCCAGGATTTCAGCGGAAACTCGAAAATGCTGAGCGGTTTTTTCAGGCGGATGTCCATGCGCTCCGGCGGCACGCCGATTTCATCGGCGAGCCCCTTGAAGCGCACGTGATGGTGGTACTCTTCCATCGCCACGCGGCAGGTCAGCCACTTGGCATACGGGGTCGGCGCAAACCCGATGGCCGGCTCGTCGAACACCTGCGCGCCATACAGTTCGTTGATGGCGTGGCTCACCAGAATCTTCTGCACCGCGACCTGGTATTCCTCGGGTTGCTGCCTGAATTCCCCGGCTGTCCTGACTTCCGCGTAGGCCGACATGATGGGCTCCTTCGAATTTATAGAATCGGATCGCTGCTGAATGCTTCCAGATCGGTGACCAGTTCGGTGTAATGCGGCTCGAGTGCGCGAATGCCCGCGGCGAACGCGTCCAGTTCGAATCCGCCCTTCGGCTGCAGCACTTTGGCGGCCGGCCGAGCCTGCGAAAACAGGAAGGTTTCGCGGCCGCGCACGCCGAACAGCTGGCCCGAAATCGAGCCCGCAGCGGGCGAGCCGAGAAACGATACCAGCCGCGCCACGTAGAGGGCGGGCACCAGCAGGGCGTGGGCTTTGTAGGCGGCCTGCGCGTCATTGGCCGGCCGGATGCTCTCGGTCACCCGCGTTGCGGCGAACGGCACCAGCGCGTTGCACGTGATCCTGGAACGGGCCAGGTCATGCGCCACCACCCGGGTCAGTCCGATCAGGCCTGCCTTCGCCGCGCCGTAAGACGACTGGCCGAAGTTGCCGTAAATCCCGGCAGTGGAAACGATGTTGACGATGGCGCCCGCGGGACGACCGCTTTTTACCTGCTCGCGCATTTGCGGCGTGGCCGCCGCCAGTAGCCGCTGTGCGCCGGTCAGATTGACCCGGATTACCGCGTCCCAGGCTTCGGGGGGCGACTTGAAAATGAATGCGTCGCGAATGATGGCGGCGTTGTTGACCACGATATCGATACCGCCGAAGCGCTCCACGGCCAGCTTCACGGCCGCAATCGCCACCTCAAAGTCGCTGATGTCCCCGCACAGCGCCGCCGCGCCGGGATACTTCGCCGCGATCCGGGCGGCAAGCTGCGGCTCTACCGCTTCGCCGCCGATCGAAACGCCTGAATCCACGATCACCACCTTCGCGCCGTGCGCGATCAGGTCTTGGGTAATGGCCAGCCCGATTCCCCGGGCGCCGCCGGTGACAACGGCGATGCGGCCGGACAGTTTTTTCTCGCTCAAGCCATTCTCCTCGTCAGGTCTGATTGTAGAACGCGTCGGCGTGAACATCGCGCGGCGCCAGGCCGCGCTCGAGCAGCATCGCGGTCGCGGCCTCGACCATCGGCGGGGGACCGGCGAGATAAGCCTTGTAGCCGCTGAAATCGCCAATGTCGGCAGCCACGGCCTGATGCACCAGGCCGCGACGGCGGTTTCCCGCCTGTTCCTCCGACAGCACCACTTGCCGCGAGAAATTCGGATGCTGCGCCGCAAGCCTGTCCAGCAGCTCCAGATGGTAAAGATCGCGCTCGCCGCGCACACCGAAGTACAGCTGTATCGGGGCGCCGTGCCCGCGTGCCAGCAGGGTGCGCAGAATCGATTCCACCGGGGCGAGACCCGAGCCCCCCGCCACCAGCAGCACCGGTCCTGAGTGCCGGTCGCGCAGGTACGATACGCCCAGCGGGCCGGACACGCGTACGCCCTCCCCGGCCTTGAGGTGATCGGCGACGAAATTGGACGTCTTGCCGCCCGCCATGCGGCGGATCTGAAACACCAGTTCCGCCTCGGCGGGCGTATTGGCCATCGAATAATGACGCGACAAGCCGGGCCCGAACTCCACCTGCGCATACTGGCCGGCCGAGAAAGCATACGGTCCGCCTGCTTCGATCGACAGCCGCACTTCGCGGATATCGTGGGTGAGCTGTGTCAGCGCGGCAACCCGGCAGCGCATCACGCGCGACGGATGCAGCACGATCTCCCCGGGATCAATACGGCGTATCGCGGTGTCGCCCCATACCTGGGTGCGGCAGCCAAGTATGACATTGCGCGCGCGTTCCTCCGGTCCGAGGGCGTGCTCCGAGTACTCGAGTTCGAAAATATCGCCCGACAGGTACTCGCATTTGCAACTGCCGCAGTTGCCGGCCTGGCAGCTATAGGGAAATGCCACGCCTGAGCGCAGGCAGGCCTCGAGCACCGTCTCCCCCGGTTCGGCCTCGATCCGCTCGCCGCTGTCTGCAAGTTCGATGCTGTGGCTCACGATGGGATCACAATGCGTGAATGCTGCGGGTGAACGCCTGCGTGAACGCGAGCGGCTGGCGGCGAAAAGCGCGCAAGCCGGGAGTCAGTCAGGCAGCGGGGCAGGTGCTCCAAGCAGGTGCTGGAATTTACAGCATGGAAGATTACGGTATACGGAAAAAACAAGGGGCGCCGGCGCGCCCCTTGTCCTTGCGGCCGTGAGCCACGACGGCTCACGCACCCCCGGCATCAGGTGTGGTAAGCGGTCTCGCCGTGTGAATTTACGTCGAGGCCTTCGCGCTCCTCCTCCTCGGTGACGCGCAGCCCGACCAGCACATCCGCAATCTTGTAGGCGATGTAAGCCACCACGGCCGACCAGACGATGGTCACACCGACTGCCTTGCACTGGACCCAGAGCTGCTCGCCAATGCTGGAGAAGCCCGTTTTCGCGGTGACCCAGTCGGTGACGAAGCCCGGCCCGCCCAGATCCGGCGAATTGAATATGCCGGTCATCAGTGCGCCGAGAATCCCGCCGACCGCGTGCACGCCGAACACGTCCAGCGAATCGTCCGCGCCCAGCATTTTCTTCAGGCCGTTGACGCCCCACAGGCAGATCGCACCGGCCGCAACACCGATGACGAACGCGCCGGGGATGCCGACGTTGCCTGCGGCCGGGGTGATGGCCACCAGACCGGCCACCGCGCCGGACGCCGCGCCCAGCATTGAGGGCTTGCCTTTGAACAGCCACTCGAGGAACGTCCAGGAAAGCACCGCGCAAGCCGTCGCAAGGAAGGTGTTAATGAATGCCAGTGCGGCGAAGTTATTCGCTTCCAGAGCGGAACCGGCATTGAACCCGAACCACCCCATCCACAGCAGCGATGCGCCTATCATGGTCATGGTGAGGTTGTGCGGCGTCATGGCTTCCTTGCCATAACCGATCCGCTTGCCCATCACGCAGGCGCCGACCAGGCCGGCGATACCGGCATTGATGTGCACCACCGTGCCGCCGGCAAAGTCGAGCGCACCCCATTGCCAGATGAGGCCGGCCTTGGCGTTCTGCGCATCCACCACGCTCGCCGCGGTGTAAGCATCGGGACCGGGCCAGAACCAGACCATGTGCGCGATCGGCGCGTAGGCAAAGGTGAACCACAGCACGGTGAAGAGCAGCACTGCCGAGAACTTCGCGCGCTCGGCAAACGCGCCGAGGATCAGGCAGCAGGTAATCGCGGCAAAGGTCGCCTGGAAGGCAACGTAAGCCAGCTCGGGAATCGGCGTGTTCTTGCTGAAGGTGGCCGCCATGGCGAATTCGCCCTTGGCCGAATCGAAGGTGCCTTTCAGGAACAACCTGTCGAGACTGCCGAAGAAGGCATTCCCCTCGGTGAACGCCAGGCTGTAGCCGTAAACGCACCACAGCACCGTGACCAGGGAGAACACCACAAACACCTGCATCAGCATCGACAGCATATTTTTGGAGCGGACCATGCCCCCGTAGAACAGCCCCAGCGCCGGGATGCTCATCATCAGCACCAGCGCGGTGGACATCAGCATCCATGAGACGTCGCCCTTGTTGGGCTGCGGCGGGGCGGATGTGGCTGCGGGCGCCGCTGCAGCGCCGGCGGGTGCGGCAGCGGCAGGTGCCGCTGCCGGCGCGGGTGCCGCCTTCGCATCCGCGGGTGCGGCCTTTGTATCCTTTGCATCAGCGACCGCGGGCGCGCCCGGCGCAGCCTTGTCCTGCGCGCCGGCCGGTGCCATCCAGGCAAGCAGCGCGAGGAGGGAGAAAATTGCCATTAGTTTTTTCATTATCGCTTCTCCTAGAGCGCTTCCGCGCCGGTTTCACCGGTCCGTATCCGCACCACCTGTTCCAGCTCGGACACGAAAATCTTGCCATCGCCGATCTTGCCGGTGCTGGCGGATTTCTCGATCGCCTCGATGACCTGATCGAGAATATCTGTCTTGATGGCCGCCTCGATTTTGACCTTTGGCAGGAAGTCGACGACGTACTCGGCGCCGCGATACAGCTCGGTGTGACCTTTCTGTCTGCCAAAGCCCTTCACTTCGGTGACGGTGATTCCTGTCACGCCGACGGCCGACAGCGCCTCGCGTACTTCGTCGAGCTTGAAGGGCTTGATGATTGCCGTTACAAGTTTCATGGCTGGTTTCCTTTGTGCCCGCTTGGGTTACTGGTTTCGTGTCCGGACCGTGTTCGCGGCCTGCCCTGGTTGCCCCGGACCGGCGGGGTGCCGGTCCGGGGAACGTGCTCAGAACGTTTTGCTGACCGATAGCAGGATCGTGCTGTCGCTGGTGTCGCGGGTCTTCAGGTTGCCGCCGCCTTGCGTCTGCGCGGTGCGGTACACCTCCGGTTTGGCGTTGGTGTCGATGTAAGCGAGGCCCCAGGTCACGCCGAGCCAGTCCTTGGTGACGCCGATTTTCCAGTCGGTGTAGTTGAACAGGCTGTAATGCCGCACCGTCGCCTTGCCGATGTGGGTGACGAGGTTGAAACCGCCGCCCAGTTCGAACGTCGCACCGAGGTCCAGATAACTGGAGCCTTTCGAACCGCCGGCGTTGATCGGCGCGCAGCCCGTCGTGAGCGCGACCCCGTTGCCGTCGACGCCACAGGCGCCGCTGACGGTGTTGTTCCTGATGCCGAAATAGTCGGTGATCGAGTGCGAGTATTTGGCGGTGAACCACTTGTAGCTGGCGCCCAGATACACCTCGGTGTTGTCGTACTTGTCGCGGGTGGGCGTCAGATACCTCGCGCCAGGGTAGTAATACTGCAGCACGCCGACATCCAGGGTCAGGTCCTTCATCGCTTCGAATTTGTAACCGCCGTAGAAGTCCCATTCCATGCTGCCGTTGGCATAGTTCACGCCCAGGCCCGAGCCGTTGCTGCCGCCGTAGACATTGGAGGCCCAGGTGCCGGCGTAGAACCCGCTCGCATGCGAATAGTCGAAACCGCCCTGGATGGCCGGTTCCTTGAACGTCTGGGAAATGCCGCGGAAGCGGTAGTCGCTGAACAGCCCCACGTTGCCGGTGAAGGTGTGCGGCGACGTGGCCGCGGGCGCGGCCGCCTGGGCGAGCACGGCTCCGGGCGCGGACAGCGCCAGGGCAACGGCGGATGAGAGAAGCAGTTTTTTCATTGCGAATTCCCTTTCTGAGGACAAGGTGTGGTTGGACATGATCCGTTCAGCACGGCCTGTGCCAGCTTATAATTATTTCAAATTCAATAAGTTGCAAGCAAGGCCCGTTCTCTGGCACGACTTGGAGCACTATTTTGGTTCATACGACTTGGCCCGTGCACCATATTGAGGCTGTCGGCAAGCAGTCCATCAGGGCGTTACTAGGGGTGTGCTACTGGATTTCAAAGGAAAGTCACGATGCGTGAACCACCGTGGTTTCAGGAAATGAACGCGCGGATGCGGGAATTGCTCGCCCAAAGTCCGGCCAAAGATGTCGAAAAAAACATGCGCGCCATGCTGGCCGGATTTTTCGACAAGCTGGATCTGGTGACGCGGGAAGAATTTGATATTCAGGCCAAGGTACTTGCCCGAACCCGGGAAAAACTCGATGCGCTCGAAGCGCGGGTAGCCGAACTCGAATCCAAAGCGCGGCAACCCTAGCGGCCCGCCATGTCGCTCGCCGTGCTGCACAGCCGGGCGCTGGCCGGCATGGACGCGCCGGAGGTCACGGTCGAGGTCCATCTGGCGAATGGCCTCCCCTCATTCACCATCGTTGGCTTGCCGGATACTGAGGTCAAGGAAGCCCGGGACCGGGTGCGCGCCGCATTATCCAGTTGCCACTTCGATTTTCCGACGCGGCGAATCACCGTGAATCTCGCCCCGGCCGACCTGCCCAAAGAAAGCGGCCGCTTCGACCTGCCGATCGCGCTTGGCATCCTCGCCGCATCGGGGCAGCTTCCGGGCGATGCCTTTGTCAGATACGAATTCGCCGGTGAATTGTCGCTGACCGGGGAACTGCGACCGGTGCGCGGTGCGCTGGCCATGACTTACCGCGCCGCGCGCTGCGGGCGAGCGTTCGTGTTGCCGGCGCAGAGCGCCGCCGAAGCGAGGCTGGTGGGCGATGCCGAAGTTCTGGCCGCGGGCAGTCTCCTAGAAGTGTGCGCACACCTGCTGGGACGCGCCCAGCTTCCGGCGCATGCCGAGCCACGCACGCGCGTCGAACCTGGCTACGCCGACCTCGGCGATGTAAAAGGACAGGCGCATGTCAAGCGCGCGCTGGAGGTGGCTGCGGCCGGCGGCCACAGCGTGCTGATGGTCGGTCCGCCGGGCACCGGCAAGTCGATGCTGGCCGCACGCTTTCCCGGCGTGTTGCCTCCCATGAGCGAGGCCGAGGCGCTTGAATCCGCGGCGCTGCAATCGCTGGGCACCGCGGGATTCGGGCTGGAGAATTGGAAACGCAGGCCGTTCCGCTCGCCGCACCACTCCGCCTCCAGTGTCGCGCTGGTCGGTGGCGGCAGCGATCCGCGGCCCGGCGAGATTTCACTCGCCCACCACGGCGTGCTGTTCCTGGACGAGCTACCGGAGTTCGATCGCCGCGTTCTCGAAGTGCTGCGTGAGCCGCTCGAATCGGGGCGCGTGGCCATCTCGCGGGCGGCGCGCCAGGCGGAATTCCCGGCGCGCTTTCAACTCCTTGCGGCGATGAATCCCTGTCCCTGCGGCTACCTCGGCCATTACAGCGGCCGTTGCCGCTGCACCCCGGACCAGGTGGTGCGCTATCGCGGCAGGCTGTCCGGCCCGTTGCTGGATCGCATCGACATCCAGGTCGAGGTGCCGGCGGTGCGCGAAGACGAGTTGATGGGTCGGGCTGCGGGCGAACGATCGGCGGCGGTGCGGGAACGGGTCGAGCAGGCGCGCAATCGCCAACTGCAGCGGCAGGGCAAATCCAACGCCCAACTGGACAGCGGCGAAATCGACACGCTGTGCAAAGCCGACGACAAGGCGCTCGCCCTGCTGCGGCAGGCCATTTCGCGACTGCATCTGTCGGCGCGCGCCTACCACCGGGTGCTGAAGCTGGCCCGCACCATCGCCGACCTGGGCCACAGCGAGGTGATCGGCGTCACGCACCTGGCCGAGGCGGTGCAGTACCGGCGCCTTGACCGGACGGCATAGCGCGCGCCATTCTCTCGCCATGGCCACCTATGCGATCGGCGATGTGCAGGGCTGCTACGACGAACTGCGCCGCCTGCTGGACCTGACCGGCTTCGATGCGGCCCGGGACCGCCTCTGGTTCGTCGGCGACCTGGTCAACCGCGGGCCGCAGTCGCTTGATACCTTGCGTTTCGTCCGGGGCCTCGGGGCGAGCGCGATCACGGTGCTCGGCAATCATGATTTGCATCTTCTCGTGCTCGCGCAGGGCCTCGCCAAAGCGCGCCAGGACGACACCCTGGATGGCGTGCTGGCGGCGCCGGACCGCGAGGCGCTGCTCGACTGGCTGCGCGCGTTGCCCTTGCTGCATCTCGAGCATGGCCTGGTGATGGTGCATGCCGGGCTGCTGCCGCAATGGAGCGTGGCCACAGCGCGCGCGCTTGCGGACGAGGTTGAAACGGCGCTGCGCGGCGCGCGCTACCGCGAGTTTCTGGCGCAGTTGTACGGCAGCGAGCCTGCCGCCTGGGACGATGCACTGGCTGGCGCGGACCGGCTGCGGGTAATCGTCAACGCCATGACGCGGATGCGCTTTTGCACACCCCAGGGGGTGATGGACTTTCACGCCAAGGGCGAGACGGCTGCGGCCCCCCCCGGGTTCATGCCCTGGTTCGATGTGCCCGGCCGCGCCAGTGGCGGGCATGCCGTCATCTGCGGCCACTGGTCGGCGCTCGGCCTGCAGCTGCGGCCCGATTTGCTGGCCATCGATTCAGGGTGCGTCTGGGGCGGCGCGTTGAGCGCATTGCGCCTGGAAGACCGGCGCGTGTTTCAGGTGCCCTGCGCCGCGCAGCGGCGCTCGTAAAGAACCCCGCGCAGCGGCGCTGGTAAAAACAGTCCGCGCAGCGGTGCTGGAAAAAACAATCCGCGCAGCGGCGCGTACGCGATGTCTCGTCAGCGCCGCGGCTGCGGCGCCGCCACCCCGAGCGCGGCGGCGATGGCGCCTTCCGCTTTGCCGGCCAGCGTGCGCCGCGTCTCGCCTTCGGCCGGCAGCAGCCCGAGAAACTCCACGCGCGCGATGATGCGCCGGGCCGACACGATGCGCCACGTCGATTCGAGCAAAGACGTTTCGCCAACGTAGCCGGCGGCATCGGTGTGCCGGCCCTGCGGGTCCTGGTAGCGAAGCGCGACCGGTTGCAGGGTCGCGGCGGCGTCGATCACCGGCTGAAACAGCGCGGCATGAAACCGCTTCAGGGTGCGGCCATAGGTGGTGACGCCCTCGGGACACACGGCAATCAGCACGCCGCTCGCCAATGAGTGCGTCAGCCGTTCCTTCAGGCGGCGCGCGGAGGCGCCTTTGCCACGCTCGATGTAGAGGGTGCCGACGCGTGCGCACAGCCAGCCGACCAGCGGCCAGGAGCGGATTTCGGATTTGGCGACGAAGATGGCCGGATGGAGCGAGTCGATGACGAAGATGTCGAGCCAGGAGATATGATTGGTGACCAGCATGCAGCGCCCGGGCAGTGCCGCGGGAAGGGCTTCGGCGTGCACCGAGATGGCCAGGATGCGCAGCAGCCGGCGTGACCACGCCCGGACCATCTGCCTGCGTCGCTGCGGCGACATGCGCGGATAATGCAGCCGGACGATCCACAGTCCGGCCAGCAAATGGATCAACAGTCGCGTGAGCCGCAGGATTCGTAAAGGCAATGGCGCGACGTTGCCTGGCATCTTGTGGAATCAGGTTGAGCTGCGATGGGATCGCCCAGGACGACGATGATGGCTTGGCCTTTGGACAGTTGCTTTGCAGCTGCGAGGTTGAGCGGCCGCCGGTTGTGTTCGAACGGCCTGGACAAGAGAGGGCTGGTGGCGGTGCGCATCGCGAAGCCGTCCGGCAAGAATTGGCGCTACGGCGATCGGCGACCGTCAATATCGCTGGAATCGATGAACGTCCGAATCGCTTTGACAAACGAATCGAAATCACCAAGGCCGTCCTTGATCGATGCGTGGACGATCCCCCAGTTCACAGTCTGGTATTGGTGTTGTAGACGATTTCTCAGGCCCGAGGCCATGATCAGGTTTCTTGCAAGACCCGCATCAATCACACGATTGTCGGCCAGCAGCGCGAAGCCCTCGGCGTAGGTGTCCGGCACCTTCGCGCCAATGTGCGAAATAACATGCGCCGCAACGTCGAAAGCGCCTTGCACTGCCTGGCACAGATTGTTGCCGAGAATGTCGCGCAAATCTTCATCGCCTGACAGAATGTCCGCCGATGCGGGAAGCTTGGAGCGAAGGCGCGCAGCGTGATGTCTGACCGCGTCGAGCTTCCGCAGAAGAAGCTCGCGATCAATCATCGTACCCTCTCCTCAAGAATGCGCCGTTGGTAAGGCGCAATATCTTCGCGCTCGGAAACCATCCTTGCGATTATCGAACCCAGAGCGGGGCTGCCGGCGCCCACCACAATCCGTCCATGTCGCAATACCTGCGAGACCAGATGACTGGGGGCCGACAAAAGGTCCACCAGATCGGTGTCCGCCCGTAGCTCGGCAGCAATCAACGCCTCAAGTCGCTGCCGCTGTTGTTCATGCAATGGCGCGTCGAGCGCGATCGCGAGATCGACATCGCTTGAAGTCCGGGGGCGCCCGAATGCCCGCGAGCCAAACAGTACGACCACGCACGGCATGATGGCGCCTCCAAACTCTTGTGTAACTACGGAGGAGAGGACCGCGGGTACACGCCGCTCAAGCTCGGATGAATCAAAACTGCTCATGTGACGAATCCTGCCCGCCTGCCGATAGATACATGGTCGATGGCTGCGGGGCCGTTGCCCGCGGCGCCTGGATGGTCGATAGGGAATCACCATCCCGCCCGCCGCTTCGCTCCGGACACCCTTCCTCACGGAAGCTTACCAATACCCATAACTTTCGCAAGCCGCAACCATCCGGGCCGCGCTGCAAGTTTAATAATTTGAAACTTTGTGTATGGAGGGAGCCCGTATATATTGGGCTTCGCGCATATTATATTATTAAAATAGATATATTTTACGGGATAAATACCGGCCCCGCCGCACGGCCCGGCTCAGTGCGTCACGCGCGTCGTGCCGCCCCCCGACAGCAGGCGCACCCGGTCGCCCGGTTTGAAGGCCTCGTCGGCCTCCTGGGTGATGGCGCGCAAATCGCCATTGTCCAGGCGAACGGTGATCTCCAGGCCGTCCTTGCGGGTGACGCGCTCCTCCAGCACGTTGCCGGCAACGCCGCCCGCCACGGCGCCCAGTATCGAGCCGATGGTGGTGCCCCTGCCGCCGCCGACGTTGCTTCCGGCCAGGCCGCCGGTCGCGCCGCCGGCGATTGCGCCCACGCCGGAGCGCGAGCCTTCGATGCTTACCTGCCGCACCGATTCGACCACGCCGAGACGGACTGTCTGCTCACTGCGCGCCTGGCGCGGCGAGTAAACGCTCCCGGAACTGGAGGAGGCGCACCCGCCCAGTATCACGGCAGACAGGGTAACGAGCGCGACGGCGGCGGAAGCGAGCGTGTTCATGGCCGTGGACTTTCCGAAAATCCGTGCTTCAGTATCTGTCGTTGAACTACAGGGTGGCGTTGAACTTTCGCACTCTTGAACTACAGGGCCTGAGCGACGCCTGGGAAACAAACCAGGTGGGCACGTGGCGTTGAACTTTCGCACTCTTGAACTACAGGGCCGCGCCAAATTCCTTCTTGTATCGCGCGACGATTTCATCGCGGCTGATGAGATGGTTCTGACCGCCGCTCGAGCCGATCTTGAACGAACCCATCAACGAGGCGATCCGTCCCGTCGTCTGCCAGTCGCGGCCGGTGGCGATGCCGTACAGCAGGCCGGCGCGGTAGGCGTCGCCGCAACCGGTCGGGTCCACCACCTTGTCCGCCTTCACGCAGGGTATGTCCAGGCGCTTCCCCCTGGCGTGGATGATCGATCCTTCACTGCCGCGGGTGACGACCAGGGCATCCACCATGGCGGCAATGTCCTCGAGGCGACGGCCGGTCTTCTCCTCGAGCATCTTCCCCTCATAGTCATTGACCGCGACATAGCTCGCTTGTTCCACGAAACCCAGCAGCTCGGCTCCGGAGAACATCGGCAAACCCTGGCCCGGGTCGAACATGAATGGAATGCCGTGCCGTGCCAGGGCTGCGGCGTGCTGCAGCATGCCGTCGCGCCCGTCCGGGGCGATGATGGCGAGGCTGGCGAGGGATTGGTCCGTCACCACGTTCAGATGCGAGTGGTTCATCGCGCCGGGGTGGAACGCGGTGATCTGGTTGTCGTCCAGATCGGTGGTGATGAAGGCTTGCGCGGTCAGGGTGTCGGGCACCACTTTTACATGACTGCGACTCAGTCCCAGGCCGTCGAGCCGCCTGATGTAGGGATCGGCGTCTTCGCCGACGGTGGCCATGATGAGCGGCTCGCCGCCCAGCAGCTTCAGGTTATAGGCGATGTTGCCGGCGCAGCCGCCGTAGTTGCGCTGCAGCTGCGGGACCAGGAAAGCCACGTTGAGGATGTGGATCTGGTCGGGGAGGATGTGTTCCTTGAAGCGGCCTTCGAAAACCATGATGTTGTCGTAGGCGATCGAGCCGCAGATCAGGGTGGGCATGAGCATTCCTCGCGCGCCGGCACGCATGGGTGTTGGAGGGCTGCGAAGCATAGCGGAAATCGAACGCCGCTACAGTCGTCCTGGGCTGCGCGAGAGCCCGTCCTCGCCGCGGCAGGCGCCCGGCACGTCACGGGTAAAACAGGTACAGCCGGTAGCCGGTCGCTTTCAATTCCGCCGCCTCGATGAACACCTTGACCGGCACTTCGGCGCCCGGCGCAAATCCCTGGTCGAGTGCCGCGCCGCGCGGCAGATAGTCGCGTGCCGTGAGGATGCGCCGGGCCACCGGCTGGTCTTCGGTATTGGTCAAGGTCAGTTCCAGCGCGGGATAGGCTTGCAGAAAGACGGCGCGGTTGCGCAAGGTCGCCGTGAGCACCATGGTGTTCGGGTTGGTGGTGTCGGCCTGCAGGTCCGACGTCTCGATGCTCATCAGTTCGGCGCGGCGCGGCAACGGCACGCTGCAGCCCAGTTCGCCGCAAATTTTCGTCAGCCAGATTTTCGTCTCGGGAAAGAGCAGTGCCACTTCGCCGCGAAAGTAAAGCACTGCCTGTGCGAGCAGCAGGATCAGCAGCACCGCGCTCGCCGGCCACCACATCCAGCGCCGCGAAGGGGGGCGCACCGCGCCGAAATCGAATGCCGCCGCCGGAGCGGCGCCGGGGCCGGCTATCGTGCCCGAGGTTCGAGCCGGCGACGGCTGCCACGCCGGCGCTTGCGGACGATCCGCATGCGCGACAGGGGTCTCCCCGGCGGCCGCATCGTTCCGGTGCAACGGATCTGCTGCGATTTCAGCGGGCGGAATAACTTCAACTTCGGGGGCTGATGGTTCGTTCTGCGCCTTGGTCTGCGTCTGGTCCTGCGGCATCGCGGCGAATTGTTTCGCCGGCTCGGTTGCCGCCGGGTATGACGGTTCAGCGCGCGGCCCGATTTGTAATCCGGCCGCAGCCGGCTCGAGCAGTGCCGCGCGCCCGTTGAAGACCAGTCTGCAGTGGCCGCAGCGCACCTGGCCGGAGCAGGCCGCAAGAAGTGCTTCGGTGACACGGAAGGCGGTCGCGCAATGCGGGCACCGGGTGATCATCGGCCTACCCGGAACGGGTTCGTCAAGGACCGGAACGGGTTCGTCAAGGACCGGAACGGGTTCGCCAAGGAGCGGAACGGGTTCGCCAAGGACCGGAACGGGTTCGTCATCGTCTTACACCGGGCAGACACAGCCAGCCCTCATCGGCTGCCGGTTCACCCATCTCGAACCAGGGAGAAAAAATCCCGGCCATTTCGCGATGCTGATGCGCCAGCAGCCCCGACAGCGCCAGCAGGCCGCCGCGGCGCGCATGCGAGGCGAGCAGCGGCGCGAGCAGTTTGAGGGGGTTGGCGAGAATGTTGGCCACAACCAGATCGGCTTTCACCGACAGGGGAGCAGTCGTATCGAGGAATTCGCAGCGAACACGATTTTGCGCAGCATTGGCTTTCGCCGCGGCCACGGCGCCTGCGTCGATATCGACGCCGATGGCACGGGCAGCGCCGAATTTCAGCGCAGCGATGGCCAGAATGCCGGAGCCACATCCGTAGTCAAGCACCGTCTCCCCGCCGCGCACGCTCGCCTCCAGCCAGCGCAGGCAAAGGCGCGTGGTGGCGTGACTGCCGGTGCCGAAGGCGATGCCCGGATCGAGCGTGAGATTGACGGCGCCGGGATCGGCGGCCGGGCACCACGATGGCACGATCCACAGACGCGATGAAATGCGGATCGGCTCGAATTGGCTTTGCGTTATTCGCACCCAGTCCTGGTCGGATACGAACTGTTCGTCGATCCGCTGCGGCGGCGGCACCCCGGCGCTCGCGCAGGCTTCGCGCAGCAAGGCGGCGGGCGGCGGATTCTCCGGGCAGAGTGCGGTGAGGCGCAGCCGTAGCCACGCTCCCTGCTCGCCCGGCTCGTCGAACACCGGCTGCTCCTCGGGCGTGCCGGCCAGCGCATCCTCCGCCGTCACCGACAGTGCGCCCGCCTCGAGCAGCGCGTCGCCCAGTACATCGGCATCGCTCGCGTCGATTTCGAAGACGAGCGAGACGAAAGGCATGTTCAGGCCACTTCTTTTTTCTTCTGTGCCGCGAGCTTCTGCTCCAGATAATGGATGCCCGTTCCGCCCTTGACGACCCGCGCATCGAGCAGCAATTCCTGATGCAGCGGGATGTTGGTCTGGATGCCCTCCACCACCATCTCCGAGAGCGCGATGCGCATTCGTCGCAGCGCCTGATCGCGGTCACGGCCGTAGGCGATGATCTTGCCGATCAGCGAATCATAGTTGGGCGGCACCGTGTAGCCCTGGTACACGTGCGAGTCGACGCGGATGCCGGGCCCGCCCGGCGGGTGGTAGGCGTCGATGCGCCCCGGCGAAGGCGTGAACGTGAAGGGATCCTCGGCGTTGATGCGGCATTCAATGGCGTGTCCGGTGAAGACGATGTCGCGTTGCCGGGCCACCAGCTTCTCGCCCGCGGCAATGCGGATCTGCTCCTGCACGATATCGATGCCGGTGATCATTTCGGTGATCGGATGCTCGACCTGCACCCGCGTGTTCATTTCGATGAAGAAAAACTCATTTTCCTCGAACAGAAATTCGAACGTGCCGGCACCCCGATAGCCGATTTTCCTGCAGGCTTCGACACAGCGCTCGCCGAGCCGGGTGCGCAGCCGCGGCGCAAGGTCGGATGCCGGCGCCTCTTCCATCACTTTCTGGTGGCGCCGCTGCATCGAACAATCGCGCTCTCCCAGGTGAATGGCATTCTTGTGAGCGTCCGCCAGCACCTGGATCTCGATGTGGCGGGGATTCTCCAGGTACTTCTCCAGGTACAGCATCGGATTGCCGAAAGCCGCGTCGGCTTCCGCACGGGTCAGGTTGACGGCGTTTTTCAATGCGGCCTCGGTGTGCACTACGCGCATGCCGCGACCGCCCCCGCCGCCGGCCGCCTTGATGATCACCGGGTAGCCGATGCGCCGGGCGATTTTGACCACCTCCCCGGGTTCGGCGGGCAACGGCCCGTCGGAACCCGGGACGCAGGCGATGCCGGCCTTGATCATGGTTTGCCTGGCGCTGACCTTGTCGCCCATCAGCCGGATCGTCTCGGGTCGCGGCCCGATGAATACGAAGCCGCTTTTCTCGACCCGCTCGGCGAAGTCCGCGTTTTCGGAGAGAAACCCGTATCCCGGATGGATCGCCTGGGCGTCGGTGACCTCGGCTGCGCTGATGATGGCGGGAATGTTGAGATAGCTTGCCTGGGCCGGCGGCGGCCCGATGCAGACCGACTCGTCCGCCAGCTTCACGTACTTGGCTTCGCGGTCGGCCTCCGAGTGCACCACCACCGTCTTGATTCCCATGTCGCGGCAGGCGCGCTGGATTCGCAGGGCAATCTCGCCGCGATTGGCGATCAGGATTTTCTCGAACATCAGTTAAAAGCCCTGCCGAAAAGTGAATGGTATGCCGCGCAGCCGAAGTCGCAGGCGGACGGCGAAGCCGGCGCCTGTGCTCCGGACTGTCAGCCGATGACGAAAAGCGGTTCGCCGTATTCGACCGGCTGACCGCTTTCGACCAGGACCGCCTTGATCGTCCCGTCGGCGTCGGCCTCGATTTCATTCATCAGCTTCATCGCCTCGATGATGCAGATGATTTCGCCCTTTTTGACCGGATCGCCGGTTTCCACGAAGGGCTTCTCCGTCGGTGACGCCGCCCGGTAAAACGTGCCGACCATCGGCGCTTTCACCACGTGGCCTTCGAGCTCGTGCGGGATGACGAGCGCGCCCGGAGCCGGCAGGACCGGCGCGGCCGGCGGGGCGCCGATGACAGCGGCAGCCGGCGCCATGTAGGACATTTCCCTGCCGGGCGCGAGGTTTTTGACGATGCGGACTTTTTCCTCGCCCTCCGTAACCTCAAGCTCGGCGATACCGGACTCCTGGACGAGATCGATGAGTTTTTTTAACTTCCTTAAATCCATTTTGATCCTTTGGCCGGCCGCTATCGCGGCGCGCGAACCGTGCGGGCGGTCATTGCCGCCGCAGCACGAAATCGAGCGCGAGGTCGTAACCGTGACTGCCCAGGCCGCAGATCGTGCCTAGCGCGAGATCCGAGAAATAGGAGTGCTGGCGGAACGACTCGCGGGCGTGGATGTTCGATAAATGCACTTCGATGAACGGGATGGCCACCCCGGCAAGCGCATCGCGCAAGGCGATGCTGGTGTGGGTGTAGCCGCCGGGATTGATGATGATGAACTCCCTGCCCGCGGATTTTGCCGCATGGATCCGATCGATCAACGCGCCTTCATGGTTACTTTGAAAATGCTCCAGTTCCGCGTGGCGTGTTGCGGCCGTCTGCTGCAACCGGGCAACGATCTGATCCAGACGCTCGCCACCATAAATTTCAGGCTCGCGCGTCCCGAGTAGATTCAGGTTGGGCCCATTGAGCAGCAGGATTTTCCGCAGGGGACGGAGGCCGGCGGGACGTTTGGAGATCGCCATCGAACGATTTTGCACCAACGTCGGTCAATGTGTCCACATAACCGGGGAAACCCGTCTAATTTGCGCCCTCGCTCTTGGTCAGGACGGGCCGGATCAGGATTTCCAGTTCTGCCTCGCTGAGCGCGCCCAGGCGCGTCGTGAGCAGACGGCCATTGCGATCGAGGACCAGGGTGTAGGGCAGCGCCCCGCTCTTATTGCCTAACTTTCGGGCCAGGTCGATGGCGTCGATACCGCCTATGAGGAGCGGATAACCGACCTTTATATTTTTTAGAAAATCAGCGACGTTCTGTATAGAATCGACGGCGATACCGACAACTTGAACCCCATTCGAAGCATATCGTTGTCCAATTTTGTGCAGAATCGGCATTTCTTCGCGACACGGCGCACACCAGGTCGCCCAGAAGTTGATGATCAGCACCTTGTTGTCCCATTGCGCCAGTGACTGCAGCTTGCCGGCGGCATCCGGCAGGGCCAGTCCGTGCAAGGCGGCGACCGTGTCCTGGCGGGCGCCGCTGATCGTCCCACGGGACCAGTAAAAACCGCTCACCCCGGCCAGCGCGGCAACCCCACCGAAGACGACGGCCAACACGAGGCGGTTACGCGGCAATTCAGTCATCCGCCGCAACGAGCTGCCTCACCGCGGCAAGCGCAGCGCGCTCGATGGGCCTGCCGCCGGCGGTGGCGGTGATGGTTGTGCGTTCATCGTTGAGCGGGTGAACAGCCAGGTTGACCGACACGCCGTGCCAGTCGATAGTCAGCAGCGAAATCAATCGGGACTGATCGCCGGCGAAATACCGCTCGGTGGTCGCGGCATAAGGGATGCCCTGGTTCAGGAGAAACAATTCCACCGACTTGACGTCCTCCGCGAACAATTGCAGGTCGATGTCGCCGTAGCGGCCGGCGATGCCCTTCAGCACGGCGCCGGCCAGGTGAGGGCGAAACGCGGACAACGCCTGCATCACTTCCAGTGCCGATCTTCGCAGCGACTGGATCCGATCGCGCTGCTCGGTGTCCTGATAAAGCGCCTGGTAAGCGCGTAACTCGGCTTCGATCTGGGCATCGTCCGGCAGCGCCTGGCTGTCCGGGGCGCCCAACTGACGGGCCGCTTTTCGCTTGGCCACCGAGAAATTCCCGACACCGTCCTTGGCCATGATGCGCGCCGCCGCCGCGGCGATGCGCTGGCGCATCTGCTCGTTGCGCTGGCGCAAGGGCTCGTTGCGCTGGCGCAAGGGCTCGTTGCGCTGGCGCAAGGGTTCGTTGCGCTGGCGCAAGGGCTCGTTGCGCTGGCGCAAGGGTTCGTTGCGCTGGCGGGAATCGTTTCGATGGCGCATGGGAGGGGTTGAGCAGGCGGCGAGTGGCCCTGCAGCATCCGGGAATTCAACATCAATGCCCCCGGGGTACAGCAGAACCGCGAGGGCGCATTGCGCCATCATACCGCCCGCTGCTGCTGGGCTACAATCTTGAGAGCCGTCGAGAAATGCGGCATTCGCTGCATCTTCCGCCGGCTCTCCTCCCCAGGCTTTTTTCTGCATGCATATTCACATCCTCGGCATTTGCGGCACCTTCATGGGCGGCCTCGCGGCGCTGGCTGGTGAGCGCGGCCACCGCGTGACCGGCTGCGACGCCAACGTGTATCCACCCATGAGCACTCAGCTCACCAATCTTGGCATCGATCTGGTGGAAGGTTTCGGAGCGGAGCAACTGGCGATTGGGCCGGATCTGTGGGTGATCGGCAACGTGGTCACGCGTGGCAATCCCTTGATGGAGGCTATTCTCGACGCCGGGCAGCGCTATGTGTCCGGTCCGCAATGGCTGGCGGAAACGTTGCTGGCAGATAAGTGGGTGCTTGCAGTTGCGGGAACCCACGGTAAGACGACCACTTCGTCGATGCTGGCGTGGATTCTCGAAGCCAATGGCCGGCGCCCCGGATTCCTCATTGGCGGGGTGCCGCAGAATTTCGGCATTTCGGCGCGCATCACCGACAGCCGGTATTTCGTCATTGAGGCAGATGAATACGACACCGCTTTCTTCGACAAGCGGTCCAAGTTCGTGCATTACCGTGCGAAAACCGCGGTGATCAACAACCTTGAGCTCGATCATGCTGATATCTTCGCCGATCTTGCAGCTATTGAGACCCAATTTCATCATTTTGTCCGAACTGTGCCTGCCTCCGGGCGAATCATCGCCAATGGCCTTGAGGATGCGGTCGAGCGGGTGTTGGGACGTGGCTGCTGGACACCGGTGGAGCGCCTCGGGGTGATCCAGGGGTGGGACGCACAGGATCGTGGCGACGGCTCGTTCGAGGTGATGTTTGCCGGCGTCGCAGTGGGCAGGGTGGGCTGGGAATTGCTCGGTCGCCATAACCAGATGAATGCGCTGGCTGCCATCGGCGCGGCGCGTCACGCCGGCGTCGCGCCAGAGGCGGCGGCGGCGGCACTCGGGGACTTTCGCAACGTGCGCAGGCGCATGGAACTGCGCGGCGCGGCGCGGGGCGTGCAGGTGTACGACGATTTCGCGCACCACCCGACCGCCATCGCGGCCACCATAGCAGGCCTGCGCAGCAAGATCGGCGCGCAGCGCATCCTGGCGGTGCTCGAGCCGCGCTCCAATACCATGAAGCTGGGCGTGATGAAGGCAGTCCTCCCCGGCAGCCTTGATGCGGCGGATAAAATTTTCTGCTTCACTGGCGGGCTCGGCTGGGATGCGCGCCAGGCGCTCGCGCCGCTGGGTGCAAAAGCGCGCTGCGAAGAAAATATCGACGCCCTGGTCGCGGCCATCGTCGCGGATGCCCGCCCCGGCGATCACATCCTCGCGATGTCGAACGGCGGCTTCGGCGGCATTCACGAAAAAATTCTTGCCGCCCTCGACAGCGGCCCGGAAACACGGCTCCCCTGAGCGCGTCACGCCCCCGATGCTCATCTACCTGCACGGCTTCAACAGTTCTCCGGATTCGACCAAGGCGCGGTTGCTGGGGGGCGTACTGGCACAGGCGGGACTGGGCGCGCGCTACGCCTGCCCGGCGTTGCCGCATCTGCCCGACCAGGCCATCGCGACCATCGAGCGCTGCATGGCGGGCCGCGCCAGCGCCGATATCTGTTTCATCGGCAGTTCGCTCGGCGGTTTCTACGCGACCCATCTCGCGGAGAAACACCGCCTCAAGGCGGTGTTGATCAATCCCGCCGTCGAGCCGCACATCGGACTGCGCGCCCGTCTCGGCGCGCAACGGAATCTGTACACTGGCGAGGCGTACCGGCTCACCGAGGAGCACCTGCGGCAATGGCAGCGCCTCGAGGTGCCCCGCGTCACCCCCGAGCACTATCTATTGCTGGTCGAAACCGATGATGAGGTCCTGGACTACCGCGCCGCGGTGAGGAAGTTCCGCGGCGCCAGGCAGTTGGTGATCCAGGGCGGCGACCACTCCTTGCAGAGTTTCCCCGAACAAATTCCGCTCATCCTGGAATTTGCCGGATTCCCGCCGCTCGCCCGGTAAGGGATTGCGCTGGCCGCCGCGCCGCCGCGCCGCCGGGCCGCCCGTCTCCGAGGAAATATTCGAAACTTATTCCAGGGATGGGCAAATGCAACGCGGCCTGACGGGAAATTAATTATCTTAACAGATATAATTCTCCTGACCCTGGGCCGCTCGATCGAGCGCCGCCATGCCGGGGTAAAATAACGGGCGCCGCGTATTCCGATCGAGGCGTTACAAACCGGAACATGCCGTGACTCCCACTGAACCGCCGCACGCCGCTGCCACGCCGCCGCAGCCGAAAGACAAGATGGCTCAGATATGGGCCGCCTCGATTCTCAACACGTTCCACGATTTTTACTTCAACGGGCTGTTCGGCAGCGCGCCGTGGCGGCGCACCCAGTACATGGGCTTGCCGATATACAAATGCCCGCTGGACCTGTGGGTCTATCAGGAGATCATCTTCGAGACGCGGCCCGATCTGATCGTGGAGACCGGCACCTTCATGGGAGCAAGCGCGCTCTACCTGGCGCATCTGTTCGATGCGCTGGGCCACGGCCGGGTGGTGACCATCGACACCCAGGCGAGCGCACAACCGGCGCATCCGCGGATCCGCTATGTGGCCGGTTCCAGCGCCAGCCCGGCGGTGATCGACGACGCCCTGGAAGGCAGAAAAAACGCCGAGCGGGTGATGGTCATTCTCGACTCGGACCATACCGAAGCGCATGTAACAAAGGAACTGGCCCTGCTGGCCAATGAAGTGAGCGTCGGCTGCTACCTGATCGTCGAGGACGGCAATATCAACGGCCACCCGGTGCTGCCTGACTTCGGTCCGGGGCCTTATGAGGCAGTGCAAAAATTCCTGGCGGCGAATCCCAATTTTGAAGTCGACCCGGCGCGCGAGAAATTCCTGCTGACGTTCAGCCCGGACGGATTTCTCAAGCGAACCTCGTAAGCGGTGCATGACAGAAAGCCTTTCCCGGCCCGCTTTCTCCTCCCGCTTGCTCCTTCCACGAATTTCGGATTCACTGCCCAGTGGCGCACGTTCTCTACGATGACAATGGTTCGTTCAAGGTCGGCAGCGTGCTGGCCGATGGCGACTCGTCCCTGCAGATCGAGGCGCCGCACGGCAAGCGCGCCAAGATCAAGGCCCGCGACGTGCTGCTGCGCTTCGCGGAACCGGCGCCGATCGCCCTGATGGCCCAGGCGGAGGCGCTCGCCGGCGACATTGACGTGGACTTTCTGTGGGAATGCTGCGGCGAGCCGGAATTCAGTTTTACCGACCTGGCGCGCGAGTACTGCGGCCGTGTCCCGACGCCGGTCGAAGCGGCGGGCGTGCTGATCCGGCTGCACTCCGCGCCGATGTACTTCCATCGCCGCGGCCGCGGGCTGTACCGCGCCGCCCCTCCCGATACGCTGAAGGCAGCACTCGCCGGGCTGGAAAAACGGCGCGCGCAGCAGGCGCAGATGGAGGCATGGGTCGGGCAATTGATCCGTTTCGAGATGCCCGACGCGCTGCGTCCGCTGCTCGCCGAATTGCTGTACCAGCCCGATCGCAACCGGCTCGAGACCAAGGCATTCGAGCAGGCCTGCGCCGCCACCGGATTGTCGGCGCCGAAGCTGGCCGAGCGCTGCGGCGCGCTGGGGTCGAGCCTCGATTACCACTACAACCGCTTCCTGTTCGAATACTTTCCCGCGGGTACCGGTTTCGCGGAGCTCGCGCCGCCTGAGGAAACGGCCGGACTGCCGCTCGCCGCGGTACGCGCGTTCAGTCTGGATGATGCCGCCACCACCGAAATCGACGACGCCTTCTCCGTGACGCCGCTGGACGCGGAGCGGGTGCGCATCGGCATTCACATTGCCGCGCCCGCGCTCGGTTTCCGTCCCGGCTCGGCGCTGGACCGGGTGGCGCGCAGCCGCCTGTCCACCGTGTACATGCCGGGCAACAAGATTACCATGCTGCCGGCCGAGGCCATCGCGCGCACCACCCTCGCCGAGGGACGAACCTGCGCGGCGCTGTCGCTCTATGTCGATGTGCGCCGCGCCGATTTCACCATCGAGAACCGCCACAGCTGCGTGGAACGCGTTCCGGTCGCGGCCAACCTGCGCCATCACAACCTGCAGTTCCTGGATGAGGCATTCATCGCCGGCGGGCAGGCCGGTGTGGCGTACGAGGAAGAACTGCGCCTGCTGTGGCAATTCGCCGTGGCGCTCGAGGCGCGGCGTGGCAAGTCATCCGGAGGCGATCGTCCCGAGTACAACTTCATGGTCGAGGGCATCGCTGAGAACGCGCGGGTAACCATCACCGAGCGCAGGCGCGGCACCCCCCTGGACAAGCTGGTGGCCGAGTTGATGATACTCGCCAACCAGACCTGGGGCAGGCTGCTCGATGACAACGGCCTAGCGGCCATCTACCGGGTGCAATCTTCGGGAAAGGTGCGCATGACCGCCGCCGCCGGTGAACACCAGGGACTCGGTATCAGCCATTACGCATGGGCGACGTCGCCGTTGCGCCGTTACGTCGATCTGGTCAACCAGTGGCAGCTGCTTGCCTTGCTCAGACAGGAGCCGGCCCCCTTCGACAAGAACGCGGACACCTTGCTCGCCGCGATCCACGATTTCGAGCTGACCTATGCCGCCTACGCCGAATTCCAGAACCGCATGGAGCACTACTGGTGTCTGCGCTGGCTGCTCCAGGAGGGCGTCCGGGTTGCGTCCGCGCAAGTGCTACGCGACAATTTGGTGAAGCTGGATCATTTGCCCCTCCACGCCCGGGTGCCTTCAATGCCGGGAGGCCTGGCCCCGGGCAGCCGCGTCCAGCTCGGCATCGCTGCGGTGGACCTTATAAACGCTGAATTGCAGTGTGTTTTTCTTCGACCCGAAGAAAGCTCACATCCAGAATTAAATACACCGTAGAATTTGCTGATTTTATTGATTTTAAGGTGCTGGATTGATCAGTCCGTCCACCTTCAAGGGGAATCTCCCGGCGCTGCGGATGCCGCTGCCGGAGTGGTTCCTGCGGCTGGACCGCCAGTCGCGCATTTTCACCCTGGCGCTGAGCGCGTCGCTGCTGTTGCACGCGGTGCTGCTGTCGCTTCATTTCCGTTTTCCCGACGCCGCGCGCAAGACCTCCTCGAACCAGCTCGAAGTGGTATTCGTCAATTCGAAGACGCGCTCGCGGCCTGTCAACCCCGAGGTGCTGGCGCAAGCCAATCTGGACGGCGGCGGCAACACCGATGAGAAACGCCGCGCCAAAACGCCCCTGCCGGTGTTGCGTAACAACCAGCCGGGCAATGATCTGAAGCAGGCCACGCGGCGGGTGCAGGAACTGGAAGCACGCCAGCAGCAACTGCTGCGGCAGACCGAGCCCAGGCCCAATCCGGTTCCGGACCGGCCGCAGGCTGTGCCGCAGCCGCAGCCTGAGCCCGCGCCTGCAATTGCAGGGCGCGACCTGGCGCACAGCGCGCTCGCCATCGCGCGGCTCGAAGCGCAGGTGTCCCGATCGCTGGAGGAATACAGCAAGCGGCCGCGCAAGCATTTCGTCGGCGCGCGCGCATCCGAGTACCGGTTCGCCCAGTACGTCGAGAGCTGGCGGCAGAAGATCGAGCGTATCGGCAACCTCAACTACCCCGAGAGCGCGCGCGGCCGCATCTACGGCAGCCTGCGCCTGTCGGTATCGATTCACCCGGATGGTTCTCTCGCCGGCGTGGAACTGGAGCGTTCATCCGGACACCCGGTGCTCGACCGCGCCGCGGAACGCATCGTGCAGATGGGAGCACCGTACGCACGTTTTCCGGACGACATCCGCAAGGACACCGACATCCTGGTCATCACCCGCACCTGGAATTTCGCCCAGGGCGACAAGCTGTCGAGCGACTGAACGCCGCTCTTCAAAGGCGCCTGCTCTTTTCTCCGCGCATGACTGATCGCTACGCCGTCATCGGCAATCCGGTGACACACAGCAAATCGCCGGCGATCCACGCGGCATTTGCGCGTGAAACGGGCGAGGACATCGACTACGCCACGCTGCCGGCGCCGCTCGACGCATTCGAGTGCGCGGTCAACGCGTTCCGCTCAGGCGGCGGCAAGGGCCTCAATGTCACCCTGCCGTTCAAACAGCAGGCTGCCCGCTATGCAACGCGTCTCTCTCCCCGGGCGCGCGCCGCGCAGGCGGTCAACACGCTGCGTTTCGACGCCGATGGCGTGTTCGGCGACAACACCGATGGCGCCGGCCTGGTGCGCGACCTGCGCGATGCGCTCGGCATGCCCATCGGCGGCAAGCGAGTGCTGCTGGTCGGCGCCGGCGGCGCTGCCCGCGGCGTCATCGAACCGCTGCTCGCCGAAGGCCCGGCGCAACTGGTGCTGGCCAATCGAACCGAAACGCGCGCGATGGAACTCGCCGCCGCGTTCGGCGGGCGCATTGTCGCAGCGAGTTTCCCTTCCCTGGCCGGCGGGCGGTTCGACATGGTGATCAACGCCACCTCGGCGAGTCTCCGCAACGACCATTTACACCTGCCCGCCGGCGTTTTCGGGCCCGGGTCTCTTGGCTACGACATGATGTACGGCAAGGGCGAGACGGTGTTCATGGCCGAGGCGCGCGCGGCCGGCGCCGGGCGCGTCGCCGACGGGCTGGGAATGCTGGTGGAGCAGGCGGCCGAATCGTTTTACGTCTGGCGCGGGGTGCGCCCGCGCACCGCCCCGGTGCTCGCGCAATTGCGCGGCTGAGCGCGGTGAGGACTGTGTTGCGCGCGGCCGGCATCGGCGTCGCGCTCGCCATTTGCGCCGGTTTGTTGTGGCTCACCGTCCTGTTTCTCCAGATACTCTACTGGACCGGTCACAACCCCGGCGAGACCAGCTTCATGCGCGCGCGGCTCGAGGCGCTGCGCGACAAGGATCCCAGGGTTGAACTGCGACACCGCTGGGTCGATTACAACCATATATCACGCCATCTGAAGCGCGCGGTCATCGCCGCGGAGGATGCCAGGTTCGCCGATCACGAAGGTTTCGACTGGGAGGGCATCCAGCGCGCCATCGAGCGCAACCGGGAAAAAGGCAAGCTGGTCGCCGGCGGCTCGACCATCACCCAGCAGCTGGCAAAGAACCTGTTTCTTTCGGGGGAGCGCAGCTTTCTGCGAAAGGGGCAGGAAGCCATCATCACCGGCCTGCTGGAGGCAACGATGGACAAGCGGCGCATTTTCGAGATCTATCTCAACGTCGTCGAATGGGGCGAGGGCGTGTTCGGTGCGGAAGCTGCCGCGCGGCACTACTACGGCGTGGGCGCGACCGCGTTGTCGCCTGAGCAGTCGGCGCGGCTCGCCGCAATGCTGCCGCGGCCGCGCTTTTATGATCGCAATCGCCAGTCGGCGTACCTCGCCCGTTACAGCGCCGCCATCCTCGCCAGAATGACCGCGGCGCAGATTCCCTGATGCGTCATTCGCAATCTGTAGCCCGGCGCCACGCGGGCAGATTGTGCTTCGTTTTGTCATCTGCCGGGGTTAGAATCGTTCCGGCCTTTTTCTTCCCCTCCGGCACCGCCGCCTTGCGCAGCAGCTTGGGCCACCATTCTTTGCGGCGCTTCAAATGACCGAGATCCTCAGTCCCAGGAAGGAGCTGGTTGATCTGCAGCAGGACCTGCGCGAGGTGCAGGAACTGATGCGCCGCCATCGCCTGGTGGAGAGCCTAGTCGGGCGGCAGGACATGCCGCGCCACGATCTGGTCGAGTCGCTGGTGCACAAGCAGAACGTCACCGAGCTGCGCGCCAAGCTCGACCGTGTGCACCCGGCCGACATCGCCTACATCCTCGAAGCATTGCCGCACGAGGAGCGCCTGGCCGTGTGGGATCTGGTCAAGGCCGAGCGCGACGGCGAGATCCTGCTGGAAGTATCCGATGCGGTGCGCGAAACGCTCATCAAGAGCATGGACCCGGAGGAGCTGGTCGCGGCCGCCGAACAGCTCGAGGCGGACGAGATCGCCGATCTCGCGCAGGACCTGCCCGAGGAAGTCATCCAGGACGTGTTTCAGGCGCTGCCGGTGGAGGAGCGCGAGCAGGTGCGCTCGGCGATGTCCTACCCGGAGGACTCGGTGGGTGCGCTGATGGATTTCGACGTCATCGGGGTGCGCGACGACATCACGGTGGAGGTGGTGACGCGTTATTTGCGCCGCTTCGACGAATTGCCCGACCACACCGACCAGTTGTTCGTGGTGGATCGGCAGCAGCGGCTGAAAGGCACGCTTCCCGTCAGCAAAGTCATTGTCGCCGGACTGGATGACCGGGTCAGCGCCATCCTCGCGACCGACGGCATCACGCTCTATCCGGACGACAAGGCGCAGGATGCCGCGCAGGCCTTCGAGCGCTACGACCTGGTATCGGCGGCCGTGGTCGATGGGGAGGGCAGACTGGTCGGCCGCGTCACGGTCGACCGGGTCGTCGATTTCATCCGCGAGCGGTCCGAGAGCGAAGCGCTGGCGCAGGCCGGTCTGGCCGAAGAGGAGGATGTTTTTTCCTCGGTCTGGGCCAGCGTGAAAAACCGCTGGGCCTGGCTGGCGATCAACCTGGTGACCGCCTTTGTGGCCTCGCGCGTCATCGGCGCCTTCGAAGGTTCCATCGAGCGGCTGGTCGCATTGGCCGCGCTGATGCCCATCGTCGCGGGCATCGGCGGCAATTCGGGCAATCAGACCATCACCCTGATCGTGCGCGCCATGGCCCTGGGGCAGGTGCACCGCGAGCATGGCAGGCAACTGCTGAAGAAAGAGATCGGCGTGGCGCTGGCGAACGGACTCATCTGGGGGGGCATGCTGGGCCTGATCGCCTGGTGGTTGTACGGGCGCTATACGCTCGGTCTGGTGATGACGGCGGCCATGACCCTGAACCTGCTGCTCGCGGCGACGGCCGGGGTGCTGATTCCCCTCACCTTGATCAAGCTGGGCCGCGATCCGGCTCTGGGTTCATCGGTTCTGATCACCGCCCTTACCGACAGCGGCGGATTTTTCATCTTTCTCGGACTGGCGACGCTGTTTTTGGTGTAAGGCGCCCGGCCCGGAGCGCCCTGTCCTGATGCGTACCGCATGGCGGGAGCGATCTTCTCGCGCGTGCTAAATTTCATGAGCCACTCGCACGGAGGCCATCATGTGGAAGGAGTTCAAGGAATTCGCCATGCGCGGCAATGTCGTCGACCTCGCGGTCGGCGTCGTCATTGGCGCGGCATTCGGCAAGATCGTCGATTCGCTGGTGAAGGACGTGGTCATGCCGCCCATCGGCATGGTGCTCGGAAAAGTGGATTTCTCGAACCTGTTTCTGGTTCTCAAGTCACCGGCCGTTCCCGGCGACCACACTACCGTCGAAGCGGCGCAGAAGGCCGGAGCGGTGACGCTCAACTACGGCGTTTTCATCAACAACGTGATCTCGTTCGTCATCGTCGCCTGGGCGGTATTCCTGTTGATCAAGCTGATCAACCGGCTGCGGCGCGAGGAACCCGCCCCGCCCGCGGCGCCGGCTGAACCGCCGGAAGAAGTGAAACTGCTGCGCGAGATACGCGATGCGCTGCGCAAGTGACCGGCAAAAGGGGATAAAATCGGGCATCAGCGATGCAATGCTTCTTTCTTACTGGAGAACGTGAATGCCGGCACCCCATGATCTGGTGATTCGAGGCGGCATGGTGGTGGACGGATCGGGCGGCGCGCCGCGCGAGGCCGATGTCGCAGTGAGCAACGGCCGCATTGCCGCGGTCGGCGAGGTCGCGGGCCGCGGCGCCGAGGAGATCGACGCCAAAGGTCTGCTCGTCACGCCCGGCTTTGTCGACATCCACACCCACTTCGACGGGCAGATCACCTGGTCGGATACGCTCTCGCCCTGTTCCGATCACGGCGTGACCTCGGTGTTGATGGGCAATTGCGGCGTGGGTTTCGCCCCCTGCCGCCCCGACCGTCGCCACATGCTGCTCGAACTGATGGAAGGGGTCGAGGACATTCCGGGCGTGGTCATGCAGGAAGGCATTCCCTGGAACTGGGAATCTTTTCCCGAATATCTGGACGCGCTGGAGCAGCGTCCCTGCGACGTCGATTTTGGCGCGATGGTGGCGCATGCCCCGATCCGCATCCACGTGATGGGCCGGCGCGGCGCCGACCGCGAGCCGGCGACCGCAAAGGACGTGGCGGAGATGGCGCGCATCGTCGGCGAGAGCGTTGCCGCCGGCGCCTTCGGCTTTTCGACCACCCGCTCGCTCAACAACCGCAGCCGCGACGGCAGTCTCGCGCCGACGGTCACCGCGGGGGAGGACGAGTTGCGCGCCATGGCCTGCGCCATGGGCGCGCTCGGCCGTGGCGTGATGGAGATGAACGATCAGTTTCTCGATGCCACGGCAAACGGCTCGGCCGAATTCGACATGATGCATCGCATCGTCAAGGCCTCGGGCCGGCCGCTTTCGTTCAGTGTCAACCAGCAGCGCGCCGCCCCGGACAAGTGGCGCCACATGCTGTCGTTCATCGAAGCGGCCAATCGCGATGGGGCGCCGATCCGGGCCCAGGTGGCTTGCCGGCCGGTCGGCGTGCTGTTGGGACTGGACCTGTCGCTAAACCCCTTCGTTTCGTGCCCGAGCTTCCGGCCGCTCGCCGATTTGCCGCTGGCCGAGCGCGTGCGCGCCCTGCGCGAGCCCTCGCTGAAGGCTCGCCTGCTGGCGGAGGAGCCGCAGGATCAGAACCCGTTCACCCTGGGCCTGACGCACTCGGTCGCCGACATGTTCGAACTGAGCGGGCCGCCGCCCGACTACGCGCCGGACTATGCACCCGCCGCCGAGTCATCGCTGGGCAATCGTGCCAGGCGCCTTGGCATCACGCCGCACGAGCTTGCTTACGATCTGATGCTGCAACAGGACGGACGCGCGATCCTCTACTACCCCGCCACCAATTACGCCAACAATAATCTGGACCATGTGCTGGTGCTGCTGCGGCACCGGCATTCGGTGATTGGTGTCGGCGATGGCGGGGCGCATCTGGGGATGATCTGCGACGCCAGCCAACCCACTCATCTGCTGACTTACTGGACGCGCGATCGCCACGGCGAGCGGATGAGCGTGCCGGAGGCAATCCGGGCACTGACCCATGACTCGGCCGAGGCGATCGGCCTGGGCGACCGGGGCTTGCTGAAGCCGGGCTTCAAGGCCGACATCAACATCATCGATTACGACCGGCTGAAGCTGCATGCGCCGCAGCCGGTGTACGATCTGCCCACCGGCGCACGACGACTGCTGCAGAAGGCCGATGGCTATGTGGCCACCATCGTGTCCGGCGCCGTAACCTACCGGCATGGTGAATCGACGGGCGAGCGTCCGGGCCGGTTGTTGCGGGGACCGCGGGCGGCGCCGCGGGGGATACTCTGAGTTGCCGAAGGCCGCCAGCCCACACGAAACCGTCAGCACCCTCCACCGCCACGGCGCGATAGCTGCCTCCCACGCGCGCGGACCAAAAGCGACGGACTTTCTTGAAATGAAGTGATGGGTACCGTGGATCTTGCTTGAGATGTTCGTAGGCTTGATCCGCAAGCTTGCGGACGTCCTCCGGCAAAGACCGGTAACAGACCCAGAAATCCGGGGACGCATTATGTTTCAAATAGGTGTCGTCTTTCCGGCCGCGTGATCCCGGAGCGCCTTGTCGGCCAACACGTCGAGTTTCCCGGCCGCAACATCGCGCTCGAACTGCTGATCCCAAAGCGCCCAGTCGAATTCAAGAAACCATGCCCGGAGCTGCGCAATCTCCTCCGCCGACAGCGCCTTGATCTGTTGTTCGATCGACTCAACTTTGCTCATGGTCGTAACCTCCAAGCTGTAGGTTTAGCACCGCATATATTCTGGCAACGTCCGTGTTCAGGCGCGCGCCGCTTCTGGCGCGTCGCCTGCAACACGTTGTTGGGCGGCCTGGTAGAGAAACTCCGGCGCAAGGTCGGCACCATTCGGCCATGTGACCGTTTCAAGTTCCGGATGTATTGAGACTTGAGCGAAGAGCGTCATGTCTTTTAGCGGCTCGAACATGGGACCCCAAAGCTCAGCGCTCAGATCGACGGTTCCAGACACACCATCCTGGAAGCGGAGCCAAAGTTTGTATCCGTCTAAGGGCGTTACCTCAACCACTTTTGGAATCATGATTTACTCCAACGGTTCGATCTTGTTCAAAGATTGCCTTGCCCGGGCGCGCGTCCGGTCTTCCAGCAGTTCCGCTTGGTGAAGAGAGCGCCATTCCTCGACGAGTCTCAGTGCGCGAATACCCAGCGTGCCTTCCAGTATCTCACCATTATCTATGCTAAGGGAGGCTTGATCTCCACCATGTTTCGCATGGAAATGCGGGGGCGAATGATCGTTGTAGTACATCGCGATAATGATGCCGAAGAATCGGCTTACCTCTGGCATTCATGTCTCCCGGTAATGGAAATAAGCCGATAATCAGGCGCTGTGATTCAAGACGCCCAACGTCGCGGTTCAGACGCGCGCCGACACAGCAAGCGAAGCGCCGCCGCTTGCGGCTCCGGTGCAACTGGTTGTTGGGCGTCAATTCTCCGTCGTACATATCGATCGTCCAAGTTCGGCCAAGACCAGCCGGTCAGGTGTCACCCCGAGATCGCTCAAAGCGGCTAGCGGCGTACAGCCACACTGCCTTGGTTTTAGTGGCGAATTGACTTTCCTGTCGTTTTATTTCTTCAGGTGTTTCGCGAGGAACTCACGGACGATCTCGTGCGACTTCTTCGTTGCTTCCTCGCTGTAGAGCATGACGTTGCCGGCGGGGTCGCTGTGCGGGGTCGAGAACTTCTTCAGATCCCAGCCGTGATGGGCTCCCTCGATTAACTCGACGGTGACGTTCGGGCGCCCCTTGAGTTCACCACATGGCCCTTTCATTTCGATCCGTTCCAATCCGCCGTTCAGTACCAGCCAGGGCACGCGCGGGGTGCCGCCGACCGGGGCACCGCCCGGCCGCCGGTCGCCGTTGCAGTGGGCATAGACCGAGATCATTGCCTTGAAGCGATGGCCGGAGGGCGTGGCGAGATTCTCGGCCATGTACTTCGACAGAATGATGCCGCCGTTGGAAAAGCCCGCCACCGCGACGCGGTTGATGTCCACGTAAGGCTGGCGGGAAAGATAGTCGAGCGCGCTATAGGCATCGCCGATCCAGCTCGCGAACGGGCGGCCCTGCGGGCCGTTGCTCAGGCAGTGCTTCATGTTGCGCGGCCTGACGTTCTCGAGCGCGATGGTGACGTAGCCCGCGCCGGCAAGGACACGCGCCCAGTCTACGCTCAACGTCTCGGTGAGGCCGGCGCAGGGCGGGATCATGACCACGGCGGGGAAAGGGCCCGGGCCGTCCGGGCGCCCGAGCACGGCGGGAATTTCCACGCCGTCGCTCGGTCCGGCGACGCTAAGGCTCTTGAACGTGATTTCGCTGGAGCTAAAGCCGGTAAGCAGGAAAACGAGCCCGATCAGGCTTGCGACACGACCAAGGTGATGCATGAAATTCCTCCTCTGCAGGGCAGCAGCGCCGCCACTCTGCCTTGACAATGATGCCACCAGAACCCCTACTAGCGGCCGAAGAAGTAGACCCCGAAAGGCGGCATCAGGTCGAAACCGTACATTCCCTCTTTTGACGCCCAACGTTGTCGCTAACCGGCGGCCCGCTTGCGGGACGTCCGTGTTGAGCGACTATTGATTATTACGTAACCTTGTGACATCAGAACAATTCAGCCTGAGTCCAGCAAGCCGCGATGATGGAAGAGCGTCGTTGAGCGGATTTGAGTTTTGCGCGAGCGCCGTGATGCAGTTCGGCCAGACTGTCGGGGCAATAATTGGCCAA
>Ga0080064_1000568_pt1 | contig 94382 bp, 93 predicted proteins | sample Subgrocontami54m_FD_69260 | JGI IMG/M metagenome (GOLD analysis project Ga0080064, IMG submission 69260) | Subsurface groundwater microbial communities from S. Glens Falls, New York, USA - GMW46 contaminated, 5.4 m (SPADES assembly) (version 2) ...
GTAGCCAAGTTGGTATGGGATAAGCGCTGAAGGCATCTAAGCGCGAAGCCCTCCTCAAGATTAGATCTCTCATCTCGTAAGGGAGTAAGACCGCAGGTAGACCACCTGCTTGATAGGCCGTGGGTGTAAGAATGGCAACATCCTTAGCTGAACGGTACTAATGGTCGAGGGCTTACCTGCATCGGACTCTTAGCCAAAGGTATACCAAACTTCTCTTTACTCCCCTTTCACTGATTAAGGACGCTAGTTGCAAGTCGCAAGTAACATATATCCTTGCTACTTGTAACTTGCAACTAGTCCCTTCTAAAGTTTCATACATATTAATTTCCTCTGTATTATCCTCAAACATCCTACATATTCACCGTTAAACGTTCCCAAGACAGGACTATATGTGATACAATCAGTACAGATACAAAGCATTAGGATTACTTTGCTATCTATGGGCCAAAGCATTATAATTTAAGACCAGCTAGAGTTGGTGGAGGAGAGTTGTAGTTTGTCAACAGACTCGACGTTTGAGGTGGAACAAGACAGTAGCTCGCAGACTAACCTAGAGGGAATGGCCCAACTGTGGGAAGGCGGAGCGCAAGACTTCAGGAGTTTCCAACGAGGGGAAATAGTTGATGGCGTGGTAGTGCAGGTCGATAAAGACAGTCTTCTGGTAGACATTGGCTCAAAGACTGAAGGCATCGTTCCTAGCAACGAGCTGCGGTCTCTTGGACAAGAGGGTCTAAGTCAACTAAAGGTTGGAGATACCGTTTTAGTATATGTGCTTCAGCCAGAAAATCAGGAAGGTCAGGTAATCCTTTCTATCGATAGAGCTACCGGTGAGCGAGGCTGGCGAAGTTTGCAGCAGCGCTTTGAGGCTGGAGAGGTTATAGAGGCTGAAGTAGTTGGTTATAACAAAGGCGGTCTATTAGTTAATATAGATGGTATAAGAGGCTTTGTTCCAGTGTCTCAGGTAATGGGTCTAAGGGCTAATGGAGATACTGAAGAGGCTCTGGAAGAGCGCTTCAACCAGTGGATTGGCCGTCACCTGAGACTGAAGATAATAGAGATAAACCGCCGTAGGAATCGTCTAATACTATCAGAGAGAGTAGCAGCACAGGAGTGGCGATCTCAGCAAAAGGACAAGCTGCTCGCAGAGATCACAGAGGGTGAAATTAGACGGGGCAAGGTAACCAGCATAAGAGACTTTGGAGTCTTTATCGATTTAGGTGGAGCAGACGGTCTTGTCCATCTAACGGAGCTATCTTGGGGTAGGATCAAGTCTCCTGAAGAAGTTGTGAACATAGGCGATGAGGTAGAGGTGGTAGTAATCAAGGTAGACCCGGAGACGCAGCGTATAGCGTTGAGTCTCCGGAAGGCCCAGCCTGAGGGTTGGGACAATATGGTGGACAAATATCAGATTGGGCAGTTGGTAAAAGGCACTATCACAAAATTAACTAACTTCGGAGCTTTTGCCCATATCGAGGGACCACTTGAGGGTCTAATACATATATCTGAGCTTGCAGATAGAAGAGTATCTCACCCTAAGGAAGTAGTTAAAGAAGGTGATGTTGTCACACTAAAGCTGGTCCGTATAGAGAAGGACAAGCACAGGTTGGCGCTAAGCCTCAGGCAGGCTGTAACGGACCTGGAATCCCAGGAGCAGGACTATATTAGACAGCAGCTTGACATAGCGAACCGCAATCAACCCGAGCCTACCAGGACCATCGGAGATATGGCAGAGGCATCTTCGATTGAGGCGCTGGGTAAATTAACGACAGAGGTTGAAGCGGAAGCGGTGGAGCAAAAGGAAGAGGAAAGTAGTACGGCCTCTTAAGTGTACCAAGGTGGAAAGAGTAACGAGTCCTTAATCTAAGGCGTTTTAATCATTAAGAAGCAATTAAAAGTAGTTTCGTAATAGCACCATTGGAGAGCAATTATGGCAGATAGGTTTGATAAATTCACCGAGCGTGCACGTAGGGTCCTAAGTCTAGCGCAAGAAGAGGCGCAGCGGTTCAATCACAACTATATTGGAACCGAGCACCTGTTGCTTGGCCTAGCAAGAGAAGGTGACGGTTTAGCCGCAAAGATCCTCGCGAACCTTGGAGTTGAGCTCAACAAGGTGCGCTCCGCCGTCGAGTTTATAATAGGTAAGGGTGATCGGCCGACCACCGGCGAGGTAGGCTTAACACCTAGAGCTAAGAAAGTCATTGAGTTGGCGGTGGATGAAGCCCGCAGGCTTAACCACCACTATATAGGAACAGAGCATTTGCTACTCGGCCTTGTAAGAGAGGGCGAGGGTATAGCTGCTGGGGTCCTTGAGAGCCTGGGTGTCAATCTGGAGAAAGTAAGGAGCGAGACAACGAAGATCCTTAGCCAGAGCATGCCACAGTCCCATACCAGCCCCAGGAGTGGCACGCGTACTCCTACTGTGGACCAACTGGGTATGGACCTAACTGCCTTAGCCAGAGCAAACAAGCTTGATCCAGTGGTAGGCCGACACAAGGAGATAGAGCGGGTTGTTCAGATATTGAACCGCAGGACTAAGAACAATCCAGTGCTCATTGGTGAGCCGGGTGTTGGCAAGACGGCCATAGTCGAGGCTTTGGCCCAGAGAATAGTCTCCGGCGACGTTCCGGATACTCTACAGGGTAAAAGATTAGTGACGTTAGACATGGGCGCCCTGGTCGCGGGCACAAAGTATCGCGGCGAGTTTGAAGAGCGTCTGAAGAAAGTGATCGAAGAGATCAAGGCATCCGCTAACTGCATCATGTTCATCGATGAGATCCATACCATCGTTGGCGCTGGTGCGGCAGAAGGCGCAGTGGACGCCGCCAACATACTCAAGCCGAACTTGGCCCGTGGCGAGCTACAATGCATCGGCGCCACCACTCTTGATGAATACAGGAAGTACATAGAAAGGGATGCAGCCCTTGAGCGGCGCTTGCAGCCGGTTATGGTGGAAGAGCCATCAGTTGAGGATACCATTGAGATCCTCAAGGGCGTCAGGCAGAGGTATGAAGAGCACCATCGGCTTACCATAACCGATGAGGCCCTTAAGGCTGCCGCTCAGCTCTCATCCAGGTATATATCAGACCGCTTCCTGCCTGACAAGGCAATAGACCTCATCGATGAGGCTTCTTCCAGGGTCCGACTAAGAAGGGCATCCACCCCTCCAACTCTTAAAGAGGCTATGAGGGGTCTGGAGAGCGTGCGTAAAGAGAAAGACCAGGCTATCTCCGGTCAGCAATACGAATATGCTGCCGAGCTTAGGGACCGCGAGATGAAGCTGATCCAGAAGATAGAGGGCCTTGAGCGTGGCTGGAATGCAGAACAAGGCACAGACCAGCCTATGGTGGTAGAGGAAGATATAGCCCAAGTGGTAAGCATGTGGACAGGCATACCTGTGCAGCGGCTTGCAAGCGAAGAATCTGCCAAGCTCCTTCAGATGGAAGAAGCCCTTCATCAGAGGGTAATTGGTCAGGACGAGGCTGTATCGGGTATATCCAAGGCTATCAGAAGGGCCAGAGCTGGCCTGAAAGACCCGAAACGTCCGATTGGCGTGTTCATGTTTCTGGGACCAACCGGTGTAGGTAAGACCTTGCTTGCAAAGGCTCTGGCAGAGTTTATGTTTGGCAGCGAGGATGCTCTTCTTACCCTTGATATGTCTGAGTTTATGGAAAGGCATTCAGTAGCCAGGCTGGTAGGCGCTCCTCCAGGATATATTGGCTATGAGGATGGTGGACAGTTAACAGACACTGTACGCAGAAAGTCGTACTGCGCTATATTGCTGGACGAGGTAGAAAAGGCGCATCCGGAAGTCTTTAATATGCTGCTCCAGATCTTTGAGGAGGGGCATCTTACAGATGCCAAGGGGCGAAAAGTGGACTTCAGGAATACAATTATCATGATGACCAGTAATCTGGGCGCAGAGCTTATTAAGAGGGATACCAGGCTTGGCTTCGTCGTAAAGAGGGATGAGATCAAGACTAAGGAAGAGGCCTACGCAAAGATGAAGGAAAAGGTTATGGGGGAACTTCAGAAGGGCTTCAGACCAGAGTTCCTCAACCGGTTGGATAATGTAGTGGTATTCCACTCTCTTAGCCCAGCGCAGATCCGCAATATTGTTGAGCTGGAGCTAAAGAACGTAGAGAAGCAGTTGGAAGAGAAGAGCATAAAGCTGGAAGTAACTCAAGTCGCCAAAGACTGGCTGGGCACCAAGGGATACGATGAGACCTATGGTGCAAGGCCGCTGCGGCGATTGATTCAGAATACTGTGGAGGACAAACTGTCCGAAGCTATTCTGGAAGGTCGCTTTCAATCGGGCGAGACCGTGGTAGTGGACACCGAAGAGGATGAGATCATCATTCGTATCGGAGCGGCGCTAGCTACGGCATAAGCGAAAATTTCTAATTACAAATTAAAGCGGCTGGTAGTTAACTACCAGCCGCTTTTGTATGATTTATATAAGCTGTAGATAGCCTCTCTGTTTCCCCCAACTCAGCCATGCCTCCCTCATCTGCTTAATTCGACCACGAGCCTCTCGAGGGATGGGTGATTCACCCGTTAGAATTGATAGAGCAGGAAACCAGTGGCTTGTACCCTTCTCAAGATCGCGCAGGATTAGAGGAATCACTGCTGAGCCCATTGCTATGATACTTTGGTTAGCTGGATGCCTCAAAAGATCGGCGTTAAAAGAGATGCCACCTGTATCTTCTTTCCAGATCGCGGTAAGTCGCTCAAACTCACGCTCTAATTCCTGATTGGCCTTCATACGTCGAGTAGTCAATGGTAATAATCCTCTCCAAGGAAGTATACCAAGTGCTCAACTCAACCTCAAGGTTAATACAAGTATTTTTACAGACTTAAAACTTCAACTTCTCGTGGCGCATAATAATGCTCTGCACCATACCCAATATTAAGAGTATAGAAATTAGTGACGTGCCACCGCTGCTGACCAGGGGGAGGGTGATGCCTGTAACGGGTATAAGCCTGACATTTACTCCTATGTTCACAAAGGCCTGGCTCATTATTAGAGCGACAACGCCTATAGCGATCATTCTGCCAAAAGAGTCTTTCGAGACCATTGCAGCCCTCAATGCTCTAAATAGCAGTAATATAAATAAGGAGAACAGTACAAGCGCGCCTATGAATCCTAGCTCCTCGCCCAGGACGCTAAAGATAAAGTCTGTATTTTGTACCCTCAAGAACTGCAAATGTGACTGGGTGCCATTCAGAAAACCTTTGCCAAAAAGGCCACCAGAGCCCACGCCAATCTCCGATTGTATAATGTTATAACCTGACCCTAAAGGGTCTTTCGTAGGATCGAGGAAGGTAGCAAGCCGTTCCTGCATGTAAGGCTCCAAAAGGAACATATAGGCAGCAGGCAGAGCCATGACACCCAATGATATTAGTAGACCAATATATATGGGCCTTACGCCAGCCATTATTGCCATTCCCAGCCATATCACACCAAAAAGTGATGCAGTACCCAGATCAGGTTGAATGTAGACCAGAATAGCTGGTATAGTCGGTATGACTAATGATACCAGCATTACCTTAAGCTCACCGCAACGCTCCTCCCGATCGGAGAAAAACTTTGCCAGGGCCAATATTGTGCCTACCTTTGCGAGCTCAGATGGCTGAATTTGGGTGAACCCCAGGTCTATCCAGCGGCGAGCTCCATAGGCTTCTGTTCCGGTTAGAAATACTGCGATAAGACTTAGGACCGAAGCGATATAAACTATGGCGACTACGTTGCTGTTGTATAGCTGGTAGTCTGTACTGGCGATTAGCGCCATAAGCATCAGGCCCAAAAAAGCGAAGGTTAGTTGTCGCGCTACTGGGCTGTTCCACGAGATTGTAGAGCCAGATGAATTAGTCAAGGTAGCGCTATAAATAGCGGCGATACCAAAGCCTATCAGTCCCAGGATGGCGAAAAATAATAGTAGGTCAAAATTTTTCCAGGTCTTGGTCTCCACTTGTCCCTGCTCTAGTTAGCTGATCTATTCTTAAGATAGTATTCTATGATCCTGCCCCCTATAGGAGCCGACACCTCACCACCGCTGCCTCGCTGAGCGAAGACCACGACCGCGATTTTGGGATCATTCATAGGAGCAAAGCCAACGTACCAGGCATGGGTCTCAAGCTGACCTGTGCGCCTGGAGATCTCGCCGAACTCGGCGCTGCCGGTCTTGCCGGCTATGCTTATGCCCGGTATGCGGGACTTTGCTGCTGTAGCGCCAAAATTCTCTACCGCCTGCCGCATTCCTTCTACCATGTGAGCAATGTTACCCTCAGATATGGGAAGCTTACTGCTGATTTTTGGCGTAAAGGGGCGGATTATTTCTCCACTGGCGCTGGATATATCTTCTACTACTTGCGGCTGAAGCATATACCCTCCGTTGGCTATAGCGCTGGTGGCTACCAGCATCTGAATCGGGGTAGTTGCTGCGTATCCCTGTCCGATTCCAAAATGATAAGTATCGCCTAGGAGCCAGGGCTCCTTAAGCGCCGCTTCTTTCCATGCCGGGTCTGGGACTAGACCCCCTATTTCATTCGGCAGGTCAATGCCTGTGGGACTACCAAGACCAAAGCTCCGAGCATAGTTAGCCAGCCTATCCACGCCCAGTCCTCTGAAAGAGTCTTTGTACCCACCCGCTAAATAGTAGAAGTACACGTCTGACGACATTGCCACTCCCCTATAGAAGTTCATGGTCCCGAGCGCCGCCCAGTCTCTAAAGACGTACTTGATCCTGGGGTCGTACTGGTTGTCTATCGTTATGCTGCCATAGCTGGTTATCGTTGTATATGGAGTAGCAATACCTTCCTGAAGAGCAGCGAGGCCCGTTATTAGCTTAAATACGCTGCCCGGTGGGTGTCTGCCGCTAATAGAGAAATTAAGAAGAGGAAGATTCGGGTCTTCCAGTAAAGATTGAATGGCGTCATTATCCCTTGCTATTGTAAAGACGTTGTTATCGTAAGAAGGTATGGATACTATGCCAAGTATACGTCCGGTGTTAGGGTCCATGGCGATTGCTGAGGCATAATTTGAGCCCTTTGTCCCCTCTTGTAGAAGTCTTGTCATTTCCTGTTGTAGAGGCAAGTCTATAGACAGTCTAAGGTTATAGCCGTCCTTTGGCTGTTTCACGGCTAAGGTACCTAATGGGAGCCCATGTGCATTGACCTCCACATCCTCCCACCCCGGTTGACCTCTAAGCTCCTGCTCATAGGTCACTTCCACCCCGGTCTTGCCTATAGTATCGTTCAAGTCATATCCGTCATTCTTAAGCTCTGCATACTCTTCTGCGGATATATTACCTACATAGCCAAGCACGTGGGACATGGTCTTGCCACTTAGGTAATGTCGCTGCGGCTGTACCACTACCTTGATACCGGGCAACTCAGTAGCGCGTTCTTTCAGGACCCGTGCCGAGCGCTCATTTAAATTGCTTTTTATTATTGTCGGAGTGAATAACCTTCCCTCAGCCTTAGTAGATTTTATCTTATCCTCGATGTCATTGGCTGGCATATCCAAGATTGTAGATACAGCAGTAATGATGCGCTGCGACTCAGCCTCGGGAATATCTCCAACGACTGCTGCTGCGGCAAAGCTAGGGACGTTCTTTATTAGAGGTGTTCCATTGCGGTCATAAACTATTCCTCTAATTGAGGGGACTGATAAACGGCGTATCCTGTTAGCGTCTGCTCGCTCCAGGTATTGACTTCCCTCTACTATCTGCATACGCCAGAGCTGGGCGATGAGGACAAAAAAACCTAGGATTATTACAGCATGGAAGAACAGGAACCTGGACCGCAGAACAACTTCTGGGTCTACTTGCTTGATCCTCTTTACCTTCCACCTTTTAGTTCTTGAGAACAAAGACATATCTCGTTCCTATAATAATTTGAAGATTAGGTAGAGTCTTTGGCAGGTAGGCTACAGTTCACCCTCACCCTGGCCCTCTCCCATCGAGGGAGAGGGAACGAATCTCCCTCCCCTGGCGGGAGGGATTAAGGGAGGGGGAACACCATCATTGACTTTACCCAGGCTGCTAGCTAAATCTATAAGATAGCCTATCTAGACATACAACATTACTTATTATACGCCTATGCTGCCCGTCCTGCCTCTGGTTGAAACTTTTCGGAGAACAGCCAGAAAAGCCCAAGCATCGGGAGCGCGGCCATAGAGTTTATTAGCACGGTCAGTGGCAGCATAGTTACCAGAAGGTCCAACCAGGGAAGCCTGGCGCTAGTAACCTGAAATAACAGCATTAGCACGAGGTAATATAGGACTGTGCCAAGAATAGTAAGAATGAGCATCGCAGGAAGTCTGCTTTCTACAACCTCGAGAGCTTCTAAACTAGTTAGCATTGCGACAGGAAGAAGGGCTACAGAAGAAATTCCGATTGTCCCACTGCCTGATAGGTCGAGAGCTAAGCCTCCGATTATGGCCAGTAATATACTGTAACGAAGTCCCCATATCAGACCGGCGGTTATGGTGGCCAATAGCACCAGATCTGGTCTTACTCCCAGGATCGAAAGATTAGGGAAAAGAGCGGTCTGACTAATACCGAGGAGCGCTGCTAAGAATATGATGAAAAGGTTTGTTTTCATTGCTAATGAATGCCCTCACCCTCACCCTCTCCCTCTGGGAGAGGGAACTATATCTCCCTCCCGCCAGATGTTTGATGCAAATCATCGTAACCTAAATGTAGGGGCAGACCTGCGGAGCCTGTCCTGGTTCTATACTCAGTCTTAAATGGTTAGCTGGCGGTGATTAGGGCGCATCCTGACCCTGTTGGGCCTCCCCTACCCCATATGCCTATCCATGCATCACCCGTCATAGGGAGAGGGTATAGTCTACGGCACTAAAGTGCTTACAGCGGCGGCGGCAGCGTCTATCACGGGCGTTGGATATATTCCAACAAGGATCACTCCTATTACGGATATTAATATTGCGGCCGCGAGGGCTGGAGGTGTTGTGAGTCTCGATTGAGTTGGCGCAGGACTTATAAACATGGCCTTAACCACACCAACGTAGTAATAGGCTGCGATGACGCTGTTTATCACGCCAGCTAGAACCAGCCATACCAGTCCTTGCTGTACCGCCGCGTTGAATAGATAGATCTTTGCCACGAATCCTGCTGTAGGCGGAAGTCCGGTCAAGGATAACAAGCATAGAGTAAGTCCTAGCGCTACTAATGGTGAGCGCTGTCCCATTCCCGCGTAGTCATGTATCTGATCGCTGCCGGTCCGGTTCGATACCGCTATTATGGCTGCGAAGGCGCCCAAGTTTGTGAAGGCGTAGGCCAGGAGATAGAAAAGGACTCCGCTGGATCCGATCTGTGGGACTACAGCTAGACCCATCATCAAAAAGCCGGCATGAGATATGCTGCTGTATCCCATCATACGCTTTATATTGCGCTGTTGAATGGCTACCACGTTTCCCAGGGTCATAGAGACCAGGCTCAGAATAGCAAACAGGCCGGACCAGTCCACGCTCAACTGCGGGTCAACAAGAGCGCTGTGCAAGACCCTAAGCACGACGGCGAAGGCCGCGGCTTTACTGGCCACGGACAGGTAAGCGGTCACAGGAGTCGGTGAGCCTTCGTACACATCCGGCACCCACATTTGGAAAGGCACCGCGGCCATCTTAAAGCCAAAGCCAGCGATGAATAGGACCATTCCTAGCAATATTCCTAAGCGATAGGGGCCTGCGGCAGATGGAAGGCTTAGAGCCATCTGTTCCAGGTTCGTGGTCCCGCTAAGAGCATAGAGTATAGCCATTCCATATAAGAGAGTAGCAGAGCTTACTGCTCCCAGAAGAAGAAACTTTATTCCGGCCTCGCTGGACTTTTCATCCTTGAGAAAGCCTGAAAGGATAAACAGCGATATGCTGGTCAGCTCCAAAGAGATGTATATGGATATAAGCTCCCCTGTTGATGTTAAAAGCATCATGCCTACGGTGGATAACAGGAGAATAGCATAATACTCGCCGTGGAATGCACGGAACACCCTCGCGTAGTCCACAGATGAAAGCACCACTATCCCTGTGGCGCCTAGAATGAGCAGCTTAAAGATGATGCTAAAGTCATCGACAATCAGAGTATTGGCAAAGCTCGTCCCGCCATTTCCTAAAAGCGTGAATGAAAGAATTCCTGAGATGAGGATGCCGAGGATACTTATTCCAGCTAATATATCCTTTTTCTGTACTACAAGGTCCAGCAGTATAATCACTGCTCCGGTTACAGTCAAAGCTATCTCAGGGCTGAGCAGACGAAGGTCCATTAGTTAGCCCAACCTTTCCAATACGGGCCTGATGCCGGCCTCGATTATGTCCGTGAGAAGCCAGGGTTGCACGCCTATCAAAAAAGTTATGGCTATAAGGACTATTAGCGGCACCTTTTCCACGAAGGTGGCATCGCCGACGCCGGCATAGTGGTCATCCCTTTCTCTAAAGAAGACTCTCTCCAGCATCCAAAGGATATAACCGGCTGTCAGCAGTATCCCTAACGTGCTCAAGATAGCCGCCACCGCATTTACCTCGAAAGCGCCCAAAAATACCAGAAGCTCAGACACAAAGCCGCTCATACCAGGCAGTCCCAAAGAGGCCAAGCCGGCGATAACAAAACAGACGGCTATAAATGGCATGTGATGGGCAAGCCCTCGCAGGCGGGTGACGTCTCTAAGGTGAGTCTTGTCGTATACCAGGCCCACTAGAGCGAAGAGGAGGCCAGTTATGGTCCCGTGGGTGAACATTTGGAGCACAGCACCTGATAGGCCAACCGGCGTAAGGGCTGCTATACCCAAAAGCACAAAGCCCATGTGACTTACGCTGCTGTAGGCTATCAGACGCTTCATATCTGTTTGTCTAATGGTGACCAGCGCCCCGTACAGTACGTTTACTACGGCAAGCGTAGCTAGAATAGGCGCGTACTGCTGGGCTACCTCCGGGAATATCGTTACGCAGGTGCGAATTATCCCGTATCCTCCCATTTTCAGCAGGACACCTGCCAGGATGACACTAACAGCGGTAGGCGCGTCCGTGTGGGCATCCGGCAGCCAGGTATGGAGCGGGAACATCGGCAGCTTCACTGCAAAGGCAAAGAATATCAGCCAGAATATCAACTGGACCGGCACCAGGGTCTGGGTTACGTTCATGCTCCCCAACTGTATTATGTCGAAAGTGCCGGCGCTGAAGTACAGGAGCAATATTCCTACCAGCATGAAAGCGCTTCCGAAGATCGTGTAGATCAGGAACTTCCAGGCGGAATACTCTCTTCTTCCCAGAGGTGGCGGCGTTCCCCAGATAGATATGAGGAAGAACATAGGAAGTAGCTCTACCTCCCAGAAGAGGAAGAACAAGAAGAAGTCCAGGGCTGTGAACACTCCCAGCACGCCAGTTTCCAAGACCAGCAGCCATATAAAGTATTCTTTGACTCGGCGCTCTATATGCCATGACACCAGTATGGCTAGGAATCCCAGGAGGGTTGTAAGCACCACCATCGGCAGGCTGATGCCGTCCACGCCCAGGTAATACTGGATGTTCAGAGCTGGTATCCACGGTGTTTTTACTACAAACTGAGGCTGTAGAGTATTGAAGTCGAAGGACTGGAAAAGGATCATAGATAAAACAAAAGTTACTATAGTTACTATAGCCGCAGTCCATCTTATAGCCGCCGGACGGCCTCCGGGCATAATAGCCAATAGGATAGCACCTGCAACAGGAAGAAATACAATTGTTGATAAGAGCATTCTCTTCTAGCCTCTAATCATGTAGATAGCGGTAATGACCACTACACCCAAAGATATAAACAGTCCATACAACTGTACCTGGCCGGTCTCTGCCTTTCTTACTATTGAGCCGGTTACCCCGGTAAGTCCGGCAACGCCGTTTACTACGCCGTCCACTATATACCTGTCAAAGGCCGCCAAGAAGCCACAGACCCCGCGATATAAAATGTTTTTGACGATGATATCCTCGTACAGGATATCCATTCCATACTTGTTAATCAATATGCGATATGGGCCGCTGAATGTGGCTCCCAGCGACTGGGCAGATATGCTCTTAGCCCCGTATATCAGATAGGCTGTTAGGATGCCTAGCAGAGATACAACGGTAGATAGGGCGGCCAGCCATAATAAAAAAGATGCGCCTTCGCTGTGTCCAAGGGCTTCTTCTACGGTATGTGTAGTCAAAAAGCCAGCCAGCAAGTGGTTCGTCGGCAGGTTTGCAGCGCCCGCGATAACAGCCAGAACGCCTAGTATAAGCAGAGGAAAGACCATGACACCTGGGGACTCGTGGAGACTCCCATGCTCATCATGGTCTGAGTCCGCTGCATGATGGCCGGCCGCGGACATCTCTGCCTGTGCGCCGCCTCTGTATTCTCCAAAGAAAGTCATGAATATGACCCTAAAGATGTAGAAGGCTGTCATAAAGGAGGCGATGAGGGCCAAAGCGAAGAGTAAGTAATTGCCGGATAAAAACACGTCCAGTAGTATCTCGTCCTTACTCCAGAAACCGGAGAGGGGCGGGACGCCAGCCAAGCTCAGAGATGCCACAACGAAGGTGGCAAAAGTCATCGGCATGGGACCTTTAAGGCCGCCCATGTAGCGCATGTCGAAGGTCCCTGTGGTATGGTTCACGCTTCCGGAGCCGAGGAACAACAGGGCTTTGAAGAAGGCGTGGGTCATTAGATGGAAAAACGCCCCTATATACCCACCTACGCCCAGGGCTAGCATCATATAACCTAACTGGCTAATTGTAGAATAGGCAAGGACGCGCTTGATGTCGTTCATCACCAGGCCCATGCTGGCTGCGAAGATGGCCGTGAAGCCACCGATTATAGCAACGGTAGACATCGCCTCTGTCGAGTGAACAAATAGAGGCAGCATGCGACCCACCAGGTATACACCGGCAGCCACCATTGTAGCGGCGTGTATCAGTGCGCTAACGGGAGTAGGGCCTTCCATCGCGTCGGGCAGCCATACGTGCAATGGGAACTGTGCAGACTTGCCCATTGCTCCGGAGAAAATTCCCAGGGCTACCCAGGTTAGCGCCGACAGGCCGAGGAAACTAGCTCTTGCAAGGGCCTCCGTAGTCTGGCTGGAGAAAAGCTCGGATATGGTAAAGGTGCCGGTATGAGCGTAGACAATTAGAATAGCTATCAAGAACCCCAGGTCGCCCAGGCGTGTGGTGATAAAGGCCTTTTTGGCCGCGGCAGCCGCCGAGGGCCGCTGGAACCAGAAGCCGATAAGCAGATAAGAGCTAAGGCCCACTAGCTCCCAGAAAGCGTATAGCATCACAAGGTTATCGGCGATGACCAGTCCCAGCATTGAAGCAGTGAATAGTGACATGTAGGCGAAGTAGCGGGGAAAGTCCGTGTAGTCCGCCTCGTGGCCGGGCTCCTCTTTTTTCATATAGCCTAGAGAATATATCTGGACCAGGGCGCTTACCGATGTTACCACTATGAGCATGAGGGCGGTTAGGGAGTCTACCTCTATACCCAAGTGCAGCTTCAGATTTCCAAGGGTAAGTATATTGAGGTCTCCTGCCGATAGGTGGTGTTCAGGAGAGCCTGCGACCATAGAAAATACCCATAGGGAAAGGGCAAAGGCCCCACCTATGGCCGCAACGGTTATATAGCCACTGAGTCTCTGGTAGCGGTAAGTGAAGAAAGAGATGATAGCGAAAGATAACAGTGGCAAAAAGAATATGGCCCAGGCTAGCTGCTCTCCACTCATGTTTATAGCTTGCGCAAGACCTCCTCTGCCACGTGTTTCTTGCTTGTCGGCACCATAACGCGTCTGGGAGTGTCATCGGTGACCCCGGTCCAGTCCGGAACGTCGGGAACGATCATAGCGGTGACGCCTTCGATGTCAAAGAATTGTTTCCAAAGCTCGGCTACCATTAAGTTGGGGGCTTTCACCAATTCGGTCCACATATATGATTACCATTTCATTAGGTTTATAGATTCTATGTCCACAGTCTCGCGCCTGCGGAATATAGATATTATCAATGCTAGTCCCACAGATGCCTCTGCTGCCGCGACAGTTATTATAAACAGTGCAAAGACATGGCCCGTGGCATCTCCAAGAGGAGCAAGGTAGCGGGAGGTAGCCACCATCACGATGTTCACAGCATTGAACATGATCTCTATGGACATCAGGATAGCCACGGCATTTCTGCGCGATAGGACGCCGTAAAGTCCTATGCTGAACAGCAAAGCTGATAGTAAAAAGTAATGAAGAAAGCCTATGGCCATTTAGATTCCATGCTCCTTCTATAACAAGGTTACACCCCCAACCCCCCCTCAAGGGGTCCTTCGAGAGCCTCAGGAGAGCGTTCAAGGTACCCCTTGGGGATACGCCTCCTTAATCTTTAGCCAGCACAATGGCCCCTATCATTGCCACTAGCAATAACACAGATGCTACCTCGAAGGGTAGTACATATACATTGAACAGCAGGTCAGCTATGTCGTTAATGCTGAACTCTGGCGATACTGCTGGACCATCCTTCCAGGGCGTTACCAGGGCTATGTAAGCAAAAGTGATAAAGAAAAGAAATGCAGCCAGCATGGCTGAGAGGCTCAGATGGCCTGATGGGTTGCCCTCTGTCATGGCGTTACTGGTCAACATCATAGCAAAGAGCATCAGGACCGCGATCGCTCCGGCATAAATCAACACCTGGATAGCCGCAACGAATTCTGCGTTAAGGGTTATGTATATTCCTGCGATGCCGGCGAATGAAAGCACTAGAAACAGCACCGCATGAAATATATTTCGCAAAGAGACCACCATAATCGCCGATATGGTGGTCAGTGCGGCCAATATGTAAAAAGCTACAGCCGTGCCGGTATCCATCAGTCTTCGTTCTCTTTGCCCGTAGAAGGATCGTAGTACCCCGCTATTTCCTCCCTGTTAGCGATCTTTTCTTTAAGCGGGGGCCTATAGTATGCGCTGAGCTTTCCTCTAGCTGCTATGTCCTCTTTGTGGACTACCAGGTCCCATCTATTGTGGCTGGAAAGCTCAAAGCCGGTGCCCATGAACAGCGCATCGTAAGGGCAGGCCTCGACGCAAAGACCGCACACCATGCAGAGTCCCGTGTCTATATCAAAGCGCTCGACGGCATAGCGATTGTCACCCAGCGGCTCGGTGATTATATCTATGACGCCGTGGGGACAGGCCTTGGCGCAGGTAGCGCAGCCGGTGCAGCGCTCCTCGACCCAGGCGAAATCGTAGCCACGGAACCTGGGAGATAGTGGCACAGCCTCTTCCGGGTACTGTCTTGTGAACGGAGGACGCACCAAATGCTTTAAAGTGGTGAGCATCCCCTTTACTATTCCTAGTCCATACATAGGTTGCCTCTATTATGGGGGTAGGGGCGTACCTCTGTGTACGCCCAAATCACCGCCATCTAACTATCTAAGACCGTAAATGGGTCTATTAAGCCTTCGCCTATTTGGGTCAGGGCCAGGGCAGACACGCAGGTCTGCCCCTACATTTTACGTTACCATAATTTGCATCAAACATCTTTTGGAGAGGGCTAGGGTGAGTGTACGGGAATGTATTCCCGGGACCCTTTCCCTTTAGTCACAGCCCTATTTCCAATCAACTCCGACCATCCTACTACCAGGGCTACTGCCAAAGCCATGTTGATTACCATGATTAGCAAGGGGTGTAGCTCGAGATACACTTCCACGCCGGTTATTAAGATATTTATCAGGGCTAAGGGCAAGAGGAACTTCCAGGCCAGCCCCATTAACTGGTCGGCGCGCATTCTTGGCAGCGTAGCCCGCGTCCATACGAATACACAGAAGAAGAAATAGATCTTTACGATAAACCACAGCCATGCCGGCAGTAGATTAAAGATAGGAGCGCTCAGCCAGCCCCCAAAGAACACGGAACTCATTATAGCAGATGCAGCCAATACGTTGGTGTACTCAGCTACATAGAACATGGTGAACTTGAAGCTGCTGTACTCGGTATGGTAGCCAGCTATGATCTCGGACTCGCCTTCGACAATATCCATAGGAGTCCTGTTAAGCTCAGCGCTTACTGAGATAAAGAAAATCAGGAACGCCAGCGGCTGAAGCAAAAACAGCCAGAGGTTGTTATTCTGATACTCCACCATGTCGCTGAGTTTTAGAGAGCTGGTAAGTAGAATGACGCTGACTATAGAGAGGACTAAGGGTATCTCATAGCTAACCATCTGCGCCACTGAACGCATTGCGCCGAGAAGGGCATATTTGTTATTTGATGACCATCCTGCCATGAACACTGGAATAACGCTTAGAGATGATATCGATATAAGGTACAAAATGCCTATGTCGAGATTAGCCAGGATAAGGTCTGGTCCGAATGGTATAACAGCAAATACGAGAAGGGCTGGTATAAAGATAACTATTGGCGCTAGCCAAAATACCCACTTGTCTGACCCTGCCGGAGTTATCGACTCCTTTCCCAGGATCTTCAGTGCGTCGGCGATAGGTTGAAGCAGGCCAAAAGGTCCTACCCGGTTTGGTCCGTAGCGCACCTGAAAGCGCCCAATCAACTTTCGCTCTACCCAAATTGTAGCGAGCTGACTGGGCAGTAGGAAGGCCAACAGGGCAATTATACCTATCAGTCCCGCTATGATGGTAATAGTCCAGTCTGGCAATACGCCTGTCAGTGCCGATACTATGGTGTCGTCTATATTCCAGAAATTATGCTGGTTGCCGTTCACTAACGGTCTACCTCTCCAAGAACAATATCTATGCTTCCAAAGATAACTACCACGTCTGCCACCTTATGGCCTATGAGCATCTCTCTAAGAGCGGTAAGATTTATGAGAGATCCACCTCTGACGTGAAAACGCCATGGGTTTGCGCCGCCATCGCTGACCAGATAAAACCCCAGGGTGCCGCGGGCTGACTCTATGTGAGCGTAAGCATCCCCGGGTGGGGGTATGATAACCATCGGCAGGTCGGTGACAACAGGCCCGGGCGGGAGCTGGTCCAAAGCCTGGCTAACTATTTTCACGCTCTCTCGCATCTCATACATGCGGACCATAAAGCGGTCATACGTATCGCCTATTTTGCCTAAAGGGATATCAAAGTCAAACCTGTCGTATATCAGATAAGGGTCTTGCTTCCGCAGGTCCCAGTTTACACCACTAGCCCTCAGGATCGGCCCGCTGGCGCCCGAATTAATAGCAAGCTCCTTGGGCAAGATCCCAACTCCCATAGTACGCCCTCTGAGGATCTCGTTCTCCACCAGCAACTGCTCGTATTCATCTATATGGCCGGGCATCTCATCAATAAACTTTCGGCAGGCTGGGATGAACTCTGGCGGTACGTCTTGAGATACTCCACCCGGCCTTATGTAGTTAAAGGTCAGGCGCGCTCCGGAGACCATTTCAAACAGGTCTATAATCTTCTCTCGCTCTCTTATAAAGTACATAAGAGGGGTGGCCCAAGTGCCTAGTTCCTGGAGCTGCATCCCCTGAGCGAAGCAGTGGCTGGATATCCTGGTAAGCTCTGCTATTATCACCCGTATGTACTGGGCCCTCTCCGGCACCGGGATATTAGCCAGCTTCTCTATGGCCATGGAACAAGCCAGGTTGTTGGTCATGCCTGATAGATAGTCCATGCGGTCTGTTATAGGTAACGTCTGTAGATAAGTCCGCTCCTCTTCCAGCTTCTCTTTGCTGCGATGGAGGTATCCAAAGACCGGCTCAGCGTCTACCACAGTCTCGCCGTCCAACACCAGCCTGAGACGAAAAACTCCATGGGTGCTAGGATGCTGAGGACCCATGTTTATAACTATAGGTTGTGTTTTAATGTCTGTGCTTTGTTGAGTCATTGCCTTGCCCTGAAAGGTAGTATCTTTGATAGATAAGCCAGCTTCACCCTCACCCGAGCCCTCTCCCGTCAAGGGAGAGGGAACCATTTTCCCTCCCCTGGCATGTGTGATGCACATTAAAATATATATCGGTATTTGGTCCGCCTCAGGCGGATGTGTACGCCCTAATCACCGCCATCTAATCATCTGAGACTGTAAATGCGTCTATAATTCTAGCATGATCGGGTTAGAACCAGGGCAGACACCCAGGTCTGCCCCTACATTATGATAATGTGTATCAAGCATCTCTGGGTGAGGGTGAAGTAACTGCTTAATCCGTTGCTGGCACTATCTTTCTGTGATCGAACTCCAAAAAGTCCTTGCGAAGTGGATGTCCTGGAAACCCTTCCCATGTCATTATTCGCTTGAGGTTAGGATGTCCGGTGAATACTATGCCCATCAGGTCGTATTCTTCACGTTCCTGAAAGTCCGCTGACTTCCAAATATGTACCACCGATGGCACTTCCGGCTTCTCTCTTCCATAAGCCCTGACCTTTAGAATCATACTATGGTTTTCCGTTAACGATACCAGGTGGTAGACTACCTCGAAATAGTCTATGTAATCAGCAGACGTAAGATTCTCCAGATAATTAAAATCGAGACCTGGGGTATCGTAGAGGTGTTGCGCTACCAGCGCCAGAAGCTCTGTCTTGATTACGACAGAATCGCGCAGGACTTCTACTATAGCATCAGGAAAAGACCTGGCTATTAATTCCGCTGCCGTAGCGCCGTCTAAACCTGTGGTCATAACTATTACCTGGCTTTGGCAATAACGGACTTTTGCTTGTCGATCTTCTTTTGAAGTCTCATCAAGCCCTCCAGCAGAGCTTCCGGGCGGGGCGGACATCCGGGCACGTATACGTCGACCGGCACAATAAGGTTAACGCCCGGTACACAGCTATAACTGTCGGCATAAGTACCGCCACTGGTGGCGCATACTCCCATAGAGATCACCCATTTTGGGTCGGCCATCTGGTCGTATACCCGCCTTAGCACTGGCGCCATCTTCCAGGTGAGGGTACCGGCCACGATCATCAGATCGGCCTGGCGAGGCGAGGGCCTGAATAGCTCCATGCCAAAGCGCGCGATGTCAAATCGGGAGGTAGTGGTGTTTATCATCTCTATGGCGCAGCAGGCAAGACCGAACATCACCGGCCATACAGAGGACTTTCTTGCCCAGGATAAGACATCATCCAAAGAGGTAACGATTACGTTGCGGGCGATCTCTTGATCTATGCTTATGCCGGCTATCTCAGAAACGCCACTGTCAGGATACGGAGACGGGGAGCGCCGCATGAGGTCCATGATTTCCTGACCTTCGTGACGGTCCTCATCTTTGCTATCGTAGTAAGGCTCGTAACTTCTATAGCTCATCGCTTTCTCCCTGTGGCTATACCCATTCTAAGGCGCGCTTTTTCCACGCATATATAAAACCAACAGCCAATATAGCTATAAAAATAGCCATTTCAATAAGTCCGAAGAGCGCTAATTGCTTGAAATGAACGGCCCAGGGGAAAAGAAAGGCTGTCTCAACATCGAAGATAACAAAAAGAAGGGCGTAGAAGTAGTAGCGGAAATCGAACCTTACCCAGGTAGAGCCTATAGTTTCGAGTCCGCATTCATAGGTATCAAGTTTTACCGGGTCGGGGTTGTCTGGTCTTGCGCCTAGGAGCTGTAGTAGTCGGGAAGTAAGGATGCCTCCTAGGGGAAAGACGATGGCCACGACCAAGAGCAACGTGATGATTCCGTATTGCTCCAGCATTCTACAGTCCTGTTCTCTTGTTTCAATCCTCACTCAGTCCTAAGACTGGTGCAACATGGCAGCCCAAGAGTTTAACCTTTGGTACCATGCCAAGTATAGCATAGGCCATATACTCAATCAAGAAGATTGAGAATTTTAGCACAATCTTCTGCATAAGAGCAACGTTACCGAGGCTTCTCACAAGAACTGGTTTGTAGACGGCAGCAATAGCGGTTAGATTATAGACTAAGGCTCTACAATTACTCGTTGTCCATGATCTAAAAAGACGGAGAATATTCCAGCCGGAGGGCGTTGCCTGAGGCTCTCGAAGGCACCGCCCGCTTCCTTTCGAGAACCTCAAGGAACGGGCTACGTTGGACCATTTTCATCCTTTGTGGGAGCGGGTCGCAAGTCGGATGGGAGATTACCTAGATAAACGTAACCAAGGTAAGCAGGTGCAGTGACCTCAGAGCCATCTGCTAGAGTCCAAGTCGGTAAACCGTTGGGTCCTGTCCATACATATCAAAGTCTAACGGTACAATTACATCTCCATCAAACCCAGTATCTAAAAGGGCTTCCATGTCCGCTATAATCTCACCGATACGAGTTTGACGAAGGTGCAGGCTGATAGGAAGATAGGGAAAGCGCCAGCTAGTTAAATGCTGGCTCATCGTATTTTGCCAACAGACTTCTCTCCTACTTTGAAGATAAAATTGCCTGGTCCCATAATGTCCCTTGCTTTATCTATAACGTCCAGCAGCGTAGGGCCAAGAACAATTTTGCCTTCGCGCGATATTGCTACATACTCTCCATAGTGCTCCGCCTCCAAGGGCTTGCCGTATTTTTCATACAAGCTGTCTGATAATTGCTTAAGTTCGTCGTCGGATACTGCCATGATGCCCGTCATCTCCTGATAAGGACAAATAAAAAGACATATTCTCACGCTCAGAGAATATTATATTTTGAATTCCATTTTTGCATATATTCCTCAGCTAACTATAGTCTCTTTTGCCTTTTCTGCTTCCTTTACCTGTTGTGAGGGATGTCTGGGTGGCTTCGTGAAGAATAGAAGGGCTAGGGATATAAACAGGGCGCCGTCCAGCGTGGCATAGGCCATGCGGTAGCTCTGAGTCATATCGTATACGAGGGCTGCTATCAGCGGGCCGGCCCCATGGCCAACGGCCTGGAAAGCCCACGCAGTACCTCTAATAGTACCCTGGAACTGGCGGCCATAGTAATCGGCCCAGGCTATTCCGCCCAGCGTAAGCAACCCACCCATCCAAAAGCCATATAGGAAAGCCGATACGAAGGCCATGACTGCCCCATTGGCGAGCGTCAAAGTTGTCACTGCGACTATCGTGCCAACTGCGGCAGCCAGCATACAGTAGTATACGCTTACCCTTTCGACTATAAACCCCCACGCGATGCGAGAGAAGAACCCGCCTACACCCAAAGCGCTCACAGCAGTAGCTGCTATCGTTGTAGGGACCCCTATGTCGTTGTAGTAAGCGGCGATATGGAAGACTACCGCGGTCTGAGTTACGCTGATGATCTCCTGGGCCATAAGCAAGAGCCAGAAGGTGCGGGTCCTGAGGGCCTCTTTCCTGGTCCAACTTACCTCGATTTTTGGCTTAGATGCGGTGGCTGTCCCTTGGCTGGCCGTGGTCACAGCGGCGGCCATCGGGCCATCGCCGTCCGGGGTAAGCCCCAGGTCCTCCGGGCGGCGGCGCACGAAAATGGCTGCCGGCACAATGAGGACAGGCCATATTATTATTCCAAGCCAGGCCCAACCGGCCCTCCAGCCGAAGGCATCTATGATAATCTGTGTGGCCGGCACCATTATGATGATGCCAATGTTAGTGCCTACTGAAGAGAACCCCATAGCCCGGCCGCGCTTTTTGACGAACCAGTTTGTGAGAGCGGTAGTAGTGGTCACCCCTCCCTCTGCCGAAAGCGCAATAGCTCTACCAATGGTATAGAGCGCGACAAAGACCCATAACTGAGTTACCGAGGCCAGGCCAAAGTACACCGCGCATAGGGCCACGCCTCCGACGACCATGATGATCCTAGAACCGTACTTATCGACGAGAGGTCCTACTATCAGCCCCAGCAACCCGCTTCCTATAGTCCCCACGGTCGCGCCGATGGACATCTCGCTACGGCTCCAGCCTAGCTCTGTTCCCATTGGCTTGATGAAAAGGCTGAATATATACCCGAGGAACCCGACGTCGACGGCCGCTGCCAGGAAGGCTACGGCTACTATGTACCATCCATAATAGAAGCGTAGACGCTGCGGAAGCCTGTTGTGTATTATCATGGACCTACCCCTTGTACACCAGGATGCTCATCTTGCACTCTGTTATTCCCCAAATTGCGCGTATTATAAGAGAGTGCCGCTTCGCTGTCCACCTTTGAAGAACTATATTATCCTTGACCTGAGAGACAGGTGGGACTATCTTCATATATAATAAAACCTTCTCCCTCCGATGCTTGATGCAAATCATCGTAATGTAGGGGTAGACCTGCGTGTCTGCCCTCGTCCTTATTTACAGTCTTAGATAGTTAGACGGCGGTGATTAAGGCGCACACATAGGTGCGCCCCTACCCCATATCGATATATATTTTAATATGCATCACCCATCTCTGGGAGATGGCAGGGTGAGGGTTCGTAAGAAGAGCACGAAGGAGGTACAAATCATTGTGTAGAAGCATAAAAGTATTACGCAGGCCAGACTCAGTCCCTACTGACCTAGAGGTCCACGAGGCCGCCCTACAGTTCGTTCGCAAGATCAGCGGCTACCGGGTCCCATCCAAGGCAAACGAAGCGGCCTTTGAGCGCGCCGTGGCCGAGATTGAGTCAGCCTCACAAAAATTACTCTTGTCATTGAGGACACGTGGAGAAAAGTCTTGAACATACGTAACGCCCGCATAGAAGAATTGGACGAGGTCGCTCAGGTCATCAGTGCTGCGTATCACCAATACTCAGCAATCATACCCCCTGAGCAGTGGCAGCCATATCTCAATAACTTGATTGATGTCCGTGGCCGTCTTGATAAAGCGGAGCTTATTGTCGCCGAAGAAGATGGTCGAATTCTTGGCGCCGTCACCTTCTTTCCGGATGGGGCTGCATCTACCGAAGAGGGCTGGACGGAGGACTACTCAGGCATCAGGATACTGGCTGTCCCGCCGGATGCAAGAGGTCGTGGGCTAGGCCGCATTTTGACTGAGGAGTGCATTCGCCGCTCCCGCGAGCTAGGCGTTCGCTACGTTGGGCTGCACACCACCGAGTTCATGGCTGTAGCGAAAGCGATGTACGAGCGAATGGGCTTCGAGCGTATCCCGGAGTTCGACTTTAAACCCGCGCCGCAGGTTGTCGTCATGGCTTACCGGCTGGAGCTATAGGTAAGATATGATAACCTGACCAAATCTCCAATGGGCTAGAGACTGCCAACTACTTATAGGCTAACTAACCAAGCACACAATGATGCAACTTGATCAGGTTGTATTAGGTTAGCAGCATTTGTCAATGAGCCATTTCCTAATTGGCTCCAAATCTCTTTGGACATGTTCTTTTCTATAGCTGCTCCAACGAAGAAAGTAGGTGGGTTAGTGTTGTGGTTGGCAAAACCGTCACGTACACGACCTAGTGCAGTTCTTGCAGTTTTCCAGTGCTCATCTGCCCCGGCTGGGTCTATTCCGCCCTTAAGTTCTCCAAGTGCAATATATCTAGTCGCATTCCCATATATTTTAGGACCTAGCTGGTCTGGCGAACAGTTAAATACACATATATCAACGTTGTTTCCTATCAGGGGGACTTTCAGATTAAAGATGATTGTTCGCTGTGCTTCTGAAGTTGCCCAGCTTAATCCGCGTAATGACGACTCTATTCCTGCATCATCGTTAGTCATAGGAATCCATCGTTTCGTTCGTGAGTCCTGCCAAGTATAACTTTTTCCTGAGAGAGTAATAGCGGCGATCGTCGCCCTTGTGAACTTGCGCTGAGCCAATATACCTGCAACATTACGCAAGGTGCCTCCGAGCGAGTCCCCTCTTGTTAATAGGAATCTGTAAACTAGTTCCTCGATGAAGGCCGTACCTGCTGGCTCAAGGAAATTGTCAATTAATCCTTGAATTGCTTCTACTCTATCCTCTGGAAGCAAATGCTTTGCTGCCTTGTCGGATATTCCAGCTGCAGTAAGCAAGGCATGCTGGAGATCAGGAAAATCTAATAGTTCCTTGGGGTTTGTTGCCTGGGATGCCATGGCCTTGAGAGTACGGGCCTCCTCCACTATTGGTGTGGATCGTCCATTTCGTTCGAGAGCGAGAGAAATGAAGCCTGTTCTTCTTGCTTCATAAGTAGTGACAAGGTTGTCGCTTGTCTGTAGATGTAGGAGATACGGCTGGCTCGAAAGCGTCATAGCTTACGCCAAACGTAGACGCATTTTCGCAATTCCTCACGGCCATGCTCACCCATCTGCTGGCTGCTGTTGCCCTTACCTTGTGGAAGAAGAAGGATTGCGTCAATAGCAAATCCCAATTGTTCAGCCATACTCGATAGAATCAAGTCAACCGAAATACTTGCTCCTGCATAGCGAACGTTGTCATTAACCATAAATAACTTAGCGTCTTGTTTCATGACTCGTGAGCATTCGCCTATAATACAAGCCATTTCATAAAAATACCCACGAATCATTCTAGGTATTCCATTATTATTGAGACGCTTTTCGGAACGTTCAACCTCTAGATACCGTAATATTGCCTGCAATAGTTTTTGGTTATCTGCGACGGTAATAGCAGTTAGCCACTTTGGATTTAAAGAGAGTAGATCCTTTGTACGGTTTTCTACTGTGCAACTGAGCATTGCCTGTCTAAGTTCGACTAACTGGGCTTCGTTTGTTCCTAAAAGTGCTAGCTCAAGGGCGTAGGTGCGTGTATAGTCGTAACGATTACAATATGGGGGAGACGTAATTATAGCCTCGTAGGTAGAGTCAGATAGCTTTGGCAGCACATCTAGACAAGATCCGTTGAAGACTCGCACTGTGCCTGGGCTAGGAGACGGGTCGAACAATTTAAGAAGCATATTGTCGGAATGTGCGTCAACTATTATTTCTTGCAGTTTTTCACAGATTGCTTGGTCAAAAGAATGAATTGTACCCTTATTAAATGGCTTGGCACCCACTTGCCTCCCAGAGCGATAATCCCATCGAAGGTATTGTCCATCTTTGCGTGTATAGCTTATAGATTCAAGGATACATAACAGAGCGAAGTGAAGAACTGTTTGAATCCGTTGGTTCTCATATCTATATGCTGCCATAAACTTTTCGATGGCGGATTCTGTTTCTGGTGTATATGCTCCTTTTGTTATTCGTAGTGTAGAGAGGTTATTCTCCTTTGTAGAATGAATCCATGGTCGTTCTTTGCACCATCGCTCAAGAACTGCGAAATCTTCTTGTGTGAACTCATGGTCAATAATAAGTCTAGTCTGAATGATTTGCTGCCCAATCGGAAGGAGTTCAATTCCATCTGCATCTATTCCGTATTCGCTAGAAACGAATAGTGTTGTCCCGCTACCCGCAAAGGGGTCAAGAATCGTGCCATTCCCTATACCATACTTTTGGATGATATACTCTACAAGCGAAGCAGAATATGCTTCCTTATACTTAAACCATCGATTTACGGCTCTACCCTTGTTAGCTTGGAAACTAACAAGCTTTCGATTTAGCTTTGGCTCAATAAGCAATTTATCTAAATAGCTCCGGTATAGCCGTTCGTCAAGCGTATTAATATCTTGTAATGCTGTATGATCAGTAGTTGTCTTAACAAAGAGATTGTGTGTTGTTGGAATCATCAGTCTTCTCAATCCGTTGAAATACAGGAATCGAGTCCGCCTCGCGACTCTTTAATGTGATAATAAGTGGATAACGTGATATTTTCAACCACTATCGTATTAAGGACTTTCTGTATTGTGCTGGCGTACCGCCTTTACTGCCCTATCAATAGCCTCGTTGATTTCCTCTTCGCTATATTTTTTGGCTTCCTCACGCACCGGAGCAAATAGATCATACAACTCTTTCAACCATGGAGAGCCTGCTGAGGTATCGGCTACCTCTACTGGCCTGATGTGTATTTCTCCATCCTGTAGGGTTAGTTTAAGTAAACTATCCTCGGTAATACCTAAACGTTTACGGAATTCTGCGGGGATGGTAATTTGGCCACTTCTTAATTGTCGTACTACTCTAGTCACAGGCTTCTGTTCTGTCATCGTTTCTGCCCTCACGAATAAAATTCTTGTATATTACATTAATAGCTATTACGTAATATAGTATATCGTAATCTACCTGAATAGAAATAATTTATTATTGCTCTTGTTAAGTATTGCTAAGTATAGTATATTGCCTGCAATATTAAGAAACTTTAAGTGTTCGGTTGTTTGTTAGTGTAGTATACTGAGATTGCTATGATAGAACGTGAAACATTAGTTCAAAATACTGCTAGTGTGTATGGGCGGGCATCAGGAGTGCTGGACCCGGTGCGGTTCCAGGCCTGGGAAAAGCTGGGGATCAGCTTTCCCCAGCTTCGCATCCTTTTCCGGGTCAGGGCCCACCCCGGCATGGGCGTCAGGGGCTTATCTGAGTCCCTGAGTATTAGTCCATCCGCAGTCAGCCAGCAGGTGGATAAACTGGTAGTGCGCGGCCTGCTGCGTCGCAGCGACAATCCTGAAGACCGACGGCATGTAATCCTCGAATTGACCGAAGAGGGAGAACAGGCTACGGGAGAGATATCTCGCGCCTCCCACGAATTGATAGAGCCGCTGCTAGCCAGGCTAACGGATGAGGAACTGATCGATCTGAACAGGACCCTTAGCAGGGTACTTGAGGAGGCAGAGGCCCGAAAGCCGGTTGAGTTGGCAGTCCAAAACTAGAAGGCTTTCTGTAGCATAACTTTTCATCCCAAAGGGATGCTTTAAATCCCTTTGGGATTTTTATAAGGGGTACATTTCTCAAACCATTGCCAAAAAGGGCACCTCAGACATTCGTGTTGTAAATTAATGGCAGCTCAATTGTCGTTTTGAAACAAGTCTATAGATGCACTCTCCACGTCTACTATGCTAGACTAACATTTAGCAGTTACGTTTTTTGTGATAAGTTTGTGAATAAGCTAAAAAGAAACTCCGCTTTTCTTCTTTCCGCGCTAGTTATTGTTGTGTTAGACCAGATCACCAAAGAGTTGGTGCGGGCCAATATGTACCCTGGGCAGTCTATTCCTCCCGATTCCTGGGTGCGCTTAACCTACGTGACCAATACCGGTGGGGCCTTCGGTATTCTTCAGGGACAGTCCCTTTTTATTCTTATTACAACTGTTATCGGCGTTGTGGCTATTCTCTTGTACTATATCTTTCCGCCGGTAAATAGCTGGCTGCTGACAACAGCCCTTGGCTTGCAATTTGGAGGAGCTTTGGGCAATTTGATAGACCGCATCCGCCTGGGTCACGTCACCGACTTCATCGACTTCAGAGTGTGGCCTGTGTTCAACCTGGCCGATTCTGCGATTGTCGTTGGGGTTGCTACGCTAACTATCTTCGTGTTCTTTATCGACCGGGAGCGGCCATCCATCGACAGATCTAAGATAGAGCGATCGCCGGAGTAGTATGATCTAAACCTACGTCCGCTCGGCCCTTCGACAAGCTCAGGGTGAGCGGTAAACTATCCCGCTCGTGGTGAGCTAGCCTGCCCTGAGTTTATCGAAGGGAACCACGAGCTTACATGGTGATACAACGTGTTAGATACCTCATCTGAAAAAATGACGTTCACGGTAGATGACAGTAACGACCGCTTGGACGTTTTTGCCGCTTCCCGCTCTCAGCTCTCCAGGAGCAAGGTGCAGGAGATGCTCAAGGAGGGCCTGATAACTCTAAACGGCGCTCCAGCAAAAGCCAGCGCCAAGTTGAGCAGCGGCGATATAGTGGAGGTACCCACACCGTCCCCAGACATCATAGACCTGGAGCCGCAAGACCTGTCCCTAAAAGTGGTATACCAGGACTCCGACCTTATCGTTATAGATAAACCTGCCGGTGTGCCGACTCATCCGGCGCCAGGACATCCGGACCGCACTATTGTCAACGGCATCTTGGCGCTTCGACCAGACCTGCGACGAGAAGAGGGTAACGTCAGGCCCGGGATCGTCCATCGGCTGGACAAGGACACGTCCGGTCTTATAGTTGTAGCGATCAGCGATAGGGCGCACGCCAGCCTCTCAGTACAGTTGCAAGAGCGCACCATGGTCAAGAAGTACCTGGCTCTGGTGGAAGGCATCCTTACTCCCGACACCGGACTTATCGATGCGCCTATAGCCAGGGACCCGCGTAACCGGCAGCGAATGGCTGTGGTCTCTAATGGCAGAGAGGCTCGGACCAGATATAAAGTGCTTGAGCATATTGCGGGCTATACACTGGTTGAGCTGACTTTGGAGACAGGACGGACCCATCAGATAAGGGTGCATCTTTCGGCTATCGATTATCCTATAGTAGGCGATCCTGTGTACGGCAAGAAGGCTAAGAGGAGCGCAGAGCTTGGTTGTGATAGGCAGTTCCTGCATTCTTATATCCTGGGGTTTAACAGACCGAGTGATGACCAGTATGTCGAGTTCAATTCTGAGCTGCCTCCCGACCTACAGGGAGTGTTGGATAGACTTAAAGCCACAATGGTCTAGTATAGACCAGGGATTTCTTAAGCAGATATATTAAAATCAAGATGAATAAACAGTCCTCTCCCTCGGACGGGTGATGCAATCATGGTAACGAAGATGGAGGAGCAGACCCTTCGAGAGCCTCAGGGCAGGCTCTGCGTGTCTGCCTAGTCCTGACCTATAGGCGCATTTACAGTCTTAGATGGTTAGATGGCGGTGATTAGGGCGCACACATAGGTGCGCCCCTACCCCATATTGTATATATTTTAATGTGCATCATCCATCGAGGGTAGGGTGAGGGTTATTGTAGTATGGAAACACCAGCCAGAGTTAGATACGCGCCAAGCCCCACCGGCGAGCCTCACGTGGGCAACATAAGGACTGCTCTGTTTAACTGGCTCTATGCCAAACATACAGGGGGGCAGTTTATCTTAAGGATAGAGGACACCGACCAGAATAGACTGGCGCCCGGCGCTTTGGATGCTATTCTTGGGAGTTTGAGGTGGTTGGGACTTGAATGGGACGAAGGGCCGGAGGTTGATGGCCCTTATGGGCCCTACTTCCAGTCCCAGAGGCTTCAGCTATATCAGGAAAAGGCTGACCTGCTCATAGCTCAGGACAACGCTTACACCTGCTACTGCTCTCCGGAGCGGCTGGACGCGATGCGAAAGGAACAGCAGCGCCGCAAGGAGCCGCCCAAGTACGACCGGCGCTGTAGGGACTTGCCTGAGTCTAGCAAAGCCTTAGATGGTATAACCCCTGTGGTGCGGTTCAAGACGCCTCTGGATGGACGGACCTCATTTTACGACTTGATCCGCGGCGAGATCATTGTGGACAATTCTACTTTGGATGACTTTGTCCTTCTAAAGTCCGATGGCTTCCCTACCTATCACCTGGCTAACGTGATAGATGACCATCTGATGGAGATAACCCACATCCTGCGAGCGGATGAGTGGCTGGCAAGTACGCCGAGGCACATGCTCCTTTACCAGGCATTCGGTTTTGAGACTCCTGTCATGGCGCATCTTCCGCTCATTCTAGGACCGGACAGGTCCAAGCTGAGCAAGCGTCACGGCGCGACCTCTCTTATCGAGTATAAAGAGCAAGGCTATCTGCCGGAAGTCATCATCAACTTCCTGGCGCTGCTGGGATGGTCTATGAATGAAAAGGATGAGATGTTTAGCGTCGATGATCTCATTGAGCACTTTGCTTTAGAGCGTATTGGCAAGACCGGCGCCATCTTCAACCACGAAAAGCTGCTCTGGATGAACGGGGTCTATATACGCGAGCTAGAGATTTCCGATCTTGTCCACAGAGCCCTGCCTTTCCTGGAGCAGGGTCTTCCTCCCGATGTGCTAAGACCCCTGGATGAGGCTTATGTCGAGGATGTTATGGCCCTGCTGCAAGATAGAATCAAGCTGCTATCTGAGGCCCCTGAGCTGACCGAGTTCTTCTTTACCGATGATCTGGAATATGAGGCGCCAACTCTCTTGGGCAAGGACTTTGATCGCGAGCGGGCTAAAACTGTATTGGGTTTGGTCATGGAAAAGCTTTATAGCCTGGAGGACTTCACTACAGAGTCGTTGGAGAGCTTGATACGTCAAATTGCTGAGGAGCAGGGGCTGAAGACGGGCACCTTCTTCGGCCTTCTCCGAGTCGCTTTTACTGGCAGGACCGCTGCACCTCCGCTCTTTCAGACTATGGAGGTGCTTGGGGTAGAACGCTGTATTAGAAGACTGGAGATAGCACGGGAGAAGTTACAGGCAGATACAGAGTAGAAAATGTGGAATATGCTTATCTGCGAATTATCTATTAATCAAGAAAGGTGCCTTTGGAAAGAAAATCATCCTCGCTCATGTCAATACCTCGTTTTCGCAAAAATTCAGTCGCACCGTGGTATAGCCGTTCAATAAGACTCCCAAAGCTGTCGACTTTTGGCCTTATCCAAAACTTGAACCATCGGCGCTTATTCGTAGTTTCTAGATAGTTCATCACTACCTTTTGCATTTCGCCCGCGAAGTATACCCAAGTTAAGAACTTGGCACGGATCACTTTGGAAGATTCACTGTCTACACCTTCAATACTTTTTCTATATAAATGCTGGAGAACGTCAAACTGGTCATCCATCATCATCGATAGCAAGCGGGAGAAAAAGAATAAGTTCGGTTCCGAACTTGTCCCAATATGGTTTTTTCAGGTCATCCCGTATTCTGTGTCCATCCTCAGCTGCGGTTTCTAAGGTGCTAGAGAGCAACGCCATTTCGGAGAATATGGCCCACACTACTGCGGCACGTTGTCGCCGTTCCCGCCGGAATTCCAGCCACCGTGCGCTGCAGAATCCAATACTAGATCCAACTATGGCACCAAGGAAACTAGCTGCTAACGGTATTTTCGCAAGTTCATTTAGGCTTAATGAAAAGTATTGAAAGACATCTGTGATAATGGTGATCGCCTGTTCGCCCATTTGCCCTTATCCTACCTTATCCCAATTCGGTTGGCTTAAGCTTCGGCTGTAGTTTCCAAGGAGTCTGTAACGATTTTATGTCCTGTATGGCATAAATCCAATAATGGGCAGGTAGAGCATAGCGGCATTTTCCTACAGGTATTCTTGCTGTGGCGTACAATCAGGCCGTGGTACTCGTTGAACAGCGGTACGTCTTCATCAAGGTTTTCCATAAAGATAGCCTGACAAGTATCATAGCCAATTTCTTCAGGGCATACGCCAAGCCTGGACAGCAGTCTTTTAGTATAGGCGTCCACTACAAACATTGGCAGGCCCGCTGCATATAAGACTATGGAATCAGCGGTCTCCGGGCCTATCCCCCATACTTTAAGAAGCTCTGACCTCAGATCCCAGGGGTCTTTGGCGGACATGGCCTGTATATTATCCTTGTAACTCTCCTGAAGGAACTCTGCCAGCCGCTTGAGCTTTATCGCTTTGCTCTTGTAGTAGCCGGATGATCGTATCGTCTCTTTCAGTACTTCAAGAGGAACCGCTCTAATCGCTGCCGGGCATAGCAGTCCTTTTTCTTTTAGCTTCCCAATAGCCTTTTCCACGTTTCCCCACGAGGTGTTTTGGGTCAGTATCGCTCCAACCATCATCTCGAAAGGGCCATCTGCGGGCCACCATCTCTGTGGGCCGTAGTGGCTTAGCAGACGATTGTATATATCTAATAATCTCTCTGGGATTTCATATCTCCAAGTAAACTTGAGTAAGCGATAGGTTGATCAGATTAGTCTTGCATATCTGTATCTAATTCGCTTATTTGTTTTTTTAATTCGATCATTTCTGCTTCCAACTCACTTATCAGTTCGTTCGATATTTGCTGCAGCCCATTAATTAATTCCGCTTGTCGCTGTCCCACTAATCCTGCCTCTGCCATTTCAAGGAATGAGGTATGAGAAATAGAGTGGGTTCTAATCCAGCGAGACACGGAGCGAACGCTAATGTCTGGCTCGCTTTTGGCAACCTCTATAGCAAAATTTACACGTTCCTCTTGAGTAGCGTTTAGGAGATAACCGTTTATGAGCAGGAAAACTTCCGTTGAAATTAACCCAAGCCTTTTATTACCATCGCTTAGAGGATGGTTTTTAATTAGCGACCTTAACAATGCTCCGGCCTTATCATATATAGTTCGTTGTAGAAAGCGTCCATCGAATGTTTGACGCGGCTCCACAAGGGCAGATTCTAGCAGTCTCTGTCCATCCTCAGAAATACTAAACGCTGGCATCGGTTCAGGGTAGTCTTTGTATAGAATCGACGCCAGCGTATATATTATGTTTTGAATGTCCGAACTATCTAAGAACCGAACACGACCAATTTGTTTAATGCTTCTCTAACTCCTTTAGAGCCTCTCGGTTCAATTCAATAGCAGTCTCAGCTACTTTCCTTACTAACTCATCTATCGAGCGTCTTGGTGTAATCGCTTTGTCGGTCTTAGTGGATACGCGAGCTATACTCTGCTGAGTTGACAACAATGCATTCCCTTTAGTAACTCTTGGCATAAAATCACCAATGCTGTAGTTGTTTCTAGTTCTTCTTGCCTTCATGTCCAAATTCAACTTATTTCATTCTTTCTTAAAATTAACCCAATTAAAATGTACGATATACTCGTCATGTAATGACAAATTATCATGATATTGTTTATCTGTCAACGTCAAACGTCATTGCTGTTCATAAATAACAGTTGACATATCCAATGTCTCGTTGTGATTTCAAGATATTGCAATTAAATAGCCCAGCCTGGCATGGTGGCATCCGGAAAGGAATCGTAGGGAGGGAGGTAGGGCTTTATGTCCAGTATTGGTGTGCCATCGATAGCATCCAGGCCCTCTACTTTAAGTATGCCATATCTTTGTGACAGTAGTTTTACTACAGTTACACCTATTGGATTTGGCCGTGCCTGCGTCCTGGTAGCTAATACGCCTAGCTCTATTCGCTGTCCGTTATTTACGGACATAGGCATATATTTAATCTCTCGGCCGCTTTCATCTACTAAATGCATCCAGAAAAGGACAATGAGATGTGAGAAGCCCTCTAATCCCTGGATGCAGTCCATAAATTCGTTGTACAAGACAATTTCCGATTGTACTCCGCCCCATCCACTTGGCATGGGATTTTTTATGTTGTTCCTCACTTCGCCTATGGAGGTTAGCTCTATGTTTGATGACGTCATGTGGACTCTCACCCTGCCCTCTCCCAGAAGATGCTTGATGCACATTAAAATATATATCGGTATGTGGTAGGGGCGCACCTATGTGTGCGCCTTAATAATCGCCATCTAACTACCTAAGACTGTAAATGCAGCTATACGTATTGTTATATTCATGCCAGGACAAAGGCAGACACGCAGGTCTGCCCCTACATTATATGTTACGATGATTTGCATCACCCGTTAGAGGGAGAGGGTTAGATCTACGTTTCTCACAATAATATGGGCACCGGGCCTAGGACAGAGATATTCTCTGGCGTGATACGACAGCGGTAGGCGTATATGCCAACGCCAGCATCTGCTGCTTTTCTGAGGGATATTCCGAAGGCTGGATCAGAGGTATCGTTAGGGGAAAAGGACTCTGCATCCTCCCTTTGTATTATAAACACCAGCGCTGCTTCAAAACCCTGGCTTTTTGCTGAGCATAATGAATCCAGATGCCGTCGGCCTCTTGTTGTAGGCGCATCCGGAAATAGAGCAAGTCCATCCCGTACCAGATTTACTGACTTAGCCTCAAGATAACATCGTCGCTCATCCTCTGCCAGCAAGAAGTCGAGGCGGCTGTCTTCAAATGTAGCTTCATGTTTGATTACCTTATAAGATGCAAAGGGGCAGCCGAGATTCTCTTGGGATAGGGCTAATCTAAGGAGCCGATTCGGCACTCTTGAGTCAATAGATACCCATCCAGCCTCTGTTTGCACCATAAGAAGATCGTAGTGGGACTTGTGTCCTATAGAGTGCGGCCTTCTTGCCAACAAGACAGGATAGCCAGGGACAAGCAGCTCTGACATTCTGCCGGTGTTTGGTATATAGGCCATTGTTGGCACGCCATCCAGGAGCACCTCTGCGGCAAACCTGTTTAGACGGCGGATAAAGGTCCCGATCTTTTTCTCGCCATCGATAGCAAGGACAGTTAAAACGGCGGTGTCATTCTGTTGAGAAATGGTAGTCAAGGAACCCCCTCACCCTCACCCAAAGATGGGTGATGCACATTAAAATATATATCGGTATTTGGTAGGGGCGTACCTATGTGTACGCCCTAGTCACCGCCATCCGACCATCTGAGACTGTAAATGCGTCTATAATTCTAGCATGATCTGTTAGAACCAGGGCAGACACCCAAGTCTGCCCCTACATTGTGATAATGTGCATCAAGCATCTCTGGGAGAGGGAACAATTTGACCAACGGGTATGTGGCTATTCAGCTAAACCAAACAGGAGGTCTCTAAGTTGCAGAGACCTCCTGTTTGTAGCGAGTTTATACCTTTACGACTCCTTACGCTTATGGAGTCATGGTCAGGATTGTGCGCACCTGCTCCGGATACTGAGCTATGAAACGAAGCTCGTCATCTGTAAGTGGCATCTGGTTATGCGCATTGGCGTATTGCACCAGGTCTAGGACCTTCTGGGCCTGTTCGTTGTCATCAAAATTTATGCCAAGCTGGCTGTACACATACTTGAACCCAGCGATGCCACCATACTCACCAGTGGTTATGACTCTGCCGGTCTGAACTTTTTCCTCGTCGCCGCGGCCTAGCAACTCGTAGTCGTAAAGCTCGTAGTTATGGCGGTCCTTTAGCGCGCCGTCCGCGTGGATACCGGACTCGTGAGCAAAGGCATTGTCGCCGACACCAACCTGGTTCACCGGTATGGGCACTCTAAAGGCATCGGCAATATAGTTAGCCAGTCTGTAGCTCCAGCTCATGTCCAGGTTGTCGCCTAGCTCATATTCTTCCATTCCCGCGCCAAACTTGCAGGCCAGGATAGTGCTAACGAGGTCGGCTTGGCCGGCGCGCTCGCCGATGCCGTTCACAGTGGTGTTGATCCAGGCATCGCAGCCTGCGTCTACCGCGGCCTTTGCTCCCATTATAGAGTTGGCTTCTGCCATGCCAATATCATTGTGGCAGTGAAGCTCTATGGTCATTTTGACACCCTCAGCGAGGGTCCTGATTTTGTCGTATATAGTTATCGGGGTGTCTATTCCTACAGTGTCGCAGTACCTTAGCCGCTGAGCGCCGGCCTCTTTTCCGGCAAGGCCGAAATCGATGAGATAGTTGATGTCAGTCCTAGAGGCATCTTCTGCATTGACCCCTATGGTCTTAAATCCGTTCTCTTTGGCGAACTTGGCCGCCTCAGTCATCTCCTTGATTACCGAGTCGCGGTCCAGCCGGCCCATGAACTTATTGCGTATCATCTGGTCAGACGTGGATATGGAGAGGTTGCAGTCCTGGACCCCGGTTGGCAGCCCAAGCTTGACGTCGCCGACTATGGCTCTGAACCATCCGGAGAGGACCAGGTTGCCCATAGCTCCCATCTCTTTAAGCTCCAGATTGGCCTTAACGTAATTCTGCTCGTGTCTGCTAAAGGGAAAGCCCATCTCTGACTGTCGGATACCCATTTTACCCAGGTAGTAATTAAGCATCGTCTTTTGGAACTTCGACAAGCTGACTCTTGACGCTTGTACTCCATCACGGTTGGTAACATCTATAATATGAATCTTGGCCATTAAAGTCTCCTAACTAGAGTGCTGAAGAATAAAAGTCCTGTTTACTAACTGCTCTTTAATCGGTAAGTATAAAGGTTCGCACAATCAAAAATATTATATTGAGCAGCCACGGTAAATAATATCATGAAGATGTTGCTGAATCCACTATATTTAAGTCACCGCCTAGTCTATCATATATAATTTAACAGTTATTTAATAAAAGATTAGCTGTTGGTGGCGTTTCTAATAAGCTGGATGTCCGGAGTCCTTTTTCCTTCTACAAACTCTACCGTGACCAAGTCTAGCCTCCAGTCTAATGGCTGTAGATGCTTCTTCTGGATGTATTCATCAGCCAGCCGTGCCAGGCGTGCTTCTTTCTGTAAAGTAAAGCTCTCCTCGGGCCCCCCAAAGCTCCTGGTCCTTCTGGTCTTCACCTCGACAAACACCAGGCAGCCTTTATCTTCTGCTATTATATCTATTTCTCCAGTACGGCTTCGGTAGTTGCTTTCAATAATATTGTATCCGAGTTTTACCAGAAAGTCTTTTGCGTAGCCTTCACCCCATGCTCCTAGTCCTTTTCTACCCTTAGAAATATCCATTTTAATTTACCAGGTTACCATTCCCTAGAAGGGCAACAGGGCCATATGAGAGTCTATGTATAGAGCTTGGTCCTAAGGCGGCCAATTGTTCGAGGTGGCGCAAAGTGGGGTACCCTTTGTGAGCTGCGAATCCCCAGCCAGGCAGTCTTTCATCTAGCAGGGCCATTAGATTATCTCTGGCTACTTTTGCGACTATAGAGGCACAGGCTATGGAAAAGCAGGTCTCGTCGCCTTTTATAACTGTCTCGAAGGGCACGCTAAGGTTAAGATGGTCCCTGCCGTCTACCAGCGCGTACACTGGCCTGGGGTCAAGGGACACTAGAGCTTCTTCCATCGCCAGGTTTGTTGCCCTTACTATGCCTATACAGTCGATAACCTGGCTGGATATTGATGCGACACCAACAGAGACAGCAGAGGCTATGATCTCTTCACTAAGGAAATGTCGCCGTTGAGGGGACAACTGTTTGCTGTCTTTAATATAAGGGACCCATGCTTCGGATAGTTCCTGGGGCATTATTACTGCTGCTGCTACTACAGGACCGGCTAACGGCCCTCGGCCCACTTCATCGACACCAGCGATGAGTTTCATGCCTTTGCATCTTAGTCCGTCTTCCAGCTTTGTAGTAGGATATTGAGCCAAATCTATTCACCTCTATCGCCTGGATGGATGCTAGCATTGAGGATAGATTAAGTCAACAAAGGTAAATTGGTCGGGTGCGACATTCTTTTGTAATAAGGAGCGGATATAGCGGCACTACGGGCTGAAGCCCGTAGCATAGAATCCAGCTATGCCGCAGGCTTCAGCCTGTGGTAATCATACCCCATTCGTCTATTACTTTCTTCAGACACATAGCCATTTTCTTTAGATAAGAAACTAATAATAGTATAGATAACCTAAATAATTGCTATAAAGGTAAAGTTTTTGTGTTTAAGAATTGACAGTAGGAAGGGGCAACATTTATCATTATCCTGTTTGTACTTTTTTACACAAGGACCCCCTTGATGATTAAAAGCCCTTTCTCTTTAGCCTTCTTTCTATTCCTAATAGGTATTGTATCAATCACCAGCGACCAAGCAAGAGCCTTCTCACTAGTATTAGAGTCCGGAAGTCACGGTATCCCCACCGGTATCTCAGGCAATGATCCAGAGGACAATAACCCACGTTCTGAAGAAAAAGTGCCTGATGGGATTATCCCCGAGAAATCTCAGGAATTTCGTGGACTTGAGTCCTCTTTGGAGGACCTTCAGAAAGCCTTTAGCGCTGAGGGATGGTTTGCTGCTGCTCAGGCTGCTGGAAAGAGCGGCTTGGATCTGGTGAATGGGGTAACAAAAGTCATAATCTCTACTGAGAAAGGCAAAGGACCTGAGGTAAGCGCTGCGTTATCTAATCTAAGCATTAATGTAGAGGGGTCCTACGGCGACTTGGTCCAGGCCACAGTGCCGCCGGGCAGGCTTTCTGAAGTCTCCAGCCAGCCAGGCGTTTTGTATGTTAAGACTCCTGATAAGCCTATAACTATGGCGGTTACAAACGAAGGCTTGGGGGTAGCCGGAATCACCTCCTGGCATGATATGGGATTCAGAGGCAGGGGTGTAAAAATAGGAGTGCTGGACGTTGGATTTGAAGGCTATCCTGCTCTATTGGGTAGAGAGCTGCCACCCACAGTTACGGTGAAGTCCCTACGTGCTGATGGCGATATAACTGGTGAGGGATCAAATCACGGTACCGCTGTGGCTGAGATCATCTATGATGTAGCCCCAGAGTCTTCTTATTACTTTTCTAACTTTACTACTGAGGTAGAGTTCGCTAAAGCTGTTACCTGGCTGGCAGACCAAGGGGTAAGCGTCATAGTTAGCGCCGTAGGTTGGCCCGGGGCTGGTCCAGGTGATGGTACTGGGCAAATAGTAGAGGTCGTTAAATCAGCTAAAGCTAAAGGCATCTTTTGGGCTCAGGCTGCGGGTAACTTTGCCCAGACCCATTGGACTGCTCAGTACCAGGACCCCGACGGAAACGGGTTTCATAACTTTGCGCCAGCGGATGAAGGAAACACAATAACATTAACTCCTCCTATTGGCAAAGGAGAGACCATATTCGTTATTGAGGTTATCTTGACCTGGGATGATTGGCAGGCGTATTTCGATGATTACGACCTTTTCCTTTTTAAAGGAGATACTGTTGTAGCCCAGTCTACGTCGTTTCAGGGCGGCAGCTTTCCCCCGGTCGAAAGGATAAGATACGTAACACCAACATCTGGAGATTACTGGATAGGAATTCAGCGGTTTAGAGCTAGGAAGAGCGGTAGGCTAGATCTGCTGATTACGGTAGACCATAAGCTGGAGTATAAAGTCCCCGCCGAGAGTCTAATAATTCCTGCTGACGCGGCTGATGCTGTGGCTGTAGGCGCTGTTTCGCCAAACGGTTTTGGTCTTCAGCCATACAGCTCGCAAGGGCCTACAAAGGATGGGCGTATAAAGCCGGACCTGGTCACTCCTGATGGACTATCTACTGCTACCTATGGCCCTGCCGCCTTTCCCGGCACCTCCGCAACAGCTCCTCTTGTAGGCGGCGCCGCCGCCCTGATCAAACAGGCTGCGCCGCGCTATACTCCTGACCAGATCAGGGCTTATCTTGAGTCCAACGCGCTGAGGTTGGGGTCTCAGGAGAAGAACAATCAATATGGCTTTGGTCTGCTTAAGCTTGCTCAGCCTCCACCCCGGCTGGTGTTTCCTATTATATTTAACGAGGCTAGATTGCGATAGCCAGAGTCTGTCATTCTGAGCGCTGTCCTGAGGTTCTCGAAGGGCGACAGCGAAGAATCTCGACTGTGGCTGACAGATTCTTCCCTTCGGCCAGGCTCAGGATAAACTTGCTTCACTCCTCAGAATGACATTTTCAGTTTTACTTAGCCCTGACCCTGTCGGCTTCCTTTACCTTTGAGATAAAAGCCAGTACCTTTGCGACGTCTTTTACCCCGTCGGTTTCCACACCGCTGGATATATCGACACCCCAGGGGGCCACTTGACGTATGGCCTGGTCTACATTATCCGGTGTAAGGCCGCCGGCAAGTAGGAATTGATAATCTGCCGCTAGCTCTGTGGCGGTATTCCAGTCCATTACGTGCCCGGTGCCGCCGTATCTGCCCTCTACCTTACCCTCAACGTGGATCAAGGAGCCTTTTGGCATTTTGGAGAGCCAGGACTCTACCTGGGGTAGGGTATCATGGTAGCTCTGGCCCTGCGCTATTCTTATTGCTTTTATAATAGGTACTTCAAGCTCTTTGCATATGGAAGGCTCTTCGTCACCGCTCAACTGTGCCAGGTCAAGCCCGCATTCTTTTGCGTAGCTGTTAATCTTGTCCGCGCTTTCGTTGACGAAAACACCTACCAGTCCCGGCGCTTTTTTATCGGGGTTCTGGTAAGCCTCCCTTACTGCGGCGCATATCTCGATCCCTTTATCGATGGATATACGTCTGGAGCTTGGCTCGGAGAAAATCATACCCAGGTAGTCAGCGCCGGCTTTGGCTGCCGTCAAGGCGTCGGGAACCGTCTGTAGTCCGCATATCTTAATCTTGGTCAAGGAGCTCCCTTATCTTTGCCTCTATGTCCGTTGATGTAACGAGCGCCTCGCCGATTAGCATGGCGTCGATGCCCCACTCTTTCAGCTTCCTAACGTCATCCCGGCCTTTTATGCCGCTCTCACTCACGACGATCCGGTCCGATGGAATTAGCGGTTTTAGTTTTGCCGTGGTCTCCAAGTCGGTAGTAAAGGTATGAAGGTCACGGTTGTTTATGCCGATTACTCTGGCCCCGCTGTCCAGCGCTACTTTTGTCTCATCGGCGGTATGCACCTCTACCAGCGCCTCCATGCCTAACTCATGGGTTAGTCTCATAAGAGACTTTATCTGTTCCGGAGTCAGGATCGCTATTATAAGCAGAAGGGCGTCGGCTCCGTAGGCTCTGGCCTCGCACACCTGGTAGGGATCGACGATAAAGTCTTTTCTCAAAAGCGGCACAGGACTTGTCCAATTACCTGATTCATCCTTTATTCCCTTTAGATAGCTCAGGTCCCCCAGAAAGAAGTGGGACTCCGTTAACACTGAAATAGCCGACGCGCCGCTAGACGCATATTGATGAGCAAGCTGTATTGGGTTCAGGTCCGGCCTGAGCAGACCCGCTGACGGGGAGGCCTTTTTTATCTCAGCTATCAAGCTTACGGAGGGCCCACTAAGGGCTTTAGCAAAGTCCCGCGCAGGTGCAGCGGATGCTACCGCACGCTCTAGCTCTGCTATGGGTACACCAGCTTTTGTGTCTTCCAGCTCTTTTCGCTTGTAGTCTACTATTTCGTCTAGTTTGGTCATTGCTATCGAAAATAGCTATACACCAGCAACCATACGGATGATTGCAAAGATTGTAGGGGCGTAAGGCCTTACGCCCCTACGGACGGCGTCATAGGCCAGCTCCAAGTCTCAAGGTAAAGCTATTTTTCATCCTTTCTGGGTGCCCCGACTTGTCGGGGCACGGTGGGTTCCATTGAAAATAAGGGCTCCAAGCCCCCACGCCCGATTGATACCTATATTGTCATTGCGAGGGCGTAGCCGGTAACAATCTGTTCCGCTGTTCATACTACTACTTTAGTTCATCAATTAAAGCTCTGACTTACCTTCACCAGTTGCTCTACCTTGTCCCGGGCCGCGCCGGAGTCTATGGACTTGTAGGCCATAGCCAGGCCATCCTTGAGATCACTTGTTTTCTCTCCAGCCACTAGAGCGGCGGCTGCGTTGAAGGCGACCATGTCGCGGATAGGGCCTTTTGCCCCGGTCATAACCTGTACAAGGACTTCTGCGTTTTCCTGAGCGCTGCCGCCTCTGATGTCGTTTAGATTGCAGCGCGACAGGCCCAGGTCTTCCGGGTTGAGGACATACTCCTTAATATTGGAGTCAGCAAGCTCGTATACTTTCGTCGGGCCGCATAGGGACAGCTCGTCTAGGCCATCGTTGCTGTGCACCACCAGAGCGTGCTTGGACCCCAGTCGCTGTAGGACATGGGCCATTTTCGGGGCGAAGTTTGGATCGGCCACTCCGAGCACCTGGTACTGTGCTCCGGCTGGATTGGTCAGAGGGCCTAAGATATTGAAGACTGTTCTTATCCCGATCTCTCTTCTGGGGCCGGCGGCGTGCCTCATAGCAGGATGGAACATCGGCGCGAACATGAAGCCCATGCCTACCCGTTTCAGGCAGTCCTGCACCTGCTCCGGAGTCAGCTCGATCTTTACCCCAAGCGCCTCTAGAATATCTGCGCTGCCGCACTGGCTGGACATCGCGCGGTTGCCGTGTTTGGCTATAGTCAGCCCGGCTCCCGCAGCTACAAAGGCCGCAGCGGTAGAGAAGTTGAAGGTCCCGGCGCCGTCTCCGCCCGTGCCGCAGGTGTCTACTACAGGGCCTGGAAAGTCCACCTTTAAGGCTTTCTCCCGCATGACCTGCGCCATTCCTGCGATCTCATCGATAGTCTCGCCCTTCAAACGCAGAGCGGTAACAAAGGCCCCAAACTGCGCTGGTGTGGCCTCTCCCGTCATTATCTCTTCCATAACTGCTCTTCCCTCTTCCATCGAGAGGGACTTTCCTGACACGAGCGCGTCGATAGCCTCCCGGATCATACTTTCTCCCCTTTTGTTCGAGTATACATAACAATTGCGAACCAATCCCACATGCCGGCCTGTGCCTGCCAGTTGCGACTAGCACCCACGAAAGGATGAAAATAACCGCCACGGTGAGAGTCCGTTGGGTAGAGACGCAACATGTTGCGTCTCTACGGGCCTCGGACCAAGTACAATCGCTATTTTCAAAGCAACTATATCATATTCAGAACTATATTTAGAAGCCCAGTCGCTCTTTCACAAGGACTATAGTTATTCGATCTGGTGTGGCCTCGCGGTTCACTACGAGCATCTTGTTAAGACCGCTGCTTGACTGAGGGCCATACGTCCGTTTCATCCGAGCGTCCTCTAGAGGAAAAGAATGCTGCTCGATACGGAGAAAAGCATCAGCTAAATTATCGACGATCTTCTGTGCGCCCACCACCCAAATGACCTTCGTTGCTCCGGATGCATACGACCCCAATTGACTTCCCGATTGGGAGGCCGCCACGACCTTTCCATCCTTAGTCACGGCATGGACACTGCCGACTACATACTCGGCTAGAGAAGCAGAGCGACGCAGGGCGCGACGTCGCTCAGGCTGGTCAGCGCTGGTGATCTGCTTCCGCAGAGACACATAGCGTCCGCTTTCGTCGATCTCTTTGCTAAGTCCTATCTGCTCTGTAGTGGTTGAGGTGGTGGTGTAGACCTCGGAGCCTACGGGGATTAGCTCCAGGACCTTTTTCAACGCCTCCTCTCCGTTCTCGGTGATAATGACATTGATACCATTAGATTTCAGGGTCTCAGCGGTCTCAAGAATATACTGCTCCTCCGGTATCCTCTCCCAGCGGGACAGATCCTCGGTTTGAGTCACAAACCTACCCTCCTTCCTTTAAGAGACTGCCTGCGATTGTCCGCTCATTGTAGCATGTGTATATTTATTGTGATAGAAGGATTCTCGTTCTCAGTTCTCCTCGACATAATCCCATCTCTTCTATTATGATAGCAACTGAGGTTCATCCAGCACTAAAACTTATGGCTAGTCAAAAACAAGAACGGACAAAAACCCACAAGACCAAAAGCCAAAGTCCGCACTTCAAGACTATCGAGGAGGAAGCGGAGTTCTGGGATACCCATGACCTTACGGAGTTTGAAGACGAATTGGAGGATATGACAGGGCAAGTGCAATTCGTAGAACGTCGGGCACCAGCCTCGAAAGCTCTCAAGGAGAGAAGCTAGTGTCCTGTCTTTAAATTAGCTTTACACTATTACCTCTAATATAGTGTCAAGGTATTTTGCTTACAATACACTAGTTTGTCGCGGATATGGTATTGTGTTGATGAACTTAGCGTGCCGGGTTATCATTCGGACAAGTTTGGCTAACTCGGGCAAGATCCCGGGCGGAGTAGGAATAGGAGGTGCTATATGCCCAGTGAGCGCGTGAAACGACAGATAAACGCCCTTCTTGATGAGGCTGAGCAGGCTGTAAAGAAGTCTGACTGGGCCCTGGTTAGAGAGAGGGCTGACCAGGTCCTGACGCTAGACCCTGACAACGAGGATGGACTGTTCTACCTGGTCGCCGCGCAGCGCAGACTTGGCTCAAATACGCCGCAGTCTGCCTTTGGGTCGGGAGACCCGACCCCTACACTCAGCGCCGCGCTTGTCTATCAAACCCCGGTCGCACCAGCTTCGGCAGCCATTCCTACCTCTTTTGCTAACGGACGCTACATTGTGAAGAGGTTTCTTGGAGAAGGCGGCAAGAAGAAGGTCTACCTGGTCCTCGACATCTTTCTTAATAGAGACGCGGCCTTCGCCCTTATCAAGCTGGAGGGATTGGACGACACCGCGAGCGCGCATAATCCGCGAAGCACAGGCCATGGCCAAACTGGGAGACCATCCTAACATCGTTACGGTTTATGATATCGGCAATGAGGGAGACCAACCCTATATCGTCTCCCAGTTCATGCCCGGAGGCCCAGGCCAGAGGACTTCAAAGAGCCGGTGTGGACCGAGCCCCTTCAGCTCCCACCGGCCCCAGTCGTGCACCTCCTGAGGATTGGACAGGACTTTAGTCACTTCCGAGATCAGGACCTGGCTTCCGCGCGCCGCAGCCTCGAGACGAGCGGCTTTGTCGACGTCGGTCCCCGAGATGTCCGACCGGCCAGATGCAGCATCGGGGACCAGCAGAGGTGTGCCAGTGTGGAGGCCGATGCGAACGGCAACGGGACCAGACGGGGTAGGAATTGGTGACGCTGCCAGCCGCTGCTGGATCTCGCAGGCGCAAGCGACGCCATCTTGCGGGGTGAAGAAGCAGACCAAGAAGGCATCACCCATCGACTTTAGCGCTCTCCCGTTATGTTCGGCGACGCACTCCAAGACGAGCTGGTTATGAGGCTCAAGGACAGTCTGAAGGTATGCCGTGTCCCCCATCTCGGCTTTCACTCTGGTTGAATCGACGATGTCTGTGAACATCATGGTTATCAGGCTGCGTGGAGGCATATTTTGGAATACGCTAGAGTCGACGTCCCTGCCCAAAGCCGATAGACGGTCATCGGAAAGCATCGAGTTTTCTTGAAGACTCGAAAATTGTCGTTCCATATGCAAACTCATCTCAGCGACGCCGACTTGGCAATGGCTGAACTCCAGTAACCAGTATAGCAAATCGCGGCGAACGCGTTAGTATTCTGGCAGGGGTGTAAACGAGACACTATGTCACGATAGTGTTCTATGCGTTCCTTGCGATATTCTAGATACAAGAACGCCGCAGACCAAAGCCTGCGGCATGCAAAACGCTAAATATTAAATAGTCTACACTATTCTCTTATTCTTACCGGACAGATAGTCCACCAGTTTGATGTAAACTTATGTAGCCACCGACCAGTGCCCGCCTGGCCCATTCCAGATTAGTATCCAGCGCTCCAAGAGGTTTCTGCCTAATAAGGCAATGATCGGCTGTGGTGGATCGAGGGGTACATTTTGGCCGGCTAAATTTACTCCGGCTACGGCTGCGAAATCAATGGTCCATCCTTTTGTGGGGAAGGCGAATCGTACCGAATAAATGCGTCCTTGGACCTGGCCCGCGGCTGTTCCCAAATCAGTGACTCCAGTCTGGTTAAGCCCCAGGCTTTGTAGGACTAGCTCATCAACACAAGTGACAACCGCTCCGGTATCAATTACTGCTACGCCCTCAACTGGTCTCGGAATAGACTGTCCCCGTTCAGTTAGGATTTGAGCTATGTCAGGATGGACATGGACTTCTATTGGGAAGAAGGCGCCAAGGGTAGTGAGACGAGCGGGATCAGGAAGGTTGCTGTTAGGACGATGTATGAACTCATTATGGATGGACATATAGGGTCGTCCCTCTAGCCAACGCAGAGATATACATTATCTCCTCCTTCTCGGTCACCTGTTTGATCAGCATTGGTTGGTTACCCAATGCTCGAACTCCGGCGACAAATGCCTGTTCCATCGTGGTGTAAGTGCCTAACAACTGATGACCCTTGACTAGGGCGTACTGCCCCTTGTAATACTTGAGCCATTCGCTTTTCTGGCTGGCAAAAAACTCCAACTCTTCCTCTAGGGGTGAATCTATTCTCATATACATGCATTAGACCTCGTCTGTCTACGCTATTCTCTTGTTCTTGCCCGACAGATAGTCCACCAAAATATATTGCCCTAATTTATCCGGCGAGGTGTAAAAGGCTCTGCCGCGGTTTATACGCGTCATCTGGTTCACAAACTCCTTCAGATAATAGCTCCTATCCAGCATGAAGGTGTTTATGATTATCCCTTGCTTGGTGCAGTGACGCACCTCTTTCAGCGTCTCCTGGATCGTCCTGGGGCTGGGTGGATAGCCGAGAAAGGTCTGCCCGCGCTCGACGTGTGCGGTAGGCTCGCCGTCTGAGATAAGTATTATCTGCTTTGTCCCGCCTTTATGACGCGACAGCAGCTTCTGTGACACTATGAACCCCTGCTGCATGTTAGTGTACGGCTCGGCCTGGTCCCAGGTTATGTACGGCAGTTGGTCGGCTTTTAGCTCACGAGCATAAGTAGAGAAGCCGATTATATATAGATTATCTCTAGGGAACTGGTTGCTTATAAGGTTATGTAGAGCTAGCGCCACCTTCTTTGCCGCATAAAAACTGCCGCGCCGCGCCATAGACCAACTCAGATCCAGCATGAGAACGGTAGAGCACTGGCTCATCTGCTCGGTCCTATGCACCTCAAAGTCTTGAGGGTCAAGCCTCACTGGGATGCCAGGCCCTCCTCTTCCTATAGCGTTTAGGACGGTCTTCTCAAGGTCAAGGAGGAAGGCATCACCGTACTCATACCTCTTGTTATCCTCCACCACCTCAAGTCCAACCCCGTTTCTCTCTACGCTGTGGCTGCCGTATCTGTCTTTTTTAATCCGCTCAAATATGTCGCGGAGCGCCTTCTGGCCTATCTTTCTCATGCCCCTGGGAGTAAGCTCATAGCGACCGCCCTCTTTCCTCACATACCCTGCCTCTTCCAGCTTCTTCCCTATCTCCTTCAACTCCTCAACGCTGTTGGCCTCTTCCTCTCCAAGAAGCTCTCTTACCTTCTCCTCGTCTACCTCGCTTATTCCTTCTCCGTACTGTGCCGTCCTGAGCTGCCTCTCCAGATCATCCATGTCGCCCAGTTCTTCCAGCACGTCAAGCGCCTCATTCAGAGAAAGACTCTCCTCACCTCTAAAGGGATACCTCCGGGGTCTGTCCCAGTCCATGAGCTCTTCGAGGTGCATGCTCATTTCCATGACTTCGTCCTTCATCCCCATCTGGTCCAGCATGTTCTCGATGATCTCTCCGAGAGCGCTTCTTTGCTGTGCCGACAGGCTCTCCATGAGGCTGCGCATCATCTCCATGCGCTCCCCTATACCATTCAAGAGATCATCCAGGCTCTGGGGTCCGTTATCTCCCATCATGTCCTTGAACTCTTCTTTAAAGCCATCAAAGTCTGGCTCTTTTCCCTTCAGCCTGTCCTTGAGCATCTCATTCATCTGCCGCACCATATCGCGGAACCGCTCCATCTCGCCCTCGCCCATGCCTTTGAGGGCGTCTTTTAACTGCTCAAAGAAACTCTGGCTGACCTCTCCCTTTAGCTTCTTGATTAATTCGTCGTATTTTTCCTGAGCGCCCTGGTCCATGAACTCATAGTCACCCAGGCTCTTCAGCTTCTTACCCACGTCCGGTGGCAGGCTATCCAGGTACTCTTTCTTGTCCTTGGCCATCTTTTCCATGTAGTCCAGGAGGCTCTTGGCCTCTTCCGGAGTTAGGTCACCCGCACCCTCGCCTGAGGCGCCATCCTGAGGCTCTCGACTTGTAGTGAGGTCTCTCGAACTAAGGGCCCTATCCTTGGCATCGTTCAGCTTCTTCTCGATGCCGCCCCGCTCCATGTCCACCACTTCTTGCAGACCCTTCTTAACCTCATCGAGAAGGCCACTAAGATTGTACTTTTCCAGTGTTCTCTGCCTCTTGCTTCGAAGTCTCTGCAATAGCTCTTGCAGGCCCATAGGCTTTCCATGAAGGCCGCGCTGCATCATCATCCGCATAGCAGAATTGAGATCGCCTTGAGATAGTAGGTAATCTGATAGCTCCTCCATCATCTCGTCGTGATGGAGGCCTGCTGACCCCTGAGAGCCATCCCATTTGCTGTATCTATAGGAAAGCATGATGTCCTCTATATTGAGATTTACCTGCAACCTTGTCCTTGTTAAGCTTGCGGTTTAAGTGCAGCCCCTCAAGGACCAGCTCTACGGCAGAGGCTACAGTAGCCGGGTTCTCATCAGCGCTCAGCTTACGTACGGCCTCGGCGAGACTTTCAGACTTGCTGACGATAGACATATACTCATCGATAGTCATCATGTCTGATACCTCGAAGGATACTCCGCGCTCGAACTGTCCTACCAGGTCATCGAAATACTGAACGTTAAAATATTTGTTGAATACATTGACTACGGCAGTTTGGATGAGCTTTTCAATAATTTGCTCTTCTCTGCCTTCGTCCATGCTCTCCAGCTCGACCTTGCCGCCGGTGGAGGCAAGTATGTACGGCAGATCACTGATGCGTGGGGCGGCGTATTCCTCTCCCATCTTGATAGACCTGCGGACAGCGTTGCTGATCAGGTTCTCATAGTTGGAGATAGACACGCGGACGCTGACGCCGGACCTCTGGTTTACATCAGGGCTGCGGCGAGCCAGCGCAGTAAGCTCGGCTATGATCTCCTTCATGTACTCAGGCACAGATATCTTGATATCTTCATCGGCGAATATCGAGCGCTCCTGCTCCATGATGGCGATCTCTGTCTCACTGGTCTTTGGATAGTGAGTCCGTATCTCCGAGCCGCATCTGTCTTTCAGAGGTGTGATAATCCTGCCTCGGTTGGTATAGTCCTCCGGGTTAGCGCTGGCTACGACAAATATGTCCAGCGGCATGCGTACCAGATAGCCGCGGATCTGCACGTCTCTCTCTTCCAGTATGTTGAGAAGTCCTACCTGAATGCGTTCTACCAGGTCCGGTAGCTCGTTTATACAGAATATACCGCGGTTAGTACGGGGAATAAGGCCATAATGAATAGTCAGCTCATCAGACAGATATCTTCCCTCGGCTACTTTTATCGGGTCTACCTCACCTATTAGGTCTGCTATCGTGATATCCGGAGTCGCCAGCTTCTCGCCGTAGCGGCGGTCACGACCAATCCAGGTTATCTCTACGTCATCCCCCATGCTGTCGACCTTGTCTATACAGGCCCTGCAGATAGGGGAAAAGGGGCTATCGTTGATCTCGCAACCGGTTATTGCAGGCACTTCCTCGTCAAGAAGATTTGCCAGGCTTCGGATCAGTCGGCTCTTGGCCTGACCTCTCTCTCCAAGTAGGATAATATCCTGTCCAGAGAGCACTGCATTCTCTAACTGAGGTATTACCGTATTCTCATATCCTATTATCCCTGGAAAAAGCTCCTCGCCTTTTCGCATTTTCTCGATGAGGTTCTTGCGCATCTCCTCCTTCACTCTTCGTACCTTATACCCCGAAGCGCGCAGCTCACCGATAGTGCTTGGTTTAGTCTCTGCCATAACCCTTTTCAATAGCCTCCTTGTTTCAATCCTCACTCAGCCCGAAAGCTAAGTGCAACATTGTTTTCAACATCAGCATGTTGCTTAACTATACTCTAACCATGTAATTTGTCAATTGAAGTAGTTATCCAAACGGCGAAGAAAAGATGGTCGTACATCCAGTATATACATCAATGCAGCTATGGCTCAAGCGAAAAGTCAGATATAATCTTAAGGGCAGCAGAGTCTCCAAGAAAATCCTTAGTCAACGCGGACAAGCAGCGGAAAAGGCTAAGACTTTGCTAATAGAGAAGCTGAAATAGGTCGATAGCCAAAGGGAGAGACTGACAGTATTAGTGAAGGATAAGGACTGGCAGAGCCTTGTTAAGCGGGAAACCATCCTGCTCATAGAAATAGCCATCCCTATGGTAAGAGCAGCGTTGATTGTTATTCTGTTTGTCTTGCTCGAAGGCCTTATAATGTTTGTAATGGAATTTGTCTTAATTACTCCTCGACCTTCTAGACTACAGGAAAGAATCGAACCTGTGGTTGATGAAATTGCACTATGGTCAGTCGTGGGCATTGCCGTTTTCTATGCTTTATACGTTATCGGAGAAATCGTCCAGCAAGTCCGTCGACACTTAACTGGTGAGTAACTATGCTAAGCACGTCCTCTGCTACATGGCAATTAAAGCAAGAGTTCAGCCCTAAGACGCTGGCTAGGGAAGTTATCTGGATTTGGGGTACTCTTCTAGCTGGCATAAGTGTAGCGGCAACTCTATCCTTACTCTTCAAGGTGGCCGAAGCTGATGATTGGGTAGCGTTCGTGATCCCCTTTTTAATGATGTCAACTATATTTTCCATTTCGATTTTAGTGCGGTTCAAAATGCAGGATACACGAGAGAAGAAAGATAGGGCGCTAGCAGAGAGATACTTTGAACTTGGAGCCGCACATTATCGTAATAGGGAGTATGACAGCGCTATTGAAGCGTATCTGAAGGCTATAGAACTGAAACCTAATTATCCTCAGGCTTTGTATGGCTTAGCAGTCGCCTATGATGACAAAGAGGAATACGGAGAGGCGACTACTTACTATGAGCGAACTTTAGAATTGTTTCCTGACGATCCCGAAGCCTGGTACAATTTAGGAACTGCTTATATCCGTCTCGCAAAATTCGATAAAGCCATCTCTGCTTACCGGGAGTCAATAACTCTTAAACCCGATTTAGCGGAGGCCTGGTACAACCTAGGGATTGCTTACCGTCACCATGGTCAACTTGAGCAAGCGGTCACCTCTTACGCGGAAGCCCTAAAGCTCTCTCCCAACGACGCGAATATCTGGAATAACATTGGGTTTGTCTACGACGATATAGGCGACCATGGTTTAGCCCTAACCGCTTACCGAAAAGCTCGAGAGCTCCGGCCTGACTATCCACAGTTCTGGAACAATGAAGGAATCGCCTATTACTTCCTACACTATTACGGCCAAGCGATCACTGCCTTTCTGCAAGCCTTGGAACAACAGCCGAGTTATGCTGAAGTCTGGAATAACCTCGGCGCTGCTTACGGCCATCAAGGCGAACAACAGTCCGCAATGACAGCTTTGCTACGGGCTGTAGAACTCAAGACTGGGCTCGCAGAAGCTTGGAACAATCTAGGAGTCGTCTACACTAACCAAAAAATGTATAGAGAAGCTGTCATTAGTTTCAATAAAGCTCTAGAGAGAAAGCCAGAATATGCAGTGACTATGTTGAATAAAGGTCTAACACTCAGAAAAATGGGCAAAGAGAACGAGGCTTGGCAGTGCTTCGAGGCCGCCGCCAAGAGGGATCATAAAATCGCGGACCTGGTCGAGAAAATGCGTATAACAGGGGTAGAACCAGAACCCATCTTGCAACCATCTGAATTGCTGGCAGCTTAACACTTACTTGCCTATTCTTTTATAAGTTTAATTCTTCTACAAATTGGAATGAACGAGTCTAACTGAGTTTGGAGATTATATTAGGGACGCTATCCTATTATCAAAGCAAGGATGTTATTATAAACAGAATAAAAACTGATTTTAACGCTGTCTATGAGAACAGCGTTCTTATTTAATACGAAGGTATAGGTTATATCAACCCTTTTGTAAGAATTTGCCAGCTATAAGGAGGCTTACTCATGGAGGCAGTACAAGTCCAGGGGGAGACCTTAGATTATATAGTCGTACATCCGGATGAGTACCAACCCGGCAGCGATTACCCGCTGATAATACTGGTCCATGGCTTCGGGGCCGATATGACCGACCTTGTAGGTCTGGCGCCTGCAATAGACAGCCAGGGGTATGTTTACGCTTGCCCTAACGCACCCATAGCTATGCAGACCTCTCCCTCGACTGTAGGCTACGCCTGGGAAATACCGACAGCTTACTTGGAAAACGCTAACATCCCGGAGGGACTGCCTGAGTCAGAGCCCCTTCTGGAGGGCTTCATCCAGGAAGTAATGCAGCGCTATCAAGTCCGACCTGGAAATGCCATTCTGGGCGGGTTTTCTCAGGGAGGCGGGCTTACCTACAGAATAGGACTTCCTAAACCAGAGGTATTTGCCGGGCTGGTTGTAATGAGCTCCGGACTGCGAGACCCAGACAAGTTAAAGAGTAAGCTCCCAGCTCAAAAGGACCAGCCGGTTTTTATATCTCACGGGACTATGGACAATCCCGAAAGGGCGCGCGAGGCCAGAGCCTTCCTGGAAGCAGAGGGTTACAAGCCGCAGTACAAAGAGTATCCTATGGGCCACGAGATCAGCCAGGAGGTAATCGGTGATTTAGTCCCCTGGATACACAAGGTCCTGCCGCCCAAGCCGCTGTTATATAGAGCGTGACGGCGACTAGGATGCCACCTAGAGCACTCGGCAAACGTAGTTATTGACATCGCAGATAGAGAAAACTAGTATTATGACGTATTCGCCGGAGTGATTTTTATACCATTGCCATAAGGATTTCTCGGATTCGTAGAAAGAAGTGACTAATTTTCGTTCCTACGGTGGTATGATAGATAGAACCAAGTCTTTATAGAGGCTACTTTGTTAAACAACCTCACCTTAAAGAACTTCAAAGCCTTACGAGAGATCCAGATCGACTTTGGTCGCATCACAATTTTTATTGGTCCCAACAGTAGTGGCAAATCCAGCGCTTTGCAAGCTCTAACTTTGTTAAAGCAATCACGCGGGCAAAGCCAGCTTGTAACCTCCGGAAACCTATCCAATCTAGGCAACTACTCGGATGTCGCTCACAGATACACAAGGGATAAGCAAATAGAGTATCGGATATCGGGTACAGTACCAGAACCCAGCATGGGCTATGCCAGGCTAGAGTATGAGGTTAGATTTGACCAGAATGGCATGGTGCGCTCCCAGCATCTGGGCGTAGATTCACCGGCTTTCACCGTGAACGGACAGTGGAATAGTCTGGGAAATTCGTCTATCGAGCCTGAGCCAATACGGGTTTTCAGAAGTACAGTAAATATGGTACCACAAAGGATAGTGACCGAGCCCATTAGGATAAATTCTTTGACGTTTGATCAAGATGCTGACGAAGTAGACCGAGAACGGGCTCAAACTGTTTTGCGGGCCATTTTCTCAGGAATAGCGGACTTATTGAGTCGAGTATACGTAGTGCCTGCACTGAGAGGATTCGATAAGCCGGTCTATCCTCTCCAGGATAGTTCCGTGACCGACTTCTTCACTAGCTCGAGCCCAGATCATCATGCTGCTAGCGTTCTAAGTACAATTCTTTACAGGCGCGAGCTTGAAGAAGCTATTTCACGGTTTTCTAGTCGTGCTCTAGGCGTTCGTTTAGGTGTGAGGGCTGTACCACCAAAGCAAGTCGCAGCCGAAGCGCAATCCGATAATGGGTCCCGGATAAACCTCGTTAATGAAGGCTTTGGGGCAAACCAATTGATAGGACTTCTTGCGCAACTAGTTGTTTCACCACCAGATTCTATCGTTTGCATCGAGGAGCCGGAGATTCACCTTCATCCAAGGGCGCAATCTGCGCTTGCCGGCGTGTTCTCGGAATTCGTTGCGGACGGAGCCAGGAGGATCGTTCTAACCACTCATAGCGAGCATATATTGATGGGCCTCCTGACTGAGGTGGCACAAGGACGGCTTGAGGCAGGACAACTGCGCGTTTACTACATGCAGAAGGATACAACTGGGGTTGCGCATGCAGAGCTTCTTGAGGTAGATGAGTTGGGCCGGCTATCCGGTGGTATGAAGGGATTTTTTGAGGCCAATATAGACGAACTTGAAAACTACCTCAAGGCATTGTCTCAAGAGAATACACCACGGAAGACTAAACGGTGAGACGAGCTTTTCTCCTGGACGAGAATATGGCATTTGTTGGCCTCAACCTACGAAGGAAGACAGCGAGAGAGATTTGGCTACAAATAGCAAGGAATTGCCTCAGATCCTGCTCGATTATGAGCTGAGCGAGAAATACTGGCGGAAAGTCAGGGTAGCAGAAAAAGGATTCCCATCCGAGGTAGGAACTGTCCTGATCCTAATAATCAGACAAATACTGACCAATAAAGACAAGACTATTGGGGTAGCGCCAAACAGCCCTACTCCATTTGCTCACCTAATCCGTCATCTCAACGACCGATTTTTGGCCGATATCGCCTACGAGTTGATAACTTCCGGTCAATCCAGCCATTGTATTGTTGTGACTTCCGACCGCAGAACCAGAGAAGACTTCAATCGACAAGAAATGCATGAGCTAGGAATCCAGGGCGTCACCTGGAAGAAGGATTGAAGTTCGCCAAGGAGACTTATGATTCTTAATTCTGAATATGCCGCGTGACCCTCTCTGACTAAAGCTACTCTCTCCTATCTACCCTGCGCACTGTTTAGAAGCACTACCAAAGAATATCCCATGGGCCACGAGATCAGCCAGGAAGTAATCAGTGATTTAGTCCCCCTGGATACACAAGGTCTTGCCGCCAAAGCCGCTGTTGTACAGAGCGTGACGACACTAGGATGCCAACTAGAGCGCTCGGCAAATTACTAGTACGAACAATTGCAGTATCATACATTGACGATCTCACTATAAACTCATAATATGATGATAGAATGATTATTAACAGAGTGTTTATACTGGAATTGCAAAAAGTGAACGGGTGATGAGACATGATAAGGATACAGTTCGAATTATCTGAAGATAAAGTCAGGGAGTTGGAAGCTCTTATGGAGGAGGCAGGGATAAAGACTAAGAAGGACCTTATCAATAACGCCCTCACGCTCTTAGAATGGGCTATCCAAGAGAAAAAGGCAGGTCGTAGTATCGCGTCAATAGATGAACAGGAAAAGCTATATAAAGAGATAACCATGCCTATTCTGTCAGCAGTTTCAGCAAAATCCAGAGTGCCGTCTAAGGTCTAAAGAGAGCGTAGATGGACTAGCTCCTTTCTCATTTCTCACATTCTGATACTTACTTAACCGAAACACTGCACATGACTAATGAGCTACAGAGGGCTGCCACTGAAAGCCTTACCCCGAAGGAATTCATTGAGAGAGAACAGGCACTAAGCAACATCGCTCTGCGACAGATAGTCGTACAATTTCTGAACCGCGCCTATGGTGGACTATTAATCGCCACTATTACCATAATCTTTCTCCAGGGATTCCACTTATGGGGTTTTGAGCTGGATTCAGGCTTCCTCAACTGGCTAGGAGCGGCAACCGTAGGTGAGGTAGTAGGTCTCTGCGTCTTGGTCTATGGTGCGCTCTTTCGCTCCGATTAGAAAGATGCCGGTTTTAGACACTTGGGCCATGAGATCAGCCAGGAAGTCATCGGTGATTTAGTCCCCTGGATACACAAGGTCCTGCCGCCAAAGCCACTGTTATACAGAGCGTGACGCCAACTAAGACATTAGGAATGGGCAGACACACACAGGTCTGCCCCTACGACGATTCAAGACGTGTCTACCAAAGATTGGTCTGCCAATGCCAATCACGTATTTCTGTAGGGGCGCACCTGGGTGTGCGCCCTTTTTGCATAGGGTAGACTTGAGTATTTGCCCGCTCCTAATAAAGAGAAGTATCTTTGTGGTTTTCCAATAACAAGGGATCAGTATATAAGTCTCCAACGCTTAAATGCTCTTACGTCGGCAGCGTTCAACTTAAACCATTCGCCCCTCATTCGCTTTTCTTTAAAGCGCCCATGCCAGTAAGCCTCTATGCCGCTGGGGTCATCGGTCTTTATCTCATGTATCAACTCTTGCTCTATGGACGCTGTGACTCCAAGTTCGGATAGCCGCCGGTCTACTAAATTGGTGTGGCCGATTTTGTATTCGCCTGGGTGTCCTTTAACCAGGTAAACAAAACCATATCTCGGTTTTTCGTTGCTTGATTCGCTAGGCTCAATATTGATAGAAGAATTTGCCTCGGCAATCGGCTCAAGAAGTTTGACGACATCGGCATATTCAGACTTGCCTTGACAATATGTAAGAACCTTGATGATAAACTGGCTTTTGCCACCAAACCGCCTAAATACAGTCGGGTCGGGAAAATCGGGGTCTTTACTCCTTTTTAGGCGCATTTCACCCTGTGTCGGAAACTTTTGCAACTCACGCGTAAGATTGGCGAGACTCTCAAGTAGGTAGTCCTCTGAAAAGGAGGGGTTGAGCCTATTTGGCTCAAAGCCCGCTTCGAGCTGCACATCGCCGAATCGCGCCCAGTACCCTCCCCAATCGTAGGGCTTTATACCAGTGACCTGCGCAAATCGACGCCAACCGAGGGGTTTACCGCCATTTTCTTTTGTCGTACGCCTAATCTCGGCTAAAATATCCTCTTTTTCCATCCAACACCTACTTCTACTTGTGTGTTATAACCATCCTTCGACAAGCTCAGGATGAGCGGTTCTGATAGTTAACCCTTACTCTGCGCACTATTTAGAAGCACGACCTCCAGCACTAAACGGGCTGTAGTAGCTATATCTCTCAGGTCTATGGACTCCTTCACGGTATGAATGTCGCGCATTCCGGTGCCGAGGTTGGCGATCAATAGCCCTTTGCCATTGAAAACGTTGGCGTCGCAGCCACCGCCCGTGGTGCCCAGTATAACGTTAATGCCTGTCTTTGAGGCCGCTTCTTTGAGCAGCTTTACTATGGTGGAGTCCTCTGGCACGTTCATGCGGTCGTAAGCGCGCTCTATGTGAGGCTCAATCCGCCCTACGTATCGCGCTCCATCCAACTCTAAAACATACCGAGCCGCAGCATCTTCAAGACACTTTGACATATGATCAGTTTGGGATGCCAGCTTCCCTTCATCGTGGCTGCGGGCCTCACCGTGGATGACCACCTGGTTTGGGATAATGTTGGTGGCTATGCCTCCATTTATAACCCCAATGTTGGCTGTAGTCTCCTCGTCTATCCTGCCAAGCCTCATCGCTGCAATGGCCTCGCTGGCTATCTTTATCGCGCTTAGGCCTTTCTCAGGGGATACTCCCGCATGGGCTTCCAGGCCGTGGACCGTCCACTGCAAGTGGTTGGCTGCTGGACCTTTGACGTACAGCGTTCCTACCTCGGTGGCGTCGAGGACCAACCCGTACTTGGACTTGAGCGGCGAAACGTCCAAATATTTGGCCCCAAGAAGTCCCTTCTCCTCACAAATTGTAAACACAATCTCTATATCGCCCGTAGAAAGCCCTTGCTCCTTAATAGTCCTGAGGGCCTCCATTATCGCCGCGAGTCCGGACTTATCGTCGCCTCCTAAAATAGTGCCGCCGTCAGTACGGACAATCGTGCCCTCTACAACAGGTCTTACCCCTTGTCCGGGAGATACGGTGTCCATGTGGGCCGAAAGAAGAATAGGTGGCGCAGACCGCTGCTGGCCCGGGAAGACGGCAACCAGATTCCCGACGTTGCCTCGCACTTTCTCATCAGCGTTATCTATACTAACCTCAGCGCCTAAAGCCTCCAGGTCTGCTTTGAGCTTGAAGGCGATGTCTCGCTCTTTGCGAGACTCGCTGTCTATGCGTACCAAATCTAAAAAATAGTTTCTTACCCTGTCTTCATTTATCATCGATGCTCCCCCCAAAAGATAGTCCTTATTTATTGAGAATTTGATAATCTTCCATCGGTCCTCGGAAATTTTATTCTTGCATCCAGGTTATCATATCGGTTAGACTGACAAAGGTATTGACCGGATTATGTGATCTAAATAATATAGCATCATGCGGTCTAAATCTATTAGACTATTCAAAGAGTAGTTGCCCCGACTCGTCGGGGAGGATTGAAACAAACGCCAAGGTCATGTGGTGGAATTTAGTGGGAAAGGGGGTCTTCTATAGAAGATAATATCTCTCAAGGCTCGGCAGCCTTACAACAGTCTCCCTGGTGCGTTCCTTTATGGACTGGAGCGTAGGCTAGGGTCGGAGCATAGCAAAGGGTGCAATCAGCAAGGAGAATATAAGAGGAGGTTTTTTGATGGCAGAGCTAGCACCTATAGCCAATTGGCCCAAAGATATCGAGAGGACCCCAGTGCCTGACTGGCCTCATACCGAGCTGCTGTATGAGACCATCGAGAACGGCAGAATAGCGATCATGACAATCAATAGGCCCGAGCGGATGAACTCCAGCGACCCTGGTATGGGGGTGCGCTGGGCAGACGCCTGGACCAGGTTCGCGGAGACCGACGAGGAGTGGGTTGCGATAATCACAGGCGCAGGCGACCGGGCATTCTCGGCAGGGCAGGACCTGAAGATCCGTAACGAGCTGGAGACTGCGGCCGGGTCTGGGGCCTATCGCCCCACAAGAGTCGTCCGCCCAACTACGCCTATCGGCCCGATGTTGAATTGCTGGAAACCAACAATAGCGGCCATAAATGGCTTCGCGATCGCCGGCGGCTGGTCGACAGCGCAGAACTGCACCTTCCGCATAGCAGCAGAGCACGCTGAGATGAACATAGCCGAGGCCAGGTGGAACCAGGGCGCCGGTTTCGTGGGGTGGCTGTCCAGACTTATGCACCAGGGGCATGCCCTCGAGGTCTGTATTATGGGCGACCGGCGAGTCTCAGCCCAACGAGGCTATGAGATGGGCTTCATAAACAAGGTTGTGCCAAGAGAAAAGCTTATGGAGGAGGCCATCGATTGGGCACAGACCATCTTGAACATGGCCCCGCGCTCGGTCCGGAACTTTAACCAGATGGTCCACCAGTGCTTCAACATGAGCATACCTGATGCCCAGAGGTTTTCCGGAGCCCTGGAGTACAACCTGGGAGGCATGGAGGACTCTAAGGAAGGGCCGGCGGCATTCGCTGAGAAGAGAAGGCCAGTCTTTAAGAACAGATAGCTTATAGCAGCAGTTTCCTCTCCTAATAATTCTCCCTCCCCTAGCGGGAGGGAGTTAGAGGGAGGGGGAAGAACGATAGATTGAGTGGGGAGACACCTTGACAAGCCTATTTACTTCCGTACCAGTAGGTCTACCTTGCCGTCCCTTCTGACAATGTTTGTCCCCACGTCATCCCCATGTCTGTGTACCGACAAGTCTACCATGCTATTCCCTATCTTTAGGTTGCTTACATTCAGTTCCCCTATGTAATGCGGAAGGCGTGGGTGAGTATACGATACGGTTGCCGGATTTGCTTTGATCGATAGCCCAAGGCAGGACTGGAGCAGCATGAGCACTGTACCCGCAGACCACGCTTGAGGAGCACAAGCCACCGGATACTCTGTAGGACCTTCGCCAGGACGCCGAGTAAACCCGCAGAACAATTCCGGCAGGCGGTTTAGCTCCAGGTACTGAGTGGCATCAAAAAGTCCATCAAATATCTTTAGAGCAAGATCGTTATAGCCATATCTAGCAAGACCATATGCGATTAAAGCATTATCATGAGGCCATATAGAGCCGTTATGATACGACATAGGGTTATATCTAGGCTCTGTTGTTGCCACAGTACGTATTCCCCAGCCCGAAAAGGAGCTGTCGTGGAAAAGGCTTTGTATCAAGTGAACGACATGATCACGGGTAGTGATACCTGTGAAAAGACAGTGTCCCGCGTTAGAAGTCCTCACTATACAGCGGCGTTTCTTGCCGTCCAGAGCCAGAGCATAGGTAGATATCTCATCGCACCAAAAGGCCTGCTCAAACTGTCTCTGCAAGGCTGTGGCCTGGCGGTTCAGGTCCTCTGCTAGGTCATTGTACCCCAGAGCAAAAGCCATCTCCGCTGCCTTCCGCTTCGCGTCATAGACGTAGGCCTGGACTTCACAAAGGGCTATCGGGCCCTCTGCCAAAGCGCCATCGGAATGAAAGACAGAGTCATGAGAGTCTTTCCAGCCTTGGTTTTTAAGACCTTTCGGAGACTGGCACATATATTCAACGAAGCCGTCGCCATCCATATCACCATAGGTGTCTATCCATCCAAGGGCAAACTCAATATTCCGCCAGATGGACCTGATAAAAGGCAGGTCGCCTGTACGCTCCAAATATGCCCCGGCTAGGATAATAAAAAGCGGCGTCGAATCGACGCTGCCATAATATTTGCCAAAAGGGACCTCTCCTAACAACGCCATCTCACCCATGCGTGTTTCGTGTAGTATCTTCCCAAATTCAGCATCCTGTTCTATTAACAGCTCTTTGGCTTGAGTATGGGCCAGGTATCCTAATACTCCCTTAGCAATATAGGGATTTGCCCATAAACATTCCAGGGCAGTTATAATGCCATCACGTCCAAAGACTGTGCTAAACCAGGGGACTCCAGCATAAGGATAAGGCCCTGCTGGGGTATCGGTGATCATCATATGCAGGTCTGCTATTGAGCGTTCCAGCCAGTCGTTAAATTGATAGCTGGATGTATTGATAACACAGTCCTGGCCACTGGAATCATTCAAGAAATTCCTGGACTTGGTAAGGGCCCTTTTATAGGAGATAGAGATTGGCAGGTCTTGAGAGCCAGGCCCTTTGTCTTCCTCTTCCTCAGCTTGCATATGACCGTTCCCATAAGGCATGAGGTATGGGAGAGCGCCGCTGGTCTTACAAGAGACGGTCAAGAAAAAGGTCTCATCGCATTTAGGAGGAAGCACAGCGCCAAAGCTGATTTCAGAGGAGGTGGCCTCCTTCAATTTCAGAGAAGGAGTCATCGAGTATTCTATAACCGTCCTGCGTACTATGCGGTCTAGTCCTTCGTACCCCAATATAACCCGGTCCCGCTCCACTATATCCGGCAGATAAGTACCCCTTCTTTCCCTTTTCGCTCCTCTGACCTCGAAGATGTCGGCGTAGTCCGCCTCAAACTTTATACAACAGTGGAGTTCCATAGGGTCGAGGCCAAAGTTCCGTATTCTAAAGCTCTCGTAACATACCTTTTGCCAGATAAATTTAGACCTAAAGATATGCAAGGTACCTCTAGGCGCTACCACTTCGCCATTCACGTAAACATCTGTGTTGGTGAGGTCTACTGTAAGCAGCGCATTGCCCTCTTTTACGATAGACCCTAAAAGCATGGGCCGGTCCTTATCCAAGCGCAGCTCAAGGCGCGATAGAAACCTGGTGCCATCGCAGTAGACACCCTGCTCTCCAAGACCTATAGGCTGAATATCCCCATAGCGGTCAAATACAGCAAAAGTATCATTATGCTTAAGTACCCGCGTGCGGTCATCCGCCTGAGAAGAGGTTGCTAGTATATAGAATTGGTCTTGTACACGAATAATATCTTCTGCCATAGACAGTTTGCTATGCTACCATAATAGAGGGTGTTTTCTCTTCTACAAGCTTCTCATAGATAGCCAGATAGTCCCGGGCCATTCGATATGAAGAGAACCTATATTCAAAAGCCTGCCGAGGTAGTCTGCGGTCTAAAGAGCTTACTCGCTCTACAGCTTCAACAGCGCTATCTATATTATCCACCACAAACCCTGTTTTGTAGTCCTCCATTATCTCCGGAACAGAACCGTAGGGATAAGCTATAACCGGCGTGCCACAGGCCATAGACTCAATCATCACCAGGCCAAAAGGCTCAGGCCACTGGATAGGAAACAGCACGGCATGGGCATTGCCAAGGAAGTCTCCCTTTTCAGCCTCCCCTACCTCACCTATGAACTCCACCAAAGGATGGTCCAGCAGGGGTTTTATGACTTCGTCGAAATACTCCTGATCGTAGGGAGCAAGCTTAGCCGCAATCTTAAGCTCCATGCCGCAGCGTTTTGCTATCTCGATAGCCTTGTCCACTCCCTTGTCAGGACTTATGCGGCCCAGAAACGCCAAATACTTGCCTGGCTCCCCCACAAATGGATAGGCGTCTTCTGGCAGTCCATGGTACACAGTACCGGCCCAGTTTGCCCAAAGCATGGGAGTCCGCTGTGAGTCGGAGACAGAGACCAGTGGCATATCACTGAACTCTTGAAACAATGGATAAAGGTCCGGTATATCGAGTCTGCCGTGGAGCGTGGTCACGTTAGGTATGTTTAAGCGCCTTGTTATAGGAAAATGAATGTAGTCAACATGAAAGTGTATGATATCGAACTCGTTGGCAAGCTGTGCAACCTGCTCCAGCATCAACAGATGATGCGCCATCTGGTCCACACAATCTTTGTTCAGCCTTAACGACTGGCTGCATACCGGGACAAGGTTGGCGCTGGTAACAGAGTCCCCGCTTGCAAAGAGGGTAACATCATGCCCCAGGCTTACTAGCTGCTCAGTCAAATAGGACACAACCCGCTCCGTGCCGCCGTAAAGCTTTGGGGGAACACTCTCATATAGGGGTGAGACTTGTGCGATCTTCATGGCTAAGTACCTCCAATATTAGCCTTATGGCCTTAGTCCTGCGGATACCTGCTTAGTCATATTTCTTCAAGAAGTATAGAAAAATTAAAATCCCGACTGCCGTCAAAGCACTTTTTTCGGGTCATCACTTCCATTATACAACTATTATATTATTGCTAAGATATCAAGAACGTTAGATTTTCATAACAATCGATATATTACCAATTCCTGATAGACGCTTATAACCTTGACCAGCGGTTGCAGTCGTTGTAGAGTGAGTACGTTATTAGCTTATTTTTACAGTAGCAGATAAGTTGTAAAATAGCCAAATTACTTCTGATGTTTATATAACACTTGCAGATGGACTTAGAGTTTAGGCAGAGGAGGAAGAAATGGTAACCGAGACTCTAGTTGGAAAAGGTATTCCCAGAATAGATGCTGCCGAGATAGTTACGGGCAGCACGAACTACACCGCCGATATCTTGCCACGAGGCACTCTCTTTGCAAAGCTAGTACTAAGCACAAGACCCCACGCTATTATCAAGAAGATAGATATAAGTAAAGCCATGGCGCTGCCCGGCGTCATGGCCGTAGTGACCGGAGAAGACGCCCCTAAATACTTGGTAGGCAGGTTCCTAAAAGACCGTCCCATGCTGGCGCAGGGTAAAGTGCGCTTCCTGGGCGAGCCTGTTGCGGCAGTGGCGGCTACGGATAAAGACATAGCTGAGCAAGCCGCCGATCTGGTTGAGGTAGAGTACGAGGACCTGCCGGCGGTTTTTGACCCCGAACAAGCGCTAAGTCCGAACGCGCCTCGGGTCCACGAAGACGGAAGCCGCTACCTTGACGGTAGGCTGGGCATGGCAGAGATCAAGGGCAACCTCCGAAACGAAGTTATCGTCCGCAGAGGAGACCCTGATAAAGCCTTTGAGGAATGTGATCTGGTATACGAGGACACCTACCGCACTCCCTCAACGCATCAAGGCTATATAGAGCCTCATGCTGTGGTCGCCAGCGTTGACGCTGAGGGTAGGATAACCCTTTGGGCTAGCAATAAAGGCCAGTTCATAGTTCGCGACCTTGTAAGTGAGGCCTTTAACGTACCCAAGAGCCAGGTTAAGATCATAGTTACCAAGATAGGCGGAGACTTTGGCGGAAAAGGGACACCCTGGCTTGAGTGTATAACCGTACTGCTATCCAAGAAAACCGGCCGGCCGGTCAAGCTGGTGCTAAGCCGAAGTGAGGATATAAGGCTGGCGTCGGTCAGGCATGCCTCTATCATTCGCCTCAAGGTTGGGGTGAAAAAGGACGGCACCCTCCATGCACTCAAAGGCGAGATCATCTTTGAGTGCGGCTCCTATGCCGATGGCGGCGGCGGAATGGCCGGCAGAGGCGCTACTCTCATAGGGTGCTACAAGATACCCCACGTGGAAACCCGCGGCATTTCCGTCTACACCAACAACGGCCCGCGCGGCCACGTGAGAGCGCCGGGAGCGCCTCCTCCTACCTTTGCTATAGAGTCACATATAGATATGATTGCCCGAAAGATGGGCATAGACCCCTTTGAGTTCCGTTTGAAAAACGCCTTACGCGAGGGCGACTACGATCCTGAAGGTCACGTTATCATGAAAAACGTCGGCCTGGTCGAGACTCTGACCAAAGCCAGAGAGTATGTCGAGAAGGAATTCAAGAGAGGCCCAAACCGCGGCATAGGCTTCGCCTGCTCACTATGGGGACATGCCGTTAACCCTACCGCTATGATCTCCGGGGCCTACGTGCGTATTGAGGACGATGGCAGAGTCGTGCTTTATACCGGAGTCGGAGACCAGGGCGCAGGACAGAGAGCGGTACTCGGCCAGATCGTGGCTAACGAGCTGCATATACAACCTGACCAGGTAATTATCGGCCCTACAGATACTGCCTCTACGCCCTTCGAGAACGGCTCAGGCGGAAGCATGACCACCGTCCGCGCCGGCAACAGCGCCCGCTTCTCTGCTATAGACGCGAGGACACAGATCTTTGAAATGGCCGCCGAGCGGCTGGAAGTAAAGGATGACGACCTGGAGATGTCTAATGGCCGTATCTACGTAATCGGGTCCCCAGACCGGGGCTACAGCCTGGCTGAGATGGCGCGTTACGCTCTTGACACCAAAGGAGTTCCTATATTCGGCACCGGAGTAAAAGGGAAACAGGAGCTTTTGAAGTCCCTTGAGGCATCGCGGAATATAATGGATGGACCTGCCTTCTGCACGCAAGTTGCTGAGGTAGAGGTAGACCCTGATACTGGACAGGTAACCGTGACGCGATTCCTGGCCTCTCACGACGTGGGCACTGCTATCAACCCCGTCAGCGTGGAAGGCCAGTTGCAGGGCGGAGCTGTGTTTGGTCTTGGCTATTCTCTTACAGAGGAGATTATTACCTCAGAAGGTAGAGTGCTAAATCCGACCCTGCTGGACTACCGACTCTTAACAGCGAGAGATGTTCCGCCTATCGAAGTATTGTGTGTAGAGGTGCCTTCATCCCACGGGCCTTACGGGGCTAAAGGCGTAGCAGAGCCACCCGTTATCCCGACTGCGGCAGCTATAGCCAACGCAGTCTACGATGCCGTGGGAGTGCGGATTACACAGGTCCCCATTAACGCCGAGCGGGTCATGGAGGCCATGAAAAAAGCCAAGCAGGCCCAGAAGTAAAAGTAACATGAGGAGAATAGTCCTTATATGGCTCTAAGAGACTACCTAGAGCCAGAAGAGCGTATACAAGCACGCTGTGATCCCTTTTACGCCACCTCGCGGAGACTCATCCGCTACCAGCTCACTAGAGAAGGTGAGAAGGTATATTTGTTGCCCTATAACAGGGTCCGCTCTATAGAGCTGGTGAGGAAGCCGCATCATAAGTTGATGACGTTAGGCACAATCTTGGCTGCTTCTGGTATACTCTTGTTCTTCTATTGGGGTCTTATAACCTCGATACCGACGTTCTTTATCGGGATAGGAGTTATAATATATGGTGGGCAAGGAAGAGACGTCCACTATCAGATACATCTTGAAAACATGACACCCGAAGAGAAGGAGATATGGAGAGTAAGGCCCAGGGGCTCTAAAGACTTCATAACTTCTATCGCAGAGACCACAGGCAGACCAGTCACAGAGTCATGACACTAAAATTTATCGAAGATACACGATCTGTCGGCGAGGATAAAGCTAAATATGAAAAATAGACTATCAATGTTATTCTTGATAGGTATAATAATGACTCAGGCAGCGTGTAACGTCGCTACGGCTAAGAAGGAAAGTAAGGAGCAGTCTGGCTCAGGCTCATCGCAACCACAGAGCAGTACTACGACAGAAGGAGGCAGAGTCATTAAGCAGTACAACGCGCCACCATCCATGAGCATAGACACAAACGCTAAATATACCGCCAAAATGAAGACCAATAAGGGAACAGTAACTATAGAGTTGTTCGCCAAAGAGGCGCCTAAGACCGTGAATAACTTTGTCTTTTTAGCTAAAGAGGGATATTACGAAAACGTAAAGTTCCATAGAATTATCAAGGGCTTTATGATCCAAGGTGGAGACCCCACTGGGACCGGAGCAGGCGGCCCTGGCTATAAGTTTGAGGATGAGCCGGTTACCAGGGACTATTCACCCGGCACCATTGCTATGGCTAACTCTGGGCCAAACACCAATGGCAGCCAGTTCTTTATTATGGATGGTCAAACTAGTCTACCAAAGAACTATACCATTTTCGGGCAGGTAACAGACGGCATAGACGTGGTACATAACATAGCAAATACGCCGGTTACAGCGGGCCGCTCAGGGGAAAGGTCTACTCCAACTGAGAATATAGTGATAGAGAACGTAGAGGTAACAGAACAGAAGTAGCAAGTCTCCTAGTTTCTAGTGATTAGTCGCAAGTCGCAAGGGATCCTTGTAACTTGCGACTTGCCCCTTGCAACTTGTACTTTGCTACTTGTAACTAGGACCTATTTGTAGTGTCCTTCTCCTTTGTGAAGGACGAACTATGGGAGATAGCAATGGACAAGGCTAAAACCAAGACAACACAAGCGCCGATCACCGATGAGGCCGAAGCCGGTGTTGGCACTAGCCCAGGCAGCATGATGGACCGCGTCATAACCAAGCCTATGTGGGTGTTGAAGGCACGGCTAGTCAGACAGGTCCGTCTCTTCGAGAGGCGGTATGAGATGTCTTCGGAAGATATGTTAATGGCGCTCCGAAATGGAGCTGCTCGTGAGACTGCGGAGATTTCTAAGTGGATGCAGAGTTATCTAGTTCTGAAGAGGTTCGGCGGGATCCTCATGGCTGGAACAGCCTCGAGAACTACACCTTCATCAACGAAAAACGACTAGCTGAGCATCCGTTCGTCGATCATAGTGTGCCTAACACCCTCACGTTTGAGCAGCATCTCAACGTTGATGGTGACACCATCGTCATATTATCTGGGGAAGTATACTGCCACTACGGGGTAGTGATAGAAGTCACCAAGCTTCAACGGATGTTCGAAGAAACACCTTAAGAATGAGAATATAGTGATAGAGATAACTGAACAGAAGTAAATTGCTTATAATGCTTGAAGAAAAGGACAGGCTTAACAGTAGGGGTCGAGGAACATAGGAGCAACAAGATGGAAAGCGCCAAAACCAAGACAACACAAGCGCTGGCCACCAATGAGGCCGAAGCCGGCGCTGGCACTAGCCAAGGCAGCATGATGGACCGCATCGTAACTAAGCCGATGTGGGTGTTGAAGGCACGGCTAGTCAGACAGGTCCGTCTCTTCGAGAGGCGGTATGAGATGTCCTCGGAAGACATGTTAAAGGCGCTCCGAAATGGAGCTGCTCGTGAGACTGCGGAGGTCTCTAAGTGGATGCAGAGTTATATGATTCTGAAGCAGATCGACGAGGTCCGCACGGCTGGAACAGCCTCGAGAACTACACCTTCATCCACGAAAAACGGCTAGCTGAGCATCCATTCGTCGATCACGGTGTGCCTAATACTCTCAAGTTCGAAGATTACGTCAATGTTGATGGTGACACTGTCGTCCTATTATCTGGGGAAGTATATTGTCACTACGGTATAGTGGTTGCAGTTACTAAGTCTTTCGAAACCCGAATGGTACAGGGCAGACTACAGGTCAGAGGAGTATCTTATAGATACAATGCCAGAATCAGAGGACGTCACAATATCCTGCGTTATGATAATGGACATGATGAATCCCCTGATGAATTTCATCGCCATCAATACGACCTATCGAACGGGACAGAAATAGAGACGCGCATTATCACCCGATACGACCTACCAGTATTTGATGATATTCTAACCGAGCTTCAACAGATGTTCGAAGAAACACCTTAAGAATAAGTAAATCAAAAGGACAACCCTAACATGACCAAAGGAAAAGTAGTAGTGGCAATGAGCGGCGGCGTCGATTCCGCAGTGGCCGCAGCCCTTTTGCACAGCGAAGGGTACGACGTGGTCGGCATAACTATGAGGCTGTGGACCCTGGAGCGGGACGATATACCCGCGCCTCACCGCACTTGCTGTTCAGTAGAATCCGTCGAGGACGCTAAGCTAGTATGTGAAGTCCTGGGTGTGCCTCACTATTTCATAAATTTTGAGCGTCCCTTCAAGACTCACGTGGTAGACTATTTCACTTCTGAATACGCCAGAGGTCGCACGCCTAACCCTTGTCTTGCCTGCAACCAGTACGTAAAGTTTGATGCCTTGATGGCCAAGGCTGTGGCCCTGGGAGCAGACTACCTGGCAACCGGACACTACGCCCGTATTGCAGAGCGAGATGGCAGCTATAGACTGCTGAGAGCAATAGACCATGAAAAGGACCAGTCCTACGTCCTCTACACTCTAAAGCAAGAAGAAATGAAGCGGCTGCTTCTGCCCGTAGGTCACTACAGCAAGCCTGAGATAAGAGCTATAGCGAGCGATTTTAATCTTCCTCTGGCCGATAAGCCGGACAGCCAGGATATCTGCTTTATTCCGGACCGGAACTACAGCAACTTCGTAGCAGAACGAGTGCAGTCCAGAAACGGCCCTATCGTAGACATCAGTGGAAAGGTCATTGGCACCCACAAAGGCATAATTTACTACACCGTGGGCCAGCGCCAGGGACTGGGAATAGCGTCACCTCAGCGCCTCTACGTGATAGACATAGACGCCGAGAACAACACCGTTATCGTCGGCTCGGAAGAAGACCTCTTCTGTCATGGACTGATGGCTGAAGAGGTAAACTTTATATCTGAGGAAAAGCAGGAATTTCCTATACGAGCATCAGTCAAGCTGCGCTACCGAGCTACTGATGCAGAAGCAGAAATCTATCCGTCAGTGGACGGCTGCATTGAGGTGCGTTTCATAGAGCCGCAGAGGGCAGTCTCACCTGGGCAGGCAGTGGTTATCTATAAAGGAGACGAGGTTATTGGCGGGGGCACGATCAGCAGCTCTATCAGAGCACATAGCGAGCCGGTGGAATTAGCGGCACGCAGTTCGTAGGGGCGCAAGGCCTTGCGCCCAGCTCGCATATAACCATCCTGCGGAGTCTTAAATCACACCAGAGGCAGAAAGCTGTCGGTAGGTGCGCATAGTACAATGGTTCATCACGACGCCTAGGCCAGCCGCTTCGGCTTTCTCAGCCGCCTGATTGTTGACTATACGGTCCTGCATCCACACAGCCCTTGCTCCTATCTGAATAGCCTCTTCCACTATCGGCACGATGTACTCGGAACGGCGAAAAATATCCACCAAATCCACCTTCTCTTTTACAGAGGCAAGATTGGGATAACTCTTCTCCCCTAACACCTCGTTTTCAGCAGGGTTGACCGGGATTATGCGGTAGCCTTTTTCTTGCAAATACTTGGCAACTCTATAGCTGTCTTTTGTGGCATCAGAAGAGATCCCCACCACAGCAATTGTCTTAGACTCTTTAAGCAGTCTTGTTTTTAGATCATCATTCATTGTGAACAGCTCCTATAACTGTCTATTTAAATAGGCAATAGAGTTTATCTATCAATACTATTTTATTGCCTCAAAGGATATCAGAACAACTAAGGTATTTAAAGAAAAAGAAAGAAAATATAGATTATATCTTGATTACCGCACGCCAATCTGTTATAGTGCAAGCAATGAAGGAGGTGATGCCGATGGACATTAGCAGACCTGTCTTATCCGGCAGCCCTTTGGTAGGTGCTGTTGGATAAGGTTCAATGTACTTAGAAAGCCAGGTAGTGATACCTGGCTTTCTGTTTTAATGAAAGGTTTATATCTCTTCGGATTGGGTAAAATAGTACATGGCTGAGATTGAGTATACCGAGCGTGGAATAACAAATGGACTAAACACGGCCTTTATAGGCCAGAGCCTGCATCATTACTCCTCAGTGTCCTCAACTATGGATATAGCCCGAGAGGCAGCCGCTCAAAAAGCGCCAGAGGGCGCCACGATAATCGCAGACCAGCAGACCGCAGGTAGGGGCCGGCTACAGCGCCAGTGGGAGGCGCCGCCAGGCAGCAGCATACTGTTATCCGTTGTCCTCTATCCATCCCCAGAGCTGGTTACCAGCCTGACTATGGTGGGCTGTTTGGCGGTGGTATATGCTATAGAAGAGACTACCGGACTATCGCCCACTATAAAGTGGCCGAACGACGTCGTGATCAACGGGAAAAAGGTGTGTGGGACGATAGTAGAGAGTGAGTTCCTGCCCGATGGCGGCTGCCGGGCTATCCTGGGCGTAGGCTTGAATGTGAACTTTGACCCCTCTATCCTGTCGGATGTTATTTATCCGGCAACCACCTTATCTGCGGAGCTTGGACGCGAGGTGTCCAGGGTAAGCCTAGTCCAGAGCTTTCTGCGTGCCCTTGAAAGGCTGTACCTCGCTGCAAAAGAGTCTAGGCCGATTCATGAAGAATGGAAGCTGCGCCTGGAGACCATAGGTAAGCCAGTACGAGTAACTCAAGGAAGCCTTGTCGAAGAAGGGATAGCTGAGGGTGTAAATCCGGACGGCAGCCTGGTCATCCGCCGCCGCGATGGCACGACCGCTATTATTATTGCAGGTGACGTTACTTTAAGGAGTTAGACCTTATATCCTAGCCAGTTTGATAACAGTAAGGACGACTCGGCGACTCGCCCCTACATCGGTTGAAATACCTTACGATTCTGTCTACGAAATCCGTTCCCAGACCACTACCGTCTCGACCGGCTTGCCGTCCACGATCCGTTCCGGAGGCCGCAAGGTGATGCGATTGTCAGAAAGCTCGAAGGCCCGCACCTGCGCCAGTCCTATCTCGGTTGGGATTGCCACAAGTCATAGTATTACAACCATACTTGCTATGCCTCGTGGTCTTCTCTCTTAGAAATGTAAGGAGGTGGGTATTATTCAAAGACTTCCTGCCACGTGGTGCGTGACCGTCTTCTTCTCGTCATCCACCTCATAGCGGCCAAAGTACGCTACATAGCTCGTGTACGCCGTGCGGAGCTCCTCGTCTGTAGCGCTCACATCGCGTGTGCCCTGCACGTCGCCGGAGACAAAGGGCGCGCGGTCGGGCCGTGTGAGCTGCACCGCCATGTTTCCGTGAGCATCGTATACGAGGAAACCATATGAGTTTTCTCCATATGGGTACGTCACCAGCCCGTCGCTGTGTCGCTCATTCGACAGCAGCTTCCACGTCCCGACAAGCTGTTCCTTGGACATCAGCTACCTCCCTACTGATCTATCCTTAGATACCTTAATTCAGTACCCTAACTGCGGGTCGAGGGATTGGAACTTTTGATGATGATGGCACGCTACTACCATTCTCGACTTTCAGTACCCTAACTGCGGGTCGAGGGATTGGAACAGCTGGCGAACACGGTGACGGACATTGTATTGACGGCTTTCAGTACCCTAACTGCGGGTCGAGGGATTGGAACTGACACCGCAAAAGAGTTCTTGTTCGATGGCACGACCTGGCTTTCAGTACCCTAACTGCGGGTCGAGGGATTGGAACTTTTGATGATGATGGCACGCTACTACCATTCTCGACTTTCAGTACCCTAACTGCGGGTCGAGGGATTGGAACGCTAGCTGGCCTTGTAGCCGTAGCTTGTTGCGGTCTAGTGCTTTCAGTACCCTAACTGCGGGTCGAGGGATTGGAACAGGATGTGGCTGATATAAGCCAAACACCTCACGGCATGCTTTCAGTACCCTAACTGCGGGTCGAGGGATTGGAACAGGGCGACGAAGCCCAGGACATCGATGTTGATAAGCTTTCAGTACCCTAACTGCGGGTCGAGGGATTGGAACTAAAGCCGTTGGAGTTGGTCATGGTGGTGGGATAGTAGCCTTTCAGTACCCTAACTGCGGGTCGAGGGATTGGAACACTACGTCGCTTGCTCTCAAGAGAAGCTAGGGTCTTCTTTCAGTACCCTAACTGCGGGTCGAGGGATTGGAACTACCATCCAGCTTTCGATTTGTTCAGGGGTTGCCGGCTTTCAGTACCCTAACTGCGGGTCGAGGGATTGGAACGAGATTCCTAATTTCCCACGTATACAGGTAGACGCCAAAGTCTTTCAGTACCCTAACTGCGGGTCGAGGGATTGGAACCTAGAGGAAGATGATGCAGAACACCCATCAGAACGCGGACTTTCAGTACCCTAACTGCGGGTCGAGGGATTGGAACAGACTGGAGCAAATTGAACCCTATTACAGGCATCATGGTGCTTTCAGTACCCTAACTGCGGGTCGAGGGATTGGAACAGACGAGCGGTTCTGTCAGCCCGAACATGGACATCTGTATCTTTCAGTACCCTAACTGCGGGTCGAGGGATTGGAACCTCCAACATCTTTTTGAGGTTGTTCTTAATCTCTGATAGCTTTCAGTACCCTAACTGCGGGTCGAGGGATTGGAACCAGAGTTACCAGGCTACGGGAAGAAAGAGGACAGATCCACTTTCAGTACCCTAACTGCGGGTCGAGGGATTGGAACTACACATCTGACGTTGATAGCTATCGCTGTCGGCCACTTTCAGTACCCTAACTGCGGGTCGAGGGATTGGAACCCTACCGCGAGCGGTGTTAAGACTCATAGCACAGGATCTTTCAGTACCCTAACTGCGGGTCGAGGGATTGGAACGTAATCTCGTCTCACTACCTGTAAGATTAATTGTAATTTCTTTCAGTACCCTAACTGCGGGTCGAGGGATTGGAACCTAGAGGCTGATGCGGCCTACCACGCAGGCCAGCTTCATCTTTCAGTACCCTAACTGCGGGTCGAGGGATTGGAACTTCTCCTTCGTTTTCCTTCGCTCGGTCTGCCAGTACTTTCAGTACCCTAACTGCGGGTCGAGGGATTGGAACCTCCTACCTTCTCACTAGTAGTGCTAAAGGCAACTGCATCTTTCAGTACCCTAACTGCGGGTCGAGGGATTGGAACGCAAGCCGCAGTTGCGGCAGACGCCCAGAAAGTAACCCTTTCAGTACCCTAACTGCGGGTCGAGGGATTGGAACCTTCATGGTAATGTTGAAGGGGAATGCAAGAATAGCGCTTTCAGTACCCTAACTGCGGGTCGAGGGATTGGAACATCCCGGCCCATAGTAGCTATTACACGCCAATCAATACAGCTTTCAGTACCCTAACTGCGGGTCGAGGGATTGGAACTTACCGCACTATAAATACTACGACGTGCCGCAGGGCTTTCAGTACCCTAACTGCGGGTCGAGGGATTGGAACGCTCACCACGAAGTACTCTTCGTCGACCTGGCGTACTTTCAGTACCCTAACTGCGGGTCGAGGGATTGGAACCGCCGACTGCGGAGACTTACTTGTACACGGTCTACCCTTTCAGTACCCTAACTGCGGGTCGAGGGATTGGAACATAGATGCGGAATATGTGGTAAGTTTATTGCATGCAACTTTCAGTACCCTAACTGCGGGTCGAGGGATTGGAACAACCCTCCGGCGAATGTTGGGCCTGCGGTTGTCTAGCTTTCAGTACCCTAACTGCGGGTCGAGGGATTGGAACTTGATGTCCCGCTAACTGCGATTTCTACTGCACAGCTTGCTTTCAGTACCCTAACTGCGGGTCGAGGGATTGGAACTCTCACCGCTGACATGTCTAAGGGCATGATAACTCCTTTCAGTACCCTAACTGCGGGTCGAGGGATTGGAACGTGCAGGATAACCCGACCGTTGGCAGCGTGTTCACGGCTTTCAGTACCCTAACTGCGGGTCGAGGGATTGGAACTTAGCTCGTTTCCAGAACGTTTGCCTGAACAAGCTATTTTAACTTTCAGTACCCTAACTGCGGGTCGAGGGATTGGAACGGCGCGTTGTTAGAGGGTTACGATAAGAAACACGACTTTCAGTACCCTAACTGCGGGTCGAGGGATTGGAACTACCGCCATCCAGTGTCTACACGAAGACCGCAACAGCCTTTCAGTACCCTAACTGCGGGTCGAGGGATTGGAACCAAGAGTCCACCGAGCGGCTGTGTCATAACTGCAAGTTTCTTTCAGTACCCTAACTGCGGGTCGAGGGATTGGAACAAGCCAGGCGATTTGAGATGGATGGCTAGGAGCGGCCTTTCAGTACCCTAACTGCGGGTCGAGGGATTGGAACACGATAGATTTACTGACTGGCGTCTACTGGACTAAAGCCCTTTCAGTACCCTAACTGCGGGTCGAGGGATTGGAACGTCCCGGGCTACTCCGCTAATCCGAGGGTGTTTGAGCCTTTCAGTACCCTAACTGCGGGTCGAGGGATTGGAACCCTCCCGCTACCAGCATAGGGAGATAACTATACTGGTAGACTTTCAGTACCCTAACTGCGGGTCGAGGGATTGGAACCTGTCCCGAATGTCTACATATAGTAGTTGTAGACAGCTTTCAGTACCCTAACTGCGGGTCGAGGGATTGGAACACTTTGAAAAACGTCGCGGCGTGTGGGAATGGGAAGCTTTCAGTACCCTAACTGCGGGTCGAGGGATTGGAACGTAGAAGCTATTAATAATGGAAAGTAAAAGACTAGTTACTTTCAGTACCCTAACTGCGGGTCGAGGGATTGGAACGGTTCCAGAGCATCAAGGAGGCTTACTGCCGGTGGACCTTTCAGTACCCTAACTGCGGGTCGAGGGATTGGAACCGACCGCTACGATAAGGCGCTTCAAGGGCTATTCGACTTTCAGTACCCTAACTGCGGGTCGAGGGATTGGAACTTTTCAAGGCATATGATAACCTGGATACCCAGGCAGGTACTTTCAGTACCCTAACTGCGGGTCGAGGGATTGGAACCGCTTGCGAATTTCGTGATATATATGATCGATAAGACTTCTAACCTCCTTTCAAGGCGTTTCTTGGGCATCTCAGAGGCTCTGTTATGTGAGCTAATGATACACATTAGTAAGTATTTTCGCAAGGGGTATTTCTGCGCCATTTCCCTATAGAGTTGCGAAGGTTATTGAGCATAAAAAGACTGAAATAGCTTGAAAAAGGGGTCCAAAGTAGCTGTATATCCTTAAAGTTTGCTTCTGAAGTCGGTTTGGCAACATGGGTTGCGAAGATAGGGCTCTTGTGGCTACTCCGGATGGCATCCGCGGTAGTATGGATATGTTTCTGGACCGGTATGCGGCAGACCAGGGTCAATCTCCTCCTCTATTCGCCGGGACTGCCCTCTTGACTGAAAGCTGCAAACCTCTTATATCATTGACAACCACCTCCTCGCCTGCCTCTATCCTTCCTTCCTCTGTCCTGGCATTCCAACTCTCTCCATGAACAAGCGCCACACCTATTGGGTCTAGATCAGTTTTAGCTATTCCCTTCATACCTATCATAGTCTTTATTCCAGTGATAGAAGGACGTTTCCTCGTTCGCGCTACAGCGCCGACCACAAAGATGAAGAAGGCTGAAATGGCCCCCGCTACCAGAAATATAAGCCAGCGGTCCACCATGAGGTCTGGGTCCGTGCTGCTTATTAATATCATTCCTCCCATAGTAAGGGATATAACACCGCCTATGGTAAGCAACCCATGCGAGGTTACCCACACCTCGGCTAGAAATAACAAAAACCCAAGTAACATGAGTAGCACACCTGCTATGTTTACCGGCAACATACCCAGGCTGAACAAGGCTAACAGAAGACCTATGCCACCTACAATCCCGGGCATAATGGCGCCGGGGCTTGAAAGCTCGAAGAAAATTCCCAGCATTGCTAAGCTCATTAGAAGGAAGGCTATATTAGGGTCGCTTATCGCAAACAAGAACCCTTCCATGAAGTTCATCTCTTCAAATACCATTGAGCTGCCGGCTGTGTTAATAGTTATACGGCCGATCGGGGTATCCACTGACTTGCCGTCTAAATACCGGACTAGAGAGTCCAAATTATCAGCCTGGGAGTCCACCACTCTCTCCTTAACGGCATCGCTCACTGAGGAAGATATGGAATCTCTAACAGCTCTCTCGGCCCAGTCCACGTTTCGGCCTCGCAGCTCAGCTATGCTCCTGATGTACGCGACAGCATCATTAGTGGCCTTGGCTGACTGAACATCCGTCATCTCTTGAGAGCCGCCGGCTACGGGGTGAGCCGCGCCGATGGCAGTGTTAGGAGCCATCGCGGCTACGTGAGCAGCCATAGTTATAAAGGCGCCTGCCGATGCAGCACGAGCGCCCGAAGGAGCGACATATACAACTACCGGAACAGTCGAGCGATTGAACCGCTGTATTATGTCTCGCATCGAAGAGTCTAACCCGCCTGGGGTATCCAACTGTATGACTACCGCAGCCGCCTGCATTGACTCTGCCCTGGAGATACCTCTGTCCAAATACCTAACCATTACCGGGCTTACAGCGCCTTTGACCGTCAGGACTAAGACAACAGGATCAGATGCTTGTCCCGTAGGAGCGAGGTCGCCTCGCCCTGGTCGAAGGGCGCCATCCTGAGGCTCTCGAAGGGCTGACACATGCTGAGGAAAGATGGAGGATAAGAAGAGTAACAAAAGAAGGCATAAATAAGCACAAAGCCTTACCCTTTTAAGGCCATTCGACGGCCTAAGGACACGGCTTTGTGCAAACCAGCTCGGCTTATTGTTCATTTTAACTCAATACTTAAGGTAACGAAGACAAAAGCCCCGACTTTAGAGCAGATCAGTCCACCTTGCGTACCAGATGCATCAGAGGGCCTTTACCAAAGCCCAAAGAGCCGAAAAATCCGCTTACCATATCATCGCCCTCACGCATAAAAGCATGCACCTCGTCAATTCCCTGCTGCTTGCACTGCTCCATAAAGGCTTCGACCAGCATCCTGCCTACACCCCTATGTTGATAATTGGGGTCTACACCCATAATATCTATCCACGCTGCGGATGGCAGGCCATACTCCCAACCACGCACGTCTCCCAGAATAAATCCGACGATCTGCTCGCCGGATATGGCTACATGGCTAACAGGAGGATAATACCGGTCCAGATAACGACGCACCTGCTGGTGCCACGTCGGCGCTCGGTCTGGGCCTACTATCCGATAATCGATCTCCAGGATCGCCTCCTCATCACCAAACTGAAGCCTCCGGACCTTTATCTCGTTCTCTGCCAACTTGTCACCCTCCTTATAAATAAACTATGGAGCGCCTAAGATAATCCGAATCTCTAACACCTGGCTGCGACAGCTCAAACAACAACGATTCTCAGATGTATTTTGGGTTATATTATAACCATTGTACGTTCACATATCGAATTCCGCGTATGAAATCCAGTTGTGATCTGCTATAGGCCCAGGTCCTGAGCTATTTGCCGCACGATTCCGGATACTCTACGATGAATCTCAGCGACCTGTTGGACTTGCCATCTGGATTCAGGATGGACCACTTGGCTATCCACGATCTGCTCCGGATACAAGGCTCCGGCACGGACTGTTTCAAGCAGAAGTGTGACGGCGAAAGCTCCACGGGCAAATCTATAGCTGCGAGACCTAGCTATGAAAGTGTCTAACTTAGAACGATGTGCTCTGGGAACAGGGGTACTAAAGGATAGTAGAGCAGCGGAGGCGATGGACTCGAAGGCATGATAGCAATGAAAGACGGCTCCCTCCGGATGGCTCTGGATAAGCTGGCCAGCCATCTCCAGGTGTCTGTCCGCTATACGCTTGTATGCCTCCTGAAGAGCTTCTGTCATTCCCAGAGAGGCTCACCAGTTAATAAAATGCCTTGACGCTTTATAGTCTTCCACAAGTGTGATTTGTAGTTTCGCTCAATATCTAGTCTGCTCTTGGACCATAAGTGTAACTTTGGCAAATACCCAAACTCTCCAATCACCGGTCCAAAAACGTGATCGGCCAGACTAAGGAGCAAGTCGAAGGTGTCTTCATTTGGTGTTACCACGAGGACCTCAAGAAAGTGCTCGCCGCGCCAGGCGCGTTCAGCTTTACGCCGGTCGTATGCCGGGTCGAACACCTTCCCGAAAGCAACAACACTAGTAATATCGGCGTTGCTATTCAATTCTTCAATCAGGGGTTTAATCCATTGGAGCCACTGAAAGACCCTCTCAAGGGTAGGATAGTCTTCTGTATCGACTAAAGTCAGTAGTTCCTCAAAGTTTCTGGCCCTATCTTTGACTTCTACCCATTTGTCCTTGATCATAATAATTCCTCGAGATATTTCATGGGAGAACATCATCATCTATTGGTTCAAGGTATAATTCTATGGCCTCTCGTATATTAGCTAGGGCTTCGTCTTTGCTATCGCCTTCGCTAATGCATCCAGGCAAAGATGGCACGTAAACAGTATATCCACCTTCATCACTCGGCTCTAAGACTATCTTCAGCTTCATAGTTTATGTCCGGCATCTTGCTCGAAATATTCTTTAGCTTTCACCAATGTGGATGGGTCGGCCTTATGCGCATCCTTAATGAGTTGTACTAACTTTTTATTCTTCTTGGTGTGTTCTACCACAGCCTTCGCTCTTTTCTCAAAGAACTCTTTCTCCTCTGGCTGAATACATTGCGTCACCTCTTTGGCTCCCTTCCAGGTAGTCGTTCGTTGATTGCCTATCAAATTAGTATATCGTGATCAAGTGGGCGAAAAAATAAAAATCCTAGTTACTATATATTTGGCGCGCCTGGAGGGATTCGAACCCACGACACTCGGTTCCGAAGACCTAGCTGATGTGTTTATATCCGTTCACACATGTCCATATATATAGGAAGCAGGTCTAGAATCCCCTATATCTTGTGTCGTACGTTTATCCATATTCAGCGCTATTCATGCGTGTTGCTGTCAACGTTGCTGTCAAAATTGCTGTCAGGCAAGCACTACTTCTTACAGAATGATATGGGGAATACGTGGGATTTTCGACTGCGCATTTGGACGCTAGGCACTAGCTATCAAAGAAGGAGCGCCGCTCTTTTTGCTCCCACTCATCGACCCCTTGGAGTTCGGCCTGGATTTCATCTATCTGGAGCTTACGAACCTTAGACGCCGCGGTAAATACCCACAGCGATAGAGGTTCGTTAACGCCCGCCACTTCTACATCTACACAAGTCTTCAAAATACGTAGCACAGCCCAAACCGCTTTGCGCTCGTCAAGCTCACTTAGAAGCTTACCGCCGAGGGTGCGGTGGATTGCGTAAGCTGTCTGGCTAGCGCTCCCGATGGCATGAAAGTAATCGTGGAAGCAACTGTCACCGTTTATCTCGAACTCAAGAATATGCGGACCGCCTCCGGCCCACACTGCTGATAGACCCCACAGAGCTAACTGAGGCCAATTACTCCCTGGATGGTTCTTGGACGTAATATCTTTATAGATTGGGGCTAGAGTGCTGTCAAAAACGGCGCGCACGAGCTCGCGCTTGTTGAATTGGCTACTATGAAGCCTTGCTGCCTCAAGATTAGCCCGCGCCTTCTGTGCCCTTCCTAGTGATCCACTGAACCCCAATACGATGGGATGTGCTCCTACGCGTTCGAGCTTCTCAAGAGGCCAGCGCACCAGTGCTGTAGTATCTGAAACCTGAGAATCAGCACCTATGATTACACCACCCTGAAACCTCAAGGCAGCGATTATTGTTGAAGATTCGGCCACCTAAACGACTACCCCCTAAACAGGCTGTTGGCCGCGTAACCTGGATACTGCTTGTAGACGTCACTCAAAAGGTTGGAGAAGCTACGAGTAACCACATACTCCCTGATTTCAACAAGCTTATTTAGGAGGCCAGGGTCGGCCCGCTTTTTCAGCTTGGAGGCTTGTAACTTCCCCGCATCGGTGAGCCGATACACATTCCATCCGCGACCGGATGGCTCAAACTCTACTAAACCATTTTCGCGTAATGCCGACAAATCCTCGTATATTTCAAAGCTGCAAGGGCCCCAGTTGTAAGGCTCAAAAGCGTATAACTCCCATTTGGGAGCCTCCGATTCCTGAGAAAACTTAAACAGGGCTTTTTGGAGTTGAATTGGCTCCATACGATCGCCGATGACCTGTAGCAGCCAATCTCGTTTCTTCATGGTCTCCTCCTTTGTCTCTGGAACTGCCGTGAAGGGCCGCTGTTCCAACACTATTATAGCACATGTGAGCGTCGCCCTTCGGACTCGTTTTCCCGATGGACCATTTAGTGTGGTGCTGACAGGTTAACTTGTGTCAAAGGATTCGGTGCCCCTCGAACGTGCCCTGTCTCCCCCGCCTCATGCTGAGACAGCATCAGGCGTCCCCCGCCTCCCACCTCGACCCCACACTCCTTCTGAACCACATCCCACACTCCCACCCCTCAGAAGCAGTGTCCCCCAGCCCCAACCGCCATCGCCGTACCCAATACCAAGCTGGTCACTGAAAGCCCGGTCTGGTGGGACAGAAAAAGAGCCTCGTTTTTAGCAAAGTCGGGTGAACGCCAGAACGGGGGTGCCTTAACCGACAACTTGCAGCAAAGCTTCGGGCTCTTTTCTGTAAGGTAGCCGGCCTTTGCCCGACCCGCCCGCCGCAGGCCGCCTTTTACATATCTTCGGCCAGGCGTCCGGTGGGGCGCGCTGTCCTGCGCCTCAGGGCGCGTCCAATCAAAGCCTGGCAGCCCTTACCACATCTCGTGGGCACAGCACGGCTCCAGCTTCTGCAATGGCGCCCTTCGTTGTCTCCCCTTCGTTCATACGCAGGTGTGTGGTTAAGCCGCCTGGGTCTGGCATCGGGGTGCGCCGAATCCGCGGTAATCGTGAGGTTGTCGCTAAGAAAACGGCGCACCGCAGGCCTCGATAAAAGGACTGTCCTGCTAATCCTGCTCCCCGCTGCTCAGAACCCAGGCGTCCACCCGTTCTGTCGGCTAAATAGGGTGTAATCAGAAACCCCCAGAGGCTACCGTACCCTACAGTCATTGTCCACAAAGTGCAACACCTGCTATACTGACTTCGCTACAGAACTCTGAGAGTGCTACCTTATCCCTTGTGGGGATCCCTGTTTTGGATCGGGGTAACGGGCAAACCGTGCCCCCTGAGTGGCCCAAAGCAGGGTAGTGAGTTCTGTAGCAAGGCTCGTATCCTACCACCGGGGGGCTGTTGTTATGAGGGACCTGCTTTTTGGTCTAGCTTTCGCTCTTGTCCTCTTGCTCGCGTCCTGCACGAGTACGCAACCAGGCAACAATACACCAACAGTGCCGTCAATGACGGCCACCACCAATACGATCACCGCGACCCCGGAACCTCCGACCCCCTCTGCCGTTCCTCCGACTCCTACTCTCGCAGCTAACCAGCAAGCCGCAGAGCCAACAGCAACAATGACTATACTGTCAGTAGTTGCCCAAGAGCCAACTGCGACTGTTACTCTCACTCCTAGCCCAGCAACTGCAACTTCTACGGCAATACCCCCGCCCCCTGCAACAGCTACGGCAATGGCTGAGCCTACCTCGACAGTAGCGCCTCAAGTTTCTAGTCGTTGCGAGGAAGTGCCAGAGATAGTGGTAACTACCATTGCATCTAGGCTAAATGGCGGAACGTCGCTGAAGAATGCAAAGGCAGTGAAATCCTCAGATTTTACCAGCGTCTATTTCGTCTCAGCACTCATTATTGGTCCAGGTATACAGGAGGGTACAGCTTTGGGCACTTGGGCAACAAATAGATTAGATGGAACGGGGATAATCCTTACGGCGGACAGTTTTGCAAAGGAATTTAGTGATTGGCCCGAAGGGAGTAAAACTGACGCTCGCATTGCTATGAGCCAAGACGGAGCAAGGCCATCTCAAGCCTGCGTCCGCGGTAGATAGTAAAGTACTAGCGGAGGGTGTGCAGTGAACACATTTATCATCGGCCTAATCTTAGTTCTGACCCTAGCGGCCTGTGGCCCCAGCATACCAAAAACGCAATCCAACAGCCCCGCGCCTCCTACTTCCACGCCGCAGGTTATCGCGCCCACAGCTACCTTTGCTCCTACCTCTACGATAATCGCTCCCTCTCCTACTCCCGATCTCAGAGTCAAAGTAACCCGTGTCATCAATGGAGATACCATAGAGCTTGAGGACGGCCAGACGGTGCGTTATATCGGTATCGATACACCGGAAACGGTCGCCCCTGGGCAGCCTGTAGGATGTTTCGGACCAGAGGCTAGCGCTAAGAACAAGGAGATGGTCAACGGAAAGGCCGTAACCTTAGAAAAAGACGTCTCTGAGACCGATCGCTTTGGACGTCTACTCAGGTATGTTTACTTAGACGGCCAGATGGTGAATGAGATGCTAATCGCAGAAGGCTATGCCCAGCAATCAACATTCCCGCCAGATGTAAAGCACCAGGAGCGCTTCAGGACAGCCCAGCAGCAGGCGCAGTCTCAGGGTAAGGGTCTATGGACTGCCTGCGCTGCCACAGCTACGCCAGTACCACCGACTCCAACGGTAGTTTTGGTTCCTGCAACCCCTACCAATGTCCCAGCGCCTAGGATACAGGCTCCCACGTCTACGCCTGTGCCACCCGCCAATAGCAATGTCTACTATCAGAACTGTGATGCCGCTCGTAGAGCTGGCGCCGCACCTCTCTATAGGGGGCAGCCCGGGTATCGTGCAGCTCTAGACCGTGATAATGATGGTGTGGCGTGTGAATAATCAGCCGTTCAGTGCTCGTATTGGCTAAAAAGCCCACTCGCGCGAAGGCGCTGATTCATCTCTTCCATCTGCCGCCGCTCCGTCTCGGTGTAGGAGGCTTCATCTCTATTGGCCAGCATCTCCTCGGCGCCGCCACTGTCGATCATCTGGAGAACCTCTGTGGCAACCTCCAGGGCTTCCGGATGACTTTCGCCTAAGATTTCCTGGATGGCTGCGGCCAGGACCTGAATCCGCCTGTTACGGACGCCGTCCTCTGCCCTCCGCAAGCGCCCATTAAGATTCATTGCTGTGAGACTCCTTTCTTTAGGGCGCCTTCAACATCTCTGAGTCTAGTCTCCATCTCGCCCGCCGTCAGCACCCGCACCATAGCTCCGGCCAGCGAAGCCATAGCCTGAGCCTGCTTCGGGTCCAGCTTGCCATCGTGTACTTCTGTCATGGCTTTTTCCAGTAAATGAAAAATTGGCTGTAGCCTTGCCGGGACCAGCTTCGCAAGGCGGGCTTGCTTGGAGCTGCTAAGACCACCCTTTCGCCGCGCTTCCTTAGATTCCGGCAGGTGCCCCACACAGAGACCATCGCGGACCGCAAAGGCCGTGCAAGGAGTACCGTCCTTACGGATCTCGGTACATCTCTGGCGATCTCTAAACTTCTCTGTACCTACGCTCATACCATCCCTCAAGCTGGCTCCTAGTCGGCACACTGTGGTTATTTGTCTCCTTCGCCGTACGCGTTATAAAGTGCTAATTTGCTCACCTATTGTCAAGTGGTAATAACGGTAATAGGTTTTACTGAGTTTTCAGTAAACCCCCTAGGGATTCTCTCTCGTATAGGACTTTATGGAAAGCCCGTATAAGGTTATTACCGTTATTACAGAACTACGCTTGCAACAAGCCTAGCCCCTGCCATGTCCAGCCCTCTCCGTGTACCTGGACATAGGAGAAGCCTCGTTCCCGTAACCTGTTATTGAGAAGTTGGGCGCTTACGTGCTTCTCGCCGGCACTCTCGCACCAAGCTAGGTAGGCTTTATAAAGCATTGACCGCAACACGGTAGCAGTCGGAGTAACAATACACACCTCGGTAAAAAAAGTGGCTAGAACGTCCTCCTCGGCGCGATATGCCGCTGTCGCTTTTTGGACAGCCAGCGACTCACCTAGCCCCCAAAGCTGCCACTCCATGCAGCCCACTACTAGCCAATTTAGAATTCCTGGCAGTTCTCCCGCTAGCTTCTCCTTCAGGTTCTTGTCATCCTTCAGCCCCTCAAAATGGGCATTGAACGGAATGAGGCGTATTCGCCCCCAAATAGCCTTGTCGGTGCCTCTTATCTGTGGCTTGTGGTTAGTGCTAAACCAAAGTTTGAACTCTGGTGTGAAGTCGAAAGGTTCCGCATATAGGAAGTTTCCTCTGAGAGTGTCGCCACCGGTCAGTCTCTTGACCTCGCCTTCCGCTAGTCTTTTGTCTTGGTCACCCTCAGAGGCGAACACAAACCGTAGTCCCTTAAGGTGCGCCTCGTCGTTCTTAGCGCGGCTGCCTCCGTCGCCCTTCGCCTCATACAAGATTCGAGTATGCGTCTTGCTGGCGTAGTCCCCGATGACTAGCGCTACAGTTTCCACAAAAGTAGACTTCCCGTTATGGCCGCCGCCGTGTGGAATAAACAGCACCCTTTCACGAGTAGAACCAGTCAATGAGTACCCAGCAGCCCGTTTAAGGAACTGGATAAGTGTTTCGTCCTCCTGACAAATAGCACCCAGGGACGCCTCCCACAGAGGGGCCTTTGCTGTGTAGTCGTACACTACGCCTGTCGTTTTGGTTATGAGGTCTTCTCTCCGATGCTCTCTTAGGGTTCCTTTCCGTAAGTCCAATGTCCCGTTCAGGCAGTTCAAAAGCCACGGGTCCTTATCCATGGTCTCTGGCAGTATTGGTATGCCGGGCTCGCTTGCTGCTAGAGCAAGCATGGCCTCGATACGGGTTTCACTTTCACTTGATACGGCCCACCGCGCCGTTGAAGTTCGCAAGGCTGGATCAAGGATAGCTGCGGCCTCTTTGTAGATGGATCGAGCAGTGTCCTTAGCTCGGCGCGTCACTTCGGCCGTATCATCGACATACCAGCGCGCCCCGTCCCATATGAGCCATTTCTTCCAGGGATGGCAGTACCGCAAGTCCTGCCCATGCTGACTTACAAGGCGCTCCGCGTTCCCGTAGTCGGTTAACGGCCGGGTCTCCGGCTTTTCACTAGGCTTTCGTCCGTTTGGCTCATAATTACTTTGCCCATGGCCCCGTTCTGCTAGAGCCTTTGCTGCTGCCCTGAAGTCGCTACTGTGGTTCAAGACGGTATATGCTGCAAACTTACGATAGCCGCGCTCACTGTCAAACTTTGTGCTTGTGCTGAATATGTACAGCAGTCCGCTTCCCGCGTAGTTAGTTGTGGCGCTGATTCCCCTGTCCTTCCCTGGCCGTCGCCAGTAGCCCACGTCATTCTGTTGATAAACCAGCCGCCAGCCATACGGTTCGAGAATATCTCGCCAATCCGCCCGCTGGTTGAAGTCATCACCTGGGCGTACATCGCTACTTTCAGTGGAGTCTTGGTGTGGCTCTGAAGTCTTGCGAGGCATTTGGTCAAAACTCCGCGCGAGCTCCCACAACTCTTCACGTTCTTCAGGCGTGATGGTCAAGATGGTATAAACGCCACCTCGCAAGAGTCGGTAAGGGAGGCCACTGGGATGCACACGCCCATTCGAGGGAGCCACGATGATATAGCCCCCTTCTCCCTTGGACTCAATCAACGTTTTAATGTGGTCGTTTTCGTGCTCCATCTCCTCTGGCCGCTTTGGTCGCCGTGCCAGCTTTGTACTGCCGCCGATGGCGCTACACCGATACAGCCAGTGGATACCTCTTGGGCTGGCCTCAGAATATCCCTCCTCGATGCGGTCTGCTATGTCCCCTAGGCCCGCTTCCCTAACAAGTTCCTTATACTGTTTATAGATATCTTGGTCATCGAAATCCAGCGCTTCCAGGCCGCCTGAAACAGCGCCGCAAACGTAGCCTATTCCAGTTAGACCGCCCGAATACCAGAGGCGTATTTCTGCTTCGGTGGACCGGGTGGACTCGAACTGATTCCACTCCCCATTATCGGCTCTCGGCGCCTTTGTGCCATCCTGCCTTGGTGGCAGAACGCAAAGGCCCGCAGCGTGGGCGGCCAATGCCGTGTCCAAAAGCTCATTCATGCTTAACACCTGCCGGACTGGAATGGTATTCCCTGACCACCAGGAAGGCCGATGTTTTCGCCACATGGCCGCAGCTAGGGCAGCGCCGCTTCATAGCGCCATCGGTCCAGCCAGGCCGGTAGGCGCTCACGACCACGAACTCGGAAGCAGCGTGGACCGTGCCACACTCAGGACACTTGCGAAAGCGCCAGGCGGTCATGATTACGCCTCCACCGCCTGCTGATTTGCCACAAATTCAGCTAACGCATCAACAGGAATCAGCCTACGCTTTCCTACCTTAATACTTCTCAAGGAACCATCACCAATAAGACGGTAAATTACTGTTCGGCCCAAGGAAAGCCGCTCAGCCACCGAGTCAACATCTAGTAAAAGTTTATCCATACGTTCACCTCGATTCATGCCTTTACAATAGACTACCTTATGTACTACAATGCTAGTATAACAGTTCATAGGTACATAATAAGCGCTGATATGCATGATATAAGGTGCTTGTTGTCGCCAATAAAAGACAATTAGCCACAATTAGTAAGCCTGATGAGGTAAGGGGTCAATGGCAGCAGGAAGGCCACGCATACACAATTACTGGATTGAACGAATAAAGGAGCTGCATGGAGCACAGCCGCGTAGCGCCAAGTCTCTACAGATCCAGCTTCAGTCCGAATATGGCAAGCTCACCCAAGATGTCCAGGCTTTATACAGAAAGCCTCCAAGCGACCGGGCTATAAGCCGATTTCTTAAGGACTGGGAATTACCTGAGAATGACAGTGAGCGTGAACAATACCGTCTGTTCTCTTGGCCTCAGAGCATGGAATCAGGCTTCCTCCCCTGGGAAGCCAGCCGCACCATGTTAGACCTATTAGACTTCCTTCGGAGAAAAGGAGTATCAGAGCAACCTCTAAATCGGAATGCTCTATGGCTATGGCATGTGACGATTGCAGCTGCCGATCTACCTCTAGACAGACCTATTATCGAAGAAGTCGGCGAAGTTAGTGCTGATAGGAATCTGTACGAAATCTGCTTCAAAGGACGGTGGGAAATAGCCTGTTACCTAGCCACTTTAGAGGTTCAGGACATGATTTCCAATCGACAGAACACCGAGCCAGTCGAGGCATACTTTGCCTACGCTCCATGGAGATCAAGAGTCAATGCAGAAAGGTACCTAGAGGCCATTTTTGTAACCTTTTATTTTGAACAGATAGTCAAAGAAGTATGGCAAAGGCTACAGATAAATCCTGAACCGTCGAAAGAAACCAAAAAAGAGATAGAAGAGCGGACATGGAAGAGACGGGCTGAAGGGACAACGGCAAAAGATAACAAACTCCCCACACCTGTAAGACCAATCCCACAGCCACCCGTACCAGATGTTAATACACTCTCACAACATGCTAAATATTTGGAAGCGGCCCTTGGAATAAATCTTCCGGACTTAACCGAGGCCGCTAAGAATGTAGATGAAGTAATCAAGAGCGCCAATCAAGAGGCTGATCTCGACAAAGCTTTCGATAATTTAGACGCCGAATTAGACAAGGTATTAGCAACACGCAATCGAATACTACAATTCGCAGATACACAAGTGGCTAAGGAGGAGCAAGATGAGCAAACGACCTAACGGCCAGGGGAGCATCGGGACCAAACAGAGGACAGACGGAAGATGGCAGGGCAGCTTCACACTACCCAATGGCAAGAGAAAGTTTGTCTATGCCAAGACCAGGGTAGAGGTAGGCCAGAAGATAACCAAGCTCCTGAAAGATAGCGACAAAGGCAAGGTAATAGCAGACGAGCGCATCACCCTTGAGAAGTACACCCAGGGATGGCTAGAGATAGCACGAGGACGCCTGAAGCCCTCGACCTGGCACCGGTATGAGCTAGACATCAGGCGCAGGATTCTACCCGCACTAGGCAAGAAAAGGCTGGCCCACCTTGAACAGGAAGACGTTAAGAAGCTCTACAGCCAGTGCACTCTAAGCGGCCTGAGCGCGGGATCTGTCATCAATATGCACCGAGTCCTATCCGCCATACTCAACGAAGCTGTCACAGACGAGAAGATAAGCCGCAACGTTGCCAGTCTTGCGGTAAAGTCCTTGCCACGCAGAGTTAAGAAGGAGATGCAGGTGCTTTCTAAAGAACAGGCTGGCAGGCTGCTAACCACAGCCAGAGGGACAAGGTTTGAAGCATTATACGAGCTTGCTCTTTCCACTGGTATGAGACAAGGCGAGTGCCTGGGAACAAAATGGCAAGACATAGATTGGGACGCAGGAACGATACAGGTCCGCAGGACACTGAGCAACACGAAAGATGGCCTAAAGCTGGTGGATACCAAGACAGTGCGCTCTCGCCGGATGATCAAGCTTACAGCCACCACCCTTGAATCACTAAGGCGCCATAAGATTTCTCAAAATGAGGAGAGGTTAAGTCTAGGTGCCGCTTGGCAGGACAACGACCTGATATTTTGCACCGAGGTAGGGACGTTCATACACAGAGGCAATCTGGAAAGACGTTCTTTCAAGCCGCTACTGGCTAAGGCAGGATTGCCCAATATCAGGTTCCACGACCTTCGGCACACTACCGCAACTCTAATGCTGGCTGCTGGCCTACACCCCAAGGTTGTGGCCGATACCTTGGGCCATTCCTCGATTGCCATAACTCTAGACTTATACAGCCACGTCACACCCAGCCTACAGGCTCAGGCCGCAGAGGTTATGGACGCAATTTTAGCCGTATAATAGCCCCATTGCTGTCACGGTTGCTGTCAAAAGCATCGCAACACACAAAGAACAAAGGCGATACCACTATATGTTGTGTATCGCCTTTACTTATTAGCTATATAATGGCGCGCCTGGAGGGATTCGAACCCACGACACTCGGTTCCGAAGACCGATGCTCTATCCACTGAGCTACAGGCGCGCGTATATCAACCTATTAATATTATACTCTTAACCGACCAATCAGTTTAGCCAGCAGTCCTATCTATAGCCCTTGGTCTTATATAAGTCATGATCCGCTGAAGATAGAATAGCCTCTGGGGTATCACCATCCTCAGGATAAATTGCTACCCCCACTGAAAGGGTAGCCCTAGTCCAGGGTTCTTTATCGTCTGACACATAACCATCTGAGCTGATTGGCATCATAAGACGCTGCCAAAGGTCTGGGACCTGGTCTTTACTGATGCCCGGCATTAGTATTGCGAACTCGTCCCCTCCCCACCGCGCCACAACGTCGTATTGCCTTACTTTATTTTTGAGGGACACCGCTATAGTTTTTAGAAACTGGTCTCCTGCTGAATGGCCGAAGCGGTCGTTAATATCCTTTAGTCCGTCGGCATCAGCCAGGACCACTCCCAAATTAGAGCCTGTGCGGCGCGCCCTGGACATCTCCTCGGACAGCCTTTCAAGAAAGTAACGACGGTTATAGAGATCAGTTAGCTCGTCTCTGAGGGCCATATCGAACATCGTTGTGTTGATATAACGCAGCTCGCTTCTTATCATAAGGCCGAGCATGACGATTACGGCTCCCAGGACAGCCAGCACAGAATACTCTACAGCCTTATGATAAGCCCCAAAAACCGCAAGGTCTCTGGCTACTATGGTTATGGCCTGTACAATACATATTATCCATAACACAGCCAGCAATACATAGTACCGGCGCTTGGCCTTTGAGACGTAAGAGTATTGCTCCTCTGCCATCCAGTCCCCCTTCTGAGCAGAGTGGCTGCTCATCCGCCTCAGGCGGACCAATAGCTATACAGTAAGCCTGTTGTTCCGCTCATCCTGAGGCTCTCGAACGATGGAATGGTTCCCTTCGGTAAACTCAGGGTAAACTAGGGTTCTCCTGAGGCTCTCGAAGGGCTCACCATGAGCGGTGTCATCTTTTGGTGTGGAAGCTCAAGCAACCATGCAGGACTGCTATCCAATTTTAGCGGTAGAAGGCATCAGCATAGAACGAAGGTATTGCCCGGTATAGCTCTCCTCGACCTGAGCAAGCTCTTCCGGCGTGCCGGTGGCGATGATCCGTCCCCCGGCATCCCCCCCTGCTGGACCAAGGTCTATTAAATAATCAGCGTTTTTTATCATATCCAGGTGGTGCTCAATAAGAATAACCGTGTTTCCGGAATCCACCAAACGCTGGATAACCCTAAGAAGCGCCGCGACATCCTCGAACGATAGTCCGGTCGTTGGCTCGTCCAATATATACATAGTCCGTCCTGTAGCGCGCTTGGAAAGCTCTGTAGAGAGCTTCACTCTTTGGGCCTCGCCTCCACTCAAGGTAGTGGCTGGCTGTCCGAGACGCATATACCCCAGGCCAACCGCGTTCAGCGTCGAGAGCTTGGAGCGTATGGAGGTGAAGCTCTCGAAAAACTCACCCGCTTCCTCCACTGTCATATCCAGCACTTCCGCTATGTTCTTGTCCTTGAAGTGTACCTCCAGGGCCTCTCTATCGTATCGCTTACCCTTGCATATCTCACAAGGCACCGAGATGTCCGGCAAGAACTGCATCTCTATGAGTATGTATCCATCCCCTTTGCACGCCTCACAGCGGCCTCCCTTAACATTGAAGGAGAAACGGCCCGGGCCATAGCCACGCATGCGCGCCTGCGGAACGCTGGAAAAGAGCTCTCGTATGGGAGTGAAGGCCCCGGTATAGGTGGCAGGGTTGCTGCGGGGAGTGCGGCCTATAGGTGACTGGTCTATGTTTATCACCTTGTCGATCTGATCGATTCCGAGGACGTCATCGCATTCTCCTGGCTTATCTTTAGCACGATACAGAATTTGCGCCAGCTTCTTATACAGTATCTCGTACACAAGGGTACTCTTTCCACTCCCCGATACACCGGTCACGCACACCAGTTGTCCAAGTGGTATAGTCACGTCCACATTCTTTAGATTATGCTCCCTTGCCCCTTTGATGGTAATACTCTTGCCATTACCTTCACGTCGGACAGACGGTGTAGGGATCGATTTGGCCCCGCTCAAGTACTGTCCGGTTAAAGATTCAGGAGAAGCCTCGATCTGCTCTATGGCGCCGGTGGCTACAACCCTTCCGCCCTTCTCTCCGGCCCCCGGTCCCATATCTACGATCCAGTCGGCTGCCCGCATCATGGCCTCATCATGTTCTACTATAAGAACGGTATTGCCCAGGTCTCGCAGCTTTTTCAGAGTATTTATCAGCCTGCCGTTGTCCACCGGATGCAGCCCAATCGACGGCTCATCGCACACGTACAATACGCCCATAAGACTGCTGCCTATCTGAGTGGCAAGACGGATCCTTTGGGCTTCTCCACCGCTAAGGGTGGCAGACCCGCGGTCAAGGGCAAGATAGTCGAGGCCCACGTCCATCAAAAAGTGCAGCCTGGAGTCGATCTCCTTAAGCACCTGGTTTGCGATGGCCTGTTCTCTTCCTGAAAGAGGAGATTCACTATCCTGAACCTGGAGGTGGCGAGTCCACCCTACTGCCTTCGTTATCGACATGGTCGTTACCTGAGCTATATTCAGACCATCGATGGTAACAGCCAGGCTCTCAGGCCGCAGACGCTTGCCATGACAAGCTGGACAGGGCTTGGGAGACATGTAGCGCTCTATTTCGGAACGGCTGTAATCCGACTCGGTCTCCTTATAGCGGCGCTCAAGGTTAGAGATAACACCCTCAAAAGAGGCGCTGAACTCGTGGGTGCGGCCTCCGGAATGGGCGTGTTTAACCGGTATGCGCTCCCCTTTGTTGCCATAAAGCAGAATATCGACGTGCTTTTTAGAAAGCTCTCTTACCGGGACCTTGGTAGAGAAGCCGTACTTATTAGCCGCGGCCTCGATAAGAGAAGTGGCCCATAGGGCCATGGTGCCACTGCGGGCCCAGGGCTGGATAGCGCCTTCGCCAAGAGACAGGTCTTTGTTGGGCATAACCAGCTCAGGATCGACCTCCATCTGATGCCCTAAGCCGGTGCAGTGAGAGCATGCTCCATGCGGGCTGTTGAAGCTAAAGTTCCTGGGAGCAAGCTCCGGTAGACTTATTCCGCAATGGGGACATGACAGGTACTCAGAGTAAAGCACTTCTTCCCCATCGGCGATAGCCACCTGTACTATCCCGCCGCCGAGTTTTAGAGCCGTCTCCACAGAGTCCGATACGCGTGACTTGTCTACACTCTGATTAGCCTCAGCTCCATTGTCCCCTGACGGCGGGCCTATGACCAAACGGTCAACAACCGCTTCTATAGTATGCATTTTGTATCTCTCTAAATTAAAGCTTTCAGAGAGGTCCTTGATCTCGCCATCAACCCTGACGCGCACGTATCCGGCACGTCTTAGGTCTTCAAAAACACCCAGGTGCTCACCCTTCCGGTCCTTGATCACTGGGGCCATGACCATGAGTCGAGTATTGGCCGGCAGGTTTGTTATAGAGTCCACAATCTGAGGCACGGTCTGGCGAGATACTTCTCTGCCGCAGTTGGGACAGTGAGGGTGGCCGATCCTGGCGAACATCAGGCGCAGGTAGTCGTAGATCTCGGTGACAGTCCCCACAGTAGAGCGAGGGTTTCTGCTGCCGCTCTTTTGATCGATAGATATAGCAGGACTAAGGCCCTCGATGTAATCCACATCGGGCTTCTCCATTTGACCCAGAAACTGCCTGGCATATGCTGAAAGAGACTCTACGTATCTCCTTTGCCCTTCAGCATAAATTGTGTCAAAAGCGAGCGAGCTTTTTCCTGATCCTGAGACACCGGTAATCACTACCAGTTTATCTCTTGGTATAACAACATCTATATTCTTGAGATTGTGTTCTCTGGCTCCGCGGACGTATATTGCATCTAAAGGCATAGGTCAAAGCGATTTCTTTCTAGGATTGTGATGAAAATTGAGGGGTTGTTATTACTGACAATATCGAAAGTCTAGCATAGGGAAGTAACAGGTACAAGTTGATATTTTTGTAATCAGGTAGGAGCAGCACTACGGGCTGAAGCCCGTAGCATAGGGTCCAATCATGCTTCAGGCTGAGGTAGCGATACCCTACAACGATCACACTAATTGGATTGTTCTATGCAAACCCATCCATCCAAATACCGCTGGATAATCTTCATCGTACTGGCCGCTGTCATAATAAGCAGGGTCCCGGTAGGAATATCCCTGGGCGTTTTACTACCACATATAAAAGATGACTTTGGATTAAGTGCTACGCAACAGGGGTGGTGGCTTGGCTCTGCTTTAAACTACATGCGCCCATGTTATTAGGGTGGGCTATCCGTGTACCTCTGTTAATCCTGTTGAACTGCTTCCTATTGGGGCGGATTGCCGGAGGTCAGGATTATGGTGTGGTCCGCGACCAATACCTCCTTGTAACGAATCTTATATACATCAAACATAGATTGTTATATAATTGCAAGACTTTAACTGAAGCATCCTTGAATAGCAGCTTAAATCCTAAACTGACTGGGTGTTTCAGTTAACTAACTCAACTATAAGGTCAGGGAGGATATCACAATGGGCCGTCTGTTTCAGCTCATTCGCATGGTGCAGCCACTGCCACGACGATTGGCGACTCCGTCCGGCAAAGCCCTCACGGCAATTCTGGCGGCAGCGCTGCTCCTCATGATCGTTCCGGACCCACGGCTCGCCGTTTCCTCGCAGAGCCCGGACCATATTGAAGTCGGTCAGAGGACATCGGCTGTGGACATCCCGGTACCACCAGTTGGCACACCTAAAGCCAACCCCAACGTGCGCAAGCATGCCTACGGCGCCACGATCAAGAACCCCGACGGCTCGTACACCACCCAGCTCTCTCCTCGCCCGGTCCACTGGAAAGACCCCAACACCGGTCAGTGGCGGGACTTCAATAACACCATCCGGGGGATCCCCGCCGAGCGCGGCCGCAAGGGTTTTGACAGGGAGAACAGCGCTAACGGCTTTGGGGCCAGCTTCGCGGGAGACGGCGACGCGGCCGCGGGCGGTAATCTGGCTCGCCTTGCCGCGCCCGGCGGCCAGGCCGTGGCCATGGCCCTTCAGGGCGCCAAACCCGGCAAATCTCAGCTCCTGGGCTCCGAGGTCACCTACCAGGGCGCCTTTCCCGGTGTCGACCTTCGCTATACAGTGGACGGCGAGCGCCTCAAGGAGGACATCATCCTCCACAGCCGTGCCGCGGTCCAGGCGTTAGTGGGTACGTCCGCGAGCCTGAGCTTTACCTTCGACCTGGCGCTCGAGGGGCTGAGCGCGACCCAGCGGCCCGACGGAGCGATACTCTTCAAGGGCCAGGACGGGCGCGTTCAGTTCGTCATGCCGCGGCCCTTTCTGGTGGACAGCAGCACGGCGGACACTCCCAAGCCTCCCAAGAACGCCAAGATAAAAGAGCCGATGCCCGGGGTACAGGTATCGTTGACACCGGCCGGACCCGGCGCGGTGCGGCTGACCCTCAGCCCGGATGTAGCCTGGCTGCTGGACGCAAAGCGCGTCTACCCGGTGGCGCTCGACCCCACGCTCATCCTGGTCACCGAGATCCAGCCTGACGGCGTCGAAGGTAAGGACGCCTATGTTGATGAGGCGTTCCCGAATGGGAACTACGGCAACTCGGCAGACCTCAAAGTCGGCAAGTGGGCAGACTACGTTTGCGATGAGTACGGGTGTTGGTATGACTACTATCACTACCAATCGCTGCTCGAGTTCTCCGGCTTTGACTCCCTGGCGCAAGGCATGGTGAGCAGCGCCACCCTCTCGCTTTACGCGACCGCACCAAGCGGGGGGGCCACGACAGTCTGTCTTAATCAACCGACGGCATCATGGAATGAGAGCGCCGTCACCTGGTCCAACAGGCCGGCCGCCGTGTCATCACCGTGCGCCCAGACTTACCTAAGCGTCAGCGGCACGGGCTGGAAGAACTTGGACGTCTCCAACCTGATGCGTTCCTGGGTATACGACGAAGCGACCTACTACGGCTTCTACGTTCAAGATTCCATGGCTGCGGGGTGCTGTAATGCCAACATGACCTTCGCCTCCAGCGATTACGCCACCGCGTCGTTCCGGCCCAAGCTGGTGTTCACCCACACCCTGGAGACCCGCTACGGACTCGATTCCCACTGGACCTTCGGCCCAACCCAGAGCTACGGCGGCGGCACCACCAGCCAGGTGAACCTCTCCACCGGTAATCTCGTGGTCCAGCATGCCGACAGCGCTATCGCGGCCCGGGGCTTCGAGGTGTCCATCAACCATACCTATAACAGCCAGGATATCTACGGCACGGTCGACGAGACCCAGGACCCGAACGCCTGGGTGGACCCCGGCGACTACTTCGGCGCCGGCTGGACTATGTCCTATAACCTGCGGCTGGTGGAATACGACAGCGGCAACGCGGTCCGCATCAAGGACGGCAGCGGACAGTGGCGGGTCTACTACAAGGACGTCGACAGCGGCAATACCCGCAGCTACAAGCGTCCCCTCTACTTCGGCCACACCTTGACCAAAGACCTTACCGTTCCGCCTGTCGACGCCAACAAGGTGTTCACCTTTACCGCGGAGAAGGGCCTCACCAGATATTACTTTACCGCCGATGGTAAGCTAACCAAGATCGAAGAGCGCCCCAACGGCAACGGCAACTATCTTACCTTCGGCAATGAGA